>Ga0208979_100050_pt1 | contig 243787 bp, 178 predicted proteins | sample HotLakConsUCCSLE_FD_184738 | JGI IMG/M metagenome (GOLD analysis project Ga0208979, IMG submission 184738) | Hypersaline microbial mat communities from Hot Lake, Washington, USA - Hot Lake Consortium UCC-SLE (SPAdes) | ecosystem: Environmental > Aquatic > Non-marine Saline and Alkaline >... | reverse complement strand
CTTAACAGCAGCGGAATATCATCGACGCGTTCATTACTGATTAACTCGGCCATAGACTAGATAGAATAAGGGGCCTGGGGCGATTGAGCTATTTAATATCCTCCTATATTTTTGAGCGAACCGTAAGTAAAAAGTTTGTACTAAAAAAACAATGCAACAATCAACGAGTCAATAAAGCTTTGCAGCTTCAGCTCGCCTGGATTTTCCTAGCTTAATTTCCCTAGAAGAAAATCCCAAAAAAAATTAAATCTGGGTCGTAAATTGCCCATTTTATCTATGATTGCTAAAAACACCCATAAAGCACCCACAAATTAAGGATAGTTCATTTTTTCACCTTGACAGGCGTAGCCTAGCAAACAGCCCACACCGCCGCCATCACGGGTCTGAGTATAACCCTGGACTGAAGCAGCGAGATAGCTAACTTTCTCAATAGAGCCCGTCGTACTGGGTAATTCACGGTAATTCACAATGCGGTGCCGATGTTTTATCAGACAGGCCACAACAGAAGTAAAATGCACCCTGCAAACCCCGCAAACAGAGCACCTATCGAATGAAAAATTAGGGCTGTAGACAAAAGGAGATACAACTTTGTAGAGAGGAACCAGCAGAAGCGAGTCGTCAAAATTAAGACACGCTTCTCAAGGATTTTCCCATTGTGTCTCCTTTCACGACATCAGAACGCACAAAAGAAACAAACCCTCAAAAACTAGCTAAAAATTCTTTTGGGCCAGCTCAGCTAGATTCAAGTCATTCCAAAGGGGTTGTTTTACACTCAGTTCCAAACTCAATCTCAAACTCAGTTCATTTAAAGGTGTGTGGTTTACCCCAACTGACTCACACTATCCCGCTTCAGAACTGCCGCGTTTGTGTCGCTATCCCTGTACGCAACGAAGCAGAGACACTACCCGCTGTGATTAAGGCACTCGCTCAGCAAATTGACGCAGCAGGCAACCCGCTAGATTCGACCCTCTATGAAGTGCTTATCCTCGCTAACAACTGTAGCGATCGCACCGTTCATATTTGCGAATCACTGCGTGAGTGTTATCCGCAGCTTCAGCTACATATCATTGATATTTACCTACCCAAAGCCGATGCCTATGTGGGAAAAGTTCGGCAAATGGTAATGGACGAAGCCTATCGAAGATTGTCTTTAATAGGCTTACAGAACAGAATAATTGCCTCTACAGATGGAGACACTAGAGTTTCTCCGAGTTGGATCAGCGCTTTGATTCGTGAATTTGATCTGGGCGTAGAGGCAGTTGGGGGGCGAATTATCACTCGGCGAGCAGCCGAGCCGGGGATGCGATCTGACATTTCGCTGTACTATTTGCGCCGCTTGGGGCACGAGTATTTAAGCGCGCAGCTTGAATGCCTAATTGATCCGCAAATTCATGATAGTTGGCCTCGGCATTCCCAATACAATGGTGCCAACATGTCTGTATTGGCAACCATGTACGGCCAAATTGGTGGTATGCCTTTGGTACAAGATGAAGAAGATGTGGCTTTGTACCAACAGCTAAAACGGGCAGATGCCAAAATTCGACATAGCTTGAACGTCCAGGTTTTCACCAGCGCTCGGCAGCAAGGTCGGGCGACGGGAGGTTTATCAAAGCTACTTCAAGCGCTGGCCCACTCTAGCCGAAAGCGCCAGGCTCATTTGGCTGAACTTCCTCAAATTACAGAATCACGCTTTTTGTTGCGCCAGCAGCTGAGACAAATTTGGTCAGCAGTCCATCAAGGGCAGTGTTTTGAAATTCGGCCCTATGAGCGAACAGCTGAACTGTTGGCAAAACAGCTCGGCCTTTGTCCTACTCATTTACGGCAGGCGGTGGAAGAAACCGCTACATTTGGCAGGCTCGTTGAGGCGATCGCAAACTACCAAAAGCAAAAACTTGATTTACAACAGCTACTAAAGGCCACCACTGAAATTAGTCGAGCTAATATGCAGCTACGCGCCAGGATTCAAGCCATTCGGCAAAAGCAAAATTCATTCGAGCAAGACAATCCATATATTATTTTACAGACGCTCCAGCAAATCCAAGCGATACCGCTCTTCTCTTTTACTCGTTAAAGCGCGATAAACCTGGCCCACCTGCTGTAAAAAAGCCTCATGAACTTCATCGCCCGTTAGCGGGTAATCATCTACATAAGGTGTCCAATGTACTAGCAGCAAGTGTCCGCCTGTTTCCAAATGGTCGGCAATTTTCTGTTGGGCAATCGGCAAATCAGTATGCCCCCAATAATAGCCCACCTCAGAAACAACAGTCAGATCGAACATTTTAGAGGGATACTGATGAGGGATTTGCCTTACCTCAAACTGCACCTGCGGTAGATGCTGACACCGCTGCTTGGCACGGGCTTGCGCCTGCTCAGACACATCTACAGACAGTAGAGAATCGCAGCGGTCGGAGAGTTGTTTGGTGAGGACACCAATAGAGCCACCAATTTCAAAAGCAGACTGATACCGTGCCTTGGGCAGGGCTGCGAGGGTTGCCGCGTATTTTTGAGCCTCATACTCGCTAGTTTCAAAGTTCCAAGGATCAAGATTGTCGGCATACATTTTCTCAAAGTAGTCAGGCGACAAAGAAGAGTTAGGAGAGCGTTTTTCGGGGATGCGATCGGGGCGGGGCGGTAAGGATGTCATAAGTCGATATTTAAGAATCTCTAAAATTTCCTAAGATTGTCCAAGAATCTCTAAGTAAGTCTCCCAAGGCTGGATCAAGTTGTTGAGCATCGTGGGCGTTAGGCGAAATCCACTCAGGTCGTCTTGAATGAGGCAAGTGGTTTGAGATTTATGAGCCATGGCCGCTTGGTATTTAAGCGCTTTAACGGTGGAGATGTCGAGTCGCCATCCGGTTTCGCCCGTTGGCAAGGCAGGCAACCCGGCGGTGCGGCTCCCCCATACGGCATAGGCAAGCTGGCGCGGCGGCATAGGCCAGCTATTTAAGCAGTGATGCACAATTTGATAGCTGGCCTGGTGATCACAGTGCTGGTCGTGCTGCCAGGGCAAGAATATTAGGTTGGGCGCGTGATATTGAAGGGCGCGATCGCACTGCGCAACCGCCCTCGCAAAATGTTGATCTCCAGGATGGGGAACTGCCGTATCGGGCCAGCGAAAAAAGGTAACTTCGCTTGGCAATCCGTGTAATAGCCGCAGTGCTGCGATCGCCTCCGACTCTCGCAGTGCCCTCAGTCGGTCGGCAGGATACTGTTTAGATCTAGGATGAGACTGCGTACCGTCGCTCATAATCAGCACATGTACTGGAATATTGCGCTGGCGCAAAAGCGCGATCGCCCCTCCGCAGCCCAGTGTTTCATCATCGGGATGCGGCGCGACGACAACCGCTTTGTAACAGCCGCGAAAAGCCTCATCCGCTGAGTATAAAGGCAAAGATTCTATCGCCACCGGCAACGCAGCCGATGACACAACGCTGTTGCAACTAGGCGTACAACTAGGCGTACAACTAGGCGAATCCATAGCAATCTCTCCAGCCCTATTCCCAGCCTTATCCTCAGCTATATCCATAAATCTCTAGCGGGTGCTTTTGTGGTGAGAACATATTCTCCAATTCCCGTTAAAGAAGCATCAAAAGCAGGCTGGCGTAAATACAGCGTTAGATCTCGAATAATGCGCTCCATAGGATGAGGCGGCAGCAAGCCATTCGTGCCAATGCACCGCTCGGAGAGCTGAATCATATCCATGCAAATTTGCTCAATGGCGGTGCGTACCATATTGCAATATTGCACGAGCTGCATACGATCTGCCTTTTCTTCCATATCCTCTATATCTTCAGTATCCTCAAGATTAGCGCTGGGCATGTCCCCAAAAACAGGCGCATACTGCTCTATTTTATTAGCACCTCCCTGGAGCCAAAGGTTGCCTTGTTCGAGTGCGATCGCCATCTGCCCCAGCCTCGCCTGCTGATGCGGATGATCCGTGCGTCCTAGCCCCTGCAAATAGGTACGAGTCGCATCAAACAGCGCCTCTGCCCCTCCCAACTGCACCGCCGCAAAGCGCACAACACCACTCGTTAGCCAGGGCTGACGAAAATAGTCACCCGGCTGACCAATCAGCGCTGCATTAGTAACTTCAACCCCTGTAAAGTCCACCTTGTAACTAGCCGAAGCCCGCATCCCAGGCGGCTGCCACCAGCTCGCATCCACCTCCACATTCACCTTTTCCATGGGCACAATGCACATTTGCCAACGACCGTCCGGCAGCGCCCCATTTACAAAAGGTCTCTCCACATAGCCGCAGCCCGAACAAAACGTTTTGCTGCCTACTAAGCGATAGCGATCGCCCCCAATCGGAACTATCTTGACCCCATCGGCAGCTTCAGCGTTCCAAACCCCAAACACTTTAGCCGCCAGCGCATCTTGAGCCAACGCCTTTACCTGTTCGGGCCGGCCAAAAGTCTGCACTAGCTGAAGTCCATTGATATGTCCCTCAAATACTCGTCCCAAAGACAAGTTACCGCGCCCAATTTGTTTCAAAATTTGAAGCAGCAGCCCAGTTTGATCCGACTGAAAACCCAAACCAATGCCCCCATAAGCTGGATGGATGGGAGCTGCTAGCAAACCGGCGGCGGCTAACTGGGTAAATTCTTCAGCCGGAAAGGCACCGGCACAATCTAGCGAGGCTGCCCGCAAAGCGGCTTGGTTTGCAATGCGGGTTGCCGTTTCCAACAGAGAATCAGCAGATGATACTGTTGCCGAATACTGACTTGGATACTGCTTTAAGGCAACAGTCGTCATAGGGCTTTGTCCATAGCACTGTAAAAAAACACTCTGAAAAACACTCTGAAAAAACGCTCTAAAAACTGCGTGAGAAAAGAAAAGGTGAAAAGCGGGATGAAAGCTATCAGGCAGAAAGTCAGGCAGAAAGTCAAAAAATGGTAAAGGCAGGTATTCAGTGTGCGCTGATCGTAAAGATTTTAACCTCTCTCCTTTGCAGTAAATGAACATTCTTCCCCCAGTGTTGTAAATTCAGCCTTTTGAGCTGCCAAAAAAAGACAATCTTCCTAACTTGCGACATATCCCTATCTATTTCTTTTGACAGACTCTAAGTTTCTGAAAGAAAAACACAATTAGGTCGTATTATTTGATTTGTGTTGCGTGATTTGTGTTGTTTAATCGGTTGTGCAGGTGCGACAAGCACATCTGGTCAGTACATCCGGCCATTACATTTGCATCAAAGCATTAGGCTGTTCGGCAAATCGCTTTAGGTCAGCTGAGAGCCAGCTGAGAGCAATTTGAGAGAACGAGTGTTTCAAGCACATGCCGTTTATGGAATGTTTTAAAGCCCTCTTGCGCCTTGAGACTCAACAATGGCAAAATCGCTCGATACCTCTTTTAATGGGTGAATTCTCTAGTGCCGACTGTTTCCCTCAATCTCGAACGGCTCAAAGCGCAGCTCGCTCAGGCGCTAGATGGCGACCCGATCCAGCGCTTTGTTGCCGATGAGGCTCCCCTCACGCTACAGCTTTTGGCCCATGGAGAAGCCAACGTGATCTTTCGCCTGGGGACTGATCGCCTGGTGCGCGTTGCTGTCAACACACCCAATCAAAGATTTGAAGGTGACTTTAGTCGGCTTACAGCTTTTGAGGCCACCGTCCTACAATATCTACAGGGAACGGGCATCAGCCAAAGTTTGCTCGCTGCTCGCACTACGCCCTCTGAGCGCTTTCCTTATACTTATTTAATAACCAACTACCTGGCAGGTCAGCCGTTAGACTATAGCCGTCCTCATCTTCAGCGATGTGCCCATACGCTGGCCCGGCTGCATCGACTGCCGCTAGACAAAAGTCATCAACATTTAGATAGGCTCTCGCCGCCTATGCAGCGGATTGAGCGACCGTTAACGTCGTTCTTTGCCGAATCACAACAGTATGCACAGCCCTATTTAACCTCTGCCAAGGCCGATCCTGAAATAGTTGAAATGCTGCACGCGGTGCTGGCCAAGGCTGAGGCAAGACTACCGGCTGAGCAAAAACTATTGGAAAATGCTCATGTTTGCCTAGTCCATAGCGACCATACCTACGAAAATTGGGTGATTGATGACCAGCAGGCTTTTTTGATCGATTGGGAATGGGCTGAACTGGGCTCACCGGCTGGAGACTTGGGCCATTTTTTATCGCCTGTAACGGTGCGTCGCTACCGAGATTATGCAATGCCCGCCGCTGACCGGCAGTTTTTTTTAGAGACCTATTACGAGGCTTTAGAGAATGCTGAGTTAGCGGCCAAAATGCGGATTCATTTGGCTGCTTTTGGAGCCTTTCCGGCGGTGCGATCGCTCTGCTGGACGGCAGGCTACTGGATAACCGCTAACCGCTGGTACGACCAAGAAACAGGGCCTAGCGCCGCTGAACGACGAGACCGACTGCAAAAGAGCCAACAGCAGTTTCGCCAACTATGGGCCGAGGTAATGTCGCTACTAGAGGAGCCACTACCATGAGCGCTAAATCTGGTCGTTGGAAAGGACGCTGGAAAGGACGCTGGAAAGAACATTGGAAAGAACATTGGAAAGGACGTTGGAAAGACGAATGGAAATGGCGCTGGGAAGATTTAAATCCAACTTTTCAGGCTTACTTACTCCTACTGCCTGCGGTCTCAATAGTGGGCCTGTTGTTTGGCGGTGGGCTGTTGCTGGCGCTGGGTCAAAGCATCGGCCTGATTGGCATTATGGGCGACGGCTCGCTATCTCTGGCAGCTTACCAGCAGGTGCTCAGTTCTCGGGCCTTTTGGCAGTCATTGCAATTGAGCTTGTACATTGCCATTGTTGCCACTGCCCTCTCTACCTTTTTGAGCATTGGCCTAGCGGTAATGCTTCAGCGGGCAGGCCGCTGGGCTAGCTTTGCCTGTCAGCTGACTCTACCGATTCCGCATTTAGTCGGGATTGCCGGTATTTTGCTGCTGCTTTCACCCAGTGGCCTGCTTTCGCGGGTGTTGTTTAGCCTGGGCCTGATTGCTTCTGATCAAAACTTTCCGCTGCTGGTAAACGACCGGGCTAACTTGGGCGTTTTGATTCACTTTGTGTGGAAAGAAGTGCCGTTTATTACGCTGATTTTGCTGGCAGTGCTCAGAGGCATTCAGCCTGAGTTGGGCATGCAGGCGCGGGCATTGGGCGCAGGGCCGTGGCAGTGCTTTTGGCATGTGACTCTGCCGCTACTAAAGCCAGGGATTATATCGGCGAGCTTAATTGTATTTGGCTTTGTGTTTGGATCTTTTGAGGTGCCTTTTTTATTGGGTTCTACCACACCCAAAACGCTGCCAATTTTGGTGTATGAGGCCTTTACCAATGTGGACTTGAATCAGCGAAGTGTGGCGATCGCACTGGGTTTAATGCTCTCGCTGATCTCCATGACATCAATTGCGATTTACCTGTGGCTGGGCTCCGAAAAACCGTTTGGCCGTTGGTTTGGTCGTTCATGGGAAGCTCAGAATAAGACCTAAAAATTAGGATCTCAAAATAAGATCTCAAAATAAGATCTCAAAAAACCTTATGACTCGAAAAATTGTATTGCTATTGATTATTGGGGTGCTGTTTTTACCCTTTTTGCCGCTGCTGATTTGGTCATTTGCCCAGGGTTGGTACTTTCCGCAGCTCGTGCCCGATTGGACGCTGCAAAACTGGAGCGACCTGCTGACAACCAGCACTAAAGTGGGTCAGGGCTTTGGCCAAAGTTTGGTGATTGCCGCAACCTCTACCGGGCTTGCCCTATTGGTAGGACTGCCCGCCGGACGGGCGTTAGGGCTCAGAAACTTTCCCGGTAAAGGGGCAATCAAACTTTTTTTGCTGCTGCCAATTATTGTGTCTCCACTGGCAACTTTAATGGGCATTCAGTTTATTCTCATTCGCCTGGGGCTTAGCGGCACGATAATCGGTGTGGTGTTAGTTCATTTACTCCCCACCATTCCTTATATGACTCTAGTTCTCAGCAGCGTTTATGCTAATTTTGACCCCGACTATGAAATTCAGGCGCGATCGCTCGGTGCTTCTCCCATTCAGGTGCTACAACAAATCACTCTGCCGCTAATTGCGCCCGGTGTGGTGGTGGGTGCGCTATTTGCGTTTTTAATCTCCTGGAATGAGTTTTTGCTGACCTTTTTTGTCGGCAGCGGACGGGTATTTACGCTGCCGATGGTACTGTTTACCGCTTTGCAAGGCGGGAATACGGGGCTAAGCTCGGCGATCGCCATTACCTCTTTGCTCCCGGCGCTGATTTTTCTACTCTTTTCGAGCCGAGCACTCAATGACGATGCGGCGATAGGAGGGTTAGGAAATGTCTAATCCAGAGGCCATTCCAGAGGCCATTCCAGAGGCCATTCCAGAGGCCAATCGGGAGGTTCATCAGCAGGCCAATCGAGAGGCTCATCAGCAGGCCAATCGAGAGGCTCATCAGCAGGCCAATCGAGAGGCTCATCAGCAGGCCGAGTCGGCTTACTTTTCGGTGCAGCAGCTCACCAAATGCTTTGGCGGCATACCCGCCGTTCAAGACCTGTGGTTAGAGGCCAAGGCAGGCGAACGGCTCGCCCTGTTAGGCCCCTCGGGCTGCGGTAAATCCACAACCTTGCAGATGATCTCAGGTGTGCTGCGGCCCGATACAGGCAAAATTTTTTTAGAAGGGCGATCGCTCAATTTAGTCCCTCCCGAAGGACGAGATATGGCCCTGGTACTGCAAAAGGGTCTGTTGTTTCCTCACCTCAGCGTGGGTGAAAACGTAGCCTTTGGGCTTAAAATGCGGCGCATTGGGCGAGCTGAGCGAGAAAAACGAGCGATCGCCATGCTCGATCAGGTGCAGTTAGGCGGATTTGCCCATCGTCGTCCGTCTGAGCTATCGGGCGGACAGGCGCAGCGGGTGGCCTTGGCGAGGGCACTGGTCATTCAGCCCAAAATTCTCCTGCTCGACGAGCCCCTTTCGGCCTTAGATGCCAATCTGCGCGGGAACATGCAGGAGCTAATTTTGCGCCTGCAAGAAGAAATTGGCGTGACCCTGCTGGTGGTGACGCACGACCAAGAAGAAGCCGTGGTGATTTCTGATCGCATTGCGCTGATGTTTGAGGGCCGCTTGCGTCAGGTCGATACGCCCGAAACCTTGTATCAGCAGCCCGCCGATGAAACAGTCGCCCGATTTTTTGGCGGCGTTAACTTTTTTACGGCCACGGCCGAAGCGCATAAGCTAACGCTCGCAGGCGGCGATATCTTAACCACGGCCTACCCTCAGCAAGGGGCCGTGCAGGTGACCATTCGGCCCGAAAGGATTCATCTGCTAGCTGATCAAATTTGTGGGACGAATTTGCTGCCAGTCACAGTGATTCAAAACCGCTTCATTGGCACGCAGCGACACTTGGCGCTAAAAACAGCCGCTGGCCTCAACCTGCGGGCCTGGGTTCCGCCTAGCCTCAACTTTGCAGTGGGGCAAAGCGCATTTGCACATTTGCCGCCAGATGCACTTTGGTGTTTTCCGGCCTCAGATGCATCGGTTTCGATGCGCGTGTCAGATTTGTCTGCTTCTGTTTATTGACCAGCTGTTGACCTGCTTTTCTGTCGGAACATGCGTCTGACTAAGGCACCGTTACGGCAATAGCGGTCACAGCAATATCGATACGCTGGGCATAGCAATACTGAGCCCGTCCGGTTGATACGTGATTGAATTTTGGTTCATTTACTCTATTTCTTGATCTTCTTATGGCTTTTTCTCGTCGTTACTTTTTGATACTTTCTGCAGGTACGACCGTTGGTGCGATCGCAGCTAGCTGCGCCCCTCAACAATCTTCTACCCTGCGCTTTGACCCCACCGCCACCCCCTGGGAAGAAGTCACCAACCTGGCTCGCGGCACAACTGTCAACTGGGCGATGTGGGGCGGCAGCGACCAAATTAACGGCTACGCGGATGGCTGGGTCGCTGAGCGATTGCAAACTGAATACGGCGTTACCCTCAATCGAGTCCCCCTTAATGACACCGTAGAAGCGGTGAATAAGGTCGTCGGCGAAGTGCAAGCAGGCGTCACTGAAAACGGCAGTATTGATCTCATTTGGATCAACGGCGAAAACTTCCGCACCATGAAGCAGGGTGATCTGCTGTTTGGCCCTTTTACTGACAAGCTTCCGGCAATGGCCTATTACGACACCAACAATGCTGCCATTCTCAGCGACTTTGGCCTGCCGATTGACGGTTACGAAGCCCCCTATACCGGCGCGTTTTATATCATGGCAGCCAATAGTGCGAAAACTCAAGCCACCCCTCAAAACTTTGAGGAACTACTGACCTGGGCCAAGGCCAATCCAGGACGCTTTACCTATGTGGCCCCGCCGCAGTTTGACGGCAGCCGCTTTTTGCTAACCGCTTTATACGGACTCACAGGCGGCTATGAGCAGTATTCAGGTGCAGAGTTTGACGCTGATTTATGGGCACAAAAATCGCCGCAGGTGTTTGAATATTTAGCCGAGCTAGAACCCTACCTATGGCAAGCAGGCTCCACCTATCCGCCTAGCCAAAGCCGACTGCAATCGCTATTTTCCAACGGTGAAATTTGGCTGATGCCCGCTTTCACCGCCGGTATTGCCGAAGGCATTGCCACGGGTCAGTTTCCAGAAACAACTCAAGCCTACGCAATGCCCGGTATTTCACTCAACGATCCCTCCTTCACCGCCATTCCTATCAACGCCAGCAATCCTGCCGGAGCGATGGTGCTTTCCAACATTCTCAGCAGCCCCGAAGGTCAACTGCAAAAGTTCGATCCAGCCGTGTGGGGCGATCCACCGCTGCTCACGCGCAGTAAGCTCTCCGATCCGCTTCAAAAAGCGTTTGACGAGATAGAAGCCAAGTACGGCATGCCACTCCAAGACATTGCTCAAAATACCGTCCCTGTGGTCAATGCAGAATACACCACCCGCCTAGAGCAAGCCTGGGCAGAACAAATTGCGATTTGAGCCGTGCGCCTTAAATCAGCACTGCAAATCAGAACTGCAAATCAGCACTTTAGAAAAACCGGGATCTCTATATCCCGCTAACGTATCCCCCTTAACGTTAACCGGAAACAAACATGGTCTTCAAAGAACGAGAATCTCGAAATAAAGGCGTCGTAGAAAACAATCGCCTGATGGAACTTCATTTGTATCCCGGCAATCGCTGCAATCGCGACTGCGATTTTTGCACGGTTTTTGGTACGCCTAAAGGCTGGGCAATGGAATACACCGCCGAACATTTGGACGCAACCTTAGCGAGCGTCATGCTGCATGAGCAGGGCGCGCTGAAGTTTTACGGGGGCGAGCCCACGCTCAATACTGAAAATACGCTGTGGGCGATCGCCTACCTGCGAGAGCATGGCTTTGCGGGCGCAATCGTCATTTACTCCAACGGGATCAAAGCCGATCAGCTCTTGCAGCTGCTAGCGTCTGACCCCTTGGGCAAAACCACCGCCTCACTAAACTATTCCATCGCGACTGGCGACGGTGCCCCGCAAATGCCCATGTCTTCACTGCGCAAGCTAGAAGCATATGAGAAAGAGAATCCGGGTGCGATCGCCATCGGCCACCCCGACATCGTAGACTCCGGACGCGGGATCGATCCGTTTACCGGCGAAGAAACACGACCCAAAGTCAACCACCGCTGCCCTCACTGCTACCCCGTGCTCAAAACCGACGGCCAGTTTCACGCCTGCCCCTTTGCCATTGAAAACAACGCGCCCCATTTTCAGCTCGGCAGCATTCGCGATCGCCCCGAAACCGTCACTCAAAACTTCACCACTTTCCTCAACTGGATTGACACCGTTCATGAACCCTATGCGATCGCCCATGATTTACCCGCCTGCACCGTCTGCTGGAAAAATCTTGAAGAACTTCCCCCCCCTGAGTTTGGCTAGCCGTTAGTTAGGCCGCCAAGCTGGCATATAGAGATTCTGTAGAGAAGCGGTATAATGCCAACTTACAAGACAAGGGGCATGCTTAAGATAAGTTGATTTGGCACCATATCTATGACCCTACAGAATCTCTATGCACTGATTTATGACTACAAATCAGCCGTAATTCTGGTAATACTGCTTCTCCCCTGGATTTCGTTAGGCATCTGTGTCGCCATTCCCGGTGATAAAGAAGAACCCTTTGTCCTCAACTTCAACCTGTTGATGGCTGTCCTCAGTTTATTAATGGCAGTTGGGTACATATGGTACATGTCTAAAACTGGCAACTGGGACACAGCCGTCCTAGAAACCGATATTTTGCTCATGGCAGCACCGCTGTATTACGTAGGTGTTTCACTGTGGATTACTCGAAAGCGACTGCCGCTCGCAAAACTAGCCGTTTATCGTACGGTTCAAGGGCTGGCGCTGGTGGGAGCAGGCTACTTAGGACTCACTTGGATAGCGAGTAAAATAAGGCTTTTGATATTCTCGTATCTGCCGATTCAAGTTTTGCTGCTGCTAATACTGGGCCTAATCGGGGTTGCCTATATGGGCTACCTCAAGCTAACCGGAAAAACCGAAAACAACGCCACGCACCGAGCTTCATCGGGCAGTTCCTCACCGGCTGCGGGTCAAAATCGCCCAGTTCGGCCTGATATGAGTATTGATGATGAGCTAGAAGCACTCCGTCGAGACCTAAAAGAGTAATCGAGAGTGCTATTCAAGGGTGCCATCAAAGAGTGTAATCAAGAGTAATCAAGAGTAATAAAAAAGTAAGTAAGAATAATTACTGCGGTGCATGGTTTTCATGCCAGTGCCGAGCAATCTCGTCTCGTCGGCAAATCCACACTTTGTCATGGTTTTGTACATAGTCTAAAAATTTGGCCAGTGCGATCGCCCGGCCCGGCCTGCCCGACAGTCGGCAGTGCAGCCCCACACTCATCATTTTTGGAGTCTGTTCTCCCTCTGCGTAAAGCATGTCAAAAGCATCTCGCAAATAGGTAAAAAATTGATCGCCTGAGTTAAAACCCTGGGCCGTCGCAAAGCGCATATCGTTGTTGTCTAAGGTGTAGGGAATCACCAAGTGCGGCCTGCCGTAGTCATAGTTCCAATAAGGCAAGTCATCCGCATAGCTATCAGCATCGTACAAAAATCCCCCTTCTTCTACCACCAAACGCTGTGTGTTAGGACTTACTCGGCCCTGATAAAAGCCCAGCGGGCGAGTCCCGATCACCTGCGTATGCAGCTCAATGGCTTTTTGAATGTGCGATCGCTCTACCGACTCTCCCACATACTGATAATCAATCCAGCGATAACCATGGCTCGCCACTTCCCATCCCGCTTCTACCATTGCTTTACCGGCCTCCGGATTGCGCCCCAGCGCCATCGCCACCGCATACACCGTCAGCGGTATATTTCGCTCACTAAACAAACGGTGTAACCGCCAAAAGCCCGCCCTGCTACCATACTCATACATCGACTCCATATTGAGATTACGCACACCCCACAGCGGCTCTGCCCCAATAATCTCCGATAAAAAAGATTCTGAAGCCGCATCCCCATGTAAAATGCAATTTTCTCCCCCTTCCTCGTAATTAATCACAAACTGAAGCGCGATTCGAGCCTGATTAGGCCATTGAGGATGAGGGGGATGTTGACCATAGCCGATCAAATCTCGGGGATAAGTTGTAGTCATTAGGCGATTGTCCCAGTTTGAAAGGGCAAGTTTGAAAGGGCAGTTTATACAATCATGCTATTTAACCATGACACCCAATCTCCCCGATACCTACACTATCAAAACAGCAACTCGCAGCGAACTGCCCTTAGTGATTCAGTGGGCCACCGCTGAAGGCTGGAACCCAGGCATTGCAGATGCTGAGTGCTTCTATGCCGCAGACAATAAAGGCTTTTTTATCGGATTATTGAATGGTGAACCCATTGCCAGTATCTCAGCCGTTAAATACAACGAAAACTTTGGATTTATTGGACTTTATATCGTCAGGCCCGCATTTAGAGGCCGTGGATATGGCCTTCAGCTATGGCAAAGAGGGCTCAACTATCTACAAGGATGCAACATCGGGTTAGACGGCGTTGTACAACAGCAAAACAACTACACTCAATCAGGCTTCCAGCTTGCCCATCGCAGTATCAGATACCAGGGAATCGGCGATTCTTTTAGCACCCAACAGCCTTCTGCAAATGCCCAGAGCAACACCCAGCGCGACGAAATCCTTCTATCGGCCAAAGTATTAACCTCTACCGCTCGTCTAGTTCCCTTATCTTCTGTGCCCTTTGAATCAATCACCCAGTACGATAAAACGCTTTTCTTAGCAGCGCGCACATCCTTCCTACAGCGCTGGATTAGCTCAGCTCGTCATATCGCAATCGGAGTCGTTGACAGTCACCAGCAGCTCCTGGGCTATGGCGTACTACGTCCCTGCCACCAAGGCTATAAAATAGGTTCGCTATTTGCCAACACCCCTCAGTTCGCTGAAGCAATTTTCCTCCACCTAAAGGCTCATGTAGAACCCCAAGTTTCCTTTTATCTCGATGTCCCTGAGGTAAACATAGAGGCTGTTTCTTTAGCCCAAAAACATCAAATGAAAGCCGTATTTGAAACGGCTAGAATGTACACCCAAACGGCACCTGAGCTGCCGCTGAACCGTATATTTGGCATCACAACCTTTGAACTAGGCTAAAAGGTAGATTAAACAAGACAAACGGCTTTCGAACAAACGGCTTTCGAACTTTGTTTTCCCCTGAAAAAAGCCAACTGCAAAAACCAGTAAAAAGGCAGCAAGCCTCTAATCTCTAGAAACTCACTGCCCTATGTCTTTATTCGCTAGGCTATTTGTTAGCCTACTTTGTTAGCTTATTGCGAGGCTAAAAGGAGCTAAGCTGCCGTCATGCGGTAGGTACCGCGCTCACCCTTATACCAGTCTCCCGCCCTAACACCGCCGGACAAAACGTTCGAAATGCGGTTGCGAGCTTTCAAATACTGCGACTTGGGCATATCGTCTTTAAAGAGTGCTGACATTACATCGGCAATTTTAAAGTCATTCTCGGGCTGTGTCTCTAAAATGAGCCTTACCGCATCGGGAATTGATTCATTTTTGACACCGGGCCGAGTGTACTTTTGCCAGGATGCAGCGCGGCCATCAACTTTTTTCTTGCTGGATGCTTTCTTCGTCGCTGGCGCTTTCTTCGCCGCTGGCTTCTTCGACTTTGTCGCCTTTTTCTCGGTTATCTCAGGCTCATCTGGAGCAGCCGCTTCTTCTGTATCATCGGGTTCCTCTGCCACGGGTGCTTCTGTCGAGGGTGCTTCTGTGGCAACGGCTTCAGCGGTATTGCTAGTCGTATTTTCAAACATCGGCATGACAGCTCGAATGCCTGTTAGCTTTTCTCGCACTGAAGCAAGCTGAGCTTCAAGCTCGCTGACTTGAGAGGCGAGCTCAGCCTCAACGGTTTGGAGTTGGGGTAAAACGGTTTGACTCATTTGACTCATCGGTTATTGTGCAAAAATTTTTTGGAAACTTCAGCAACAATTCTAGAACAATTTTGCGAATAAAGACAAACAAATATTTCTTCGCCGTCTACATTAACGCTTGCTCAACGGTGTTAGTAGCGCCCAGTTCGTCTTGATTTAAAGCCCTAGAGTTGAAAAGTGGGGCTTAGATTGGAAAGGGAGTGTAGCAGAATGCTAAGATTATCTTGTTTGCAGTGCTGTTCAGTCTGCAATGCTGTTCAGTCTGTAACCCTGTCTGTTTACTGAGGAATATACGTTTAAGGATGTGCGCTTAAGGATATGCGCTGAATTAAAAATGCCGCTGAGAATGAGACTTATGAGGGCAAGACTTATGATGGCAAGACTTATAAATATTCGCTCTAGCGACTCTAGCCATTCGCTTCAGATATGAACTATCAATACTCCCATTTATCGTAAGCTTCAAAGTCGGCTTTAATTTCATCCTGATGTTCGATAAAAAGCTGTCTACCGATATCGTAAATAATCCGCGGAACGGCAAACTGTAAGTCAGTGAGGTTAGCCCGAAAGCCACTGAGAAAAGCGGATCCACAGCAGAGATAGTAGCAACGCTGTAAATGGCTATGCTCAGTCGTTAGGGGTATGAATTCAAGACTTTTACCCAGGTAAGGATACTGAGCCATTTCAATATGCTCATCCCCAGAAGGTGGGGTAAAGTGATCTTGCCAGCGAGAGATATAGGGAGATAGTGTCTTGAGTTCTGGTTGACGATTTAGAGAATTGACAAATCCCGTGCCACAAATAAGGGCGTCATGATAGAGCGTTTTAAAAGAATCAGAAGTGCCATATTCTCCAACAATCTCTTCGTTTCGATAGCTCAGGCGTTTTATCGCCGCATTGGTATGCAGGGCAAAACGAGAGTCTTTGACAGCCTGATGGTAAGTATGAGCAGGCGGTAGCTGCCCCAAACGAAACTCCGATAGACTATAAAACCATTTGATTTCGTTCGGCAAATCGATATAGTGACGGTGATACCCGTTCCACTCGCTCCAGCGAATGCGGTTGAGATTAGGCAGGTGCGATCGCCGAATTGAAATATCCACCGACTTGGCCCCAGCCTTTAGCAGCAGCAAAGCATTGTCAAAGGCACTCGCTCCGCCGCCTACAATCATCACGCGCTTACCGGCAAAGCTTGCAAAGTTAATATCGTCCATCGTATGGTAATAGGCATGAGCAGGCAGGCTCTGATGGACAATAGCAGGGATATTTTTACCGCCCGCACAGGCCATACCCGTTGCAAAAATAATGAACCGAGCCTTGTAGCATTCTGGTCGGCCCTGATGCTGCGCCTGTAGCCAAAAACACTGCTCTGCCTCATTCCAGGAAATGTCCTGAACATCTGTGTCGTTTTGAATTGGCAGGTCTAACACTTGGCCATACCAGTCTAAATAGTCGGCCCATAGCGGGCGAGGAATATAGCTAATTCGCTGCCAGTAGGCTTCGCCGTAGCAAGCTTCGCACCAGCGGCGAAAGCTCAAGTTAGCAATGCCCCAGTCGAGTCCTCCGGTGACTTTTTTGGGCGATCGCAACAGGGCATTTCGAGCAAAATCATGCCAAACGCCTTCGCGGCCAACCGGGCGACGATCAAAAATCCGCACTCGACTAATTCCCTGTTGGCGCAGCCCAAACGCCGCCGACTTACCGGCCTGCCCTGCCCCTAAAATAGCGACCTCTAAAATGTTGGAATCGCGGCTATAGTCCCAACAACATCCTGGATAGCTGACAATTTCAAGATCTGCATAGAGCTTAGAAACGAGCCTATGCAGCCGTTGAGTGGCATCGGGCAGTTGCTCTGGAACTTCCCAAAAGTCTTGAAGTGCCAGGCTTGTAGGCGACGAATCGGCAGAATAGAGGTCAGCCATAGAGTCCACCATAAAGGCGTGAAGAACAGTACCGAAGTTTAAACCAGTACAGAAGTGAAGAACAGTAACGTTGGCTTGAGCGTAGCTAAGGATACTATTCTTGACGATAAAACATCTTAAAAATGAAATTAATTCAACGTAAAAGAATCCCATGCCACTCTCTACTAAAACGCCTCTCTCTAAAAACTCAGTGACCTCGGTTACTGAAAAGTCAGCAACCGAAGACTATCCACTCAGCGCGGTTCCTTTCTCGGATCGCAAATCTTTTTGGTCGCTTTCGCTTTTACTAATGGGTTTTGCACTGACCTCTACCACCCTATTTGCAGGGGGTGCAATTGGCCCTTCGTTTAGCTTTCCGCAACTGATAACGGTGATTTTAGTTGGCAACTTAATTTTGGGCGCGTACTGTGCGGCTCTGGGCTATATCGCAGCCCAGAGCGGCCTTAGTACCGTCCTTATGGCTCGTTTTAGCTTTGGCGATGTGGGCTCTCGCTGGGTTGATTTTATTTTGGGATTTACCCAAATAGGTTGGTATGCCTTTACAACCGCCGTGATTGTTCAAGTGCTATTAGAAATTTTTGGCGCACCGACGACCGGGTTTCTCTCTGTCTTTCTAATCTTTTTCTTTAACTATGCCTTCTGCGCTACGGCTTACATTGGCTACCGGGCAATTGACTGGCTTAGCCGTTTGGCCGTACCTGCAATGCTGATTTTAGTCGCGATTAGCCTTTTCTTGGCGGTGGGTGATTACGATACAGCCGCGATCGCAGCACCCACCCAAGAGTTGGGCATGGGTACAGCACTGGCCATTGTCATCGGATCTTTTATTTCCGGCGGAACCCAGGCAACTAACTGGAGCCGCTTCGCCGAGTCGGGCAAAAGCGCAGTGATTGCTACGCTCAGTGCTTTCTTCTTTGTCAATGCCATTTTAGTATTTGCCGGCGCCTTTTGTTCGATGGTATATGGCTCAGAGGATTTGATTAAAGCCATGGGCTCGCAGGGCATTTTAGCAGGCGGTGTCGTGCTGCTCATTTTGAATATATGGACCACCCAAGACAACACCATTTATTCATTTTCAGTAGCAGGGGCAAACATGTTTCGCACTCATAAGCGCCATGCTTTTGTACTTGGCGGGGCAACCTTTGCGCTGGTTCTCACGCTCTCCGGCATTTACGCCCTGTTACCCAGTTATTTACTGCTGCTAGGAACCTTTATTCCGCCCATTGGTGGCATTATCATGGTCGATTTTTGGCTGCGCCACGGTGGTCGCTTTCCGCTGCTATCTTCCCGTCTTCCGGCAATCAATTGGGCGGGCGTGTTAGCGTACATTCTGGGTTCAGGAGTGGCCTATGTTACGGGTAATATTGCTTGGGGAATTGGCCCTGTTAATGGTATTGTCATTGCGGCGATCGCATATGCCCTTTTACAGCACTTCATGCCTCAAGCTATTCATTCAACTCAAAAGTACTAGATTAAAAGTACTAAATTTCCAAGCAACGCCTATGCTTACCGCCTATGCTTACCGATAGATGACAGCCCGTCGCTCGCAACTGTAATCTAGCCAGCACTTGCCTTGGACAAAAGTACAGTTGGACATTCTCGATCAAATTACCGATATTGTTGCGAGCTTTGGCTATTTGGGAATTGCGGCCCTGATGCTGTTGGAAAATGTAATTCCGCCGATTCCGTCGGAGTTGATTATGCCCCTGGCAGGATTTGCAGCAGCGCGGGGGGAAATGACCTTAGCCGGAGCGATCGCAGCGGGTACGGTTGGCTCAGTGATGGGTGCATTGCTGTGGTACTACATTGGTTATGCGTTTGGGCTTACCCGCATCTGTAAGCTTGCTGACCGCTACGGACGCTGGCTGGGTATTTCAAGCGAAGGTATTTTGTCTGTTCAGCAATGGTTTTCTCGCCAAGGAGGCTACTGGGCCATTGGGCTAGGCCGATTAATCCCCGGCATTCGCACCTATATTTCTGTGCCTGCTGGCGTGACCAATATGCCATTTTGGGCGTTTTTGTTCTATTCCACCTTGGGATCACTGGGTTGGATTACGCTGCTGACGGCAGCAGGCTTCTTACTGCGCGATCAATACGAGCAGGTATCTACGTTGATTGCCCCTATCAGCAAAGGTCTAATCATTTTAGGCGTTGTATTGCTAATCGGTTGGCTACTGTACCGATGGCGCAAAAATAGCCGCGATTTTTGATAAGGAAGCCGCATTCAATAACCATAAGCGCACTCACGCAGCCAAAATATCACTCACGCAGAAATCATCATCACGGGCAGCGTACTCGTTGCCAACAGAGCCTGAGAAACCGAGCCAATCGAGACGCTAGCGCCTGAGTGTGAGCTACCAGCTGGTGAGCGGCTTGTTTTGCCAATGACAATCTCTGTAGCCTGGTACGATTGAGCGTTACGAATGATTTCTTGAACAATCAAATTTTGGGCCGAAGCTTGGATCGAAGGCTGGCTCGGAGATTGGATCGAAGACTGGATAGCAGCGTCTTGAACGGTTGGAACATTGACCGAAATATCTATCCAAACAAAGCAATAGCAAACATCTGCTAGTAGCTGTTTTGTCTGGGTTTGCAGGGCTTCAGCCTGTGCTTGACAATCAGAAACATGAATGACCACAACGTTTCCATCGTTACAACGAGCCATCTCTGCGGCCTTAGCTAGCACCTGGGCAGCGACGACCGAGGGCTCTACAGCGGCTAGTATCGTGGTTTGACGCGCGATCGCAACCTTGGTTGCATCGACCTCGCCCCGCTGCAATAGCCGAGGTGCAAACGTTGGAATCGCCCAAGCTCCAAGTGGCGCAGTCACTAAAATAGACAGCGCCGATATCGCTAAAATGGCCTCACCCCCTTCAATGCCCTGAGCCAGAGGAATCGCCCCAATCGCAGCTTGCACAGTCGCTTTGGCAGAGTTTCCAGGCAGTAAAAACAGCTTTTCTGGAAGCGTCCAATCACTCCCCACCGTAGACAAATACCAGCCCAGCGATCGCCCCAACAGCGTGCCGAGGGCTAGTAATAACAGCCCCACCCCCAACATACTTTCCAATACCTGAAGCTGAATACTCGCACCCAACAGCACAAACAGAACAATCTCTGCAACAATCCAGAGTCCATTAAAGCCACTCCGCAGCCGACGCGCCAGCGGGGCATCTTGTTCAACTAAAAAGAACCCCGTCGCCATCACAGCTAAATAGCCTGAAAAAACAGGGATATTTTGCGCTAAAACAATTAAAAACAACACAGTGCTAGCCGCAACTAGCGTTTCTTGCACTTCATTTTGCGCCCAAAGCCGTTTGTTGACAAACTGTCTAGCCAGTAATACAACCAGCAGTCGCGCAGCGAACCATCCCAACCACACGCCCAGCAAAATTTGCAAAATAATCTGAAATGGCAGCTGCTGTAACGGCGTCAGCATGATTCCACCCGGCAGGGTCAGCCCAGCATCTACACCTTGGCTTAAGAACGCCAGCAACAGGCTAAAGACGAGCAACAGCAGCACATCAGACAGAGCACTGCCCGTTAAAATGGCATCGGGAATCCCTTTTTTCACACCCCAGCCCAGGCTTTTGAGCCGTAGCATTCCTGGCACAATGACCGCAGGCGATTCGGCTCCGATAATACAGCCCAGCAACAGCCCTGTAAAAATGTTGAACTTAAGCAACCAAACCGATGCGATCGCTACCACAATCGCCTCACAAGCACCTGGTAAAAAGCCCAAACGCAGAGCAACACTTCCCTGCTGTCTCAACTTTTCAGAATCCAGTCCTAGCCCCGCTTTCATCAAAATCACCATCACTGCAATTGTACGCAGCGCATCGGCAGCCGCTAACACATCCGAGCGAATAATGTTGCCCCCCTGCGGCCCCAGGCAAATGCCCGCCAGAATCATCCCAACCAGCGCTGGAACTTTAAGCCGACTAGCCAGCTGCCCTGCCCAAAAGCCTGTTAACAAAATCCAAATCAGACTTCCTAACATTTCATCCTGTTTTTTTAGCGGAAACCAGTCAAAAATAGCTAAAATAACGAACTAAAAGTCCTGTGTGCCAATCATCTACCCAAATGATTTGCCATGTAGCGTAAAGACAGTATCATTAGGCGTTCTCAAGACTGGCGCTCACTAGCAGGCACCTAAGAATCTCCTAAAAAAGAAGTTTCAGCAAAGATATTTAAGAAAGAAACGTTAATGGATGATATCGCAGACATACTAGCATTCGCTGAGAATTTGATTTGTCAGGCCACAGAAACCTATTGTAGCGAACTGCAACGGCGCATTTTGATCATGGCGTTAGACAAAGAACGTAAAACATACGATCAACTCGCTGATGAATGTGGCTACTCGCCTCGGTATGTTAGGCAAGATGTGGCGCCTAAACTATGGCAGCTCATTTCACAAACGTTAGATCGAAAAGTGACCAAAGCAAATGTGCGCAGTGTATTGAATGAAGCCCTGCGAAACCGAAAGCAGCAGCAAGCGGCAGACTCAGCAGTACCTGCAAAAGCCCCTACCTCATCTCAAGCCTTGCTGAATATGAATTTAGCCGCCTCAACAGCGGACGATTACCAAGCCAATATTTTGCTGGTAGACGATCAGCCCCAGAACCTCCGACTGCTTTCAGAATTGCTAGAGGAACAGGGCTACGAGGTACAGCAAGCCATTAAGGGATCTATTGCACTTCAGGCGATCGCAACGCACCCACCCGACTTAGTTTTGCTCGATATCAGCCTCCCCGAAGTAGACGGCTACAGCATTTGCCAGCAAATAAAGGCCAATCCCCTCAGCAGTGGCATACCCGTCATCTTTATCAGCGCCTTAGATGAGCCCTGGGATAAGGTCAGAGCCTTTTCGGTCGGCGGCAGCGACTACATTGCCAAACCGTTTAAGGTGGTGGAGGTGCTAGCCAGGGTTCAAAACCAGCTCAAAATTCAGCAACTTCAACAACGGCTGTTAGATCAAAATAGGAAGCTACAGCAGGCAATTCAGGAGTTACAGCGGCTAGCCGCGATTGATGAATTCACCCAAGTGGCCAGTCGGCGCAGGCTAGATGCCTATTTATTGAGTTGCTGGCAGCAGGCCCGAGCACAACAAACCCCTTTAACTCTAATGCTCACTCAGGTGGACAACTTTAACATGGCTCCCCAAAGAGTCCGGATGCCCCGAGAGGTTAGTCAGGCCCTCACCCCAGAGGATCGTCGGCTCTATGAAATTGCGCAGGCGCTACAGCGCAATGTGCAAAGCAGCGATAGCTTAGTCGCTCGCTATGGCACCACTACGTTTGCAATTGTGCTGCCCCACCAATCTCGCAGCGAAGGTGAGCAAATAGCAACAAGGCTCATGAGTCAGGTCAGGGCTTGTCCTGTACGCGCAGTAGGTTCTTTGGGCAGTTCTTCTGGCAGTTCTTCTGGCAGTTCTTCTGGCAGTTCTTCGCAAACAAAAGTATCGCTGTGCATTGGTATAGTTAGCAGTATACCGAAGCCAGAAACGGAGATGGGTGATTTTTTAGAGCAGTGCGATCGCAACCTTCAACTAGCCAAAAGCAAATGCGCCAAGGGCCTTGCTGAAAGCCTCGTGAGTACTGAGTTCTAATCTCCACGTTGCCACATTGCTCAAAGCGAGCCGGCAGTGTCATTAATAGTGTCAATAATAGTGGTGATAGTCTCAAACTGATAATTTTCAGCAATGTCTTGCAAGCTATGCACCAAGCTATCCTGCTCCGGCGGAATTTGTGCGATCAGCTGCATCACACGCCTGCCTTTGAGCTCGGTACTCGCCTGACGCAGCTCTTGGAGCCAGTCAGCAGGCATTTGCCGGAGGGCGTTGGCGATCGCCTCGGCACTCAGAGAACTTGCTTTGTTTGGGGGGGTAGTAGCCCGAGCTAAATTTGTCGCGAACTGCGAGCTAGGCGCGAACTCATCTAACCATCCTTCATCTGAAAAATCAGAATTATCCTGCTGAATCTCATAGATAAACTCAACATTTAAATGATGTGCCAGCGTTGACCAAATTACAGACACCTGGAAAGGTTTAAATACGCAATCATCAAAACCAATTTCAATAATCTTGTTTTTGTCTTCCTTCAAGATGCTGGCCGTCAGTGCAGAAATAATCGTAACTGGAGACCGACCTTTTTGCTTGGCTCTAATTTGTCTCATGGCCTCATATCCATCCATCACAGGCATGAGCAAATCCATCCAAATAAAGTGAGGATGCCAGCTTTCCCAAATTTCTATGGCTTCTTGACCGTTAGCCGCCTGCTGCGTCACAAAGCCAACCGAGCGCAGTAAGTCGGTTAGCAGCTGCTGATTGTCTGGTAGGTCATCTACCACCAAAATCCGATACTCAGGCGAATTTGGCGCAATCCCAACCACCCAAGAAATTGGCTCAGCCCCACCTGATACCGCAATAGGAAATCTCGATTCTGAAGTCAGAATTGTCGCTGGCGCTATATTGGGATCGATATTTTGAGCAAACACAGCACAGCTAACATCTGTCAAAATCTTGAATTCAAACCGGCTGCCCTCTCCTACCGTACTGCTAACGGTGATATTCCCGCCCATTAGCTGAGCATACTGTTGACTAATCGAAAGCCCCAGTCCGGTGCCTTGCCGCAGGGCTCGTCCGGCAGATGTCTGCTCAAATGGAATAAACAACTGAGGGAGTTCATCGGGCGCAATGCCACAGCCGGTATCTTGCACCACAAATTTTAGCCACTGCGTTGAAGCGGTATCAGTCGCCTCAGCACTAACCGACAAATCAATCTGTCCTTGATGGGTAAATTTAACCGCATTGGCCACCAGATTGGTTAAAATTTGTCGGAGTTTACCTTCGTCTGCGACTGCAAAGTGGGGAACATCTGGATCAACATGCAAATGGAGCTGAACGCCCTTTTGCTGAACGCTAAGGGTAAACAAATTAACGACATCTCTTAACAGGCGATAAAGATTAAACGCCACTGGGTTAAGTGTGATTTTACCGGCTTCAATTTTAGCAATGTCTAAAATGCCGTTAATCAAAGAGAGTAGGGTTTCAGCGCTGCGATAGATAATCTGCGCTCGTTGACGATTGTAATCGGGTAGGTCGCCTTCTCGGATGAGGAGCTGAGAAAAACCGATAATGCTGTTGAGGGGCGATCGCAGCTCGTGGCTCATATTAGCCAAAAAATCAGACTTCGCTGAATTTGCCGCCTCGGCTTTCACTTTCGCTTCCTGCAACTGACTCTGCGTTTCTTGCAAAGTTTTAATTGCCGCAGAGAGCTCCCGGTTCGACTGCTTGAGCTGTTTTTCAAACAAAATACGGTCATTAATATCAGTAATAAAGCCTTCCAAATACTTCAGCCGACCTGACTCATCCCAAACGCCTCGTCCCTGCTCACTCACCCACTTGGGCTCTCCCGACTTAGATCGCATTTCATAGAGCAGTCGGTAGGGCTCTCGCCTGCTCAGCGAAACTTGAACCTGCTGCCAAATCTCGTCAAATTCATTGGGTGGAACCAACTGCTTACAGCTGGTAAAAATACCCGCCTCAAAGTCTTCATAGGTGTAGCCAGTCAGATCAAAACAACCTTCACTCACAAAGGTCATCGTCCAGTCAGGATCGTTGTAACAGCGGTAAACCATCCCCGGTATATTTTTTAGCAGGTTAGATAGAGTGCGTTGGCTCTCTTCTAGTACCGCTGTTCTTTCAACCACCTGCTGTTCTAGCGTGCGGTTCTGCTGCGCCAAAGATTCTTTGGCCGCTAGCAGCTCAATGTTAATAATCTCTAGTTCCTCAGCAAACTGCACTCGCTCTGCTTGCGCTTGCTGTCGGCGTTTGCTCTCATAGCGTAGGGCTAGCTGTGTACCAATCCGCGCCAGCAGCCCTTCTTTAATAATCGGCTTAGTCAAATAATCGTTAGCTCCAGCCTCTAGCCCAATGACTTCGTCTTCTAACTGATTTTTGGCCGTTAGCAGCACAATCGGCAGCTCATCTCTGGCCCATTTGTTGCGAATGGTTTTAGTTACTTCATAGCCAGTCATTCGGGGCATCATCACATCTAAAATCACCAAATCAGGATGATAGCCTGCGGCCAATAAAGACAAAGCTTCTGCCCCAGAAGATGCCTGCCTCACCTGATAGTCACATAGCCCCAAATAGTTGTCGAGCACCCTTAAGTTAATCGGGTCATCATCAACAATCAAAACCTTGCATCGTGTCAACGCATTTGCCTGCACAGCCAATGTTTGGGTAGATGTCTCAGCCAGTGTTTCAGCAGGCGTTTCAGCAGGGCTTCTGGCAGGGATCTCAGCCATAGACAAAGCCTCTACACGCGACGATGAAGGCCGCAGTTCCAACTGACTAAATACAGGAACCGGCGACGGATCTTCTGCAACTGATGCCTCTGCTGCCAAGTCGGCCTGATAAACCGGAATTGTAAAGCGAAAGCAAGAACCTTCTCCCAACTGAGACTCTACCCAAATGGTTCCACCGTCATGCAGCGCTACCAGCTTTTGAGTAATCGCTAACCCCAGCCCTAACCCACCATATTCACGAGCAATAGAGCCTTCGGCCTGCGCAAACGACTCAAAGATATGCTCAAACTTATCTTCTGCAATGCCAATACCGGTGTCAGTAACCGCGATGGTGAATGTCGCATCCTCAACTGTTGCACTGATTTCAATTCGGCCTTGCTCAGTAAACTTAATCGCGTTGCCAACGAGATTGTACAAAATTTGCTGTAGGCGGTTTTCATCTGCCCAGGCAAGCGGCAGATCCTGGGACAGGGTGTTAATAAGCTGTAGGTCTTTATTGCTGGCCACAGGGCGACATAGCGTGAGTACTACTTCTGCGATCGCCCACAAATCAACCCTACTCATTTGTAAAGTCAGCTCGTTATGCAAAATTTGAGAAAAATCTAAAATGTCACTGACCAGCTGATACAGCCTTCTACCACTGCGAGCAATCATCGAAAGGCTCGTCAGCGCGCTAGATGAAATATGATCCCCCAAATCTTCAAGTAGGTATTCGCTCAGGCCAATAATGCCATTCAGCGGCGTTTTTAGCTCATGAGAAGTATTGGCCAAAAAGTCATCCTTGAGCTGGTCAAGCCTTTGTAGCTCCTGATTAGCATCGGCCAAGTTGGCATTCGCCATCACCAGCGCTTGCGTACGTTCGGCAACCGTTTGCTCCAGATTCGCGTTTAGCGTATATAGCCTTTGAGCATGTTCCTCTAACGAATCCATCACATCGTTATAGCGGCGGGCAATTTTACCCGCCTCCGTAAAAGGATCTTCGGGTACTCGCAGGCTAAAGTCTTGCGTTTGGGCCTGTTCATCCATCACCCGAAACAGATCGTAAACCTCAGTTTTAGCACCATGCTCGACAACATTGAGCCCCATTTCTTCTTCTTCAATCGAGACTCTTAAAGGCAAGATGCGATTGAGATTTTTAAGCACAATATAAGTAACGCCAAACCCCCACACAAAGGCAACACCTATGCCCAGCAGCTGTACACCCAGCTGCTGATAGCGGCTAAGGCCAGTGCCAATCAAATCTAGATCGCCAAATAGCGCCAGCGCCAATGTCCCCCAGACACCCGCCACACCATGCAAAGCAACCGCATCGACACCATCGTCAATGCCACAACGTTCAATAAGGTCTGTCGCTGCTAGCATCATCAGCCCGCCCATTGCGCCAATGAGCACGGCCATTGGTGTGTTCACCGCATGGCAAGAAGCCGTAATAGAAACCAATCCAGCCAAAGATCCATTGATCAGCGTTTCGGGCCGCATCAGCCGCTGTCGCCAATAGCCAAAAGAGCCCGCTGCAACCATACCCGCTGCGCCCGCCAGGATGGTGTGAACAATAATGGCTGGAATCTGCTCGGTCAGGCCAAAGGTACTGCCGCCATTAAACCCCAGCCAGCCAACCCACAGCAGCATCACGCCCAGCACCGAAAAGGGCAGGTTCGAGCCATGAATTCGACGCGTTTCTAGTCGTCTGCGCCGACCTTTCACCGCCGTCGTATCAGCCGCATTCTCTTCAGCCTCGTTCACAAAAAACCGACCGGTACGCGGCCCCACTACCAGCAGCGCCGCCAGTGACACCCAGCCGCCAATACTATGCACAACCGAAGAACCGGCAAAGTCTATAAACCCGAGCTGCCCTAGCCAGCCAGTTGCCTCGCTGCCGTTAATACCATTCCACGCCCAGTGACCAAATAGGGGATAAATGACGCCGGAAATGAGCATGGTGATCGCGACATATCCAGTAAACTTCAGCCGCTCAGCCAGCGCACCCGAAACAAGGGTGGTAGAAGTCCCTGCAAACATCGCCTGAAAAATAAAAAAGGCAGCCAACTCCGGGTCTTGCTCTACCGGAAGAAAAAATCCAGCCGTGCCAAGCCAGCCAGCCAACGAAGGGCCAAACATAATGGCAAAGCCAAACACCCAAAAAAAACAGAGGGAAACGCCTAAATCTACAAGATTCTTGATCGCGACATTGATGCTATTTTTAGAACGAGTGAGTCCTGATTCTAGGCACATAAAACCCGGTTGCATCAGCAGGACTAGGCCAGCACAGCCCACCACCCAAATCACATTGAGATCAATCACAAGTTCTCCGCAAAATCAATTTACCTCAGCCAACACTTTTATATTTTTTATACATCAGTCTCTTAAGGATAGTACCGTAAGTAAGGATAGTACTGTAATGCAGTTGTCCCTAAAAAACTACTCAAAACCAAGCTATATGTATGATTTAAGGTTGTAAATAGCAGGCTAGAATTACCAGACAAGCCGCCATTGTAAGAAAAAGCTTGCAAAATGAAGCCGCCCTCCTCTACCTCAAATACCAACAATCCCAAATTCTAGAATACGTACATCCACACTCCTAGATTTCTCATTCGCCTCAGATCATAGTCAAATCGGACTTACAGCCTTGAAGAGCTAAAGCCTAAAAAATTCGTGTCGGATTAAGGCAAAATCACATCTGCAAGTTGGAATTTAGAATTGCTGATTGAGCTTTGAGCTGAGCCTTTTAAAACCCTGGAAAAATTACAGGCAATAATCTTTTTTAGAAGAAAATAGCCCTGTACGTTGCTATGTGCTCAAACCCCAGAGAATTTCGACTTAAGTTCGGTTGAATTGCTTTTAATCATGGTATTGTTTCTTCATTATAAGTTTTTGTGAATTTATACGTTTTCTCGTGAAGAAAGATTGCACTTCTTTTGTCTCTTGCGCTGTATGCCGAAAATGGCTCTAAAGAATTATGAACGTAAATAGTTGCTATCATTTAGGCCTTAATTTGGGTCATGAACGTTCAGCCGTAATTGTTCGCGATGGCCGGATCGAAGTGGCTATAGAACAGGAAAGATTAGACCGAAACAAGTTTAGCTTGGGTTATTTGCTGCAGTCTCCAGGGCAGCCAGAACGAATACAAATTCCTTTAGAAGCGATCCGGTATTGCCTTGATACCTGCAAGTTGAATTTCAGCGACTTGGCAACCATTACCGCGAATATGCCTGGGGAAGATCAAGCGCCGGATATTCTAAAACGCAGTCTACCGCCAGAGGTATGCGATCGCATCCACCGTATTCCCAGCCATCATCTTGCCCATGCCTACTCGGCTTACGCGCCTTCTGGATTTGATGAAGCGCTGGTCTGGGTGGCTGATGCGTCGGGTAGCACTCATAATCATCGGACTGAGTCTTACAGTTTGTTTCTAGGCCAGAGGAGTAAGCTCACTAATCTTCATACTGAAACCGTAGAGGCTCATCTTAGCGGGATTTCGACTCTGGGCTTCCTCTATGAGTACATTACTAAGGAAGCGGGATTTGTCACCCAAGTTAGCGATCTCATCAAGCATGCAGAAGCAGGCAAGCTCATGGGACTTGCCCCCTTTGGTGGCCCTCAACCTCAATGGCATCAATGGATCTACACCCGACCTGATTCCTATAGTTTAGATATTTCTCCCTATGATATTTTTTTAGAAGTCGAAGCGATCAAGAAAACCTATGATAGTGCTGCTGGCAAACCCTACCTCCGCAGTCATATTGTTGATCTCGCTTATAAAGTACAACAGGAATTAGAACAGGCGGTTTTTCACATCGTCCGTCTTGCTCTAGAACGCACTGGAGTCAAGCGGCTTTGCATTGCTGGCGGAATTGGGCTCAATTCTGTTGTCAACTATAAGCTTTTCCAGGAACTTAATTTAGACGATATCTTTGTCTTCCCTGCTGCCGGAGACTCAGGGATTGCGGCAGGGTGTGCCTATTGGGCCTATCACAATATTGAAGGTGGCGATCGCCGCCATCCCCTCCGCAAAGCTGACCTGGGCCGATCCTACGCTGACGCTGAAATAAAAGCGGCGATCGCTCAGTTTTCCGATCAGGTTCAGGCAACGCAATTGAGCGAGGCAGAAATCCTCGACCAAACCGCAACCGTGCTCTCTCAAGGGAGCGTTGTGGCTCGGTATGAAGGGGGCTCAGAATTTGGTCCCAGAGCCCTTGGGCAACGCTCTATCATAGGCGATCCTACCTTTCTCAAAATGAGGGATATTATCAATGCTCGGGTCAAGTTTCGAGAAGCCTTTCGGCCCTTTGCTCCCGTCATTCCTCTAGAAGCAATGGCCGAGGTCTTTGATCAGGAAGTTGCCGCTCCCTTCATGCTGCTTGTCGCCAACATCAAACCTGAGTTTCGATCTCAAATTCCTTCTGTAACCCATATTGATGGCACAGGCCGCGTTCAATCTGTTACTGCCGAGGACAATCCCTTCTTTCATCAACTCTGTCATTCTCTCGTTACCAAGCGGTCAGGACCACCAGTTCTGCTCAACACCAGTTTTAATGTAGCGGGTCAACCAATTGTGGAAACGCCTTGGGAAGCGATCGCTACCTTCCTGAATACAGATATCGATTTTCTTGCTTTGGGCAACTATTGGATTGCCAAGCAGCATGTCCCGGTTCTCGACTACGAGTCTCATCTGAGTAAAGTGAAGCTGAGCCCCTTACCCAAAGGACTTGGGGCAGAAGCGCCTGCCGTTACGGAATTAATGCGATCGCTAGATCAAGCGATGTTCTTTAAAGGCGAGGGCCACTGCCCTTGGAGTCCAGAAGAAGTCAAGCAACTGGCAGATAAAATTGCTCATACCAAGGAAACCTCCAGGCTATTTCCAGACCATCCCTACCCTGGCGTTTTGAAGACAAGACTCTCGGATGATGTCGTTCTTCTGCTCAATCCCCAATTCCAATCCACCCTCGTTAATCTAAATCAGTCCCAATCTGCCAGTCACTACAGCCCGGAACAGATTAAGCTACTGATGGCCCATCTCCAAGATGATCCAAGTGAACTAGATGGCGTTCGCTTAGAGATGCGTTTAACTCATCGAGAATTTCACCCACATGTCCAATGGGCTTCCCACGAACTAGCTCAATATCATTTAGCCCCCAGCAGTCTGGTTCCCCAAAGTCAGAAACCTGATTCTCCCCTCAACCATCGTTTCACGACGACCTTTGAAGGCTTTCAATCTCCTACGTTTTCGGCGAGGCAAAGTTTAGCCCGTTTGTATGCCATCTTAAAATCGGTTTCCTACAACAAAACCACGATCTGCGATCGGCTGAACATCCAGTCTCTCCAGCAAATTCAACCGACCCATCTCTACTACTATCACCGCCATTTTCTGGCCGCTGACCCCCTATCAGACCTCATTCGCCTTTTTCAACTGCGGGTAGCCTTACCCGCAGCGCGCATCATCCAAATATTAGGAGAGCAACTTTTTCAGATCCTTTGCCAAATGGGGCTCTTTATCCCCCGGCAAGAAGAATATAAAGCCCTGTGGGCCTCCAGGATTGACTTGTTTGATGTAGAAGGGTTATACATTGCCACAGACCATCGATATATGCTCCTGGCTGAAGACAAAGCACCCTCAGAAAGCCCCGTTATGTATATCGGCATGGACAGTATGGGCCTTGTCTATAGCGCTCCCCAATATAACAGTGACCACCTGCTCGATCTCTGTTGTGGAAGCGGCATTCAAGGACTCTATGCCTCCCGTTACGCCCGCTCTGTTATCGGTGTTGATATTAATCCTCGGGCCATTCGCTTTTCACGATTTAACGCCCAACTCAACGGTATCGATAACATCGAATTTCGTCAGGGAAATCTCTATGAAACGGTTACTCAAGAGCGGTTCAATACCATCCTTGCCAATCCGCCCTTTGTCCCTAGCCCTAACCGAGAACTCAAGTTCAGAGATGGCGGCGCTAACGGTGAAGAGATCTTAAAAACTATTATCCAAGGCAGTGCGCAATATCTCCATCCTCAAGGTCGAGTTCATATTGTCACAGACCTTGTAGATATTGATACCTATGCCCAAAAGCTCAACGATTGGGGGCAAGGAGAGACCACAGAACAACTGGTGCTTGGAACCGCTGATCGTAATGACATTTTGTTTTCAGTACCTCATAGCCATGCAGCCTTTGGCCAAAGCTATGAACAATATTGTTTGGAGCTAGATCAGTGGCTTCAAAACTTCCACGATGCCCATCTCACTGCCGTCAATTTTGGATACATCTTTATCCAACACAATCCAAGTGCGACCCAAAGCACCTACTGTTACCGCACAATTCACAATCCCGAAGCCCCCATTCACACCGAAGTAGAAGACCACTTCCAACAACGGCAGCGCCTCTATGATCCTAAAGATCTAAAGTTGCGGCTCCATCAAGATATCAGTATCAGAACAGAGTGGCATCAAGGTCAGTCCCAGGTAGAATTATTTTCAGAAACAAATTCCTATTTCACCACCTATCCGATTAGCGAGCAGGTGTTTTCGATGCTTCAAGACATTCTGGAAATGCAACCGTACTGGAAAGGCTACGTCAATCTAACCAATCAATACTGTATCCAAGAATTAATCTTAAAGGGCATTTTGGAACTGTATCCCATATCATCTAGCCAACCGCGAACAACCCAGTTCACACAAGGCCTTTCATTCTCTCGAAGTTTCCCTATAGTTTCTTCTGTAGAACAAGAAGAGCCTACACCTTCGAAAAAATCATTGACTATTGGCGAATTGCAAACCAAAACCACCCCGACTTGTCTATCCTCCTATCTCTAGAAGAATTTTCTCTAGAAGAATTTTCAAACTTATCGCTTGATTTGGCGACGATAGTTTTCCTTTATCATCATCTGGCGATACAGGTCGATAAGACTCTGATGAGCTTCTTCTCTAGATAATGCCTTCACCTGCTCAGATAACACCCGCAGGGTATACTGCTGCTCCAAAGACAATTCATCACAGTACAACATCGTTCTCTCCCGACATGAATAATATACATAATGATGTCCGTTTCCCTCTGGCTCCCCCCTCAGAACATACACCGAAGATCGTATAGGTAGTAATCGTTCGCATGGGTTTTTAGCTGATTGCCTAGCAATAGATATGCTGGTGTCAGCAACTCGTTTCCTCATAGGGAGTTGTAACTTTTATAAGGTATCGTGCCTTGTAACCACTTAGGCTTAAAAAAATAGAGAATTTTTCAGAGTGATGACAGCAATCAAGTAATTTGTGGTCATAGCAATCCCTTGCAGCGCCCCCGATTTTGTCGAGCAGCACGAGGCACACGGGTCAGTAGTAACCAATTAAACGAAGTTGAGCTAAGGGATACATCATCGCTTCTGAGGCTTAACGAATTGCCCGTGGAATATACCCTCTTGAGACATTATCAAAAAAACTTGTGATGTTAGCCGTTTTATCGCTTAGGGAATTTTTAGACTAATATCCAAATATTTATCTAAAATAAAGTCGATGTATCCCAAAAATACGGCTCTGCTTCTAATCGGGTTTCAAAACGACTATTTTTCACCAGATGGTATTTTACACAGTGTGATTGAAGCCTCTGCAAAAGCCATCAAAACTGTAGAGAACACAACCAAACTCCTACAGGAGCTGGTCAAAACACCGGTTTCCATTATCGCTACACCTATTTTCTTCACGGCCGACTACACCGAATTGGTCGAGCCAGTAGGCATTTTAAAAACCATCAAGGAAGTGGGTGCCTTTAAAAAAGGGACAGCCGGTTCTGAAATGATTAAGGAACTGTTACCTTTCCAAGATGACATTTTAGAAGTGCCGGGTAAACGAGGATTTAATGCGTTTATCAATACTAACCTCAATGAAATTTTGCAACAGAGGGAGATTACGCATTTAGTAATTGCGGGTGCAGTAACGTCCATTTGTATTGACTCAACGGGGCGTTCCGCCCATGAAAAAGGTTACCAAGTGTCGGTGTTGAGCGACTGTACCTCCGCACGGACAACTTTTGAGCAATCGTTTTATTTAGAAGATGTGTTTCCGCTCTATGCTGAAACACTAACATCGGACGAACTATTGGACTCTCTCACTACCGCCGCCCTGTGCTAAAACCTGACACGACCAACGAGTTAAATACTCAGATTCAGTATCGTCTCATTGAAAAACTCACTGCTTCAGAGCGCCGCTATCGTGAGCGGGTGGAAAACCTCCGTGAGATTGTCTTTGAGTGCGATCGCACAGGACATTTAATTTTTGTCAATAGTGCTTGGACTGAGACCCTCGGTCATCAGGTCTCAGAGGTGATAGATCAGCCCCTAGCAGGCTTCATTGATAAATGTGATGTAGAACGCTGGAAAACTATTCTGAAGCATCAGTATGACTGTCAAACTACTGGCCTAGCCAATGGCAGTTTAGAGCTACGCTTTCTCCATAAAACGGGTGACATACTCTGGCTAGAACTTGCTATCCAATTTAACCAGGAGGAGCATATATCGGGGGCACTGATTAACGTTACTGAGCGCAAACAAGCTGAAGCCATCCTCCAGCAAACCAATGAGGAACTAGAATTGAGAGTCCAGCAGCGTACAGCTGAACTCAGTCGTACTAATCAAGCGCTAACAACAACCCTGAAAAAACTTAAATCTGCCCAAGCACAGCTCATTCAAACGGAGAAAATGTCTGGTTTGGGACAGCTAGTTGCAGGCATTGCCCATGAAATCAATAACCCCGTGAGCTTTGTTCACGGGAACATTGAGCCTGCCTGTGGCTATGCGCAAGGTGTCCTCAAGTTGCTCGATTTGTACCAGCAACACTATCCCGATCCACCCCCTCAAATTACAATAGCCCGCGACGAAATAGATATTGAGTTCATTCAAGCGGATTTCCCAAAATTGCTTGGCTCCATGAAAGTGGGAACCCGACGCATTCAATCTATTGTTCGCTCCCTGCGCAACTTTTCGCGACTGGACGAATCAGCTTTAAAACCGGTTGACATTCATGAAGGTTTGGAGAATACCTTACTGATTTTGAATCATCGCCTCAAAGCGTATCCACCCCATCTGCCCATCAGGTTGATTAAAAAATACGGCGAGTTACCACTCGTACGCTGTTTCCCTAGTCAGCTCAATCAGGTTTTTATGAATCTACTGGCCAATGCCGTTGATGCGCTCAGACATGATGCAGATGATGACGAGCAGTCCATTCATCCTAACCCCACTATTACTCTTCAAACTGAGAGAGTAGAAGATGATGTGGTCATTACTGTTGCAGATAATGGCATGGGCATTCCAACTAATGTCATGGCCAAATTGTTTGATCCCTTTTTTACAACTAAACCTGTGGGCAAAGGGACTGGACTGGGCTTATCGATTAGTCATCAAATTGTTACTGAAAAACACAGTGGCTCACTCAAGTGCCGTTCTACAACAGATGAAGGTACTGCCTTTATAATTCAGATACCGATTCACTCGGATTTTTAGAACCAGGCTTTTCAAAGTCAATTGAATACTTTTAAGGTAGTTCCTAACGAGTATGGATAGTTCTATCGATTAGACGATGTAACCGTGCGGGTGCGCGTGGTATGTGAACCTTGCTACCATCGGTCTTTAGTGCGTAAGACACTCTCGTTTTCCAAAAAGTTAGAGAATCACATTGGCGCTATTGGGTATTTCGTTCATCACGACAATGCATCTTTACCTAAATAGGACTACCACCTTGCCTTCCTAGCGTTGTTGAAACAGTCCTAAGCCCAGCACATATCCATATCCGACTATGAACATGAGCAAAAATGGTAGCGATAGATAATGTGCATGGTAAGTTGCAAAAACAATCGTCACGCATAAGTAGACCAGCATTAGCAATTCTAGGCACAATACTTTTGTTTTGGCACCGCGATACTTTTTAGTCGTCCAAATTTCTGAGTTTTTAGTCACTCCATGTTTGGGTGTACGGACAAAGTCTGCCCCTGTGCGCAACAAACCGTCGCATACTGCCAAAGACTGATTGAGGCTCATGCCAATGCCAATGCTCATGAGAAAAAACGACTGATAGCCGAACCGCCAAGGGGAAGAAATTGCCCGTTGTTCGTATTGTGAAACCCAATAAAATCCCAGCAGATTTAAAGTCGTTCCAATAAAAATAGGCAGATAAATCAACAGTCCATACTGCCATTGATGATGGGCGACATAAATCTGATAGGGCAGTAATAGCAATAGCAAAACCAGGAGCAACAGGTAGTTAAAGTTGTTCGTCAGATGAAGAAAAGCTTCGAATTTTACATATAACGGCAGCTTGGCACGCAACACGGTCGCCAAGCGCTTTTTTGCAACTTGGCTCGCCCCTTTTGCCCAGCGAAACTGCTGCGCCTTAAACGAATTCATTTCCATGGGCAGTTCGGCAGGCACCACTACATGGGGTAAGTATCGGCACTGCCAACCTCGTAGCTGTACGCGATAGGAGAGATCTAAATCTTCTGTTACGGTACTGTGATCCCAGCCGCCTGCATCTGCGATCGCACTAACTCGCCAAAGGCCAGCGGTGCCATTAAAGTTAAAAAAACAGCCCGACCGATTACGGGCTGTTTGCTCAATTACAAAATGGCCGTCTAACATCAACGACTGAATCTGTGTGAGCAAAGAATACTGCCGGTTAATATGAACCCATCGGGACTGCACCATTCCAACGGTCGGATCGGCAAAGCAGTCTACCATGTTTAACAAAGTATCGGGCGCTGGAACAAAGTCTGCATCAAAAATGAGTACCAATTCGCCGACTGCGCGCTGAAGTCCGTAGGCGAGCGCCCCCGCCTTAAAGCCTTGCCGATTGGGCCGGTGAATGTATTCAATGTTGATATTTTGTTGTTGTAAGTAGGCAACCTTGCGCTGGCAAATTTTCTGGGTTTCATCAGTGGAATCGTCTAATACCTGAATTTCTAGCTTGTCGGGTGGATATTTGAGCTGCGCGATCGCATCTAGTAATCGTTCCACCACATACATTTCGTTAAAAATAGGCAATTGCACAGTCACGCTGGGCAGTGCCTCTTCTGGGAAAGGGCTGATAGTCTTGAAAGGTCGATCTCGATACTTATAAAAGCGCCAGATCATCAGCACCTTATGGAATCCATAAATCGCGATCACAGATAAAATACCAAGGTACAAAATCGGTACTATTTCAAACCACGATTCTATAAGGGAATTGTCCATAAAAAGCCTTGAAGAACAGCATAAAAATAACGGGTCTTAAACTGAGTTTTGAGCTGAGTTTTGAACTGGGTTTTGATCACAGCGACTTTCCCTTCAGCCGCTGTGCAACAACTCCACATATATGAGAACTGCATATATGAGAACTGCATATATGAGAACTGCGTCATCGCGCAGAAGCTCGCTGAATGCGCTCCCAAATAGCTAAATCTTGCGGTCTATCAATATCGGAGAGAGTCTCTAGCTGCGCCAGCGATCGCCCTAGTTGTCGAACCTTGGCTTGAGTTTGTAACAATACCCGCGACGTACTCCAATCAATATCCTCAAATAGCGCACCCAAAGGCGGACAAAATCGGCGTAGTCCAATTAGATAGTAGCCACCATCTTGGGCTGGACCTAGTACGACATCATGGCGGGTCAATGCTTGAAAAGCCTGATGAATATGATCTGTGTTTAGATCTACACAGTCAGCACCAATGGCAATGATGCGGTTTTGGCTGGCCTGCTCAAAGGCATAGCGTAAGCGATCGCCTAAAGTATCACCCACCTGCGGGCGATACATCAGCTCAGTCCCTAGCCAATTTGTCATTTCTGAGCGCGTTCCGCCCGTAAAATGAATTTGCAATTGCCAGTCAGGCTGTTGGATCTGGCACAGCAAATATTCAGTCATTTGTCTTTGAAGCTGCGCCGCGCCAACCGCACCGAGAGCTGGAATCAGGCGTGTTTTCGTCTGCCCCGGTCGAGGGTAACGGATAAACAACAGCAGGTGACAAGAACCAACTGCTTGAGCCGCTGGTGGCACCTCTGCATAGGCATTGGGATAAGCATTCGAGTGAGTCTCTAAAAAAGCCAAAGAAATATCCTCTAGCCTATGGCTGCCGGTTCAAAGACCAGTCGTAATTCGAATAGCTAACGGTATAGCCTCCCGCCTTCAAATACGCCTCCGCGTCTGCATCTAAGTAGCCACTAATAAAGTTCAGCACCGCCTTTTGATTTTCAGTACCGGCAAACCCTTCTGCTGGCGCAAAACCGGGCACCCAATCCTGCCCAAACCAATCAAAAATTTTCGAGATCTGTACCTCATTTTTCTCTTGATCAATCGTCAGCACTTCTGGGCGACTCAAAAATATTTTCACCTGATCGTCTAACTGGGCGTCTAAGTTTTCGCCTGTGAACGGTTCTTGTCGCAAGTACGGGCAGCTCAGTGCCGCACATACTAGCGCTGCATGAATCCGAGGTTCCTGAAAATTGGCGCGCAAAATGTCGTGTTCAATATTGTTTAAAGTCTGTTCACCTTGCAGCAGTCCATGCTTATCAAATCGCCACACTCCAGGAATATCTTTGATGCTGTTTTTGATCGGCGATTCGTCAATAATCGCTTTTAACGTCAGTGAATTGTAGGCGTTGATCAAAAATGCAATTTGGTCAGATTCGCTCCAGCGCTCATAGCTAGCCGGATCTGCAATTTGAATAGAAGCGTTAAAAGCATCTAAATCCTGACGGTTCGCTTGTAGCGCCTCGTAATCGACCAAACCTTTATCATCTACGTAGGTTTCAAGCACTTTAGCCAGGGCTGGGATATTGATAGTATCAGCAGCACGTTCGGTAGATTCTTGAGCAACGGCTGAACTGCCGCCGCTTTGAAGCGTAGTAGGGGTAGTACAGCTAGCAATCGCGACGATTGCAGGCATCAGTGCTATGAGGAAATATTGTTTTTTCATCGTTATTTGAGCTATTTAGGCTGTTTGACCTAGAGAACACTATCTTTATATGAAACTCGTCGAAGCTGAAATTCAGATGAGAATGGTATGAGTTTTGAGGGGATGAACGTGAGTATTAAGCCTGTCTTGCTCGTTTCCCTGCCGATATGGCCAATCCCAGCAAAAACGGCCCCCATAGCCAAAAACGCTGTACCGAGCTAAGCGTCCAGTCGCTTAGCCCCACCGCTAGCTGATGAGGTAAGGCAAAATATACAAATGCAGATAGGCTCACCAGCCGAGTTCCCCAATGACGACTAGCGACCGCAAATGGTACTAGCCAGGTAAAGTACCAGGCATGAATAATGGGAGAAAGCAGCATCAGCGCCACAAAGTAGCGTTCCGTAAACTGGCCCACACTCGTGTGAGTTCGCTCGGAGCGAGCAATGTTCCACAGCAGTATGGCACCTAGGGGCAAGGCGTACATCCAGTTATTGTGCAGCCATTCGGGGAGAACCCAGCTGAGCCAATTACTTGCCCACCCACTTGCCCACCCACTTGCCCACCCACGTTGGATCAGAGGGTTCAACAACGCACTGCTTGCACCCGTAGTTACAAACTCTGACCCTAAAGGAATGACTGCGCTACAGCTTTTTGCCTGACAAAAAGGTAGCATTGCGAGTCCAAGGGGCATCAAACTGGCGAGAATGAGTCCAACTGACCACCGCCACCGTCGCTTTTGCCAAACTAGAAATGCAAGTACCGGTAGTGACATCCATTTTGTGGCTATGCTCATGCCTACCCAGAAAGCACTTTTCCATAATTTCCATGCCTGCTGACGATGAGTTTTGTTTGAGTCAGAGGGTTTTGCGGCAGAGGAGGCGATCGCACCCTCCCAGCCCAGCCAAGCCATCACCAGCGGTAGCAAAAACCAGCTGTCGTAATGACCGCCACCGGCAAAGCTATATATAACCAATGGATTCCAGGCATAAAGCAGGGTCGCCGCATAGCCAAAGCGACGGCTCAATAACTTGCAAATGCCCAGATCGGCGAGGGTAAACGATAGCTTAAACAGTAGGACGGACGGACTGAGGGAGGCCAGTAGGCGAAAGCCGAGCAGGGCTACTGGCGGATAAATGGCGGCATGGTCGGGGTGGTTAATTTGGCTCCACCCGTCTAGATTAAAAGCGTCTGTTCTCAAAGGAATGAGCTCGGGCGCAGAGGGCACGGTTAGGTAAGGATTGAACCCGTGGTTTTGAATGTAGCCTTCCCACAGATAGCGCCAAATGTCGTCACCGGGATGCATGGCTAATAGGATGAGACGAGGCGCGATCGCACCCAACCAAAACCACCCACCGGGCACCTTTTGCAAGCCCCAAGCCAGCACGAACCCTATATTCATGAGCCCCATCGCCTGCCAAAACAAAGGAACTGCCTGGGGATCGTGAAGAAAGTCTCCATGCGGCATTGCCCACACACTACCCATCACCAAAAGCAACAGACTGAGCCACCGTAATCCGCGCTGGACGGGTGTTGAGTGAAGAGATCGTATTGTTCTTGTTCGGCTTTTCTGACTAAAAAACTGGCTAAAAAACTGGCTAAAAAACTGGCTAAAAAATTGACTAAAAAATTGACTAAAACGCGGGTCAGAAGATTGGAGAAAAGACCGGCTTAGCTTTTGCCAGTAAAGCTGAGCCAGCGTGGTTAAAATCACCTGCCCGGCTTTTACACTGCCCTTGATAGTGCCTGCAATTTTAGACTTGCCTCCCTGCCTGGGCAGATAATTGACTGGAATTTCGCAAATTTTTAAGTGAGCACCTGCCGCCTTTGCCTGCATTTCTACCGTCCAGCCAAAGCCGCGATCGCGCATTTCTAGGCGATTGATTGCCGCTGTGCGAATTAACCGCAGGGGGCCTAAATCCTCATAGCGGTAGCCCCAGCCGAGTCGAATTAACCAGGTCGCCAGCCAATTGCCAAAATTTTGTACCGGCGTCAGTTGCGATCGCCCCTGAGCAGTGCCTCGCCGATTGCCTAAAATAAAATCGTACTTGGCCTGCAAGGCCAGTAGTTCAGGCAATTGCGATAGATCATCACTGCCATCGCCATCACAAAACAAAATCCACTCAGCTTGAGCTGCTTCAGGCGTTTGCAAACCGTTCCAACAGGCTTGGCCGTAACCTTGTTTTGGGGCTGAAATCACCTTTGCACCAGCCTGCGCTGCCGTTTCAGCAGTGCGATCGCGACTGCCATTATCGACCACGCAAATATTCGTCAGCCCCTGCTTTTGCAGACCTTGAATCACCCCAGCAATTGTCTCCACTTCGTCGAGCACCGGGATAATCACCAAGATATTTGTCAGCATTCTTTAATCCCGATCACTGGCTTAATTATTGGCTCAATTACTAGCTCAATTACTAGCTCAATCACTGGCTCAATTACTCAAAAATCTTTGCTCCACCTTTTCCGGGCATAGAACTGTCGTTTTTCTGAGGAGAAAACGTCAGGTTTGCAATTTAGACGTGATTGAGCGGCCAAAGGTTACAACAGGCGAATCTTCTAGGCGATCGCAACAGTGGCAGCAGTCAAAAAGAGGGTGGCGAAGAATTGGCGTTTCATAATTTGGCTTCTTGAGTGAATCAATGGGTGAACTTCATTGAGTTAAGAATGCTAGTTGGGCTCGGTTGCCTAATTAGCCTTGTTTAAGGGCTTGCTGAGTTTTTCTGAAGTGTTACCGGAGATCTCTCACAGGCTCTACTCAGCGTCTTTTCATTTAGGGTAAGCGCATTGCTTTCACCGCAAGCTTATAAATCAGCAGCGAGTTCGTCGGGTCATAAGCAGGCTAGGGCGACGGAGAAAAGGAGCAGGATTTGGCGCAGGCGCATGTTAGGTCTAAGGCAAAGGGCATAGATCGGTAGCAGATGCTTAGCAGCAGCTATGGTAGATATGGTTAGAACCGCGACTGCCGCCCCAAATAAAGATGGTCACTCTCTCAACTATTCTGTTGTGGTTGTAGTTTACAAACCCGCCCTAGTCAATCAGGTTATAAGCGGAGATCGCAATAAACACGATAGTATGGACGCTGTAGCAATCAAATGGCCAACTAACCATATGGCCAACTAACCATAGGCTGTTTCAGAGAGCGCCATGCAGATTCTTCACGGTACCTGGATTCCTGACCCTGATGCTGAGTTTGTCCAATCAGGGCGTTTTTACTTGTGGATAGAGACAACAGCGCGGCAGCCTGAGCTAGAAGAGCAGGGTTGCTATCCGCTTCAGCTTACCGGTGATAAGCTGGCTCGCACTTTGGCCGACGAGTTTAAGCTTCAATCCCCCGATAACACACCGCTAGAAAATTGGATTGAACCCTGCTATTTTTTGCTGCCTACCGTTGACTACGCGCCCTTACCGTCTCTGGAGCTGTCCCGATACCTAGAGATAGCGCTCCCCGAAACGTTTGAATTTGAATATTGGGAAGTAGACGGCTATCCGGTTGACTGCACCCCGCCTGCAAACAGCAGCTCGAAGGCAATGGGGATTGTGCCGCTACTCAATGAGCTGCATTTTTTGACACTGCACAGCCTCAGCGAGCTACAGCTCGGCAGCGACTTGCTCTTTTGGTTTCACTTCACCCAAGCCCTGAAGCGGAGCATTTTCAAAGATCACTACATTCCAGCCCTAAAATATCGCCCCCTAGCACCGCGCCAATCGACTGCTAAAAAAGCCTCTACTCAAAAAAACGCCTCTACTCAAAAAAATGCCTTAAAGCGCTCATCTGGTCGCCAAAAAACAACCGGTTCTCCATCTTCAGAACAGTTCACGCTCTATTCAGGTTGGGAATTTATCGGCGATGAATATGAAACCCTCCTAGAACAATACGTGGAGTACATGCCGCTGCTATGTGCAGCCGGGTTTGCAGTACCCAACGAAGACCCTCAGCTGTACGACCCGCTGACCTTGTTGCGTCATTTTTCTGAATGCTTACTGGCTGAAGTTGTCACGCATACCCCTTTCACCAAAGCGTTTGAAAAGACGGTTGCCAACTCGGTGTTAGACAACTGTTTGAATTCACACATTTGGGTGCAGCAGACAGGACTAGAGCAATATCAGCAGTGGAAAACCTGGCGCGATCGCATTGTGCGTACCCAAACCGATCAACCCTTCTACCTGTACTTTCATCTTCTAGACCCGGTTAATCCAAACGACCCCTGGCAGCTCCAGTTTGAAGTTGCCCCCAAAGACGACCCTTCCCTAAAGCTCTCCTTAAACGACTATTGGCGCATGGGTAAGCCGCAGCAGAAAAAGCTGAAAAGCCATTTCGGCGCAGACTTTGAGCAAACCCTCCTGCTTAACTTGGGCTACGCCTCTCGCATTTATCCGGCGCTGTGGCAGGGGCTAGAGACCGATCAGCCGGTGGGCATTCAGCTGTCGCTAGGCGAGGCATTTACCTTCCTCAAAGAATCTGCCTGGGTTTTGGAAAATGCAGGCTATAAGGTACTGGTTCCGGCCTGGTGGACGCCCCAAGGACGGCGGCGCGCTAAGGTTCGGCTCAAGGCCAAGGGCAAATCGCTCTCTGGCGGCAAAGACAAATCCAAAAGCTATTTCTCTCTCGATCGCTTGGTGGAATACCAATACGAGCTAGCCATCGGAGATGAACCGGTCAGCGAACAAGAGTGGCACCAGCTAGTGAATGCTAAAACGCCGCTGGTGCAGTTTCGGGGTCAGTGGATTGAGCTAGATCAGGACAAAATGCAACAGATGCTGGAGTTCTGGAAAACTCACCAGGCCGAAAATCCAGAGCTATCGCTGCTAGATTTTTTGAAGCTGACGGCTAAAGGCGATGATGGCGAATTGGAGGTGATGTGCGATGGCGAAGCCGGTCCTGGTGACCATCGCCAAGACATGCTCGCCGAAATGCTGGGCAAACTCAGTGACAAAACCCAGCTTCAGCCAGTCGATGATCCTGACCATTTTTCCGGTCAGCTGCGAGAGTACCAAAAGCGCGGCGTGTCCTGGCTGCAATATTTAGAAGAGCTTGGGCTCAACGGCTGCCTGGCCGACGATATGGGCTTGGGCAAAACCATCCAGGTAATTGCTAGGTTGGTGCAGGAGCGAGAATCTAAGGATTCCAAATCTAGCCGGGCCTCTCACCGGGTGCCCCCAACCTTACTAATCGCTCCCACCTCTGTTGTAGGCAACTGGCAGCGAGAAATTCACAAGTTTGCGCCGCATATGACTGCCGCTGTTCATCATGGGAGCGATCGCATCAAAGAGGTCAAAGACTTCAAACGAGCCTGTCGCGACCACGACATCATCATTACCTCCTTTGCCCTAGCCCGCAAAGATGCCAAATTGTTCAACGCGATTGAATGGCACCGCATTGTGCTAGACGAAGCACAAAATATCAAGAATCCTCAAGCCGCGTTGACCAAAGCCATCTGCAAATTTTCCGCGCCCCATCGCCTTGCCCTAACGGGTACTCCCATTGAAAATCGACTGCTAGATCTGTGGTCTATTTTTCACTTTTTGAATCCAGGATACTTGGGCAATCAAACCCAATTCCGTAAAAGTTTTGAAGTGCCGATTCAAAAAAACAACAATCTTCGGCAGTCAGCCACCCTTAAAAAACTGGTTGAGCCCTTTATCCTACGGCGGGTCAAAACCGATCAGTCGATCATCAAAGATCTGCCTGACAAAGTTGAACAAAAACTGTTCTGTAACCTGACGAAAGAACAGGCTTCTTTGTACGAAGCGGTGGTCAAAGACGTTGAGCAGAAACTAGAAAATGCAGAAGAAGGCATTCAGCGAAAGGGCCTGATTTTAGCTACGCTCACCAAGCTCAAGCAGGTGTGCAATCATCCCCGGCAGTTTTTGCAGGATGACAGCGAGTTTACGGCAGTCAGATCCCATAAGCTCACACGCCTCACCGAAATGATTGAAGAAGCTAGGGCCGAACAAGACAGCCTGCTGATTTTCACCCAATTCACCGAACTCGGCCACGCCCTAGAAAAATACATCCGCCAAACCCTCCGCTGCAACACCTACTACCTGCATGGCGGCACCGCCCAAAAAAAGCGCGAAGCCATGATTGCCGAATTCCAGCACCCTGACACAGAGCCCTCGGTCTTCGTGCTGTCTCTCAAAGCTGGCGGTGTTGGCATTACCCTCACCAAGGCTAACCATGTCTTTCACTTTGATCGCTGGTGGAATCCGTCAGTTGAAAACCAGGCCACCGATCGAGCCTTTCGCATTGGCCAAAAAAAGAATGTGTTTGTTCACAAGTTTGTTGCCATTGGCACCTTAGAAGAGCGCATTGACGAAATGATTGAGGACAAAAAGAAACTGGCAGGCGCGATCGTCGGCGCTGACGAGTCTTGGCTAACAGAGCTGGATGATAACGCTTTCAGGCAGCTCATTTCACTCAACAAGAGCGCAATCATAGAATAGGAGAGCAGCACCGTGAGCCAATTTAGCCGCAGCTGGTGGGGGCAAAAATTTATCACCGCCATCGAGAATCTGACTGATTCGGGTCGCCTCAGCCGAGGGCGATCCTATGCCCGAGGCCGCAAGGTCAAAGGATTTGACATTAACGGTAATCTTGTGACTGCCCAGGTGCGCGGCTCGATCAATCCCTACTTTGGTGTCCACAAAGAGCCGCTCTACCACATCACGATCGAATTTCAGCCCTTGAGTGCGGCCAAATGGTCAGCAGCTGTGGCTGAAATGGCTTCAAAGGCCAGCGTCATTTCTCGGCTGTTGCTCAACGAAATCCCAGACGATATCGAGAAGACTTTTCAGTCGCTGAACTTGAATCTACTGCCGAGCAGTCAAAAAGACTTTCAGACCAGCTGTTCTTGCCCAGACTGGAGCAATCCCTGTAAGCACATTGCTGGGGTGTATTACCTCGTCGCCGCCGAACTCGACCAAGACCCGTTTTTACTGTTTGAACTACGGGGCCTGTCCCGAGAGAACCTGATCAAAGAACTGTCAAAGTCTCCCCTGGGGCAGGCGCTTTCAGCAGAGCTACAGTCAGCGCAGAGCACGCCACAGCCTGTTGCCGCGTACTACGCGCTGCCAGAAACGCTGCCTGCAAAGAGCGAAACTAACCTGCGAGAATTTTGGCAGGGCAAAAAACAGCTCCCGCAAACGATGGAAGCCCTCCCCGAAAATTCGGTATCGGCGATTCAGATCAAAAAGCAGGGCGATTTTCCTGCCTTCTGGCATCGAGATAATTCGTTTATCGAAGCGATGGAAACGCTTTATGAACAAGTGAAATCAAAGGGGCAATTATAGTCCTAGGGCTCGCCTAGCTCACTGCAACACTCCTAATTTTATACTGAATGCGCTTTCAATGTTTCTAAGCTTACATACTCAAGTGCGGCCTTATGGGTAGATGCCAGCACAACAGGCGGTGCAACGCCATCGTCTAGCGCCTCTTTCCATCGCGATGCGCATAAGCACCATCGATCTCCCGGCTTGAGTCCGGGAAAGTTGTACTCGGGCCGAGGCGTGCTCAGGTCGTTACCTTGCGCTTTTGTGTAGCGTAAAAAAGCCTCCGTTAGCTGCGCACATACCACATGCACGCCCCTGTCTTGTGGGCCCGTTTGGCAAATCCCATCCCGGTAAAAACCAGTCATCGGTGAGGTACAGCAGGATTTGAGTTCAGTTCCGAGTACGTTTTGCCCTGATAGGTTTTGTCCTGATAAATTTTCTAAGTCAGCCATATTCCCCTACCTCCTTTTAGTCTCTCTGAATTTTCTCTCTGAATTTTCTCTCTGAATTTTCTCTCTGAATTTTCTCTCTGAATTTTAGTCTCTCTCTAAAATAGCTAGCTCATATTCTGTTCTTTATGCGATTCTACGGCGGCTGCATATTGCGCAGGCACTATTCCTAAAAACAATATCCACCAAAGGGCGATCGCACTGGCAACTGGCAGCGTAATCCATAGTCGATGCAGCAACAGCCAAGATGCCGTCGGGATAGTCAGCCCAGTCAGCACAATCGACCAGGGTTGACACCACCAAGGCTTGGTTTGCCATAAGGAGCTAGCTATCTGTGAGCTACTAGCTATCTGTTCGGTAGTTTCTTCGTTTTCGCGCATGGTTTTTCCCTCACTGTTTCCCAATAATTTCAACTGGCTCAATCTCATCTGCTAGCTCAAAGCCAAATATTTGCGAGTAAAAAGACAGCTCAGCATCAAGCGATCGCTTAATATTCTCTCCCTTTCTAAAACCATGCTGCTCTCCTTCAAACAGCAGATACGCCACCGGAATACCCTTTTCTTTCAGCGCATTCACCATCGTCTCAGCCTGATTAGGCGGCACAATCTGATCTTCTGCCCCCTGCAAAAAAATAATCGGACAGGAAAGCTGGTCCACCGCATAAATGGGAGATCTTTCCTCATACAGGGCTTTTTTCTCTGGGTACGGCCCCACCAAACTATCTAAATAGCGAGACTCAAACTTGTGCGTCTCCGCCGCGAGGCTTGCCATATCACTCACACCGTAATAGCTCGCGCCCGCCTTAAACACATCTCGAAACGTCAGCGCGGCCAGCGTGGTATAGCCTCCGGCACTGCCCCCGTCAATCGCCAAGCGGTCTACATCCGCCCTACCTTCTTTGACCAAATACAGCGCCCCATTCACGCAATCGTCAACATCTACAATCCCCCACTGACCTATCAGCCGGTTACGGTAAGCGCGGCCATAGCCCGTGCTGCCGCCATAGTTCACATCTAGCACCGCAAAGCCGCGACTCGTCCAGTACTGAATGGTTGGGTTAAAGGCACTAGAAGCCGCAGCCGTTGGACCACCGTGCGTTTTTACCAACAGCGGCGGGCGCTCGGTGACTAAAGGCTCATAGTCTTTATTTTGAGGTCGGTAGTAAATACCGTATGCATTCAGCCCACCCTTGGTCGGAAACGAAACCACCTCCGGTTCAGACAAGTAGCCAGGATCTATGACTACGCTGCTCGACTGGCGCAGCTCCGTCATTTTCAGCGTTGCCAAATCCAGCTTTACCACAGCGCTAGGCTTGGTCGTACTCGATGCCAAAAACACCGCAAAGCCTTCACCCACCTGCAAGCTGCCAACGCCTGAATAGGGCATTTCAATCTCATCCATTGAACGAGCCCTGGTATCGAACCGAGCCAGCCGCATTACGCCCTCATAGATGTAAGTACAAAGAATACTCGTATTGTCTTCAAAGCCGTAGCTACTCTGGCCAAAATTCCACTGCGGCCCGGCAAACTCAGCCTCTATCGGAAACAACGGCTCAGCCCGCTCGCCTTCCCACCGGTACAAATTCCACCAGCCCGTTGCATCGCTAATAAAGTGTAGAGTCCCCGCTGGCGACCACTGCGGCTGGCATACCGACTCTTTAATATTGCCAACTAGCTTGTGCGGGCGACTCAGGCTGCCATCGTCATTCACCCTGGCTCGCCACAACTCTGTCCCATCCCAAGGCATTTGAGGATGATTCCAGGTAATCCACACCAGCTCAGAGCCGTCAGGACTCAGCCTGGGTGATGAGTAAAAGTCATTGCCACTCACCAGCACTCGGGGCGTACCGCCTACGAGCGGCACTGTTGCGATCGCATTCACCGCCTCTCCTGCCTGCCGATGATCTTCCATCACACATATCAGCCGCTGCCGCTGCGCATCTACCACAGCGTCGGCATAGCGCAACCCTGCCGCTGGCGACACCTCTGGCGTCATCGCCGCTGGCGCTTCTCCAGCTCGCTGCCGATACAACCGCTGATCAGCAAAATTAGAGAAATACACCGTACCCTGATGAACCACATAAGCGCCGCCACCATACTCATGCACCCGAGTCCGCACATTAAACGGCGTAGGTGTCACATCGCTCACACTCCCCAGCAAATCCTCAGGGCCATAGCGAACCACCAGCTGGCGCCCTCCTTCAGTGGGTCTTAGCTCGCTCCAATACACATCTGCTCCATCTAATTGCACTGCGCCTAGCCCAATTGAGCTAGAGACAATTAACTCTGAAGTAATCGGAGATTTCCAAGACCCGTAACCTGTCGCATTAACCATAAAGTTTGCTGTAAAAGCTGAAAACAATGAGGACTAATAACAGTCTATATAACTTTGCTAGCAAGCCCGGTTACCAGCAAAGTTATATGAACTATCCAGTCATTAAAACCAGTTATTAAAATTGATGCAGACTGTCCACTCCTACACCCCAAAGACTTATCCAAGCGATACGCTAAGCGCGTTGTCCACCGCTTTTACCCTCGCCACACCGCAAAATCGCTCCCGAATCTAGTCGAATATCGTAAGGAATTTAGCCATGGCTGTAACTCACCCATCCTCTCAGATCAAAGTTAGCGCTGTTCGACTCCGCCGAATGAGCGCAGCTATAGGCACTGCCCTGACCCTTCTGAGCCTTTCTATTGCACCTGCGATCGCCCAAAGCGGCGAGGCACTACCTGAATTAGAGCCTGGCGCAACCTCTGGAAGGGAAAATGACACCATTAGCCAGCTCCCCGATGATGACGTCCGCTTTGAATGCCAGCTTTACAACGGCGCTTATACGGTCATGTACCTACCCGAAAGTCAGCCCGGACAAGCGTATCCTTGGGCCACGCCCACCAATATGGGCGGCGGCTGGGATGCCGAAAGACGCTGCTTTACCATTAGCGATCGCCTAGAATCCTACCGCCCCGAAGGACTCGCTGAACTGCAAGTCGGCATCGAAAATGGCTATGACGTCGTTTGTGCGACCACCGAGCAAATTCCGGGCCTGTGCAAAATTGTCTTTACCGTACCTCTTGGGCAAAATCCGATTGCAACTCGCGACCTCGTTTTTGAAAATTTGACCCTGGCAGATAACGGCACTAACACCACCATCGTCAACACCTACACGGGCACTGGAAACGCTGGGCTCATCGGGCAAATCACCGGCGCTCTAGAAAACCTCGCGGGCGTCTCCCGACCAACCCAACCCAGCAGCACCCAAAATGGAGCCTCTAGCATCAATCTCAAGCCTTTCTTAGATCCTGCCGATGGTGGCACAGGCACAGCAATCAGAAGGAATGCAGCGCCCAGCCGTTCTTTGAGCCCAGACAATTTTAGGTAGAGAGGCGTTAGGTCACTAGCCAGATAAATGACTCAACAGCTCAATAGCCCAATAGCCAATAGTTCAATAGCTCAATAGCTCAATAGCTCAATAGCTCAATGCTCAATAGCTTAATAGCTTAATAAATAGAGTCGAGCTATTTTGCAAACTTAAAATCCCGCCTCAATCGTCCAAATCACGACGTTGAGGCGGGATTCTTATTGTATTGAGCGCATGATTCCGCTTGTCTACCTTGTGCAACCCTCTGGCCTGTGGGTTCATAACGATAGCCTCTCACTCATAAAAGATGGCCTTTATCAATCAACATAAAGAATCAGGTCTAAGTAGTGACTCAGCAACTCAGTAAAATCCACGTACTCTCCCAATCTAGGCCAAGGCTGTCGTGAGTCAAAACACTGAATTAAAACACTCTATTCTAGCCATACGACAGTTAAAAGTCGTGATTTCACTTAAAAGCGTCACCATCTTCTTGAGCGACACTCATACCATTGGCCTAGTTTGAAAGCAACATTTCTCAAATGGCGCTCAAATATTGCTCAAAAGCGAGGGGCATGAGCAAGGGCAGGCTTATGCCTGTATAAGCTCAGTATTTTTCCGGATAAAACAACTTTTATCACCGCTTTTTGAGGAATGAAAAAATGGTGAATTCATTTAATTCAAAGGGTTTTACAGCCTCAAAAAAAAATAAGCTGAAAAACAGGACGCTGGCTGTTTGACCGATATTTGTATCATTATTACCGCCATCAAAATCGTTTTTAGAGGAAGAAACCTGTATTCTTTTCCGTTTCTTCACGTATAAACTCGTAGCATTACGGGTCTACACCCGCAATTACCGAGGTTAGGTTGTATCCGTAGTCAACTTTTATACGGAGCTATTAAAGCCACCCCATGGAACTCAAAAACTTTTCTACCCTTAACTTTTCTACCCTGATAGGTGCTGGCGTTATTGCAACCGCACTCGGCGCGATCGCTCAGCCCGCCGATGCCTTTACCATCACCAGAAGTGAAGCTGTTTGGGACAACCTAACGCTCCAAAATGGCAGCCTTGTCGGCTCCAAAGGTGTCGCTGCCAATGCCGATAACAAAGTATCCCTGCTAAACATTGATGGCGAAAGCCAAATTCGCTGGGGGTCTGCCTTCTACGGCGGATACTACCAAGACAACTTTGAAGAGGTCAGTAAAGACGTTCAGGTCACCAAGTATAAATGGGATTGGGTGCCTAAATACAGCCGGAGAGGGTGGTTCAAAGGCTATGAATACAAGAAGGTAAGCTACCAAGTCACCGAAACCGTTACCGAAACTGTCAACAACAAAGTTTGGGTACCCCCTACCTACGAAAATCAAAGTGGACTCGGCTACAAGGGCGTTAGCAACCTAGACCTAGACCTCGGTGAAGTATTCAACATCGGTACACTTAAGCACTTTAACCAGACAATTAAAAATGACGGTTTAGCAGGCACTAATACCGACTTTAGCTTAAAGCTAGATTTTGGTGATGGTATTGGCTCTAAACTGTTTGACTTTTCCCTCTCTATTGATGAAACACCCAACAGAATAGGCAATAACAATAACGGCAAAGACTGTGCCTACCAGACAGATGCTGGCAAAGGATGCGCTGACCAAATTACTTGGGACTTTGCCATCAATAACGGCAGTACCTTTGAGTACGAAAATGAAACGTATTCTTTAGAACTCGTTGGCTTCGGCAGCGGCTTTGATGGCACTACCATCGTGAATGAGTTTATCTCTCAAGAAGATGGCAACAATTCAGCTAGCCTATTCGCTAAGCTAGTAAAGGTAGATACCACTCAAGATATTCCTGAACCGGCTTCTTTACTAGGTCTCGCTGGCTTGGGGCTGTATTTTGCTCGCTCTCGCAAAAAGCACGAAGACGCCCTAACCGTGTAGAGCCCCAACCGTATAGAGCCCCAACCGTATAGAGCCCGAAAATTAGAGCCCGAAAATTAGAGCCCCAAAATTAGAGCCCCAAAATTAGAGCCCCAAAAACAGATCCTAAAATTGGAAGCTCAATATTGAAATTAAATAGGTCAACCGATGGGTCAATCAATGGGTCAAATAATGGGTCAACCAATGCTTCGATCAATACATGCTTCGTAGAAACAGCTGCGCGTGCTGTTGGGTTTGAGCTCCGTATAACTGACCTGCTCAGTTGACCTAATTGGCTTGATTGGCCTGATTAGCTTGATTGGCAAGGTAATAATAGTTCATTACAGGACAGAGCAATGTAGCGAAAGCTATGATCACTCTGTCCTTATTTCTATAGTTTCCTACAGCTGCTGTGAGAGTTATCTTTTGAGGTAGGGTCGCGGCTTTTTTTATTGGTGGTAAAATTCAAACCAGTGAATTTATTACTCTCAATTCGTCTCAACCTATCGTCTCAACCTATGGACATTGCCCAGCTGATTATCCAGGATTTATCGGAGCCGACTGCGCCTATTCAAGTGTGGCAGGTAGAAGCTGCGCTAACCTTACTGGCTGAGGGGGCAACCGTTCCATTTATCGCGCGCTATCGTAAGGAGCGCACGGGTGAGCTGAATGAAATCCAGCTGCGACAAATTTCTGAGCGCAATGAGTATTTGCAAGAGCTTGCTGCTCGCAAAAAAACAATATTAGAAGAAATTACTAAGCAAAACGCACTTACGCCTCAGCTCAAAGCAAAAATTGAAAATTGCTTGAGTAAAACCGAATTAGAAGACCTCTATTTACCCTACAAGCCTAAGCGTCGCACTCGTGCCACAATTGCAAAAGAAAAAGGACTCGCCCCTTTAGCAGAGGCAATTTCTCGGCTTAATGTTAGCAAGCAGCCTGCTGATTTAATCGCGCTGTCAGCGCCTTATTTGACCGATGAAGTACCTACGGCGGATGATGCGCTGCAAGGAGCTGCGGACATTCTGGCCGAAGTCATGGCTGAGCAGGCTACGCTACGTGCTTATGTTCGCAATCTGTTTTTGCGCAAAGGGCTGCTGACTTCAAAAATAAAGTCAGCTTATCCTGAAGGGACGACAAAGTATGAAATGTATCGTAACTATCAGTCCCTGATTAGCAAGATTGCGCCGCACAATCTTTTGGCGCTGTTGCGCGGTGAAAAAGAAGGCATTCTCAAAGTTTCTTTAGACTTTGACGAGACGGAAATTTTAGAATATTTGCTAGGCACTCAGCTGCATAGCCCGGATCGGGCGATGAGGCAGTTTTACACAGCCACGGTTAAAGATGGGTTTAACCGGCTAATGAAAACCTCTATTACCAATGAGGTGATTGCTGAGAAAAAAGCCTGGGCTGATGATGAGTCTATTCAGACTTTTGCAGAAAACCTGCGCAACCTGATGCTCACTGCGCCTGCTGGCATGAAGCCCACTCTGGGGGTAGACCCTGGGTTCCGAACGGGTTGTAAGGTGGCGGCAATTAGTGAAACGGGGCAGTTTTTGGCTTACGAGGCAATTTTTCCCCATTCTGGACAGGGAAAGCGAATTGATGCGCAAAAGATACTTGCGCGTTTGATTACGACTCATAATATTGAGCTGATTGCAATTGGTAATGGGACGGCGAGCCGAGAGACTGACGAGTTTGTCGCTGAGGTGATTGCTCAGCTGCCAAAGAGATCGCTCACTAAGGTGATGGTCAATGAATCAGGTGCGTCTATTTATTCAGCCAGTGAGGTGGCGATCGCAGAATTCCCGGAGCTAGATGTTACCGTGCGCGGTGCAATTAGCATTGGCCGTCGCCTGCAAGATCCGCTAGCTGAACTGGTAAAGCTCGATCCTAAATCCATTGGGGTAGGACAATACCAGCATGATGTAGACCAAAAGCGATTGAAGCAAAAACTGGATGAAACGGTCGAGAGCTGTGTGAACTATGTAGGTGTAGATCTCAATACGGCTTCGCGAGAGCTATTGGGCTATGTTTCAGGAATTAGCAGTGCGATCGCTCACAACATCGTCACCTTGCGCGATCAGATGGGGCGGTTTCGCGATCGCAAGGCACTGCTCAAGGTGAGCAAACTAGGCCCCAAAACCTATGAGCAAGCAGCAGGCTTTTTACGCATTCGCGACGGTGACAACCCGTTAGATAATACGGGCGTCCATCCAGAGAGCTATGGCATTGTCGAGGCGATCGCCAAAGATTTGCAAGTACCCCTCCAAGAAATTCCTCAAGCCACCGAGCAGCTAAAACAACTAGAGCTAAAACAGTATGTAACAGATAAGGTTGGAGAACCCACCTTGCGAGACATTGTAAACGAGCTAGAAAAACCGGGCCGTGACCCAAGAGCACAGTTTACCTATGCGACCTTTGCCCCAGGTATCAATCAAATCAGTGACCTCAAAGAAGGCATGACTTTAGAAGGTGTAGTCACTAATGTTGCTAACTTTGGTGCCTTTGTTGATATTGGGGTTCATCAAGACGGTCTAGTTCATGTCTCTCAAATGGCCGATCGGTTTATATCAGACCCGAAAGAAGTTGTGCAAGTTGGTCAGGTTGTCAAAGTAAGCGTGATGGAAGTACAAGAAAAGCTTAAGCGCATTAGCCTAAGCATGAAACAAAGCAGCAAGCAGGAAGGTGCCAGCAGGCAAAACAGTAACCAAAACCACAGCAGCCAAAACAGCAGCAGCCAAAACAACAGTAATCAAAACAACGCAGTCAGTAAAAAAAGTAAATTAGTGGCACAACCGGCTGGCGAATCAACCGACAACTCAGTTGATTCGCCAGTGAGCGATCCCATTAGTAAACCTCTTCTCAAACGGCGGTCAACTGATAAGGCCATGGATAAGGCCACAGATAAGGCTGCTGACAGTAAATTCCGCGATTCCGAGAGAACAATCCTTGATCCACAAATGCTTAAAAACAAGTTTAATCATCGCAGGCCCTAATAAAAGATTTCTTGAACAGAAGATCTCTTGAATCTCTGAAAAAGATTGCTGTCATAGGGCTCCAGCGGATGTCGTGAAAAGTTTTTCTTCAGCATGCTCACCAATGGACATATCGGCAGAAACATCGGCAGAGACATCGACAGAAAGGCCAGAAGAAAGGCCAGAAGAAAGGCCAGAAGAAAGGCCAGAAGAAAGGTCGGCGGTTACGAGGCGATCGCGCAACTCTGCCGCCGATGCAGCCGCTCCTCGGCCAGTCGGAAGATCACCTAAACAAATCCCCAAACCTCTAGCCGTATTCGCCAAAGTCCCATTGGGCTCAACCGCACGGTAGTCTTTAATCGCCTCCGCAATCGGCACAGACTTCACTGAGCGCTCTTGCCAAGTGACCATCCGATCAAATTGACCTTGCGCAATCAAATCAACCGCTGCAACCCCAAATGCAGAAGCTAATATTCGATCCAAAGGAGAAGAGATTCCACCCCGCTGAGTATGACCTAAAACAGTCACTCTCGTCTCTGCATCGCTCATCGCAGAGATCCTTTCTGAAAGATATTGACCAATGCCGCCTAAGCGACAGTCGGTAAAGTGTCCTTTTTCAACCAACGCGCCACTTTCAGTTCTGACCGCTTCCGAGACAACCGCAATAGAATAATCATAGCCTTCCTGCTGTCGCTGCTTAATATGCTGGCAAATGTTCTCGATCTTGTAAGCGATTTCAGGAATTAATATAATATTTGCACCGCCTGCAATGCCTGCATTGAGGGCAATATGTCCGGCATCTCGACCCATCACTTCAACAATCATCACTCGGCTATGACTAGCCGCTGTAAAATGCAAGCGGTCAATCGCTTCTGTTGCAATGTTTACTGCCGTATCAAACCCAATAGATCGCTCGGTGATGCCAACGTCATTATCAATTGTTTTAGGAATACCGACCAAGTTAATGCCGCCCTGCTGCGCCAGCTTCCTTAAAATCGCAAGGCTACCGTCGCCGCCAATGCCAATGAGCGCATCCAGCCCTAGCTGATAATAGCCTTCAATAATTTCTTGAGAGCGATCCATAAGGCTGCCATCCGTCATCGGAAATGCAAACGGATCGCCCTTAGTAGTAGTGCCTAAAAAGGTGCCACCCCTGGTCAGGTAAGGATCTACCTGTTGGGTAGTCAGCTGAATCGCTTGGGGCGGGCGAGACATAAGACCATGAGTCGCTTTGTTGATCCCTAGCACTTCCCAGCCATATACTTCTATGGCACAGCGAGTGACTGCCCTCACAACTGCGTTTAGGCCAGCGCAATCACCTCCGCTGGTGAGAATCCCAATCCTTTTTCCTGTATTCATGTAAATGAACTGCTTAGGTGGACGATTTCATTTTTCTGTATCTTGGATCACATTTGCTAATCATTAAGAAACTACGTACAAATCTATAGCTTTAGCCATATCACTTAAAGCATTTGTTTACTGTTGGGCATTGCTGCCTATCATGCTGTGTGTCTTGCTGTGTGCCTTATTAAAGGAACAAATTTGAAGACCCAAAGCTTGATGGAAAACTTGAAATAACAGCTTTCTCACAATACTCTCCCTAAAGAAAGATTAAAAGACAACAACAAATTTATTAATATTTACGTAGATTACTGAAAAAGATAACCAAACCCCCAACCCACGAACCCTATGTTTTCTAGTTTTTTAGCCAGAAGTGTTGCTATTTCCACAGCCTTAGCGAGTACCGGCTTGTTGCTGTTAGTGACACCCGCAAATGCTGAAACAATCGCTCAACCAGCATCGAACTTCCTCATTGCCGACAATCACCTAGACAGCGAAGCAACAGGCAATGAAGCAGCAGGCAATGAAGCAGCAGGCAGTGAGCCAGTAGATGGCACAATGAATAACACCGCCGCAACAGATACTGCCACAGATACAATTGTTGACGTTGCCAGTAACAGCGAGTCTTTTAGTACATTGGTGACGGCTTTGGAGTCAGCGGGTTTAGCATCTACCCTTTCTGAGCAAGGGCCTTACACCGTATTTGCACCCACTGACGAAGCATTTGCTGAACTTCCAGCGGGCGCACTGGAGTTTCTTTTACAACCCGAAAACGAAGCAATATTGACAGAAATTTTGACCTATCACGTCGTTCCGGGAGAGATCGCTGCTAACGAGCTATCTACAGGTGGCATTGATGCTCTGGGCGGCGGTATAGCGATCGCAGTTTCTGACTCTGGAGTCGTTGTTAATAATGGCAGCGTTACGCAGCCTAACATTCAAGCAAGTAACGGAATCATTCATCAGATCAATCGAGTTTTGATTCCTACTGATATCAGGCAGCAGCTACTAGCAAGCCTGGGCGTCACCAGTCTATATGAGTAAACAGGCGAGTAACCCGTTCAGTATATGAATTGAATAGTCTCTTCACTAGGCAGTTTCTTCACTAGGCAATCTCTTCACTAGGCAATCTCCTCACTAGGCAGTCTCTTCGCTAGATAGCCCTCATAAGTTCCTCATATTCTTTGAATAGCATGAGCCGACACAAAGAGGGCGCGGTATAGATATCGTATTTTCAGGAGATTGTGATTATGGGCTTGTATGTATTTTGCTTTGGATTGTTTATGGCGATAGGCGGTTGCGTGACCTTGTACCGTTGGCCACCGCACAAAAACGGGTTGAGCTAGCAAAAGAAACAGCGGGTGTTCATGAAGTTGTTTTTGATCTAGGCTTGACAGATTAGTTGCGATGGGCCTAATTCTTTAATTCAAAGACTTAGCCTAGTCGCGATCTGATCACGGCCTAATCACAGCAAACATTAGGGATTGCAGTAAAAGCACTGGCCCGGATCGGCAAATTTAAGAGAATCGGGGAAAGATTGCGTGTGTTGGAATCCACAGTGCTGACAGGCATAAAGCTCAGATAGTGTGAGTAAAGTGGCTGCGCCACAACAGCGGCAGGGTAGTCCAGGGCAGCGCTGAACAACCGTAAAACCGGGAAAATGGCACTGGGGACAACATTGATTGATCTTTTGGATCAAATCTTGGGTGGCTTGGGCGATCGCCTTCATCCGCATGGGGTTGTACAGCGCTCGCATGTCCGTTTCAATATGCAGGCTTTCTGCCTCGGCTAGCGCCATCTTTACGGCAGCGACCAAATCAGCTTCGGTGGTAATTCCTTTGGCCAACACTTCTTTAGGCGCTTTTTTAGGCGCTTCTTTAAACGTAGGTTCACTCGTTCGCATCACGACCAAACCATGCTGAGGAAAGCCCGCCGCTTTAGCAAAAGCAAACGCTTCCTCAAGGCTATGAATCGTCTGGCTTCGGTAGTTGGTTTCGGTAGAGAGACTTTCGCCGACAATTTCGAGCTGATGGGTGCGATCGCACAGCAGTACCAATTCGCGATCGCACGCCACAAACGGGATTTGAGGATGCGGGCCAAAGCTGCCCTCACTGGCCACGGCGAGCGTTTCACCCGTCAGCGTCAACGCGGCTTCCGCCTTGATTCGAGCCGTCGCCAACTGATCATCAGGCCGGTCAATCTCGCGGGTAAAGGTCCCAAAGGCATCCGTATTAAAGGCTTCGGGCACCAGCGTTTGAACAGATAAAGCGGCTGATAAAAGCGGTGCGATCGCCTCTTCTTTGCGATGCATAGAAGCAATCACCACCGTTCGATTGGCAAAGAAAGAAGACGCTGACATCTGATTACCCAATCATGATCGAGTCATTAATCATCACGTCATTATAGCGGCCCTTTAAAAGGCAATTGGGAAAAGGCGATTAGGCCAATGCAACTAGGTCAATGTGATCGCCCCTAAGTTTCGCTGGGGATATAGGGCTGGGCCTTTTCAGCGGGGGTTAGATCTGCAAGCGTGACATCTTGGCGCAGCTCGCGACCATTGGGGCCAACAATTTGGCGAGGAAGCGATTGAAGATCTACCACTTCCATGGTGTTCATGTTGTACGTGGTGTAGACGGTGCTGGCAGTGTCTACAAATACATCCATAATCGTCAGCGTTTGGAAAGGCGCGTTGTTCGTAGACAGAAGAGATCTCGGGCCACTGCCAAGGGCACCTAAGTGAAGGGTGTTGAGGTTGCCCACTTTGCCAGGAAAGTAAGCATGGTGATGGCCGCTGATATAGGTATGAACGTTGTAGCGCTCTAGTAGCTGACGCAGTTCGTCTGCTTGGTTAAGGTATTCGCCAGGGCGATCGCGCCTTTGTGAAACCGCATACATCGGCAAGTGACCCATGACCATTCTCAGCTTGGCATTTTGCGCTTGGGGGCTAGACAAAGCACGCTCGGCCCAAGCCACTTGCTCAGGAGGAACATTGGCCGAAGAGGCATCCCAAGTCAGGTAAAAAATATCTTTGTGGGTAAAGCTGTAGTAATAAGGAAAGCCAGTGGCATCGACAAAGTTAAGATCAGTATCGGTTTGATGACCGGCCCAGTACTGAGAGGTTTCCTGCCGGTCGATAACGTAAATGAACTCGCCTCCTTGCTGAAAACTAGAGGCATCGTGGTTGCCGATCGTGAGGGCAAAGGGAAGATTCGCATCGCGAATAGGCGTCAAAATTTTGGCATCAAAGGCGTTCCACATCGCTTTAACTTCAGCGGTAGACAAGCTAATACTTTGGCCTGCCACCATATCGCCGCCGCACAGCACCAAATCGGGCTGCCAGCCGGGCAGGAGACGAATGCCCGAAATCACTTCGGGGCGGTAGTCGGTCGATCCATATTCGCTGTTGAAATCGCTGATGACCGCCAGGCGAATGTCACCGCGCGGGGGAGCGTAAAGATTGGCGGGCGCAATAGGTGTGCCGGGGATGGGCGTGCCGGGCTCGGGCAATGCAGCCGTCGGCGCATTAGGGGATGGGGAAGATGCGGATGAAGAGGGCGCGGATGAAGAGGGCGCGGATGAAGGGGTGGTTTGGCCACTAGATGAGTCGGCTAACTGGGCAATAGACTGGGAAATAGATTGACTGCAAGCTGCGCCAAGGGTGGCGGTTCCGAGGGCGAAGCCACTGAGTACAACGAAGCGACGACGATTTAGCGGCATAGCAGTTTTTACAAGGCTGACGAGATAACTGCTTTAGTATGCCATCTGAGACCGGTTTACACAGGCAAAGTAGACGGAAGTTTAGCGGTGCTGCTTGGCCTTTAGGCTAAGGGTGGCAACGCCGATGGTGACTAGGCCAATACCCAACAATTGGGGTAGCTGTAGAGTTTCTTGAAGTGTCCAAACGGCAAAAAGAGCGGTGAGCGCTGGGGTCGTGGTACTCACCAGGGCGGTGAGTGAAGCGCCAATATAGCGAATGCCAGAGTTGTTAAGCACGTAGGCAACCACGGTGATCACCGAAGAGGCGACCGTGGCGGCTAAAACAGGCGGCCAGGCAGCAGCCGTGATACTGACAGGCGGCATAAATAGGAGCATAAACGCCGATAGGCTAGATACCACCACAAAAGTAAGCAGCGAGAAGGGAACGGGATGAAGTGTTTGGGCAGAGGCCGAAGGGAGGGTGGCCTTGGGCACCTGCAGGACAAGTTCGGCAAAAATGCCATATATCCCAAAGCTAAGTCCGGCACAAAGGGCGCTGAGAATGCCCAGGGTAGGATTGACAGAAACCGCAGCAGCGCTGGTGGGAGATGCAGTGGTGAGGACAACACCCAGCAGAATGACCAGCATGAGGCTGAGCTGGTAGCGGCGAGGGCGCTGATGGAGAAAAGGCCAGGCCAAGAGCAACGTAATGGCAGGGTAAATAAAGAAGGTTGCGATCGCAATACCTGCCGCCACTTGACTCAGTGCCACATATAAAGAAATCAGCCCAACTGTTAAACAAAGGCCACTGCCAACGATATAGGCAATCAGCTTAGGATGCTTGGGCAGCTGCCGAATGGCGGCTTGAGTGTGGGGATACAAAACAGGCAACACCGCAGCAAGCAATAGCGCCATTCCGCCCATTCGCAGAGCCAGCAACATCACGATAGTACTGGGCTGGGGCGCTATCCAACCGCCCAGCGTGATTTGGCCAAACAGCGAGCCCGATACAAAAAACAGCCGCGAGATAATATTTTGAGCAGCCAGACCCACAGCACTGAGCAAAACTAAAACAATGCCTAGCACCAAGTTGGTTTGAGAAGGAGGGCGGCTCATTAAAAAAAGAATTAAGGGCTGAGTTTTTTTGACTAGAGGGCTTTAGGAAGGTCTGGGAAAGGCCTCGGGGTAATGACAGGCGACTTGATGATTGTCGCTGATGGGCTGCAGTTGTGGGGAGATTTGTTGGCAGCGATCGCTACTTTTAAAGCAGCGGCCATAGAGACGACAGATGTGAGGGTCGGGATTGATGGGGCTGCGCGCTTCGGCTTCGCTGAGTCTGGGAAATGGGCCAGAAGATTGACCAGAGGAGCCAACTGCGGCAGAAAGCGGGCGTTGAAAGGTGGGAATCGCAGAGATAAGGGCTTGGGTATAGGGGTGCTGCGGGTGGTTAAAGAGGGTATCGGTGGGGCCGGTTTCGACAAATTTGCCCAGGTACATGACAAGAATGCGATCGCACAGCAGCCGTACCACGTTCAAATCGTGGGAAATAAACAAATAGCTCATATTAAGCTGTTCTTTTAGCTCGGCGAGCAGGTGAAGAATCACCGCCTGAACCGAAACATCAAGGGCAGAGGTGGGTTCATCGAGAATAAGGAGTTTGGGGTTGAGCGCGATCGCGCGGGCAATGCCGACTCGGGCTTTTTGGCCACCAGAGAGCTGATGGGGAAAGCGACTGAGCAGCTCAGCAGGCAGCCCCACCTGCTGAGCGAGTTCGGCGGCGCGATGCTTAAGCTGATCGCGGCTGAGTTTGGGGCCGAGCCGTTTAATCGGCTCGGTGATGGTATCAAAGGCCGTAAAGCGGGGGTTAAGGCTATCGGTGTGGTCTTGAAACACCATTTGAATATCGGCGCGGTAAGGGCTGCGAGCAAACAAACCCACCGGAATTTGGTGAATGAGCGTATTATTGAACAGAATTTCGCCAGAAGTGGGCTCTAACAGGCGGGCAACCAGCCGAATGAGCGTGGACTTACCACAGCCGGATTCGCCCACGAGGCCAACACTTTCACCAGCTTGAATAGCAAAGGTGATGTCATCTACTGCATGGAGCTTTTGAGGCAAAGCGGCAGGGGCGAAAGGAAGCGTTGACGCAGAGGAAAGAGAGAAATGTTTGGTGAGGTTAGTCACCTCTAAAAGGGGCGTGCTGGAAGACGTGCTGGAAGGCGCAGTGGAAGGCTTGCTAATAGGCGCATTGAGCGAAGAAGACGGGGTATTCATAATTGAGGCCCTCCAAGGGGATGCCAGCAGCTGACTTGATGCGTCTCGGTAACTTGGGTGTTGACTAGGGGCTGATTGTGGCAGGGGTCGGTGGCTTGGTCGCAACGACTGACAAAACGGCAGGGCGGCAGGTCAGATCGGCGCAGGTCGGGCAAATTGCCCAGAATTGGGGCCAGATCGTTAAAGCCTTTGTGGGGTTCGGGAGTCGCCGCGATGAGTTTGGCCGTATAGGGATGCTGGGGCGATTGAAAGAGTTCAGCCGTTGGGGCGCTTTCAATGAGATGACCCGCGTGCATGACCAGGATGCGATCGCAATATTCAGAGGCCAGCGCCAGATCATGGGTAATCACAACCGTAGCCATTTGCCGGTCAGTGGCGAGGTCTTTAAGCAAGTTCATCACCGTGGCTTGGGTGGTGACATCTAGCCCGGTGGTGGGTTCGTCGGCAATTAAAAGTTGGGGCGAGCAGGCCAAGGCCAGGGCGATCATAATGCGCTGACACAGGCCGCCAGAGAGTTCGTAAGGGTAGGCTTCGTAGCGCTGGGCCGGATCAGGAATTTTGACACTGGCGAGCAGCTCTATCGCACGAGGTTTGAGCTGGGCTGGCGGCAGCTGGGTATGGCAGCGGAGCACATCAACAATTTGTTTGCCAACTTTGCGAATGGGGTTAAGGGCTGTACGTGGGCTTTGAAAAATCATAGACAGATCTTTGCCGCGCAGCTGTCGAAAGACTTTTTCAGGCGTGTTAAGAAGATTGAGCGTGGCGGCTGATTGGCTCCATAAAATCTCGCCAGCAGTGACATGGCCAGCCGGGTCAAGAATGCCCATAATCGTAAGCGCCAAGACGGACTTGCCAGAGCCGCTTTCGCCCACAATGCCGACCGTTTCACTGGGATTAATGTAAAAGCTGATATTTTCAAGCGCGCTGACGGTGCCGGAGCGGGTGCGAAACTCGGCGCAGAGATTACGGACAGCCAGTAAAGGAATTGATGATAAAGGACTCGATGGCAGAGGACTCGATGGCAAAGTAGGCGGCGCAATGTTCATGTTCTCATCCTCGGGTCAATTAAGTCTCTGAGGCCATCGCCGAGTAAATTGAAACAAAAGACCGCCAACATTAATACAATGCCAGGGAAAATAGCTAGCCACCATTCTCCTGAAATAATGTAAGTGGCCCCTTCGGCAACCATAATGCCCCATTCGGGCGTCGGCGGACGTACACCCAAGCCAATAAAAGAGAGTCCAGCAGCGTTGAGAATCGCCCAGCCCATATTGAGAGAAATATGCACCATCATGACCGGCAACACATTGGGAAATAAATGAGTAGCCATAATGCGTAAAGGGCCGTTGCCCACCAAGCGGGCAGCTTCAATGTAGCCTGCATCGCGGCGAATAAGAACCTCTGAGCGCACCACGCGGGTGTACAGCGGCAGGTTAATCACGGCAGTGGCGTAAATAATATTTTCTACCGTGTTGCCAAGGGCAGCGACTAAGCCCATCGCCAGAATGAACAAAGGGAAAGCCATAATGGTATCGACCAGACGGCTAATAAGTTTGTCGGCAATGCCGCCGAAGTAGCCCGCGCAGGTGCCCAAAATGCTGCCCAGAAAAAAGGAGATAATGACGGCAATGGTGGCAATGCCCAAATCCAGCCGAGTGGCCACAATCACGCGGCTAAGCACATCACGGCCCAGGTCATCCGTGCCAAACCAGTGGGCAGCGGTCGGTGGTGACAAAGACTGGGCCGCATTGCTCGCGAGCGGATCATAGGGCGCGATCGCACTCCCAAACAGCGCAAACAGAACAAACATAAAAAACAACAGAAACGCGCCAAAAGTCACCCCGTTTTCACTGATCACATAGCGGGCCTGAGACCAGGCAGACTGCTGCGCCGCCTGATCGCTATCTATTCGTAAATCAGCAGATAAAGAATCAGCAGGCGAGGGATCAGCAGACGAGGGATCAGAAGGAACAGGAGAAGGGGTTAAAGTCATGATTCTACGCCCGCTCGCGGATCGATCACAGCATAAAGCAGATCAATCAGTAAATTGAGAACCACGTAAAGCAGCGCCATTGTGAGCACAAAGCCCTGCACCGCCGCATAGTCAGAAGCGACCAAAGCCGACACGGCGTAAGAGCCAATCCCCGGCCAAGCAAAAACTTTTTCAACTAACACATTTGCTCCCAACAAAAAAGAGAACACAACCCCCAGCGTCGTGACAATCGGCAGCAGGGCATTGCGAAAAGCATAGCCAAACAAAATCGTGCGCCGAGAGAGTCCGCTGGCCTTAGCCGTGCGGATAAAGTCGCTAGAAAGAACACCCAGCATGGCCGCGCGAGTCACTCGGGCCAAAGGGGCTAGGGCAAATAGCCCCAGCGTAATCGCAGGCAGCATCAGCTGCGAGAGCGCCGCCCAAAAGGTGCCAAAATCTGCGGCTAACAGGCTATCGATTAAGAACAAACCAGTCACAGCGGGCGGATTCGTATAAAGCAGCGAGAGTCGGCCCAGGGGCGCGGGAGCAACGCCTAAGCGAAAATAAAAGAGATAAATGAGCAGCAGCCCGGTAAAAAAAGTGGGCAAAGAAACGCCTGCGGTGGCAATGAGCCGAACGCTGTGATCAATCCACGAGCCCGGACGAGTCGCAGCTAGCACCCCCAGCGGCAGGGCCAGCACCAGCGAAAAGAACAATCCAGCCAGGGTGAGTTCTAAAGAAGCCGGAAGACGCGCTAGCAGATCAGAAAGAACCGATTGGCCAGTGGTGAGAGACATGCCCAAGTCGCCTCGGAAGAGTTCTCCAATATAGATAAAAAACTGCGCCAAGAGACTGCGATTGAGCCCAAGCGTTTCCCGGATTTGTTCAATCGCTTCTTGGCTAGCGGCGGGGCCTGCAAAGTAGGCAGCAGGGTCACCCGGAAGCGCACGCGTGAGCACAAAGGTAATAATGATGACCCCAACAATGCTGGGGAGGGCCGCAAGAATGCGGCGAAAGATGAGCGTGGGCGTGGAGGTGCGAGACATAGGCGTCGGGCTCGGATGACGGCAAGAATGTATTTAAGCTTTCTTGAGTGAGCGGTAGTCTAGCTGGCGGTGGAACCAATATTGGTAGCCTTCTACATTGGGTTGCATCGCGGTTGAAAGGTAGGGCTGCGCAACCACAATACGCGGCATTTCTTCAAAGGCAATTTTCAAAAAGCCTTTGACGCTCTCGGCGTAGACGGCGGTGTCGGCTTCTTCTTTAAGGGCCGCATCTACAAACTTGTCTAGCTCTGGATTTTGGTAGGCGCTGCCGTTAAAGGTGGCGTTTTGACCATGATAGGAGTAAAAGAAGAAATAGTCAGGATAGTTGAGCCAGCCACCAAAGCCGTTGACAATCATGGGTCTGCTTTTTTCAACTAAGACGCCGCGAAAGTTAGCGCTAGGAACTTTCTCTAAGGTGATGGCAATGCCCATAGGCGCGAGGGCTTCTTGAATGAGTACGCACATGGGCTCGGCCCATTCTTGAGTGCCCAGGTCAAAGGCGAGGGTGGTTTCAAAGCCGTCTGGATAGGCAGATTCGGCCATGAGGGCTTTGGCTTTGGCAGGATCGGTGTTGTAGGGATAGGGCTGAGGCCAGTCGATGCTGCTAGGCTCCATGCTCTCGGCTCCATACATGGGGACGCATTCGCCATAAAGGGCGGTTTTGACGATGGCGTCGTAGGGCATGGCGTAGGCGACAGCCTGACGGACTTTCACATCGCTAAAGGGATTGGCAGCGCCAGCGAGTTCGGGCTGAGTGTTGAGATCCACGGCATACAAACAGTTTTCGATGGGCGTAGAGACCACGGTGAATTTGTTGTTGGCTTTGAGTTCGCTGATGTCTTTTTCGGAGACATTGTAGTTAATATCTACATCGCCTTTTTCGAGCAGGGCGCGGCGGTTACCCGATTCAGGCACATTGAGTTCAATGACTTTTGCGATCGCAGGTAGCGGCCCCGATTTCCACTCATCGTTGCGCACTAGCACCACCCGCTCTTCGGGCTGGAAGGTTTCAATCTTGTAAGCGCCGCCGCCTGCGGGGTTGGCGTTTGTCCATTCTAGGCCCCAAGGATCAGCGTCGGTGATGTGGGGTTCAATCAGGGCCATGTTCATAACCGCCGGAATCGGAACGGCCATGTTCATGAGGGTGAGTTTGTCTTGGCGCAAAAAGTTGACTCGGAAGGTACTGTCGTCAACAGCAACAAACTGATCAGGATTCTCTAGTGCGCCTGCTTTCATTTGAAAAGCGGGAAAGCCTCCGACAGAGACAGCGCGATCATAAGACCATTTCACATCTTTGGCGGTGACGGGGGTGCCATCGTGGAAGGTAGCGTCGGGGCGAAGGTTAAAGGTCACCGAAAGGCCGTCTTCAGCGACTTCCCAAGATTCAGCGAGTTCGGGCTGAATGTCGGTGTAGTCGTAAGAGAGGGAACCGTCGGGGAGGGTTTTGTTGCCAAAGGTGATAAGGCGATCGTAAATGGCCCAGGAGGTGCCGTAGGCGGGGCGGTTGGTGCCAACTTGGTGAAGATCAAGCCCATTGGGAAAGCCCCCGCCTTGAACCACGGTCAAGACGGTCGGATCACCGCTAGATGTGCTGCCAGTGGCGGTTTTAGCATCTGTTTCGCTGGCCGCGTCAGGAGAAGCCGACCTGCCGCAAGCATTGATCAGAGCGGCTAGTGACACTCCGGTTGTGAAGGCGGTTCCTTGCTTGAGTAAATCTCTTCGCCGCATCGCTAAGCTCCTTTATTTAATCTGTTTGAATAGAGTTCGAGTAGAGTTTGAGTGAAATTTGAGTGGGACTTGAGTGGATTTTGTTGAGGCTAGGTTAGAGCAGGCGGGTGAACCTTGTGAGTAGGGAATCGGGAAGAAATCGGGAAGATGACGGGTGAGGGCTAAACCCGGTTTGTATCGAAAGTGTCTCTTTTGGGGGGTGATTGTCGCTAGGGTGAAAGTTGAGACCCATGCAAATAATTTAAGTGGCGCGAATGAAATGGCGCGAATGAAAGGTGAGTGGTGAGCGAGTGAAGGGCTACAGGCAGGGGTTACCGATTGCGCTGACAGTGTTGTTGGGGACAGGGCTTTCGGTATTGGCAGCGGGTGCGATCGCGCATCAAACGCGCACTGCTCAGCAGCTTCAGTTTCAGCGCCAAACAGATGTGTTGGCCACCTCGCTACAGCGGAGCATCAACCGCTATACCGACATTTTGCGCTCTTTGAGTGACTTTTATGCGGTTTCAGAACAAACCGTTTCGCGTGCTGATTTTAATCGGTTTGTAGAACGGGCGCTGGCCACCTATCCCGGCATTCAGGCTTTAGAATGGGCACCTGTCGTGTTGGCCGCAGAACGCGCTGATTTTGAAGCAAGGGTTCAGGCCGAGGGCTATCGGGCCTTTCAAATTACTGAACGCGAAAGCCGAGGCGGGTTAGTCCGCGCGGCCAATCGTCCGCATTACGTGCCGGTTTTGTATTTGCAACCGCTGGCCGGTAATGAGCTGGCCCTTGGCTATGATCTCACCTCTGACGATATTCGCCGAGAAGCGTTAGAAACCGCGCGAGATTCTGGATCGGTCGCCGCTTCGGGGCGGATTCGGCTGGTGCAAGAGAACAAAAATCAGCTGGGCTTTTTGGTATTTTTGCCGCTGTACGAGTCGATGAAAGTGCCGAGCACTTTGCAGCAGCGACAAGACCAGTTGCAGGGCTACTTGCTCGGCGTGTTTAGGGTTTCAGAAGTTGTTGAAGAATCGCTTGAAACCCTAAGCTACGATATTGACTTTACGTTAACCGATGTGTCTGCCTTGCCAGATGAACAGTTTTTGGGATTTTATCAGGCCAGTGAACGAATGGTGACTACAGTGCCTCAGCTTGAAGAAGCCTCGGCAAAAACCTCTGGGCAGGTATCTCGAAAAATCTTTAAAGAGAGGCAGGTAGCGCGATCGCTCTGTCCAACCGTTGAAGCCTGCACCCAACTGCTCAAGGTGGGCGGACGGGAATGGGCGATCGCCTTTAGCCCCGCTGCCAATTACCCTGGCACTACACCCTGGAGTGCGCTGTCTACCTTGGTCGTTGGGTTGTTGTTAACAGCAATGATAGCTCGATACTTTTTGCAAGCGCAGATTGCCCTCGCCAAAAGCCAGGAACTTAGTGCGCTCAAAATCCGGCTTTTTTCGATGGCTTCTCACGAGTTGCGCACACCGTTGAGCACCATTTTGCTATCGGCCCAGGTTTTAGAGTCGGGGGCCTCGCAGGGCGATCGCTCACGGATATACAGCCGCATTCGAGCGGCGGCTAAGCGCATGAATCAGCTGTTGAGTGATTTGTTAACCCTGGCGCGGGCAGAGTCTGGCAAGATTGACTTTGCGCCAGAAACCCTGAACCCTGTTTTGTTATGCAAACAGCTGATTGAGGAAGTGCGTTTTAGTTTTGAAGAGTCTCCTAAAATTGATTTTGAGGTTTCTCCAACAACGCCACCAGCGGCCTATTTAGATCCTCAACTGTTGCGAGCCATACTCACCAATTTACTCTCGAATGCGGTGAAGTATTCGGGCGATCGCCCGCAGGTTTTACTCAAGTTGAGTGGGCATCCGCATGAGATTGTGTTGCAGGTGTGCGATCGCGGCATTGGCATTTCGGCAAAAGACCAAGCACGGCTTTATGAGGCGTTTCATCGTGGGGGCAATGTAGGCGATATTGCTGGCACGGGGCTAGGGCTCGCGGTGGTTCAAGCCTGCTTGCAGCTGCATCAGGGCAGCTTAGACTGCCAAAGCCAGCTCGGAAAAGGCACTGTATTTACAGTTAAGCTGCCGCAGATTGACTAGATGAACTGACCGCTGAGCCAGCAGATGAGCTAATCGATGAATTCAAGGCTGGGCTGATAGGTTGTTTGATAGGTTGGCTGATAGGTTGGCCTATAGGCTGCTTCATCGATGAGTTCAGCGGGTTTTGCTGGAGTCGATAGCCCAAACCGCGCACCGTTTCAATAAAGGTAGGAGGAGCCCCAGCGGCTCTGAGTTTGTGGCGCAGCGTTTTCACATGGGCCTTAATGGTTTCTTCATCGGGGGGGCTCTGCATAGACCACAACGCATCTAAAATAAAGGCCCGGCTAAGGACTCGCCTGCCATTGTGCAGCAGCAGCTCTAAAATAGAGAATTCTTTGGGCGTGAGGCGCAGCGGCTGTTTACCGTAGCTAGCTTCGTAGGTTTCAGAATTTAGCCGTAAGTTTTCGTAGCTGAGCGTGGTGGTAACCGGCGCACTGCCTCGACGGAGCAACGCACGCACCTGAGCGAGCAGTTCAGACAGGTCAAAGGGTTTAACCATGTAGGCATCTGCACCTGCATCTAACCCGCGAACTTTGTCTTGGCTGGTATCGCGGGCGGTGAGCATGAGTATGGGCAGCTGATAGCCCCGACTCCGCAGCCGCTGGCACAGACCGATGCCATCTAGCCGAGGCAGGGTAACGTCCATGAGGGTCATATCGTAGTCTAGGGCTTGCATTTGGCACCAGCCCGCCTCGCCGTCTTTTACAACATCAACGATATAGCGCTGAGCCACTAACGCTTCAGACAATGATTCTGCTAGCTGGCTATCATCTTCGACGAGTAGAAGACGCATGGTTCACATCTGCATGGGGTAGGTGCTTCTAGCATGATGGATTGGGGGAATTTAGTTGTGTAATGGGATACATCTTTTGCGGTCAAAGGCGTGATACCAACCCACGCCTTTGCTGCGCGCTCCCTCTCCCCAAAAAATTGACCTGAGCGTGTTATCGTCGGAAGCGGCCTACCAATAACTGCCAGAGTGTAAGTACAAGAAAAACAACTAGGGCAAGGGGAAAGGCAACGATACCAATAACAATACAAAACCCAAGGTAAAGCTTACCGCGTTGAGAAAACCGAATAAGGCGCTTCATCCATTGAGGATAAGGCATATTTTCGAGTGGCAGAAACTGATTTGAATTTTGGAGAGTGTAAGCTGGGCAAATTCTTGCTCGCGGCCAAACCATCGGTCAAGCTGCGATCGCATCCCTTCTCTATCCCTTTTAAGAGATGCGATCGCTCTACGTCAAACGCCAGACCGGGAACTTTAAGCCTAGTTCATTAGGCTAGGTCTCCATGCTTCGTCGTCAAATTCGTAACCCTTGGCAAAGCCGGACACCCAAAGAATCGCCTCTTACAGACAATCCTCTTCGAAACCCTGGCCAGTCCTTGGATGAAGCCATTCAAACTCTACTGGGCGAGGATGTTTTGGGTTTTATCATAGCTATTTTATTTTGCAATGTTATGACTGCCTATGAATGGTGGCGCTGGTATACGAAAATGCCCTACAGCCCAGGTGTCTTAACACTTTTTTGTGTCGTCGTCACAGCCTTTAGTACCTCTCGTCTGTGCGCTTTAAAGAAGCAGCTAAAAACACTGAGATTGGCCAGAGATGGCGAAAAAGCTGTAGGCCAATATTTAGAGATGCTCCGAGAGACAGGCTATCGCGTTTTTCACGATGTTCCCGGCAAAAATTTCAACCTGGATCATGTCATCATCGGCCCCAAAGGCATTTTCACTATCGAGACCAAAACCTTTAGAAAACCCGCAATAGGCAAAGCTAATGTCTGCTTTGACGGGACATCAATAAACGTAAATGGCTATAAGCCTGATCGTGATCCGATTGTTCAAGCGCTGGCTCAAGCAAGCTGGCTAAGCGAGTTAGTAAAAAATAGCACTGGACATACACATTCCGTCAAACCAGTCGTTGTTTTTCCGGGATGGTTTGTACGCTCTGGCCTTGATGCCAGGAGTAGTAACGTTTGGGTCATTAATCCCAAGGGATTACCCAAATTCTTAGATGGCTCACCACAAAAGCTAAGCCCAGAAGAAATCCAGCTAATTGCCTACCATCTTTCGAGATATATCAGAACGCAACCTCTATATATGGCGTAGTGATCGCAATACAAGATTCTTGGGTCAAGTTGCAACTGGTTTATGACCTAAGAATCTTGTGTAACCTTGTGAAAAGCTGGATTTTTTTTTTGAAACGGAGCCTTCTCGTGATTTTGAAAAAACCTCTTTCATCGCTACGAGTGGATAGATCTTAACGCCTATGAGAGTTGGCAAAGCATCAAAAATCATGTCGAAAAAATGCTCGTAGGTTTTGGCAATGAATTTATAATCAATTTTGCATAGCTGCTTACCCTTAAATAAGGTGCGGAAATAAGGTGCGGAAAAGCTAAGCGATGCCTCAAACCCACGGGTAGTAAGTCTACCCTAGAGTGCTCAATATCTTTGCTGCCGCAAAGCGATTGGTGGGTATAGTTTCAGCCATTTCACCTATGGATCTGCCAAGCATTAGCTAGCGCCTCCCGTTTTTTTGAAATTCGGCACCCGCACTTACGCGATGATCTCAGGATTATAATGCCCTCAACTCTTGATACAGCAGGTGGGTGCCCGACCTTAGACAGGCTGCCAAAAGTCTTCTAAACTTTTATTCCATGAGGGCTTCAATATATTCGCCCCGTTCCGCATAGACTGTCATTATGCGGACGATCTGGCAATTCATGCAGACGATCTGGCGATCTATGCGGATGAACTGGCGATCTGTGCAGATGAATTGGCGATCTGTGCAGACGAATTGGCGATCTGTGCAGATGAATTGGCGATCTGTGCAGATGAATTGGCGATCTGTGCAGATGAATTGGCGATCTGTGTAGATGAATTGGCGATCTGTGTAGATGAATTGGCGATCTGTGCAGATGAATTGGCGATCTGTGCAGATGAATTGGCAATTTACGCTGAGTTTATACCTTCGCCTAAAATCAGATCAATTCTCTGCGGCTTTACAAAGGCAGTGCTTCTCGCACTCGCGAGCAAAAGGGCAAGGCAAAGTCAGCCAGCTTACTGTTTGGGCCGTGCGAACTTTAGGGTAATGCCACCTGATCCACCGATTTCGCCCCCTGTGCCAAGAATGCTGAGTTCGCCTTTGGCATTTACCTGCACAGACAGGGTAATTTCTTCGAGCTGCAATCCATGAGCAGGCTCAACAATTGGGTTGGGCTCAGTAGTATCAAACAAATCATTCACAGTCGCGACGAGTTCTTGCATCTGGCTTTTGAGCTTGTCTGATTTTACGCTGACGCGCGATCGCTTAACAGTTTGCTCACGAATTTGTTGAATAGCATCAAAACGGCTTCGCCGAGGCTCTGTTGCTCCCCAGCCGCCGCCGGTATCTCGGCGGCCATCACGTTCGCCACCCCGTTCGCTTTCAATCGTAGTGGTTACTTCTTCAGTAATAGGCTCTTCAACAATAAAGTAAATGTTGTTGCTATTGTCGTTGTTGTTGGACATAGGGAGATCCTCAAAAATGCTCGTCAGAGGAGTGAAACAAACCGCCCCGCAGCGGCTAATAGTGCCTACCCCCAGCATTAGCATACAGGGGACAAGCGCTGATTTTCCAAGTCATTTCCATTGAATCAGGTCATAAACTTTTTAGACAACAAATAGTTCATTCACCATCAAGCAAAAACCCAATAAAAATCGATCCCGCTACGCGGGAGAAGAAGGGTAAAGAAAAGAAGGGCAAAGGGCAAAAGGACAAGAGAGCCAAGGGCTACACAAGAGTTCACGAGGAAACGCACACTACTCGAAAACCAACAACGAAGTACCGAAAAGCGCGCGCTCTCCCGAGGCGAAAGGCCGAGCGGCAGCCGCCGGGACTGTCGTTCCAAGAACCGCCCCGCAGCAGCCTCCTAGAAGCATCTCCGCCTTCTATCCAAGCGCTGCCATCTGTGGGTGCGCCCTTATAATTTTCATGCCAATGATCTAAACACCATTCCCATACATTTCCATGCATGTCATACAAGCCAAAAGCATTGGCAGAAAAGCGACCTACCTCTGTTGTTTCTGCCCTGCAAGTGCCTCTCCATTCTTTTTTTCTCCCAACGCCTAAAAAGCCCTGACTCACCACAACTTTTTGAAAATCGCAATTAACCTGCTCGCTAATGATGGCATCCCCAAAATAGTAACGAGTTTTCGTTCCGGCTCTACAGGCGTATTCCCACTCGGCTTCACTCGGCAGGCGATAGTCACGACCTGTTTTGTTAGACAATCGCTTACAAAACTCAACCGCATCATCCCAACTCACTCGCTCAACCGGCCGATTATCACCTTTGAAACAAGCCGATTCAGAGATTAGATCTCGATCAACTTTAGGCAAAGCCGCAACTGCTTTCCACTGCGCTTGAGTAACCGGATACTTGCTCATCAAAAACGGTTTAATCGTCACTTGGTGTTGAGGTCTTTCGTCAGGATGACCCTGCCCTTCAGGCGAACCCATTTGGAAGGTTCCACCAGGAATGGGAACCAACTCCAAACGAATGCCACCACCTAGCACTTCAACCCGTTGAGACAACTGAGAAGCCGTCCTTTGCTCAGCCACTGGCGCATCAATACTGCGAGTCCCTGCCGTAGCAGACAATGAAGCCGACTTAGCCAGCGCCGCCTGTGCCTGCTTCACCGCAATTCCCTTAATCGCCTCCAGCGCCTCCGAATCATTCGGAGAAGCCGCCAACACATTCATCCAAAGCTGCTCTGAAAAATTCAAATCACTACCGCGCTCAGACCGATACGCAGACATTTTCAACGCCTGAACATCCACCAACCGGGCACGGTTCGGAAGGAGTATCAAACAATTTTTAGAGAGCGGTTCTACAGCTGTGTAAGGCGTTTGAATCTGCTTTTGATACTGTTGATTCAAGCTCGGCACCCGATGCCGCAAATGCTGATCGATACGTTCTACCGTCGCACAGCTATTAGCACCCGTCAGCCGGAACCCTTCGAGCAACGCATAGGTAAACGCACCCTGCCGCAATTCCTCAATTTCGTAAGACGACTGCTGAGGACTACAGGCATAAAACGTAACCATACCCTTTTGCGCTTCGCTCCCAAAACCCATAGCCGAGCGTCGCCCCTGACTCCGACAAGCATCCAACAGCAACACCGTATTACCAGCCCCCGACTTTCGTAAGCTGGCCGTAATATCGCTAATCCTCAAAGCCGTTTCATCCACATTCCCCGGATCAACATCAATCGGCATCAGGTAATCGTGACCGTCGTGCAATTCTCCATGCCCCGCAAAGAAAAACCACACATTATCCCCCACGCCCAAAGGCTGCGCCTGAAACCGCTCCCGAAAAAATCGCTTGAGATTAGCAAACGTCGGCTCAGACCGCATCGGCCCTTTCGGCGTTGGAATCGGCGGTGAGTCATCAGCAAAATAAAAAACTTCCTCAAAAGCAATTTCTGTTAGAAAAAAGTCCCGTATGGCAACAGCATCCCCCACCGCGTATCGTAGCGGCGGCAAATTGTAGTATTCATTAATACCAATACAAATGGCCCAGTTTTTGCTCATCTAGCCGCGATTTCAGGGGTCGCGTATAGTGTAACCCTTGTTGGAGCGCTCAAGGAAACCCACAGACCTCATAGTTCGCGCATAAAAAAGAGAGTTCGCAACAATTAGCCAGTGAGTGAAAGATAGATATCATCCGAACAGCCCAATAAGGTAACGACTCAGCTGAGCTTCAGCGCTACGATACCTATCGTCAGCAAATTCATCTGTGTGACCAACAGAGCGCTATCGATAGCGCTCTCGTTTGCGCTGATTGTACTCAAATGTTTCGTCAATAAAAGCCTAATGCTTTGTTAATTAGCGTCCACTGTAGAGGAAATGGCTGAGGGAACGCCGTTGGCATGGAACAAGTGAACATCGCGCTGAGGGAATGGAATACTAATGCCTTCTGCATCTAGCCGTTTTTTGATCGATTCTTGAATGGCGAAGCGTGCGGGTACGTAGTCCTGAGGTGTCACCCATGGGCGGACCGCGAAGTTTAAGCTGCTATCTGCCATTTCCAGCAACCCAATCGTAGGCTTGGGCTCGCTCAATACTTGGGCTTCACCGGCTAGCACCTCAGCAAGGATCTGCTTTAACCGGTCAATATCGGTAGAATAATCGACGCTCACCACTAAATCCAATCGCAGCTTGCCGAGGGTTGTATAGTTTACCAAGCTGCCTTCGGTGAGTTTGCCGTTTGGCATCACGACGGTACGATTATCTAGCGTATGGATATTTGTCGTGAACAGCTGAATTTCAGTGACGTAGCCTGAGTGCCCGTCGGCATCAATGCGATCACCTACCCGAAAAGGTTGAAAAATAATAATCAACATGCCCGCCGCAAAGTTAGTCAGCGAACCCTGTAGTGCTAGGCCAATGGCCAGACCCGCCGCACCTAATACCGCCACCAAAGAGGTGGTTTCAATGCCGAGATTTCCCAGCGCACCAAGCACCACAAACGCCATAATGCCGTAGAACAAGATATTGCAGGCAAATGACGTGAGCGTGGGTTCAACCTGGGCCTTCGTCATAATTTTTTTGACGAAGCGTTTAGCAAGCCTAGCTATCCATCGACCCACAAAGAAAATAGCGATCGCACTGACCATTTGAAGCCCAACACTCATCACAGTGGGGAGGGCGCTCTCAATCAGCTTAGTGATGATTTCGGTATTCATAGATGAGTCTCAACTTCTGGAATATATTGATGCTTCTACTTTACAGGTATGACCAAAGGGCTTGAGAGACTCAAAGAAAATTACCGTCTGTAAAACCTGAGATCGCGTTTCTCATCGTTCAAACTTTGCCGCAACTACCTCCTGGCTGGGGCATATCTCCTCTATCCATTACGCTGTCAACTATCTAACGATGGTCATGCTCTCGACTATTCTGTTGTGGCTATAGCTTGCAAACACGCCCTAGTACAGAAAATGTAAACCAATGAAACATCAGTGGCAATAGACGTATATGCTCAAAGCCTTTAGCATCAGCAGTTTACAAGAACTAATTCAATCGGGCCAACGGTTCAGTGTTTATTACTTGCTGCACCAGTCTACTGTTGCATTCCTTGTCGGCATTGTATAGCCTCAAAGCCTTTCGATTGATGCTCTCCTACTAAGCTGAAGGCTATAGTCGGAGGGTTAGCAGGAGAGCGTCAATCCAACCACAGAGGAATAATCGCGATGGGAACCAAGTTTGGTAAGCTTTTGGACTCGCTACACGCTAGCTTCTGGTTTATCCCAACCTTAATGGTTGGGATAGCGATCTTGCTCTCTTTGGTCACTATTGGTATTGACCAAAGACTAGAAGCCGACATTATTAGTGATTTTGGTTGGGCCTATGCACTAGGTCCGAATGGTTCACGAGCTATTCTCTCTGCGATCGCAGGTTCAATGGTAACGGTTGCCACAACTGCATTCTCTATCACCATCGTGGCACTTCAGCTGGCATCTTCGCAATTTGGGCCACGTCTGCTGCGTAACTTTATACAAGATACCGGTAACCAAATTGTACTCGGAACCTTTATTTCTACCTTTGTTTATAGCCTACTGGTGTTGCGAACCATCAATGGTGTTGCAGAGAATGAGTTTGTACCACATATTGCAGTCACCTGCGGAATTGGGATGGCGATCGCCAGTATTGGCGTTTTAATCTACTTTATTCATCATTCGGCTATCTCTATTCAAGTTGATCACGTCATTTCTGAGGTAGGAAATGAGTTAGAAAAAGTTATTGATCGGCTCTTTCCCAAACAAATTGGACGCGGCGCATCAGAGCATCGAGCAGAACCACTTCCCTCAGATGTTCCCGCCGATTTTGACCGCAAGGCAACCGCCATTCAATCAACTAGCAGTAACTATGTACAAGCAATCGATACCGATCAGTTAATGCAAGTTGCAACAGAGGCTAATCTCCTGCTTCAGCTTCAGCATCGTCCTGGAGATTTTGTCATTAAAGGAAGTCCACTGGTCGCTGTTTATCCGATAGAATCGGTTGGCAAAAAGCTGGTTAAACAAATCAATAATGCCTTTGTCTTAGGGGCGCAGCGAACCGATCAGCAAGATGTTGAGTTTTCGATTAATCAACTGGTTGAAATTTCAGTCCGTGCCCTCTCACCCGGCATTAACGATCCATTTACAGCGATTCGCTGTATTGATCAACTCAGTGCAGCACTTTGTCACCTGGCCCAAAGAGAAGTTCCCTCAGCCTATCGTTATGATGACCAAAATCAGCTGCGTGTCATTGCGAAACCCGTGACTTTTGCAGATATAACGAATACTGCTTTTAATCAGATTCGGCAGTATGGGCGAACCAGCGTAGCGGTTATGATGCGGTTGCTAGAAGCGATCGCCGTCATTGCCCCTTGCACCCATATCAAAGCAGACCGAGCCGCGCTGTTACATCATGCCAACATGATTGAGCACAGTAGCCAGAAGGGAATCACCGAAGAGTCAGATCGCAAAGATGTTAGAGAACGCTATCTATCGGCCATAAAGGCAATCGGGCAGGTTTGACTTGGTTGGTTACAACACCTCAAAGGCCCCCCTATTCGGAAATTCATAGAGGATTTTACGCCCCAGAATGCTCATTGAGCTTGTCAAAGCCTGTGCGGAATTCTTCCGTAGCTCACGTCAAAAAAGAAGAGTCGCAACTTAGCTTGTTTGCCTAGTTTCAAAAGCTACAGACTTTTGATCCGTAGAACATGTCAATAGCCTTGTAATATAAAGCCATCCGTTATCTCTCCCTTATATCTGTCAGGATAGTGATTACTTTCAAAGCGTCTGCTGCTGGGCGAGCCCAGATTAAGCAGGCCAGATTAGAGCAGGGCTGGCCTATTAACGACTTCCGCTGGATCGAAGCGGCCAGCCGAATTTTGGGCACCGATTGGGAAGCGACAGGAGTGCTGGCAGCCGGGATTTCTGAGGGTACCTGGAAGCGTTTTTTGACGGGAAAAGTAGCCATTAATGCCAATGCCTTTAAGGCTTACTGTGAGGTGCTCGGACTCAGTTGGCAGGCAGTTGTAGATGAGTGGAGGGAAGGAGAGGTGCAGGGGCAATCAGGTGCAGCCCCTGCTTACTCATGTGTTATTGACTGGGCGAGTGCGCCTGATGATGCGGTTTTTTATGGTCGTCAGGGTGAACGGCAAATCCTAAAACAGTGGGTTGTAGAAGATCGCTGTCGCTTGGTGACGCTGATGGGGATGGGCGGCATTGGTAAAACAGCTTTATCGGTACGGGTTGTTAAGGAGATTGTTGCGACTCAGCCCTTCGACTATCTCATTTGGCGATCGCTGCGTAACGCACCGCCGCTAAAAGATACGCTCACAGAGCTTATTCAGTTTTTGTCGAACCAGCAGGAGCGAGATTTATCTGAGAGTTTGGAAGGTCGGCTGGCACGGTTGTTACATTATTTGCGCTGCCATCGCTGTTTGGTCGTGCTGGATAATGCCGAGTCTATTTTGCAGAGCGGCGATCGCACAGGTCGCTACCGATCAGGTTACGAGCGCTATGGGGAGATGCTGCGCTGCATCGCTGAATCCGCCCATCAAAGCTGCCTGATTGTCACCGCCCGAGAAAAACCGAAGGGGCTAGCTGCCTATGAGGGAGATAATTTGCCAGTGCGATCGCTCCAGCTGGTCGGCTTACCCAGTGCCGACAGCCGCGCTCTGTTTGATAGGAAAGGCGGCTTTCACGCCACAGAAACCGCCTGGCAAGCGCTCACCGAACGCTATGGCGGCAATCCCTTAGCGCTAAAAATTGTGGCCTCCTCCATTCGTGACTTTTTTGGCGGCGATATCTCACAGTTTTTGGCCGTTTCACAGCAGGGCGGCTTTCTCTTTGATGATATTCGAGATTTACTCACTCAGCATTTTCAGCGTTTGACAACGTTAGAAAAAGCGGCAATGTACTGGCTGGCCATTAACCGAGAACCTTGTACCCTTGCTGAATTGCAAAGCGACCTGTTGGCCCATGTACTGCCCGGTGATTTGTGGGAATCTCTGAATTCTTTGCAGCGGCGATCGCTCATAGAGCGCAACGCCGACAAAATGACCCAGCAGCCGGTTGTCATGGAGTATGTCACCAGTCAGCTGATTGAGGGCATTAGTCATGAAATTAGCCAGCGATCGCCTGACTTGTTCATTCGCTATGCCCTAATTAAAGCCCAAGCCAAAGACTACCTGCGCGACACCCAAATTAATCTGATTTTGAAGCCGCTTGCCCAGCGGCTGATCACCCAAATCGGCAGCGCTGAGCAGATTGCCATTAATCTCCAACAGCTCCTCGCAACCCTGCGAGACGGGACTTCCCAATCGATGGGATATGCTGGCGGCAATAGCCTAAACCTACTGCTACATTTGCCGGTAGATATCAGTGGCTACGACTTTTCCAAACTGACGGTGTGGCAGGCATACTTGCAGGCTGTGAAGCTACACAACGTGAATTTTACAGGCGCAGATCTCTCGCATTGCGTATTCACTGAATCTCTCGGCAATGTTCTATCTGCAACCTTTAGCCCCGACGGGCGATCGCTCGCCACAGGCGATACCGACTGCCAAGTGCGGGTTTGGGATAGCCAAACAGGACAGCTGCGACTGATTTGCCGGGGGCATGAAAATTGGGTCCGCGCGGTTACCTTTAGCCCCGATGGCAAACTGATCGCGAGCTGCGGCGCTGACCAGACGATTCGACTGTGGAATGCGGCAGATGGCATTGCTGTGAAAACCTTGGCTGGCCACAATCATGAGGTGTTTGCACTAGCCTTTAGCGCTGTCGGGGCAAACAACAAATTTGTACTAGCCAGTGCCGGGGGCGATCACACCATCAAGCTCTGGGATGTGCAAACGGGGGCCTGCCTAAAAACGCTGTCGGGTCATACGGACTGGGTACGATCGGTCGCCTTTGTCCCACAGCCCTTTTCTCAGCCCTTTTCTCAGCCCTTTTCTCAGCCTTATTCTCAGACAGTTTCTCAGACAATTTCCCAGTCTGCTCCGTTACAACTGGTTAGCGGCGGGGCTGACCGTCAGATTCGGCTGTGGGATGCCACCACCGGAGACTGTCTCAAAATCCTTGAGGGTCACAGCGGCTGGGTACATGCTTTGATCTTTAGTCCAGACGGTAAAGTACTGGCCAGCGGCAGTGGCGATCGCACCATTAAGCTCTGGGATGTGCGCGGTTGGGACTGTCTCGCAACCTACTGTGACCACAGCAGCAGCGTTTACTGTGTGACTTTTGACGCCCAGGGAAAGCGGTTGATTAGCAGTGGGGGCGATCGCACCATCAAGATCTGGGACTGGCATACCGACACCTGCCTGCAAACCCTGAGGGGGCACCAAAACGAGGTGTGTGCCGTCGCGCTGCATCCCGACGGTCGCCGTCTGGTGGGTGTGAGTTTAGATCAAACCGTGAAGCTGTGGGATAGCCAGACGGGGCAGTGCTTAAGAACCTGGGAAGGGCATACCGATTGGGCTTTGCCCGTGGCCTTTAGTGCTGATGGGCGCTATTTGGCGAGCGGCAGTAATGACAAAACCGTGGTGCTTTGGAACTGGCAAACTGGCGAGCCTATTAAAACCCTCAGCGGACATAGCGATTTTGTCTATGGGGTGGCCTTTAGCCCAGATAGTGCAACCTTAGCCAGCGGCAGCACTGACTGCACAGCTCGCCTTTGGGCAGTAGAAACAGGGCAGTGCATTCAACAATTACAAGGACATACCGATTGGATTAATGCGATCGCCTTTCACCCCAATGGCAAAGTCTTAGCGACAGCCAGCGCCGATGCCACCGTCAAACTATGGGATAGTTCTACCGGTCAATGTTTACATACCCTGACTCAGCACAGTGCCAAAGTTTTGGGCATTGCCTTTAGCCCAGACGGGCAAATAATCGCCAGCTGCGGATCTGACCAAACAATTCAATTGTCGGAACCCATGACCGGAAAGTCGCTAAAAACCTTAGTTGGTCACAGCAGCCGAGTGTGGTCTGTTGCTTTTAGCCCCGATGGTCAAACCCTGGTTAGCAGCAGCACCGATCGCACCCTGCGGCTTTGGGATATCGCCACAGGGCGGTGCGTCCAAATTTTGACAGGTCATACTAACTGGGTTTTTGCCGTTACCTTTAGCCCCAATGGTAAGCGCCTTGCTAGCGCCGCCCATGACCATACGGTCAGAATTTGGGATGTTGAGACGGGAGAATGTCTGCGGGTGTGTGAAGGGCATCAGCATTTGGTCTCTTCGTTGGCGTTTAGTGCCGATGGCAGTGCGATCGCCAGCGGTTCTCAAGATCAAACAGTGAGAATTTGGAACGCTCATACCGGAGAATGCCTGCGCGTGTTGATTGCGAAACGCCTCTATGAAGGCATGAACTTGCAAGGTGCAACTGGGCTGACACCAGCCACGCTAATGACACTGCAAATGCTAGGCGCAGTGCTGTAAAATTAGCGTGGCATGGGGGCATCGCAATTGCGATTGTTTCAAAGCGGTTATGCGATCGCACTTGCCAGTGGCGAAAGCTGAGCAAAAGCAGCATTTACATCGCCGCGTACACGGATGATGTCTTCGCCGCTCAAGGTAATCAACAGTTCATCCGGCGACAGCGACAGCGCAATATCTCCCCCGGCTCCTAAGTAACCGCTAAAGTCAAAGCTATCTTCAGCCGCAAAGTCTTGGATAGTATCAATATCTTGAAAGCCATCTGCCAACAGATCGCCGCCAAAGCGGAAAATGTCACTGCCAAGGCCGCCATATAGAAAATCACTCCCTCGACCCCCTTCTAGCAGATCATCGCCCTCGCCACCATGCAGATGATCATCACCAACCCCACCTATAAGCGTGTCGTTACCGCCGTTGCCCTGCACTACACCATTGACGACGCCATTTGTGCTCGTGAACAGGTCATCCCCCTCGCTCAGGAAAATATCGCCATTAATGGCACCTGTATTCACCACGGTGAGCCCCCCTACAGCTTCGCGGCCATCAATCGCTAACTGCCCGCTCGGTGCAATAGCCGACAAGCCGCCGTCAATTAAGCCGCTATTGATGATAGATCCAACCAGTTGCGTACCGGTTTCAATCACTAATGTAGCTGAGTGTTCGGCGGCTAGCAGGCCCTGGTTTTCAATATCGCCCTGAAAAACAGCAGTTGGAGCCGCTGCGCCACCAGGCTGAAAGAGGCGGATAGCAGCGGCTTGGTTGTTGCCCACAGGCTTTCCTCGACCCTGAACATGGCCGGTGTTGAGGATGTTGCCAGTGACCAAAGGCCCAAGCTCAAGCGAAATAGCATCGCCGTTATTGCCCTCGCCAACATCAATTAGGCCACGGTTTTCGATTTCAATATTTAGGGCTGTGATATCGCCATACACCGTGCCGTTGCGAGGATCAGCGGTTGTGGTAATCAATCCTTCGTTGACCAGTCGATTATCGGCGCCGCCCAAATTCACGGCGCGGCTGGTACTGGTGATCAGCCCAGTGTTGAAAATAGATGCGATCGCCGTGCCGCCATTGGCAATATCAATACCGTCGCGTCCGCCACTGATGGCCCCCTGATTAATAATTTCGCCAGTGACCTCTCCCTCAATGCGAATGCCAATGCCATTAGCAGAGTTGAAGCTAGAAATGAGCCCCTGATTGAACAAATCCCCGTTCAAAATTGTGTTCTCTTCCACAATGACCGCTGGCCCATTTTCAGCAGAAAGATGGCCAAAATTCTTAACATCACCGTTGAACGTAGAGGTGGGGCCAGCACCGGGCACCCAGTAAAGGCGTACAGCGGCAGCTTGATTGTCGCCCACCGGCAAGCCGCGTCCCTGAATTAGGCCGAAGTTAACCACTTTCCCATTCACCTGCGCCCCTAATTCCAGGGAAATGGCATCTCCGTCATGACCCGCACCGACATCAATCAGGCCATGATTTTCAATTTCAACATTGAGTGCTGTCACATCACCATATACCGTGCCATTGCGTGGATTAGCACTGCTAGTAATTTTGCCAAAGTTGACCAAACTGCCACCCACGCCGCCAATATTCACCGCCCGACTGTCGCTAACAATAATGCCTCGGTTAAGGATCTCGGCTGAAGCGGTATCATCGTTAGCCAAATTGATACCGTTAAACCCACCGTCAATCAGCCCTAGGTTTTCAATATGGGTATCAACGCCATTAACCTGAATCGCCGTTGTTTCTGAATCAATCGTGCCACTGTCAGAAACATAAATGTGATTGTCGTTGGCCTGGGTTAACACCCCAGGAACCGTGCCCAAGGTTTCGATGCGTCCAAGCAGCTTAAGGCTGTCGCCATCGTTAAGCAGCTCAATACCTGTTTGATTGATTTCAGTGGGGTTAATCACCAATTCATTTTTAGGCGCTGGCTCCATAGGGCCTTCTAAAGAGTCTTCTAAAAACACCCGAATGCGAGCCACCTGAAAATCGGCAGCGGTAAAGTCGGCATTGCTAAACATCGGATCGATTAGAATTGGCCCCTCTGGAAGAAAGCCCTCGGCCAGTTTCACCACACCGTTTTCTGAAACGCCGGTATCGGGGGTCATCTGGCCAAAGAAAGCCGTATTAGCAGGAATTTCGTCGTTTACTTCGGAGCCAGCATCGAGTACGTTACTGCCCAAAACAACAAAGTCCGCACCGATAAAGTTGCCTTGTTCATCGAAAATGGGATGGACCTGTTCATTGCCGTTAGCGATGAAAAAGTCATTGCTGGGCAAGATCATTGAAGCGTAGTTAAAAAAGCGGCTAGTTGGATCGTCGCCATCTAGCTCAACGGTAAAAGTAGCGGTTTCGCCCGGATCAATAGGGCCAGGAGTCTCTTCTGGGCCAAGGATGGTGCCTTGAACGGTGCCAAATCCGGCAAGGTCAAACTCTTGTGAAATCAAGGTGGTATCGCCGTCTTCTGCCAAAGATTCTAAACCAGGCGAGACAGGGCGACCGCGATCATAGGTATCAAAGGTGCCGTCGTGAAAGCCAAACCACAGCGGCGTTAGCACAGTCCCTTTCTGGGGCGATAAGTTTTCAATGGAGATGGTCACCGTTTGGGTTGTGCCACCCTCTATAGGCACGTCGTCCATAGGCGCGTCGTCAAGAAGACGCTCATCAGCAGGCATATCGGTTTCGAGAAGCGGTTCGAGTAGAGTAGTCATGACAAAACATGCCTTTAAAGGCAATGCGTGTGGATAAAGAGGAAAGAGTGATTGTTTTTGTTCGGACTCTCGAAGTGTGACTTAATTGTTTTGTAGGCGAAAGATCAGTTGTGGATCGATTGGATCAGTTTTGGATCAGTTGGCCGTGCGATCGCTGATCTTGCAAGCTGCGCAAACAGCAATCCACTCAAAGGGTGTAACGTGAATAATGGCAGAGGATGTTAGAAGAGCGCAGATAGGGGTCAAGCGATCACAGAAATCACTGACTACGATAGCGGTCAAAAACTAGACCACCCCTAGCTCATAACCGATACTGGTTATGAGCTAGGGGTGGTCGATATCATCAATGAGCACCTGTTGGGAAAAGGCGTCAGCAGCGGGTAACTTTTGGTCAATTATGCAAAGGCTTCTACTGAGCTGGCAAAAGCTGTTGTCAACTCAGCAGCTTCTGCTGAGCCGAATACCGGTCGCATTTCATCATCCATACGTTTGCGAATCATGCGGGTCGCTTCGTCCAAAATTGCTGTAGATTTTTCTGAAGGCACATGAGCGAACCATTTTGCTCCCCGAAATTCTTCTAACACATGCGGTTCAAATTCTATGGATGCTTGAGCTGCGAGCGAATCCAACCATTGTTCGAAAATAGAAATGTTTTCGTAAAGATAGTCCAGCGTCTCTTGAGGCGTTCGCGGATTGGCTAACTCAACATGTGTTTGAAGAACATACGGAACTTCGAACGGATTGAGAAATTCAAACGGAGTACGACTTTTGCAATGCTGTCCCCAATCGCGAAACAGCTGCTGTGCCTTTGCGTTTAAGTCAAGGTAGGCCTTGCCGATATTGAACAATTCTTTGACCGTATCCTGCCGGGCGATGATATCTTGGAAGCAAAGTTGTGCGAAGAACGCCCAATAGATAGACCAGTCGAATAAGATCTTAGCGGTCATCACATGAGCATTTCCCCATATAGCGTAGCTGTTACGATAAAGATCAAGAAAGCCTTCGTTGATCATCAAAAATAGTGCATTCAAGTCTTCAACATATTCGCGATTCAGGGTTCCTTCCAAATCTGCAACAATCATTGATTGAGTCATAATATTGCCCATGCAGATGAAGTCTGAACCTGGGCTATAGAATGGATCTAAGAAAAGACCTGCTTCACCTACGCAAGTCCAACGTTCATCTGATAGAACTTGGTGAGAGCTGTAGCTGTAGTTCTTGTAACAAAGAAAGTCCAAAGGTCTTTTGTCTTTGATATGTTCGGCTAATATGGGCTCGTATTCTTGCAGCCAATCGAGTGCCTTTTCGTAACTGTTGTATGTGTTAATGGGATGGATATGTTGAGAAGCCACAATTCCAATGCTGGTGTTTCCAGAGCCCAATGGGATTAGCCAAACCCAATAGCCTTTGCCCATCAAATGATTGGTTGAATAGAAACGAGTGCGGGTGGGCATGCGTCCATGCCAATGGGTGTTCGAAGCGGGGACCAAATCATCAACGTCAATGCGTCCCTCTAATCGGAACCAGGCAGCACTTGCACTGTGGCCGTTTGGAGTGTCTAGTCCAAATTTCTGTTGCAGCATCCGTCGTCGCCCGGTAGCATCGACAACCCAGCGACAATGGACAATATGTCCTTCCTTGTCAGGGCCTTGAACTTTGACTTGATGCGGGGCGTCGTCTTTACCCATTTGAATGTCTTGGATCGAAAATCCCTCGAACAAGTAAGCGCCGTCCTCAATCACCATCTCCCGCAAATCGTTTTCCAGAATGCCACGGTCAATCTGAAAGGAAGGAACTTCTGGAAAGTTGATCGCACCGACTTCTGGTCGATCTTCAAATGGGCCTCGCGTATTGCCAAAGAAGAAACGCAGTCCAAGCTTTGGCACATGCTTCTGGGCAAAATAGCTATTGAGCTTTAGACGCGTTCCGTAATAGTTTGTGCCGACTTCCACAGACGATTCACCCACTTTTAGGCATGCATCAGGAAAGGGGCGACTCGTACGGTCAAACAATGCAACTTTCAGATGCGGATTTTCAAGGCGAAGCTGTCGTGCTAGCGTCAGGCCAGCTAAGCCAGCACCACAAATGACAACATCAAAAATATTCGGATCGTTAGCTTTTTCAGGGTAAAAAGACGACATGGGGTTTTCTCTTTGGGTGAATGATTTGGTGAATTATTTGGTGAATGATTTGGTGAATGATTTGGTGAATGATTTGATGAACTAGATGAACTATCTAGTGAAATGAAAAGCAGTATGCAACACACTTAAGCTTGAACAATCTCAAGTTTTCTAGACCATAACGGCGGCAGATTGCAAAGCTTCACGCAAGGCTTTTGGGAAGGGGGTAGGCGTCGCAGTCGCAGCCGGAGTGCGGCGTACCCAAACAACATCTTGCTTACCGAAGGCAAGCTTTTGCAACTCACCCGATTCGAGGATGCGAAAGTAGGTGAATTGTAAGGTAGCTGCGCACTCTGTACTGCGTGTGACTGCTAACTCTGTTCGAATCCGATCAAATGGGAACGCATCGCGGAAGTAATCAATGTGCCCACTGAGCGGGATGAGTTCTCGAACGTTGCCGATGCTAGTAATGTTTGATACCAGTTGTGGCACCAAGCTATACAAGAACAAATCGCTGGTTCGCCACTGCCAATTGAAGTAGCGAGAATGATAAAGGTTCTGAACGATATTTGAATCTGCCGATGTTGTTTGAAATTCTTCGTTCCATAGGAGGGTGGGATTTCCGGGCTTAATGGATTCAAGTTTCTGCTGTTCCAGTTTTAAACGGCCTAAGCTGCTCATTAGCTCCATGTATTTGGGAGGGGCGCTGCTTCGCGGTGCCACCTTTCGAAACGCATCGGCCAGGAATTGTGGAAACGCAGCTTTTAGGGGTTCCTTCTTCCCTTCTAGCGAAACCCAAGTTGTCATCTGTCGCACAAATGCAACCCGCATTAAACGTCCGTCTGGTGTCAGCTTACAGAAGTCGCAAACGAGATTGATGGTGGACTCGGTCATCTCTTCGCGGAAGAATCGAGCAATTACCATGTCACCCATCATCAGTTCGCCAACAATGTCAATGTCTGTCCAGTTAGTTGACATTCCTGATAAACCATCGAATAACTTATCAGCAATTTCGGGACATAGATACAGCAACGCATTTTCTCGTAACAATCCCATCCAGTCGGCATACTGGGACAGCTGAACATGTTTGCCTTTTTTCGCGCATTCTTTGAAGGTCACCGGAAACTTGTATTCAAAGACGGCTTGCTCCTGCGGCCCATCCCATTTATGAATGGCCGAGATATCCTCAATGACACGAATCTCATCGGGCGAAGCGAAGTTTGTCGCCTTTGAGGGATTACCTTGCGGCATCGACGCTACTGGCATTGAAGCTGCTGGTTTCCAAGGGGTGTACATCGCCGATGATGCCATCGCAGAGGCTGAGTTGCCTGCTGCTGGATCGTCGCCGGTTTGGGCTTCTTCTGAAGACATTGCTGCCGTTGCCATCTTCGCCATTGCCAACATTTCTGCTGGCGATCGCGGCATGCCCGGCATATTTCCTCCACTGGCAGACATTGGCTTCGTGGGCGTCAAGGAGCTTCTGTTCAAGGCGCTGCCGTTCAAGGTGCTTTCATTCAAGGTGCTTTCATTCAAGGTGCTTCCATTCATTGAAGACTTTGGTTGGGAAGGCACCAAGGCCTTCGGTGCAGTCGCAGACTTCGGTTGGGAGGGCACCAAAGGCTTTGACACAGCCGCTGATTTGGGTTGCGAAGGCACGAGTGGATTTAAGGAAACAGTCGAAGCTAACCGCAAGGGAGTCATGATTGAACTCTTCGCGCTAACGGGCAGTTTGCCGTTCCCATTGGTCGTTATTGTCGTCATCTCTCTAGGTGCGATCGCTCTAGGTGCGATCGCTCTAGGAGCCGCGATCGCGACAATTCGAGTCGGTCGGCGATGCAACGAAACCGGTATCGTCACCAAAACAGAATCGCCCAGTGCTTCTGCCACGAAGGAAACAGATCCATCACTGGTCGCTTCAAGCTTTAGCGCGATTGTGATCGCTTTGTCGAGCGACTTCTTCGCCGCCTCAACGGCAGCCCATATCCGGGTTCCCGCTCTATCGACACAATCGCCGTGCGATATTAATTGATCGAGCAGCGATATATTGGATTGGCCGATCAGCAATTCCCACTGCTCCCGAGACCGCGCAGTGACCGGCGCTAGATCACAGCCCGCAATCTGTGCATTGGCAATGCACAAACAGTAATCATCGTCATGAGACAACGAAATCTTACAGTCCGCGTCATTCGTCACGATTGGACATCCCGATGCGCTCCAATCAATCTTCGGGGCCACCGCACCGCGACCGATTCCGTCACCGATACGGTGCAAAAACTGAGTCGCGGTCGCTTCCATGAGAGGGCGTTCAGCGACGTGACGATCTTCGCGAGTCATAGCGTGCAGTTCTGGCATGCGCTTGAGTAGCATCACCGGGGCTTCAAGGCCCAGTTTTGCTAAGGCTTCAGTCGTTTGCTTGCTGAATGCCTGCTGGTCATAGGTTTCGAGGTTAGCCAATTGTTCTGCGGTTGGATAGGCCTCGTTAATAGCTAAAACTTTCACGCAATAGCCAGTCATATGTTCGCAAACACGACCACCAGAATCCTTGGCAACGACCTCGCAAATATGCTGCTCACCGACTTTATCGCCGATAACATTCATTTTCGAGGTTACCAGACGGCGTTCGGACTGCATTGCATCGGGGTTTTCTGGAACAAAGAAATCAATTCTCTCAATGCTCAGCGGCAACCCAATTCGCTGCGGAATTAAAGCTTGAATGCTTTGCAGCAGGACATCTCTAAAAAACGGATCGCCGGTCAACAACGAATCACTGGAGATGTCTTTGCCGAACACATCTTCACCTCGGCAGGTTGCTTCGCTGTGCATAACATCCAACCGCATCAGGCCACGTTCAAGGTGGTAGGTGTTTCCCCAACGTTGAAAGCGGGGACCTTGGAACATGATTCCGTTGTATAAATCTCGTTGCGGATCAATGTCTAATCGGGCTTCTTCTAATCGGTCATCGGTCATTTTGGGCTCGACCGCACCTACAGAAGGCTCTCCGAACACAATTTCGGCTGCGAAGTGATCTTGTTGAAATTGCGATCGCTCCGTGCGAATGCCAACCGACACCACCGTCTCACCCGCAGCATTCATCTCTGCAGCCACGGCATGAATCTCAATCGTAACGGCACCTTCTTCAGGGACGATGATAGGCCGCGGCAGATCGACATTTTGAATACGAATAACGGTGGGTTGCTCTGGCATTAAACAGGCTGCCACTTGCGCCATCGCTTCCATGCCGAACACCGCAGGAAATAGACAGGTTCCTGAGTAGATGTGATCCTGCAAATAAGGGTCATGTTGGTGGTCAAGCTTGACTCGCGTTGTCACCGAAATTCCTGGTTCGATACCGACGATATCGCCAATAAATCGAGATCCTTGAGTACACTTGCTGCGTTCCAAGGGACGCCAAGTGTCGATGCCGCCCAGACTTCCCGTAACCAGCATTTGAATATTTTCAAGATCATGCTCAATCGCGTGGACAAATCGCGCGACCCCTTCTTGCAGCGGAATCATACCAACGCCCATACGACGCAAGTTCTCTTCAACTTTCCCCTTGGCACCCATGCCGACTTCGCGCCAAGCGCTGTACGAAATGGATCGCACCAGTGATTCTGGATGCCGGTTTTTATATTGACGCAGGATCAAATCTAGGACTTCGTTCGAAAAGGCATACCACGAGTTACCCGGAATGCCGGTGACACCAATGATCGAAGTCAATCCAATCAGACAGCGCAGCGGCCGGTCTGCAAGCGACTCCAGCAAGTTGGCCGCGCCTAGCACCTTGGGCGACACTTCAGACATTGCCGTTTCCACGGTCGCTATAGTGGCTGCTCTCGGTACGTTGCGTCCTGCGCCATGAATTAACCCAGTCACCAGACCAAAGCTTGCATCAACTTGCGCAACCAACTGTTGGACCGCGTTTTCATCCGTCAGGTCGCATGAAAAATACTCGCATTTGCCCGGCAGCGCAGCAAACCGCTTTAGAATCCCAGCGATCTCTTCAGCCGCCGCACCAGATGATTGATCCGGATGGGGTGACGAGCCGACCAAGGCAAAGCTTGCACCGGTTTTCTGAGCCAATGCGATCGCACATTCGGCGGTAATGCCACGAGCGCCCCCCGTCACCAAAATCACATCGTTAGCACCGAGTGTTATCGGCAGCGGTACATCTTGGGCAGGCTGCAACAATCGATGACGCGTTTCAAATCGTCGGCCCAAGCGATCATAAGCAGCATCACAGAACATTGAGTCGCTAGCAATTTCATTCGTGATAAAATCGGTTGCTAAAAAGTCACTCAACTCCTCAGCAAAGTCAACCACCCGAACTTGAAGCATTGGAGATTCCAAATGCAAAGCGCGGGCAAACGCTGCCGTTCCACTGCGCTCCACATCAGTTATTCCTTGGGTGCCAAAACGTCCATTCCCAAATTCAACAAATGTGATTCCTTTGACCGGCTGCTGATCGCCGCTGATCTTCGTAGTTGCCACCGCGCAATGGAGCCGATAAATCATGCGTTGCAGCTTTTCGCGGGACGATCCCATCGGAATCTCGCGGGGTAAAAGTGAAACCGTATATAGCGAAGTTCCAGGCGGTTGCGCCTGCCCGGTCACCTGTCCTGGGTTATCGTAGGTTTCAAACGATGCGGTCGCGCCGCGTTCGCCAAATCGCCGGGCAAGCAGTTCAACGAAATAATGATGGCTAGGATCGTAAAATACTCGGAAGTGACGAGTTGAAATATCGAGCTGCTCCGAGACATTACGATGTTCAACAAAATCGATGGTGAAGTTGCGTACCCAATCGGAAATATTGGGTTGTGTCATCACCGGTTCGGTATTCCCGAAAGCAGAGGCAGCCGTTGGCTCATTAACCCTCGGCTCATTAACTGGCTCATTAACCCTCGGCTCATTAACTCGTCCATTAGCTCTTGGGTCTAAGCTGGCTGTAGCCAACACTGAAGGCTGCGAAAGGCTTGGACTTAAGGGTCTTAAGGGCCTTATTCCATTTCCATTTCCATTTCCATTTCCATTTCCATTTCCATTTCCATTTCCATTTCCATTTCCATTTCCATTTCCATTTCCATTGCTAGAAACCATTGCGTGATGCAGTGTTTCATCGCCTGCGCTCACCGCATCGGCAATCATTGGCGCTGCAGCGACATCAACATCTGCACTAACGCCGGATTTTGCCATTCGCATTAAGCTAACAACATCTGCAATGGTCGCGTCTCCTAAGTTTGCTGGCTCAACAACGCCTTGAATATTGAGTTTAAGCACTGCCGTTGCAACAATGTCTCCTGCCTTAATCGAGTCCAAGTTGAGATCGTCCAATAACCGCTGATCCGGTGTTAAGGTTTCTTTAGGAAACCCGGTGCGCTCTTGAATAATGTCGAGGAGAGTTTCCTCAATGCCATCGTCCACTGGCGGAACTAGAACAGGAGATACCATCATTTCAGTGTTGTGCATCATGGATAGAGATCCGTATTGGTTTTCGATTGGGCTTTGGTGAGTTTCGATTGGACATAAATGTGTATTGGATTGCTCCCTTTCTGAATCTGCGATGTTCTTAGAAGTGTCAGACAAGACTAGTTTGTCTACATCACCGATTTCGGCAAATTCACTCTCGCAAGGATTCTGGATGAAAATTCGATCGCTAACTGGAACGAATGGACGGCACAACCGATTTTCAAACAAACGATTCCACTGGACATCTACACCGTGAACAAACGACCTTGCCAGTACCCGATTCATGCAACAGTCCACATCGGCCTGACTAGCCGTTGGCAAACAAGAGACATCGCTAGACGCGATAATATCTTCAGTCAATTTCGTAAGCACATTCCCCGGCCCAACTTCAATCAGCAAGTCGCACCGGGTTTCAATGTTCTCGATCATTGAAACAAAGTCGATGCTCTCGATTACCTGCCGCGAAAGATGATCATGCAAGTTCATATTCAACTCAACCGATTGACCATCCATACAGGAGAAAACCTCTATATCTAGGCGCTCAGGCCGAGCGGGAACGGACAATTGATTTCGCAGAACCTCAGAAGCTTTGGTGACATGCTTTGAGTGAAAAGCGTTCGAGACATTGAGTCGCACCACTGAGATCTGGCGTTGGGTGGCTTTGTCCATAATTGCCGCGATCGCATCGTCATCCCCTGAAATCACCAATTGCTTAGAAGAATTAATGTTCGCCACAACAACGTAACCCGCTTCACTGGCGATCAATTCATGCGCGATGTCTTGAGAACAGAATAACGCGGCCATTGCACCGGGCTTTCCATTTGGGCTTACCGCCCCGGCCATTGCTCGACCGCGAAGCGACACAAGCTGTAGTAAAGCTTCGAAACTAAACGCCCCGGCTTGATGCAAAGCGGTCAATTCACCCAGACTATGCCCCCCGCAAACAACTGGACGGATTCCCATCATTTCCAGGTAGCGTGAATAGATCGCAGAAACCGTTACGATTGCAACTTGTGCAATCTCAGTACAAGCCAATGTTTTGCGAATTGCGGCAGCCTGCTCGCGGTCAATGGCACGCTGCGTGTCGGCAAATACCGTTTTGGATATCATCGGCAATCCCGCAGCACTCTGAACGCGATCAGCCGCTGCGACCATCTCATGTGCCCAGTCAAAACGGGCAACTAATTTACGAGCCATTGCGATCTGTTGGGAGCCTTGTCCAGGAAACAAAAAACCAATTCGAGACCGCTCGCATGAATGAGAAAGCCAGACATCGCCATCCTCTGAAGAGATGTTTTCTCCCTGAACAGGCCGTCGATGTAAAATCATCGCGCCCAGCATTTGCAACCGTTGAACCAATTCATCAACCGTAGAGGCAACAATGGTGGCGCGAATGGGGTCCACGTTGCTGGCATGGCCAGACAAATCAGCAGAAAGATCAATGAGATCTGAGCAACTCAGCTGGCTGGCAGTTTCCGACAACTCATTGATTTTCACCGCCAACAGCTCGAAGGAAGTTGCGGTAAAAACAAAGACCTCGCTGGTTTGGCTAGAGGCTAACAACTTAGATTCTGCGATCGCTGGCACAAGCTTCTCGCTTGGCGCATCCCCTGATTCAAGCGTGACATGTGAATTAATACCGCCAAAACCCATTGCCGAAACGCCTGCGCGAACGGTCGAGATTTTCTCTAAAATCTCGCCATGAGTGAGCGGGAACAATGAATGACAAATCCCATTGAATACAGGATTGGGAACAGTACATGAACCCGTTGGCGGCAGAACACGACGATTGACAGCCATCGTCGCTTTGATAAAAGCCCCAATCCCAGCAGCAGCCTTGGTATGACCAATAATAGACTTAAGCGAGGTCATGCCAGTGCGTCGTAGCAGCGGCCCAGCTGTATTGGTCGGAGTATTGGTAGGATCGATTTGAGCTTCGTAGACACCCTTCAGTTCAATTACATCCCCGACGCTGGTTCCCGTCCCATGTCCTTCTACAAAGTCTAAATCTGCCGGTGAATAACCAGCAGTCGTGTAGGCTCGCCGAATCGCCAGCGCCTGGCCGCGACTAGTGGGCGTCATAATGCCCCCCTTCCCATCCGACGAGACACCCCAGCCGCGCATCACCGCATAGACTCGGTCACCATCGCGGCGAGCATCCTCCAATCGTTTGAGCATCACAAAGCCGCAACCCTCTCCCGGAATAAAACCAGCAGCAGCTTTGTCATACACCCTCATATCGCCTCTTGCAAGCGCACCCGCGCGTGAGAACCCGACCAGTTCAAACGGGTCGATACTGATGTCAACGCCACCCACCAAGGCAGCATTCAAGTCACCAGATGATAGTGCTCGCGCTGCAGTACATACAGCCAACAATGAAGATGAGCAGGCACCGTCAACGATATACCCGCCACCATGCAAGTCAAAATAGTTGCAGACCCGACCCGCGATTGTGTTTGCCAATCCACCTGCAAGCGTGTCTGCATTCGGCTCTGAAAAGACCGACTTGAAGGTTTTTTCCATCGTTGCTTCTAAAGTGCCGAACGCTTCGGCAGAAAACCCATGAGCTGCACAGGTTTTTTGAAGAGCACGACGCACGAACGGCCATCTCAACCGCACTGTTTTTGACCGAGTAATATCTCCGGTCAGCGTATTGCCGATGATGACCCCCGTTCCATCCTTATCCAAAGTCTCTTTGCTATAACCCGCATCCTGTAAAGCCTGCTCAGCAACTTCTATCGATAGCCAATGGACTAAGTCTGTGCTCTCAAACATCGACTTTGGAATGCGTCGTTTGATCCAGTCAAACTCAAATCCGTCAACCAGCGCAGCCCGCTGCGCATACATCTTGTCGAGCGACTTGCCGGTTACATCACAGTAATCGCTAAGCGGCAAGCGGCAATCAGGAATCGTCCGAAATTCGAGACGGCGGCTGAGGATATTTTCCCATAGCTGCAGAGGATTACGGGCTCCAGGATACCAACAACCCAACCCAATTACTGCGATTGGCTCTCGATGATAAGCTTGGTCTCTGTATTTGGCGCTCATAACAGATTCTAGTTGCTCGACAAAAGTTTGATAGGTTGAAACAATGTCTAGGCAGAAAGGAGAGTGGGAATTAGAGCGTATAAATTAGGCCAAACAGTTAAAACACAACTTAGCCAAACCATGCCACCCACTTCTCCCCTTTTATTTCTGCGCTCAACAATAACAATTAAGGAATTAGGAAAGTCGTTAGTGCGTTTGAATAAAGGACTTAAGCAAAGGATTGAGTAAGAGAAAAAGAAAAAGAAAAAGATAAGATCTTATCTTTTTGGCGTCTTAATATTTTTGATTAATCTTAACTTTTGATTAGGCCATTGACTTCATAACTAAATCTCTATCTTGCATTGATGTGATTCTTCAGTTGCTATAAGTTATAACTAATGCACCTAATGCGCCTACAGTAGTCATAGCTTATGAAAAGAAAGCCTCTTCACTCAGTAGCCAAGCACCCCCACTTCAGTAGATTGTTCAATCTTTCTATGCAACGTCATACTGCTGTTGAGAAAGACAGTAGTATGACGTTGTTCGAAATGCGTTGATGTATGGTTCTTAGGCATCGGTGTAGAGCTTGTCACGTTGTTGTACATGGCAGGTTTTGTACACAGCAGAGATTGATTGTCATAATAAAACCACCAATTCTTTAGAGCGATCGCCAATATAACAACCGATGATTTTTACATCTATTAACAGGCATACCCAACTGCTTGTTGCTTTTGTTATCGATAAATGACTAGAGCGCATCCATCTTCACTTTTATTTTTCCTGGGTTCTTAGTTCTGGGTCTTTAGTTACAATGTCTACCGTTTTTAGCACCATTTCGTAATAGGTATTCGCATAGCTTTGTGATCAATTAGACTTGGAAGGTGAGGGTTTGGGTTATTGTTACGGCTGAGGCTTATCAAGACGCGCTTAGTTAAAACGCATTTACTCAATGTAAAACAAACTAAGTCTCAAGCCGTTTCAGAAATTTTCATAAGACCATCAACCGCTAAGACCATCAACCGTTAATGCGAGAATATTCACTTGTTTGAAAACAATGATTTATACTCCGTATATGTACGCACTTCATTAAAGTACATCGCGTAAGAAATAAAACAACCCTTTTTATGTGTGAAAATGCGATAAATAGTAAGTATCTCAAGTACGAGAAATGTTATTTGCCGAAATTTGAGAGAACTTGAAAGAACTTGAGAGAGAAACTGCCACCCCCTGAAGCTTTAATGCGGGACTTTATGCAAAAGGTCGTGGCTCAATAGCTGTTTCAGGGAGGTTGCAGGATAGAAGCCTCACGCGCTAGCGTGATATCAATAGCTGCTTTCCACTCAATTCCGATGTTAACGCTTTCGAGGCTCATAGATGACAACAAATGCTACGAGACGGTGCGCCAACTGCGATGGCCCCATGGCGTTTGTTGTGTTGATTGCGAGTCTGCGTCGGTCACAAAACGAGGCAAACATGAGACGCATCCGGCTCGCCAGAGATACGTCTGTGGCGACTGTGGACGTCAGTTCGATGACCTGACAGACAGCCTCTTTGCGGGACGCCATCAGCCCTTGCGAACCTGGATTGCCTGTCTCTACCTCATGGGGCTCAATCTCTCGAATCAGCAGATTGCTCAGGAACTGAGCCTGCACAAAGATGATGTCCATCAGATGACCAGTGAACTGCGCCAAGCAGTGGCTGATAAACGGCCAGAAGTACAGCTATCAGGAACGGTAGAGTTTGATGAAGTCTACGTCACCGCAGGCCACAAAGGCCAACCTGAGCAGGTAAAAAAAAGGCCGTAAAGGGCGGCGGCGCAAACTCAAAGGGTTTCGGGGGCGCGGTACGCTCGAAAAAGAGAAGCCGCCGATCTTCGGCATGATTGACCGCGGTGGAGCAGTGGTGATCAAAATGCTCGCTAATGTTCAACAGCAGACCATCAAACCGATTATTCAGGCAACGGTGAGCGCTGGAACGCTGATCTATACGGATGAATACGACATCTACGCCCGACTTGAGTCCTGGGGCTACGCGCATAAGAGCGTTTGTCACAGTGCTGGAGAATACACTCGTGACGAAGACGGTGACGGCTTTTGCGAAGTTCACGTCAACACGATGGAAGGGTTTTGGTCACTCTTGCGCTCTTGGCTCAGGCCCCATCGCGGCATCTCTCAAGAGAAGCTACCGATTTATCTCGGGTTCTTCGAGTTCGTTCACAATGCTAGAAAAAGGGGGAAAGCCTTGCTTGATGGTCTGTTGAACACCTTGCTTGGCTAGCTCCTTGAAACCCCTATTGAGCCATTTTTTTACGCTCAGGCATACCTATTCCTGACTTTTGGGGCAAGATCGCCCCATGGCCCTTTACACTCTAGCAAAACATCCCTCACTCAAAGACAGGATACTCAAATAAAGGTTTTGAGCACTTTACGCTGTGATGGGTTAGCCATTTTAAGGGCTGTTTTTAGGTGTATGTCACGCGCATAATCAACATGCGTGTCCACAACCTTAACAACGGACTGGGCATAGGTTTTGGGTTTGGCAATCTCAGCCAACGCAGTGAAATAAGCAGGCAGCACTTTTTCCCAATTAACACCGACCTGCCAAGCCCCCGCTTCATCGGCAAAAAAGATGATGTTATCGCGGCACTCATCAAGTTCATCGAGTAGTGAAAAGAGAACTTCGAAGGATCGTTGTGCTTGGACATACTCACCGCCTTGGCACTCTCGAATGCACTGTTTTATTAGTCGTTGAAACTTTTCGATCCAATGGGTGGTTCCCTGTGATTTGTCCATAAAGTTACGAGAATTGACATTAAAAGACTCGTAATATTCACCTGCTAAACTCTCTAATTGAAAGTCCAGCACGTGTTCTAGAAGTGGGTTTTCCATTATTTTCTATCCTCCGGCAAGGGTGATAATGAAGTTATTCTATTGACGAGTTGGCAGCGGTGTAAACGTCCATTATTGCGTATTTGAGCGCTCTCTAGTTTCTACAGGTTGAGGCTGTGTGTTTGAGCGCCTCTAGATTAAGGGACTGTTGCTAGCCGTAGCTTGGCAATATCAAGCATTCGTTCAAAGGCGGCCTTAGTCAATATGTCGTCGTAGCTCCGACCTTACGCCCAGTCACCTCGGCCACTCGGTAGCCTGCTCGTTCAAGCTGTTGCTCAATGTAGTCAATAGGGCTGATCGGAATGCTGTAGAAGTCTCCGGCGCGAATACATTCCAGCGCGTCTTCATAGGCTTAAACACCCGCATGACCCAGCCCATTATCAGTAAGACGATGGCGGGTTGTTTGGGCTTGGTAGTCTCGAATGAGGACATCACGAGATCGCTCTAAATAGCGATCTCGCAAATCCCCAAATGACAGGCTGATCGCATCGCCATCAGCCAGGTCATGGGCATCGGCATAGGCTTTAATGAAGCTGCCCATGGTATTGGCCACTGCAATTACCGGCTTTTCGCCCGCCTGAAGTGATGCGATCGCCGCTTGTACTGTAGCATCTGCTTTTTAGGCAAGCAGCCCCTGCTCAATGCAGTTGTGCATCAAAGACGTAAAATTTGTACTCTTGGCACCAACCTCACCCACCGCAGCATCAATTCCTAACGCTTTGGCCTGGGCCTTCACATCCTCTTTGATCACTCGAACGGCTTCCTGCTTGGCTCTATCGAAGTCTGCAGACAAATAAGTAAGATAGTTCAAAGACGATCCATTGAGATGGATGATTAGACCAATGGGTTTTGGAGCACTAAAGTCTAAAGTGAACGGCGGCAGATAAAACTGAAACGAAGCACAAAAACTTTGTACTATCCGCTCCACTGTGTTGTTAGTTTGTGGTTTGCTCAACCTAGGTTTCTATAACTGTCGCCAGTTCTCAGTCTGTAAGCTGGGGACTCGATCAAATTCTCGTTGATTCGCAGTGACCATGAGTAGGTTGTGTTGCAAGGCAGTCGAAGCAATTAACACATCATAGGCACCAATCGGCCGCCCTTGAGTTTTGAGAGTGGCACGAATTTGAACCGCTTGTTCCGCTTCTACGTTACCGAAAGGGAGAATTGTCACAGAAGTCAGAAAACTGGAGATCGCTGGTTCAACCTTTTGGGCGCGTTGAGGATTGATGAGTAAGCCGTAGCGCAATTCCATGACGGTAATGACTGAAACCGCAATATCAGTCGGCAAGGTCTGCGTAAGTCGGGCTTGTGTATTCGGTTCACCTTTAATGAAATCACTGATAACGCAGGTATCAAGAAGGTATCGCATCATAATAGCTCCATCTCTTGCGGTGGAAGGAGTTCGTCTCGGTACGACTCGAAGGCAGGAAAATCAGGAATTCCCCGATAAGAAAGTACAGCATCTGACCATTGGGAAACTGGGTCAGGAATAGGTTGAGTGAGTTGGCGTAAGGCTTGAAGAATTAGTGTCTGAAGTGGAATGTTGGATTGAGCCGCTTGACGGAGCAGGTCTTGTTCAAGATCTTGAGGTAGGTCGATCGTAATTTGCATGGGCTTTCTCCATATGATTATTCAGATATGATCCATTACTCACCTTTAACTCCGGCTTCGATTGCTTTCACAAACGGGCTAACCCACCACTGATCTGAAGCCTTTTGCAATACTTCAAAGAGAAATGCCTGTCCGCCAACTTTCACACGCTTCATTAAAGTTGGGTTTTGCTTTACCTCCTTCACTGCCTCTGCCACAACAATCTGCTGCTCAGATTCAGTTGAAATTGGGTGAGTTTGAGTAAGACGATTAAAAATTTGCTGAATCTCATCAAATGCTTCTACCAAGTTCTGTTCTGAAGCGTAGTTGTGTTGTGTGCCAATTTGATCTCCATGAACAGTGCTATTCACATTAACGGCTCCTACAGAACCACCAAAGTTGAGATTCGGATTATTTGATCCTTGCATAATTAGAAATTCTGCCTGAATGTGTGTATTTTGATTGGTTATTTGATGACTGCCTACAAGTTGCAAAATTTGCTCTGACGTGGGTGGCTTCCAAGTATTACGACGTGCTAAATTCTCAGCTTCCAATAGTCTCGGTTGTAGCTGTTCCTTTTGTTCTGGAAGTTCGCAAATAATCTTCTGTAGTGCATCACAAGCTTCTGGAGTACCTCGCGCTTGCAGACGTTGAGGGATGTAATTTTTCCACATCCTGACACTATCAACTTCTCTTAGTCTTTGAGCTTCTATCCCTCTAAGCTCTCGCGTTTCAAGTTCAGGCTGCTTAATCTCTAGGTATTGCTGGGTAAGAAAAATATACAGATCGGCTAAATAATCCTCTTTAATCTTTTGTTCAATTTGACCTTTACAGGCAGATTGAAATGCAATGGCTTCTAATACTTCTCGTCCAAATTCATGATCCTCTTGCACAGCAAGCCAAAAAGCTGACCAACTAGAATTATCAGGATAGTTTGCAAGCAGGCGAGCAGCAACGATCGCTTTCCCCCTTCCCTCCCCAAATCCAGGTGTTTTTTCAGCAAGAAGAGACTTGGCAATTTCTTTGGCTTGGTTAACATCGTATTTGGAAACATCTGTTAGTAGAAGTTCTAACATACCAGCGTTCAAATCTTCACTTGGAACTTTATCAAGAATCAAACTAGCTAGACACTGATCTAACAACTCATTGATTAATCGGTAGACATCATCAGGGTAAAAGGTGCGAGGCTGATAGTTGTTGCGAACCATTAAACTGACAAGTGCTTCAATTAATTCATCTTGAGCACTTTGATAGATAATCCTAACTATCTCTCGACAAACACTATCCTCTTTACTCTGTGTGTTTCCATGAGTGAAATTTATGGATTTCAGAATAACGGGCATCCACTTTGTCCAAGTATCAGTAGAAATCGTTGAGATGAAATCTGGTTCTTGTTTTGCTAGAAGGTATAATGCTTGATAGCCTGCAAATGGAGGATGAGGGAAATTATTTGTACCCAGCCATTTTTCAGTTTCTGGATCTCCAGCGTCCAGATATTTTTTTGCAGTTGCGACAATTCTCGATTTGGTATCTGCTTCTGCTTCTTTCCATCCAGCTAGCTTTTCTATATCTGACTCAAAAATATGGTCGTGGATATATTCTTCGCTAGTTGGCATCAGCGTCATTTCAACGACTATCTGCCACCACAATTGAAGCTGTCCTGCTTCAACTTTTTCTAAAGCGGTCAGCACTCTTTGCTTGGGTAGTGGATTAAGTGTGGGTTCTGGAGCAGACGGTTTCAAAGGGGTTTGATACTTTAAATAGCTAGCTTCAGCTTGCTTTGCCTTTTCAGAACCCAGTTCAATCTCAATTTCAAATTCTGATCGCATTGCTAGACTGACATTACGTGCTTCTAGAATTGCGTCAATATAACTTGTATTTTTCCAATACAAGTTATGCCAACTTAGGGCTTGGCGCAGAAGCTTGACCCAAACATCAACTATTGTGGGTGACTTTGCTGATGTGATCTGTTCGATTACCCACAACACATCTTCAGAACAAATAATGTCTGTGAGCCATAAGAAATCACTTTCTGATTCTGAAGTTAATAAGACGATTGTTTCTATCAGTTGCTGGCGTTTTCCATCAGAACTCCTTAGCAAAGGCTCCACATCATCATCACAAGTACGATCAAAACTTTCACGATTATACTCTTGATGGGGTCGATCGCCCAGAATTCCATCATGCTGTTTTAGTCTAAGAATAGCTATGTTAGCAAACGCCTCAAGTACACCAGGTTCATCCAGGTTTTGCCAAGCCTTCAGCATCACTGAATCAGCGAGTTCTTTAAACGGATAGTGTAAACCGTATCTTCGAGGTAATTGTTCAATCCATTTAAGTACAACTGGCAAGTCAGACAACCGAAGATGTTCTGCAAATTCTGTCGCAATGAAGTTTTGATATACTCCACCAATAATCGGAAATGCGCCCTTCTGTTTGGGTTGCGAGAGATGATTCAGCATCTCTTCCACAGTGATGTGTTGTGACCAAACAGCCCGAAGAGCATAGCCTTTGAGATCATCATTGGGATCGTCTCCAGCTTTACAAACTGCAAGAGGCTGAAGTCGCGCCTTTGTCTCCTCGTCACCAATAACACAAACAGTATGGGCTGCATGTGTCCGAGCTATATACAGTTGGGTTGGATCAAGCGCAATATTAGCCAGACTATCTTGTACTGCTTTCACGTTACAGTCTTGGGCGATGTCGATCGCTACTAACCTTGTCCATTGACTTTTGGAAACATCACGAATACAGGCTTCTAATTGCTCTGGTAATCCTGGATGGTAGAGATTGTGATACCGCCAAAAGCGAAAATATTCTAGCTTTCCTTCGTTGTGCAACTTGAGCAATGCTTCGACTAATTGTGCTTTATTTTCATCGTCGATCGTTGATATATCGCTTTGAAGCAACACATCTGGATCAGTTTTCATGACTTTCTGGAAGACTTCTGGCATCATACTCGCTAACCAAGCCGTCGTTTCCTGTAATTGAGGAATAACCCTGTGATCGGGGTGAATAATTAAATTGAGAATTTGACTCAAATTGAGATTGTGTTGCTTCAGATACCACGCGGCTAGGAATTCTGCATAGGTTTGATGTGCCCACCCCATGCGATTCGCACCACGGGAGGAGAACAATCCAGTGTTTAAGACTTCTGTAATAGATGCTTCACTTGCTTCAAACTGCCTTGCATTTGCTCTTTCGTACCCTTGTGCTAATTCTCGACTTAGAACATCTTCTTCTGGAATTTGCCCGCGATCGCCTCTCCAAACCGCATCACGGTTTGCAAAAACTGTCACTGCTGCGATTCGAGCAGCAATGATAAGACGCTGATCTAGCTCTAAATTTTTTTTATGCCCCGGAAGCAAGAGATTTGGTTTATCTTCTTCCTCATCGCACAAAATACGACAGCCCTCAAGATATAAGTCGAACAAAGTCTGTTGTTGAGGGAATTGACCCTTGCGACGATATATATTTAGGAGAAATCCTAGCGTAATTGGCTTTACTGCTAAAGGGACAACCCTTTTATCCAAAATTTCCTGCATAAAGAGATCAGGCTCTTTGATGCCTTCACATTCTGCTGCATGCCTAACATCAAGCCAACGAAGGGGTGCTAATTCATAAACTTTAACTTTATCCTCTCCCCAGATTTGCTGAAGTTGTTTTTCAAAAGAAGATTGCCAGATCGCCGTTCGGCAGACAATTCGGAGGAATAAGCGATCAACTTTATCCTGATGTCGCTTAAACTCCTCAGCCAATAGAGCAGTCACGTTGTCTATCCGCAATAAGCACTCATCTAAGCTATCCAGGAAAATATGTAGAGTATGGATGCCTTCACCCCAAGCTCTAAATTGCGAACTTTCAAATAAATTTTTAATCAGCCTGTCTTCGCTACCATATGAATGCAGATCTAAGACCAGTGGATCTTGGTTGTAAGTTTTAATTTCTGTTGCTTTTTTAATTGCTTCACTTTTACCACTCCCTGGCTCTCCTAGCAAAACGAGGCATGGAACGTCAGCCATTGCCTCCAACCCAACCAGTTCAGGATTTACGTGTCTGCCCCATTCTGATTCTGGATCGACTAGATAACCGCGATCGCTCAGATCAATCCGAGTGGTACGAGAACACCAAAATCGTTTCCAGTTGTAGGTTTGCTTCGACATGCACGATCGCTCTGAGGAAAAACTCTTGCTCCAGGATAACTCCATTCGGAAATCTTGGTGGCAAGGTGGCAAGGGCTTATAACAACTTACAGGACTTTTTGCGCTCAACCAAACAGATGTCTCATTCCCTAATCAGACTATTCATTTTACCGAATTCAGCCATACTCCAAGGGGCAACCTTCAATTTTCTGCCCCACCAGTAACTTGAGCATATCCATTGGATCAACAAGCGCTTCATTCGCTTCCACCAAATGAAACTGCCTCGGGATATGGGTGCTGCTGAAGTGGAGGCATTTTTAACTCATTTGGCAGTGCAGAAAAACGTTGCACCCTCGCCAAAAAAAAAGCGCTGAGCACTTTGATGTTTTTGTATCGTTAGGTGTATCAACACGATACCGCTTGGGGGCTTGGAAAAATCAAGTCTTCTGGTTCTACATGCTCAGGCCGAATAGTCTCTATCAACTCTTGAAGCTGCGTGTTGATAGGAAACTTTCTGGACTTCTGAGTTTTCAACCCCTCCTTAAGGACGGCTCTTACGCCATCATAGACAACAGCTCTATCGAATACAATTGTTGACTTTTCAATGTTTTGCCAGGTAAGTGCTAATGCCTCAGACGGACAACAACCTGTTAAGAACAGGAATTTGATTAGAGGTGCATAATGCTGGTAGTAACGGTTGTTTTCAAAGGCTTGAATAATGCGATCGCGTTCCACTCTATTGAACGGCTTGATCTCCATCTCTTCGTTGCTGACCTTCTTCAACTTAACCTCAGCAGCCATCGCCTCAAAAGGATTATCCCCGATTAACTTTGATCGCTTCGCCCACTTGCAGCAAGCCGACAAATGCATCAGCAACCGCTTAGTCGAATTAGTCGGCACATTCGCTGTGAACCAATCAAAAATAGCTTGGTAGTCGCTTGGATTTTTGTAAGGGCAGCGTTCCAGATGATTGGCTACCCAGCCATACATTCGTACCGTAGCAGGAGATTTTCCGGTTTTTCGTGCCTCCACATATTGATGCCAAAGGTCAATCATTTTTGTTTGGGACATGGGGAGCTTACTTACCGGCTCAGGCGTCGTGAGCGTAGTCCCTACCTTGTTTTTTTGATAGGTAGGATCAAATTGCCCATATTCAATATCTTTTTCAATTTCAAAGGCTTTATCTTGAGCTATTTTCCGATTCAAGGCGGCACTTGATAGTCCCAACGAAACATAGTGACGCTTGCCACCATAAGAAAAGACTCTCTGTAAACGGTTATGAGAATTTTTGACTTGAACTGAGCCGTAGTCGGCTTTTTTTGGGTTGCCTTATGCCGCATTTGGGTGTATCTCATCAGCAGAACAAATGATCTACTGAATTATATTTACCCCATTTATTTTTTTCATCTCTAGCTTTACCCCAAATTTACCCCAAATTTTTACCCCAAAATTTACCCCAAATTGCCTTCTAAACCTGTCTAAACACACCCAAAAACGACCAACCGCTTTTCAAATTGCCGCTCAAAACACAGTCCCCGCAAAGCTTGTAAGCCTTACGGGGACTGGGGAATCATTGATTTAACTAGGAAGCTGGTGACAAGACTCGAACTTGCGACCGGCTGATTACAAATCAGTTATTTTGGGTCTTTGAAACTCTTTTGCATCAGTGGTTTTGAAGGTTTTAGTTTTTGTAATTTTAGTCTGTACCCCAATCTGTACCCCAAAACAAAAGTTAACAGTCTAAAAGTAGGTTCGCCGCTCTACAGTCTGTACAGGCAGTCTCAATGCCTTTGATGCCATAATTACACCTGTAGATATAGTGGAAAGCCATGGCGGAAACAGTTTCCCTACAGCTGCCTGAAAAATTACATCAGCGGTTAGTCAACACGGCTCAGGCCATGGGACGGCCTTTGGAAGCGGTGATCTTACATGCGATCGCAGTGGGTAGCCCACCGAATTGTGACGACGTGCCAGAGGAGTATCAACCAGAACTCGCCATGCTAGACAAGCTGGAAGACTCGGCACTCTGGCAAATTGCGCGCGCGCAAAAATCGCGCGCAGATATGGAACGGTATGATGAGCTGCTAGAGCATAATCGGGAAAGCAGGCTATCGGAGTCTGAGCAGCTAGAGCTTCTTCGGCTACGACAAGAATCTGAGCAGTTTATGTTGCGTAAGGCTCACGCCGCCTCTATTTTGAAATGGCGAGGGCATCAGGTATCTGCTGCTTAGCTATCTGACGTTGGGGAGTATGTCTGCTTATATTTCGGCAAGTGTAAAAGAGCAAGTGAGACAAGCTGACCGCGACCGATGCTGCTACTGTCAAACGCAAGAAGCGAATAGTGGTATTCCGCTGTCCTTCGACCATATTTTGCCTCAATCCAAGGGTGGTGATGCAACTTTCAAGAATATCTGCCTTGCCTGTCGTGCTTGCAACGAGTTTAAGTCTGACGCTACAGAAGGCATAGACTTACTGACGGGTGAGCGCATAGCTCTGTTTAACCCACGCACTCAAAAATGGGCTGAACATTTTAGGTGGAGTGAAGATGGATCAAGGGTTGAGGGCGTCACGGCTGTGGGCATAGCTACCGTCGTAACCTTGAGAATGAATCATACCGCTATTGTCATTGCACGAAGACGTTGGGTGTTTAGCGGTTGGCACCCCCCATCGATTTAGTACCCTCTCTTTATTTCTGTCGGAACCGCTAGAATAAAACGCCTTGAAGACATCCTTTTGGAGTGGCTCACTCACAGCTTCACCGAGCACCCTGTCGAAACCCTACCCGACAGCTAAATCCTTGCCCTCTGTAATACGCAGCTCGACGAGCAGCAGCAAGAAACTCTCGATACCCTGCTTGAGAAGCAGCGCGAAGACGAACTCACCCCAGCAGATAGTCAAGAACTGCAATTCCTAATGAAGCTCTACCGTCGCGGTTCGCTTCGTAAAGCAAAAGCTCTCAGAGTAGCCGTTGAGCGTGGTCTCGTTCCCCCTCTTAGTGCTGCATAAGCCACAAGATTTTTTGCAGACGTTTCTTATGACATTCCAGCGTCAGCGCAAGACCGCTGGCTCTACTCTGAAAAAACATCCGGCAAATCACGGTATCCACTGACTACACGCAAAATGTTGACTTCTTTGTCAGAGACGCTATAGAAAACGATGTAACCCATCAGAACAAGACCTCGTAAACCAGGCCTTACTTGGTCATAGGGCTTGCCGATGAAAGGAAAACGCGCAATGTACTGGCATTTCTGGCTGAAGGCTTTTACGAAGCGGTCACCCGCATCTACACTTTTTTCTAAAAAATAGTCAGAAATTTCTTCCAGGTCTCGGCTCGCTGGAACTGTAATACGTAAAGCCCTCATGCTGAGGCAGATCTGGCAGCTTCCACCTTATTGCGTAACCGACTCAGGACATCATCTGCTTCCAAAACGGCTCCCTGATCTGCGGCACTGATCCCTTCTTCAATCTTCAATCGTGTTTGTTCGACCCAAGCTAAATAGTCTGGGGTTTCTGCTAAATCTGGTTGTACTATCTCGTCAGCAAGCAAAACAAGGGCTGTGTCGATGGCATCTTCTAAGGACGCGTATCCGCCCTGCTGTGAGAGCGATTCAAGGACTTTGCTTTGCTGTGAACTAAGGGTAATTTGCATAGTTGTCTAGGCGAAGAGCAGACTAGAAGTTTCAGGGCTGACAGTCACTATTATTATAGGGCGTAGTTCTATTGACCGTTGATGCAGCACACCGTGTTAAGCGCTGCTCCAATCGGGAGTGGTTCACATCCGGTTACATTGGGTTCTAACGAATGGGTAGTTTGAAAAGCTGCTAAGTTCAGTTTTGTATAGGCGATCTTAACATCCAAATTGATGCAGCAGCGTATTCAGTTAGCCACAGGCAGTGAGGAGATGGTTCCTGGGATCATCTGCACGATGACTCAGCGCCACCTAATGCAAATTGAAACGCTTTGGAAAAACATGCTCATAGAAGCTGCACAAGCTGACATGGGTTGGGGTTGGGATTACAAACTACGTTTGGCGACGACCGATGACCGTTTTGAGGCTTATGTCGTTGAACAAGAAGATGTCGTGCATGGTGTTGTACTGGTTGAAACGCATTGGCATCGTTCGCAGTTGAGCTATGGCGGAGCCACTGCTTTAGAAAATCGCAGCCCTCTAGTGTACGTAGAGTATCTGGCTTCAGCACCGTGGAATCGTCGTAGCCTGGAAGATCCGCCTTTTTTCACAGGGATTGGTGGAGTACTGCTCTCTTTTGCTCGCCAGCGAAGTATAAATCTGGGATACGGTGGTCGGGTGGGGTTGCATTCACTACCTCATGCCGAAGCTTTTTATCGCCGATACAATATGCCAGATTATGGCCCCGATCCGGCTAAGGACGGGCTAGTATACTTTGAGTACGGTACTTTGTAGATGCAGCACACATTCTGGATATAGTGACAGAGCAGAGGTAGTTGATCGTGATGAATGAAAAAATCCTGACTGAGCAACTGAAGCAGACTGGCAATCTGATGGATTTGTTTAATGACGAAGCCTTTGTGCGAGAAGCTGCTGCGATCGAAACAGAGTGCGGTGGTGCGGTAGAAGCCGGGTTAGGGCTGAGAAGCTATGTGGCGCAAATTGAGGCCGCATCCCCTGAGGCTTTGAAGCGGCAGCGACAGTGTGTAAAAGTGCTATCGATTTTATTGCCAGAACTGCGGCAGTGGTTGGAAGGGTGGCAGCTAGGTCTGTGTTTTGAGGCTGTCTACACAGAAGCCGAGCGCCTTACTTATGAGCGTCTTGATGATTTCATGCTGGAACAGCAAGCTTGGATTAGTGAATTGCTCATTGAAAGTGAGAAAGGGTTGCCAGTAGGGCAGAGGCCGATTAGGCAGGAAGCGATCGCAAAACTATCTGAGCTTTTGACGGAAGATGGTTGGCAAGCGTTGGCTAATACTGCTGCAAAAGATATGGCTGAAGGTGTCCTGCAAACCGTTCAGCTTAATAGTGTGCCGTCCGTTGCTGCGTAGGCTGGGTTCAAAAAGGGTCGATTTTGGGTATCACCAGCAGCCTAAATTAGACCGTCGCTGCCGATAGCCTGGTGAGCAATGGGGTCAAGTCTCTAAGATCTGAACTAAGCCAGCCAGCTTGACCGGGCTGGAGAAGTATTTGGGCAGCGGATTAGGGGCCGGTCACGGCCAATCACCGCGATGTGTTTAATCGGGATGTGGGGACGATTATCAACATTAATTTGGAAGAGCAGGCAGTCACGGGTCAGCTTGATGGTCAAAGTGTTACTCACGCTCGTGCTGACCTGAATGAGATTACGCTGGCCTGGACGGTGACGATTCACAAGAGCCAGGGGGCTGAATATCCGCGCCGATGTACATGCGGCACTATCTGATGCTCAGTCGGAATTTGCTGTATACCGGGCTGACGCGGGCTAAAAAGCTGGCAATCTTGGTGGGCTATTGGGTGGTAGGTGAAGGCGTAGGAGCGGTATATGTTGGTGAATCAACGGTTATGTCTATAATTCAAGATAAAAAATAGGACATTGCCATGAGCGATATCCCAACCATTACGACTGAAATTTTCGTTGCCTATTCGCAATGCCCTCGGAAGGCTTTTCTGCTTTTGTTTTCTGAGGACAGGGGAAAGCCTCATGACTATCCATTGGTTTTAGAAAAACGCCGCCAAAGCAATCGAGCCCAATATCTGGAGAAGTTTCGACAAGGGCATCCTGAGGCTAGACAATATGAGCCAAATGCTTTCAAAAAGCATACATTTTTGGTTGAGGCAACCCTGCGGTCGGAACCTTTAGAAGCCTATTGTGCTGTTTTGACGGAGACCAATTCTGATGAAACCTCCCGCCGGAGAAGCTACGAACCCATGATCGTCACGGGTACCTATAGCATTACCCCCGAACAGAAAACGGAACTATTATTTGTAGGCTCGGTGCTGGGACAAATTCAGAAACAGGAACCGACGGTTGGACGAATTGTAGGTATGGATGGGAAAACCCATCGGGTTCAATTAGAATCCAACTATAAGAGTATTAAGCGATCGCTTAAAATACTGGAAAGCTGGTGTAGAAAAACGCCCACAGAGCCTCCCACCTTAATTCTGAACAAGCATTGTTCATCCTGCCAATTTCAGGAGATGTGTCGAAAGCAGGCTGAGAAAGACAACAACCTGAGTTTGCTGGCTCGAATGACGCCTAAGGAAATCAAAAAATATAACAAGCGTGGGATTTTCACGGTTCAGCAACTGTCTTATCTTTTCAAGCCACGCCGCAAACGAAAAAAACGGAAGAACCCTGAGCCTGTAAAACACAATTTGGCATTGCAAGCTCTAGCAATTCGAGAAAAAAAGATCTACATTCAAGAGCTACCAGAACTAAATCGACAACCGGTAGAACTATTTCTAGACATTGAGGGAATTCCCGATCAACGATTCTACTATCTAATAGGACTATTGATATATGAGAGAAGATGCTGTACTCAGTTTTCTTTTTGGGCAGACAAACTGGAAGATGAGGAAACAATTTGGAAACAGCTACTGGCAAAAATCAATGAGTATCCAGATGTCCCTATCTATCATTACGGAAGTTATGAAATAAAGGCGCTTTCTGAGTTGGCTAAAAGATACACAACCGATATTGAGACGGTCTCAAAACGTCTCAATAATGTGATTTCATATATTTACGGAAAGATTTATTTCCCTACATTTTCAAATAAGCTAAAAGAAATTGGGCTTCTGATAGGGGCTTCGTGGGCATCTCCCAACTCATCTGGGCTTCAAAGCTTGGCTTGGCGCTACACATGGGAGGAGGATACATCCAGAGAACATAAGACTGAGCTGTTGGTTTATAACTCAAGAGACTGTAGTGCACTCAAAACATTGCTCGATAAGCTCTCTGAAATCTCAAGCCAGGAAAATTTAAATTCGGAAATTGCTCTTGCCAATCAAAAACGAAAACTGTCTACAGAAGTTGGAGAGGAAATTCATGATGGCTTAGAACTCATACTCAAATCTTCTCATGCTGATTACAACAAAAATAAAATTTCTTTTCGAAATACTAAAACTGACAAGCAGAGTCAGGAAACGAAACAAAAAGGCCATGGCGGTGTGGTTAGGGTAGCTCCATCTAAAATCACTAATAGAATTGAAGTGCCACCGGTACAAGATTGCAGTCAATGCGGTCAGAAGCTAGCTTCGCTTAGTAAAAAAACAATAAATATAATCATCATTGACTTGAGATTTATTAATTCAGGAGCTAGGAAAACAATCTCCTTATACGAAAGTTTCAAAAGCTATTGCAAAACATGCAAAAAGTATTTTAAACCAGATGTTTTCTATAGCGGTCATGGCAATTATGTATTTGGCCATGGATTTAGGTCTTGGGCTGTATATCAAAGACTCGTTCTCCGCTTACCTTTTCGACTCATAGCTCAAAATAGCTTAGAGCTGTTTGACGAGCCCATAACTCCAGGCTCAATAAGCAACATCATAAAATATTTCTCAGATAAATATGGTGATTCTGAAAAAATACTTCTCAGCAAAATTTTATCGAGCCCTTTCATTCATGTGGATGAGACACAAATAAGTATTCGAGGAATAAATCAATATGTTTGGACTTTTACAGATGGGAATCATGTGATTTTCAGGTTGACGGAGACACGGGAATCCGACATCGTTCATGAAATCCTCCATGGATATGATGGTGTACTAATTTCAGATTTTTATGGTGGTTATGATGCTGTGCCCTGCAAACAGCAAAAATGTTGGGTGCATCTGATCCGAGATCTTAATGATGATCTTTGGGAAAGTCCATTCGATACCGAATATGAATCTTTTGTGCTGAAGGTTAAGGAACTTATTTTTCCTATCTTTGAGACAATTGATAGATATGGTTTAAAGAAAAGATATCTTAGAAAATTCAAAAAGGAAACAGAGCGATTCTATAAGAACAATATTCGAGATGGAGATTTCAAATCCGAATTAGCTACCAAGTTTCAGAAACGATTTGAGCGTTACAAAGAGAGTCTATTTACCTTTCTTGAACATGATTCAATCCCATGGCACAACAATACAGCGGAAAGAGCCCTCAGACACATTGCAGTCCAGCGAAAAATTTCAGGCTCATTTTACGAATCTGGTGCGGCTTCATACCTTACCCTGCTTGGAATTATGCAAACCTGTAGGTTTCAAGAAAAATCATTTTTAAAGTTTCTAATTTCAGGAAAAAAAGATGTTGATGCTTTCAAATCTCCCAAGAAAAGAAAAAGAAAAAAGGCAGTTGCATCTGATATTTCCGCCGCTGACTAGCAACGTTAAACGGCGTTGTTGCACCAATATCCTGAAACCCTTGATACGCAATAGTTCTCAATAAATATCGTTAATAAGAAACCCTTGATTTATAAGGCTTCTGCCATATTGGTGCAACAACGCCACGTTAAACTCTAAAAATGGGATGGATGAAAATGTCTGAGTCTCTGTGGCATAAGCCCGGTGAAACATTAAGCCATAAAAATGCCTGTAAGGAATTTGGTCTTACAGAGGATGAAGTCTTTGAGGCAATAAAGTCAGGTAAATTGCAATATCGTGAAAATTATGCTCACGGAAACCCATATTTTCGGCTATTGCGAAGTGAGGTTAAATCATTAGTTGGCGAACTGTATGGGCCTCAGCACTTAGAAGCGCAAGCAGTCAAGCATCAATTGCAAAAAATAAACCGAGAAATCAATAGTCTCAAAAGAAAGCTAAAATCTTTGGAAAAGCAGAAAGCTGAATTAATTGAACGCCAGAATCAGTGACTTAGGCGATCGCGTTGTCTGTTTTAGGCTGCTTCTATTTAGAATCCTCGTTACCCATTAATTCTGTTGAGGAACGACTGTAACCATTACCTCACTCAAGGTCAGCATATTGCGGTGGGCTAGCCCCAACCCTTTTAGTCACTTTGGGATACTTTCCTTTGGGCGCTTTCTCCTTTATCTCCATGACACTGACCTGATGCCACCAGTCATCCCCAAAATCAAACCAATAGCCAAAGATATCCCCTTCGGATAAGCCCAAAGAGACCATCTTTGTTTTCGCAACATCTTTAACAGAGGTAGGCCCCATCGGCATTTTCACACCATATTTTGTGGCATTAGGGTCATTCGGCCCCCTCCCCCCGATTTGGAATTCGTACATGTGCTCATCTTCTCGGTCAAAAGCACTAAAGAGAATGTTATGGAGATCTTTTAAAGTGTTGCTTCCTTTAATCTCAACGACCCTAGAAACCTCAGGATTTTCGGCAATAAAGTCTTCAGTCACAGGCCCATCAATAATGGCGACCAGCAAAACATAAAACGTCTCGGGAGACTGTTTAACCACTTTACGGTTAGAAGCTGAACGGTTAGAGGCTGGAGGTCGAGCCGCTGAAGACGGTGCGGCCAAACCCCCGACCTTGGTGAGAAGATCCTCTCTATCTCCTGGCAGATAGGGAATTAACCCTTTTTCAAAGGCCTCTTCCTGAATATATCTAGGTAGTGAACGAGCATCCATCATCAACCCATTGACTGAAATCATCCAGGCCATGAGATTATTGTCTAACTTGCTCGGTAGACACCAATCAGGATCCATCTGATGCATGCCTAAGGTATCGCGCACCAGTTTTGACTTGGCCCCTCCGGTACTGGCACTGACCCCAAATGCTGAGTAGAGGTCTTTGGCACTCATGTGAGGGTCTTGAGACGGGTCTGATAAAAAGTTGACCATACCAATGGCGTGGGTAATCCCGCAGGCCCAAGTTTTATCCCGCCCCTTCGACAGCGGAGACGGTCGCTTACGGCATAGCGCCGCTACGGCATAGCGAATCAGCTGGGCATATTCATCGTTCAAATGGGTTTTCGAAAAGTCGTTGGTAATGGCCACAATGCCCTCAAACTTGGCTTGCATCGCCTTGGGCACAGCTTCCGTTTTTTTAACTTTAGCCATCTGACCTCCTCCCTAAGAATGACTCCTAATGGTTAATGCCCTAACTGTAAACCCTTCAGGGAAATGAATGGGGACATTGCCATAAACCAGCACAAAGACTGCGGTAGCATAGTGCAGTATCTACGATACCAAAGTATATTCAGCTCAACTAGGTACTGCGCAATGTCCCTATTTTTTGAAGATTTTGACGAATGGTACGAAGCCTACGAAACCGCTTCGCCCCTAGAGCAATACGAAATAGTGCTGGGCATCGTCTCTAGCCCCATTCCCTTAGACTATGCCGTAGAGACCGACTTCGTCTCAATACTGATCGAAGTGCAAGGTTTGTTGGAGGGTAATAATCTGCTTGAGCACGCCTTATCTTTTATCGCAACACTTCAAAAGCAGCAGCCAGCGCTTTATCAGCAAGAATTTTACTACTTTGATAATTTTCCCATTCGGTATGCGCTTTTCAGTCGAGAGCTGAGCCTAATGGATGAAGCGCTGGCTCGATATAAGCAAGACCCCGTCAAGAGCATTGATGAACTTTTACCGATATTAGACGATTTGCGCTTTTATGATGCTCGCGAGCAAGCTGCTGATGTCAGCCATGTTGTTTACCAGCCAGTAGCAACCTCTTCAAAGCTGATGGGCTATGCAGAAGACGATTTTGGCGCGGTCATCATGGCCGATATGCTTGAACAGACCTACGAAACATTGCAGCAGGGCAACACAGTAGATTGGGAAGCTTGGGGCAAAGAATCAGTTTCTTTGGGCTTTGAAAATACGACAGAATTACAACAAGAAATTGTTCAAATCCTGACCGGGGAGACCGCGCCTCCCTCAGCGTTGGTGACCTTATTTCAAGAGGAGCCAGAGGTGGCTTTGAGGCAATTGTCACTGCGGTTTAATGTCAAAATGGCTGCTCAAAATCAGCTGAGTTTTGTCTGTAGTCAGGCGATCTGGTCAGCGGTGATTGGGTTTTTAGGGGAGCGACAGCTTTCTAAGAAGCAACTCAGCCATCCCGATCGTTTCTTTGATTTCGAGTTCAAAGAACTGGATCGTTATATTGGCCGTCTGATGGGAAATTTGTTCTCCTTCCGGCAATCGATGGGATTTGCCGTCATTTGGGGCCTACCCCATGTGTACGACGTTCTCAGGGCGGAAGCGGTTATTGAAGAGGCTGTTTATGATTCTGCGATCGCAACGACAACCAAATTTCAAGCCTTAATGCTTAAGGGCTGGTCTGCACCCCTCTGGCGTTTTAGCTTTGTCCATCGTTGGGGCAAGCCCAAACACCAAACAGACCAAGACTTTGCGGATGAAACTCAACGTTTTGCTAGCACCATAGACGATTCTGAACCTTTGAGCACAGAACCCACCGAAAAGCCGGACTGGGAGAAAATACTGACCAATATGGCCAAGGAGATATCCCAAAAATCATCGAACAACCCTGGGTTACCAAGGTCATCGACATCGAATCAATCTGAACAGCCGCCTGCGAACGCCAAACCACGGAGAACACCTAAGCCTCGGAAGTCTCCAATCCAAGAAGTCAAAGCACTCAATAAAGGGAAGGGATCTAAAAAGAAGAAGAAAAAAGGCAAGGGATTTAGTTGAGGGCGCTTTCCTAGATGCGTTAAGTCAAGGTGACACCATTGGGACGAGGCTTTAACTGGCCAGTCGTACTTTTCAGCATCATCCAAGTCATCGAAACTCATCGCCAGCGCTTCGTCAAAGTAGAACACCACCTTATTGTTCCGTTGGCCTTTATTGGATAGCAAATTTCGATAGGATGGAGATCGCTCAACCATCGCCAAGGCTGGGCTCGGTAGAAATCGGCAGCCAGTTCGTATAAATGTTGAACCAGAGGCGGTGTCACGGTGGGTACGCTCAGTAGCCCTGGGATTGGCTCTCGTCCCTGATTTATTCTCTCTTCTAACGCTGTCAGGTTAAGTTCAAGAACGGGGAGGTGCGAACGATACTCGCAGTCGATCTCTAGCGCGGTTAAACGGGGGGCGAGTTCAGCCACATGCTCAGACGAATCCAAATAAACTATTTTAGGACGGCCTGGCCGACCAGCTCCCAGCAGAGGTCGGCGCATCGCCTTCAGCAACTGCTCAAACATTTGGTCAGCCGTCGGTGGGGTCGCTAACACTTCATTACACAGAATCGCCCCGGACGGTCGAGTGAATAACATCATGTAAGGGCGATAGGACGGTTTATTCTCAGGCGTTATCCAATACCGACCAAGGCGACTGGTGCCTTCCCAGATTTCATCCCTTTGCTTTAAACAACTGACTTTTGCCAGTAATGTAGTTATTTTTTTACGCTCAGGCATACCTATTCCTGACTTTTGGGGCAAGATCGCCCCATGGCCCTTTACACTCTAGCAAAACATCCCTCACTCAAAGACAGGATACTCAAATAAAGGTTTTGAGCACTTTACGCTGTGATGGGTTAGCCATTTTAAGGGCTGTTTTTAGGTGTATGTCACGCGCATAATCAACATGCGTGTCCACAACCTTAACAACGGACTGGGCATAGGTTTTGGGTTTGGCAATCTCAGCCAACGCAGTGAAATAAGCAGGCAGCACTTTTTCCCAATTAACACCGACCTGCCAAGCCCCCGCTTCATCGGCAAAAAAGATGATGTTATCGCGGCACTCATCAAGTTCATCGAGTAGTGAAAAGAGAACTTCGAAGGATCGTTGTGCTTGGACATACTCACCGCCTTGGCACTCTCGAATGCACTGTTTTATTAGTCGTTGAAACTTTTCGATCCAATGGGTGGTTCCCTGTGATTTGTCCATAAAGTTACGAGAATTGACATTAAAAGACTCGTAATATTCACCTGCTAAACTCTCTAATTGAAAGTCCAGCACCTGTTCTAGAAGTGGGTTTTCCATTATTCTCTATCCTCCGGCAAGGGTGATAATGAAGTTATTCTATTGACGAGTTGGCAGCAGTGTAAACGTCCATTATTGCGTATTTGAGCGCTCTCTAGTTTCTACAGGTTGAGGCTGTGTGTTTGAGCGACTCTAGATTGAGGGACTGTTGCTAGCCGTAGCTTGGCAATATCAAGCATTCGTTCAAAGGCGGCCTTAGTCAATATGTCGTCGTAGCTAGCAAGGTTTGCCCTAGGAGCGGCGTTGGTCTTTTGGTCTACATAGTCCACAAAGAAAGTATCTTTTAAGAATCTTCGGAATTCTCCACCTTCTGACGGAATTTCTCTCAGTTTTCCGTTGTCCCTATGATGAATACAGGTCACTTGCAAAATGACGTTCACTTCAGGCTCTTCCTAACTTTTGATACTGCTGGCGAAATATTGCTTCAGCAATTTCAAATTCCAAGTTGCAGACGCCTGAAACCACTCATTTCTCGTTGGATATAGCGAAGATGTCGCCGACACGGCTGCTTTCATCGTTTCGTTGCCAGGGGAACGGCAAAGTTTGACATATGGCGCTAGGAATGACGGACAAGTGAGTTGATTTACTCTGAAAGTAGCTTTCGAATGGCTTTAATCTCAGTTGTAAGAATCTCAGCGGCTGCGGCTACATCTTCATCGGTCGTGAATTTGCCAAGTCCTATTCTCAGTGACCCCTCAATGACATCTTCGGGCAAGCTCATGGCAGTTAGTACGTGAGATGGTGCTTCAACACCTGATGCACAAGCAGAACCAGTAGAGATCGCGAGTTTGTGACGGACTCTAGCGATTACGGCGCTGTTTGGAATACCGGGGATAGCAATATGTAAGTTACCTGCTAGGCGAGTGTGAGGGTCGCCGTTGACGACTAAACCAGGAATGCTGCCGAATAGTCGATTTTGGAGGTGGTCGCGTTTGGCTGCGATCGCCCGCTCATCATCATCCATTTCTAGCTGCCGAAGACGGCACGCTTCTCCTAACCCAACGATGCCAGGAACATTCAAGGTGCCAGGTCGCAATCCCTTTTGCTGGCCACCGCCGTACATCAGCGGATGGGAGGTTTGCCGACGGTTTGGGTGGCGTCGCAGAAAAAAAGAATGCAGACGATCTGGCAATTTACGCGGATGGCTCGCACTCAAATATGAGTTGTAGACCTTGCTGGGAAAGTCCTAAGCATGAACTCTTAAAATTCAGCCGCAACCGTCCCAGTAAAAAAGGTTGGTAAGAGCGGATAAAAAAGAGTGCTTGTTCCAAGCTTATTTTGTATATATCCAATCGGTTGAAAATCCCTGATTAGATGCTAAAGACACCAAAGGATTTATCAATTGGTCATATGCATTAAAAAGCTTTTGAAGGTCTAGAAGGTCTTCTTGTTTATTGACTCTCATATCGAGAATATACGGCTCTACCTGTCGTGTCCATTGGCCTTTTGTCAAATTTTTATAAGTAATGGTCAGACCTATATGCTGTAATTCTACAAATTTTCTGAAGTATGTGCTATTGGGTAAATTGTTAGACTTTGAGGAATTAACTTCTGGCACTGTAGGCAGTAGGTTCCACAATTGATCGTGAGCTACGAAAGACCAAGGAAGATAATGATCTAGCGAGAGTTTTTCTATATTAAGAAGTTGCTGTGAATAAATGCATCGCAATTCTTGAGAGCGTAGTACTACTTTCCAATAATCAGTTTGTTTTCCTAATGAATTTCGTTTTGTTGGAACAAACAACTTGTTCGCGATCGCAGGAGTACTGGGATTACGACTTTGCATGTAGCGCATCCATTCCCAAGCTAGCCAGCCGCGTACAATAACGTAGTATCTCTCCAAATAGGCGGCCCAGTCAGGATGAACAATAATTGAGTGGCAGTCTTTATGTATAGTCGCATCAAACCGATAAAGAGGTTTTTTATCCTCAAAGTAGCGATCAGCAATAGCAGGTATTGCTAAGTCCACCTGATTACCTTTGCCACGGCTGATACCTTCCAACTCAGTTTCTAGAAATGGAACAATTAAGCGAAAGGGAACGTATCTTCGTAGATGAGATACTGCGTCTTTTAGATCTTGAGAAGCAATCGCCTTTCTAAGCAGCTTTTTATCTGAATCTTTAAACTGAAGAATCGGTTCTTCAATATTCAGCGCTAGAGAATCTAACTTTTGAGCAATCTTATCTTGCTTACCAAAAGACAGCTTAAAAAAAGTATGAGGATACCAAGCGTTCGCGATCATCTCTACTATCAGCTCTTGAAAACTAATAGGTGACAGGACTTCAAACTGCCGTCTGTTGAGAATGTCTAGCAGAGATAGGAAAAAAAGATACTTATACGAGTTCGTAGTATCTGAAAAAAGTCGCGAGAGCGCTGAAATGTTTAGCTGATTCGACTCAGGTAAGCTCTGTGCTGAAATAACTGAAGCTGCACTGGGTGAAGATGGCGATTCATCTCCAAGGTACAAATGGATGAATTCTGAAGCTGCACCTGGATCGAGTTCTCGTAAAATCTCAACGATCTTTGCCACTGTCTCAGCAGTCGGATCAGTCTGCTCATGAAACCAGCGGAAAACAATGGGGCGCTCTACCCCTAGCGTGGACGCTAATCGACTCTGACTAATGCCATTAGCGCTAAGAACTTGCTTTAATGCTTTACCTGCTTTGCCCATGCAAAAGATTATGCCAGAGTCTGCTTCATAAGTCGTTACTACATTTGATAACTATCTTAAAATTTGTGTTATCAAATATGATAACAATTTTACTATGATTACCTGGTGTTAGTAGCAGGGGGAGAAGATGGTCAATTCTAATATTTTTCATGTCTGGGCAGTTGTCCTGCTATCAACCACTATGCAGAATCCGGTCGTCAACAGATTTCGGCGTCGTTCAGATGCTGAAGGATTTTTACGCTTGCTACGGCAAACCAACTCAGACAAAAACTACACAATCATGTACATTCCAGTGGAGAAAATTGTGGAATCCATACCGACCGAGTGGGAAATGTATAGCCCTAAAGGTAACTTAGAAGTTACTCAAATAATGCGTGAAGCTAACTCATCGTTGAGCCAGTATCCTTTGCCAAAGGTTCGTTCTATGGTGCAAGCCAAGCTGAAATTGGTAGCCGAGAGGCATCCTGAAATTTATGACACAGCAGTTCGTAGCGCCATTGCATACCGACTTACAAAATGGGCTCGCGAAGTGCATGAGTTAAGTGAATTTTCTTTATCAACTGAATACTGGGATCTCTGAAAAATATCTGACTGAAAAATATCTGACTAAGCCTCAGCTTTCATGTCTCTTTTATCCCGATTTTGACCGGAGTCCACATCCAGCCCTCAAGCTCAGCATCAAAGTCGATTTAGTAACGGGAGAAGTGTCTACCCGTGATTACAGCAATACGGCAAACCCGCCCATATTGCATCGAAAAGAAACCTTCGTTGCCCCTGCCTATCACCTGTATGAGACATTTCGGCATCTAACCTACCAAGAAGAGACACTAGGTTTACTCGATAACGCTACGACCATCGGCACCGCCAAAGGCTGGCAGCAGCGATTAGATCAGTACGGTTGGGCAATAGAGGGCCATGCTGTGGTTTGCCGACTTCAGCCAGAAGCACGTCCTGCTGCGAATCACGCTAAGCCTAAGATTGAGCGGCATAAGGCCGCAATTGTGCGATCGCAATCCTCCAAACCCATTCGCCTAGCTGTAGAAGCTGCCTTGTTTGAACCCGGTGTAACCTTCTTTGACTATGGCTGCGGGCGCGGTGCTGACATTGAATATATCCGTAAGCTCGGCTACGACAGCAAAGGCTGGGATCCTCATTTCCGACCTGATGCCGATCACACAAAAGCCGATATTGTAAACCTTGGTTATGTCATCAATGTTGTCGAAAATATGGCAGAGCGGCGGGAAGCGCTGCTGAATGCTTGGGCGCTTACCCGGCAAGTGCTAGTAGTTTCGGCTCAGGTGTTGATTAGCGATCGCGCCCAAGGCATAATTGCCTACGGTGACGGCATCATCACCAGCCGCAACACCTTTCAAAAATACTACGACCAGCAAGAACTTAAAAACTATATAGACCAGGTATTAGGAGTTGACGCCGTACCTGTCGCATTAGGAATCTACTTCGTCTTTAGAGATGAAAAGCGAGCTGAAACTTTCCGGGCATCTCGGTTTCGGTCTCGGGCAACTACGCCCAGAGTGCGTATCAGCATCAAGCGATTTGAGGATTACCAAGAACGCCTGCAACCCTTGATGGCCTTTTATACCGAACGAGGCCGACTACCCGCTGCGGGCGAACTAGATATTCATAACCTTGAGTCGCTAAAATCGGCGTTTGGGAATGTCCAGCGAGCTTTCAAAATTGTTCTACAAGCCACCGATAGTCGTGAATGGGACGATATTGCAGAAAAACGTCGCCAAGACTTATTGGTATATTTGGCATTAAGTCAGTTTGGGCGTCGGCCTAAGTTCAAAGACTTAGCAACCGTAGCAAGAAACGACATCAAAGCGCTGTTTGGCAGCTACCAACAAGCCTGTATGGCTGCCGATCTCATGTTGATGAGCTTGGGCAATACCGAAGTCATCGCAGCTCGATGTCGGCACAGTGCGATTGGTCAGCAGCGATCGCATTCGCTATGGGTTCATACCTCTGCCCTAGATCAGCTTGATCCGCTGCTACGGCTTTACGAGGGCTGTGCTTCTCGCACCATTGGACGGCCTAAAGAAGCAACCGTTGTAAAATTTCATACCCATAAGCCGAAGATCTCCTACCTGTTTTTTCCCACATTCGATAAAGACCCCCATCCACCTTTACACACCAGTATGCAGATTGGGCTAAGGGATCTAAACGTACGCTATCAGGACTACGATCCAATCGATAATCCGCCGCTGCTGCATCAGAAGCATCAGCTATTAGCCGCAGATTATCCAGAGTATGAAAAATTTGCAAAGCTAACCGCACAAGAACAATCTTGGGGACTCCTAGATGATTTGCCTTCCATTAACAATCGTCAAGGTTGGGAGAAGTGCCTAGAATCACATTGCGCAGAGTTGAGAGGTCACCGCGTTGTATGGAAAAAGGACTTGAATTCTTATCAGAAGAAGCTTATACAAACCGCTCGGCGGCAGCGATAACAAAGAAAGAAACATTTAGTCGGTGGCTTCAAGATCTAACCTGGTTGGCAATGGAGCAAGGATGGCGGCATCGCGAAAGCAAGCAAAAGAACAAAGGGCGATACAAGAGTCCACAAGGAGACGCACACTACTCGAAAACCAACATTGCTGTCCCAAACATCGCGCGCGTTCCTACCGCAACCAACCGAGCGAGCTGCAGACGTCTAGGATAGTAGGCTTATAACTGATCAAGAGTTCTGCGAGGGTTCCGTCCCCTTGTGGGATAATGGATTGAAAGATGCCCTACTTTTTTTAACGTGAGTTCGATACCGCTAGAGGATAGCGGCAGGCAAAGCATCCAAATCTTTTTGAGACCAATTTAGCGAAGGTTTAGTTGGATGATAGGAATAGACAATCAAGCCGCCTAGCAGAGCCAACGATTCGGATGACACACTTCTACTGAAGTCGAATCAATCAAGCTAATACCTGTGAGCGCACCAAATTAGGGAAAGCGCGACGCCAGTGGGGTAACACTTGGCAAGTGTAGAAGTCTTTGAATGTCCGAAGTTCTGAGCCATGAAAGGCAATGACGATGGTCATCACCCCACTCACGCTGAGCCGAGAGCAATAGGGCTAAGCCTTACCCTCACAGGGAAGTAAGGGCTGTTAATAGCCAAAAACGACCAACCGCTCTTTAAAACGCCGCTCAAAACACAGTCCCCGCAAAGCTTGTAAGCCTTACGGGGACTGGGAAATCATTGATTTAACTAGGAAGCTGGTGACAAGACTCGAACTTGCGACCGGCTGATTACAAATCAGCTGCTCTACCAACTGAGCTACACCAGCAAATAACCTTGCGACTCACTGATTTAGAAGCAGCTGCTCACCAAGGAACTTGATTATATCAAAGGTTGTTGACTATTGAACAACGAATTTAAATAGCCATTTTGGGAAAAGAATCTGAGGCGTAGAGCGCATAGGGGAACCTAATCTCTAGCGCCTCAGATATCACTTAGCATACAGAATAGCTTTCGTACTATTCCAGCAGATGGAAGCAAACAGGGGCATTCGGTTTCATAAGGCTCGCTATGCCTTGTGATTTTCTACTGCCCAGCGTGCGAGTTCGGTGCGGTTATGCAGGCCCGTTTTGCCCAGCATGTTACTCACATGGCTCTCAATCGTGCGCTGGCTGACCTTTAGCTCTTCAGCAATCTGGCGGTTAGCCATCCCCCGTGCGACAAACTGCACCACCTTTAGCTCAGTCGGTGTAAGTTCTACATCAAACGGAACCTGGATAGTCGGAATCGAGTTTGGCCCTTTGTTTTGGTGATGAATGAGGCGAGTGGCCTGCTTCAAAGAAGACTCTACCTGAGCAACCAGTTCTTCTGGTTCAAAAGGCTTCACCATATATACATCGGCACCAGTGGTGAGTCCCTTTACCCGATCCTGACTTTGGCCTTTAGCCGACAGAAACAGAATAGGAATCCAGCTTTTGCCTGGGTCCTGACGAACCTGCTCAACAAAAGCATAGCCATCCATCTCTGGCATCATCACGTCGCAAATAATCATGTCTGGCGACAGGTCGGCGAGTGCAGCGAGAGCTTCTCTACCGTTGCCTGCGGTCATCACCTGATAGCCCCGGAATTCTAGATAGTCTTTTACTAGCAAGATGAGATTGGGATCATCATCAATGAGTAAAAGTTTCTTCTGATCCCCTGTATTACCTTCTTTCATTCCGTATGCTCACTCGTATTCGTATCTCGGGAAAATATGCTTATTCAATAAATAGTCAAACAGTCAATTAATAGAAATTGCTTTGTGGCAGCTTCTAGCCAATGGCTATTTTTCTATACTAATATTTTCTGATTTTGCTGTTACTTTGGTGGGTCGTATTAGGGGTGAATACCGATTGACTCATCAAGTATTCCCAAAATGTCAATAACATCACTCAGCTGAAGCGGTTCCAAAAACATACACAACTGATGGATTTGCTTACAGTGGATGCTGTAAAAACATATAGTCTAAAACAACATTGCCGCCGATTAAGTGCTCTTGAATAATGCGCTCAATCACTTCCGGTGTCGCACTGTGATACCAAACACCTTCGGGATAAATCAGCAGGATAGGTCCTTTTTGACATACGCGCAGGCAGTTAGCTTTTGTTCTAAAAACAAAGGTTGAATACTGATTAACTGGAACATCTAGTTTTAGCGCTTTTAGTCGCTGCTTTAAATAATTCCAGGCAATTAGGCTTTCTTCTTTGTCACAGCACTTTGGCGTGGTTTGATCGGCACATATAAAAACATGCCTTTTAATATCAGCTAAGGAAAGTGCTTCAGCACTCTTTTGAAGAACATCGGCAGTTGGCTCAAACTGAGATAAAGACATATCAAACACACCAGGTACATATTAAAGGCAAGTCTTTACGTACAATCAATGATCGCTATCACACCGTTTGGGTGTCAAATGATACCGATTTGCTCGCGAGGTAACCACAGGAGCGACTTTTCATGATTACGCTACTCAGCGACTTTGGCCGGAAAGATGTTTATGTTTCAATCATGAAGGCGGTTATTGCTGCGATCGCCCCAGAAATAGCTACGTGTGATTTAACACATGAGGTGCCGCCACAAGACATTTTAGCGGGTCGATTTAATTTAATGGTGGCTTATCCTTACTTCCCCATTAAAACAGTACATTTGGCGGTGGTCGATCCGGGTGTGGGGTCTAGCCGTCGGGCGGTGGCGGTGGAATGTTCGCGGGGGTTTTTGGTAGGGCCGGACAATGGGCTATTGAGCGGTGTTTTGCAGCAGGAAACCGTGTTACAGGCTGTTGTGCTTAACAATTCTGTTTATTGGCGTACCGATCAACCGAGCCACACGTTTCACGGTAGAGATATTTTTGCCCCGGTGGCGGCGCATTTGGCGAGGGGGGTGGCTATTGGAGAGCTGGGCGATCGCATCTCGCCTAGTAGCTTAATTCAGCCGACTTTACGACCCTTTACGCAGCTGGCCGAGCCATCGCAAATTCTGCGCGATCGCGTCGCCTCAAGTCGTCGGCCTTTTTGCCGTGGCAGCATTCAGTATATAGATGGATTTGGCAATTTAATCAGCAACATTCCCCACTCATTGCTGCCGGATTTTCCCTGGCAAGTCACGCTGACAACACCAGCCCACACACAGGTATTTACCGGTGTAAAATTTTATACCGATGTTCCAGTTGGTGCGATCGCAGCTTTAGCAGGCAGCCATGGCTTTATTGAAATTGCCTGTAATAGCGGCAGTGCAGCAGCAGCGCTAGGAGTGTCAGTCGATGCATTAAGCCAAATAACGCCTTCTTATGAGGTAACGGTAAGTTTAGCGCCTCTTTTTGCCTGAATATGGCTTGAATATGGCTTGAATATGGCTTGAATATGGCTTAAGTTCAGTGCTTTTTCGGAGATAGCTTGTCCGGACTAACATCTCTGCTTAAGAAAACATTAATAGGTGATTTTCTTTTCGCCAAACCTCTTCGTTCTACAGAAATCTACCAACCAAAAGCAATGACTAAGCTTACCGGAATTAAAGCATTTGAGGCTCGCTGGCAGTTGTTCCAAAACAGCCACCAAATCAGTTCATCCAATAGCCTATTGCTGATGCAATCAATGGGCCGTCTGGTCGATAATTACGCTACGCAAGAGGAAATTAGTCGAGATCTGCCAGCCTCACTTAAAAGCGTCTTTGACTGGCTAGTCGATGCTTATTTAAATGGCTTTTGGATAGAGGCTGATCAAAAGGAAATTATCCGGTCATCTGTCCAATCACCGGGTCAGTCATATACTCAGGTTGGTAAAGTTTCTCCCGCCCTACTAGCGGCATCTGAGCTGCGACAGCGGCGAAAAGCTCAGCCCACTCAGTTTAGCGAAGCTGCAACCTACATCACCAACGATACGCTAGAGCGTCTCTCAGATAGCGCTTTTGGCTCTGTGGCTGCCTAGCTAAGACATGTTCTATGTAGCCTCACCTGAGCTGAAATAAAAATAGATGCTCATTCACCGGGTGAAAACGATATCTTAGTAGCGGCGGCTGATTGCTCTATTGATATCTACAGGTATCTATAATTATGTATCTGTCTATATACATGAAGATAGATACATGAAGATAGAGATACAAAATATAGATACCGCCGGTTAGCTGTTCGCTGTTTGCTCAGGTGCGCTCGTTTGTACGAACCTCTCCACCATAAGTATCGACCCCAAACATTTGCTCAGCTCGTGGGTCAGGGCGCGATCGCCTCTACTTTGATCAACGCCCTTCAGCAAAACCGCATTGCCCCGGCTTACCTATTTTGTGGCCCACGCGGCACCGGTAAAACCTCTAGCGCCCGTATTTTAGCCAAGTCGCTCAACTGTCTTCAGTCGCCCGCGCCTACCCCACAGCCCTGTGGCGTTTGCGATGTGTGCCAGTCAGTCACGCGCGGCAATGCCCTAGATATTGTTGAAATTGACGCTGCTAGCAATACGGGCGTCGATAATATTCGTGAGCTAATTGAGCGATCGCAGTTTGCCCCCGTTCAGTGCCGCTATAAGGTATATGTCATTGACGAATGCCACATGCTCAGCACTGCCGCATTCAATGCACTCCTCAAAACATTAGAAGAGCCGCCTGATCGCGTTGTTTTTGTGCTGGCCACTACCGATCCTCAGCGGGTTCTGCCAACGATTATTTCGCGCTGTCAGCGGTTCGACTTTCGCCGAATACCGCTGCCTGCCATGATTAAGCACCTGAGCTATATTGCCGCTCAAGAGTCTATTCAAATTGCTGATCCGGCGGTTCAGCTAGTCGCGCAAATTTCTCAAGGCGGACTGCGAGATGCCGAAAGTCTGTTGGATCAGCTGAGTTTGCAGGCCGATGAGATTTCGGTAGAGGCCGTTTGGGACTTGGTCGGCGCTGTGCCCGAGCGAGACTTGTTGAATTTGGTTCGAGCGATCGCTGCCGACGATGGCACTGCCCTGCTAGATCGCACCCGTCACCTCATGGACAAAGGCCGTGAGCCGCTCATTGTGCTGCAAAGTCTAGTCGGTTTCTATCGCGACCTGCTGATTGCCAAAACAGCACCCGCCCGAGTCGATATGGTTGCCATTACGCCGCCCACCTGGGCCGAAATGACCGACTTTGCCCAAACGCTCTCAGCTGCGCAGATGCTAGCGAGCCAACAAAAGCTTCAGCTCGCCGAAGTTCAAATAAAAAACACTACTCAACCGCGCCTGTGGCTAGAAATTACGCTCACTGGACTACTGCCTAGCGCCTTGGGTGCGATCGCTCAGCTAGCCGAAAATGGAACCGGTCATGCAGGCACAGGTCCCGCCAGATCTGTACTCTCAGTCGCCAATCCACCTGCGATTTCCACTCAGCCACCCGTTCATCTGCCCGTTCAGCCACCCGTTCATCTGCCCGTTCAGCCACCCGTTCAGCCGACCGTTCAGCCGACAGCTCAAACACCAGTCTCGGCAGAAACCTCTACACCTACACCTACACCGACTACAGCACCGCTGCCTAGCAAACCATTGCCGATCGGTTCATCTTTCCAGCCTGCAAAAGAAGCTGTGAAAGAGACCGTAGCAGAAGCGGCAGAAGCGACAGAAGAAGTTGCAGAAGTGGCCTTTGGCACATTAGATGAGCTATGGGCCAAAATTTTAGCAGCGCTCGCGCCTAGGGGCACTCAAATGCTGATGTCGCAGCAGGGCATGCTAAAGAGCTTTGATGGTGTGGGGGCAACCGTCGGCTTTCGCTCAGCCAAACTGCAACAAATGGGTCGAGAGAGAGTTCCGAATCTTGAAGCTGCTTTTGAAACTGTTTTTCAGCGCCGTATAAAAGTCTCTTTAGAAGTCCTTAAAGCAGAAACATCTGATGGAGAAAAAACTGAACAAGGCGCTAGCTCAGTGCGCTCAGTGCTTCCCAAAAAAGACTCTAAACCCAGTGCTCCGATCAGCACTCCGGCCAGCACTTCAAACAACAGTACTCCCAACAGAACCCTGCCGAATCAGCGACCTAGCAACCCGTCTCAAAACCCACCACACCAACAACCTGTATCGGCTCCTCAGAACAACTTAGAAACAAAAAACTCAGCGGCTAATCGTTCTATTAGAGATGAAAACTCCGACGAATTTCGTCTGCCAGATGCCTCTAGTGCAAAACCCTTTCCAGATTCTGCAACAACCGTATCTTTGCCTTCTGCGGCATCTTCGGGACTACCCGCCGATTTATCCGCTGATCAATGGGTTCGCAATCAAGACGAGGAAAATATTAAACGATTCGCTCAGTTCTTTAACGGTCAGATTGTAAACTTAGACGATATTGAAGAGCTGTCTGGTCAGCTATCTCAAAAGACCTCAAAAGAGAAAACTAAAAGAAACAACAATAAATCATCAGCGTCCAAATCTTCTGATCCTGGCCCAGATGTTCCTTTTTAAACTCAGGACTTTAACGTCCGTTTATTAGAAGTTTTAGAAAGCATCAGAGACCATCAGAGACCATCATCTTAAATTGTCTCTGATGGCTTACACGGCCTTAGCTGCGCAAACTCACTTGATAAGTCTTCTCTAGCGCGGCACGAACCTTTTGATGAACTGGCTCAATGTCTTGATCTGTGAGCGTGCGATCGCTCGCCCGGTACACTAGCTTAAAAGCTAACGATCTTTGCCCCTCAGGCACATTGTCACCACGATACTCATCAAACAGCATTACCGAGTCCAGTAATTTACCACCAGACTTACTGATAGATCGCGCCAAATCAGCCACCGTAACTTCTATCGGGGCAAAGAAAGCCAAATCGCGATCAGAGGCCGGATAAGTAGAATAAGCTTTGAACAATACGGCTTTGCTACTGGTGCCCGTCAAGCACATTGTTAGCACATCCCAGTTCAGCTCAAAAACATACACAGCCTCTGGCAAATCCTGCGCCTGACGGAGTTGCGGATGTAGCTGCCCAAAAGTCCCTAGCCGAGTTCGCCCGCGCACCCACAGTGAGGCCGTCCGCCCCGGATGCAGTCTCTCGTCTAATTTTTCATTCAATTTTTCATTTAATTTTTCATTTAATTTCTCATTTCTGGCGCCATCGTCTATCGCCCGATAGTCTACGCTGAGCCCAACACTGTCAAACACACGCTGCAAAATTCCCTTCGCTTCAAACCAGGTCAGCGGCGACTCTTTGTTGCTAGTCACCCATCGGCCCCGTCTCGCATCGCCGCCGACAATCCCTGAAATTTTGCAGGTTTCAATCGGATCGCCTTCGGCATTGCCCGCCGGCTGACGAAAAACATTGCCTATTTCAAAGGCATTAATGGGGCCATTGCCGTTGTCCAAATTTAGCTTAAACGCATCAATTAAACCGTCCAGCAAATCGGTTCTCAGCGCGGAGTACTCTTTGAACAGCGGATTGGCTAGGACGACCTGATTTTTGTTCGGATCAGTGCTAGTAAGTGAGTAGTGAATGGTTTCAGTGAGCCCAGCAGCGCGAAAAGCCGATCGCAGCTGTCTCGATAAGGCGGCTTCTTCAGAGAGATAGCCGCGCGAGGTTTGAGCGGGCAATGTGTTGTCAAAGCGATCATAGCCGTACAGTCGAGCGATCTCTTCAATCAAATCAATCTCTCGTTCTAGGTCTTGATATCGATAGGGCGGCACGGTCACCGTCCAGACCATAGGATCGGTGCTACTCGGCGTCGCCTGACAGCCCAGTTTGGTGAGCAACGCTTCAATCGTCGCTTGATTCAACGCTGTCGATTGGCCAGGCTCTGCCTTGATGGGGCCTAAAATTTGACTGATTCGGCTCAGCCGCAAAGAGACTTCTCGGGTCGGCGTAATATGGCCAATGTCGGTTCTATCTTCCGTTTGGCCTATGAGTGTTGCACCGGCAATCTCTTGGAGCAGCTGTAGAGCGCGATCGCTCGCCAAACTCAGTTCAGCCGGGTTGACACCGCGTTCGTAGCGAGCCGAGGCCTCTGTTCGCAAACCCTGCGACCTAGCCGACTTGCGAATTGCCGCCGAATCAAAATAAGCCGCCTCTAAAAAGACGCTTTGAGTACTGTCAACAACTTCTGTCGCCGCCCCGCCCATTACACCGGCCAAGGCGACGGGCATGTCAGCAGCAGTGATCAACAGGGTTTGTTCTGCGAGTTCACGTTCTTTATCGTCCAGGGTAACGAGTGTTTCACCCGGCTTGGCAAAACGCACGCCAATCAGGGTTTCAGCGCTTGTTTTAGCGTCGTTTGTTTTAGCGTTGCTTGTTTTAGCGTCGCTTATTTTAGCGTCACTGCCAGCAGCAGCCAACCGATCCAAATCAAAGGCATGCAGCGGCTGCCCCCATTCCAGCAGCACATAGTTAGTGATATCAACCACATTATTAATCGCGCGAGTGCCAGCGGCAAGCAGTCGCTGCTGTAGCCAATCAGGCGACGGAGCGATTTGAATATTGTCTAAAACGCTACCGATATAAATAGGGCAAGCTTTGGGATCGCTTAATCCAATTTTAACCTGGCCGAGCGAAGAAGTTTGCGACGGCTCAGCGGGTTTCCTATCAGAAATCGGGAGCTTGAGTTCGTTACCTGTAATCGCAGTAATTTCCCGCGCGATGCCGATCATGCTCAGTGCATCAGCCCGATTGGCCGTAGAAGTCACATCTAGCACAAAGTCGTTGAGCCCTAGCAGCGATCGCACATCTTGCCCCGGCTTAATCTCACCTCGCTCAAAGGCGGCCTCATCAAAAATGTAAATGCCCTCGGATTCTTTTGCTAAGCCCAGCTCAGCAAGTGAGCAAATCATCCCGGCTGAAGGCACACCCCGCAGCTCACGCGGTTTAATTTTAAGATCGACCTTGGGCAGATAGCTGCCGACTGTCGCTACCGGCACACACATGTCTGCACCTACGTTGGCTGCGCCGCATACAATGGTCGAATTCTCTGCTGCGCCAATATCGACCGTGCAAACGCTCAGCTTTTCGGCATCGGGGTGGGGCCGACGGCTGATCACCCGGCCAACGACGACACCTTCTGCCCAACTTTGACGATCTTCAATATCTTCTACCTCAAAACCCGCCATTGTTAGCGCCTCGGCCAGCGCCTCTGGGGAAAGGTCGAAATCGACAAGTTCTTTGAGCCAGTTAACAGAAACACGCATTGGAAAATTAACGCCTAGGCGCTAGCCACGACAAAGCTCTATCGTACTATAGCGTTAGCCGCTAGCCGCAACAGAAGCAAATCGCCGAAAGCACAGCCCCGATTAACCAACAGCGCTCTGATAACCCTCACGGGTAACCTCACAAAGACCTTTCACAGAGCCGTTGATGCGTGTCAATTTTCTCTTCTTGAGTTTCTATCGCCTTTCCATAAGCGGGAACAATCTAAAGTGAGGCTATCTAGTGCTATCTCCATGACTGCCAACTTATCTATTTTGCTAGGACATAGCACTAGATAGGGCAATTTTTATTACCTGAAATGACCTATTGCATTGCTCCCGACTGTCCTCAGCCCAAAAACGCGCTGAACGCTCGAATTTGTGCAACCTGTGGCAGCAAACTCTGGCTGCGCGATCGCTATCGGGTGTTAGGCGCCTTGGGGCGGGGCGGCTTTGGTGCAACCTTTTTGGCCCGAGACCAGTCTTTACCGGGCCATCCTTCCTGCGTAATCAAGCAGCTGCGACCCACGACCTCGGTGCCTAGCCTATTAGAAATGGCCCGTGATTTGTTTCAACGAGAAGCCAATATCCTTGGCAAAATCGGCAATCATCCCCAGCTGCCCCGCCTGCTCGACTATTTTGAAATCGCTCAGGAGTTTTACCTGGTACAGGAGTATGTGAGCGGCTCTACATTGCAAAAAGAAGTCAAGCTGAACGGTCCGTTTTCTGAAGTACGGGTCAAACGGTTCCTCACTGAAATTTTGCCAGTGGTTCAGTACATTCACAGCCATAAAATCATTCATCGCGATATTAAGCCCGCCAACCTCATCCGCCGAGAGCAAGACCAGCAGCTCGTAATGATCGATTTTGGCGCAGTTAAAGACAAGGTTCGCCCCCCCGAGATTGACCATTCTGATGAAACCGCCCTCACGGCCTATGCGATTGGCACGCCTGGATACGCTCCGCCTGAGCAAATGGCCATGCGACCGGTCTATGCAAGCGATTTGTACGCCATTGGGGTCACTTGCGTTTATCTGCTCACGGGGCGATCGCCCAAAGATCTGCCCTACGATTCGCAAAGTGGTGAATTGCGTTGGCAAGACTACACAGCCGTCAGCAGCCACTTTGCCAAAATTTTGCAAAAAATGCTGAATATTTCAGTGCGCGATCGCTACCAAATGGCCTCTGAAATCCTCCAGGACTTAGACCTAGAGCCCTACCTGGACAGCCTATCCCAAAATATGGCATTTGCCACCACCGCGAGCCTTACCCAAGAGGTCACAGTCGTCGAAGAAGTCCCGCGCATTTCCCCCTCCGCCCGAATGGCCGAAGCTATTCGGGCTCGGCAGGAGCGGCGCACTGGCAAAACCACTGTCTATACCGGCACAGAGCGCAGAAAAAGCCAAAAACCAACTGCGCAGTCTCTAAAAGAATCCTATGACAAAGGCTACCGCGATTTTTCGGAGCAGGTCTTTAGTCAGCTCGACTTGCATAAGCAGGTGTTAACCGGTTGTCGATTCACCAAATCCACTTTTTTCAAAACCAACCTCTCAAACGCCGACCTGTCGCACAGCAACCTCAGCTACGCAAATCTCAATCAGGCCATACTCAAAAACGCTGACCTCACCAACGCCTACTTAGTCGGCGCTAAGCTAGAAAACGCCGACCTCCGAGGCGCAAACTTGTCTAGAGTAACCTTGGAATCTGCCCAGCTTAAAGATGCGAACCTCTGCGGCGCCGACTTAAGCGGCGCCACCCTTAGCGACACACAGTTGGCGATGGCTCGCACCAACTGGTCTACCATTCATCCCAATGGCAAGCGAATGTTTCGCTAACCTTCGCTAAAAGACCGTTTTTGCCCGCTAAACTGTTAAGAGGTGTTTAGCGAGTAAATAAAGCGATATGTTTGTCAATGAACTCACCCCTTTTATGCGGGAATTAGCCCATCAGCCCATTGCATTTTTGGGCGGCTTTTTTTCAGGCGTTTTCAGCCTAGATTTAACCGAAGACCCCGTTAAAAGCTGGTTAAATAAGCAGGGCGCAAACCCTGCCGCTGGCTCGCCTATGGACAGCAACAGCCGCCCCATAGGCAATTCCAAAGGCCCACAATCTATCGATATCGACTAGTTGCGCCGACCTAACGCTTACATTAAGCTACTAATCCATCTGCGCACTCGGTGCGATAGCCTATGGTGACGGGCAAATTCGGCTAGCGCTACCTGCTGACAGTTTAGATCGCTCGCCTGAAGTTTTAAAAGCGCTTGTTTATAGTCTGCGATCGCACAATTCCAATCGCCTTGCAGGTGATAGGTTCGGCCTCTTTCGGCATAAATCGTAGCGTGAAGCACGACGCTATCCGACTGAAAAAACATGGCAATGTCTAAGCAGGCCAAGGCTTCTTCATAGTGGCCCATTTCTCTAAAGGTAATAGCCTGATTAATTCGGGCGCGCAAGTTCAGTGGATTCAGATCAATCGCGCGGTCATAGTCTGCGATCGCTACTTCCCAATTCTGTTGGGTCGCCTGTAGATTGGCTCGGTTGTTATAGACCTTATCTAGCGTTGGAGCAATCTCCAAGGCCTGATTGTAGTCGGCTAGCGCTTTCTCTACCTGCGCTAGCGAGTAGTGCATCAGGCCACGATTCGCATAGTGACTTGCATTTCTAGGCTCATAGCCAATCAGTCGGTCAAACAGTTTTACAGCTAGCGTATAGTCTTGGGTGTGTGCCGCAGCATTGGCATGCTTGCGCAATAGCAAACAGGCATCTTCAGTAGAAAGCCAGCTATCAGGCTGAAAATAACTAGGTTTGGCAGCATGCTGTCGCGCTAAATTAGCAGCAAGCAGCCGATGCTCTGATCGCGTATTGCTGTCAACTCGCCGATTGCGATTAAAGATAGAATTAGTAGAATTTAAAGAACGCATGGGTAAAGATGTCCTGTAGGAAGCTAAAGGGCTGCTAGCCTAAAAAGTGTGTAACCGTACCCTGAAATACAACGATTTGAATAAGTCGATCCTTAGCGGATATAGTCAAATCTTGAAATTAATAAAACAAAATTACTTAAACGAAATGTTGTTGATGAAATACTCTCACGTGAGTCCTGACGAACCAAACCGAAAAAGAACGGAGGAATCGTCGCTTTACCCTCAAAGGAAAATTGATATGTAAGTACAAATGCCGAAAAAAAATAGGCAGCAGCAGCAGGCTTTTTGTGCATTCCTAAAATAAAGCTAAAGATTGTTACTGATTACACCAAAAGCTTGGAGTGTTAAGCGCCTAGATTGGAGTGTCAAGCACCTAGATGGAAGTGCCAAGCACTTAGACAAGACCCCTTTAGACAAGACCCTCTTTAGGCAAAACTCACCTAGACAAACGCTACTGTTTTAAGCCAGCTATTGTTTCAAGCCAGTTATTGCTTTAAGACATCAGTGATTACCTATCCGCTTCACGCAAAAAATCACGCAAAAAATCACGCAAAAAAGTAGCCAGCGTTTTACGAGTCAACACTGGCTACTTTTGTTAAGTTTCTTAATAAATTTTTCTGTCTTTTAGCCCAGCTTTTCGCCTAATTCACCTCAATGAGAGGTAAGACAAGCAGTGGGCATGCTTTGCGAGCATTTACTTAAAGCCAACAGCAGCCTGCCAAACAAAGGCCAGCAGCAAAAAGAAAATAGGAAGAATCGGTAGGACGTCGATCAGAGGGCCGAACGCACGATAGGCTTCAGGCAAAGTCGCTACCAGCAGTGCTGCTTCCATAAATCCAATATCTCCAAATGCTTATGTAATAGTGAACATTATTTTATCACGATCCGTGATGCCTCTATTACACGGGCTTCTTATACAGGCTTCTCATACGGGCTTTTCACATCAGCCATTTAGCAAAAGCCTGAGAAAACCGATCTGCCAAAATGGCCTCGCGAATTGCCGTTGTAAAACGAATAAGCTCCGTAATATTGTGAATAGAGAGCAGCGTATAGGCCAGCAGTTCCTTGGCGTGGATGAGATGGCAAAGGTAGGCACGAGTAAAGTTTTGGCAGGTGTAGCAGGGACAGTTGGGATCAAGCGGGCTGAGGTCTCGGCGAAAACGAGCGTTCTTTAAGTTCCACCGATAGCTGGGGTTCTCCGACGAAAAACCGTTGGCTGAAGAAGGATCTCCATGCGCTAACTCTGGCGACATGATCTCTGGCGACATGCTGCCCACGAGCGCCGCTCCATGACGAGCCAGTCGGGTCGGAATCACGCAGTCAAACAAATCGATTCCGGCTGCGATCGCCTGCGCCATCTCCTTATAAGTCCCCACGCCCATCAGGTAGCGCGGCTTACTTTCAGGCAGCAGCGGTGTGGTTGCCTGCACAATTTTTTCTATCAGCGCTGGCGGTTCACCGACACTCACACCGCCAATAGCATACCCTGGCATATCGAGCTGAGCCAGCGCTTTAGCAGCATCGGCGCGCAGATCTAAATAGGTGCCGCCCTGAACTATCGGGAAAAGCGCTTGATCCGGACGATCATGGGCATTAATGCAGCGCTTTAGCCAACGATAGGTGCGGTCGGTCGCACTCACCACAGCCTCGCGCGTCGCTGGATAAGGCGGACATTCGTCAAAGGCCATAATCACATCGGCCCCCAGCTGATTTTGAATTTCGATAGAGCGTTCGGGCGGCATTTCAATGATGCGTCCATCACGCGGTGAGCGAAAGGTCGCACCTTCGTCGGTGACGGTTCGCATCTCGCTCAGGCTAAATACCTGAAATCCGCCAGAGTCAGTAAGCATGGGGCCATCCCAACCCATAAACTTATGCACGCCGCCCGCTTCTGCAATCAAATCTTCACCGGGTTGCAGATGCAGATGATAGGTGTTGGCCAATACCATTTCAGCCTTACAGTCTTTAAGCTGAGCGGGGGTGATGGTTTTCACATTTGCCAATGTCCCTACCGGCATAAACCTCGGCGTATGCACCGGGCCATGAGGGGTATGAAAAATGCCAGCACGCGCTTTGGTGCAGCTGCACTTGGCCTGAAGCTGATAGGAAAACGATGACGCGATCGCACTGGTCACAGCAGAAAAAGACTCCGATAAAGCTCAAGATGCCTGATTTTAAGTATCGATAGACCTAAGCACCCATAGATTCAAGTATCAGCAGATCCTTAATTGTTGGTAAGCGTTAGTATCGGTTAAAAGCCAGAGCCTTAAGTCTAAAGCCTCAGGTCGCTGAATCTCTACCCGTTCGTTAAGACAACCATTCCTAAGACAACCGTTCCTAAGACAACCATTCCTAAGACAGCCGTTCCTAAGGCAAATTTCGTTCATCATCCAAAGAAGCATCCCAACTCGCTGAGAGCGCTTCAGTGACAATGGCCTCTAAGGTTGCAGTATCTAAATGTCCGATAGCGGGCGTGACCTCTAGGTTCGGCAGCGGCGTTAGACAAAGGCAACGGTTGTCTTGCACCAGTGCAAAACAAGTTGTTTCAACGGCTTCTGGAGTTGCCTGTGGAGCTATCTCTTGAGCCGTCTTGTGCCCATCGGTAATGAGTTCTAAGTAGTCAAAGCTATGAACATTGAGATATAAGCTGCGGTTAGCCACAATCGTGGCCTGTGTAGGATCACTAAATACTTCCATCACACAGCCTTCACCGCTATTCGTAATTTCGCTATCTTGCCTATGAACATAGCGCACACGATGCAGACCTTTTAGCAGCCTGAGCATATCGGTTTTGTGAAACACAATGCCATTTTCAACGATGCAGGGCGCGGACAATGGAATAGGCAGACCACTAGAGAATTTTGGGTTCATAGGAGAGGCTTCGTTTAGGCCCGCAATCACAGGCCCGTGAATATGGGAAGAAAATGGCTATAAGAAATGGCGGGACTGAATTGAGGTAGACCTTGATGCCGTTTTAACCGATACCGCAATGAACTGATACGGTTGTAAAGCAGACGAGGGAGTGAATAAGGAACCCAAGTGCTGTCAAGACAACTTAAGTACGACTTAATACATCCGCAAATATACCCCTACGATATACGACTTTTGGATGTTTTCAATATCATACAAGTAAGATCTTAAAAGACTTCATAAGAGGTCTTTTCTCTTTGTAAAGCTATTGCTAGCTACACTGACAAATCTCCGTATAAACAGCTTAAATAGATCCCAATTGAGCGCTGCAAATGCCTACAGTAACTATAAAACCAAATATCCACCTATCTACAGTTCAGGCTGATTGCCTATGGCATCGCAATAACCAAAGTGCGATTTGTAAAAAACCGTCTGCGTAAATATCTCTACAAATGTGGGTTCAGAACAAATTAGCGGATACTTAATTTTTTAATGAACCGCTGTCAGTACTCAGTGTAGCCAAGCTGTTCGGTAGTGCGGCTTCACCGCGCTGCTTTTACTATGGCTCTACTTCTGCTAACTGATTTTATTCATTCTCAAAGGTCGCTCGCTGGGGCTCAAGCTTAGCGTCAAAGACTTCTTCAAACCACGCTTTTTTAAAGTTTATATTCCATAGCTCTAGTTCGCAGCTATTCTCCTTAAGAACGGGCGTTAGGAATAGCGTTAGCGTTTTAGCATTGGGCTCGTACTGGGTTTGAATCGATGCAATTGCTCCGCTTCGCCCTCGATCCAACGCAACAGCAATTCTTAAAATTGCCCCGAGCTGATCAACAACTTGGCGCTCTCGTTTGCTGGGCAGGTTGTTGTAACCTTCATGCCGTTTTTTGGGCTGGCTCTTACGGTGATAGCGAGCGATATTTGCAATGATCTCTACTTCAGTTTCGGTAAAGCCTAACAGGCCACCGTTGCGAATTAGATAGTAAGAATGCTTGTGGTGTGCCGAATGGCTCACATAGTGACCGCTGTTGTGCAACATCGCAGCGGCCCATAGGTACTCACGCTCTAAAGAACCAAGCTCATGTAGGACAGACTGGATTTGGTCAAAGAGGGTGATTGCTAACTGGGCAACGCGATCGCCATCGGCTCTATACTTGCTGGCTAGTTTGCGCACTGAGCGATCGCGCACCGAATCTTGAAACTCCATACGGTCTTCAATCAGGCCATGTGTGAGCATCCAGTCCACCACGACGCCTTCGCGCAGTGCTCGCTCGCAAATCGTCAAATGATCCACCCCCAGCAGATCCATGGCCATCTGCAAAATAATCGCCCCCGATACCATAATTTCGGCACGCCTATCCGACATACCAGGCACTGCGAGCCGCTCTGCATAGGACATTTTTCGCAGGCGATTAACCCATCGGGTGAGCTCCTGTGAGGTCAGCTGATAGCCGTTAAGAGGATCGGGCTCGACACCCGTTTTTTCCATCGCCGATAAAATGGCCAAGCACTCAATTGTGCCTGATGTGCCGATTAGCCGTAGCGGTTCGGGGGGTGTATCGCCTTCTTGGAGGAACTTATCCAGCTTTCGGTGCAGCTGATCTATGGTGGGCTCTAATACACCTCGAACGTAAGCATGTAAGTATTCATATTCTTTTTTGCTGAGTGGATCAGTCGAAACAAAGCGGGAGGTAAGCCTAACCGCCCCGACCTTGCTGCTGCTTAAAAAGTCTGGCGGACCGCCCCGACCTAAAATAATCTCAGTTGATCCACCGCCAATATCAATAATGGCATGAGGTTTGCCTTTGAGCTCCATGCCCGAAATCGCACCTAAATAGATGCGTCTGGCCTCTTCTGTGCCCGAAATTAAGTTAATAGACAGACCGACTTCAGCCTTCACTCGATCAATAAAGGCTTGACCGTTAGCCGCTTCTCGGACTGCGCTGGTTGCAACGGCAACCACATCATCCACATTAAAGCTCTCGGCCACCTGCATACAGCGCTTGAGTGCTCCAATGCAACGCTCTATCGCCTCATCGGACAGATTCCCTGTGGCCTCACAAAATTCGCCCAAGCGAACCGTTTCTTTCTCTTTCCCAATGATGTTAAAAGACGGTAAGGAAGCATCAATGTTGACAACCACCATATGAACCGAATTGGTGCCAATATCTATTGCCGCTAATACCAGGTCTTGACGATCAAGATTTTTATCTTGCGCTGTTAGGAAGCGACTTTCCTGAAGTGAATCAGTCGATGGGGAAACGGGCTGTTGCGATGACACTTGAGCCGGGGAAACTCGACCCAATCCAATAGTATGAACCATCTAATTTGTGGGCATTACTGACGATATTCTGTGCCTATCGTACATGGTGAGTGCATCGCCCTGCTGGCATATTTGTCGTGTTCCTTACAAAACAAAGGTTACAAAACAAAAATGAGATGAATTTTTAATAATTTTCTTGGGTGTTGTTGAGATGCTGAGTAGGTGTTATTTAGACGTCGTTTGTACGTTATTTAGGCGCTGAATCGGGCGCGGATTTCTTCTGTGCGCTTGCGATTGACGCCTAGATCCGACTTACCTAACCGAGCCGCTGTACGAGTGTGAATCACCGATTCTCCGGGCGGTGCATAAAATTCAACATCGTCCACAAAGCCCATTAGCTTGCTAGAAAATTCGGCGTATAGGTAGTCGTCAGTTACCTTACGGATGGTCGATCGCTCCATGCTCTCAATAATTTGCTTAAGACGGGCGATCGCATCTTTTGCAGATCCGGTGTAGGTAAAGGGCGCGATCGCATGCTCTTTGTCCTCAGCAGGCGCCTGGGAACTCACACAGTTTGGCGTATTGGGACAGCCTTTTAGCTGACCATTAGTCACGCCTAAGTCAGTCGGAGCCGTACCTGAAAAAGAAAACAAAGCCATAGCAGAAATCCCCAAAGCGTGAAAAATAAACGATTAGCGACCACAGTCAGCACCATGCACAGAAGGAAGCCTGTACCAGGGTAAATGTGGATACTGATGGTGCTCCCAATGATAGTCGAAATGGTAGCAGCTCAAAAACGATAGCAGCGGCGACACCGTTGAGCTATTAGCCCGATGAGAATTAGTATGTCCGCCCGGCGGTGTTTTGTGAGGACGGTAAGTACCAAAGTAAAATAGTTGCCAAGAACTCACCGCCTGAGGCAGTAACCAAAACAACGCAGCATTCATCACCGGAACATCAAACAAAAACAGCAGCGGGTAAAACAAAAAAGACATTCCCCAAAAAATGACTGCGCCCTGCTTTCCTTTGATATAGCTGCGCATGAATTTGAAATACCAAATCCAAAAACCGCCTTGATAGTAGTCTGGGTCTGTCTTCTGCGCAGGCGTTCGGTGATGCTGGCGGTGGCAAGCCGAAAGTGTTTTAAAAGAAAGCATACTGTAAATGCCCAATATTGCCTGTCCTGCCCAGTTGTTGAGGTTTGGGTAAGCCGGAATAAGCGTGCCATGCATGGCATCGTGAGCCAAAATAAACAGCCCCGTATGCAAAAATGACCGTAATGCAATGACAGCAATCACCCCAATGAGCGTCATTTCTCGGGCATCTGGCAATACAAACAGGCCAAAATAAGCCGTTAGCAGCCACAACAGTACAATTGCAGCGGCAATAGAAATAGAAGTAAGAGATTCTCTGATCAAGGAATCAGATGATAAAGAGCGAACGGTCATAGAGTTAGTATCGTAAACTAATTGTATAGAAATATTAAGCTACCTTATTGCAGAGTAACAAAGATTCGGTGAGTGAGCTAACCTTCCTCCGAATGAGATTTGCGGTTGGCCAGGGTATAGGCGGATTACGATATAGAAATTTGCCCCCGAGCGTTGCGACTCATTCCTAAACGAGCTTCCGCTGTCTACGCGTGCTATCTTTCACTGGTCTTTCACCTATGCCCAAACTGTCTTCAGAGAAACTACACCAGCTCTATCACGACTTTACGAAGCAGTTCAAAAGCGTCGTTTTGGCAACCACTAGCGAGATCGGCGAGCCGCAGGCAAGTTATGCACCCTGCGTAATGGACAAAGCGCGTAACATATACGTTTTTGTCAGCGGGCTGTCGGCTCATACGCAAAACCTAACGACAACCGGCAAAGTCAGCGCTCTGTTTGTCCAAGATGAGTCACAGACAACACAGATGTTTGCCCGTCAGCGCCTGAGTTACAGCTGCACGGCTAGTTTGTTAGAACGCGACAGCGAACTATGGCAGGCGATCGCCCAGCAGTTTGAAGCTCGCTTTGGCAGCATTGTTGAGCTGATGATAGGGTTGCCTGACTTCCGTATTTTTCAGCTGCGTCCTCACTCAGGTCGCTTCGTGCTTGGCTTTGGGGCAGCTTACGATATTGACCCCAACGATCTAAGTCAGCTCATTGACCGGAAGGAGGATAACGACCAAACGGAAGGAGGATAGCGACCAAAACTAAAATCACAGAACTAAAATCATCAAAACGCAACAAAGTCCCCTTTGCACTACGGCACAAAGGGGACTTAATGAATTCATGACATGCCAATCACATGACATGCTGTACGTACTGGTTACTTTCTAGGCATTAAGAGCCATTTCATCTTCTTCTTCCCAGCAATCGACTGCTAGCAAGTCACCGATAGAGTCTTGCATGGTGAAGTCAAATGATTCAAGTTCGGCCTTCCAGTGAGGCCACTTGTCACCAAAGATAAAGGCAATTTTCCACAAGCTGTCTGACGGTGAAATCGCCTTGGTTTCAACGAGCGATCGCACTTTACGCTGAAATTTGTCCATAGGGTGGCTCACCACAGATTTAGCCTGTGGCAGAGTGGCATTGGTGTTCGACATAAATTCTGTTTTGAAAATGTACTAACTGAGAGAATGTTGATTGTTGTCTGCTATCTGTTTAGATGCATAGTCTTGAGTGCATAGCCTTGAGCTCATAGTCGTAGACTATATAGCCTCAGACTGCACAGCCTTGAATCGTATAGCCTTGAACATGATTTAATGACTTAGCTTCAATTGCTTGATAGCATTGACTGCTCGGCAGTAGGTGGTATGGGCAATAGGTGGTAGCAGGTAGCAGCAGCCATACATGAGCCTATGCTCAGAACTTTTGCTTAAAAAGAGTTTTATACTCAAGTTGAGGACGGTTCAGGGCCACTCATCCAACTTAGTAAAACACTTTAGCAAACCTTACTAAACCTAATTAAATCGGCTTGCCACCAAGTTATAGCGAATAGAAGAGTCGCAACTTCAAGCTTTTAACGTTTCGTAAGAATAACTGCTTTCAGTATAGAGTAATTCTTCCAAAAGATAGAATCTTTACGGTACGGGTTTCCTCACTCAGTTTCCACGTTTGAAAGCATATTTCATCTGTGAAAATTCCACCCGTGAGAATGCATATTAGCAGATAAAACTCGCATGTGTGACATGTGCAGATATTTTTTGCAGATATTTTTCAAGCGACATTTGAGGAACTGTCTGTATTGGGTAATTGACTTTGTTCGCAATTGGCCTTTCGTTTCGTTACTGACTTTATTCGCGACTGACTTGATGGGTCTTCGCGCTACACTATTTACCTTAATCTAGGTAACCTAATCATTAGGTACTCAGCTTGATAGATTAATATGCTCGGCAGATACTGTGTTAGGTAGATACTGTGTTAGGTAGATACTGTAGATATAAATCTAAATACACGATTAATCCAGACACTGGCTGACTCTTAATCCTTTTTCAATTTTTGAGTAGTCTTTGATCAATTTTTGAGCCGTCTTCGAGCCGTCTTCCAAGTCTATTTCACTTCACAGTTGTTTTGTTTTATGGTTGCTTCCCCTCAAAACTCGGCCCAAGCTAGCACTGACGCCTCTGCGAGCAATAAAGAAGGCAGTAGCCACGATGCGACCCCCATGAGGCTGCTGCGCACCCATGAATCTGAACGCTTAGAGCGCGTGCGTCATACCTTTTCTCATGTCATGGCAATGGCTGTGCAGCGCCTGTTTCCCAAAGCACAGGTAACCATTGGCCCCTCTATTGACTACGGCTTTTACTACGATTTCGACAATCCTGATCCGTTTACCGAGCAGGATCTTAAGTCGATTAAAAAAGAGATGATTAAAATCATCAAAACGGGGCTGCCAGTCATTCGCGAAGAAGTTAGCCGAGAAGAAGCTAAGGCACGGATTGAAAAGATAGGTGAGCCCTACAAGCTAGAAATTCTCGAAGGACTGCAAGAACCCATTACGCTCTACCATTTGGGCGACCAATGGTGGGATCTTTGTGCGGGCCCTCATGTAGAAAGTACCAAAGATCTCAACCCCAAGGCTTTTTCGCTAGATAGCGTAGCAGGTGCCTACTGGCGCGGGGACGAAAAGCGATCGCAGCTTCAGCGCATCTATGGAACCGCCTGGGAAACGCCGGAAGAACTGAAAGAATATCAGCGTCGAATTGAAGAAGCCAAGCGGCGAGATCATCGCAAGCTGGGCAAGGAGCTAGGGTTGTTTGTCTTTTCAGACATCGTTGGGCCAGGACTACCGATGTGGACGCCCAAAGGGACGATGCTGCGATCTACACTCGAAAATTTTCTCAGAGACGAGCAGGTCGCTAGGGGCTATTTGCCCGTGGTTACCCCTCATGTCGGCAAGGTGGACTTGTTTAAGACCTCTGGGCATTGGCAAAAGTACAAAGACGATCTGTTCCCCATGATGGGTGAAGACGAAAAGGATGGGTTTGTGCTCAAAGCCATGAACTGTCCTTTTCATATTGAGATATACAAAAGTCAGCTGCGCTCTTACAAGGAGCTGCCACTTCGCCTGGCCGAATTTGGCACGGTGTATCGCTATGAGCAGTCGGGCGAACTTGGCGGACTCACTCGGGTACGAGGCTTTACTCAGGATGATGCTCATCTGTTTGTTACCCCCGATCAGCTCAATGACGAGTTTTTGAAAGTGGTGGATTTGATTCAGGTCACGCTGCGAGCCTTAAAGCTTGATCAATCCTTTAGGGCGAGGCTCAGCTTTCGCGATCCTGAAAACAAGAGCAAATATATTGGCTCAGATGATGCTTGGGAAAAAGCGCAAGCTGCCATTCGTCAAGCGGTAGAAAGCAGGGGAATGGAGCACTTTGAGGGGATTGGCGAAGCGGCTTTTTATGGCCCTAAGCTAGACTTTATTGTGCGCGATGCCCTTGATAGAGAATGGCAGCTTGGCACTGTGCAGGTAGACTACAACCTGCCTGAGCGGTTTGGGTTGGAGTATGTTGCCGAAGATGGCAGCCGTCAGCGGCCAGTGATGATTCATCGGGCTCCGTTTGGTTCGCTAGAGCGGCTGATCGGTATTTTGATTGAGCAATATGCAGGCGATTTCCCGCTGTGGCTTGCGCCTGAGCAGGTAAGGCTGCTGCCAGTTACCGCCGACCATTGGGCCTATGCCGATGAGGCCGCCGCCCAGATGCGTCAGATTGGCGTAAGGGTAGAAGTGGATAAGAGCGGCGAGCGACTAGGTAAAATGATTCGCAATGCTGAAAAAGGTAAGATTCCGGTCATGTCGGTAATTGGCGATAAGGAGGTTGAAGCTCAGTCGCTGAGTATTCGAACTCGCAAGGATGGGGATTTGGGATCTATGGCGCTGCCGGAAGTGTTGGAACGGTTGCAAAAAGGGTTGAGCGATCGCGCCGATTTCTAACCCTGACGCCTTTTGATTGCTTTTTTTCTGACAAATTACGCTTTGAGATGTGGAAATTACATCGACGCCTATAACAATGGCGAGAATTACTTTAATTTATTTTCATTTGTCTTGATTGACGTTGCGCCTTCTAATCTTGCTCTAGCCTTTCAACCTTGCTCTAGCCTTTCAACCTTGCTCTAGCCTTTTCAACCTTGCGCTAAAGGACTGCTGCTCTCGTGCTTTCTTCCGTCACCGTTACGGTTCCTGCGACCACTGCCAATATCGGCCCCGGTTTCGACTGCTTAGGAGCTGCCCTGAGTCTTTACAATCGTTTTCAATTTACCCCGTTTACTCCGCTCTCTGATAGTGAACCGTTTCAAATTTCGATAGAAGGCACAGAGGCAAGTCGGGTCAATTCCGGGCCCAATAATCTGGTCTATCGGGCCTACCTCAAGTGCTATGAGCGCATGGGACTAGCTGCGCCGCCTGTCCATATCAAAATTAGTCTGGGTGTGCCGCTCTCGCGCGGACTGGGCAGTTCGTCAACCGCGATAGTCGGCGGCATTATGGGCGCAAATGCCTTGGCTGGCTCGCCGCTTAGTGAAGCAGATCTCGCGGCTCTAGCCAATGAACTCGAAGGTCATCCCGACAATGTGGTACCGGCTTTGTTAGGCGGCGCAAGGCTGGCGGTCCTCACAAACGGCTGGCTGCAAATTTGCGATTTGCCTTGGCATGAGTCCGTAGTGCCAGTGGTGATTATTCCAGAATTTGAGCTTTCCACCGCCGATGCCCGACGAGTGCTGCCGGCTCGATACAGCCGGGCGGATGCCATTTTTAATACGTCGCATATGGCGCTGCTGCTACAGGGAATTGCAACCGGCAATGGTGATTGGATTAGAGGGGGAATGAGCGATCGCATCCATCAGCCCTACCGCAAAAAGCTCATCCCCGGTTATGACGAGGCCCACCGCGCAGCCCTCAAAGCTGGCGCTTGGGGACTTGTCATTAGCGGCGCAGGGCCAACGCTGCTCGCTCTTTGCCCACCCGAGGCCGCAGAGCCCGTACGAGAGGCCTTAGCATTGGCTTGGGCGCCACAACCTTTCGCAGCGCAGGCACACTGCCTAACCCTCAACACTACCGGGGCAGCAGTCACCACCGCCTAATGACAACAAACTTATCAAGCAATCTGCAATTGGTTGTGATACGGTCATGCCTACCGTTCAAAGCTATTTTTGCAACCTGTATTCTTTATTTCAGGACTATCGTAAAACAGCAGAAAACGTGTAAATTTTATTAGACAAGCCCATCAACATAAGTTATTTATCCTCTAGGGAATACTTTCTTATCAAAGGTTGGTTAAGTTTTGTATACTGTCCTGTGGGCGCATTCACGGTAAGTACTAATGCTTATTGCCCGTCCGTTAGTTTCGCCTAGTCCAAAATCTGAGCTCTGCGCTAGACCTCGAACTACACTCTCGACCTAGGCCCCTTGAGCTAGACCTCAACTAGACCCTTCTTTTTCGGCATGACTGCGCCTTTGTCGCTATCGAAATTGCGTGAATTTTAATGATCGGTGAACAATTTCCGTGGCTGACGTTCCTAGTCATTTTTCCGCTCTTGGCCGCTATGCCCATCCCGGTGCTGCCAGATGAAGACGGTAAAACCATTCGCTGGTATGCACTAGGAGCGAGCCTTGCCGAATTTGGCTTAATTCTCTATGTATTTACAACTCAGTATGAGCTTGGGAGCGCAGGGCTTCAGCTCGTCGAAGAGTTTTCTTGGATTCCTCAGTTTGGCCTGAGCTGGTCGTTGGCAGTCGATGGCCTGTCTTTCCCGCTAGTTTTACTCAGTGGTTTAGTGACCACGCTAGCCATTATTGCCTCTTGGAATATCAAGCTAAAGCCGCGTCTGTACTATTCGCTAATGCTGCTGATATTTAGCGCCCAGCTCGGCGTATTTTTAGCTCAGGACATGATGCTGTTTTTCATCATGTGGGAGCTAGAACTGGTGCCGGTGTACCTGCTGATCTCCATTTGGGGCGGGCAAAAAAGACAGTACGCAGCCACCAAGTTTATCATTTACACGGCAACCTGCTCGGTCTTTATTCTAGTAGTGGCGCTGGCGCTAGCCTTTAGCGCGGGTGGCTTTAGCTTTAACCTCAGCGAGCTAGCGGCCAAAGAATACTCATTGCCCTTCCAACTAATTTGCTATCTGGGCTTGCTCATCGCCTTCGGCGCAAAGCTGCCCATTTTTCCGCTGCATACCTGGCTACCTGATGCCCACAGCGAGGCACCTGCTCCAGTCTCAATGATCTTAGCCGGCGTCTTGTTAAAAATGGCGGGCTATGGCCTGATTCGGATGAATATTTCTATCCTGCCAGATGCCCATCTTTACTTCGCGCCTGTGCTAGCGGTACTGGGCGTGATTAACATTGTGTATGCCTCGCTGACGGCCTTTGCGCAAGACAATTTAAAGCGGCGAATGGCTTACTCCTCTATTGCGCATATGGGCTTTGTGCTAGTGGGCTTAGCGGCCTTTAACTCGCTCGGTATGAGCGGTGCAATGCTGCAAATGATCTCTCATGGACTGGTTGCGGCAGTGCTGTTTTTCCTTTCGGGGGTAGCTTACGAACGCACACACACGCTATCTATGGAAAAAATGGGTGGGCTGGGTAAAGCCATGCCAATCGCGTTTGCCTTTTTCACCGCTGGGGCGATGGCGTCGCTAGCTCTGCCGGGGATGAGTGGCTTCATTGCTGAAATCACGGTGTTTTTAGGGATGGCGACCAGTGATGCTTATAACGTCTTTTTTAAGGCGGGTGTGGTGCTGCTAGCGGCGGTTGGCGTGGTGCTCTCGCCGATATATCTGCTCTCGATGCTGCGTAACATTTTTTACGGTGAGCAGGGTGAGGTAAAACTGCCCAAGGATAGTTCCTGGGAAATTTTGCCGCGTGAGGCATTTGTCGCTGTTTGCTTACTGGTTCCCATCATTGGCATTGGTTTGTATCCTAAGGTAGCGATTCAAACCTACAGCGCTAAAACGGTACAGGTGGCCGCTCGGATTCAGACGACACTGCCGGATGTACCAGATGCCGCACCGCTCTCTAAGGTGATGATGATGCCAGGTGCGGAGCAAATTATTGCGCCGTCTTTGTAGCGACTGATTTCAGCGCCTGACTTCAGCGCCTGACTTCTGCGACTGACTTCTGCGACTGACTTCTGCTGCTAGCAACTGGCAATTATCTAAAGGCGATTATCAAAACAAAATAGCAGCGTTGTTCCCGGCTTTTGCTAGGGTAGCAACGCTGTTATTTTTTATGGGCTTATGTCTGAGGCTGCATTGGCGATTTATCGTTATGACGTGACCGTACCCGCTTCGGCAATTGATGAAAATGGTCATCTCAATAACGTAGAGTATGTACGCTGGATGCAGGCAGCATCGATTGCGCATGCCCACCACACGCCCTGCACTCGCCAAACCAATGCCGTGGGCGCAACCTGGGTTGTACGGTCTCACCGTATAGAGTATTTACGTGCGGCTTTTGAAGGTGAGCAGCTGGCGATTCTCACTTGGATTTCTGAGATAAAAAAAGTGCGATCGCAGCGAAAATACACCTTCTTCCGAGTCGCCGACCAGGCCATACTCGCCCAATGTGAAACTGACTGGGTTTTTGTCGATGCGCAAACAGGTAAGCCGTTGTCTATCCCGCAGGCCGTTGCCGACAGCTTTGAACTTGTAAGCGATGCGCAAGCGCCTAAAACGCTTGGTTAGTCTACTCTTTTTTAACTTTTCGTAAAAAAGGCAGCTATTCGCTGGGCTCTTTTTCTATCCAGATGTCAGTCGATGTAGAGTCTTCAACAAAGTGAGTGCTGTAGATATGCTGTAGATATATAGCTAGGAGATAGGCACTCAGAGATAAAGCAAAAATGCATGGAGCAAAAATGCATGGAGCAAAAATGTAAAAGCTCGCTAAATCCTTAGAAATAGCGAGCTTTTGCGTTTTAAAAATCGTTCATCTAGCGCTTGTTAAGCGCATAAATCGCTAAACAGAAGCCGAGTAGACGCTCACCTGTTTGCGGTTTTTACCCTTCCGCTCAAACTTGACAACGCCATCAATTAAAGCAAACAGCGTATAGTCTCCGCCGATACCGACGTTATTGCCCATATGGTACTTAGTACCACGCTGACGCACCAAAATGTTACCGGCAATTACCTGCTCGCCGCCATATTTTTTCACGCCTAGTCGCTGTGCGTTAGAGTCGCGACCGTTTCTTGTACTACCGGTACCCTTCTTATGTGCCATGACTTCAATATTCTCCTTTGGTTGCTCTATATCTAATTAAAGACTGTCCGATTCAAGACTGCTAATCAAAGACTGCTCATTTTCTCAATCTTGGTCTAGCTTTGCCTTCGTCTAGCTTTGCCTTCGTCTAGGTTTGCCTTAGTCTGGGTTTGCCTTGAGTCTAATCTTGCTCAGCCGTGATTGTCTTACCGCCTATGGTAATAGAGTCAATCATCACCCGAGTCAGCTCTTGGCGGTGACCCTGCTTTTTGCGAGTCTTTTTCTTGGGCTGCATTTTGTACACAATGACCTTTTTGCCGCGCAAGTGGCTGACAATAGTACCGCTAACCGTTGCGCCTTCTACCAAAGGTGTACCAATGCTAATGTCACCACCGTTCTCAACCATCAGCACATTGTCGATGGTGATGGTTTCGTCAGCCTCTACGGGCAATCGGTTGATGTCATAGAAACGACCGGGTTCTACCCGGAGCTGAGTGCCCCCAGCTGCAATAATTGCGTAAGCCATAATTCCTTATTTTCTTGAGTGCCGTACAGGTAGGCGGCTATGGGTATAGATAAAAGGCGTCAGCCAAAATCTACCTCAATAGTGTCTTTTCACCTGATCCGAGCAGTATTAGTGAGAACGAACATTTACGAGAGTATACATTGTCGCGACCTAAAGCCCCCTGTGTCAAGGGGCTACCCCGAAAAAGTAGGGATAAGCCAGGCCAGACCCAAGAACGTAACCTTAACTGGTGACTGGCGGCACGAGCGGCAGTGCTTCATCCTGACTCAGACGTTCTAAATTGTTTATGTTTACTTCACCCTTCTTCAAGAAACGCAGCGTTTCCTGGTAGAGGCTTTGCCAGAACAGATTACGCATTCCCTGACTGACCTCGGTGGGATCTACCATTGCGTGAGGCACCATGGCTGGCGCTGGATACTTATATAGCCAGCGCGGCGGCTGTTCTTTGGTTTTTGCAGTCTCTGAGTCTGCGGCATTTGAAGTAGCTAAATCAGCAAAAAATATTTCGCTGGCGTCTATATCAGCAGCATCTTCGTTTTCTGTGAGTGCAATGAAAACAGGGGTTGATTTTAGCCGTTTAATACTGTCTTTTGAGCGCACTTCGCTGCCAAAGTAGTCAGCTGCGGTGAGTGCTCCGACGGGAAACTGGAGGGCTGGATCCCAGCCGGTTTCGTTAATATCTAACGGGCCAGTGAGTTGGACAAACTGTCGTCTGTTTTCGCCAATAATTTTCAATAGCGGCGAGTAGGCGACGACTTTTTCGATGCGTTCTGGGACGCTGCTGGCCAAGCCTAATGCGGTCGCCCCACCTACCGATAGCCCCACGGCATAAATTGGCCCAGGTAGGGCAGATAGCTCCTCTAACCGCTGTTGGGCATCGGCTAAAAAGGCGCGGTGAGTTGAGGTGAAGTAGCGATCAAAGTCGGGATGGTTGGGTTGGGCGATCGCACTGGCAAAGTCTTGCATTTCAGGAGCGATCATAAACAGTCGCTGGAGCAAGGCTCGCTGCTGACCGATCACCACGCCACCGCTTTGAGCCTTTTGCACAATCGCCGCTCGCAGCACCGCATCCTGTTGCACTTTTTGCATCAGCGGCTCAGCATACTCTGGTTTTAAGTCTATCTGCGGCCAGTTTTTGGCAGGGTTTAGGCGGTCATGCCCTGCCAACGTCAGCTGATAAATGTTAAAGCCGTTGTCAAATAAATAGTTTGCTAGCCGCCACATCTGATGTGGCCGCATACTGAACCCATGAAAAATCATCACCGTGCCATGAATTGGCTCGCCTGCCGGATGAAAGCGATAGTAGGGATGCGCATTGGGTCGCTGATCGGGGTGCGATCGCACCGCTGCCAAATGAGCCTCAATCGCCCTCTGGGTTTGATCTAACTCTTGAACCGTTGGCGTTACCATCGCAGCCACCCTTTCCCTGGCTTCTCCCAATCCACCCCGCCTCCATGCAATTTGTCAATACCACATTTGTCAATATCTCAATAAAATTATAAAACTATTGCGTAACAGCCTGACTGCATACAGTAGGCACACCGATTACAATAGGCCGCTCACAATAGGTCAAAACAATTATCCTCGTACACACACTATTCCCTGACGCAGTTACCCCGTACAATTAAAAACCTGTTCTGCGCATATCGAAAAGACCTATGAAGCCCTACCTGGCGGCTGCGCTACAAATGACCAGTGTGCCTAACCTAGGTGAAAACCTGGCCCAGGCTGAAGAGCTAATTGACTTAGCCACCCGTCGCGGCGCTGAGCTGATTACGCTCCCCGAAAATTTTTCCTTTTTGGGTGATGAAAAAGCCAAATTTAGCCGCGCAGAAGAGATCTCTGTGGCCAGCGAAAAATTTATCAAAACGATGGCCCAGCGCTATCGCATCACCCTGCTAGGCGGTGGTTACCCGGTCCCCGCTCCCGATGGCCGCACCTACAACCGAGCGCTACTCGTCAATGCCAATGGCGAAGCACTCAGGCAATACGACAAAGTCCACCTATTTGATGTGAACTTACCCGATGGCAATACCTATCAAGAGTCAGTTGCCGTAACCTCCGGCAGCCGCCTACCTGAAGTCTATAAGTCAGATAGGCTAGGCAATCTAGGGATTTCCGTCTGCTACGACGTGCGCTTTCCTGAGCTGTACCGCCAACTCTCCAAAGACGGCGCAGAAGTTCTAATCGTGCCAGCTGCCTTTACAGCCTTTACAGGTAAAGACCACTGGCAGGTGTTGCTACAGGCCAGAGCCATTGAAAACACCTGCTATATGATTGCCCCGGCTCAAACGGGCTTTCACAACGCCCGCCGACAAACCCACGGGCATGCCATGATTATTGACCCATGGGGCATTACACTCGCCGACGCAGGTGAAAGCATCGGGATGGCGCTAGCCGAGATTAATCCCTCACGGCTAGCCCAGGTTCGCCGCCAAATGCCCTCGCTTCAGCACAGAGTATTTGGCTAGGCCGGTCTGGCTAAATGTGTTTGGCTAAATGTGTTTGGCTAAATGTGTTTGGCTAGACCTATTGAGATGAGCATAGTGGCTAAGCCTGTTTGGTACGACTGACTTAGCATGGCTAGCGTATCTAGTCTTGGTATGGTTAGTTGAAATATATTTGGCCTGCTTGTATTCGGTCTGCTTGGTTAACTCATGAAGTTTGAGTCTCAACCTAACCAAGCTTGATTAATGGCTTACGCCCAAATGAACAAAATAGATCCCGACTACTCATGTAAATTAGACAACGGTATCTAAAAAGCGTATTACAAAGCTCACTCGCATACAATCAAGCCCATTTATTGAAGCAAGAGTAGAAACGGCATGATAGACGGCCTCCTTTCACCCGGTTTTTCAGCGCACGAGCTCCTACCCATAGCCAGTATCCCAATAGCATTACAGAGCTTATTTCAGGGCCTGTGGATTTGCCCTTCGCCATCGCTTTTTCCCTTGCTAGCCGAAGTTGACGAAGCCGAAGTTGGCTCGCTGGTGCTAGCAGGCGTCCTGCTGAGCTTAATCACTGTTTTTATTGCTGCCAAAGTAGGTGGCGAACTCTGCGCCCGACTCAATCTGCCCTCTGTACTTGGAGAACTAGTCGGTGGTGTTGTCGTGGGCGTTTCAGCGCTCAATCTAATCGTTTTCCCTGAAGGGGGAGAAGTACCCACTTCAGCGCTAATGAATGTCATTCAAATGACAGCACATTTGGAGCCCGACGGCTTGCTTAGAGTGTTCAGCGGGGAGAGCGAGGCGCTTTCGGTCTTGGCCGAACTAGGGGTGATTATTTTGCTCTTTGAGATTGGTCTAGAGTCAGACCTGAAAGAGCTCATTAAAGTAGGGCCTCAGGCAGCTGTTGTCGCAATTATTGGTGTGCTTGCGCCCTTCATCGCAGGTACGGTCGGGCTAATTGTCTTCTTCAATATCGCCACGATACCAGCAGTTTTTGCAGGAGCTGCACTCACTGCAACCAGTATTGGCATTACAGCTAAAGTCTTGGCCGAAATGCAGCAGCTCAGCTCGCGCGAAGGCCAAATCATTATTGGCGCAGCGGTGCTAGACGATGTTCTAGGCATTATCGTATTAGCCGTTGTTGCTAGCCTTGCCAAAACTGGCGAAATCGAAATCACCAATGTTATTTACCTGGTTTTAGGCGCAGCTGCCTTTTTGGTCGGCTCGATTTTTCTGGGTCGTTTGCTTAGCCCCTTATTTGTTTCCTTAGTGGATCAACTCCAGACGAGAGGTCAGCTGATTATTACCTCCCTCATATTCGCCTTTGTGCTCTCTTACATTGCGGCGGCTATTCAGTTAGAAACGATTCTCGGTGCATTCGCCGCAGGACTCATTTTGGCGGAAACCTCCAAACGTCGAGAGTTAGAGGAGCAAATCACTCCCATTGCCGATATGCTAGTGCCGGTTTTCTTTGTCACGGTGGGCGCGCGAACGGATATCAGCGTACTTAATCCTTTGGTTCCAGCCAATCGGGAAGGCTTGATCATTGCCTCCTTTTTGGTGATTGTCGCTATTATTGGTAAAACGATTACGGGCTATGCGGTGTTTGGTCAGCCCGGAATAAACCGTTTGGCAGTTGGCTTTGGGATGATTCCTCGGGGCGAAGTCGGGTTGGTCTTTGCGGGTGTTGGCGCAGCCAGTGGCGTCCTTTCAGAATCGTTAGATGCAGCCATTATTGTGATGGTCATCGTTACCACCTTTATTGCGCCGCCGTTACTACGCCTCGTGTTTGATAGCGACGATTCTTCTACGGACGGCGAGATAAAGGCTGCGACCAGTGATGTTTTAGAATCCTCTTTAGAAGGCGCAGCAGGGGCAACATCTGCAACAACGCCGACTGCTGAGTCGTAAGTTTCTGCTTAGGCTCTGTTTCTAGAGCCCCAGTATTGTCTAATAAGTATTGCCTAACTTACTCAGCTCAGAATTAATATTTGAATTTATACGGAATATCCGTATTTATACCTGTATTCATCAATAGTTGGGCAATATCTAGCAATATGGGCTAAATGCTTAGCACGGAGAATCATTTTTCTGTGGTTGAGCAGAATACATCAATCAGAAAATCGTTAAGGCTACGAATGAAAGTGTCTTACTGATTTTGGGCTGGAATGCTTTTGGCAGATTTTTATGGCAGGGAGTCGTGATATCTTCATTTTTTAGGCAGCACTTTCTCAGCAAAAATTAAAGCTGAACGGTAAAAAACATGCATGAAAAATTCGTTTTCTTACTGATAAAGTCAAAAACAGAACAAGTAAAGTTGCCAAATCCGACTAAACTCTAAGCAATATTTAACCGCTTTATACACTGAGCATATTTACCTATGAGCATTCCGGCACTTTCTAGCAAGCTGCGCTCCAACTTCAAAATTGGTGTTTTTGACAGCGGTGTAGGGGGACTAACGGTACTCACCAGAATATGTGATCAAATGTCGCACGAGCGAGTCATTTACTTTGGCGATACGGCTCGTGTGCCCTATGGCAACCGTTCTAAAAGCGAAATCCTTCGCTTTGTCCGAGAGATCATTGCTTGGATGATGGGTTTAGAAGTCAAAATGATCATCATGGCCTGCAACACTAGCTCGGCGCTAGTGCTTGAAGAAGTGCGCTCTGAGTTTCCGATTCCTATCTTGGGCATTATTTTGCCCGGTGCTAGAGCGGCTGTAAAAAACGGTAAAAAAATTGGCGTGGTTTCTACGCAGGCAACAGCCGATAGTAATGCTTACAAGCAGGCCGTTTTAGAGATTGATCCAACCGCGCAGGTATGGCAGGTAGGCTGTCAGGATTTTGTTCCTTTAATTGAGGGCGATCGCATCTACGACCCCTACACGCTAGCCGTTGCTAAACGCTATCTCAATCCATTAATTGAAGCAGGAATCGATACATTGGTGTACGGCTGCACCCACTATCCGCACCTTGCTCCTGTTTTTAAGCAAATTTTGCCTGAGCATATTTCTCTTGTAGATCCTGCTGAGCATTTGACGGCCGCCGCCCAGCAAGAGTTAGAAATTTTAAGACTCAGACGTAGTCAGAAAGCGATGACCGAGACCTGGCCGGGGAAAATGGCTTCTAACCCTAAGAGCAGTCTCAAAAGCACAGAATTTTACGTCAGCGGCGATCCTAACAAGTTTGCTCAGGTTTCTCAGCAGTGGCTGGGGTTTAAACCTCAAGTTGCTCAGGTTTCGGTCGCTACGTTAGAGATGATTCATGCCGGGTCATCTCGATTGGGTGATTACTAAATTGCTGAAATAAGCAGAGCTAAGCAGGCATTTTTTCTAATGCCTGCTTAGCTCCATTTGACTTTTTTTGTATATAAAGGTAAAGTAGCCACCTACATTTCTGATGTGCGCGAACTCATCCACATAATGATTAAATACACTGTGACTAGGTAGCCCAGTGCTGGCAGTACGAAAGTAATTGGCTCGGCGTTGAGAAAGTGAGTCATAGCAGTTTTAAAGTCGGGTGTTGAGTTTAAGTGCAGACTGAAAAGCAGGCTGGAAAAAATAAAGCAGCGAAAGACCTATACAGAGCAAAAAATACAAAGAAAAAGCATAGAGCCCGTAACAGGCTCCTTCGTATAGATGAAGCCGGCTAGGTTGGAACTACTTGCAAAAAAAGTAGAACCACGAATAGAGCACCTGCGATCGCATCCAATAGCCGGAGCAACCTAAATAGGTGTTGTCATGCTCATCACCTTTGCCATCCGCACAGATAAAGATATGTGCGCCGTAGCTTGGATTAAAAGCGGTATGCTTTCTTTGATGGGAAGCCTATCTGCCAAAATCGACTGATTAGCAGCCGTTGAGCTACTGTTGAAGCCTTAAAGCAATATTGCAGGTACTGCATAGCTTTAAAGCTAAGGTACGATCTCCTCACAAGTCGTAACTTTCTTAAAAGTCAACTGGACAAGTTCAGCCATAAGAACAGGTCATAGAAACAAACCAACGACTGTTGAAATATCGAAAGTGCTGGTTAAAAACCTGAATTTAAAATTCTGAACTTAGAAACTCCAGCCAATGCTTTAATCGAAAGCTTAAGCTAAGAGCATTTGCAAATAGGCTTAAATCAAATAGCCTTGCTCAAATAGGCCTAATCAATAGTTCCGATTAGCCATTCTTACAGCTATCTGCAAGCAGACATTCAGCAAGAACAGGTAGGACTACAGATTTGAAAGAAAAGCTGGATCAAACATTATGCGCAAAAGCCAGATACATAAATGATACTGGTGATTTTGTTCTGTTTTAATGCTTTCATCTGATGCAACACCAGATAGCCAGCTAGCATTTTTTTGACCGACTTTTTTCAGAAAGTCTTTTGATGTTTACAGTTTATCATAAGTTTTCATTATCTGAAGGAATAAAAGTAGAAATTGCTCAGATAGCTTTCATTGGGTTCTGGAGTCCCTTTACCAGCGCAATAGCTTAGAATAAAAACAGACAGCTTAAAATTTCGTAACTTAATCCGCCTGAGTCGCGTACTCCATGACCTCAGCCACATCTCTATTCTCTCCCGTTGAAGCCGACCTAGTTCTCCTGACTGACAACTTAAAAAGTCTGGTTGGTGCTCGCCATAAAATTCTGTATGCCGCTGCTGAGCACTTGTTTGGAGCTGGGGGAAAACGTATTCGTCCGGCCATCGTGCTTTTGCTCGCTAGGGCCATTGAGTCAGATGGTGATATTACGGCTCGTCACCGTCGTCTCGCCGAAATCACCGAGATGATCCACACTGCCAGTTTGGTTCATGACGACGTCGTGGATGAGTCAGCGACTCGCCGAGGGGTTCCGACGGTTCACAGCTTGTTTAACAATCGAGTAGCTGTCCTAGCGGGCGATTTTTTGTTTGCCCAGTCATCTTGGTATCTGGCTAACTTGGACAACTTAGAAGTTGTCAAGCTGCTTTCAAGGGTGATTATGGACCTGGCCGAAGGCGAGATTCGACAGGGGCTGAAGCATTTTGATACGACGCTCTCTATTGAGGCCTATTTAGAAAAGAGCTATTACAAAACGGCCACGCTCATTGCCAACAGTGCCAAAGCCGTAGGTGTGCTCAGCGAGGTTCCTGATGCCATGGCTGAAAATCTTTATCAGTTTGGTCGTAGCTTAGGGCTGGCCTATCAGATAGTTGATGATATTTTAGATTTCACAAGTTCGGCAGAGGTGATGGGTAAACCAGCAGGCTCTGATCTGCTAAGTGGAAACCTCACTGCACCCGTGCTATATGCTTTGGAAGAAGTACCTTATTTAAAGACGCTGATTGATCGGGAGTTTGCTGAGTCAGAAGATTTTGAGCAGGCGGTTGAACTCGTTAACGCCAGCGGTGGAATTGACCGTTCTCGTGAGCTGGCTACGCAGCATGTACATCGTGCCTTAGAATGCTTGAGTCAGCTGCCACCATCAGAGTCGCGACAGGCGTTAGAAGATATTTCAGAGTATGTGCTTCGACGACTGAAATAGGGTTAGCTATCGAACTGGCCGGAGAACTGGCTGGGAAGCCTAGCCGGAAACCTAGCCAGAAAACTTGCTGGAGAACTTACCAGAGAACCTGTGAAAGCCTGTGGCTCTAGCGCGTGCTATTTGTTTGGGAGAGATCGTCATTGACTGTTTTGCTCAGCAGTCGGGACTCTCTGGCAGTGAAGTTACCAACTGGATACCCTTGCCGGGCGGTGCGCCTGCGAATGTCGCTTGCGGATTGGTAAAGCTAGGCGCTCAAGCAGACTTTATCGGAGCGGTAGGCAGCGATCACTGGGGAACTGCCTTGATTCGGCTGCTGGCTGATATGGGTGTGGGTTATAGCGGCGTGCAAACACGAATGAAAGCGCCGACTCGTCAGGTATTTGTTACCCGCAATCAGCAAGGCGATCACACCTTTGCAGGCTTTAGTGAAAACGATCCGACGGTGTTTGCCGATGCACATTTGTTTGCCGATGCTATAGATCCCATGCTGTTTGTGGGTGCTAGTTTTTTGGTGCTGGGCACCGTTTCTTTAGCTTATGAAGACACTCGACAGTCGGTGGATCAGGCAGTCAGGCTAGCGGCTGGGCAGGGAATGACTGTGCTGGTGGATGTCAATTGGCGACCAATGTTTTGGCCTCATCCTGCTGAGGCACCGGGCCGAGTTTATGACCTGATCAAGCAGGCGCAGTTTCTTAAAGTTTCGACTGATGAAGCCGAGTGGCTGTTTGGCACCCAGTCGGCAGGGGCGATCGCACGGCAGTTACCCCATTTACAAGGCGTGTTGGTCACGGCTGGTGCTGAAGGCTGTCACTATTGGATAATGGGTAATGCAGGCACTATTCCTGGCTTTTTAGTAGATGTAGAAGAAACGACGGGTGCAGGCGATGCCTTTACAGCTGGGTTTGTCCGACAGCTGATGCATACCGGAGTCGCCTGTATGAGAGATGAGGCGATCGCCCGAAAAGCAGTTGTGTATGCAAGCGCGGTAGCAGCGCTGACGACTACCCGACCAGGGGCGATCGCAGCACTGCCAACCCCTAAAGAAATCGAAGTTTTTCTCTATCTCAATAGTTCTCTATCTGAATGATGCTGAATGATGCTCTGAATAGCGTTCTATTATGAATGACATTCTGAATGGTGCTTCAACCGAATAGTTCTCTATCTCACTATAAATAGTTAAAGACTCAATAGTTAAAGACTCAATAGTTAAAGACTCAATAGTTAAAGACTCAATAGTTAAAGACTCAATAGTTAAAGACTCAATAGTTAAAGAATTCAATGGCTAAAGAAATTGAGCGTAAGTTTTTGGTAAGAGAGGATAGCTGGCGGGCGACAGCGACCGGTCAACGCTATCGCCAGGGATATATTGCAACCGCTCGCTTGGGCCATAGCGTTAGAGTTCGTATTGCTGGAGACAGCGGCTATCTCACGATTAAAGGGCCATCTCAAGGGCTAACCCGCGCTGAATTTGAGTACGCGATTCCAGTAGCCGATGCGCAGGAAATGTTAGAGACGCTGTGCGATCGCCCATTTATAGACAAAGTTCGCTACCGCCTACCAGTCGGCGACATTTTGTGGGAAATAGACGAATTCGCAGGTGAAAATGCAGGCCTGATCGTCGCTGAAGTAGAGCTCACCTCAGAGGCCCAGCCCTTTGAAAAGCCAAACTGGCTAGGCGAGGAGGTCTCAGGCCAGGCCAAGTACTATAACGCCAGCCTGGTGCGTAATCCCTATTCCAAATGGCCCAAGGAATAGCCTAAGGAATAAAAAATAGCGAATTGATCTGCCTAACTGGCTGCCCAATTCACATAGGGTAGTTGTTCTGCTGTTTTAGCGATCGCCTCAGCGCTAGCGACTAGTTGGCCGCAAGCGTCCCAAGTCCCCTTCAAAAACATCTGCCGAGAGCCATCGCCCATATTGACCGCAAAGCTCAAATCACCAGCTGTCACGTTCATTGATTCCAAATCGAGGCTGATCTCAACGGTCGGATCTTGTTCAATCAATTTTTGTAAAGCTGTCACATGGTCACCTTGAGCGGTGACACAGGGCACCCCCATAGCTACGCAGTTACCAAAAAATATTTCTGCAAAGCTTTCGCCAATGAGCGCTTTGATACCCCATCGGGCGATCGCTTGCGGCGCATGCTCACGCGAAGAACCGCAGCCAAAATTGCGATTCACCACCAGTACTTCAGCCTCTTGATACGGCTTCTGATTAAAGGGATGATCGGCTAGCTGCTGGCGATCATCAGCAAAAACCTGTTCTCCTAAGCCATCAAAGGTCACGGCTCGTAAGAACCGGGCTGGAATAATCCGATCGGTGTCAATATCGTTGCCTACAAGGGGCAACCCGTGACCAGAAATCGTGGTGATTTGGGCTGAAGAAGAATCACTCATAGTTAATTAAAATGGCTGAAAGTAAGATGGCAAAACTAAGCAGAACGGTGCTAGAGCCTGTCAGATATCCTACCGTAATTCACGGATCGTAATTCACGCTAGCGGTTCTGGCCTAACTACAAAGCCGTCAAACTACAAAGTAGCAGCGCCTCAGTCCATTCCACGACAGCGCCGTAAGTATCTCCGGTATGCCCACCGAGCTTTTTGTTGAAGTAGGCACTCGTGAGAGTGGCAATCACAAAACCGCCTATCATCGTTCGCCAAACCATTGCGGCAGACACGATGTTAAACCATCCCAGGCTACCGCTAATTAAAATAATGACCGCTAAGCTAGGCAACGTATACTGTACTGAAGGAAGCGCAGCCTGGTGAAAAGCACCTTTGCCTTCTTTTTTTAGGTAGGAGTACCGGGCGATCGCCCACTGCTGTCCCCATCGTCCCCATACGGCTACACTGACTAAAGCAAACGCCCGATCGTCGTCCGGCAGCGCGGCTAGCGCCATCACTTTAAGCAGTATCAAAACCACCAGGGCCATCCCGCCAAACGCACCCATCCGGCTGTCACTCATAACGGCCAATCGCCTGTTAGCATCCGGCACTGCTAGCCCATCTGCCGTATCCATCACGCCATCTAAATGCAGTCCGCCCGTCACCGCTATCCACAGCGCCACTACCAGCACACTGCTAACCCCATTGGGAACCCGAAGTGCTGACAAAGCCTCATAAGCCAGTGCTAGCAGGCCACCAACAACAATCCCAACGCCCGGCACCCAACAAGCAATCCACCGAAACTCCAGCGGCCATCGCGGCGGAATAGGCAAGCAGGTGTAAAACATCAGCGCCCCGTTCCAACTCGCCCAGAACGATTTCGCAGTCGATTTCGCAGTCGATTTCATCTATTTAATAAGTACAATACCGAATCATATTCTCCCTCACCGGCAAATTTGCGATGAATTGGAATGCCACTCACTATCAGCAGCAGTACAGCTATATTTGGCAACATGGCGAAAGCCTGCTGGCACAGCTGAATCCTCAGGTTACGGAGAAAATTCTTGACTTGGGCTGTGGGACTGGGCAACTAGCAGGACAAATTTCGGCTAGTGGTGCTGAAGTGATTGGGATAGATAGCGATCCTAATATGATTGCTCAAGCTCAGGCTAACTACCCCCATATCACCTTCAAAGTAGCTGATGCTGCCGACTTTCAGCTGGTTGAGCCTGTGGATGCAGTGTTTTCTAACGCGGCGCTACATTGGGTGACGCAAGCTGAAGATGCGGCTCGCTGCGTGGCGCGATCGCTAAAACCCAACGGGCGATTTGTTGCAGAGCTAGGCGGCAAAGGCAATGTGCAGACGATCCTCACCGCCCTAGAAACCGCTTTAGAAACAGTGAGCAATCTGGGTGAGGAGATGCGCGATCGCCCCACCCTAAATCCTCTAACCCCCCCAAACAACCTAAACCCTTGGTATTTCCCCAGCATAGGAGAGTACAGCAGCCTGCTTGAGAAAGTCGGATTCGAGGTGGTCTTTGCCCAGCTATTTGATCGGCCCACGCCTTTAGGGGATGCTGGCTTAGCCGGATGGTTAGCCATGTTCTCACAGCGCTTTTTTGCGGATCTTTCTGCCGCACAATGGGCTCAGATCGTGAGTGCTGTTGAGACTGCTGCCAGTGAGCTGTATCAAGAAGGGCAATGGATTGCAGACTATAGACGCTTACGAATAGTAGCCGTTAAGAAATAGCTGCAACCCCGACGACTTCCAGGAATGGACACAACACTGGGTCTTGTCGATTTTTGAGTTCTTTCAATTTTCCAATTCTTTCGATCTTTTAGTTCTTTCGATCTTTAGAAAAAGACGCCACGACCGGTTGATCCAGCACTCGCATGCCGTTTAACGCATTAGGGTCTATTTGCAAATTGGTGACATAGTCGTCATGAGGATGCTTGGTCGGCTTGAAGGGTTTAATTTTGTTGATCACTCGGTAGCTGAATCGCTTAGCTGCGGACCGGAAACCGTCTTCACGCATGGAGCGGTTGGTGACTCCTAGGTTGCGCATAATGTAGCGATTCGCCTGCTGCACCAGCGCGCGACGCTGTTGAGTAGGGGCTCGAAAACTTGTAGTCAGTGAGACATTCATAGTCAGGTTTTCGATGCGATGGGGCGCATTGTGCGGCCAAGAAACGACTTTGCCAGGTGTGAGTAAAAAGCTTTCGGCAGCCTCGTCAAAGCTAGGATCGTAAGGCAAAAACTCGGCTATTTCACCCGTGTAAATCTCTTCCAAAAAGTCTTGAGGAACAAATCGCAAGTCCATCGCGGGGTATACCCACAGGCGCTTTTGGCCGCTGATATGCCACAGCATATTGGGCGACTCATCCATGTGGTAATACACCTGAGCACCCGGTGACGAAATCAGCATAGTTGTGTAGCTAGCGACCAAGTCGCCCAGGTGCGGACAGTGCTGGTCAAGATGGCGATACATACCTCTTACAAGCTCGGCATAGTCCTTACTGTGCTTTTCTAAAGAAATAATATTGAGCCACAAGCGGCCTTTTTCAACCGCATTCCACAGGTCTTCACCGCTGCTGTCGGGATGAATATCTACGCTTTGCCATTCAGAACGGTTTGTTTTGTCGGTGCCCATGGTAAAGGCTTGTAGGCACGACCGTGGGTAGGTGTCTAGCAAGGTTATGAGCGCTGACTTTTCAAACAGTGGTAGTTGATGGTAGCTATGGTCAAACAGCTGGGTTTTGCGGCCAAATGCGGCGTAGTCTTGAGGGCTCCAGCCAATACGGGGGGTGCCATAATTGTTGAGGTTGTTGGCAGAGTCTAGCGTAGAAGCTGGTGCGGAAGGGGAAGCTGTCGTCATAGTGTTTGATCGGGTGTTCAATTGGGTGTTCAATTGGGTGTTCAGTTTGTCTTGGGTTGGATGGATCGTGATGGGAAGATTAGGCAATCTATTGATGGGTGATCTAATTGATTTGTAATCCGATTGATGCAAAATCTATTGATCCGGTATCTTCTACTGATTGATGGGCTCAGATGCATTTAACGACAGGGCTGAGTTGATGAAGGGTTCTAGGACATTCACAAAACTTTGCGAATGGGTGTCGCTGAGCATGGTGGAATGTCCGCCCGGAACGTCTTTAACCTCAATGGTGGTTTGGCTGTAACGGCTCCAGCCAAAGAGCGGATCGGCGTATTCTGTGATGTAGGCGTTGTCGGCTTTGGTGCCGTTGCCTTGGGTAGCCCGAATTAACAGCACCTTGCCTGAGAGCTGATATTCCATTGCGTCGTCGGGGCGATAGTGGTGGTAGGCAAATAGGATCAGATCGCGAACAGAGAGGCTGCGCAATACTGAGGGTAAGGGCAAGGCGTTGTCCTGAAACCATTGGAAAGATCGAGTGCGAAGACCGGTTTCAAGTTGTTGATAGGCGTTAGATATTTCGTAGCGCAATGTGTTGGTGCCCTTTTGCCAAACTTTACAGGCGATTTGTTTTACGCTTTGTTGTGAAGTCCACAGGCTACTCAAACTGTCTGCACGCGCGCTGGCGATGAGGCCCTCTCGCTTTTGGGCCATTGGTGCAGGAGCGTCCATTAAAATCAGGTTTACAGGTTGTTGGCGCTGCTCTAGCTGACGCGCTGTTTCAAAGGCGATGACTCCGCCTGCGCACAGCCCGCCAATCAGATAGGGGCCGTTTGGCTGTATCTGACGAATTTGATCGACGCAGTGCTGCGCCAACTCTGGAACACGGCTACAGGTGAGGACGCCATTTTGACCTTTGGGCGGCGCGATCGCATAAACCGAGCGATCGCCCTTTAACTGCCTGGCTACATTTAAATAGAGTGTCGTATCGCCATCTACATCATGAACCAAAAACAAGGGCGGATTAACCGTACCTGACCGCAGGGTTACCAGTGCATTGGGTTGAACCACCAAAGATTCGATCTGTTCTAATCGGGTGGCCATTTGTTCAACCGTTGGCGCTGAAAAAATATCAACCAACGGTAGACGCTGGCCCAATAGGGCTTCAATCTCGCTAAAGAGGCGCATCACCAGCAGCGAATTACCGCCCATATCAAAGAAGTTGTCGGTAATGCCAATTGCGTCTACATTCAGCACCGATTGCCACAGCGCCACGAGCTTTTCTTCTAGCGGGGTTCGAGGCGGTACGAGGGCTTGCTGACTGGCTTGCCAATCAGGGGCAGGGAGGGCTTGACGATCTATCTTGCCGTTGGCATTTTTCGGCAGCTCAGGCAGCTCTACAATCACCGATGGCAGCATAAAGGCAGGGAGTTGCGATCGCAAAAACGCCTTTAGATCATCCTGTTTCAGCACCTGCTGCGGCTTAGGCACCACATAGGCCACCAGCCGCTTATCTCCCGGCACATCTTCTCTGGCAATCACAATTCGATGCTGAACTTGTGGATACCTGTCTAGGCAGCTCTCAATTTCACCCAGCTCAATCCGAAAGCCTCGGATTTTCACCTGAAAATCCACCCGTCCGACAAACTCAATCAGACCGCTCTCATCCATCCTGACCAAGTCGCCCGTTTTGTACAGACGCTGCCCCGGCTCAAACGGACTGTCAATAAACACACTGGCGGTCTTTTCTGGCAAGTTCATATAGCCGCGAGTGACCCCTGGCCCTCCAATATGCAGCTCACCCGACTCACCGGGTTTGACCGGCTTTAAATGCTCATCTAATACATAGGTTTGCGCGTTGCGAATAGCGCGGCCAATGGGCAAATCGTGCTGAGCATCGTAATTTTCTCCTACCACGTCGTATAGCGTGGTAATCACAGTTGTTTCAGTGGGCCCATAAGCGTTGAACAAGCGGGGATAGTCGCCGACCTTTTGGAGCCACTGCTGGCAAAGCGCAAGGGAGGCTTTTTCGCCACCAAACAGTACCAGACGCAGGCAAGCAGGCAGCGTAATGCCGAGTCGGTCAATACCGCTGACCAGCTCATGCCAAAAGGCGGTGGTGAACTGAATCACCGAGACTTCTTGCGTGGCGATAAAGTCAACAAACGTCTGTGTAGAAGTGACCATTTCATCGGAGCGCAGTACCAGCGTGCCACCGACCGCCAAAGTCGGATATACCTCGGAGACAATAAAGTCAAAGCTCATGGTTGAAAACTGAAGCATCCGGTCAGCGGCGCTCAGGTCAATGGCTTCGGCTAGGGCAAGGCTGTAGTTCACTAGGCCGCGATGGTGGGCCATGACGCCTTTAGGATTGCCAGTAGATCCGGAGGTGTAGATAACATAGGCCAGTTGCTCGGGAGCGATCGCCACATTCGGATTTGTCTTAGGCTGCGATTGCAGTTGCAAAGTCGCTGTGTCTAAGCAGATTATTTGGCCTAAATCGCTAGATAGCGTTGCTAACAAATCGCTCTGGGTGAGCGTAATGTTCACTTGAGCATCGGCCAAAATGTACTGTCGCCGGGTTTCGGGATAGTCGGGATCGATGGGCACATAGGCCGCGCCCGCTTTGAGAACGCCGAGGAAGGCAACCAGCATATCGGGCGATCGCACCAGACTAATGGCAATCAGTTGCTCGCCCTTAACACCCAGACTGATCAAATAGTGAGCCAGCTGATTAGCCTGCTCGTTGAGCTGTTGGTAGGTTAGTGGGTGGCCATTGTGATGTACAACCGCGACAGTATGGGGGGTTCGCTGCGCCTGTGCTTCGAACAGACCATGCAATGTGAGTTCATCAGCAGAAGAGACTGCTCGTGGAGAGGTTAAGCGAGATGCGGATGACGATACGGTCGTCGATGAAGAGGTAGCGGTCTGCATAGTGATTAGATATAGCAAGACTTAGCGAGAAGTTTGCCAGAAGGATAGAGCACTGGGGAAAAGAGCACTGGGAGAAAAACAGCCAGCAAAAAACAGCCAGCAAAAAAAACAGTTGATTAAACTAGTAATTACATCTGGAAATAAAGTTGGGAATTGTAAGATCTGACTATTCTCCAATCGGTCTAGTTCCATAAAAGGTATCCGCCAGTTGGCGGATTGCTCCTCAAAAAAGTTCTGAAAAAGTTCTAGCGATCGCGCAGCCTACCCTCTTAGGAAAATCATTACGCTTAAAAAATCACTATGCTGTAGGAAGAGAGGCTTTGGTCTATTTCAGAGCTTGTTTTTCTTAATGTGTGCATCTCCTTCCATGCACTGGTTTTTATGCGTTTGCCCTTTTCTGGTCGTTTTAAGCGGCCGCTGCCCTGGTTTCTGGCGTTGGGATTTCTCGGCATTGTGGCAGCTGTTGGGATTGCCTTTTCCCTGTCTCGCCGCGGCCCACAATACGACATTAATGAACTCACGGTACCCGTCACTGCTGACGAGCTAACCGTGCGGATCACTGCTAGCGGTAGCGTAGAACCGTTACGGACGGTAAACCTTAGCCCTAAGACCTCAGGCACCCTAGAGTCGCTATTGGTAGAGCAAGGCGATCGCGTTACTCAAGGTCAGCTGATTGCCCGTATGGACAGCACCCAGATCGATGCTCAGCTCGCGCAAAACCGAGCGAGCGTTGCTGAAGCCCAAGCTCAGTTAGACGACACACTCAACGGAGCCTCTAGTACCGATATCCGACAGGCCGAAGCTGCTGTGGCCGCCGCCGCCGCTCAGCTCACCGATGCCCGCGCTCGCCAAACGCTTGCCGCCGATGATTTGAGTCGCAATCAGCGCCTGTACAATCAGGGTGCGATTTCACGCAGCGACTTAGACCGGGCGATCAATGAAAATCGCAGCGCCACCTCGGGAGTTAATCAGGCAATTGCGGGTGTTAACGAAGCGGAGCAGCGCCTGATTGATCAGCAAGACGGCAACAATGCCGAGACGATTGCCCAAGCTCAGGCGCGCCTAGATCGCGCCATTGGCCAACTACAGTCGATAGAAGTGCAGCTCGCCGATACCGAAATTCGCGCCCCCTTTGACGGCATTGTCACCCAACGTTTCGCTGAAGAAGGTGCGTTTGTAACGCCTACTGCAACCGCTTCAGATGTGACATCAGCAACTTCTACTGCGATTGTGGCGATCGCCAGTGGACTAGAGGTAATTGCCGAAGTCCCTGAAGCAGACATCAGTCGCATTCAAGTGGGGCAGACGGTAGAGATACAGGCCGATGCGTTCCCGAATCAGACGTTTGAAGGCAGGGTACGGCTGATTGCACCGGAGGCGATTGAGCGGCAAAACGTGACCGTTTTTCAGGTGAGAGTACAGCTGCTGAGCGGGACCGATCAGCTGCGATCAAATATGACGACGACGGTTTCTTTTATTGGCGATCGCCTGGAAAATGCGCTGGTTGTTCCGACGGTTTCTATCATCACTCAGAGCGGGGAGTCGGGCGTGCTGGTTCCTGGAGAGAACGGTCAAGCCCAGTTTGAACCAGTGGTTTTAGGATCTCAGGTGGGTGAGCAAATTCAAATTATTGAGGGATTGGAAGCGGGCGATCGCGTCTTTATTGATCTGCCACCGGGTCAAAGTCTAGAAAATTTAACATTTGGTAGATAAAAACAGGTAGATAAAAACAGGTGAACAGGTGATTAGATAAAGACGTTTTAACTAGATACCCTGAGTGAAATCACCCAGTGCTCGGAATCACATATCAGCGGCTAATGGCGTCCTAATATACGGCGATGCTCCGAGTTGTCACTCGTTTCGTCACTTTTCAAGGGTCTACCATGATTACCAATGCTCTCAGCAATCGCCCCACATTTGCATTAAAAGCGCGATTACTCTTCTCAATGCCATTGGCAGTGCTCACAGCCTTATGGGCAATCGCACCTGCTGCTGCAACAACCTTCAACTTTAAGGGAACTGATGTCGGGGGCAACCCAACCGTTGGCGAATACCGCGTTATTTCAGCTGACTTTAACACCAACAGCAATCTCTTTTCTTGGTCTTCTACACTGGCCCGCAATGCCCGCAACAACCGTCTGGCAGATGGCGGCTGGTTAGTGATCAGCGATGGGCCAGACCCTAGACCCTTTTCTCAGGAATACGTCATCTTTTACTTAGATGGCAACAATGGTAAAGTCTCCGCCTACGACTACAGCAACACCCATCGCAGCCACAGCTGGGGCAGCACCACCTTTCTGGGTTCAGCACCGCTTACCAGCACCACCACTGCCGATGGAGAACAGCGCACTCTAGACTTTAGCTTTGATATGAGCGCCATCAACAGCCGTACAGATTTTGGCGCTGACTGGAAAGGAACCCAGTTTACCGACAAAATTGGGATTTGGTTTCATGGCTTAGATGGTCTACAAGCTAGCTACTTGGAAAGCGAAGAGCTTAGCCAATTTAGCTACAAGGCCCAAGGCTGGTATGACGCTAGCTCAAAAGAGACCATCGCTTTAGCGAGCCACCCACCCACCTCTCAAGATATTCCAGAGCCCGGCATGATTGCAGCCCTAGGTGTGGTCGCTGTTGCAGCATTTAAATTGAAATGGCAAAAAAACTCTTAGCACTGAATTTTTAATCGTTGAGATGGTGGTCGCTATGGTGGTCGCTATGATGGTCGCTAGGGTGGTAACGATCACTCATGTCCTAGCGCCCTTCCAGACTGCGGGGATCTAATGCATCTCTGAGGCCGTCGCCAAGCAGATTAAACGACAGCACGGTAATAATAATGAGTACAGCAGGCGGCCATACCAGCCAGGGATACAGAATTAAAACAGAAGCGTTGGTGCCTGCCGATAGCATGTTGCCCCAAGAGGGGTCGGGCTCTTGAATACCGAGGCCAATGAGGCTTAAAACAGCCTCAGAAATGATGTAGCCCGGAACGGCAAGCGTGGCGGTGATAATCACGTAGGTGGCTGTTTGCGGCAAAATATGGCGGGTAATGATGTGGAGCGATCGCGCCCCCATCGACTGAGAGGCCTGTACAAACGTGCGTTCTTTAATCGAGAGCACTTCGCCTCGAATCACCCGCGCTAAGCCAGCCCAGCCCACAAAAGAAACGATCAAAACGATCATCAAAAAACGCTCAGAACTCTCTAGCTCAGCAGGCAACAAAACACCGAGCGCCACGAGCAAATAAATCGAAGGAATCGTCATAATCACTTCGACTAAGCGCATGAGCACGGCATCTATCGCGCCCCCAAAGTAGCCCGAAATGCCGCCCACTAATAAACCCAGTGGAAAGGAAATAGCAATCCCAATGAGCCCAATGCTCAAGCTAATTCTGCCGCCATGCACCAACCGGCTAAATACATCACGAGCCGCATTGTCTGTGCCAAAAATATTGATATAAGCAGGTGCGATCGCCACCGCTTCAGACAGCGATGGATCTTCTACAGCGCCACTCTCAACCCGACTCTCAACCCGACTCTCAACCCCAGAAGAATCAGGCGTGACATCAGCCACACCATATAAATGCAGGTTGCCAGGAATCCCTTTGAAAATCTCATACTTTTTAATCTCAATCTCACCGTCCAAAGTCCAGCGCTGAATCACCGGCAGCGTGAAGGCAAACAAACGATATTCATCGCCCTGCATAAATAGTCTCAGCGGTGCAGGGCGGCTATAGTCTGCTTCTATGAGCTGAGCGCCCGTATTGACATTAATCGGGCCTCGAATCGTAGGATATACATGAGGGCCAATAAACTCACCCGTTTCCACCGCGCGCCAATAAATTTGAGTAGGCGGCAGCAGTGATCCACTCGGCTGCGAATCAGTCGGGCCATAGGGCGCAACAAAATCGGCAAAGATGGCGGCCATATAAAAAATAATCAGCACAACGACCGCAAAACGGGCCAGCGAGTTGGTTTTAAGCTTTTGCCACCAGGATCGAGTTTCCATTTGCACTACTGCTAAGAAGGCCTAAGAACGGCTAAATACGACTAAAAAGTAAAGACAACAGCTAGGCCAGTAAAATCTGGACTACTCATCTGAACTACTCAACTGTTTGGACATTACATTAGCAGCAATTTAGCGCTTTGGCCCTTTAGTGACTACCTGCGAACTGACCTGCCAATTGACCTGCCAACTCGCGAGCCGCGCCACAGAACCTTCAGTTAAATACAGTCCTGCTATATAGCCATCAGAGCTATGACTGTTTTGGCAGTGACCCAATTACCCATCAAAGTTATTAGGAATGCGCGATAATGGGAATGTTTAACTTTTGTAAACGCAATTTCAACCTCTGCTCATTATAGGTAGCGTTAAGCCTCGGCAGAGCCTGTCATCCCGATACTTGCAACTAACCACCTGTGACCTACCAAAATTTTCAAGACGACAACCTTAAAATAGGCGGACAACTGGGCGGACAAGCAGGCGAAAACGCCGAACGAAAACTGCCGCTAAACACTGCCGCTTACGATCTGCCGACTGAGCGCAAAAATTATGACGATGCTGACTTTAGCCCGCAAAAGGCGAATGATCAACAAAATAAAAGGGACAGGCTAGGATGGCTAAGCGGTCCCCAGGGACTGTTGCTAGGCTTGGCGCTTGGACTAGGCATTGCCTTTGCTAGCACGCGACTTAACCAGCCAGCGGCCACTCCTGAGGTCACGCCAACCGCAGCTGAAACACCCGTCTCTAGCGGCAGCGTCACGACCGTACGAGCCCAAAGCGCCCCGGTTAAAGAAACTATTTCGGCCAGCGGGACGGTGGCAGCCTTTGATTTGCTATCAGTTTCGCCCAGAGCCAGCGGACTCCAAATTCAGGCGGTGACCGTGCGAGCGGGCGATCGCGTAACCGCTGGCCAGGTACTCGCCACCCTAGATGACAGCATTCTTCGCGCCCAAATTGAACAAGCCGAAGCCCAGGTGATAGCCGCTCAAGCCGATGTCGCCCAAGAAGAAGCCAGAGCCGCCCAGGCTCAAGCGACTGCCGCCGAAGCCCAAGAAAAATTTGACCGCTACGCATCCTTACAGGCCCAAGGTGCCGTTAGCCAAGAAGAACTGGCAACCCTACGCACTGAGCTTACGACCAGCCGCGAATCTATTGGTTCAGCCGTTGCTGCAATCAACAGTGCTAAAGCCAACGTCCGCAGCCGTCAGGCTGAAGTTGCTCAGCTTTACACTCAGCTCGATCAAACTCAGGTGCTGGCACCCGCCAGCGGCATCATCGCTGAAAAAACGGCCACCGTCGGCGACACCGCCACCACCGGCACGCCTTTGTTCAAACTCATCAGCGGTGATCAGTTAGAACTCGCCGTTGAGCTCGCCCAATCTCAGCTCGCTAAAATCAACGTTGGATCTGCCGTACAAATTACCGCCAGCGCCGATCCTAACCTTCAGCTCCAGGGGCAAGTTCAAAGTATTGATCCAACGCTTGAAGCCCAAAGCCGAAAGGCCACCGTAAAAGTCAGCCTGCCCAGCAGCGATAAACTTCGCCCCGGCATGTTTTTGCAGGCCGCCATTACTACGGGCTCTCGCCAGGGCGTTGTCGTCCCCGCCGAGGCAGTAGTCCCCCAAGCGAGCGGCGGCTTTGTGGTCTATACCCTCAACGCCGATAGAACCGTGAAAGCCAACCCCGTGACAATCGGTAACCGCACTCCGGCGAACGGCAGCACCCCGGCCAAAATTGAAATCAGCTCCGGTATTCAGGCCAACGTCCCTGTCGTGGTCGCAGGCGCAAGCTACCTCCAAGATGGCGACTTGGTAGATCCTGTTCTTCCCTAATTTCCTCTTCTCTAAAATTTCCTGTTTCCCCAATTACTCTTTTCCCAATTCCTGGTTTCTCTAAATTCCCCCACTCTCCTGCTGGCCCAATGTTCAACATCTCTGCCTGGTCAATCAAACGCCCAGTCCCCACCCTTGTTCTTTTTTTAGTGCTCACCGTCGCAGGCCTAGTCGCCTTTGGCCAACTCGGTGTGGATGCTAACCCTAATATCGATGTTCCGGCTGTCTTAGTCGAAGTTCGACAGACGGGCGCAGGCCCTGCCGAATTAGAAACGCAGGTGACGAGAAAGGTGGAAGATGCGGTCGCTGGGCTAGGTGATATTGACCAGCTCACCTCTACTGTCTCAGATGGATTATCTACCACAGTGATTTCGTTTGATTTGGGGGTAGATACCGAGCAGGCCACTAATGACGTGCGCGATGCCGTTACTCGCATTCGCCAAGATTTGCCCCAAGATGCTCAAGAGCCGCTGGTTCGCCGCCTAGAATTTAGCGGGGGGCCTACCGTCATTTACACAGTGGCCTCTGATCAGCGTTCAGTAGAAGCGCTCAGCGATTTGGTGGATCGCACAATCAGTCGCAGGCTGCTGTCGGTAGATGGGGTTTCTCAGGTCACGCGCGTGGGCGGGGTAGATCGAGAAATTCGGGTTGATTTGCAGCCCGATCAGCTCAATGCCTTGGGCATTACTGCAACGGCCGTGAACGACCAGATTCGCGCCTTCAATATTGACTTGCCGGGGGGCCGCAGTGATATTTCCGGTATTGAGCAGGGCATTCGCACCTTAGGCAGCGCTGATACGGTTGCTGCGCTACAGGCGTTTAACGTGGTGCTCCCGGCAGGTGACACGGTGCCGCTCACTAGCCTGGGAACCGTGAAGGATGACTTTGCCGAGATTCGCACGTCTGCCTATAGCAATGACACTCCGGTGGTGGGATTTGAGGTGTATCGCAGCAAGGGTAGCGTTGTTGTTGGGGTAGAAGATGGGGTCAAAGCGGCGATCGCAGATCTAGAAAACACCTTGGATGAAGACATTTCCTTTCAGCTGGTATTCACTCAAGCCACTGATATTCGCGACTCCTACCAAGCCTCTATAGATGCCTTGATTTTGGGCTGCATTTTAGCCGTTGTTGTAGTCGGGCTGTTTCTTCGTAACTGGCGCACAACGCTGATTACTGCCACCGCTCTGCCCCTCTCTATTATTCCAACTTTTTTGGTACTTCAGGCGCTTAACTACACGCTCAACAGCATGTCACTCTTGGCGCTAACGCTCGCCGTTGGCAACCTAGTAGATGATGCCATTGTTGAAATTGAAAATGTTGAGCGGCATATTCAAATGGGCAAGCCGCCCCTGCAAGCCGCGCTAGACTCTACTGCTGAGGTGGGCTTAGCTGTGGTGACCACCACTGCAACAATTGTGGCCGTATTTTTGCCTGTTGCCTTTATGGGCGGGATTCCCGGCCAGTTTTTCCAGCCCTTTGGGGTGACGGTTGCCGTTGCTACCATGTTTTCGACGCTGGTTGCGCGCTTGGTAACCCCGATGATGGCAGCCTACTTGCTCCAACCCCAAGTAGAAGGTCAGACTGACAATATGGTCATCGCCGCTGATGGCATGCGAGTGCCCCGCCTGTTGCTGCCTTATCACAAGCTTTTGAACAGTGCGCTGCGGCATCGGCTGCTGACGATTATTTTGGCGCTGAGCTTTTTTATCGGTAGCTGCATGCTGGCGCAGTTTATTCCCACAGCGCTGTTTGATGCGGGGAATACTGACCTCACCACAGTACAAGTAGAGCTGCCGCCAGGTTCTACACTGGCTAAGACCGATCAAGTCAGCAAACTGGTGAGCGATCGCCTCTTGGCCCATCCTGCCACCGATCGCGTCTTTCGCACTCAAGAGCCAGGAGAGTCCACAGCCTACGTACAGCTTAAGCCCAAAGACGAACGCGTGAATCGCCTGACCTTTGAGCAAAGCATGCGCGAGGAGTTTAAGACTATTCCCGGCACCCGAATTAACTTTGTGAGTCAGGGCGCGGGCGGCGGCGGGAAAGGGCTCGAAATTGTACTCACTGGCGAAAATCCAGAGCTGCTGGGCGAAGCGGCTCAAACCCTAACGCAGCAAATGCGGGCGGTGCCTGGCCTTGTAGAGGTCTCTTCTACGGCGGCGCTGGTTCAGCCAGAGATTTTGATTAGACCAGATCCGATTCGTGCAGCTGACTTAGGCGTATCGGTCAGTAGCATCGCGCGGACGGCATCTTTGGCCACGCTAGGCGATGCGGAATCCAATCTGGCTGACTTTAATGCGGGCGATCGCCAAATTCCTATCCGCGTCCGACTCTCACCTGAATCTACTCAGGACATTACCACCCTAGAAAACCTTCAGGTGCCCTCCCAAAATGGCGATATGGTGCCGCTGATTGCCGTGGCCGACATTGAGTTTGGCAGTGGCCCTGCTCAAATTGACCGCTTTAATCGCTCTCGGCAGGTGACCGTCGGCGCAAACTTGCAGGGCATTGAACTCGGTGAGGCGATCGCCGCTGTCGATGAACTTCCGGCCATGCAGAACCTGCCAGACGGCATTCGTCAGCAGCCAACCGGTGATGCTGACATTCAGCGAGAAATTTTCAGTCGATTCGGCCTTGCACTCGGCACTGCGATTATGATGATCTACGCAGTACTTGTCCTGCTCTATAACGACTTTCTCTATCCCTTTGCCGTTATGGTCGCCATTCCGCTTTGCGTCGGTGGCGCGCTGATGGGCCTATTGATCGCCCAAAAGCCCATGGGCCTGTTTGCCCTCATCGGTATCGTACTGCTGGTGGGCCTAGTGACTAAGAACTCGATTCTGCTGGTAGACTACGCGCTGATTGCCCTGCAAGAAGGCAAATCGCGCCGTCAGGCCGTGATTGAAGCCGGCATTATCCGCCTGCGACCGATTTTGATGACCTCACTTTCGACCGTAGCGGGCATGGTACCAATCGCGCTGGCAATTGGAGCCGGAGGAGAAACGCGAAGCCCAATGGCGATCGCAGTTATCGGTGGCTTTTCTACCTCGACCCTCCTTACCCTAGTTGTCGTTCCTGTATTTTTCACCTACATTAGCGGTGCCCGCAGTCGTACAGCCCGAGTGCTTAGCCGCGCCACTGGCATTGGTCGCGCCACTTCAGCCCGTTCCCTCTAAACTTGTAACAGTACTTGTGACAATACTTATAACCATCTAATGACAATCTCAGCCTAACAAATCCAGGCCTAATTCATCTAAACTCAATAAAGTCTAGGAGAGTTAGAGAGTTAGAGAGTCTTACAACAAAGATTGTTCTATCTATCTCAAAAAAATAAAATAATCTTTTAATGTTCTATTTCAAAAAGTGCAAGATTTTTCCGGCATAAACTCATCCCACATGAACCAACAAACCTAAACCGTGACAAATCTGTCTAACAGATAGAAATAAATCTGTCTAAAGATAGAAATGACAAGAGGCTGTTCTTTGGTCAGATTGACTGAGACCAGAAATACCCTACTATAGCCAGGTACAAATAGGAACCAACAGCCCAGTTGGTCAGGACAAATTGTGAGCTATCAGCCCATTGGAGACTATGGCATCATTGGTAATATGCGGACAACCGCGCTAGTCGGGCTCAACGGATCGATAGACTGGTTTTGCCATCCTCGCCATGACTCTCCCAGTATTTTTGGCGCTATTTTAGATAGCCAAAAAGGGGGCCATTTCAAGATTGAGTCCTTGATTAAGGGTGATAACCACCGACAGTTTTACTATCCTGAAACCAACATTTTAATCACCCGATTTTTATGTGATTGCGGTGTTGGCGAAGTTGTTGATTTTATGCCGTTAGGCAACTCAGTGATTCGCAACTGGATTATTCGGCAGGTTCGGACAGTTCGCAATGAAATTAAGTTTAGAGCAGAATGCTATCCTGCTTTTGACTATGGCCGAGCCACCCATAAAACAACTCGTACAGGCATTGGGGCACGTTTTTCCTGTGTAGAAGATCCCTATGGCAATACTCGCCCAAACAATTCAGTAGACGATGGCGCAAAGGCGCAGTACAGAAATTTTGAGCTGGTGACTGAAGTCCCCTTAGAAGTAAATGAGCGCGGTGCTTTTTCCGAATTTACGCTTAAAGAAGGAGAAACAGCAACGTTTCTCTTTAGACCCGCTCAGAGTGTGACCGAGGAAGCCCCTCTGTCTGAAAAATCTCACAAATCTGATAAATCTGACAGCAGATCTTTTGTTCGATCTTCTGACAAGCAATATACTGATGCGCTATCCGCACTATCTAGGGCCAATACAACAACTAAGAAACAACAGGTAAGCCCGACTGCACCTTTATCCGAGCACCAGTTGAGTCACTTAGACCAAACGGCTGAGTCATTTTTTTCAGAAACAGTTACTTACTGGCGCAAGTGGCTTTCTCAATGCGTGTACACTGGGCGCTGGCGCGGGCGAGTGAAGCGATCTGCGCTAGCACTCAAGCTCATGACCTACGAGCCTACGGGCGCAATAATAGCGGCCCCAACGACTAGCCTGCCTGAGAAAATTGGTGGAGAGCGCAACTGGGACTATCGCTATACCTGGATTCGAGATGCCGCTTTTACCGTTTATGCGCTGATCCGCATTGGCTTTACTGAAGAGGCTAAAGAATTTATGCAGTGGTTGGAGGCACGCTGCCAGGAGCTTGGCAAGGGCGGCAGCTTACAGGTCATGTACCGAATTGATGGTCAGCTAGACCTGCAAGAAGAACATCTTGATCATTGGGAAGGCTACAAAGGTTCGCAGCCTGTCCGGATTGGCAACGGCGCATTCGAGCAACTTCAGCTCGATATTTGCGGTGAGCTGATGGATTCAGCGTATTTATACAATAAGCATGGCAGCTTCATATCGCATGATTTTTGGACGCATCTGCGCTACTTGACTAATTGGGTGTGTGACAATTGGCAGCGGCAGGACCAGGGAGTATGGGAGTCGCGAGGTGGGAAGAAAAACCACGTGTATTCCAGACTGATGTGCTGGGTCGCCATAGATCGGGCACTGCGGATTGCGACAACGCGATCATTTCCGGCTGAGCGATCGCGCTGGGAATCGGTTCGTGATGAAATCTACGAGGAAATCTTAGAAAAAGGGTGGGATGAGGACCGTCAGGCGTTTGTACAGGCCTATGGTAGTCCAGAATTAGATGCAGGCTGTTTAATTATGCCGTTGGTCTTTTTTATGGCGCCTAGCGATCCTAAAATGCTCAAAACAATTGAAACGGTCAAGAAATCGCCCCAGGCAGGCGGACTGAGCGCTAACAGCTTGGTGTATCGCTATAACCCCCTCGACTCACAGGGAGAGTCTACCGATGGCTTAGAAGGGGCAGAAGGCACTTTTAATTTATGCACCTTTTGGCTAGTAGAAGCGCTGACCCGAGCAGGCCGCGTCCAAGCTGATGCGCTCACAGAAGCCCGTCGCATTTTTGAAGAAATGCTCACTTATGCCAATCACCTTGGCTTATATTCCGAAGAGCTGGGCATCAGTGGAGAAGCGCTAGGCAACTTTCCTCAGGCATTCACACATATTGCACTGATCAGCGCTGCTTGGAATTTAGATGAAGCGTTGGATAAATACTAAGCAAATAATACTCAGAAAATACTATGAAGAAATAATACTAAAGTACTAATATAAAAGTACTCAGCAACCAGTTAATAGTCTCTAAAATCACTGATCAAACAGCGGGCATTGTTAGCAGCAGCTTCGCTTGTTGTGTAAAATTCGCCGTCATCAAGCACCGTAAAATCGGGAGTAAATACCCAGCAGCGATAGCCTAGATCAGTGCGTCCGATGGCAATTACCCAGCCTGGATAAGTCAAAATGTCGATGAGTTCATAGTCTGGCATAGGACAATGATTATGCTTTTGCTAGATATATTGAGCTGATATGAGTTGAATGGGTGTCGGATTTAGTTCGTTTGTACTAAAATTAGTATAGCGAATTTGGTCTTAGTATTTGGCCTAAGTAAGGAGATGTTTTAAAGATCGATTTAGCTCCTAAAAAAGACCCTTATTTAGGATTTCTTTAGGGCTTCTTTAGATAGATTTTTATAACCGATGGCTTGACCGTATACTTTTCAAATATCTGCTAACCCTCTATATTTTGCACGCGGGTGCAGCCTCTTTAGTAAAGAATCGCAATTCCGCTAGCAAAAACGCTCACTCTCGAAAATAATCCTCGGAAATACTTATGGCTGCCAATGCCTCCTCTGATAAGGAAAAAGCCCTTACCTCAGTACTCACCCAAATAGAACGTAACTTTGGGAAGGGCTCTATTATGCGGTTAGGCGAAGCCAACCGTATGCAGGTAGAAACCATTCCTACTGGGGCATTAACCCTAGATATGGCACTGGGTGGCGGTTTGCCTAGAGGCCGCGTGATTGAAATATATGGGCCGGAGAGTTCGGGTAAAACGACGCTGGCGTTGCATGCGATCGCCGAAATTCAGCGGCAAGGGGGCGTAGCTGCTTTCATTGATGCAGAGCACGCGCTAGATCCTTACTATGCTGAAAACTTAGGCGTCAACATAGAAGATCTGCTAATTTCTCAGCCGGACACCGGTGAAATGGGCTTAGAGATTTGCGACCAACTGGTACGCTCTTCAGCAGTCGATTTAATCGTGATCGACTCTGTTGCTGCACTCACGCCTCGCGCCGAAATTGAAGGTGAAATGGGCGACTCTCATATGGGTTTGCAGGCCAGACTCATGAGTCAGGCCTTACGCAAAATTACCGGCAACATCGGCAAATCGCAGTGTACGGTTATTTTTCTTAACCAGCTGCGCCTTAAGATTGGCGTCACCTACGGCAACCCTGAGACCACGACTGGTGGCAACGCGCTGAAGTTTTACGCATCCGTTCGTTTAGACATTCGTCGAATTCAAACCTTGAAAAAGGGTAACGATCAATTTGGTATTCGCGTAAAAGTCAAAGTCGCTAAAAATAAAGTCGCGCCTCCTTTCCGAGTTGCAGAATTCGACATTATTTTTGGCGAAGGGATTTCTATATTGGGCTGTTTGTTAGACATTGCCGAAGAGCACGATATTGTCGTACGGAAGGGGGCTTGGTACAGCTTTGAAGGCGTCAATGTGGGCCAGGGCCGAGACAACACCATCATTCGCATGAAGGAAGATCCTGAATTTGCCCAAAAGGTCAAAGATTTGGTGATGGCTAAGCTCAAGCCAGAGGCCATTCCGATTGAGCCTGGTGAAGAACCCATTTTGCCACCCGTTGAAGTGGACTTAGATGCCATTGATGCCCAAGCCCAAGCAGCCGTGGAAGATGCTGAAGCAAGCACTGCTGAAGAAAAGGCAACCAAGACGAAGAGTAGAAGTAAGGCTAAAAAATAGTGTTTGGGTGAGATAGCATATCGATAAACCCTTAACAAACCCTCAAAAGACCGACCCTCAAAATACAAAAAAATACAAAAAAGACGATGCCATAGGCCCTGATGACCCGCATATGGACGCATTCGGCTGATCGTGGTGTGCGCTTGTTGTTAAATAGTCACTAGATAATCATTAGATAGTCGCTAAATAGCCAAACTAGTGCAGAAACGAGTGCAGAAACGAATGCAGGCTTGGCTTTGAGCTTAATGAAGCAACGATAAGCCCTTGCTAAAGTAACATTAATGACTTGTCAGCTGCCCTGTGTTTGCGTAAATACGCTGAGTACACTGGTAGAAATGTTCTTTGTTAGCCTGATATGCGTCCTCTTTTTGCAGCTGGGTTGAGTTTGGCAATGTTCGTTGGGATACCTTCTGCGTTTAGTGCAGCAGAAACGCCCAGAGTTAATAATTTAGAAACAGCTAATAGTGTAGAAACATCTAATAGTGTAGAAATAGCCAACAGTGTAGAAACAAGCCAGCTAGTTCAAAAAGGGATAGCGGCACATAGCAGCGGTAGCTATGCTGAGGCAGAAGCCATTTGGCGACAAATTTTGAGCGTTAGCCCTGACAACGATGCGGCATATAACAATTTAGGCAACGCGCTTGCTGAGCTGGGCCGATTAACAGAAGCAGAATCCGCCTACAGGGCGGCTATTCGGCTTGCGCCAGAAGAAGCGGCTATTCGCTACTACAACCTTGGAAATGTGCTAGCGGCCCAAGAAAAAATGGATGCGGCGATCGCAGCTTTTCAAAATGCCATTCGCCTTGAGCCTAGCAATGCCGATGCCCATTACAATTTGGGCTACTGGCTCAAAGCAAAAGGTCAGCTAGAAGCGGCTGAAATTAATTACCGAGAAGCGGTTCGGCTAAATCCTTACGATGCCAGCACTTACTACAACTTAGGTGCGCTGCTCAGCGAGCAAGCCCGGTTTGCAGAAGCTGAGGTGATGTTTCGCAGAGTGCTTTTGCTAGAACCCGATAACCGGCGAGGCTATCAATATCTGGGTATTACGCTCTCTAACCAAAACCGACTAGAAGCGGCAGAAACCATTTTCCGTCAGGCTATTGAGCGCTTTCCGACTGATTCTAGCTTGCGCTACAACCTGGCCTTTTTACTAGATAAACAAGGCCGCCAGACAGAATCAATCAGTTTCTATCAATCTGCTGAGCAGTTAGCACTTACTGGGCGCTAGGCTGGGCATTAGATGGAGCGCTAGAACGTTGTGCCAAATCTTGAAATGCCAAACGAATTTGCTCTATGCGGCGGCGGTTGACTCCTAAGTCTGACTCGCCCAGCCGAGCGGCTGCTCGGGCGTGAATTACCTTTTCACCCTCAGGCAGATAAAATTCGGTGTCATCTACAAAGCCCATCAGACGGCTTTCTGACTTGGCGAGGATATAGCTGTCGCTGCGCTCGACGATTTCAGTACGGGGGACAACGCCGAGAATGTCGATCAGGTTTTGGCGGGCGGTGGCGCGATCGCTGGTGTAGGTAATAGGTGCGATCGCATGTTTCTCATCACCGTTTTGACTCACAACGCAGTTAGGCGTAGCGGGACAGGCCAAAAGCGAACCGTCTTTAACCCCTAAGTTGCTAGGCTGTTTACCTGCAAAGGCGCTTCCAAGTCCTGGTAGCACCGCGACCTGAGACTGAGCCATGGCCGCATTTGGGCCACTCAAGCAAACAATAAAGAAGAGTAAAATCGCAAGCAAATTAGACAAAACAGATCTCACAGTGACCGTGCGCTCCTTAATATAGTGGTTGGAAATGATTGATTGGAAATGAGTGGTTGAAATGTTGAAATTAGGGGTTGAACTATACAGTTGAACTTGAACTATACAGTTGAACTCTTGAACTATACAGTTGAACTATAGTGATCAAAGTGAATGATCGAAGTGATTGAAATATAGTAATTGAAGTAATCGCTTAAGCGATCAGCACCAATCAGCCGTTCAAACGTTAGCGCTTTAAGCATAAAGTCTTTGACGGACATTTGCGATGATGACTATTCTTTTACTTTTGCGTCCTGGGCGCATTTTGCTGGCGCTTCCCTGGATGGATTTGCCAGACACGCTTGACACGCTGACCGCTTTTGTAACTCAGGTGCCAACTTGGCTGAGTATGGCAATTAGCCATCCGGCATGGGCGATCGTCGCTGTCCTGACTAGTCTCGTCTGTATTCAAATTGTCATAGACCTTTTTAAGCGCGCGATCAAAACCAGTCTTACCCTGGTCATTAAGCTGCCGCTGGTGGTGAGCCAATGGCTATGGCAGCGAGCCACAACGCCTAGCCAGCCTTCTCAGTCTGTTCAGGTCAACGAGCTAATTCTACGACTAGAGGCCCTGCGCTCAGAACAAGATCAGGTGATTGCAGAGCTTAAGGCCCTGTTGCCTTCAGTACAGACGGATTCGAATGGCGGTCGAAAAGCCAACGTCATCAGGCATTCTAAGCCAAATTCCAAAGACTCTAAGACAAATTCTAAAGACTCTAAGACAGATTCAAAAACGGATTTAAAATCTGTCCCTACCCAGCATTAGTCTTTCCAGCGTTAATCTTTTCAGCATTAGTCTTTAAGTCTAGCTATTAAATCCGACAATTAAACCCGCAAAATCGGTTTCAAATCCAAATCGATGGTTTCGCCTGAAATCGGTTGAATAACTTGAATATTTTTGCCTTCTGACTGAAAGCGCGATCGCATCTCAGCAGAGCCCCCCTTTGTCACCAGCGTCGGCGCAATTAATCCGTCGTAGCTAACTTTTCCGGCTTCAGCCGTTGGCAGCATCACTTTGGGGCTTAGCATTTCAGCAATTTGAGGCGCAGCAATGCTACCTCGAATAACTGGCGCAACGCTCAGCAGCGTCTGATCAGCCATTGGTGTAATCGCCACATCCACCGCACCGACTGATTTTAAGTGCTCATTGTCTGGATATCCATGAGGCTCGTAATACAAACTCACGCCCTCTGTCACAAAAGTAAGAACATAGGCATTCTCTCGCTTCACCGGGCCAACGACCGCACCCATAAAAGCGCGAACCTCTAACTGTTTAGCGCCTTTCTCCTGACGGCCTAATTTGAGCGTTTTGCCATGCTCCAAAGCCGTCACTGAGCGAAAGCCAGCGTTTTGTGCAACTTCGGCTCCATCTGGCGAAGCGACCACTGGAATCGCTTTATCTAATTGACTAAGCGTTTCAGGGTGAGCATGGTCGGCTAGCCCTTGTGAAAGCAAAATAAAGTCAATATTTTGAGGAATCGTTACTGGCTGAGCCCTCACACCGCGTACCAACCAGGGCATGTTGGCAAACACTAAATCGCCCACTAGCCAAGGATCGACTAAAACTCGCAGTCCTCCTGCCTCAATGAGCCAGGTGTTGGCATCAAACCAAGTGAGTTTCATAAAATTTCGTCCATACATATATTGTTAGCTTTACTGTGACGAATATTGGCTGGCGTTGGCAAGGCCATATTACTCATACGGTGCTTTTGCAGTCACTCTGCGACACCTCTGGCATGTTTCAAAGGAATAAACAGAAAATCCTTCTGACAGGAGTACCCCTCCGTACCAGACGCATATTTAGGTAAAAAATGCTACCAAACAAAATGCGGTCGCTAACTTAGTACCTTGTATTTTAACTGCCGATTTCAGGCTTTTTACAGCAATATCAAAGGGCTGTAACCCTATACAGCACCATCAGAAATGCTGATCCGGCTAAGTGTAAATACTGAAAATTAGCATTAAGCTTTTCTTATAGCTCTCAGAGTCTATGTACGAATATTTGGAAGCGTTCTATATTTGGTCGCGTGATCCCCGTATAATTTCGTAATTGTAAAGAAGAAATTAAGTTAACCGGATTCTTCCTCAAAGCGTTGTGTAAGCAAGCGCCTTTAACCCAATACATGCGACAGCAGTCACAACAACTCTCACGGCAGCGACCAACCAGTAAATATATCTCTCCCGCAGCTGCTACAACCGCTAAGCGGCGGCGAGAGCATATTCGTCGAAAGCCTTTAGCGACTCACGCCTTTCAGTCAAAGCCTTCAGGAATAACCATTACGCCTATGCGAGGCTTTTTTGTAGCCCTCTTGTTTTTAGGCGTTCCAACTGTATTGTTAGGCGGGTTTTGCTTTTCATTGTTGCAAAACAATCTACGCCTGAGCCAAACAAACGCCCAACTCAACGAAATTGCGACCGAAGTTAAAGCAGAAGTTGATTATTTAGGTAAAGAAATTGATTCTTTGCGAGAGCGAGCAGGCGTAACTGATGACGTAACCAGTGGCGTAACTGAGGAAATTGCTCGAAAAACTTCTGACCAACTCCCCAAACAAAACAATTTAGAAACCACGAGTAATCCTGCTTCTTTGCTGGTACTACCCGTACGGGGTGGTGGCAGCTTAGCTAAAAAGCTAAGACCTCAGGGCGGCCCCGCCAACGAGGCTGATGCGTTTGATTTGCTCAACGATGCCAAAATACAGGTTCCTGAACTCAGTAAGGCGTTAGATTCTGCTATCAAACCAGCGTTAGAAAAAACGTTGGCTGAAGAATCGGCCTATCCTGATGGTCGGCCTGTGGTTGGCGTCGTTGAGGTGACCTCAGAATTTGGCTTGCGCAGCAATCCTTTTGGTGGCGGCGGCTACGAAGTGCATGAAGGGATAGACTTTGCGGGCGAGCAGGGCGATATTATTGCTGCGGCAGGCGATGGTGTGGTTACCTTATCGGGTCATAACGGTGGCTATGGCATTACTGTCAAAATTGACCATGGCTATGGCTATGAAACCCTTTATGCTCATATGTCTGACATGCGGGTACAGGTGGGCGATCGCATTAAGCGGGGTCAAATTATTGGCTATATCGGCAGCACGGGTCGCTCCTCAGGGCCCCACCTGCACTACGGCATTTATAAAGACCAAAAAGCAATTAACCCTCGTATGCTGTTGAAGCTACCGGAAAATAACCGAGCAACTACGCCCCGATAATTCTTCAACAGAAGTCGTCACGATTAACATCGATAGCTTTGGACTCGCTTTGGAGCTAGTTCAGGAAAGCGGCATTGAGGCTTAGAAAATCATCTTTGCCTCAATGCGGTAGGATCGTAAAAGCGTTTTCATACATTTGCGCTTTTCTAACCGTTTCTTCCAAACCAATCAGCAATGGGTAATACGTTCGGTCATCTTTTTCGGATCACCACTTTTGGAGAGTCCCACGGGGGCGGGGTCGGGGTCGTTATTGATGGCTGTCCTCCCCTGTTAGAAATTTCGGCCGAAGAAATTCAGGTGGATCTTGACCGGCGTAGGCCAGGGCAGAGCCGAATTACCACCCCTCGTAAAGAAACCGACACCTGCGAAATTGTCTCTGGTGTATTTGAAGGCAAAACGCTGGGCACACCTATTTCTATTTTGGTGCGAAACAAAGACGCTAGGTCTCAGGACTACGACGAAATGGCGCAAAAATATCGCCCCTCTCATGCCGACGCGACCTACGATGCAAAATATGGCATTCGCAACTGGCAGGGAGGAGGGCGATCTTCTGCCAGAGAGACTATCGGCAGAGTGGCGGCAGGGGCGATCGCAAAAAAAATCCTCAAGCAGTTTTCAGGCGTAGAGGTAATCGGTTACGTCAAACGCATTCAAGACATTGAAGCCCACCTAGACCCTAACAGCGTCACCTTAGAAGAGGTCGAAAGCAACATTGTGCGTTGCCCCAATAAAGATGTTGCCGAGCAAATGATCGAGCGCATCGACCAGATTCGCAAAGAAGGCGACTCAATTGGCGGCGTTGTCGAATGCGTTGCAAGGAATGTGCCTAAGGGACTGGGTTCACCCGTATTTGACAAGCTCAGTGCCGACCTTGCCAAAGGCGCAATGTCACTACCCGCCACCAAAGGATTTGAAATGGGATCTGGCTTTGCCGGAACCCTACTCACGGGCAGCCAGCATAACGACGAGATGTATCGCGGCCAAGACGGCACCTTCCGCAATCGTACCAATCGCGCGGGCGGCACCCAAGGCGGCATTTCCAATGGTGAAAACATCGTCATCCGAGTCGCCTTCAAACCAACCGCAACGATTCGCAAAGAACAAAAAACGGTTGACAATACCGGCCAGGAAACAACCCTGACTGGGAAAGGTCGCCACGATCCTTGCGTGCTTCCTCGCGCAGTGCCCATGGTAGAAGCAATGGTGGCGCTGGTTTTATGCGACCATTTACTTCGACATCAAGCACAGTGCGGAACATTAGGTATACCTGTTAGCTTTAAGTCGGAGCAGTCATCATGAAGAAGATTGAATGGGAAACAGGTACACTCTGGAAACGCCTGAAAGAACAAACGGCTCATGGACTCAGCGTTGGCGCGCTGCAACCGATTGAAACAACTGTTGAGCAGGTGGACGATGGCTCAATACCATTTTCAATCCATATTGTAGATAGCCTATCTCTAAAAGAAGAAGCTAAAGCGCAGCAGGCTAAAACAGAATTTGAGAACCCGTTTTTACCCTACGAAGAAGATCTATACGTCACAGATATTTCACCTACCCACGTCTGCTTGCTCAACAAATTTAACGTCATTGACCATCACTTCTTAATTGTTACCCGCGAGTTTGAAGAACAGGATAGCTGGCTAACATCGGCAGATTTTGAAGCTGTGGTTCGCTGCTTAAGTGAGGTAGATGGGCTCGCCTTCTTTAACGGCGGAACTATTGCTGGCTCTAGTCAGCGCCATAAGCATTTGCAGGTTGTTCCTCGTACAGAAGAAAAGCCGGAGTTCCCAGTGGAGCAGGCTATCCTTAAAGCAAAAGTATCTGGCGGCGGGCGACGCTCACCGTTGTTTGCGTTTCAGCATGAGATTGCTAACTTTCCACCTCAAAAGCAGGGATTTTCGGACAAAGTGCTCACGACACTGTATGCCAACCGCTACCAAATGTTGCTAAAGGCAGTCGGCATTGATCCGACTGAGGCTGAAGCCAAGCAAGCAGCACCCTACAACATGCTATGTACCCGAAAATGGATGATGTTGGTTCCTCGCAGTCAGGAAGACTACATGGGTATTCCGGTGAACGCCTTAGGATTTGCCGGTTCGCTACTGGTCAAAAATCAGTCTGAGCTGGTCAAGCTTCAAGAACTAGGGCCGATGAACTTATTGGAGCAGGTTGCGATCAGCAGTCGCGAGTAATGTTAGCGCTAAAGTCGCCCACCTATAGGCATCGCTAGGCGCAACTCGAAGTAATGCCGCTTGATGTTAAAGTTCCGATTGGCAGAGCTTCGTCCGCTTTCACTTGGGCAAGTATCTACAATGCATAGAATCGCTAGCGCAATTTTCAAAGTGGATTTTTCAAAGTGGATTTTTCAAAGTGGATTTTCGAAGAGCGCGATTTTCAAAGTAGCCTGTGACATTGCTAACCTGCGCTAATATGCTGTATTTTCACAGGCGCTATATTCGTGCAGGTACTGTATTTGCGCAATCTAAGCATTATGAAATAGCAGTTGCATCCACGCCACACTCATCAACCAAGTAACACAGGGCTTTGAATCGCAGCATCATTAGCTGATCGTAAAGGGGATTGAGCTTACACATCGGCGGGATGTGAGCAATGGTGTGCTTAAAGACCTTGACTTCGCGCTCAAAAGGACAAGCAGCTGGGATCATAGAGACAATGCGATGAGCTGTTTTTTCGTTTTCGACCGGAATGCCTTCAATCCAGTTGCGTACAGGCTTTAGAAGGTCTAATGTTGGCTCGCGTTTCGATGAGAGGTTAATCATGACAGTAAGAGTCTTTTGAGTAACTCAATAGTGTTCGTAGCGGATATATCTGTAAGGGATTTTAAGCGGTAAGGGGCCTATAAAAAGGTGCCTAAGAACCAGTAAAAGATATTAAAGAAGAGATAGTGGTATACAGAGCGTGAACTTTGTGCTCATGTCGCTAAAGTTTTGGTGATGATGTACGGTGGCAAAGCAATCTGTGGAGAGAATCTACTTGTAACGTACATCAAAGGGATTGGTATATAGCCTATTTAGGCTATGGACTGTTTTTAAACGTGGGATGTAATGGACGTATTACACCTGTAAATTACATATATGTTAATGGGGGGTGCTTTTGGTCGTAAGGTGTAAGTGGCACTCTCTCTCAACCGGCATAAGAGGCATCTAGAGGTTTCAGGTATGTAAAGGATGTATTCTCCAAGAGAGAATATACCCAATGAACAAGTAAAGAGAAAACACCGTTACATATTTTCTTTTCACTGACTATTTTTCTTTTCACTGACTGTTTTTCTTTTCACTGACTATGCTCTACACGACATTCTAACGACGAGGCACTGGTTCACAGGTTCGTAGAGAACATTTTTAGAATGAATTATGCAAATTTCACATTTCTTTCGTGCAAAATACACTTAATGTTCATATATCTCTAAAGAGTATTTCGGGCCTGCTTTCTGGCACGATAGCTATCGTAACACCAGATATGTGAAGCTTACAGAAAAGCGCCTTTAGAAATAGATTCTAAAGGCGCTTTATTTTGGAAACAGAGGGTTTGGCAGCTGAAAAATTAGGTCAAAATGCTCAGTCTCAGAGATTAAGAGAGTAAGTCAAAATACTTATTATTTCTGTTGATCCCCATTTCTGTTGATCCCCATTTCTGTTGATCTCACAATGACCTATATGGAACCTATCTGGTGGCTTACTCGGATGGCTGCTTATCTCATAGTGACAAACTCTTCTGCGGAACTAGGATGAATGCCGACGGTAGCGTCAAAATCTGCTTTGGTTGCACCCATTTTGAGGGCGATCGCAACCCCTTGAATAATCTCTGCTGCGCTATCGCCTACCATATGTGCGCCTAATACTTTGTCAGTTTCGGTATGCACAATCAGCTTCATCAGCGTTTTTTCGTCTTTGTTTGGCAATGTGTAGTACATCGAACGAAAGCGTGAACGGAAAACATGGATATTGTCTTCGCCATACTGCTCGATTGCTTCATCTTCAGTGATCCCCACGCTGGCTGCTTCTGGTGTGGTAAACACAGCTGAAGGCACTGCTTCGTAGCTCATAATGCGCGACTTGCCACCGTAGAGCGTATCGGCTAATGCACGACCTTCGTTAATTGCCACAGGCGTTAGGTTAATGCGGTCAGTACAGTCGCCAATAGCATAGATGCTCGGTTCTGCAGTTTGGCTGTATTTATCGGCTGCGATCGCACCCTTATGCGTCTCTACAGCCGTATTCTCTAGTCCTAAATTTTCTAGCTTAGGCCGTCGCCCAGTAGCCGCTAGGCTCACCGCATCGGCCACAATAGTCCGCTCTTGGCCATCGTCAATCGTAACTGTAACGCCTTCGCTCGTTTTGTCAATGCCCAGGATCTTCGCATTGGTGATCAGCTTAATCCCCTGTTTAATGAGGCCATCATGCAGTTCATTGCGCAAATCTCTATCAAAGCCGTTCAAAATTTGCTCTTTTCGAATGACTTGAGTGACTTCGGTGCCCAAGCCATTCATTACACAGGCAAACTCACAACCAATATAGCCACCGCCTAAAATCACCATCCGCTTAGGCTGCTCGGTCATTTCAAACATGCCATCTGAAGTAATTGCATGTTCAATACCAGGAATATCAGGCTTCACTGGCTTACCGCCCACCGCGATTAAAATGCGCTCGGCGGTAATTTTTTCATCGCCCACTTCTACCGTATGCCCGTCAAGCAGCTTGGCATGAACGGGAAAAACCTTGACTTCAGCGTTATCTACCATGTGTTGATAGATAGCATTAAGTCGCTTCACCTCGTTGTTGACGTCGGTGATCATTTTATTCCAATTAAAGCTGTTGGCTTGCATATCCCAGCCATAGCCAGCAGATTCTTCCATGTACTTAGGAAAGCGGGAGGCATAGACCATCAGCTTTTTAGGGACGCAGCCCCGGTTTACACAGGTGCCGCCAAGGCGATCGCTCTCCGCAACTGCAACCTTCGCCCCATAAGAAGCCGCTCGCCGCGCAGTCGCAATCCCCCCTGATCCACCACCAATCACAAAAAGGTCAAAATCGTAAGCCATAAATTAAGCTGCTCCTACAAAAAAATTAGCAATCCAGATAAATGAAAAATCTTAAAAATGAGGATTGTGGGGGAATCGGTTCGCGCTGCCAAGGCAAAGTATCAATAATTTAGTCCCATCACCGATCATAAGGGAACCCAAGAAACCTGTGTACCTTTTCGGGATTGAATCCCTCCTTCCAATGCCTACGGATCTTCATAACATGAGCAGCTGAAAAGGAAAAAGGGATTCTTGAGAGGCCTACACCGATAGATCTGCATTTGGATCTGCGTTTAGATCTGTGTAAAGCAGCCGCTAAACTATCGACGACTTCTCACTACTTTGTTCTCACTACTTTGCAAAGTAGGCTTCAAGCTCATCAGCGCCACCGATCAGATTGCCGTCAATGAAGATCTGGGGAGTCGTACCTGCATTCGAGACTGCATACAGCGACTTAGTCGTCAGGCCATTGCCTAGCTCTACCTGCTCATAGCCCATACCATTGGCTTCTAGCAAATCTCGCGCCTTAGCACAGAAAGAACAACCCGGCTTACTAATCATGAATACGCGCTGAGGCTTGCCCGCTTCTTCATTGATGTATTTCAGCATCGTTTCCGCATCGGAAACTTCAAATGGATCGCCTGGCTTCTCGGGCTCAATGAACATTTTGTCAATGGTGCCATCTTTTACGAGCATGGAGTAGCGCCAAGAACGCGCGCCAAAGCCCAAGTCGGCCTTGTCAACCAACAGACCCATCTTCTCGGTAAACTCACCGTTGCCATCAGGGATAACGGTTACGTTTTCAGATTCCTGATTTTCAGCCCAAGCGTTCATGACAAACGTGTCGTTGACAGACATGCAAAGAATGTCGTCTACACCGTTTTGCTTAAACAGGCCTGCATATTCGTTGTAGCCAGGAAGATGAGTGCTCGAACAAGTCGGCGTGAAAGCACCTGGGAGGGAGAAAACAACGACGGTTTTACCCTTGAACAGGTCATCGCTAGTGACATCTACCCATTCGTCGTTTTGACGAGTGCGGAAGGTAACGTGGGGGACTTTTTGACCCTCGCGGTTTTCAAATGGCATAAAAAAATTCTCCTAAGAAAACAAAAGACGAGTAATTTAGACAGTTATTCGGCAGTTATTCGGCAGTTACTCGGCAGTTATTCGGCAGCTATTTGACAGACGACGTAAGATAACGGCCGCATAATTGGCCGCGAATATCTGCTTGAATAACAGTCTAAATCATACTCGTTATGAGTACGATTTTCAAGTCGCTTTTATAAAGTTAAGGCAAAAGTCAGGGATAAATCTGTCTAAAGGCATAAGTTATTGAGAAAATGCCCGCGCTGACGAGTCGCTCACACTCAAACTCAAGGGCTCAGCGAGGCTGATGTGGGCGGAAATGACCTGTGATCTTTATTTCTTTATTTCAGGGACGAGTTTGCTTAAGGCAAAAAGTCATCCGACCATAGACCTTTGGACTCCAGCCAAGGTCGGTTAAAAATTTTCGACTGGTAGCGGGAGCCGCCATCGCACAAAATCGTCACGATGGTATGCCCAGGGCCCATTTCTTTGGCCAGCGCCACGGCTGCGCCGACATTAATGCCGACTGAGCCGCCCATAAATAGCCCCTCTTTATATAGGAGCTGATAAATGACTCGCAGCGCTTCGTGATCATCAATTTGAATGGCGTCATCAATCGGTGCCCCTTGCATATTCCCTGTGAGGCGGCTGTTTCCAATGCCTTCGGTAATCGAGCTGCCTTCTGGCTGAATCTCACCTGTTTTTACATAGCTGTACAACCCACTGCCCATGGGATCGGCAACGACGCAGCGGATGGCTGGGTTCTTTTCCTTGAGGAACATCGAAACGCCCGCATAGGTGCCGCCAGTGCCGGTCGCGGCTGTCCAGCCATCAATCTGGCCGCTTGTTTGGGCCCATATTTCTGCTGCGGTCGTTTCGTAATGGGCCTGACGATTGGCCAAGTTCTCAAACTGATTTGCCCAAATCGCGTTGTCTAGCTCATCGGCTAGTCGGCCAGATACCTTGACGTAATTATTGTCATCTTTATAGGGTACGGCTGGGATAGCACGAACCTCTGCACCCAGCGTTCGTAGCAAGTCCATTTTTTCTTGGGACTGCGTTTCAGGAATGACGATTACGCATTTGTAGCCCTTTGCATTGCAAATATGTGTTAGGCCAATGCCCGTATTGCCTGCTGTGCCTTCTACGACTGTGCCGCCTGGCTTTAACCGACCTTCTTTTTCTGCCTGTTCAATAATAAAAAGGGCTGCTCGATCTTTCACTGACCCGCCCGGATTAAGAAATTCGGCTTTACCCAAAATTTCGCAGCCGGTTTCTTCACTAAAACTATTGAGCCGAATTAGGGGCGTGTTGCCAACAGCCCCTACAAATCCTGATTTAATATCCATCGCTAGGTGCGCACTTTGCCATTCAACCCTTTTATCGTAGTGGGGAACGGGCGATTCAGTCATCTAGCTAGCGTTTAGCTTTTATTTCGAGGTTATCTGGCGGTCATCTGGCTGGTATTTTAGCGGGTGGGGATGTGCGCAAGGGGGAAGCTTGCTTATGAAACTGCTTTGGATCACAGAACGATTTCCGCCTGATATTGGGGGGGTGGCGCAAAGTTCAAGGAGAATTGTGCGATCGCTCACAGCCTTGGGCATTTCGGTGGATGTGGTGACCTGGAGTCGATATTTGGAGCCCGGTGAAATTTTGCCCTTGGAGCCAGCGGCGGGAGACTCGGAAAAAGTACGCGTTTATCGAATGGGTCTATATCGCCACTGGGATATGACCTTGCCCCATACGCTCAATTTTTTGGACTGGCTGCACCGCCAAAATCAGTACGAGGTCGTTTGGGGTCATTATTTATTTCCTGCTGGCTTTGTTGCCGTCTGGTTTGCTCGGAATAACGATCTGACTTCTATTGTTAGCGCTAGAGGCAACGATATTGATCGAGGGATGTTTCCGCCAGGAGACTTTGCTCGCTTGCAGTGGACATTAGCCAATGCAAGCATCGTAACGGTTGTAAGCCGCGAAATGGCGAAAAAGGTGGAAGTGCTAAGCCAGCGATTGGTGAAGGTGCTGCCAAATGTGGTGGATGGCGAGTTTTTTAGTCAGGGAGCGCCGGATGCCGGTGGCGAAAAGGCCTTAAAAGAACGTTTGGGGATTGCGGCAGATGAGGTGGTGTTGGGCTTTTCGGGGGAGCTAAGGGAGAAAAAGGGGCAGCGGTTTTTGTTGCAGGCGCTCAGTGAGGTGAGGGCGCAGCGGGCCGCCTGCCTGTTGGTCATCGGTGAGCTGAGGCCACAGAGTCAGGCTTTTGTGCAAGGGTATGCGGCGGCGCATCCGGAGGACGGGGCGAGGGTGATTGTGACGGGCCATTTGGATCAGCCCGCTCAGGTGGCGGCGCATTTGCGGCTGTGTGATGTGTATTTGCAGCCGTCGCTGTGGGAGGGCATGCCGAATGCGTTGATGGAGGCGATGGCCTGTGGGTGCGTGTGTGTGGGGAGCGATGCGGGGGGGATTTCAGAGGTGATTGAGCATGGGGTGAGCGGGTTTGTGGTAGAGCGATCGCAGTTGCATCATCTGGGCCAAGCCGTGCTGGAATATTTGGATTTAAGCTCTGATCTCAAAGCTGAGATAAGTAAACAAGCGAGTCTTCAAATCGCCCAACATCACACACTGGCTCAAGAGCAACGGTTGCTGAAGACGCTATTGTCACTGTAATTATCGCTGTAATTGTCGCTGTAAGCGACTTTGCCTATCGGCTATTCACACTATTCCACTGTTCGCACTGTTCGCACTATTCTACTGTTCACATGAATGCCGAGTGATGGATGGGCGTTAGCTGAAGCATGTAACTGCAAAAGTGCTTGGTGCGATCGCTCCCAGCTGTAATGGCTGACAACATGCGATCGCCCCTCTCTTGAAAGCCGCATTCTCAGCGCCAGGTCTGTTCTCAGTCGCAGCATGGCATCTTTAATCGCTTTTGCCGAACCGGGCCGAACCGCCAAAAAATGCTTTTCATTTTCGCCTAGGCTCAAGGTAACCGGTAAATTGCTCGTAATCATAGGCGTCCCTGACCCCATTCCTTCTAGCACCTTCATCGGGCAGCAGCCCTGCACCAAGTTGCGATCGTTAGCCTTAAGGGGAGCGATAATCACATCGGCCTGATGCATCAGCGCTGTGAGCTCAGCCTGGGGTTTGGCCGGTAAAATATGAACTTGTTCAGCAACACCTAGCTTACGCGCAAGTTTCATGAGCTGTTCGGCCTGTTGGCCTCTAGCGGGGCCAACAATCGTGAGCTGAGCATCATGCTCTCGCCTGTATAGAGCAAGCGCCTCAATAGCCAATTCCACACCCTGCCAAGCAGAAAGGGTGCCAAAGTACAGCATATTGAGGATTTGAATCGTAGGTATGGGCCGTGGTGGCTGGTAGCTAAGGCAAGATAAATTGATACCATTGGGAATCACCTGAATTTTGGCCGCTGAAATACCGCGATTGATTAGGTATTGTTGGGTGATGGGGCTAGGCGTCACAATATGATCTGCGGTTTCTAGGCAAATTTGTTCTTGAACCAGCAGTTTGTTCATAAGCTCAAGATCGTCGGCAACCTTGGGATATCGGTACTTCAGCTCAATAGAAGGCATCCCGTTGACTTCAAAAATTAGCGATCGGCACAGCTGTTCTTTGTTTTGCGCAATGACCATCCCTTCAAAAATAGATCGCACCTGAATCGTTTCAAAAGCTCGCCCCTGTAGCCAAGTGCGAAGATGCGCTTGAAAGCAAAGAACGCGATCAATCAGGGTTTTACCGACCGCAGGCAATACCGTGTGATTTACATTGGGCCAATTTACGCGGGTCATTGCCGTTGCCTGAGCGGCCACGGTTACGAGTTCGACCTTTCGGTTGGTCTTTTTGTTAGCCTGGGCCTGGGCCAGCGCCCTCACAAACGACTCGATATGGATGGCCGCGCCTTTGTGAGAAGGCACCACATCAAAAGAAACATAGGCAACTGTGGCCTCGCTGCCTGTTTTCAAAGTATGTTCCACGGGTCGAACCGAGCCAGAAAAAACAAATCTTATCTTGAAAATCTACTGAGGGGAAGAGAGATTTTCGCTAGAGAGTGGGTAGCCTCTATCAATAAATTTTGAAATTTGCACTGCTCCTGATGCTGGGGGAAGGTATTCAATGGCGTTTAGTCTTCAGTCATTTCGCAAAACGCTTTTGTATCAGGCTGCTTGTACAAACGCGCAGATTCAGGCTCACTTAAAGCAAGTTGCCAGCCAAGATCAGCAGGCTGAGAAGCTATCGAAGCAGTATGGCATTTGGGCTGCGCTGAGCGGTGTCGCCGCGGGTCTGAGTTTGTTTGGCATAGAAACACTGCCGGCATTGTGGGTGCTAACGCTATTGCTGCTAGTGGCAATGGTCGTGTTGATTGTGTTGTATTCCCGTCAGCGGCGGCTGAATGTGGCTGATGTTCGCTATCAGCTGCCTGGGCAGCTGACCCAAATGCTGGGCCGCGATATGGTCAAAGATGCTGTGTTTGATGTGAAGATAGATTTTTCTTCGCCGACGTTAAAAAGCAAACAAACGGCAAAAGGCCCTTATCCTTTGCGGCCAGGTTGGAAGCAAGCGTTTTTTGAAGATCCGTGGTTTTGCCTGCGGGGAGAGTTTTTAGACGGGACCGAATTTACTTTGTTGCTCAATGATCTCACGGTGATTCGCTCGGGCTTTAAGCGCAGCCGCAGTGGCAAGCGTAAGCATAAAAGCAAAACTAAGCCCAAGGGAACTGAGGCAAAGCTGCTGCTGAAGTTTTCTCGTAAAAAATATGGCGCGATCGTACTCCTTAAAAGCAGTTTGGATCAAGCCATTACACTTCCTCGCGAGGTCGAGATTAAAAAAATCAAGGTCAACGACCACCAACTTTGGCTGGAAGTGAAGGTTCCACCTCACAGCCCCCTGCTCAACCAGGATTCAGCCGTCGGTCTCTATCGGCTATTTTCTCAAATGCTGCTTAGTGCCTACCATGCGCTCAATTTGTCGAAAGCGCTTTCCAAGGCTGCCTAGGCCATTTCGTTTAAACAGTTTACGATTTCCATCTCTCATATTTTCTGTTTTTTCTCTCTCATATGTATACGTATCGCGCTTACCGGCCGCTCTTACACATGCTCTCCCTGCTGACAATCTCTTTGATTGTGCTGGGCTGTAGCTCGGAGCCTAATGTATCACCACAAGCCACGGCGCGCTTACCCGCCGGTGAAACGGCTACCAATCAGGATGTGCAGGCGACCCCTGACAAAATAAAGTTCAAGCAGGCAGATGAAGCTGAAAAGTATGCGCTGAAGCTAAGGGATGATGGAGCCAAACTGGTTGATGGGACAGATCGTGAGCTAGCGCGGTTGACCTTAGATAGCAACAAAATAAAGATCAAAGATCCGGCTGATCAGGTGTTGGGTTATGTGGTGAGCCACGACAGTTACTGGAAACTAGAAAACGCGGATCAAACGCAAGAACTGTATGTGCTCAGGCGACAAGCGGATGGCGATTTAAAGCTAGAAGATGGTAACGATGCGCCCATCTATCGGATTAAGGTGCGCGACTATGGGTACGAAATTGAAACGCCTGCAAAGCAGTCGCTGTATAAGGTGAAGGTGTCGAACGGTAAAATTTCGCTGCGAGATGCCAGCGAAGAGACGGTGCTTTCAACCCGGTCGCCGCTGTTGCCAGCGGCGATGACGCCGTTTGGGTTTGATGTGCTAACGCCGCCTCAGCAGGCTGCTTTGGCCTATGCGGTCAATCGGACAGGAGGCTTTTAGGTCATGCGCTTACAGCTGACTTGGCGAGATCCCAACACGCAGCAGGTGCGATCGCCGACGCTAGAAACACCGATTGCGTTTGGTCGAGAGTTTGGCGAAATGCCCAGCGTGATGACGGGTAAGTCGGTGCGACGAATGGTGCTAGCAAGCGAACAGGTATTGCCTTTTCATGCCATTTTGGCTGAGGCAAAGGGCAAGCTGGCCATTTTAGATCGTCAGGAAGGCACCGGAACTTATGTTAATGGAACGGCGCGGCCAATGCAGGCGGTTAAAAATGGTGATTGCATTACCATTGGCCCTTTTGAAATTACTGTGGCTGTGCTGCCTGCGGCTGAATCGGTTGCAGACAGCAGCACAGATAAAAGTACAGATAAAAGCGCAGATCAAGAAGTACTGGTAGGATTAGCGACCGATAGCGCAGCCAGGCGTGGTTTGCCGCTAAGCGATGTGCCGCCCAGTCATGGCCCAGGCTTTGGAAAAGGCTTTGGCACAGATGGCCTGTGCGATCGCCAAGTCGGATTTTTGTTTAAGCGTCGATGTGGACGCCCGACGACTGAGGGCTGTCCGGATTGCCAGAATGGTCAAATTGAACCGGGGCGCGATCGCTACGAAGATGACTATGCCTTTTACCCCGACTACGGCCACTATGGGCGAGGTCGCTGGGGGCATGATTACTATCACAATCGTCATCACTACCACTACAATCCGCACAGCCGCCATGTAGACTTTAACGAATCTGACGCGGCCAGCTTTGAGCAATCGGGCGATCAGGACTACGAAATGGATTTGGACGCAAGCTGATGTCTGGGAAGATATTAATGAATTCAGGTTTAGGCTGGTTCATTTACGCCTTGGGCAGCGGCTGGGGCCACTTGAACCGAGCCTTATCTCTGGCGCAAGTCGCCGCTCAAGATCGCCCTGTTCATGTTTTGACCAATAGTCCCTATGCGCAGCAAGTATTGCCTGCTGTTGAATCTGCCAGCCTCAAGCTGCATCAGCTGCCCGCTAAAGTTTCTGTTCATCAGGCCAAAGCATTTGTTGAATCTTTGCTACATCGCACAGCCTACGACTGTTTGATTGTCGATACATTTCCGCGCGGTCTCGTAGGCGAACTATCACAGCTGATTCCAAAACAGTCTAATATTTGCCATGTTTTGGTACATCGTGATCTCAACCCGGCCTATATTCGAGCCAAGGCGATCGCTCAATACACCCGTCAACACTACGATGGCATTCTAATTCCCGGCGAATGTGCCGCACCCTTGGCTCACCTGCCACAGGCAAAAGTCACGGCTCCCTGGCTGAGTCGTAGTGCTGCTGATTTGCTGAATTTTCAGCAGTTGCAAAGCCAATGGAATATTTCTGAATCCCTTCCTTTGGTTGTTGTGTGTGGATCGGGTCAGCCGGAAGAACTGGCCTTTTGGGGACAGGTGACAGAGCAAATGGCCACCGCATTGCCCGCTATAGCAGTGCGATGCTTAGCGGCCAGCTGTCCGCCCACCTGCTCACCGGATCGATGGATCGCTCACTGGCCGGGGATGGATGTTTTGCAGCTAGCTGATGTGGTGGTTGGGGGCGGGGGCTATAATTTGATCCACGAATGTGAGGCGCTAGGTAAGCCGCTGGTCGCGTTTGCTTGGCCTCGCCGCTACGACCGACAGGCCCAACGTATTGAGCGATACGGTGCGTATTTGGTTCGTACCATAGAGGGTGAAGAAGGTGCGATCGCCACCGTTAATCTTTTACTGGGCTCAGCCGGGCACTTAGAACAACCGGGTCAATCCGTGAGCGCTCACCCAGCGCCTGATAAATTATCTGATAAGGTGAAAGCGAATTGTGCCAGCGGTTATGCCCATGTTGATACCAGCGGTCATGCCCATGTTGATACCAGCGGTCATGCCCATGGTTATGCCAATGGCGTAAGGGATGCCATTTCGCATATCCAAACCTGGCGCACAAACCACGAGCTTAATAACGACTCAAATGCTTATGGCTGCTCCCACTCCAGTTATTTTGCCAACGTCTAGTCCGGCTGTTTCAGCAGACAATCTACCGATGCAGCCACTAGCAAGGCAATTGGCTAAGCGAACGGCCTGGGAAACGTTTCGGCGCGATCGCCTCGCTCTAATCGGCTTGTTCATCTTGCTAATCACCATAGCCAGCGTTGTTTTCGGCCCGCTGATCTATCCAGTTCCTTACAACACCATCAATTTTGATTTGGCCTATCTTGCGCCTAGCTGGCAGCATCCTTTGGGCACCAATGATCGCGGCCAAGATCAGCTAGCTCGAATGCTATGGGGTGGCCGGATTAGCTTGGCTGTTGGAATGACCGCGATGCTGGTGTCTATTGTTGTCGGTACGCTGGTTGGTAGTGTAGCTGGCTTTTTGGGCGGCCTGATAGATAACCTGCTGATGCGCCTGACCGATTTATTTTTGGCCCTACCGCAGCTGCCCTTACTACTGTTAATTATCTATTTGTTTCGCGATCAGGTGAGGACAGTGGCTGGCCCTGAACTGGGCATTTTTGTGCTCATCGTCAGCGTGATTGGCGGGCTAACCTGGATGAGCACCGCAAGGCTGGTACGGGCTGGATTTTTGACGACCAAAGAGCGTGAATTTGTGCAGGCTGCGCGATCGCTAGGAGCCCATCCCGTTCGCATTGTAGGGCGGCATATTTTGCCCAACGTCATTGGCCCAGTGATAGTCGCTGCGACCTTAGGCGTGGGGAATGCCATCATTACCGAATCAACCCTGAGTTTCTTAGGAATCGGCTTTCCCCCTGATATTCCCACCTGGGGCCGGATGCTCTTCGAGGCTCAAAACTACATTGCCAATGCACCCCATTTGGTTATTTTTCCTGGACTGGCCATTTTCCTGACGGTATTGAGCGTGAACTATGTCGGTGACGGGCTGCGAGACGCCCTAGATGCCCGTTCACGATAAACTCTCATCAGTTCCCAATAAATCCCTCAGCACAAATCCCTCAGCAAAAGGGCGTAAGGGTTTACACCCTGTAAGGCAGCTTACTCCTCCGCAACAGCGTCATCATCCAAAATAGCTGCCGCGTACTCTAGCAGCCTGTATAGTTCAGGGCAGTCTCCATCACCGCAGGCTGCATAGGTCTCGCCAATATCATCAGCAAGCTGGCTCGCACTCGCTCGCGTGTAGCTACTACCAGCCGCTGTGGTATTGGTTCCAGTGATGTCAGAGGTATTAGGGCCGGTGATATCAGAGACATTGGGACCAGTGATATCGGAGACGTTGGGACCAGTGATGTCAGAGAGATTGCCAGCAGAGGCAGGGAGTGCGATCGCAACCATGATTGTTGCCAGTAAAGAACAACCCGCTAAGTAAAACATTTTCATGAGATAAAATCCTTGTGTGAAGTAGAAATAGAGCCAAGATGCACCTCTGTTCGCCAAATCCAAAAAAGAACTCTACTCAAGCAAAAAACCTCTAAAGCCCCAGTAGAGAGAGCACTTCACTCAAAGAAACGCCTACACCAACCACAAATCGCGGATCACCATCCCCTTCGCCAGCGATATCGCGCACAGCTGGCGTAATGACCATTGGAAAGTTGGAAAAAGGAACAATAGAAACGCCTGCGGCCAAGTCTTGGCCAGTCCATTCGGTAATGATGTTGGCCCATGGATAAACTTGGAGTGCGGCGCTACCGAATACGCCTACACCAAATTCACCATTCACGATTTGATCAACAGAACGAAAACGTCCTGACCCGGCCCCTCCGGTCAGCACAAGGCGGCTGAAGGGCTGCTCAAAATCTTCTCTAAGCTGAACCACACGGGTTACCGCGCCATAATAGGTTCCTTCAAAATCGTTGAACTCAATTTCATCAGAGTCTTCGGGCAATCGGCCAAAGTTAATAATGCCTTCCCCCCCTAATGCAACCGAAGTACTGTTACCTACGCGCCTGTGCAACTTGGCATTTAAGCCGCCGCTAAGCGGAGCGCGACTACCGCCAAAACTAGCGGCCGTGTAAGACACCTGAAACCCTACTGACTCACGGGCATTACCAACCCCAAAGCCGACACCTGCCGTACCATCTCGCTTACCGCCCCCAAAAATAGTGCCAACGTTTTCACCTCCGCTAAATCGAGTACGCGATTGAAACCCAATACCTGCAAAGACCTGGCCCTGATCTGCGCCGTAGCCAGTTGGGTTAGATATGGTAATACTGGGATAGACCCGACGCTGACGATCAGCGGGTTCAGAGGCGCTGAGTTCTCTTAACTCCTGTTGAATTTGTTGAATCTCTTCAAGCGAAGGCAACGGTTTAGATGCACTATATTCCGACTGCAAACAGGCTTCGGATGCACAGCTAGCATCGTGGGTATTGAGTAACGCTTCGGCTGCTTCAGTGGTCGGCAAGCCAGTTGAATGGGTGCTAGGGTCTACTGCTTTGGCGATTGAGGTTGTAACCGTTGCGATGACAGACACCGCCCACAAAACAGCGCCAGTGAAGGTAATGAGTTTCACGCGCATACGAAATGTTTCCCTTTGATATTTTTTTAGCTTTTGCTTTCAGCGTTTGCTTTGAGCGTTCTCTTTCAGCGTTATAGGTTTGTTCTGTGCTTTAGCGTTTTCCATTTTTTTCACGTTTTTTGGCGTTGCTAAAAACGTAAAGGCTCCGTGCTGCATGGGGCGTTGCTAAAACCTGCATCTCTTTTTGCATCTTTTTTAGGGGGGCTATCAATTAAAGAGATAGAAAAAGAGATAGAAAACATGGCGACAAGTACGTTTTTACACGGTATTTATCGCGTCGTACATGTCTCAAAATATACTAAATATGCTTGGATATACGTAACCCTGGCCATAATCTCGTACAAACCCTTAATAAGTATGTGAAGGTTTCGAGAGACCGTGAAAAACCAAGCAAGTTCTCTGACGAAAATATACGGATCAAAACGGTGTTGGTGACTGCTTTTGAAAACAACTTCCGAGAAAATACGGTTGTTGAAAGAAAGAATGATCGAATAATGATCTTGTCTTTTCTGGTTTAGAGCGTTTCAGATTTCTAGGGTTATCTGGGCGGTGGCCTGACTAATGAGCTATTGCAGGCTTGTCCTAGGCTCGTTCTATACTCACTGTTTTCTCAATCAAGATATTTTTGTATGAGGCTTGGGTACTACTGAGATGTCCGGTTTGTTCGGTTGGGGTCTCGGTTTGTTTTGAATCAGCAGCAGTTAGCTTTATTTATTCTCTTTTGATGTTAGAAGACGCATTTAGGTGGTTTTAAGTCCATGGTAAAAATGAGATTAAAGTGGCGACAAACTTGGGCGGTTGGACTTGGCGTTGCCTTGGCGGGCATGAGTTCTTCCGGCTATCTAGCGGCTGGGGCTCAAAGCACTGAGGCGATAGGTAATTTGCCAGCATTATCACCGCCGACTATACCCGTAGCGCTCTCGCCGCCAACCGCTGCTATTTCTGCCTCTTCTGGCACTGGAGGGGCACTCAGCGATGCCTACGCGCTGGGCCCTGGCGACATGATTAACATTTCTATTTTTAATGTGCCGGAGTACAGTGGTCCTCAGCAAGTCTCGGCGGATGGATCGCTCAATTTGCCGGTTGTGGGCGGCGTTAGTGTGAATGGTTTAACTCTGCAAGCTGCTGGCAGTGCTATTTCTAGGGCGTACCGCTCAGAGCTGCGCTATCCGGAGGTGACGGTGGTACTCACCACGCCCCGACCGCTCAGGGTGGCCATTTCAGGTGAGGTTAGCCAGCCCGGACTCTATACCCTAACGCCTGAGGGCAATGCTCAGTTTCCAACGGTTGCCCAGGCGCTACAAAAAGCGGGTGGTGTAACCCAAGCGGCTGACTTGCGAAGCGTGCAGCTTAGACGGCTCAATGGTCAGGGCCCTGCGCAGGCGATCACGCTCGATTTGTGGCAACTGTTAAACAATGGCGATGTCCGGCAGGATTTGCCGCTTAGAGATGGCGATGCCATTGTGATCGGTGAGACCCTATCGGTCGATGTTGCAGAGACCAATCGCCTATCGGCTTCTAACCTGGCTTCTAATGTGGAGCAGGCGATTACGGTGGCGGTGGTGGGAGAGGTTTTCCGTCCGGGTGCTTATGAGTTTGACGGGAATAGTCAAGAACAAGGGCGAACCACTGTCACTCAGGTGGTTCAACGGGCCGGTGGCATTAAGCCTTCTGCTGACCTGCGTAATATTCAGGTGCGTCGGTTAACTCGTAGCGGCACCGAGCAGATCATTGATTTAGACTTTTGGGCGCTACTGCGCTCTGGCGATATTAGCCAGGATTTAGTGCTACAGCAAAGCGATACGGTGGTGATTCCGGTCGCAACTGAGATGACCCCGCAAGACTCAGCTGAGCTGACAGCGGCCAATTTTTCTCCGGATGAAGTCATGGTCAACGTAGTGGGCGAGGTTGAACGTCCGGGGATGCTGCAAGTTTCGCCTAATACAACGCTTAATCAGGCGGTACTGGCAGCGGGTGGCTTTACCCAAAGGGCGACCGAAACGGTTGAGCTGATTCGGCTAAACCCTAATGGCAGTGTTACTCAGCGCGAAGTTAAGGTGAATTTAGAGACTGGGCTTGATGCCGAGGCCAATCCACTGATTTTGAACAACGATGTGGTGGTGGTGGGTCGTAATGGTCGGGCTCGGTTCAGTGACTCAGTGGGCGCTGTTTTAAATCCGCTGCTACAGCTTACAGCACCCTTTAATCTTCTGTTTAGGATGTTCTAGCACTAGCGTCCTAACGCTGGATGTTGGATCGACCACTGCACTACCCTTCTATTTTCTCTATTGTTCTTTTATCCTCAATCGTGCGATCGCATGGAATCTTTTCAGTCATCCCCCTCTGTCACTTCGCTCAACGGCGACATCTCTCAGCTGCCAACACCTATCAGGCCCATGGACAGGCCGATGGATAGGCCGATGGACAGGCCGGTAGATGCTTCCTCAATGTTGGCTGCATGGCAGCTGAATGCCCGGCAAGAAGAAGACTCTGATTTACGCGATGTGCTGTCGGTTGTTCGACGACGAGCCTGGTGCATTATCGGCGTCGCGGCGATTGTTATGACATTCGTAACGGTTCGCACCTTAGAACAAAAAGAAATTTACCAAGGGCAATTTAAAGTTCTGGTAGAACCGGTCAACGCAGCTGACGATTTCTCTGATTTGACATCGGCCCTTGGTCAGCAGGCTGGGAGTAGTGGCGGACTCGACTATGAAACTCAGGTGCAGGTTCTGCGCAGCCCCGAGCTCATTGAGCCACTAGCCGCAAAGCTCAACGATACCTACCCTGAGCTTACCTATCTCTCTTTACTGAGCAACCTAAACATCACTCGTCTGGGTGATACCAAGATCTTAGAAGTGACCTACTCAGGCCAAGATCCGGTGCAAATTCAGCGCGTTTTAGACGAACTTTCTAACACTTATTTGAGGTATTCATTAGAAGAGCGGCAAACAAATCTCAGACAGGGAATTAACTTTGTTGAAAATCAGCTTCCTGATGTACAAGCTCAGGTCACGACCATTCAAAATCAGTTAGAAGCGTTTCGACGCGAACATAGTTTTATCACGCCAGAGATGCAGTCTTCTCAGCTGTCTGGGCAGGTCTCAGGGCTTAATGAAAAGCGGCTGGAGCTAGACCAAAAGCGATCTGAAGCGCAACAAACATTGGCTAATTTGCAAGGTGGCAACGGCAGCTTGGGGGCTTTGGATAATGCACCTGTGTACCAGCAGTTACTTGGTGAGCTACGCAGCGTAGAAAGTAAAATTGCTCAAGAGCTGACCCGATTTGATCCCAGCAGCCTTTCGATTCGCGTTTTACAAGAGCAAAAAGAAAATTTACTGCCATTGTTGGCCCAAGAGGCCGAGCGAGTAGTAGGAACCAAGCAGGCGATCGCTACCAACAATTTGCAGCTTATAGACTTGCAAAGTCAGACATTGGAGAGCGCTGAAAGCCAGGCCGAGCAAGGCGTAGATCAGCTACCTTCATTGATTCGTCAGTATACTGACCTCCAACGAGAGCTAGAAATTGCCACTTCTGCGTTAACCCGGTTTCGGGTAACCCAAGAAACGCTAGCTATTGAAGCCGCTCAGACCGAAATTCCCTGGCAGCTCATTGAGACGCCCGTACGGCCCAGCAAACCGATTTCACCAGGCATTCCGAGAAATTTGGCCGTGGGTGCAGTGGCTAGTTTTCTACTGGGCCTCGGTGCTGCCTTCTTGCTTGAAAAAATTGATAATGTTTATCACTCTGTTGATGAACTCAAAGCGGCGACCAAGCTGCCTTTGCTCGGTACGCTACCCTTTAACCGGGAGCTTAAAGACTCTGGTTCGGGAGAAAAATCGGGTATTTCTCGGTTATCTAAACATCTTTCTAAGGTTCGCTGGGGCGATCGCAAGCACCACTACAACTACGGTGGCAACAGCGAATTGAGCTTTTTAGAAGCGCTGCGAGTGTTGCACACCAACATTCGTATGCTAAGTTCAGATCGACCCATTCGCTCAATTATTGTGAGCTCAGCCTTGCCCGGTGATGGTAAATCGACTGTTTCGGCGAGTCTTGCACAGGTTGCTACTGCCATGGGACAAAGAGTGTTAGTAGTCGATACTGACTTGCGCAAGCCTCAAGTTCACGAACGCTTGGATCTGCCCAACAAGATCGGCCTTTCTAACCTGATTGCAGATGACTTACCCCTAAAAACTGTGATTCAGCAGGTTGACTCTAACAGTCAGTTGTTTGTACTCACCGCCGGAAAAATTCCACCAGACCCGACCAAGCTGCTAGCCTCTCAAAAAATGAAACAGCTCATGGGGACCTTTGAGCGTTGTTTTGATTTGGTTATTTACGATGCACCACCGACAACCGGATTGGCCGACGTAACTTTGATTGGTCAGGGGACTGATGGCCTAGTGCTGGTAACCCGCATGGGTAAAACCGATAAAGCTGTCTTAACCCAGACAATTGAAACCCTGAAGCTCTCTCAAATCACCACTTTGGGTGTGATTGCCAACGGAGTAAAATCTTCTGGGATGGGTGGCTATCGTTACTACGAATATGGGGAAAATGCAAATGTTGATGCGTTTGAGAGTGAATCTTTTGTCACGGCTACAACCGCCTCAAAGTCTCATTTATAGTTTTTCTTCGATAGTCTTTCTTCTCAATTATCTGTCTGTAGATTTTATCTCTGAGCCGTTCTGATGCTTTTTTAGCGGTTATCTTCACTGGGGTCGGATTTTTTCCCAACTCAAAGAAATGTACTATCCTAGCAAAAGCCTCGCTCATACAAAACTGCCCCTAAATGGTTCCTAAAGTACCGTTACAGCTGCCATTGCAGCATCCTAAAATCGTTAATGCTGGGATAGATCAAACTCGGCTGGTGATCTCGGACGCGCCTTCAGGCTTAGTTCCTTTTTCTTTTATGGTGATGGGAGATACTGATTCGGGCGCCTGCCATCGGGGCGACCTAGCTCCTTTTGCAACTGCTTTTGCCGATCAGTTCACGCAGCAGATGGGAGACAGTCGCTTTTTAATCCATACGGGCGATGTGACTTATCCTGTCGGCTCATATCAAAACTATTGGAAGGGTTTTTTAGAGCCTTATCAATCGCTGCTCTCTCACCTTCCTAGCACACCAAATTATCAGGCGGACGATGTTGTTTTTAATCGTCCATTATTGCCAGTGCCGGGGAACCACGACTATGCTGATTTGCCTTTAGGGCCTCGGCTGTGGCAAGGGTTGCTAAGAGGGGTGTGCGATCGCCTCCGACACCTCGGTATAGACCTAGGACACTACGGCGGACAAGGCGGCGAAGCCTATGCCAGAACATTTTTAGACGATTTGCAAACGCGATCGCCTCACCAGCTAACGGATCATCTTGCAAGCAATTACGATGCCCTTACCGGCAGCGGTTCCGAACCAAATAACTTTGACCGCTGCCTAAATTATCGCCCAGGGCAATTCACTCGTTTGCCTAATCGTTACTATCAATTTCGCTACGGCGGCGTAGATTTTTTCGCGCTTGATTCCAACACTTGGAACACAATTTCTACCGCTAAAGGCTTCGATCAGCCACAGCTCGACTGGCTAGAACAGAGCCTCATCCGCTCTTGGGAAACCCCGAACACAATAGGTCGCATCGTCTATTTGCACCATTCGCCCTACACAACCGAATCTTCTCGCTGGAATCAACCCGAAACATTATGGGTTCGCAAGCATCTACGAACGGTCTTTAACCAAGTGAGAACAAACATCACCGAAAATCGGACAAATCAGCAGGCGAGATGGGGCGACTCCGACTCAGACTTACCGCCCAATCCTGTGGTTGACTTAGTCCTTAGCGGTCATGCTCACTGTCTAGAGCATATGCAAACGTTAGAAACAGAAAGTGCTGATGCCCACATCGACTGGTTGGTTTGCGGTGGTAGTGGTGCCAGCTTAAGACGACAGCGTGAGGCCGGCTCAGAGGTGCTAGAAAATATTTCCAGCGAAGGCAAACAGCATACTCGGGTAGTCGCCAGCTCAAAGCTCTATGCAGGGGTTCATGGTCGCAGCACTAAAAGTCAAGTGTTTCATAGCTTTTTGCGAATTGAGATTCAGCCCCACCAGCTGCAAAAACTATTGGTTCGCCCTTTTGTGGTTAGTAAGCAAATGAGCGGCTGGAAAGTAAACGCACTCAAGCCGATAGAAATCGGTCAGGCCAAAAAACAGCCGCCTATTTTCAGAAGAAAAGCGTCGTAAGAAACACTCCTTCTGCAACGCTTCATCCCAATAACTATGAACTGTGAACTGTTCCTACAAATGGCGCTTTTGGTGCCACTGCCATGCATGCTCAATAATCTGCTTCAAATCAGAATACTGGGGTTTCCAGCCCAGAAGACTTTTGGCCTTTTCGCTAGATCCTACCAACATGGGTGGATCTCCAGGCCGCCGCTCACTTTCGATGACCGCAATCTCTTTTTGAGTGATATCTCTGGCAGTATCAATGACTTCTCGAACCGAAAACCCGGTACCGTTGCCTAAATTAAACACCTCAGAATCATGGCCGCTCGTGAGATATACCAGCCCTAAAATATGAGCATCCGCCAAATCACTAACGTGAATGTAGTCTCGAATACAGGTTCCATCCGGCGTAGGATAGTCTGTCCCAAAAATGCTAATAGCGTTTCTTTGACCAGCCGCCGTCTGTAGCACCAGTGGAATCAGATGCGTTTCTGGAGAATGATCCTCTCCTAATCGTCCTTGTGGGTCAGCACCCGCCGCATTAAAGTATCTAAAGGCAACATATTTAATGCCATGAGCAGCATCAAAGTCCTGTAACATTCTTTCTACAGTGAGCTTAGTGGCTCCGTAAGGATTAATCGGCCTTTGAATTTGAGATTCTGTGATCGGAACTTCATCAGGCTCTCCGTAGGTTGCACAGGTTGAAGAGAACACAATTTTTTTAACGCCAGAATCTCTCATCGCCTCTAATAGAGACAGCGTACAAACAACGTTGTTGCGGTAGTACTTGCCTGGATTGTCATGCGACTCGCCTACATAGGCATAAGCAGCAAAATGAATGACTGCCGATATCTTTCGAGCCTGAAACAGTTCACACAGCAACGCATAGTCACCAATATCTCCCTCAATCAGCTCGACCCCCAACGTATTTTCAATTAGGTCACGGTGTCCATATACCAGGTTGTCTAAGACAATGACGTTACAGCCGTTATTTTGCAGTGCTAGCACCGCATGAGAGCCAATGTAGCCTGCTCCACCCGTAACTAAAACTGTTTCGTTCGTAGGTAGCTCGTTAGAAGTTCGCGTAGTCATTAGATTTAATTTGTATAAGGTCAAGCAATTATTGACAAAACTGTTATTGACAAAACTTTTTTCTCACCTGATAGCTTACATGATCTAGCCTCATACGCCTTGCTATGCAGATAAAGAGTCAACAGACTAGGAAAAATAAGTTATTTGTATAATTTTGCACAAAATTGTGCGTAATAGAGAGTTATTTAGGCTTATCTGCGCAATGGAAAACCGTTTGCGAAATTTTTACATACAATCACTGAAAACATAGAAGAAATTACTGAGATGTTTTGGCTTAGTTCTCTCAACATATTGGGAATATTAAATATATCGGCATCTCTATTGCCAGCTTCGTCAATTGGTCGTCAATTGCAGCTAGGCACTCAATTAACGTTTTCCCAAACAGGAAAATAAACAATGGCCATCTATTGGATCTACATAGCAACCTGCTTACTTTCTGCTAGCGTAGCCCTTGCAACTACTCCTATCGTTAGATTGATCGCCTTAAAATTTAAAAAGTTCGATGTGCCTACTGAGAGGAAAATCCATCGTCAGCCAATGGTTCGCTTAGGGGGGATTGCCATTTTTGGGGCTACTCTAGTCTCTCTCTTTTTTGCTTGGTTAGCAGGCGCATTAGACGAGTTTACGGCAGAAACGCTATCAACGATTCTCTTGTTACTGCTAGGTGGCAGCAGCTTCTTTTTTGTAGGCTTTGCCGATGACCTGTTCGAGCTATCGGCAATCAAAAGGCTGTGTATGCAGGGCGCGATCGCGTCTATCTTTTGGAGTTTGGGCATTCAAATTGATACCTTAACCCTGCCAGGTCTCTCAGCCCCTATCGCTTTAGGCTGGCTGAGCCTACCTATCACGGTGTTTTGGCTGGCAGGTGTTGTTAACGCTATCAACTGGATCGATGGTCTTGATGGCCTAGCGACTGGCGTCTCTAGTATCATCACCGCTGTCTTAGTGATGCTCGGAATCGCGATGTCACAGCCAGTCCCTGCCATTATCGGCTCAGCCCTATTAGGCAGCTTGCTGGGATTTTTATACCACAACTACAACCCAGCTAAAATCTTTATGGGTGATGGCGGTGCTTATTTCATTGGATTTATTCTGGCGAGTCTCTGTATTGTTGGCCCCCAACATATCGACAGTCCATTTTCAACAGTCTTACCACTCGTCATTTTGGCCGTTCCGCTAGGCGATATGATCGCGGTGATATTGGCCAGGCTCTATCGTAAGAAATCTCCTTTTAGTGCTGATAATCTTCACCTGCACCACCGCCTCATGAGCTTCGACTTGACTCATCAGTCCACGGTTTGGGTTATTTATGCTTTAACGTTAGCAACTGGAAGTTTGGCCTTTGTATCGGTGGGTTTGGTTAGCTGGCTGACCCTTTCTATCGGTCTAACCGTTTTATTGTGCTTTGGTTTATTGTGCTTTGGGATTTGGCAGCTAAAAGCGGTAGCAACAACCTCTTCTAAGCCATCTAATATTGTTGTAGGGAAAGGATTATGGTAGTCGAACATCCCCCAGCTCGCAAAACTGGAGGTCCAGAGGCTATGGGCCTAGAGCCTACTCACTGGCGAAAACAAAACGGTGAAGAGAGACTAGCCAAAAGCAGCTCAGCTGAATCGAGCCCAGGCACGCCGATTGCCTTGCGACTGCTAATTATGACCCAGTTTTTTCCCCCTGACTTTGCGGCGACTGGTCAGCTGATTGAAGAACTGGTTAAGCAACTCGCCAGCCAGAGGGTTGATGTGAGGGTGTTTACGGGGCAGCCGGGCTATGCTTTTGAAAAAGAAAAAGCACCCCAAGTTGAGACCGATGGCCAGGTGTGGATAAAGCGATCACGCATGACCCAGCTTTTCTCTAATCGCCTTTTAGGAAAAGTGCTCAACGGCGTGTTATTTTCCCTCCGAGCAATTTTGCATTTGATTCGGCAACAGCGTCAATACGACATTGTTTTAGTGACCACCGCACCGCCGTTTTTATCTGTCATTGCCTACCTAGCAAACCGATTGCTAGGGATACGCTATGTTTGCTTACTCTATGACTTGTATCCAGATATTGCAATCGAGCTAAATATCGTTGAAGAAACGCATCCGATTGCGAAAATGTGGCGCTATATAAACCGCAAAATATGGCGACGAGCCGAGAACATAATTGTTTTAAGCACTTCTATGAAGCAGCGCATTGTCGGCCATTGCCCGGATATTGAAGGCAAAGTGTCGGTGATTCACAGCTGGGCAAATCCTGAAAAAATTGTGCCCATCGCGAAAGCAGACAACTGGTTTGCCAAGACCCACAACCTCGTTGATCCCTTTGTGGTGATGTACTCAGGCAATATGGGTCGCTGTCACGATATAGACACTATTTTTGCCGCCGCCAAGCAGCTGAAAAACGAGCCCATATTGTTTGTTTGTATTGGCGGTGGGGCTAAACAATCTCACCTTTTAGAGACGATTGCGGCAGAAGGCCTTAACAACTTTTTGTTTTTGCCCTATCAACCCAAGTCAGTATTACCTTACTCGTTAACGGCTTGCGATTTAGCCTTAGTGAGCGTATCAGAAGGGATGCAGAGTTTGGTTGCACCCAGTAAGCTCTATCCAGCGATGGCAACCGGTCGGCCTATTGCCGCTATTTGCCCGCCTGACTCCTACTTAGGCGCACTCCTAGAGGCGGCAAAGGGAGGGAAAGCATTTGCGAATGGTGAATCCGAGCTGCTTGCTGACTTTATTCTTAGCTTGGCGAATAATCGCGCTAGCGCTACTCAGCTAGGGGAAGCGGGCCGTCAGTATATGGAATCTCACTTCACGCCTGAGTTAATTGCCAAGCAGTATTTACAGGTGCTAGCACAGGCCGCTAAGCCGTAACAGAACACACATGAACAGGTTCATACAAATCGCCCGATGATCCTATGCGAATCATCGGGCGATTTTTTATTCTGATCGTGGCGGTTCGAATATAGCGGTGCTGCAAAGCCTTTACTGATGGGCTTCCCAGTACCGACGCTGGTAGCTCTTGCTGATGCGAGCACCCGCTGCAGACAGGAAAAACGCACTCATGGGCGTCGTCATGGGCACCCAGCCGCCAAACTGAAAGCAGAGTACGCTAACCAGGCAAGCCACGGTGAGGCCACTGACTCCAAAGGCAATGAGTACAGGGCCTTTTTGCGTGAGCACCATTAAAGTGCCGCCGATGCCTGTAAGGGCTACAATCCAAGTGATTTCTGCCCATTCTGGCCATGTCCAGGGCAACGGCTGCTGATTTATCACAGTGGAAAGAATTTGACTTGTGACCTGTGCGTGCAGCATGACAGCGGGCATTTGTTGAAGATTGCCGCCTGTGTTGTAGGAGGTTAAAAACGCATTACGACTGTTGTCAGAGGTAGATCCAATGAAAACAATCTTGTCTTTGACTAAATTGGGGTCAAAATTGTTGTTGAGCACATCTGTAAAACGGATGATAGAAGCAACATTCTCGGGCGAACGATAGTGTAAAAATATTTGATAGCCGGCTGTGTTTGCATTTTGATACCCACCAAAGTTGGGCTCAATCGGCTCAAAAATAATGTCGCCTATTTGCAAAAGATCTGACGGTAAGAAATCTGAATCGGCAGGCGCTAGGTCTTTGTACTGTGCCAAGTAGCGAAGGGCCAGCTCGGTTCCTAACGAAAAAATAGGCTGTTTGGTCGCATTGTCATCTATGCGATTATCAATATTTTCACCTAGATTTTTGCCGATTTCACCTTTCAGTATCTCTTCAGTCAAAAAGTCGAGCATGAGCACGCGTCTCACGCGCACGTCTGGGTCAATGACAACGTCGCTAAAGCTAATTTGGCTGAAGTCAGTGCCGGGGGGTGGGGCGATCGCACTATCGCCCGCTAGGCTACCCAGCTTGGTAATTACCACTACATTAGGATTTTTTAGACTTTCTCTGAGCGCTTCATTGCCTGTGCCTTCGGGCACATCGCGCAGCAGATCTAGCCCAATGCTGGCAGGTTGATGCTGCTGAAGATTGTTAATGACGCTTGCGACAACCTCATCTGAAGGGGTTCGCATGTCTAGGGCTCTTAAGTCATCATCGGTAATTTCTACTATGAGTAGCCGTGGATCAGGGCCTAAATCGGGCTGGGTACTCACTAGCCAGTCGTGAGCGGCTAGCTCACTGGCAACAAATGCGCCTTTTTGGCTGAGCCCTAGCACAGCAAGGCTAGTGAGCAGGGTGGCGATCGCCCCCGTTAAAACCTTTGCCCGGTTGCCCATTTGCCAGCGCAGTACGGGTGGTGATTTAGAGCTGCCCTCAGGAAAAGAGGTTTCTAAATAGGTATCGGCAGCCGCTGCTTCGGCGGGTAATTCATCTAGCCGCTTGAGATCTTTGAGCACTTCTTCAGTGCTGCTGTAGCGTTGGTGAATGTAATGGCGAGTCATTTTCCCTAGCAAAATTGCGAGTCCTGGGCTCACTTGCGCATAGTCTTGCCAGCGGGGGTCAAGGCTGCCAAAGTCTTCGGGGAGATCGGTCGGCGACTTGCCTGTAACCGCGTGAATCGCCGTCATCCCTAACGCATAAATATCGCTGCTGTAACGAGGTTTACCCGAAAGCTGCTCACTGGGGGTATAGCCCTGGGTACCAATACCAATGGTTAGCCCCGTTTGCTCTCCTGTAATCAGGCGCGTACGAATTTCTTTAACCGCGCCAAAGTCAATCAGCACAATGCCCTGACTATGACGACGACGAATCAGGTTGTCGGGTTTAAGATCGCGATGCACCACATGGTGATTGTGAATAAATTGGAGGACGAGCAGAACTTCTTCGAGGAGTGCAATTACCTCAGATTCACTGAACTGACCTTTTTCCTTAATTTCGCTCTCTAAAGACTGGCCGTCAATATATTCTTGAACGAGGTAGAACTCGTTGTCTTCTTCAAAATGGTTGAGTAGTTGAGGAATTTGGCTATGAGATCCCAATCGCTCAAGCGTTTTTACCTCGGTTTCAAACAGACGGCGAGCGACTGTTAAAAAGTTGGTATCTTGACTCGCGGGCTTTAGCTGCTTAACCACGCACCAAGGCCGACTGCTTTGCTGTGTATCAATTGCCAGATAGGTTTGGCCAAATCCACCTGCGCCTAAAATGCGTGTTAGTTTGTAGCGTCCAAAAAGCGTCTGTCCTAGCATGTATTTTCAGCATCCCCTTGCCACCCAGTTTACCCAGACAAGGCGGCTAGACGCTGAGTTTTCTCATCTTCTAGCTTGAGTACCTGGACTCAGTTTCAGCCTAGATACTCAAGCTAGTACTTAATCGTGAGGGTGACCTGTGCGCTAATCGTTTGCGTTTGTCCCAATATTGGCGTGCTGGCGGCTTCTGCAAAGTTTGCCGCATCTGCTGAGCGCATCCCATACTGTGGAGGCGGCTCGTTGACTGGCCCAATTTCAATATTGACGACCGATTGGCTTGAAAGCCCCAGCGCGGCTAAAACGGTGTTTGCCTGCTGCTGAGCATCTTCTACAGCCGCGCTCAAAGCGCTTTGACGAGCAGTCTCAATAGTGGCATCCTCTGCAACAAAGCTGATACCGTCAATTTGAGTTGCGCCAGCGTTGACCGCTTTATCAATAATGTCTCCTGCTTGGGCGGTTGGGGCTTTAAAGCTGATGCTGTTGGTTGCCTGATAGCCCCTGAGTATTTGTCTATCGTCAGTATATTCGTAGCGGGGTGAGAGTGAAATGCCGGTTGTTTCTAGTCTTTCTACCGTTTGCGATTGCAGTGCTTCAATTACGGCTGTAGACTGCTGGGCGGCTTGCTGTTGTGCGGCCTGCGCGGTAGCGGCTTCTACCAGTACGCCAAGGGTTACCTGAGTGAGTGTCGTAGGAATAGATTCACTACCTTGGCCGGTCACACGAAGCGTATTTTCCATGGGTTGGGAGATTTGCTTAAGCGATCGCGAAGGAAGGGGCTGAGCGATCGCAGGACTGGCAGACAGCCCGTAGCTAGCGGCCATGGCTGCTAGCACCATACCAAAGCATCGTGAACCGGTGATATAGCGATCGCTCATGAGTTTTAGCATACTGGGCGCTTCCTCAATTATCTGGCGTACTGTCTTTATATAAAACATATAGGTGCAATGCCGGAGCAATGGTGTTGCACTTATACAATCGCTATTCGTAATTTCTAGGCGGTTGACATTAGCGGCGGCGCTTAGCGGCTTTTGCTTTCTGCACATGCCGAGCGATTTGGAGCGCAATATAGTAGCTGATGAGGCTAGCTGCAATAGCGACAATTAAGGAACCGAGCATCATGGCTGCTGCAACATCTTTGCCCATGGCTAGCCACTCATCCATCGCTGCGGGCGAGGCAGGTAGTGATGTGATAGGAGGAAGCCTAAGCAGTAGCCTGCCAATATGGAAGTTCAGCGCAAAAAGCGGCACATAGGTGAGTGGATTGCTGATCAATGTGCTGGCGGCAGCGATGACTTTACTGCCGCGAAGGACGGAGGCGATCGCAACGCCAATAATCGTTTGTAGACCAATGAACGGAAATGAACCGGCAAAGGCACCGGCTGCGGCTCCCCGTGCGATCGCCCCCGGACTGCTTCGCATTCGCAAAAAACGGATGTGCAAGTAACGCATGACACGCTTCCAATACAGCGCATCTAAGCATTTGAGCAAGATGTTCTTTTGATAGAGTGAGCTTCTTGCCTGTAATCGTTGAGACTGCTGCCGTTTTTTGGGTTTAGCGTAAGGTTGTAGATCCGCATCGGGATATCGCTCTTGGATAGAATCGTCCTCGGATCGATGAGCATACCTGCGAAATGGAGGCTCCATTTCAGCTGATGAATGACCGCTGGCCCGGTTAGATTTTGAGACTGGATCTAGCATGGGTCTCCAACGGCAACTTTTCTATCGTTTCAAGATTTTCTAACGTCGTTTGGGTGTCTAAATGAATGGGTTTAAAATGAATGAGTAGGTCACGGTTCGTTAGCGTTTTGTATTTTGTGCTTTTAGATTCGCTTCCTTAAGTCTGACATTGCGATCGCAATTTTGGCAGGGAGCCAAAGCGATATCTGTCTACCGGTTCATTCTGTTTACCAGTTTATTCTGTCTACCAATTTATTCTGTCTACCGGTTCATTCTATAGTAGTGACCCAATGCACAAAACGGTCTGATTCTGTGTTTGTACGGAACATTACAAAACGATACGATTCTCTTCACAGTGCCCTTCATAATGTCAGGAACCCGGTCTAGCGACTCAACTTTGACCCATGCCGTTCAACAAGGCGAAACAATTGCGGCGATTGCCACGGCGATTGTGCCGCAGCAGGGCAGTGTGGGCATTGTCCGGCTCTCTGGGGCGGAGGCGATTTCGATTGCTCAGCAACTGTTTCATGCGCCCGGTCAGCAAGCTTGGGAGAGTCATCGTATTTTGTATGGCTATGTGCAAGCGCCGGATACTCAGCAGTTGATTGATGAGGCCTTGCTGTTGCTGATGTATTCGCCACGCTCCTATACCTGTGAAGATGTGGTGGAGTTCCATTGTCACGGCGGCATTGTGGTGGTGCAGCAAGTGTTGCAGCTGTGTTTGCAGCAGGGCGCAAGGCTCGCTCAGCCAGGAGAGTTTACGCTGCGTGCTTTCCTAAACGGTCGGTTGGATTTAACACAGGCCGAAGGCGTGGCTGATTTGGTGGGCGCGCAGTCGCCGCAGGCTGCCCAAAATGCGCTGATGGGGATTCGCGGCAAGCTCGCAGGGGCGATTCGAAACCTGCGCCGCCAATGCTTAGATGTGCTGGCCGAAATTGAAGCAAGGGTGGACTTTGCTGACGATTTGCCGCCCTTGGATGAAACTGATGTGCGATCGCAGCTAAACGCCATCCTGGACCAAATTACTCACATCCTCGCGACCGCTGACCAAGGTGCGCTGCTGCGATCAGGGCTCAAGGTCGCCATTATTGGTCAGCCCAATGTCGGTAAATCTAGCTTACTCAATGCCTGGAGTCGTAGCGATCGCGCGATTGTGACCAATCTGCCCGGCACCACCCGCGATGTGGTGGAATCACAGCTCATTGTGGGCGGCATTCCGGTGCAAGTGCTCGATACAGCCGGTATTCGTGAATCGGTGGATGAGGTGGAGAAAATTGGCATTGCGCGATCGCAATCTGCCGCCCAATCTGCTGACCTAGTTTTATTCACGCTAGATGCGACCCAGGGATGGACACCTGCCGACCAAACGCTCTACGAGCAAATTAAAACTAAACCACACATTCTAGTGATCAATAAAATTGATCTGTCCTCCTGCGTGCCGAACTGCCTGCCTGCCGCGCCCACCGTTCACACCGCTGCGGCCCAAAACCAAGGTATTGAGGCGCTAGAACAAGCCATTCTGACAACCATTCACCACCGCCGCCTCACCGCCGCCGACACCGATATCGCGATTAATCAGCGTCAGGCCGCTGCGCTGCTCCGTGCTCAAACGGCCCTATCTCAAGTTCAGTCCACAATTACTGACGAGTTGCCTTTAGACTTTTGGACCATTGATTTGCGCATTGCCATCCAAGCGTTGGGTGAGGTCACTGGCGAAGAAATGACTGAATCTATGCTTGACGAAATCTTCAGCCGCTTCTGTATTGGCAAGTGATGGAGGGGAACAAATACCGCGCCATCACAGCTGAGTTGCTAAAATAGTAAGCCCATACTCCTTTTTACTCATACCCCTTTTCACTCATACCCCTTTTCACTCGTATTCCTTTTCACTGTGCTAACGCTCATGCTGCGCCTCACTGAAGTTAAGTTATCTCTAGATCACACTGAAGAAGACTTACGCGAAGCCATTTTAAAGAAACTCAAGCTTTCTGCTCATGAACTCAATAGCTTTTCTGTATTCAAACGCAGCTACGATGCCCGGAAAAAAGACGCCATTTCGCTGGTATATACCGTAGATGTAAATACCCCCAGACAAAAGCAATTGCTCAAGCAGTTTAAAACAAACAATCGCATTTTTCAGACGCCGGATACGACTTATCGATATGTCGCCCAAGCTCCTGCTGAGCTGAAATCTCGACCTGTAGTGATTGGCTTGGGGCCTTGTGGAATGTTTTGCGCGCTGTTGCTCGCGCAGATGGGATTTAAGCCAATTGTGTTAGAGCGAGGGAAGGCGGTGCATGAGCGATCGCAAGACACCTTTGGCTTTTGGAGTAAGCGCAAGTTTCACCCCGAGTCGAACGCGCAGTTTGGCGAAGGCGGGGCAGGCACCTTTTCAGATGGCAAGCTATACAGCCGGATTAAAGACAACGATCATCACGGCAGAAAAGTGCTCACTGAGCTAGTGAACAACGGCGCAGTTCCTGAAATTCTGTTCATTAACAAACCGCATATTGGGACCTACCGGCTAGTTAAAATTGTCGAAAATATTCGCCATCAAATCATCGCTCTAGGGGGAGAAATTCGATTTCAGAGCAAAGTGGCCTTGATTGCGGTTGACGGTAACCCACAGCATCGCAAAATAAAAGGCGTCACGCTAGAGGATGGATCGTTGATAGCCAGCGAGCATGTGGTCTTAGCAGTCGGTCACAGTGCTCGCGATACCTTTGAAATGCTACATCAGCAAGGTGTATACATTGAGCCCAAGCCTTTTTCTATCGGCTTTCGGATTGAGCATCCGCAGCCGCTCATTGACGAATGTCGCTATGGAGAGAATGCCGGACATCCCATTTTGGGCGCTGCCGACTATAAGCTGGTTCATCACTGTACCAACGGCAGAACGGTTTATAGCTTTTGTATGTGTCCGGGTGGGCAAGTGGTTGCGGCCACTTCAGAACCTGGGCGGGTCGTCACCAATGGCATGAGCCAATATGAGCGCAGCGGCAGAAATGCAAACAGTGGCATTGTGGTGGGGATTACGCCTGAAGAAGACTATCCAGGTGGGCCGCTAGCAGGGATGGCGTTGCAGCGAGAGTGGGAGAAAAAGGCATTTGAATTAGGCGGGGGTACTTACGAAGCACCGGGGCAACTCGTCGGAGACTTTTTGGCTGGCAAGGCTTCAACTAATCTCGGATCTGTGAAGCCGTCTTATCGACCTGGTGTTCGGTTAGGAGATTTGAGCGAGAGCTTGCCAGCTTGGGCGATCGCTGCTATCCGCGAAGCCATCCCAGCTTTTGACCAGCAAATTAAAGGCTTTGCCATGCATGATGCTGTCCTAACAGGCGTAGAAACCAGAACCTCCTCACCCCTGCGCCTTAAACGCAACGAAGCTTTCCAAAGCTTGAATACTCAGGGGCTTTATCCGGCTGGAGAAGGGGCAGGCTATGCCGGGGGAATTCTCTCAGCCGCTGTAGACGGCATCAAGGTGGCAGAAGCGGTGGCACTTAGCATGGTGGCGGCGGTCTCAACTGGCTGATGTATTCGCTTAACTACCCTCTTTTGGCGGCGCGTCTATCGTCTCTGGTTCAGGGGCATCTACCGCTGCCCAGGTGCCAATGTCCCAAGTGCTGGTGTCCCAAGGCGTGGGGTCTACGCCTGTGATGCGATCGCTCAACCCATTCGTCACCGCCCGCCTTATCAGCGGAATCACTACATAGTCCTGCGCCAAAATCGTATTCAACCGTTGAAACAGCACCGCCCGATTCTCTGGGTTTAGCTCCTTACTTGCCTGCTCCCACACCCTGTCATATTCAGGATTGCAGTAGCGGCCATTATTGGGCTTTTGCCACTGGTTTTCCATTGAGGCAATTTCATTGCACAGCCACCAGCTCATATAAATCGCCGGGTCAGGTGTATCGCTGCCAATGTTGTACTCTTGCATATCCGCATAAAAGTGGTTAAGGCTACGTGTCTGAGCCGGATCGGCTGAGAAAAAGTCCTCTTCAACAACGCGGCTAATGTCTACATCAATCCCTACTGCTGCCAAATTCTCTTTAATCATTGACTGGGTTTGCTGACGCACTGGGTTAATAGGCGTTTGAAACACCATTCGCATTTCAACCCCGTCTTTGTCTCGAATGCCGTTGTTGTTGCTATCAATCCAGCCCGCTTCATCTAGCAACTGATTAGCTTGCTCAAGACTGTGCTTGTAGTAAATGTTGGGGTTGGCGTATTGCTCTGGGTAAGGCAGCAGCTGATTGGTGCGCTGACCTGCGTTGCCGTATATTTGACGGGCGATCGCATCTCGATCAATCGCAGCGTCCACCGCTCTACGCACCCGCACATCACTCAAAAAAGGATGCGGATTTTCCACACTAGAACGCTCACCCTTTTCAGTCTCCTTATTGGGGTCCGTTAGGTTCAGCATCAACCGCTCTACATACCCGCCAAACGTAGCATATACCTGCCCCACGCCATCACTCACCAGCGACTTGCGATCCTCAATGCTCAGCTGCAAATTGTAGGCAAAATCAGCATCGCCATCACGCAGCACGCGCCTCGCCGCCACATAGGGCGCCACGCCTCCCTCTAGCTCAACCAGCTTAAAAGCAGGCAACCCATCGCGAAACTGTTCATTCGCCGCAAACGTCCAACGCCCATCTATAGCCGCAATAAAGCGATAGGGCCCTGTCCCCACTGGCTGAATGTTCGCAGGCGCATTCCGCGCGTTAATCCCCTGATAGTCGGCAAACACATGCTTAGGCAAAATCATGCCATTTTTGCCAGTAAAGGGCAGCGCCCAAGACGGATTTGGCTGCTTAAAGGTAATTTTTACCGTCAGCGGATCAACCGCTTCTACCTTTTCAATTGCCTCATAATACTGAGCTGTTACCGCTGCTGTTTTTGGGTTGCTTACATACTGATAGGTAAACACCACATCTTCAGCCGTAAAAGGCTGACCGTCCGACCAGCGCACATCCGGCTTTAGCCGCCAGGTAACCGTCCGGCCATCTGGCGAAACACCGCCATTTTCAGACGTTGGAATAAGCGCCGCGAGCACCGGCAGCAAATCGCCATTCGGTTCGTAGGTAGCCAACGGTTCATACACAATCCGGGCTGCTTCAAAGTCTTGAAAGCCATTGGCCACATGCGGGTTCAACGTCGTCGGAATTCGGCTATAGAGCAATCTAACGACGGAGTCTTCTCGGCTGTTGGTATTATCTACACCCAGGTCATCCTGTCTATCCGATTGCCTTGTCGTATCGTTAGGCCCACAACCTGAAATAACCAGCAACCCCATCAAAGGAAAAACCAGCAAAGATTTGCCTAGAATCTGCCTTGCATTACGAATAGAAACGATGCGGGCAAACAAGGAAAAAATCATTACAACTATGCACTGGAAAGCGCAGATAAATTAAACAGGCTCATATGCCTAATTGACTCAAATCGCCAAAAGACGTTGCTGAGAAAAGCCGCTGAAGAAAGCCGCTGAGAAAAAACTCAGATAAAATCTCCATGCATTCTACAAAATGTTTGCAGACTTTTTAGCCTGATAATATTATTCGGCCCATTTCAACTTGGTCAGCTACGTCTTAATTATTCCGCCAGCACTCAAGCACAAAACGACAAAACAATCCTGACTAAGCTTCGCAGCGAAGTATACCTAAATGGTAGATGCACCCTAATGTTTCCCTGACGTTCAATCCTGATAAGGCAATTCCTGAACCGAATGCCTTTGGAGCAAATGTCAGGGGATTTTTTTTGCCATTTTCACGTTATTTATCCTGACTCACCTGGCTATCTAGGAATAGTTATTTGGTAGATGCACCCTGACCATTCCCCAATGCTCGTGAGTATTGGGGATTTTTTTTGACGTTTTTTTTGGCAACTCTGTGACGACAAATGTGACGATAAAAAAGACCACTAACGAATGTAGAGGCCTTTTTTATCACGCTGCCCTTTTCATCACTCTAATGTCACCTAATGTCACCCAATACTGTTCAAGCCTATCTATCGATATAGATATCTGCGGCTAATGGCCTAGTACCAGTAGCCAATATTTGAGTGCCAATATTTCAAAAATCCGCTACGCTAAACGGCCAATTGGTCGCTAAGCAGATTCGGTAGAGTCAGCAGACTCGCTAGCAGTAGAGTCTGCCTCCGGCTCAGGTGGCGTTCTGTCAACTGGCACCTCGGCAGCTGGCTCCTTCTCAACAATTGCCTCAGTCGCTTCAGCTGCTTCTGTAGACTCAGTCGCCTCAGTCGCTTCTGTAGACTCAGTCGCCTCAGTTGCTTCTGTAGACTCTGTAGACTCAGTTGCTTCGGTAACTTCTGCTTCGGTAACTTCTGCAACCTCAGGCTCGGCTACCTTCGCAGAAGGTTTAGGGCCCCGAACAAAAGCAGGGTTCACAGGTGTTCTGGGTGCATCGTCCTTATCTCGACCTTTGCCCTTACCCTTACCTTTGCGCTTATCCCGGCTTTTGCCTTCATCATCGCGGCTGTAGCTACGGCTTTCGCCATCGTCTGTGCGATCAGCCTTCTTAATGGGTTTAGGAGCGTTACTAGCCGGTGCGGGTTCAGCTTTCTTGGCTGCTGCCTCGCGCTCACTTTTTTTGATAGGACGCTCTACCATCGATCTCTCCGCTGTATACGTAAATTGCCAATCAATGTTATCACGAGGAATTGGTTAGAGCGCTTAGCTAGGGGGCCAAGCGTCATCGTTTTGAGGAATATTACTGGGCTCGCTGCTCAGCAGCGGCGTATCGCCTTCAAGGGACGCATCAATTGTTTTACCGACTTCGCCATTGTCTAGCACGGCTTCGGGGTCAAAGTTCAAACCCAGTACGTCAATCAGTGCGTCTTCGTCAGAATTGAGCTGATAGAAAGGCACCATCAGATTAGAGAGCTTGGGCTCTAGCGCATTCACAACGCCCAAAATCAAAAAGGAAGAAGGCCGACGTCCGCCTTCAGGCGTCCGCACAGAAGTCGTAGTCATCTGTACCTCTAACCAGGTGCGATTGGCTCTAAAGTAGTCCAACCATTTGTCTCGAATAACGGAAGTAAAGTTTTCAAAAAAGGCCATTTTTCAACCTGTAAGGAATGTTGAGTAAATTGCGACAGGGGCGAGCTTCCAGGAGGAAGGGCTATGCGATCGCTTCGTGAATTTCAAACGAGTTGCGGATGAATTTCGAGTTCTGCTGTGCATATAACCCCAACATCGCAGCAATCTAGCACCCTTCAGGCGCAATGACTAGACTATCGACAAATTATGTAGCCGAATTATGTGGCCCATCAGGACGAACGACAGGTTTGATTCACACGCTTTTGGCAGGGAAGGCACGATACCAGTGCCTGGGCTTTGAGACCCTTTGGGACTATCGGGAACTAGACTATTTAGGACTATTGGGAACTACCTGAGCGGACTGCTGACTTCCAAGTCACCTGTCGGTACACTTTTGGTTGCGTTTATAGGGGTCTCTTGACGAGCCTGAAAGTCGAGAATGGCCTGGCGAACATTGAGTGCGATCGCCTCGTGAGATTTGGTGACCACTGGGTCAGCTTCTAATAGCTGAAACTTATAGAACAGCATTTGAGAAAAGTCTGTAAAATTCCCAGACAACACCGCCGCCGGAGACAAATTCAGTGGTCCATTATTGAGAATTTGATCAATCAGCTGCGGGCTTAAAATTGCCTGAAACTGCTGAATATAGGCCCAGGCGATAGATCTAACCTGCATTTGCAGTTCGCTCTGATGGACATAGCTCGCCACTTGCTGAGCCAATGCCACCCACTCCGGCGCGACCCATCGGCTCAGCGCCTGATCTAAATCAAACGCCTCAACTACTTTTTGCACGAGCATCCGTCCCCCCGACCGACTTAAAGATCCATCGTTGAGGACGGCCACCACCGTTTGTACGAGGCCCAAAATTTTGCTTGCCTCCCAAGTTTCATCGTCTGGCGCAAACTGCTGTAAGTAGGCGCTCACAACGTTACTGACCGTCGTTTGCTGTTCGCGTAGCCAAACGAACACCTGTTCGGCCAAAAGCTGCGCCGTTACATCTATCAGGCCTGACTCCATATCTAGGCTTTTAGAAGCTGCGATCGCCTGATCAATAAATCGTTCCAGATCGCGATTGGCGACTTCTACCGTCGGCAAATTAGCCACAATCGCACCGACAATAGCCCTCAGTTCCATTGACTCCTGGGGCCATCCAAAATTCACCACATAGGCTCGTAAGACGTTAAGCACCCGCTTCAACTTTTCAATCTGCGGATTTTGAGGTGGCGGCCCTAGGTGGAGGGGTTTTCTGGCAGGCACCGTCAAATCAAACGATGAATCTTCTCTCGGGCTAGGAATTTCTGGCACTGGCTCTGACACGGGTTTCTTAGGTTTAAGGTCTGTAGGCTGGGGAAAATCGGATGTCGATGGCTTTAAGCTAGGTAACGGCAAGCCAGCATCGTCACGGTTTTTAGAGCGTCGAAATAAGCTGAATAGTCTACGAAACATCTTCAACATGCTGACTGTACCCTTCTGATTCATAAGAAGCCTCAACCTAAAGCCAATTCAACTACGCGCCCTGCACAGCGCACCGAATAGTCGCAGCTACCGACTCAGCCAAAGCACGGTAATCATAGCCCCCTTCCAGCCCAAACAAAATCTTGGGCGTCAGCTGCAAACACATTTGGGTCAGCCAGCCGTAGTCATCAGGCTGCAAGCAAAGGCCAGCGAGTGGGTCTGATTGAGTCGCATCGTAACCTGCACTAACAATCATAAAATCAGCCCCAAAGCCTCTCAAAAAAGGCGCTGCTTCGGCCTGCCAACGCTGCTGATAGTCCACTCGCCCAGCGCCCGCCGCCATTGGCAAATTCAGCACATTGCGGTGATCTCCCGTTTCATTCGCCCCACCAGTACCCGGATAAGCATCCGCCTGATGAAACGAACAATAGGCAATATTGGGATTGCCCTCAACCAGTGACTGCGTCCCGTTTCCGTGATGCACGTCCCAGTCTAAAATGGCTACTCGCTGTGCTCCTAGCTTGGCTAGTGCGTAGTGAGCTGCGATCGCCGCATTCGATAACAGGCAAAACCCCATGCCCCGTGAGCGTTCGGCATGATGCCCCGGCGGCCTCACCAACGCAAATGCCTGTGAGCCTTGTGCGCTTACCCAGTCTGCCGCCTGAAGCCAAGCAGCTACCGCCAGCAGCGCCAGCGCATAGCTTTGAGAGGACATCACCGTATCCGCATCTAAAAAACCTCCCCCCTTCTGGGCAAAGGTTTTCAGGGACTCGATATAATCTGAGTCATGAACGCGACAAACATCTTCTAAAACATCCCTCACAGACGGTTCAACCCAGACTATTTTGCCAGCCCAACTCAGCTCCTGCGAACCAACATCTTCATACTTCTTTTGACAGCCTTTCAAGTATTCGACGACTGCCGTCAGACGCCCTGCGTTTTCAGGATGCATAGCCCCCGTATTGTGGTCGGCAAAACGAGGACTATAAAAAACGGGAAACCCACACTTCATAAGCATTACAGCGCTTAAAAATACAATTCAACTACCTGCTATCACCCCAGAAATAAAGGGGCAATCCGTGATAGAATAATAGCCACACTTATACTTAATTTGAGGTATATTCGCCCTATTAAAAACAGTCCTAAAATTACTGCCTTTAAGTTCGGCTTTTTTCACGCTATAAAACCCCTTATAAAGCACCCTTCAAAAAGGTGGATTACAAGTGGATTGAAAAGAGTGGACTCAAAAAAGGTGGATTAAAAACATTGAGTCAGACGCTAACCCTTTCCTGTAGATTCCTGTAGAAACTTTAACAGACCACTAATATCTTGCAGCTGCCTACTTCTGCCTATTGCTAGATATTTTGATAGCAATTCCTTTTCTCTTCGTTCTCCCGTAAATTCCCGGAGCTTTCTACATGAGTAGTCCTCAAGAGCGCATCATCCCAACCGATTTGCGCAATGAGATGTCTCGCGCCTATCTTGAATACGCCATGAGCGTCATTGTGGGTAGGGCCCTTCCAGATGCGAGGGATGGACTCAAGCCGGTGCATCGGCGCATTTTATATGCGATGCACGAGCTAGGTTTAACGGCCGATCGGCCTTTTCGTAAGTGCGCTCGTGTGGTCGGTGAAGTGCTCGGTAAGTATCACCCGCACGGCGACACTTCGGTCTATGACGCGCTAGTGCGGATGGCTCAAGACTTTTCCATGCGCCATCCGCTGATCAACGGGCACGGCAACTTTGGCTCCGTCGATAATGATCCGCCAGCGGCCATGAGATATACCGAATGTCGGCTTCAGGCGCTCACGGGCGTATCCCTCCTGCAAGATATTGAAGCCGAGACCGTAGACTTTGCGGATAACTTTGACGGCTCTCAGCAGGAGCCGGTTGTGCTGCCTGCTCGCATTCCACAGCTCATTATTAATGGCTCATCGGGCATTGCAGTTGGAATGGCGACCAATATTCCACCTCACAACCTCGGTGAGGTGATTAACGGCACCATTGCGCTGATTGATAACCCAGACCTGACGAGTCTGGAGCTAATGCAGTATATTCCAGGGCCTGACTTTCCCACGGGTGCGCAAATTATGGGAACTCGCGGCATCCGCGAAGCCTATACCACGGGCAGAGGGTCTGTCACGATGCGCGGCGTTGCCACGATTGAGACCCAGGAAAACAGAGGTCGCCCCGATCGCGAAACCATTATCATCACCGAGCTGCCCTATCAGACCAATAAGGCCGCAATGATTGAAAGAATTGCTGAAATGGTGAACGAACGCCGTTTAGAGGGCATTTCTGACCTGCGTGATGAGAGCGATAGAGATGGTATGCGCATCGTCATTGAACTCAAGCGGGATGCGTATCCGCGTGTCGTGCTCAACAACCTGTACAAGCAAACGCCGCTGCAAAGCAACTTTGGCGTTAATATGCTGGGCCTGGTCAACGGTGAGCCGCAGCTGCTCACCCTGCGCGATTTTCTTCAAGTATTTCTCGACTTCCGAGTTGAAACCATTACTCGGCGGACGCGCTATCAGCTTCGCAAGGCGCAAGAGCGCGACCATTTGTTGCAGGGCTACCTGATTGCGCTAGATAATTTGGATGCTGTGATTGCCCTGATTCGTGGATCTGCCGATGCTGCTAGTGCCAAAACCGAGCTGGTGGAGTCTTACGGCCTTTCTGAAACGCAGGCCGACGCTATTTTGCAGATGCAGCTGCGTCGCCTAACGGCCTTGGAAGCGGAGAAGATTCAGCAGGAGCATGAAGACTTAGTCATAAAAATCACAGACCTAGAAGATATTCTGGCGAATCGCGATCGCATCCTTGCCATCATCAAAGAAGAAATCATCGCCATCCGCGATGCCCACTCCAACGAGCGCCGCACCGTTTTAGAGCCCGACGAAAATGACCTCTCCGACATTTCACTCATTGCCAATGAGCAGGTCGCTATTCTCGTCACCGAGCAGGGCTACATCAAGCGCATGCTCATAGACACCTTTGAGGCTCAAAACCGAGCCACCCGAGGTAAGTCTGGCACCAAGATGAAAGAAGACGACGGTATTGAGCACTTCATCACCTGCTGCTCGCATGATCACGTTCTTTTCTTTACCGATAAAGGCATTTCTTACTCGCTACGGGCTTACCAAATTCCCGAGAGTTCGCGCACAGCCAAAGGCTACCCGCTGGTGCAGATGCTACCCATTCCTAAAGAAGAAAAAGTCACCTCTGTCATCAGCGTCAGCGAATTTAGCGCAGATGAGTACCTGGTCATGCTGACGCAGGGCGGCTTTGTCAAAAAAACTGCGCTCTCTGCCTTTAGTCGCATTCGGACAAATGGACTCATTGCCATTTCTCTTGAAGAAGGCGACGAGCTTAGATGGGTGCGTCTTGCCCGCAGTGAAGATAGCATCTTGATTGGTTCGCAGCGGGGAATGACCATCCACTTTAAAACCGATCATGCGCAGCTACGTCCACTCGGCAGACCGACTAAAGGCGTGCGAGCCATGTCTTTGCGAGATGGCGATCGCCTCATCAGTATGGATATTTTATCCTCACAAATTGTCGCTGCCATTGAAGCTGCGGCTGAAGAGGCTGCCGCAACTGGCGCTGAAGACGACAGCGATGAGGAAATTTCAGTCGGTAGCCAGAACGGCAGCCAAGGGCCATGGGTACTCGTGGTCTCTGCTGGTGGACTGGGCAAGCGCGTCCCCGTTTCTAACTTCCGATTGCAAAATCGGGCGGGTATGGGGCTAGTCGCGATGAAGTTCCGCAAGGACAATGACGAGCTGGTCGCCCTGCGGATTGCTAGCGCCGACGATGAGCTAATGATTGTGAGTCAGCGTGGCATCATTATGCGTCAGGCCATTGATGCGATTTCTATTCAGTCGCGGATGGCAACGGGTGTGCAGCTGCAAAAGTTAGATAACGATGATGCGATCGCTGCCGTTGCCCTCGTCCCCCATCTAGAAGAAGAGGAAGATGCTCTACTTTCAGATCAAGCCGCTGAAACTGTCGCCGAGGTGATTGCTGAGACTCAGGTCGTGACCGAATTAGAAGAGACTGATCTCGACTTTAGCGATCTAGATCCATTGTCAGCAGACGAGCAGCCGGAGAGCTAGCCTGATAAAATCTGCAATCAGATTTGCATCCTATCCATCAAAACCTCCAAAAAAAAGAGCAACTGATGTTTTTGAAAGACATCTTAGTTGCTCTTTTTTTATGCGTTTTTAACGTTTTCTCATGCGCTTTTAGTACTTTTCTCAATACTTTTAATCAATACTTTTAATTAAAACCAGTCCGAGCAAAAGCACAAAACTATTGCGATAAAAACAAAAAACTTGTTAGATCACATCTTTAAAGTGATTAAAATCACTCGTATTTTGATGCACAAGTATCCAATGGTATATATACGGTTATGTCTTTGTTACAAAGATTCGACAATCCTCAGGGATTTTAGTAAAGACAACGCAAAGACGGTACCCTATTGCTAAATATCAACAAATTTGGTTGATATTTGATACTCGTTGACGCTTAGAAACTTCACTCCTTTCAAAATATGATTCATCCCATGTCGCCCCCTATTGGTGATCGCTTGCCTGGATTGGAGCCACCCTCCTATCTTGCTCAGGTAACTACCCGAGAATTTGACCCTGGAGCTTTGGGCGAGCGTTTTACAGGCCTCTTTCCTGCTGGCTCATTAGGCACCTTAATTGGGGCTGCCCTATTTTTGATTCTAGGATTCATCGTAGCTGCGATCGCAGCTTGGATCGTTCGAAGCCTACTGAACAAAACCGATGTTGACGAGCGCATTGCTGCGAGCATTAGTGGCAGTGGTACCAATACCATAAATCTGGCTAAGTGGATTAGTACAGCTGTTTTTTGGACAATCGGTCTATTTGCGGTCATTGGATTTCTCAATGCACTGCAGCTGACTTCCGTCTCTGACCCGCTCACCAGTCTACTGGATACGGTTCTTCAGTACATCCCCCGAATTTTTAGCGCTGGCATATTATTAGCGGTTGCCTGGGTCATTGCCACAATTGTCAGAACCCTGGTTAACCGGTTTCTTGAAGGTTTTGATCTCGATGAGCGATTAGCCGAAAACACGGGTGTTGATCCTCGCGAGAATTCAATCAAAATTCATGAAACGCTTGGCAATGCGCTCTACTGGTTCATCTTTTTACTCTTCCTGCCGGCCATTTTGGGTGCGCTGGCATTAGAAGGTTTGCTGGATCCTGTTCAGGGCTTACTCGACCAGTTCCTATCTGCTATTCCACAAATCATCACGGCAATCATTATCTTTGCCATTGGCTGGCTAATTGCCAAGATTGTTCGAGGCATTGTCACCAATTTGCTGGCGGCTTCTGGCATTGACGGATTAGGTAGTCGCTTAGGCCTCTCATCTAGCACAGTTCCTGGCTCTGGGCTTTCTCTGTCAGGGTTAGTCGGCACCATTGCATATGTCTTTATTTTGATTCCGGTAGCGATCGCTGCCCTTCAAGAGCTGGATATTGCCGCTATTTCTGTCCCTGCGGTCAGTATGCTCAATCAGGTGCTCGATTTTATCCCGCTGTTGCTAGCCGCAGGGGTTGTCTTAACGGTCTTTTACTTTATCGGTAAGTTTGTCTCAGAGCTAGTCACCAGTGTGTTAGAAAGTGCCGGTTTTGATAGCGTGCTAGGCATTTTAGGCTTGCCCGACATGGCTCCACCGACGTCTGAGCCCACTACTCCGCCGCCAGCAGCCTACGATCCCAACATGGCTGGCACTACTGGAATTCAGCCTGGTTCAACCGTAATTCAGCCGTCTAGCTACAGCAGCAGCACTAGCACTAGCACTAGCAGCAGCAAATCGCCTTCTGAAATTGCTGGCCTCGTTGTGCTCGTCGGTATCGTGCTCTTTGGCCTAGTCACCGCCACCGAAATTCTGCAGCTAGATCAGCTAACGGACATTGTTACCGCAGTTTTGGGCATCGCCGCTCAGGTGCTCGTCGGCGTGGTGATCTTTGCGATTGGACTCTACATTGCCAACCTGGCTTACCGCGTCATTAAAGCGGGCGGATCTTCCGGGATGCTCGCTCAGTCTGCTCGTGTGGTCATTTTGGCCTTTGTTGGCGCTTTGGCTCTGGCCCAAATGGGCGTGGCTCCCAATATTGTAAACCTGGCTTTTGGTTTGCTTTTGGGTGCAGTTGCTGTGGCGATCGCGATCGCATTTGGTCTCGGCGGTCGAGACGTGGCAGGCAAACAGCTACAAGAATGGCTCAATGAATTGAAGCGGTAAACGGGAAAGATAAACGCCGTCTAAGTTTGCTACGCACTGAGCGACAAACTTAGACGGCTTATTTAGTGACCCTTTATTGCACTCTACACCGCTTAAACCAAAACATCGCTTAAACCAAGACACCGCTGGAAGACATCCCTTTCAGCGGTGTTTTTAAATTGCATAGCTTGCGCTATACATCTGCGTTTTAGCGATTGCTATACAATTAAGCTCAACAGAGCTAATACAACTTATGACCAGCGATGAACTCGCCAAATACATAGAAGCCACCGATGGCATCAGCAAACCCTGGCTACTCATCCAACTCCGGCTAGCCAAGCTCAAAGAGCGCCGCCCAGAGCTGAGCACCGAAGAATTTAACCGCCAGCTCGCTGAGCTGCACAATGACCTCATGAAGCTTGGCGAGTGGTGGATCGGCCAAGAAGAAAAAGTCTTCTAGCGTGTTTGCTGCAAAAAATTATTCAAGCATATTTACAGATTAAAACAAGAGAAAAGCAAGAGAAAAGCAAGAGAAAAAACATGAGTAAGGGCGCTGCCAGTCAAAAGAAAGGGAATCAGTCCGGTCCAAAATCTGAAGCAAAATCTGAAGTAAAATCTGAAACAAAATCTGAAGCAAAGCTCACGAACAAGCGGATCAATAAAGACGATAAGCCAGATAAGTCAACAGATGAGCCCCAGATCAAATCGGATCTCCAGTCGGATACCCCATCAGCAGAAACCCCTACGTTAAGCGACTCGTTAAGCGACTCGTTAAGCGACTCGTTAAGCGACTCGGTATCGCTAAGTGACGCCCAATGGTATCTCAGCCGCGAGCTCAGCTGGCTAGAGTTCAACCGTCGTGTTCTTCACGAAGCGCTAGATGAACGCACACCCCTGCTAGAGCGGCTAAAGTTTCTAGCCATCTTCAGCTCTAACCTAGACGAATACTTTATGGTGCGTGTCGCCGCCACCAAACAACAAATTGAAGCCGATGTCAGCAAGCGTACACCCGATGGTCGCACGCCTACAGAACAATTACAGGCCATCAGCGAGCGGCTTCGCCCGATGATTACGCAGATGCACAGTTACTTTCAAACGCAGCTTCGCTCTCGTATGCTCGAAAGCGGCATTTGCCTGCTTGACTATTCAGATCTCACCGCTGAGCAAAGCGCTTACCTAGATCGATATTTCGACGAGCATGTCTTTCCAGTGCTTACCCCTCTAGCGGTAGACTCCGGCCATCCCTTTCCCTATATCTCTAATCTCAGCCTCAACTTGGCTGTCGAAATCCACGATCAAGAATCTTCAGAACCTCACTTTGCCCGAGTCAAAGTGCCCAAAGTATTGCCTCGCTTTGTTCAGTTGCCAGATAGCCTCAGGAAACTATTGGATAACCAAGGCAAGCTAAAAACCGCCACCGCTTGTCATTGGCTAGGCGTACCCATGGAGCAAGTCATTGCTCACAATATTGAGGCGCTATTTCCGGGCATGAGTGTCAACAACTGTTACACCTTTCGTGTCACTCGCAATGCTGATCTATCGGTCGAAGAAGACGAAGCCGATGATTTGATGTTGGCCATTGAGCAAGAACTGCGAAAGCGCAGACTCGGTGGCTCAGTTGTCAGAATGGAGTTAGCAGCAGGGATGCTGCCTACTATGCGCGCCACCCTCATGAGCGAACTCAATATCCAAGAAGAAGATGTCTATGAAGTTGAGGGGCCTATTGGCCTTAGCGATCTAATGGGTCTGATGGCTTTGCCGCTCTCTGAGCTCAAAGATACTCATTGGTCACCGGTTACACCGGCTTCTTGGAAAGCCGCTAGCCATGCAGAAGGTGAAGATGTGTTCTCACTTATTCGTCGTCGCGATCGCCTCGTTCACCATCCCTATCACGCCTTTTCGGGCACTGTCCAAGCCTTTATTACCCAGGCGGCTAGCGATCCGAGCGTCCTCGCTATCAAAATGACGCTGTATCGCACTTCTGGCGATTCTCCCATCGTCAACGCCCTCGTCAAAGCTGCCGAAAACGGCAAGCAAGTTGTCGCGCTCGTAGAGCTAAAAGCCCGCTTTGACGAAGAAAACAATATCAACTGGGCTCGTACGCTAGAGCGCTCTGGCGTTCACGTTGTCTACGGCCTCGTAGGACTCAAAACTCATACCAAAGTTTCGCTGGTCGTCCGCCGTGAAAAGGACATGATTCGTCGCTATGTACATATTGGGACTGGCAACTACAACCCCAAAACCGCGCGGCTTTACACCGATATCGGACTGCTCAGCTGTCGCCCAGAGCTAGGCACCGATTTAACCGATCTGTTCAACTACCTTACAGGCTATTCCCGACAGCAGTCGTACAAAAAGCTGCTGATTGCCCCAGTCAGTCTGCGAGATCAAATGACTGCGTTTATTCGACAGGAAGCCAAGCTCGCCCAAGCTGGGAAAAAAGGCCGCATTATCGTGCAAATGAATGCCCTAGTCGATCCCAAAATTATTCAAGAGCTCTATCAAGCATCGCAGGCTGGCGTTGAAATAGACTTGATTATCCGAGGCATTTGCTGTTTGAGACCAGGCATTCCAAACATCAGCGAAAATATTCGAGTCATCAGTATCATTGGCCGATTTTTAGAGCACTCACGCATTTTTTACTTTCATAACGACGGCTGCGATCGCTACTACATCGGCTCTGCTGACTGGATGCCCCGCAACCTCGACCGGCGGGTAGAAGCCCTTGTCCCCATCGAAGATCCGTCGCTACAAAAAGAGCTAGACCAGTTGCTAGACATCTGTTTACAAGACAATCGTCAGGCGTGGGAAATGCAGTCCGACGGCACCTACCAGCAGCGTCAACCCAAAGCAGACGAACCCGAGCGCAGCACTCATAAAACGTTAATGACAATGGCACTCAGCAAAAAATAGCCGTTAAAAAAGTAGCGACTTTTTTAGTCGCTACTCAAAAACAGGCATACAAAAACAGGTACTCAACAGTCGCTATTCAAACTTCTCTAGCTGGTCTAGCTTTAGCCAGGAGTTGGGCGTCGGTACACGGCCAAACTTTACTAGGGCGTAGTCATCGCGAGTCTCTAAAATCTCGCCCCTTGTTTCAAATAGATAGCTCGAAAGGCGGCGATCGCTTGCCTTAGCTTCTAAGCTATTCTCAAACTTTTCTCGCACTAACCGAACAAAATCACCTTTTTTTACCGGCATCGATTTCTCATTGATAATGACTGGTCATATTGTATCGCTCTGTTGCTAGGATTTTGTTGACTACGATTTTGTTTCTAGCGCTGGCACTTCGGACAATAGTGAGCCGAGCGACCCGCTAGCTGCAACTTCACAATCGGGCGATCGCAGGTTCTACAAGGTTCGTCCTTTCGCCCATATACCCAGGCTACGCCGCCGTAATTGCCATTTGTGCCATGCACATCCCGAAAATCACTAAAGGTTGTTCCACCCGATTCAATGCTGGTTTTTAGCACCTGAATAACCGCTTCATGCAGTCGAGCAACTCGCTGCTTGCTAAGGCGATCGCACATCACCATAGGCCGAATGCCGCTCATAAACAGCGCCTCATCGGCATAAATATTGCCAACACCTGCTACCAGCGATTGATCCAACAGCGCATTCTTAATCGGCCTTTTTCGGCCTTTGAGGGCATTCGCCAAATAGGCCACCGAAAACTCAGCCGAAAAAGGTTCCGGCCCTAGCTTTTGTAAGCCTGTCATTACCGACTCGACAGACTCACTCGGCGGCACCCACCATAGCCGTCCAAACGTTCGCTGATCGACATAGCGCAACTCGCGATCGCCATCAAAAAACAGTCGCACCCGACAGTGTGTTTGTAATTCCTCACCTTGATTCACCCACAGCAGTTGCCCCGTCATCCGCAAATGCACACCTAGCCATCCCGCAGGCTCTAACCCCGTATTGGCGCATCGCTGCAACTCACCTAGCAGGTACTTCCCACGACGATGCCAAGCAACCAACTGACTCCCTTCTACTCCCGGCAAAAAGTCCTCCGCTCGCTCAGGAAAAGCAATCGTCCGGGCCAACCGAACCTCTCCCCCCCTCACCGGTTGATTGAGCGAGACTCGGCTCAGCCCACGACGAACAGTCTCTACCTCTGGTAGCTCAGGCACTATAAGTTTCCAGCAAAGTTTTCAGCAATATAATTATGCAATGCCAACTGTACTATCTCGCAATGCGCTAGCACTCGCAATGCGCTAGCAACGCTAAAGCTTCTTACTCTTTGCTTTGGGCGCTGGGTTTCGATAAACCGGCTTATCTTGACTGATGCTGTCAGCCATGTTTGCAGAGCCCTTACCATAGACAGCACTATCAATTGGCTTCCCTGTCGTTGGCTTGCCAGCGGCAACATCCACCGGTTGACCCACCGATTGACCTGCTGATTGGTCATTAGACTGGCTCGCCGACTGGTCTGTAAATCTGCCACCCGATTTCTGAATCGCAGATTTCTGAGTCGCAGTCTTTGCTGTTTTTTGCGCTGCCGCATTCTTAGCAGCCGCATTCTTAGCAGCATCCGCCTGACTAGGCGGTTCAACCTCTTCTAGCTCAGCTACTGAAAAATTATTAGTGTTTATACCAGAGTAATTAACCTTACTAAAGCGCACCACAACCGGATACTTAATGCCACTGGTATCGACCGACGCGACAGAACCGACCTCTCGATACCAGTAAGACTCAGGTCGAAGAATTCTGACCTTAGAACCACGCTGAACCATAAAAAATAGACAAGCTAGTGAGTTTAACAGTATGACATTGTTTTATTCTGTCACATTGTTAAGCTCAGTTAAGCTCACTAGTCAAACCCACGAGTCAAAACACTCGTCGTAAGAATATTTTCGATCGTTAATATAGACAAAATAGCAAATAGCCAAAATAGCCAAACTTGTGTAGAGACACAATTTCTCATTGGTCTCTACACAAGCTCATGACTAAAGCATTCAATCCGAAGGGTGAATTGAATCTACCCTTTCTTAGCAGCTTTCTTAGCAGGGGCTTCTACTTCCACCAGCTCAGACTCGCCAAAGTTGTTGGTATTAATCCCAGCATAGTTAACCTTGTCAAATCTAACGACGACAGGGTACTTAATCCCGCTTTGATCAATTGAAGCAACAGAGCCAACTTCCCGATACCAGTAGGACTCCGGGCGAAGAATTCTAACCTTAGAACCACGCTGAACCATGAATACTAACCCTCTTAAAATGTTAGATAAAACGGCAGCTACTAGCAGCCACTCGCCTCCTTAGATTACTACTCTGCTGGGAATAACTCTAACTTTTACTGTTTAAGTTTTATTGCTGCAAAAAGATAACTTTTACAAAGAGATCGATTGCTTCCCGCTTCCTCTTAGCTGCTTACTGTTCTCCCTCAAGGGAGCCTTTATAAGGACACTGTTTTCTACCCCCCTTACGTTCTCTACCCCCCCCATCGCTTTAGCGACTTAGCTTCCTACACGAGTGATAGTGAGAATCATTATGTACTAAAGGCTAAGCGGTCAGTCACCGTACGAATGCATCCGATGACGGCCCTAGCGACGGCTATCAAAACAAAAGGCCACCGAGGACTATTTCGGTGGCCTTTGATAGGCAATCTTTAGCCGCTAGCTGTATGGTTTATTGACCAGGCAGAAAAATCTAGACTCGATTAGCCTCTCTCAGACAGAGGTAGCCTAAAGTTAGGGAAAACGGCTTGAGAAGTTAATTCAGCAGGCTGTAGTAGCAGTGAACCAGGCACGAATCCCGGCGTAGGCGGTAGCGAGCGAGCAGGTTGCGATGCGCCCGGAGTCGTCCGACTAGGCGTAGTAATGCTTGGCGCAATCAGCGCTGCAGATGGAGGCATCATGGGAAGTAGTCGCCCCGAACTAGGTACTACCGCTGCAGGAACCGCTAAGGCATTGGGTGCAAAGGCAAATGGTCCTTCTTCTTCAGAAACCGACTCACCATTCGTAATCGGCCTGACAACTTCGATTCCGTTTTCTTCTAAAATAACCCGAGGCTCAAAGGACAGCGTTTCGATCCGCTTTACCCTAACGCTGCCGCCAGCGAGGCGATCGCCTACTCGCACATATCGCTCAGGCTCGTTGCCCGAACGCACAATCGCATAATGCTCGTTCCCCATCTGAACCACACCCGACACCGAAATAGTCGGAGCAATGATTGGCTGCGGAATAGTGGGCAGTGTTGCAATCGGCGAAGGCATCACCAAAGGTCGATTAGGCGCCTGCACTCGTACGGGCGGTGCTGGTACAGGTCTACTAGTATTACCAGAACTGGCAGTAGTATTACTCGCCGCACGAGTACCTGCCTCAGCAGTTCGAGTGTTGACTTCTGGAACAATCACGATTGGCTCGGGCAAAATCGGTAGCGTTGCAAATGGATCGGTTCGATTGCGAGCAACCGATTTTGCCCGAGCATCCGGATCGGTTGAGTTAATCAAATCAGCAGATACCACAGCCCCAGGTTTCTTTTCTACAGTGGGAGAATCAAAGGCTTCCTTTTCAGGCTCCGCCTGCCCATTGCCATCTAGCTGAGGCACCGAAATCCCATCTAAAGCTTCCCCAGACTCAACAGACTCAACAATATCGACAACGGTGTTGCCGTCTCGGTTGAAAAATTGGCAACCGGTTAATGGAATAGTTACCAACGAAATAAGCAGCAGACGCCGCATGTCTGATCCCTCCCAGGACTGGTTAAGCTCACTTAGAGTAGACACAACTCAGTGAAAAACTAACGCTCACCCCAAAGATTCAGCAAATTAGGTTGAAACGTTAGCATCTGACTGCCACTAAGGGTACTGACTCACACTAAGCCATACAATTACGATTAGGTTTCCCCAGTGGGCTGCATGATGACCTGCAAATGCTTCAAGCCCTTCTTCACCCGGCGAGATACCGTCACTGAGCTAATACCTAATCGCTCAGCCGTTTCCTTCTGAGTAAAATCCTGCAAGAATACCGACTCCACGACTTCGCGAGTACGTTTCTCTAGCTGAGAAAGAGCCTGCTGCAAACGTATTTGATCTTCTTGAGCTAACTGAAAGCTGCGGTAGCGAGAATCTGGCAGTAAATCGCCCAAAGACGAAGTACCACTATCGCTTTCCTTCACTGGTGCATCCAAGCTCAGCAAGTTACGATTGCGGCTAGCTAACCTCACCTGCTGCCATTCTTCCACGGTAATTTCTAGCTCATCTGCGACTTCCTGGTCGCTTGGCCTGCGGTTAAGATGCTCTTGTAGCTGACGAATAGCTTTAGCAGACTGATTTTGCAGGGTTTGCCAGCGTCTAGGAATACGCACTACCGTACCTTTGTCTCTTAAATAGTGCTGAATTTCGCCACGAATATAAGGAATTGCAAAAGAGCTAAAGGCGTAGCCTTTTTGCAAATCGAATCTTTCAATTGCTCGAATCAAACCCATGCTACCTACCTGCATCAGGTCATCAAAGGTCTCTCCAGAGCTGTGCAGCCAGCGGTGTGCTTCCCGGCGCACTAGCCCAATATTCATTTGTACTAACCGATTTCGAACCTTTGGCGAGCGGGTCTTTTGATAGTTGGTTAAAATTTCAAGCGACTGGCTCTTAATAACCTGATTTGACGAAGCACGCATATTATACAAGGCCGTTAAGTATCAGTTAAGGCCACTTGGCAGATGGGACAAGGCACTCTTTTTCAATCCTTTTTCCAGTGCACATTGCTATGTGCAGAGATGCCTGATGACCCACTTAGCCTAATTAACGATTTTTCGGCAAGCAATTGGGTTTTTACTGAACTCCTTCTCAGCGATGAGACAGTAACCGTATTAAACAAAAAAAAGAGGATGCTTTAGAGCATCCTCTTTCAGTAATTGATGAGTAAGTTTGTTTTGACAGGCTTAAACTGTGATTACAGGCTTACGCATCCATATCTGATTCAATTCGACCGTAAAATACACCCTGCAGGCGCACATCGTCAGCGGCAGCTGTTCCCATATCGGTATCAGAAGGCTGTTCAGAAATGAACGTTCCGCCCACTTCGCCTGTTTTGCTATCAACCTTTGAGATTTGCAATGAAATAGTCCCTTTGCCTACATCAAATGCTTTTACATTCTCACGGCTCAGATCAGTGGAGTCGGCACGCGCTGGCAAGGCCACGGCATTGTCATAGCCAGTAGTCAGACCCCGTGCTTTGGGGTCTAAGAAATTAGAGGTGCGGTAGGAAGGAACCCGGAAGTCGCCGACGAAGTCGGTAGAGGTGGTGATTGCGCTGAGTCCAGGCTGGCTCTTAGCATTAAGTCCTTTAATGGTGAAAAGAAAAGGAATTTGATCGCCACCTGGCAGCAAAACGGTAATCGGCTGAAAGTCCATTCCTAGCTTTTCGTCAAAAACTAAGCTGCCATCGTCTTGAAGGGTGATATCTCCACTGACTTGCTCTAGGGAAGTTGTGTAGCGAGTGAGTGACTTGCCCGCAATGAATTCGGATTCTTTGCGTTGGTTGGTAGATCCTTGCTTAACAAAGAAACTGGTAGGCTCCATACAAAGATCTACTAGCTTGTAAGAAACACCCGGCTCAAGCGGAATTTGACCACGCCGGGTTTCATCGACCTGTGGGCAGCTGTTAGCTAAACCCGTGTTGCGAATTTCGTCATAGGTTAGGGGAATGTTGCTAGTTGCCGTGGGAGCCTCACTACAGGCTGTTAGGACACTCAAACAGATAGCAAAAAACGCAGCGAGTAGGGCGCGATACCTCATGGTCTACCTCAAGACTGATGAATATTAAACAAAAAAAGGAAGTGGATTTAGTAGTCCATTTTACATGGTGATCGCCCGGTTTCCTATGGTTTCCATCTGATCTATACGCTGTTTTTCTTCATCGGCTTGCACCGTAGCTAGCTGATCACTTAGGCTCTGACAGGTTGAGACGCAATTGAAAGCAACTAAGTAAAGTTACATAAAGTTGAGAACCGTGAGTAATTCTGACTCCTCCGCTGCTACAAATCTATCTTCCCAAGACCCATCAACCAATAAATCGGCTGATGGGCTGACGAATATTACAGACACTTTATCGGCGATCGCCACCGACAGTCTGCCGACGGATCTAGCCGAACTTGCACAGATTGTACAGACGGCGGCAAAGCGCCGAGAAGGCGACTGTCTGGCCCTCTTGGCGCTGCTGAGGCTACTTAACGAGCTGCACTATGACATTCGAGAGACCCTTTTTAGAGAGTCACTGCCGACTAACCGTCAGCGGCTTTACCGGTTAATAAAAGACATTGAGCAAGAAGGTGGCTGGCCTTATATCCGGCGGATGAAGCTAGTGGCATTGCTAGCGTGCTTGGAGGAGATAGAGGAAACCGAAGAAATCAATGCGGAAGATGAAGCGATGAGTAGCTAACGCAATTAAGAAGTGGCTATTTATTCAGAGGTAGTTATTTAGAAGTAGCTATTTTTTTTCACCTTGTTTTCATCAGTTTTGTCTTTACTGACTTGTCTTTACCGGCAAGATTTAATCAATAATTTTCATAGAAAATTTCTTAATTCTTATACTGTTCACGACTTAACACGCTTGAAAAGAATCAATAGCTTTATCACAGGCTTCTTATGACTTTTTATACAGTCAGAAGTCTTTAATTTTTGCTGCTGTTAATAGGATATTTTTGACATTGGCAATTGGTTAGCAACTTTTGATTAGCCGAAAGGCATGGGTCAAAAGATATTACTCTTGGGAGCAAATTAGTAGGTGGCACAGCCGTTTAAAGAGTGTCGATAAAAACGCCCTAGTATTGGCTAGGTCTGAAGATAGAGCTAACCCGTTCCTGAAAAGACGAGCAAAAAGAGAGAGACAAATGGTCTTGAAAGACAACTTTAAGAGCACTACTAAAGGGCGTATAAGTCGGCACTGGAAACGATTTGTGACACTCGTTGTCATTGCAGGGTTATTGCCGCTGATGATGCAGGGAGTGGTGCCCTTATCGGTACAGGCGCAGACCAGCCAATCTCAGCTAAATCGATTTTGCCAGCTACCAGCTGCCGACGCTGAACGAAAGGAATCTTTGCGACTTGCTAGCTTGCAGGGCGATGAGGCTGCCCAGCAGCAGTATGAAGCGATAAGACGGCGGCATTCTCAAGCGCTACAAACTTGTCGGCAACAGAACTGGCCTAGAAACCAGGCCATTTGGCTCAGATTGTACCCCTGTGATTTGCAGCCGGGTCGCTTAGATGCAGTGATGGATAAGATTGTAAATCTAGGCTACAACGAGGTCTATATTGAGGCCTTTGCCAATGGGCAGGTGCTGCTCCCTAAAAACGACAATCCTACGGTGTGGCCGAGCGTGGTGCAGTCGAGTGCTGATGCCGACCGAGATTTGCTAGCAGAGGCGATCGCAGCGGCCCGTAAGCAAAGCATTAAACCCTATGCCTGGATGTTTACCATCAACTTTGGCTACTCTTACGGACAAAGAGCCGACCGTCGCCATGTGCTGGCTCGAAATCGCTCAGGAGCCGATACTCGTGACTATGCCGATAACGGTACTAGTGGCACCTCCGAAGAATCTTTTATTGACCCTTATAATCCAACTGCCAGGGCTGACTATCTGCAAATGGTTCGCGCCGTTTTGGCCCGCAATCCTGATGCTGCACTCTATGACTATGTCCGCTATCCGCGGTTAACAGGTGCCGCTTCTGTGGCCAGCGAAGTGAGCAATCTGTGGATTTATGGTCCAGCGGCCAACCAGGCATTGATTCAAAGAGCGACTAATAACAAAGGCCGGGCACTGATCCAACGGTTTTTACAAAAAGGCTATATTACCGACACGGATGTCGCCCAGGTAGATGCTCTATATCCGACAGAAGGCGAACCGATGTGGCAAAGTCGCAACCCGCCTGCTGTTGCACCTAAAGATTTAGCGCCTGCCGCTGTGCGCAGACCCGGCCTCCAACTAGAGCTATGGCGGTTGAGTGTGGCTCATGCCATTCAAGGCATTGTAGACTTTTTGCAGATAGCTGCTGCACCAGCGCAGCAAGCCGGAATTCCTGCGGGGGCCGTCTTTTTTCCAGGGGGCAACCAAGCAGTCGGCAATACTGGCTATGATGCTCGGTTGCAGCATTGGAATCGCTTCCCGACCTCGTTAGAATTTCATCCGATGGCCTATGCAGTCTGTGGAGATCCGAGCTGTATCGTAGAAGAAGTAGAACGGGTACTCAGAGTCAAGCAGAATCCAGCTATGGTAAAACCGGCGATCGCGGGCCTGTGGGGAACCGCGCAGCGCAATCGTCCTTCTTTGGAAGCGCAGATGGATGCGATTCAGCGCAGTGAGCCGCGCATTAATACCGTGAGCCACTTTGCCCTATCTTGGATAGAGCCTGAATTTGATCGATTCAGAAAAACCTGTCCTGTAAATAGGGTCGGAGCACCAAATGTTGGCAATTTGAGGAGCAGCGCCCAGCAGTAACATCAGGTCAGTACCATCAGAACGGTGTGTCTTTCGCCAGATCACTCAGCCAGATCACTCAGATAACCGCGGGGTGTGATAAACCAACCCTGGTAATTACGACTGCTGCGGTTGCCGATGATGACGGTTGTGAGCATGTCAATTGGGTGCTTTAGCATATCGCCCAGATTGGTGAGGGTGATTTGCTCGTCGGGACGGTAGAGCGATCGCGCCAATGCCACGGGCGTCTCAGCGCTTCGATGCTGCAAAAATACATCACGAGCAAACACAATTTGGTCTTGGCGAGTCTGCGACTTGGGATTGTATAGGGCCACGATAAAATCGCCTTCGGCAGCTGAGCGGAGCCGACGCTGAATGACCTCCCACGGCGTCAGTAGATTGCTCAGGCTAATGGCACAAAAGTCGTGCATGAGCGGAGCCCCTACCCGCGAAGCCGCTGACTGCAAAGCGCTTACGCCTGGGAGTACTTGTACCGCTGGCGTTTTGCCATCCCAGTTGTCGGCTCTGAGCTGCTCTAGCACTAGGCCCGCCATGCCATAAATGCCGCAGTCGCCCGAAGAAATGACGGCCACCGTGAGCCCTTGTTTGGCCAGTTCAATGGCTCGTTCAGCCCGCTGACGCTCTTGGGTAATTGGCAATCCTTCGATAATTTGACCGGGTCGCAGCAAAGGCCGAATTAGACTCACATATAGCGCATAGCCAATGACGACATCCGCATCGGTAATAGCCGCTTTGGCCGCAGGGGTAATTTGGTTGAGGCTGCCAGGGCCAGTGCCGACTAAGCAAAGTTTGCCAATGCGACCTGTGTATTCGTGCTTGGCCTGGGCGATCGCAACTGTGACCGCTCCCTTCATTCCCGTTTGCTTCACCACTTGCTTTTTCACTCGCAGGCAGTTGGCCTCTCCTCCGGCCGCTACAATCGCTGCTGCCTCGGCAACACTCTGTGTTCCGACCTCTTGGTTCACCACATCGGAAGGTGTCGGCACCTGAATAACGGCTAGCGTCTTGGCCTCAAAGCATCGTAGCGGCCAGTTCCGCTTTTCTACATATTTCAACAGTCCCAATTCATCAGCTTTTAGGTCTAACGTTGCGATCCCGGCTACTGATTCTATGGCTAGGTGATGCTGACGGCAGGTACTTTCTATTGCCTGTGCAATCAATGCCTCATCGGTGCCGCGCTCGCAGCCAACCCCTATCCACAGCACGCGGGGATGCCATTGCACTCTGGGCAGCTCTGAATTTGGCGCAAAGGTTCTTTGAGTTGGGCTAATCCAAACTCTTGCCTGTGGCTTGGGCTGACTCTCTCGATCCTCAAATTCTGGAAAATTAAACTGAAAGGAATGCCCTGCTGGCAAATGCTTTTGCCATAGTTCACTGCCGGCTTCCTGCAAAATTTGAACCGGTTGCTGATGCGCGATCGCACTGCTCACGCCCAACCAATCGCCGCTTCCCTTCACCCAACCAAAGGGCTCGCCTAGGGTATCTATCGCCGGTAAGCCCAGCGCGTTTGCAGCGCCAGTAACCACGGGCTGAGCGCCTAAGATTTGGCTGATGCGACGCGTGAGGCGATCGCCCCCGCCCTGATGCCCACCACATAGGCTAATCACGAATTGACTGCTCGGATCAACCACGATAATGGCTGGATCGCTCGTCTTGTTGGTCAAGAGCGGCGAGATAAGCCTAATCACCGCACCGCTAGCTAGACAAAAAACGAATCCGTCGTAGCTGTTCCAAGCATCTTTTAAGTATTCAGCTAAGGATGTGTCGTAAGTTTGGTAGGTGAGGCCCAACGCCTGTGCAGTGGGTTCCATTTTAGGCGCAATCCACAGCTGAGCCCCCGCGTCATAAAGTGGTGCTAAGCAGCGTAAGCCTGCAGGTGTGGTAGTGATTGCAGCAAGTTTGGTGAACATATAGATGCTAATAGATGCTAACGAGAAGTGGCTACACGAGAGGATATGCCTTCGTCACGGTTTTCCATTGAGCAGCTGATGGATTGGCGTGAATGGATTGGCGTGAATGGATTGACGTGAATAGATTGGCATGATGAGTAGTTTCAATTTGCTTTATTAAGTCAGGACTGATTAAGCGCGATAAAGTCCACCTGGGGAACTAAGGGATCGTTCACAATGCCAACGCCTTTATAGCCCCAGCGCGCTGAAATGGCTTTGATCTGTCTGCGATCGCCCTGTTCTATCGCAAACTGAGAGGCAAACTCACCTGCATGAGTATTCAAATAGCTCAGCGCATCAAAATCAGCAACAAACAGTAGCAAATAAGGGTCAGTGGGCTCCTCCGGATGTCTGCCTGGTAAAAACGGACGCGCCACCAAATACTGTCCCGTCGTTTTGGAGCGCAGCAGGTAATAGGGCTGATCGAGCATAGTTAAGTTCTATCGCTTAAGTTCTATCGCTAACGTGATAACAGCCTAGCAATGAAAAGCCCCCGGCCAATTGGTCGGAGGCTTTTTATTTGAGCCATAAGACTTAAAACAGAAACTTAAGCCTTGCTAATCGAAGCCTGCAAAGCTTTCGCTAAGCCTGGCTCATTCATCTTTGCTTATTAGTCTAGGTCAGGCATTGCCAGCACTGGCTCTGCTTCGCGATCTAGTCCTTTCTCAAAACCACCTTCAGCAGCACGGGCGCGGCCTGCATGCCATAGATGACCCACTAGGAAAAAGAAGGCCATTACAAAATGGAAGGACGCCAACCACTGACGTGGGTTCACAAAGTTAACAGAGTTAACCTCAGTGATGATGCCACCTACAGAGTTAATAGAAGCGTTGGGCGCGTGAGTCATATACTCAGCAGCGCGACGCACTTGCCAAGGCTGAATGTCATTCTTGAGCTTGTCGAGGTCAAGGCCATTCGTTCCCCGCAAGGGCGCTAGCCAAGGACCATCAAAGTCCCAGAAACGCATGGTCTCACCACCGAAGATGATCTCTCCAGTAGGGGAGCGCATGAGATACTTACCCAAGCCTGTCGGACCTTGAGCCGAACCAATGTTAGCCCCTAGGCGCTGGTCACGAACCAAAAAGGTCATAGCCTGAGCCTGAGAAGCTTCTGCATTGGTAGGACCATAGAACTCACTGGGGTAAGCCGTATTGTTAAACCAAACGTAGCAAGCACAGATGAACGCCATTAAAGACACAGCGCCGATGGAGTAGGAGAGGTAAGCCTCGCCGTTCCAAATGAGCGCGCGACGTGCCCAGCCAAACGGCTTGGTCAAAATGTGGAATATCCCACCAGAAATACAAATCAAGCCAACCCAGATATGGCCGCCGATAATGTCTTCCATATTATTAACGCCGACAATCCAACCTTCACCGCCAAACGGAGAGGCTAGCAAATAGCCAAAGATAACGGCAGGATTCAGGGTGGGGTTAGTGATGACACGAACATCACCACCGCCTGGGGCCCAAGTGTCGTAAACGCCACCTAGGAAACAAGCCTTAATCACCAGCAAAAACGCACCCAGTCCTAGCAGAATTAGGTGGTAGCCGATGATATTAGTCATCTGATTTTTGTCTTTCCAGTCTTGGCTAAAGAAACTGGAGTATTCTTCTAGTGTTTCAGGGCCGCGAACAGCGTGATATACACCGCCTAAACCCAGCACAGCAGAAGAAATGAGGTGAAGCACACCTACTACAAAGTAGGGAAAGGTGCTGATGACTTCACCGCCAGGGCCGACACCCCAACCTAGCGTTGCCAGGTGGGGAATCAAAATTGCGCCTTGTTCGTACATAGGCTTCTCAGGAACGTAGTGAGAGACTTCAAACAAAGTCATCGCACCAGTCCATAAAACAATCAGACCAGCATGGGCAACATGTGCACCCAGCAGCTTACCGGAAAGATTAATTAGTCGGGCGTTACCAGACCACCATGCATACCCGGTGGATTCTTGGTCGCGACCGCCTCCAACAAAATTATTAGAGAGTGTTACCACGGGGGAGTACCTCTTCAGGGAATACGATCTTTTTAAAGGGAGAGGGCTAGCTTAAAAGCAAGTTAAACCTACGCATTTCAGCATAGCCCTCTTTGGAACAGAAACTAGGCAATCAGTAGAAGTTAAGGCGCGAATTAGAGCGCGTTACCGCGAGGCAGAACTTCTTCAGGGAAGACAAACTGCTCATGTGGCTGGTCCTGAGGACTCAACCATGCCCGAATACCTTCGTTGAGCAGAATGTTCTTGGTGTAGAACGTCTCAAACTCAG
>Ga0208979_100049_pt1 | contig 244016 bp, 234 predicted proteins | sample HotLakConsUCCSLE_FD_184738 | JGI IMG/M metagenome (GOLD analysis project Ga0208979, IMG submission 184738) | Hypersaline microbial mat communities from Hot Lake, Washington, USA - Hot Lake Consortium UCC-SLE (SPAdes) | ecosystem: Environmental > Aquatic > Non-marine Saline and Alkaline >... | reverse complement strand
GAAGAAGCGGCGCGATTACGCGCCATTCGAATTCGGTCAGATCATAACGGCTCATCAATACCTCCAATCCGGAGGTTGAATCACGCCGCTGGCAATCTGTGAACCCCGCTTATGAGTTCACGGCCTAGACCGCGTACGGTCGCACTCTCGGCCCAGAGTAGACTTTTCAGTCGTTAAACCGTTGTCGCTCGATTGATGGTGAGAACGCAACCATGAGGCTATGCTTCATGCAGTTCGTTGAATGGCTGAAGTTATGAAGCGGCGGTCTCTTAGCATCAAGGTTCTGCTTTCCGTGCTTTTTTTAGGCGCTCTCTTCTGGTCGAACTGGGCGATCTTGTGTGTCGGTTTCGCGTGGATCATGAAACCGCCAGTTGATTCTGAGCTGTCATATCTTCCGCCCCCTTTGTCTCCGCTGCGGGAGGCCGAGTGTCGTGCCATAGATAAGGGAAAGATCTTCGAAAGCGTGATTGGTGATTATGTCGAAACCGCAATATTGTTAAGCGAGAGCGACCCGAATGGGAAGCAATCTTTGCGGTACACTTCGCCCCGCGATTTCATGGAGGAAAACCCCGATTGTTGCGAGCTGCTTGACCGGATTCCAGGTGACTACTCGATCAAGACTCAACGTCTTGGTGCACCGCACTCAGACCCTCCTAGACTTTTCGCGGTGCGCGTTAGTTACAAGGTATGGGCTCCCGACGACACCACCTCTATCAGAACTAAGGTCAGATTGGTCGACTGTTTTGGACGCACTGACAAGGGGCCGAGCTTTGACCTCCGACGTGGCATACAATAAACCCTGCGGAATGTTCTGCCGAACCGTTCCATCCTGGCCAATGTTCCTATGGTAGCCTGGGGCGCGCAAAGCAGTCGCTCCCGGAATAAAATTCGAATAGCAGCAAGGGCGTAAGTGATGTCTCTCTCGCACCTTTTTCAACGTATCCTGCGAATTTGATGACGGCACGATGGGCGGGGAGTGGACGTTAAGAGCATTGGGAACTAACGGGAGCTATGCGGGACGAAGCTAACGCGCGGTCAGCTTGGCTCGGTCAAGCGCCAAAAGAGGCGTCAAAATAAAGGGCCACGCCATGCCCCAATATTGAACCGACAGACGGGCATCGTCAGTTGACCGTTCAATTGAGGAAATATACAGCTTAGATTATCAGAAGTTCGATATGAAAATTAACCGAATTTATTCAGGGCATGGAATGTCAGTTTAATTTTGAAGAATATAAATATAATGGAGGAGTGAGTTGACTTTTTTGCGCGTCAGCAAAATTTTCTTTGCAGCTTTATTGATATTGTTCGCGCTATCATTCTTTTATTGCTATATATCTTATGATAATAATAGAACTTCGAGTTCATTATATTTTGGTGGCCATCGATATAATTTCGACAAGATTTCTGGCTCTATGGAATTGAAGAAATCTTTCTCACATACGATTGACGGAGAAGATTATGTAGTGCAGCTATTCGTGGTTGCCGATAAGAATCTTAATGCGTGCGACGATGATGAGATTTGGGTTACATTGATTTGGGATGGTGCGTCAGAAACAGATCAGCCTGATAATTTCAGCACGTACACATTAAATCCCCTAGAGAAGGATTTGTATTATTCGTTGAAGCATTACATTTCTAGTGCATTAGGGGTTGAAAAAATATATGTCGATCACAATAAATTATACATTGATTTAGTCATTGGGGGCGCTGAGGTTGAGCGCACCGTAGGTGAATACAGAATTATTGATCTGAAGAGATTTCTTAAGGGCCGTGGGTTTTCATATTCGAAAAGCGAGACTAGGCGGATAGTAGTTAGTGATAATCGCGTAGTGGCTTGGTTGGATTTTTTCAATGGTACATATGAAGAAGGAGGACGTAAATTTAATGTAAAGTATAAGGATGCTGCAACTGATTTCTATGTGCAATTCACAGTAGAAATTGGGGAAGAAATATCATCCGCATATCAGTGTTTGTTCGATACGGCAGATGCCATCGCGACCGAATTCCATTCAGTTGCCGTGAATAAATGAATATAGTGGATTATTTTACCTCAAATCATAGACAGTTCAGTGCCGACGAAACGTGTCTATGGCAATTTCAGCATCGGAGTCGAGTTGGACCTTGAGTGCAGTGACTGCCAAGGTCAGCTTTGGGCCGAAACCTTTAGTCCCCACCCTCAAAAACTCGGCGGCTTCATCCCATGCGCGCGCATCGCCGCAGTCACCGTGTTGGCCATCAGCATGGCGATGGTCATCGGGCCGACGCCGCCGGGGACCGGGGTGATGGTGGCGGCGATTTCGGCGCATTCGTCGAAGGCGACGTCGCCGACGAGGCGGGTCTTGCCCTCCCCGCGTTCGGGCGCGTCGATGCGGTTGATGCCGACATCGATGACAGTGGCGCCGGGCTTGACCCATTGGGCCTTGACCATCTGCGGACGGCCGACGGCTGCAACGAGAATATCGGCGTTGCGGCAGACGCCGGCCAGGTCCTTGGTGCGTGAGTGCGCCGTGGTGACCGTGGCGTTGGCGGCCAAGAGCAGCGCCGACATCGGCTTGCCGAAAAGGTTGGAGCGGCCGATCACCACGGCGTTGAGCCCCGACAGGTCCGGCCCATGGGTCTGGCGCACGAACAGCATGGCGCCGGCGGGGGTGCAGGAGATCAGGCCGCCGTCTAGATCACCCGTCATCAGCTTGCCGGCATTGACCACATGCAGGCCATCGACGTCCTTTTCGGGTCGGATCGACTGGATCACTGCGTCGGAATCGAGATGGGTGGGCAGCGGCAGCTGCACCAGGATGCCGTGGATTTCGGGATCTTCGTTCAACGTGGCGACCAGCGCCTCGAGATCGGCCTGCGAGGTGTCCTCGGGCAAGGTGTGCTGCACCGACTTGAAACCGCATTGCTTGGCCATGCGGCTCTTCGACGACACATAGACATGGGAGGCCGGATCATTGCCGACGATCACCACGGCAAGCCCCGGACGGGCGCCGGTCTTCGCCTCGAGCGCCGCACTGGCCGCGGTCACCTGTTCGACGACCTCCGCCGCGACGGTCTTGCCGTCAATCACCTTTGCCATGGAAAATTCCTTCCCGATATCCCGTCCCGCGCCGTCAGGGCAGCCGTGACGCGCAGTTTTCCTGAGCGGACACTACGAAACCCGACGCAAGGGCTGATAGCCTCTTTGCGTCCTCTCATGTCAAAAAACAAGGCGGTCCTGGCGTCAGGCGCGGCGGCGTGACGTGCCGTAGCCGTCGATGCGCGACCTGAGCACATCCATGTCCCGGCGGATCCTGTCGACCGCATCGGCGCGGGCCGGCTGGGGCGCTGGCGACGGCTGGTCGCGCCAATGGGACGAGACCGGATGATAGATCGCCGCAGGATCATATAGAGGTGCTGCCTGATGCATGGGCGGCGCCGCGTGCGGCCGGGCGGGCGCAGGCTGGGGCGCGGGATGGGCGATGTATGGCACGCCGGCGCCGGGCTGGGACGCTCCATTGCCAGTCTGGGGCATGCCGTAACCAGTGTGGGGCGCCGCAAACCCGGGCTGGGTCACAGCCGAACCGGGGTGGGCCATGTCGTATCCGACCATGGGCATGGCGCCGATGGATTGCTGCCAAGCGGGTCCGGGCCGATGCGCCTGATGGAAAGCCGCGTAAGGATCGGCCATGGGCGCGGGATGGGGATAGGGTTGAGCCTGGGCCTGGTAGGCCCGCCACTGCGGTTGCCCTGTTTCCATGTTCCGGCCGTACGGGCCGTGGCCGTGCATTTCAGCGCCATGGGGCTGATGGGACTGCAATTCACCGTCATGCATTGGATGGGCGTACGCGCCATGGCCTTGCGAGACAGGTGCATGCGGGGCATGAGCGCCCGGATGTTGCGGAGCTGAATAGGCGGCAGGCGGGTTCGGGGCTGTTTCGACAGGGTTCGGCTCCCAACCGGGTTGCGGTTGTGCGGACGCAAAGGCTTGCGCGGCAGGGGACGGGGCAAAGCCGGCCCGGGTGGTCTCTGTGCGGGCACGGGCATCGGGAAGCGAGGCGGGGGCATGGGCGGCGGGGGCCGGAGCCGGCTCGGCTGGCCGATAGCCGCCCTGCTGCAGCGGTTGGCCAGCGCGAGCGGGTTGACTGTCGGTCTCGGCCGCCGGCTGCCGCGCAGGCGCTTCTGACGCGGGCGCCGGTTCATGCTGCACAGGCTCGGGCGCGCGTTGCGCGCGCGGCGCCACGGCAGCTGTCGCTTGGTCTGCGGCCCGATCGAAATCCGTGCCGGCGCTCTCGTCGCTGTAGCCCCAGCGGCGGCGGGCGGGCCCCGAGGGAGGCGTCCGCGGTCCGGGGCCGGGGCCGGGCGCGACCGGATAGTCGCCGAAGGGCGGGGTTTGAAACCGGGCCTGCACCGGGCCTGCGTTGTAGGCGCGGATGCTCTCGACCGCGCCTATGAGCAGCGCCAGCCCGAGACCGGCAAAGAATCCGGCAAACAGGCCGCCAATGGCAATGAACTTGCGCGACGGCCCCATGGATTGAAGCGGCGCTTCGGCAGGCGAGATGACGCGGACATTGCGCGTGGAGAAATTCGAGCTCTCGCTGGTTTCGCGCGAGCGGGTGAGGAATGCCTCATAAATGCCGCGGGTGGCGGCGGCCTTGCGCTCGAGTTCGCGCAGCGTGACGAACTCCACCGACTGGTCCATGGCGCGGCTCTTGGCCACCGCCATCTGGCTGGCAAGTTCCTGCTCGGTCTCGACGGCGCGCTGCAATTCGGTCTGCGAACTGGCGACGATACGGCGCAGTTCGGCGCTGATTTCCGCCCTGATCGTGTCGAGCGCGGATTTTGCGGCGATGTATCTGGGATGCCGAGGCCCCAGACTGGTGGCAAGCGAGTCGGCGTTCGACCTGGTCTCGGTGTATTGCTTGCGCAACTCGATCAGATTGGACGACAACAGCTCCTCGGGGAAGGCGCCGGAGAGCACATCGTCGATATTGACGTTGGCGAGATTGTTGGCCTTGACCCTTATGCCGACCTTCATGGCGCGTGCGTTGGCGAGTTGATCGCTGAGCGCCAGGATCACCTTGTCGTCGATATACTGACCGCCGACGCCGACGAGCCCATTTTCAGCCTTGAACCTTTCGACTTCGCGTTCGGCGGCATCGAGATCGGTGCGGAGCGCATTGATGCGGGTGTCGATGGATTCCGACGTCCGTTCCAGCAGGCTGGATTGCGCCTGGCCTTCGGAATCGAGATAGGTCTCGACGATCTGGTTGGCTATGAGCGCCGATTTTTCCGCATCCCGCGAACTGACGCCGACGATGATGACAAAGGTCTTCGCATCGCGCGAGACGCTGAGCGAATCACGCAGTTCCTCAAGCGCCGCCTGTTCGGCGTCGGACTGGCCGCCCGCGCCGGTGAAGAGTTCCTTGATCAGCGTCAGCCCGCCGGAGAGGCCGCCAGACGACAGCGAACCGTTGAATTCCGGATCCCGATCCAGGCCGAGATCGGCAACGACCTTCTGCAACACGCTGGTGGACGACAGGATCTGCAACTGGCTGTCGGTGATGGCCAGCATGGCTTCGGTCGACAGTTGCTGGTTCCTGATGTCGTCCTCGGTGACACGGATCTCGCGCGGATCGATGAACAGCCGGCTTTCGGCGTAGTAGCGGTGCGGCGTGGACAGCGCCACAAGCACACCCAGCAGTGCGCCGATGAAGGCCGCCGCGACGATCAGTTTCCAGTACCGCACGACGGCGGCAATCAGGATGGAGGCGTCCAGCAGCGGGCGCGCGCCGTCGTCGGCATGAGCTCCGGTGGCTGCGGCATGCCAGTGATAGTGATCATCCGGCCCGCGATCCTGGCGCCGCGGCGCGCGATCCTGCGGCGCGTCCTCGCGCGCATCGGCGTGCGGCTCGACCGGTACATGATGAAAGTGATCCGGCAGGTCGGGTTCGACGCTGCGTGGCGGAGCCTGTTCGACGGGGTCCTGTCGTGAAGGGGCTTGGGACGGACCAGGGCGCGCCGTGGAGGGAACCGAACCGATCAGACGCGCAATCCTGTCACCGAACTTCTCCTGGTTCGACGGGGCAGGCTGGGAGCGGTCCGGCTGTGGCGGTGCGGCCGACTGCGGCGATGAAGCCGCTTCGGGAGCTGATGCCATCGCCGTCTCATTGCGGTCGGCGGCATAGCGCCCGGTGGACAGGCGCACGGTGCGCGGGGATGCTGCAAGCAGGGATGGCGCGGGGCGGACGGCTGCGGCTCGGGCGCGGAACCCATCCCGGTCCCGAGCGCCAGCCGTCTCCTCAGCCAGGCCGCGCGGCGGCAATGCCGCGGGCGGCGCTTCACCGGCATGGTCGAGCAGCGAACCCCGGCGGGCGTGCGGCCTACGGTCTTTGGTGGAATCGCTCATGTCCGGCTTAGGCCACCCTTGCTGGCAAATTTTCGACTTCGTTAAGGCAAGCTATAAATTCATGGGTAACAAATGGTTAATTTCCGGCCGGCAAACGAAAAATCGCCGATTATTCCGTGAATTGACAGCCACGCCGCCCGACTGCGGCGGCGTGGGCAAACTTGCCGGAAAGCCGATATCAAACGTCGAATTAACAAATTTCCGCTATGGGTGGGGGACTGAAACGGCGATTGCGGGCCCCGCGCTCGTCCCCCTGACATGGTGGCCATGATAGCACGCCTGAAAAATTTCATGAGCGCGAACAGCGGTTCCATCCGCGCCTATCTGTCGATGGTGGGCGGATCGGCCGGCCGGCTGGTCATATCGCTGGTGTATTTCATCGCGATCGCAAACACCCTGTCGATCAGCGAATTCGGCCTGTTCGCCACGGCTTCCGCTTGCGGCATCATGCTGTCGCGATTGCTGGCCTTCGGCTTCGTCTCCCCGCTCTACCGCATCGCCACGGTCAAGACCCGCCTGCTCGGGGCCTACACCGCCGGCTTTCTGGGCGGCATGGTGCTTTCGGCGCCGGTGATCGCGCTGGCGGCTTGGGCCACCTACGCCTTGATTTTCGCGGGCCAGATGGACGGCATCACCTTCGCCAAGATCATTCTGGCCGAAGTGCTGTGCTGGCGGCTGATGGAGATCGCGGTCATTGTGAGCTACGGCGTCAACAGGTTTACGGCGGGCGCCGTGCTGGTGGTGCTGGCCACTGCCTTCAAGACCGTGGCGGCCGTGCTGTTTGCCTGGCTGACGGACGGATCGCTGGAAGTCTGGGCGACCTATTACATCCTGGCCAACGACCTCGCAGCCATCATCGCCGTGGCGTTCTTTTATCCGAAAATCCGACTGCGCTGGAAGCCCGCGCTCTATCTGCGGCGATGGGCCGATGCCGTGTCGGTGGCCGGCGCCGAGATGCTGTTCTATGTCCAGTCAGAGCTCGACAAGGTACTGGTCCTGTCGCTGGGCGGACCGGTGGCGGCGGGGATCTATGCGATGATCATGCGGCTTGTCGATCTGACAGCGCTTCCGGTGCGCGCCTTCCTGACGGTCCTCACGCAAAGGCTGATGCGCAGCTCGAAAATGCTCGACGACATGAAGACGCGAATCCTTCTGGAGGGTGCAGTCGCCGCGGTTTCCACCGCCGGCCTCCTGGGTATGGCGGGTTTTCTGTGGATCTTCCCCAATGCGCTGGGCAAGAATGTCTCCGAGGCGGCGCCACTGCTGATCCTGGTTGCCATGGTCCCGGCCTTCCGCAATCTGATCGAGTACCATTCGGAGTTGTTGTACGCGACCGGGCGCACCTTCATCCGCATGCTGGTGCTGGCCTCGCTGGCCGTCGCGAAGGCCCTGCTGCTCGCCTGGGTGCTGGGAATGGAATTCGACACGCCGGTGTGGGTCGGACTGCTCAACGCGGCCTTTCTGGCGCTGTATGTGCAGTCAGCGCTGCTGACCTATCGTGCGCTACGCTCGATCAAGCGACGCCCAATCTAAAGCATGTGCGTTCAATCCAGTCGGGCTACGAGATCAGTGGATTGGGGGCTGACTCTTCGAACACAGATGGGAACCGTCTTTTTCGGTCAGACCACAAGCCTTCATATCAGCACCCGGACGGCGGTGAACAAAATTGGAACATAGGCGTAAAAATCTCCTCCCACTTTCCTTCAGGAGAATGCCAGAACCTTGTCTGTCTCACTCACTTTCATCAAAGGACAGAACATGAATCTCTATAGTGCTCGGACAGGTATTGTTGCACTCGCTTTCGGCATCGCCGGAAACGGAATTCTCTCCCCCGGCGCCCTTGCCGAAGAGTTTTCGTTCACGGCCACCAACACGACAAGTTCCGCCGTGACCGAAATCCTGGTCTCCGAGGACAAGAGCGAATGGGGTTACTTCGACATCGGCAGCGGCATCAAGCCGGGTGCGACCGTGGATCTCGTCTGGGATCAAAGCACAAACAGCGAAGCGTGCGATCAGTGGGTGAAAGCCGTCTTCGCGGACGGCAGCGAATCCGAGCCGGCCAAGTTCAACTTCTGCGAAGACGGGCTGGAACTGGACCTGTAATCCATTCCGCAAGGACCGCTAAACAAGTCGGCGGCAGGCCATCGCAAGGTGGCTTGCCGTTCCTGCATCGGATGCTGCGATAGCGCCCTGCCCTGCCCCGTTTTCGGCGCAGAACCGCGGTCATCACGCCTTACCCGGGCGTGACAGAAAACGCTGCACGGCGGATCTCGGACAGCGGGTGGCTGACAAAGGACTGGACGCCGATGGCGATCTGGTCAGGCCTGAGTTCGGCCATGAACTGATCGAGCCCTTCGGGGGTCTGCGGGTAGGTTTCCTTGAACCAGATCACATGGGACAGAGACCGGTTGTCGGGATAGTGACCGGCACCATCCAGGATCTCGTCGACATAGCGCCCGTAGATCATGCATTCGGAAATGGCCCGGGAAGAGATCACGGCGCGGACCCAGCCCTTGCCGGTGCGGGTCTCGATATGGTCAAGCAGCGCCCGCGCAGTATCGACGCGCCAGGCCACCATGTTGGAGATATAGTCATGCGCCGGATCGGGCCTTCGCGGCAGGCCGAGAATGCCGCCCGCATGGGCAAGCCATTCAAGATGGCCGGGCGTGGCATGGATGGCGCCATTGTCGGCGCGGAACATGCGCAGACGGTTTCCATCCCAGAGAGTGGCCGGATCGAAGGGCCGCACCAGCACCACATCTGAATCGATCGAAAGCAGCGTGTCGGCCTCGACATGGCGCGCCATGGCCAGGCGCCGGAGCTGCTGGGCATGCCAGCCACGCAGCGGCGCCGAGAACGGGCTGAGCCAGACCCGGCGCCGGCCGAGACTGAAGGGATCGGGGAATGACCGCAGCCAGGCCGGAAACAGTTCGGCCTCACTGACCACCGTCCGGTTCGGCCCCTCAAGCTTGCGAAACAGCGCCACATCGTTGCGCTCGACCAGGATATGATGACGCCAGTCCCCCCGCATGAAGCGGTCCATGCTTTCGCACAAAAGGGCGCAGCGATCGAAATCGCCGGCATAGGAGGAGGTCATCACTGCTGTCTTCATGACGGTCCCGGAAGGGCCTGCGCATCCACGGCGATTTCGATGCTCAGGCTGGAATTTCAGAATTGCGGATCGCCCGCCTGAACTTGTAGCGGAAGACATGGTACAGGAAAACCGGATTGCCGACGATGTAGCGGTACCATAGCCGCGATGGTTCCTGAATAAGCCGCCAGACCCATTCGAGCCTCATCTTGCGAACAGCCATCGGCGCGCGCGGCACGGCGCCCGAGATGAAATCGAATAGCGCGCCGACACCGAACACCATGCGTCCGTGACCCTGGCGGATATTGCTGTCGATCCAGATTTCCTGCTGCGGCGTTCCCATCGCCACCAGCGTGATGTCCGGATCAAGCGCCGCCAGCCTGTCGAGCACCTTCGAACTGTCGGATTTGTCAAAGAAACCGTCGGAGACCTGGTGGAAGTCGTGCCATGGCGTCAGGATCTTGAAGTTCTTTGCGGCACCGGCCAGCATTTCCGGGCGGGCGCCGATCAGAGCGACCTTCAGCGGCCGCTGGGCATGGACCAGCAGGGCCGGAATGAGATCGGTGCCGTTGAGATTGGCCGGAAACGATATGCCGTGCAGCGTGCGCGAGGCGATTTCCACGCCGACGCCATCGGGCAGCACTTCGCAACGTGACAGCACCTGACGGTATTCAGCATCCCGCATGGCCAGATTGGCGTTGTTGGCGTTGAGGAAGTTGAAGATGCGTTGGGGTCCCTGCCCGTCAAGGCTGCACCGCAAGTCATCCAGCGCCTGGTGCCACCCCAGCGCTGCCACTCGTATACCGATTATGTCGCGATGCTGCTCCTGTTTCATTATCGGTTTTCAACTCCACGCGTCTTCGGTTCGGGCATCCCGTCATGGCTCACCCCGTACCAGGGTGTTAGCAGTTTCTTAATTGCCGTGCACCGGCATTTGGCGATCTCGGTTAAGCTCTTGATTTACCATCTGTTAACTTTTCCAGCCGCCGCCGGCGAAGCCGCGCGCCAGTGCGCGGCTCAGGCCGGAGAGCTGTGTCTGGTGAAAGACGCGCCCGTCGCTGTCGAGATATTCTCCGGCCCGCGAACGGGCGACCATGTCGATGAGGGCCGTGGCAAAGGCGCCGGGATCGTCGGCGGCGACGCAATTGCCCGGTACATTCGGTATCCCGCGCAAGGCGTTGGCGGTGGCGACCGACGGCAGGCCCATCTCGAAGGTCTCGATGGTCTTAAGCTGCACGCCGGTGCCGGTCCGGGAGATCAGCGGGATGATGCGGCAGGAGCGGACAAAGTCACGGGCGTCGTCGACACGGCCGAGGAAGGACACATTGTCCGGCGCGGCAGGAATCCCCGCCCCGGTTCCGCCGGCAATCGCGATGCGGAAGTCCGAGGGCAGTCGCGGAACCACGTCCGCGAGGAACCAGTCGAGACCGGCGCGATTGGCAGCCCAGGTCCAGGATCCGATCATGCCGGCGTCATACAGCGGCGCGCGCGGCGCGGGGCCGCCGGGCGGCGTGACCGACGTCACCAGCGGCAGCGCGGTGGACCGGGTGTCATCACCGACGCCCAGTTCCGCGCGGTCGGCCTCGGCAAGGGTGAAGACGTGGCGCGACGCCGCGCACATCTCCCGCTCAAGCTTGGCCAGCAGGCGGGCGTCGCGGGCAAACAGAAACCGGGTCAGCGGATCACCGGCGCCCGCGGCATTGTCCGCGGCGCTGCGGGCCTCGACATTGTGGGCGACGAAGACGCGCGGCCATTCGCGAAAAATGTTCAGGAAGGCGCCGGGCAATTGCACGGAATTGAGGATCAGTCCGTCAATCTTCCCCAAGTCATCGAGGGCGGCGCGGATGCCGGCCGGCTGCACCGCGTGCATCTTCGCCACCGAGACCGGCTCGCCATGGACAAAGGCATCCTTGAGCCACATTGCCTTCCGCCATTTCGTCACCCGCGCATTGGTAACCTCGAGCTGACCCAGCAGACGCGTGTCCCCGGGCGCCGCCGGCTGGTGGCCCGGCTGCAGGAAGCCGATCACCGAGACCTTGTGACCCAGTAGCCTGATGGCGTCGACGATCACCCGGTTGGCGATGTCATAGCCTGATGCCGGGGACTGCACCGGAACAAGCGAGGAAATGAAGACAAAATGCATGCGGGATCCGTCTCGATGGCGTGGCGCGCAGGTGCACAGTCGTGGTGAGGCACGGCTGTGCGGTCACAAACAGCATGCTTAAGCATAACTGATCGGCTTGAAGGCTGCATTAAGGGTTCGCATCAAATGCCGCATGTGATTTTCAGGCAATCTTCAGAATCGTGTGTTTGGATAGCGCGATCAACCGGATCCGCACCCATGACGCCTGACCCCGCCTCCGTTTCCGAGCATGCCCGCTCCGCTAGCCTCAGGCCGGATACAGTTCGCGTTGCCGTGACGCTTCCGACCTTCCGCCGGCCGGATCACCTGACCATGACGCTGGATTCGCTCCAGGCCCAGGGCCTGGGAAGCGAGACCGCCATCATTGTCATGGAAAATGATGCAGAAGGGCTTGAGGGCGCGCGGGCCGCCGCAGACTGGCTGCAAAGCTCGCATGTCAAGGTCATCGTGATCGTGGCGCACAATCGCGGCAACTGCCATGCCTACAATGCCGGCTGGGAGACAGCGCTGGCGGAGTTTCCGAAACTCACCCATATCGCCGTGATCGACGATGACGAGATCGCCGGATCCGGCTGGCTGTCAAGCCTGATGAAGACAGGGCAGAAGACCGGCGCCGACATTGTCGGCGGGCCGCAGGTGCCGGTTTTCGCCGACAAGGCGCTGGACGGCTGGCGCAGGCATCCGGTGTTCACGCCACATTATATTACCACCGGTCCGGTGCCGATCCTCTATTCCTCCGGCAACGTGCTGATCTCGCGTCCGGTTCTCGACATGATGCCTCGGCCGTTTCTCGATCCGGCGTTCAACTTCATAGGCGGCGGCGACAGCGATTTCTACCGTCGCGCCAAGGCCCGCGGCTTCAGCTTTGCCTGGAGCGCCGAGGCCGCAGTGATGGAAACGCTGATGTCGCGCCGGGCCGAGTTTTCCTGGCTCAACGCAAGATCGCTGCGAAACGGCGCGATCTCGTCGATTCTGGAAAAGCGGCAATGGCCGGGTATGCCGGGACGGGTCAGGACCTTCGCCAAATCACTCGCACTGCTGGCGGCTGCGCCATGGCGCGGACTGCGGCTTGGGCTGCAGACCGGCTCGGCAGTGATCGGCCTCTATCACATCCAGGTGGCGATCGGCCGACTGATGGAAGAATTCGGCCTGGTCAACGAGCAGTACCGCAATCCTGAAAGCAACTGAGCCGCAAGCGGCGCGCGAATTGCCGGCCTTCAGTTGGAGGGCGCGGGCGGCTCGGGGAGTTCACCGTCGGCGGGGTCACTCAAGGACTCGTCCGTCCTCGGACTGGCGCTGCCTCTGCGCATGTTCGAGCGGATTTCCTCCTTCGACAGGTAATCGATCTGCTCGACAACGACATCGTGAAACACGACCTCGCCGAGCCGGCCATTGAGCGTGTCCTTGACCTGCGACTTGAAGGCCTCCAGATCGAAACTGCTTTCACCCGAAATGTCGATGACCGCGTCTCCGACCAGCGCCGAATAAAGCGCATCGGTGACCAGATCGGGTACCGGGATCGTCAGCTTCTTCACCTTTTCCGCCTCGACCGTATAGGACAGCCGGGTGAGGAAATACCCCTGCACCGCGCCGTCCCTGATCACGGGAATGGAGGTGACTTCACCACGAACGGTTTCAAGCCCGCCGAACATTGCCGGATCGGGCTCGACCTCTTCCTTCTGGTTGGCGGTCTGGACGGAAAAATAGACTGACGCGAGCGCCACTCCGCAGATCCATACGCCCGTGACCAGAAGCTTGATCATGACAGGTTGACGGTCCTGAACTGGTCGGCGGAGTAAGTTCCGTCGGCTTCGAGCGCGGTGACCGTTTCCTTGATCATTTCGGCGATGTCTCGCACGGCTTCCATATGCGCCCTGACCTTGAGATTGTTGCGGTCGAGCTTGCCCTTCACGGTCTCGAGAAGTTCCTTCTGCTGCTCATCCAGATCCGACAGGTTGATCCCCCGGAACAACACCGTCATGTCGTAAAGGCAACGGCTCTTGAGCACATTCGACTGCTTGAGATTGAAGTGCGGGTCAGTGCCGATGGCGGCATTCTCGGCGTCAATGACGGCTTCGAGGCGAGCCAGCACGCCGTTGATACGCTGGTCCTGAGTGGTCTGTTCGATCATTTGGGTCATGCTCTCCGGCTGGTGTTCTGGGTTGCGTCAACAGGCTCGCCAGATGCCGAGATATCGTCAAGGATCTGCATCTGGACTTCATTGACCAGGCTTGCCGCCCGATTGGTCACATTGGAGTTGAGGCCGTTGGAGGCCTCGGGCTTGATCCCCGCGTCGAACCGGTCGGCCAGCATGCGGTCAGCGATGCCGATGCCGCCGCCCTTGGCGAGCGCCGCACCGAGCTGTTCGGCCATCATGCCCTTCCAGATCTCGCCAGCGGTTCCCTTGCCATAGAACTCCTCGCTGTCCTGGGGCAGCATGGAGCCGATGAAGCTTTGCAGGATCATGGCCTCGAACCGCTGGTAGGACTGGATGGCCTTGTCCTGCATCGTCGGCGCCACCGGCTTGCTCAGCGCCAGCACGCCCGAAGCATCGGAATCGGCGGAGGCGAGCAATTGCTGCTCGAAGGCGGGAGTTGCTGCTGCCTGTCCGGATTTGCGGATCGACGCCGCCTCAAGCAGGGCTTCAGCCTTTTGCGCGACCGCGGGATCCGCCGCCTTCACCACATCCAGGATGAGATCGGTTGCTGTCTGTATGGACAAAGAGCTTTCCTCGCAGCGATTGACCGGAAATTATCTGCGGCAGTATCGCCGATGAAGCTTACGCTGGCCTTGTGCTGCCGGGCTTGGCGGCGAGAGAGGCTTCGAGCAGATCCAGCAGGGATTCATCGGCGGCAAGACGCTCTTCGTTCCCCGCCGCCTCCTCCGTCTGTTCGGCGAGGCGATCGGCCTTGGTCTTTTCGATCAGGACCCGCTTTTCCTGCACGGCCTTCATTCCCGAAAGCTGCTGAGCGCGGGCCGAGAGTCTTTGAAAACGCAAGGCATATTGATGCGACATCGCGGCGTGGACCGGATCAAACGAGCCGATCGCCTCCACCAGCGCATCCTGGGTCGCATCGGCTGATGCCTGTTCGCGCAGAATGTGAGAGAGCTCGTTCTCGGTCATCCGTTCGATCTGCCGCTGGACCCGCGTCAGCCGGGCCAGTTTCTGGGCGCGTGCCGTGGCCATGTCAGGGCATTCCCAGATAGAGTGGGTCGAAACCGGCGATGAACAGGGTAAAGAACGACCGGGAGCCAAAATAGAACAGGATCAGGCCGCCAAACAGGATGAACGGAATGGAGATGAAGTAGACCGGAATCTGCGGCGACAGCTTGTTGACCATGCCGATCGACAGGTTGAAGATCAGCCCGTAGACGAGAAAGGGGCTGGCAAGCCGGAGCGCCAGCATGAAGGCGCCGGCAAGCGTGTCGGTGAGCGTCATCAGCGCCATGCGGGGATCAAAATCCGTGCCGAGCGGCATGAAGCTGTAGGACCGCACCAGCGAGGCGATGACCAGATGATGGAAGTCGCTGAGGAACAGCACGAAAAGTGCGGTGAACGAGATCAGCGCCGTGATGCTGCCCTCTGCTTCGTTCTCGACCAGCCCGCTTCCGGGCAAGGCGTTGAAGCCGATCGCCATGGACATGCCGGTGCCGGCGAACTGGAGCGCGAGCACGATGTAACGGGCGATCAGGCCCATGGTGACGCCGATCAGCATTTCGGTGCCGACCAGATAGATGTAGAGGCTGCCGCCGCCCTGGACCTCGGGATAGATCGAATCCCACATCACGGGCAGCAGCGCCATCGACACCGCGACCGCCAGGAGCAGGCGGATCTGGACCGGAACGCGAAAGCTGGAAAACCCCGGAAGCACCATGATGCAGCTGCCGATCCGGCAGAACGCCGCGAAGAGGGCCAGAACGGTGCCTTCGGGATCGCCGATCACGAAATCGAGCCCAGCAGCTTGACCTCGATGCCCTTGGCGATCTCGACGTGGGACAACACGGGCAGCGTCGCGAAGATCCGCTCGACAATCATGCGAACATAGGGGCGGGAATCCGGCGAGGTCACGAGCACGAAGGGAACACCCTTGTCCATGTGTTCGCGCACCACCTTGGTGGCCTCTTCGGAAAACTCCTCGAGCATCCGCGGATCGATGTCGAACTCGATGACGTCGCCCTTCGGGTCGCGCTTGAGGGCCTGATGGAAGGCGAGATCCCAGCGATTGCCGAGCCGGAGCACGTTGAGCTGGCCGTTGCGGGCGATGTCGCCGCACAGCTGCTGGGCCATGCGGATGCGCACATGCTCGACGATCTGCTCGGTCTTGCGCACATGCGGCGCGAGTTCGGCCACCGCCTCGAGAATGAGATGCAGGTTGCGGATCGAGACGCGTTCGGCGAGCAGCAGCTTGAGCACCGCCTGGAAGCCGGAATAGGACATGTGCGAGGTGCAGATCTCGTCGGCGAGCTTGCGGTATTCCGGATCGAGCCGGTCGATCAGGATCTTCATGTCCTTGTAGGACAGCAATTGCGGCAGGTTGTTGCGGATCACCTCGGAGAGATGGGTCAGCACCACCGAGACATTGTCGATCGGCTGGAAGCCCTCGCGCTTCAAGTCTTCGGCAAAGTTCTCCGGCACGGACAGCGCAGGCAGTCCGAAGGCGGGCTCGCGGATCTCGTCACCCGGAAGCGAAGGCCGGCGGGAGCCCGACAGCACCACCATCAACTCGCCCACCCTGAGATCATTGGCGGCCACCGTGGTGCCGTGAATACGGATCTGGTAGCTCTTGTCCTTGATCGAGATATCGTCGGTGACCTTGATTTCAGGGACGACGAAGCCGAACTGGGTGGCGAATTTCTTGCGCATCTTGGCGACGCGGAACGCCAGTTCCTCATGGCTGCCGAGCAGACGGGTGGCCACCTGCTTGCCGAGCACCAGCTCGATTTCCGAGGTCTTCAGGATCGACTTGACCGAATCCTTTTCCTTGTCCTTTTCTTCCTGCTCGCTGCGGTGGATTTCCTGCGCCTCGCTGCGCGCCTTGCGGTCGCGCTGGCGCGGGATCAGCCAGCTGCCAAAGGCCAGGACCGAGGCGAGGAACATGAACGGAAGGAACGGCAGGCCAGGCATCAGAGCGAGCAGCAAAAGCAAGCCGGATGCGGCGAAGAGGGCGCGCGGATAGCCTGCGAGCTGGTCGATCACCGCCTCGTCGGTGGTGCCTAGCTGGCCGCCGCGGGAGACCAGGAGACCTGCCGCCAGCGACACGATCAGGGCCGGAATCTGGCTGACCAGGCCGTCGCCGACCGACAGCCTGACGAAGACATCCGCCGCCTGGCCGATCTCCATGTCATGGCGGGCATAACCGATGATGACCCCGCCGAACATGTTGATCGCGGTGATCAGCAGGCCGGCGATGGCGTCGCCGCGGACGAATTTCGAGGCGCCATCCATGGAGCCGAAGAACGAGCTTTCCATCTCCAGTTCGCGGCGCCGGTCATGGGCCTGCTTCTCGTCGATCATTCCGGCCGACAGGTCGGCGTCGATGGCCATCTGCTTGCCGGGAATGGAGTCAAGCGTGAAGCGTGCGCCAACCTCGGCAATGCGGGTCGCGCCCTTGGTGATGACGATGAAATTGACGGTCACCAGGATGAGGAAGACGATGACGCCGATGACGAAATCGCCCGACATCACCATCTGGGAAAAGCCGCCGATCACCTGTCCGGCGGCCTCGGGACCGAGATGGCCTTCCGAAAGGATGACGCGGGTGGTCGCAATGTTGAGCGACAGCCGCATCATCGTGGCGATCAGCAGGATGGTGGGAAAGGAGGAGAAATCCAGCGGCCGCTTGATCCACAGCGCCACCATCAGGATCAGCACCGAAAAGGCTATGGAAAAAGCAAGGCCAAGATCGATGAGAAAAGCCGGGATTGGCAGGAACAGGATCGAAAGGATGACGACAATGCCGAAGGCAAAGCCCATGTCCTTTCCCTGGAAACTCGTCTTCTGGATCGCCAGCGCCTGCGGATCGGCCATTTTTGCGGAGCTCCGGATCACAGCGCCGGCATCATGCCAGCGCAATTGGTAAAGCGCACACTAGGGGGCGAAGCTTGCGCGAAGGTGGCAGGGTGATATCCGTAGTCAGGATTTTGCCAGAGGACGAGCGTCAGAAACCGGTTTCGATCCGCTGGAAGACAACATTGGTGAATGTCGAGATCTGGGCGCCGACAAAGGGGGCGGAAATGGCCACCGTGACCAGGATGGCCACGATCTTGGGCACGAAGGTCAGGGTGATTTCCTGGACCTGGGTCAGCGCCTGGATGAATGCGATGCCGACACCGACGAACATCGCCACGAAGACTGCCGGTCCGGAGCAGACCAGCACTGTCCAGATCATGGTCTGGACGATATCAAGGGCGTCGGCTTCGTTCATCTCAGCGGATGGTCACGCCGGCGCCGACAGGAATCTGCTGGCCGTTGTCAAGCACGGCCATAAGTCCGTCGGAATAGACCTGGACCTCTGCAACGATGCCGCTGACGCTTCCATCGGCGCTGGTGATGGTGCGTCCGATGATGGCGCCGGCCTGATTGAGTGTAGAGGACTGCAGCAGCGATTCAAGGTTCTTGTTGGTGACGATGGTCTGCTCGACCTGGCTGAACGTCGCAAGCTGCGCGATCTGGTCCGTCGCATCCATCGGGTCGGTGGGATCCTGGCTCTTCATCTGCTGCACCAGCAGGGTGAGGAAGGTATCGTAATCGATTCCTGTCTTCTTGGCCGCGGCATCCGCTGCGGAATTGCCGGCGGCGGCGGCGGACGCGGTGTTTATTCCGTTTACGACCATGGTGCGAGCTCCCTGCGGATCTGTTCGATGGTGGCGGCTGGCATCGCCGCCGAGGTGAGGATCTGTTCCTCGATCGGGTAGAGCGCCCGAATTGCCTTCAGCGCCTCAAAGGCCCGACCCTGGGTGACCATGCCGTCAATGTGCTTGAGTTCGGCGAGCACTTCATCATTCTTGAAGCAGGTCAGCAGCATGACCACCGACTTGCGGAACATGCTCATGGCCTGTTCGGCGCCTTCGGGGTTGATCAGCATCATCTGGACGATGAAATACAGCTGCCTGAGCGGCGTCGTCGCCTGTTCGGGCTGCAGCACGTGGTTTTCGAGCAGGAAGGTGACGTCGTTGAGAAATTCCAGCGCCACCTTTCTGTCCACCCGAAGCACGGCTCCATTGATGAAGATGCGTTCGCCGGCCTTGAGCGAAATGCGCAATGAACTTTTCATTTCAGCCCGTCCCTGATGATGGTGGAAATGTCGATGATGCCCTGGAAATTGCTCGACTGGCGCAGCCTGATGCGCTCGGCTTCCTTGATGATCCAGATCCCGATCGAGATCAGATTGGCGCGAAGCTCATTCGACAGCTGGTTTTCAGGTGAAGCCAGATCCTCGACAAAACGCACCCAGAGGCGCGAGACGAAGTAGACCGCTTCAATCGCATCCCGGGATTCAAGGCCACTGTTCTTGGCAGCAGTCAGCAAGGAGATGGAGTGGTTGATTGCTTCTCGCTCGCGTTCGCGCGCTTCCGCGACCCCATCCTCCTGCACATCCGCATATGAAAACTGGTACATTCAGACGCCCTTCATGTTTGTCCATTTTGCCTGGTTACTCCAGGCCACGCAGCTACAGGTAGTTCATCAGGCTCATCTGCTGAATCCGGGAGGTGAGCGCGTATGACGTTTCCACCTGGTCCAGCAATGTCTGCATCCGGGTGGACGCCTCGTAGGCATCGACGCCCTCGATCGCGCCCAAATGCAGGGTAATGATCTTGATTTGCGACTCCAGCGCCACATCCGCCTTGGTCACACGGTTTTCAGCCACGCCGAGATTGGAGCGCTGGTTGTCGATTCCGGTGACTGCCTGTCCCGCATACTCGATGGCCTTGGCATTGAGGGCGAGGCGGACGTCGCTGTTGATCGCTGATCCCAGCAGCTCGATGCCGATGACTGCGGCCAGGGCGAAATTGCGCATGCCGTCCGCATTCGCATTGACGCTGGTGTCGACCACCTCATTGCTCCGGATGCGGCTTGAGATATTGGTGTCGGAAGCATTCGACCAGTTCGTGGTCCAGTCAGCGCCCGAGAAGGCAGGCTCAAGCACGTTGGTCAGGAAGTCATCCATCTGCGCGATGGTGATGCCTGAGGCAAGCGGGTCATCCTGAGTGAAGCCGAAGTGACCGGAGAATGCAGCGTCAAAGGCGGCCTTTGGTGCAGATCCAGCTCCAAAATAGTCTTCAACCGGCTTTGTGTTGGTGTTGATGCCGGAGAAGAGATACTCCCCATTGGACGACGTGTTCGCCGCCACCGTGAAGGAGCCGAGCGAATATTCGACATCGCGGCGCGCAATCAGAAGATTGTTGGCGTCGTCCGAGCCGTTGACGGTGATGAAGGCTTCGAGCATCTGCTGGGCGCTGTCGGCCATCAGGTCCAGCGACAACTGTGCGGCGGAAAGCCGCTGGGTCACAAGCGCGTTCGAGTCCTGAATCGTCTTCAGACGCGAGACATCCTGGTTCAGCGAAACGCTATTGGATGATTTTGCGCCGAGCGCCAGCCCGATATCTGCATGGCGGCCCGTGACGACTTCCTTCTGAAGCTTCTGCACCTCATCCTGTCCGCGGGAGATTGTCAGCCGCATCGAGTTCTGCATCGCCAGATTGGATATGAAGCTTACTTTCATGATCTTACCCCGCCGCCGCCAGCAGCGCCTTCAGCATTTCGTCGACCACGGAAATCAGGCGCGCCGAGGCCTTGTAGGACTGCTCCAGCTCAAGCAGCCTCGACATCTCTTCATCCAGCGATACGCCGGTTTCGTTGGACAGCGTTTCGGACGCCCTGTAGCGGGTTGCTTCGCGTGTCTCGGCTGCGGAATTGGCTTCGCTTCGATTGAGTTCAAGCCAGCCGACCGAATCCGCTGCGAAATCCAGGACACTGAGCGACGTCGACAGGCCGGCGTCCGGATCAAACGCCATCGGCGAATCGAGCGCCAGGACATAGTCGTCCAGCAGGGATGAGAACCCAGCGTTTCCGGCCGGATTGGAGCTGTAGGCAGCGCCGTTGATGCCGCCGTCGCGCAACAGCTGCGGATTGCCGCCGAGCGCTTGAACCAACGCCGGATTGACGGTGATGGTCGCCGCGATGCCGGGGACGATCGTTCCGCCCGTAGGAACAGCGCCACCGCCCCAGGTAAACAAGCCCGGTGCGTCGGGCAGCGTCGGGACCGCGGACTGGTCCTTCTCCGCAAAGGTGACGATCAGCGCTCGCGCAACCTCGTCGAGCTGGTCCTGGATGGCCGGCGCGTAGACGTCGCGGATCTGCAGGAGCGCCTGCAAGGAACCGCGCGCCGTGGTGGTCGCGCCGTTGCCGGAATCAAGAGCCACGCCGTCGACATAAATCTGCTTGCCTTCGATGCCTGCCGCAAATCCGGACGAAGCCACGAACGTCACCGGCCGCGCCACCGTCTCGAACAAGGTGATGCCGTCGGATGTGTAGATGGCCATGTCATTGCCGGTGCGGCTGGCGGTGGTCACTCCGATGATCTCGGAAATCTTCTTGATCAGCGAATCCCGCTCGTCGAGTTCGGCGCTGACATCCCTGCCGCTCTGGGTGCCGCTGTAGACCGCCTTGTTGTTGGTCTCGAAGGCCGAAAGCAGTTCGTTGAGCGTGTGAACCTGGCGGGAGATTTCCTGGTCGGTCTGGAACCTGACATCCTGGACGGCCGCGGAGGCATCGCGCAAACCGACGGCGGCCGTGTTGGCGTCGGCCACGGCCGTCTGCGCAAGGGTGCTTTCACCTGGCTTTGCCGCATAGTTCGACAGCGTATCGCGCATGGTGGCGATCAGCGTGGCCGGCGCGCTTTCATAGTCGTTGCCGCCGTAGATGTCCTTCAGATTTGTCAGTCCGGTGAGCAAGGTGTCCTGGCCGCTCGCCGTCGATGTGCTGCTGATCGACTTGCGGAACAGGACCTCGCTCTGGGCGCGCTGTATGCTGACGACCTGTGCGCCGTTCAGGGACGTTGCAAGCGCCGCATTGCGCCGCGAGTAATCGGTGTTGGTGGCGTTGGAAATGTTGCGCGACAATATGTTCGTCTGTGTCGCGTAATTCGACAAAGACGTTTGTGCGGTATTAATCGCGGATGAAAGAGACATGAATTAACCTTTCCTTTGCCCCAACCTCGACTTATCGTTTGAGGTTGACGAGCACGTCCATCAAATCAGAGCCGGTCTGGAATACCTTGGAGTTGGCTGTGTAGCTGCGCTGCGAGGCGATCATGTCGGTCAGTTCCTGGGCCATATCGACATTGGAGCTTTCCAGAGCTCCGGAGACAATCTCGCCGAAGCCGCTCGAACCGGCGAAGCCTGTGGTGATGACACCGGAGTCAACGCCCTGCTGGTAGACATTGCCGGCCATCGGCCGCAGCTTGTCCGGGCTCGATACACTTGCCAGCGCGATACGGTAGAGCGGCTTGAGTTCGCCGTTTTCCTGCTTGGCAAAGATAGTGCCGTCCTCGGAGATCACGACATCGGTCACTGCGCTCGGCGCGTTGCCGTTGACGTCGCCTTTCTGGACTGTGAAGGCGTAATCAAGCTGGGTCATCTCAGACAGATCCACCGTCAATGCGGCGCCGCCTGGCACGGTCAGTGCAATATCGGTCGGACTGGTCGCCGTCAGCAAACCCTTGTTCAGCGGATCGAATTCCAGCGTGGTGGTTGCCAGCGCTGGCGTGGTGTAGGGGAAGGATGTACCCGGCGTCGCGCTGGCACGATCATAGACCGTGACTTCCCATGTGTTGTTTGCCGATTTCGTGTAATAGAAATCGAGCAGCACCTCGCCACCGAGATTGTCATATGCCACCAGTGAACTCTTGTGGCTGTATTCCGCCGTCGCGGAGTTTGTGGAAGGCAGGTCGGCGGCAGCGACAATAGCTTCGCCAGCGTCCAGATTGGCTGAAAAGATACCAAGGGTGGACGCGTTTGCCGCCAGGCTCCCGGATGAAATGTTGACCGGCACCAGGCCGTCGAAGCCGTTGACCACCGGAGCTGGAACGCCGCTTTCGTAATCATAGCCGAGCAGCGTGTAGCCGGCGGCATTGACCAGTTTGCCATCGCCATCGGGAACAAAGGAGCCGGCGCGAGTCAGCATGGGAACGCCGTTGGTGTCCTCGACAATGAAGAAGCCGTCGCCGTCGATTGCCAGGTCAGTGCTCGAGGTTGTGAATGCGAGCGTGCCCGGTTCGGAAATTGCGTAGCGCACGTCGGTCTGGACCGCGCCGGAATTGTAGGAGCCATTGGCGCCCGGCAAAACCAGCGAAGAGAATTGGACAGAAGCCTTCTTGTAGCCGGTCGTGTTGGCGTTGGCGATGTTGTCTGCAACCGTGCTCAACCTGTTCGCCTGGGCATTCATGCCGGATGCCCCGGTGCTCATCATTCCATAAAGGCTCATCGCTTCATCCCTCGTTTAGTACGCTGCTCCAGCCTAGCTGGCGGGCCTTGCCTGAACCTGTTTCCGTCGCATCCGGAAACCTGACAGGCTGGTTTCATTCAACCGGTCAGGTCAGGTTCAATTCCAGTCGATCAGGTAGCCAAGGAACCTTTTGGAATCGATCGGATCAAAGCCCAGACGCTTGCGCAGTTTCTTGCGCAGCTTGGAGATATGGCTTTCGACCACGTTCTCCTCGACGTCCTCGTCGAAGATCCCGTAGATGGCATTGAAAATCTGCTGCTTCGTCACCCTGCGGCCGCGATTGGCGACCAGATACTCAAGAATGCGCCGCTCGCGCCGCGGAAGGGCGAAAGTCTGGTTTTCGATCTCCGGATCACGACCGTCGGAAAAGATCCGGATCGGGCCGATATCGATATGATTGGTCAGCGTCTTGAGACGCCGCCGTATGGCTGCCGCCCGGGCCAGGATCTCCCGCGGGTGAACCGGCTTGCGCACGACGTCGTCAACACCGCTGTCGAAGAACGCCAGGGTCGATTCCAGCGAAGGTGTGTCGCTGACCGCGATCACCGGAGCCTGAGATCGATCCCGGATCGCCCTGGGCAGGTCCAGGGTCTGTGCGCCCTGACCGATCAGGAAGGCCTCAACGGCCTCCAGATCTGCATCCGCCGCAGTGTGAACCCATTCGCCAAATTCTGTAGAATCAAAACTGGCTGAAGGAACACCTTCCCTTCCAAACAGGGATGTGTATCCGTCTTTAACCAATTGTCTGTCATCAACCACTACGATCATTCGTCCGCCTCCGAATCAGTGTGGTGCCTCGTGGACCTTAGACCTACGAAGTGGCTGATTCTGGGTAAACTATGAATTGCGGAGGGTATGATTTAAGAGTTGATTAACCACGTTTCGAACTGATTTGACTAGATGTTGTGGATAAACGATGGAGTTTGTATATTTTTAGGTGGAAAAGTTAACAAGAGGTTAATTTTTTGCTTGCTCCGTTAACCTTTGCCCCAATGCTGCCAAAATCGTTCATGGCACCAGTCCAAATGGATTATTCGTGTCAGGGTTGCATTACCCGCAAAAGGATTTCGCCTCCGGCGTCCAGCCCCCGTAGCCGGTGGCAACGAGGTTCGCGATCACCCGGCAGACATAGCGTTTCTGCGCCGGATTGTTGTTCGGGCCTGCGTGATAGCGCGCAACCGCCATCGTCCAGGTCTCGTGCCGAGCGTGAAGTCGGGCCAGAAACCGCGCGGCATATTCGACGTTGGCCTGTGGGTCGAGCATCGCGTTTACCGACCTGAACTCGGCGCCATGATAGTGGTGATTGATCTGCATGCAGCCGAGATCGATCAGGTTCTTGCCTTCGGCCCGGGCGCGCTCGAATTCCTGGATCGCCTCGACGCGGCTTTTCGCATAAACCGCGCGACCTTCGATGTTGAGCGCGTAGGGATAGAGGGAACCCTTTCGACCAGTCTCGGTCAGCCCCACGGAATAGAGAATGCCGGGCGGCACGCCATAGGCCCGTGCTGCCGTCAGGATCTCGGCTTCACAGACGCCGCTCGCAGCTCCGGCTGGGCGGGGTGTCAGGATATCAAAGATAGACCCCGTCAGAGCGGCCAGAGCCAGAACCAGAGTACTGATTTTGTTCACGGTCCTGCCTCGCATGCTGATTTGCTCCCTGCTGGCCGGTGCTGCGGCCGTCATTTCCACGCTCGGACGATTGCGCGTCACCGGAACCGGAGCCCTGGAAGCCGTCCTGGAAACCCTGCTGCTGCGCGCCATTGCCCGAGCGGTCGCCCGACGGCACGTGCTGGACGGTGATCTGCTCCACCGCGTAGCCCTGGGCCCGCATGGCCTTGACGATGGCTTGGTTGTCGTCGCTGAGCTGGCGATAGGCTTCGGCCGTCTCGACCTTGATCGACACGGAGAGCTCCTCTCCCGTGAGCTTGAGGACAGCGGTGACGCTGCCGAGGGACACGGGATTAAGTTGAAGCTTGAGCGTATGCAGCATCTGGCCCGACTGGGGCTGCGCCGCAGCCTGCGCAGGCGCTGAGCGCTGTGCGGCGAGTGCAGCATCGCCGGCCTCGATCAGGGAGCGCGTGACCATCTGGGCGTTGCCGGTCAGGGACTGCGCCGGCATGAAGCGGCGTGATTCGATGACTTCGACAGCGCCGGCCTTGGCGCTCACCGGCTCTTCAGCCGTACGGGAAACTGTGGCGCTCTTTCGGCCGGACCCGGTAAAGCCTTCGCCAGCGGCCGTATTCTTCGAGTCCGAGCGCATGGACTGCTCGTCCACCATCCCCAGTGACCGTGCAACCTCAGTCGCTTCGACGGACACCTTGGCCTGGTTCGAGGCGGCAATGGAAGGCTGCGGCTTCTCAGGAGCCTGCGCTCCCTGCCCCGTGCGCCCCGGTCCGCCATTCTGTGCGGGGGCCATGGAAGCTGCGACGGGCGCTGCCTGGGCAGCCAAAGCCGGGGCGACGACCTGGGTGGCGGCGGTCTGGGCTGAGTTGGCAGCAGGCTGGGCGGCGGTCCGGTCGAGATCCGGCATGGCGGCTTCCTCCGCATCCGGCGATTCGGGCGCGGTGGGCGAACCCGGTTCCATCGGTGCGCCGGCAAGTGCCGACACCTCCGTCTCCGCCGTGTCCACCCTAGCTGCGGATATGGCTTCCGCGGGCGGCTGAAGAGCGTCCGGCAGGCCCGAGACTGCGGCGTCCGCGGTGTCTTCAGGCACCAGTGCGTCATCCTCCGCTGGCGCATGAAGCTCAGCTGGCTGTCCTTCACCTGCAGGCAGCCCGGCATCATCGGAGAAGCTTGCGCTGGAGAACAGCCCTTCCAGCAAGGAAAGCACATCGTCCGTTTGCCTGAGACTGGACATAGTCTGCGTATCAGCCTCGTCAGCCTCGGCGCCAGTGTCCGATGCTGGAGCCGGATCGGCCTTGCGATCGATCTGGTCGCGCTCCGCAGCCGCGCCGCGCTTCTGCCCTGAGAGAACCGAGGAGAAGGCATCTTCCGCGCGGCTGCCACCCGGCTCCGCGCCGACAGCGTCGCTACCCATCTTTGCGGCTGCACGAACGGGCACCTGCCGTTGCAAAACAATATCCAAGGTACTCACGACCCCTTATCCTCTTCGATCCCCTCAAGCAGCTTGTCTATGCGCTCGAGTGCCTGTTTTCGTTCCGACACAAATTCTCGATATACTTCATCCGCCGCAGCTGCTTCGGCATCGACCTCGGACGCATCAGTCGGCTCGTCCGAAGTCGTGTCGCCCACATTCTCGCCTCCGGATGCCGGACGACTGCCGGACACGTCCCCCGCGCCTGGAGTGTTCACATTGGGCGAGAATGCTTGTGTGAGGCTGTTGGGGTCCGGTTTGCGCAGCACTTCGGTGGCTATGACCCGGGCCGCCGCCCGCAATGCCCGGTCACGCCCCGACAACTGCCGCTCCGGGACGGCGTTGAGCCCCGCCAGCACGCCATCGACGCCGTCGGTCGGGATGCTGGCCATGCCCGAATAGAGATCCGCAAGCGCCTGTGGCGCCTTGTCGGAGGGTCCCGCCAGTTCTTCCGCCTTGCCGGAGGCAAATACAGCCAGATCGCGCAGCCCCGAGATCACGGCCTTTCGGGCGATGCGCAGATAGACCTCGCGCTTGCGCGGACGGTCCATGAAAGACAGGATTTCGCCCAGCCGATCATCGCCAACCTTGCCATAGTTGGGCACCACCAGGTCGACCAGGAGATCGGCGTACTGGCCGGCATAAGGCGAGTTGATGAAACGACGGGCATAGAGCTGGGCATAGAGCAGGGCCTCGTCGACGAGGTTCTTGCGTGCAGCAATGAAGAGCGACCGCCGTAGCGCCGCCTCCTCGACCAGCGTACCTGGTGCGGTCAGTCGGGCCCAATCGAACAGCTTCAGCGCGTCGGCCGGCTCGTTGGTGGCGGCCAGCACATTCGCCGCCACAAGCGTGAGATAGGGGCCGATTTCACTGTCCTTGTAGATTTCCACCACCTCGGCAAGCGAGGTTTTGGTGCTTGCCGCACGCCCATTGAGATAGGCGCGGAGCACCGTGATGACCTCGTTGTCGAAGTTTCCGAACTTGTCCTTGACCGCCAGGAGGTCCAGCGTCTCGGGATTGCCTCCGCTCATGGCATAGATCAGGGCCGCGTCGACATTGCGGGGATCGTCGAAAACCTGCTGATCGGCGCTGCGCAGGCGACTTTCGATGACACCGACCAGAAAGCGCTGCATCTCCATTGCCGAATGGTCGCCATTGACCACGGCGTCCTGGACGAATTGAAGCGACCGGACCAGCTTGTAGGGTTCGAGAGCGTCCATATCACCGGCCATGGCGAAATCCGCCATGGCACCGCTGGCGCGGGGAGTTGATACCAGGGCGTCGTCCGCCTCGCCGTCGCTTCCACCCGTGGTCTCATCAGGTTCGCCACCCGGCGGCGATTGACCGTCCAGATCGGAAGCCGCGAGGGTGGCGGAGCCAGGCGCCGGCGGCTGGTCCTGAGCCGAGGCCGCAAAAGCAAAGGCCGCCGCGAGGACGGCACAAGTCAAAAAACCTGGGCGAAGCGTGCGCGGCACGATCAGCTCCCTTCGGCCTCGACGAGGATTTCGATGCGGCGGTTGACCTCGGACAGGGGATTTGCAGGATCCTTGAGGCGCTTGTCGGCAAAGCCGGAGACCTGCACGATCCGGTCTTCCGGAACCCCGCCGCGCACCAGCATGAACAGTGCGGAATGGGCGCGCGCCATCGACAGGCGCCAGTTGTCGTCCGTCCCCGACGCAAAAGGCCGGGCATCGGTGTGACCCCGGATGGCTATCGCTCCTGTGCGTTCGGACAAGAGCTGGCCGATCTTCTCCATCGCCACCACCAGATCGCGTCCCGGCACCGCCGATCCGACCTGGAACATGCCGAAGTCCAGCTGGTCGGTTATCGACACCAGCAGACCGCCTTCGGTCGGCGTCACAGTTATGCCTTCGGCGAGCTTGCCTACGGCACCGCCAACTGCCTGAGCGATCTCATCCCGGAGATCATCCGCCTCGGCTTCGGCGCGTTCCAGCTTTTCCGCAATCTGTTCATCCGTCATCGCGCCGGAGCCTTCGACCTCGGCACTCTGGCTGCCCATCGGCCCGGACTGTTGCGATTCCTGACCCTGAGCCTGTTGACTGGCTTCATCCGCGGAGTCGGGATCTTCGACGAAATTCTCGGCCTGGACCATGGCCTGGCTTTCTTCCAGTGCTTTGCGCTCCTGTTCGATCTGCTGGGTCCAGAAGTCCGGATCGAAGGGATCCCGATAGGCTTCCCCGCCCGAGGCGCCGCTCGCGGGGCCCGAATCCTGGGCGCCGCCATCGCCCTTGGCGGAGATATTCGTCTGGGTACCGGTTTCCTGGGCAATCTCGGCGAGAACCGAATAGGGATTCTCGAAATAGTCGGCTTCCGAGTAGTCGGTTTTCTCGCCAACCGTGGTGTTTTCCTTCTCGCCGGCCTCGCCGGCCTGACCGCTGGTGGTCTCCTGGCCCTCGACCTCGGATTTGGCCGCCGTGGCTTCACCGTCGGCGCTGTTGCCAACCTGTTTGATGCCACGGTCCGCCGGCTTCTCGTCCATCAGCTTGATCGGGTTGAAGTAGCTGGCAACCGATTCCTTGGTTTCCTCATTGGCGGCATTGACCAGCCACATCACCAGAAAGAAGGCCATCATGGCTGTCATGAAGTCGGCATAGGCGATTTTCCAGACGCCGCCGTGATGCCCTTCCTCGCCACCGCGGCGGCGCTTGACAATGATGATCTCGTTCTTGCCCTGGTGGGTGGAGGAAGCATCGCTCATGACAGGCTCTCCGCAAGCGCATCCGCCCAGGCCGAGATCCGCGTCACGAACCGGGTCCGGTCCACTTCCACTTCGATGTCAAACCCGCCATTGTCCCGGAGGACGAGCTTTTGGGAGGCGGGGCCGATGGCGTCGCGCAAGGCAGCCACCAGCGGCTCCGGTCCCGATATGGAAATTCGGCCTGCATTCTCGAGTTCCAGAATATCGCGGATCTCATCGGCAAGGGTTGCGATGATGCGGGTGCGAACCGCCTCGTCGATCAGGGGCGCCAGCACCGCCTCGACATCGGCACAGATCTCACCGGCGATCCCGTCGCTTCTGGCGGCGATTGCGGCTGGAATGGAATGAGCGGCCTGAGCCTCCAGCTCCGCCCGCAAGGCGTCGAGCTCGTCGGCATGGCGCTTCGCGTCGGCCTGGCGTTCGCTCTCATGGCGCAAGGCTAGTTCTGCCCGGGCCATCGCCTCCCCTTCGGCCCGCGCTTCCGCACGAATGGCTTCGATGTCGAATTCGGGTTCGCGGGACGCATGGGATGCGTGATCCTCATGCCGCGAGGCCTGGAAGGCGTTGATGCGGGACAGTTCGAAATCCGGCAGGAACCGCGCTAGGCTGGCCGTCATGACCGTCTCCGAGAGGTGGCGATAGCTGGCAGTGGCCGGTTCAATGTCTTTCCCTTCGTTTGGCCGATGGCCCCTGCATCGGGTCCGGGCGGGAACTGCAAGATTCGTACTCCCGGTCATCGGCCCAAACTACCTAGTGAGCAAAACTTGCGTGAGCATGACCGCCCGCCCGAACGCTGTTGCCTTGGCGGCCAAAAAGCCGTTGGACCGCACCAAGGGCAATATTGGCGCGGTCCAACTGATCCACCATGACCGATGACCGGCGGCACGGCAGAATCTGATCACTCATCCCGTCCGCCGGAGCGACGGTTGCCGGCTTACTGCTGGAAGAGCGAGAGGATGTTTTGCGAGTTGGTATTGGCGATCGAGAGTGACTGGATACCCAGCTGCTGCTGTGTCTGCAGCGCCTTCAACCTGGTCGATTCCTCGTTCATATCCGCATCGACCAGGCGGCCAACGCCCTTGTCGATGGAATCCATCAGATTGGCGACGAAGTCTTCCTGCATAGAGACGCGCTTGTTGATCGCACCCAGGTTGGAAGCTGCATCGGTCATCTGGCTCAGCATCGAATCGACCGCACGGATCATGTCGTCGACCTGCGCGTCGGTGGTAGTGGTGGTCAACGCGATCGCGGTTCCTGAACCGGCGGTCGTGGCGGTGCCATCACTGTCAATAAGGTAGTAGTTGGCCGCGGTGCCGGTCGAATCCGGGTTGAGCGCATCGGCGTCGATATCCTTGGTCAGGATGCCGAGGCTCTCGTTGCCGGCGCCGATCAACGTCAGACTGGTGACGTTGACGTCGAGTGTCGTGATCGTCACCAGGCCGTTGACGTCGCGGTTGAAGCCGCCGACGACCGATTTGGTGCCCGCCACCGCGGCAGAGCTGTTGTTGAGCCAGTTCTCTCCGGAGAAAGATGCCGATTCGGCAATCGACTTGAGCTGGTTCTTGAGCTCGGTCAATTCCTTGTCGATCTTGGTCTTGTCGACACCCGGCTCGCGCGCGGCGACCAGCTTGGCCTTGATCTCGGAGATCACGTCGATGGAACTGTTCATCGCGGTGTAGGCGATATCAACCTTGGCAGCGCCAAGGCCGAGAGCGTCCTTGACGGTGGAAAGCGCCTTGTTGTCGGACCGCATTGTCGTTGCGATCGACCAGTAGGCCGCGTTGTCGCCGGCGTTTTCAACGCGGAAGCCCGAAGACACCCGCCCCTGTGTCGTTTCCATCTCGCTGTTGATGGACCTGAGGGTTTGCAGTGCAGCCATTGCTGCCGAGTTCGTCATAATGCTGGTCATAAGAAATGCCCCATAAATTGCCCAGGGACATACCGGCCGCTATTTCCGGTTACGGTGATCTTGCATCATGCAGACCGGAGCATTTCGTTGCCCATGCGATCCGGTTCACCGTTGGTATCTAAGGAGTAAACGTTTATGGTTAATCAACAGTTAATTCAAGTCCTTGTTAACGAATAGAATGGCCCAGAGGGGGAAAACCTCAAACGCGAAAAGGCCGCATCGTTTCCGATGCGGCCTTCATGCTGCTGGAAATCCCCGAGTCGCTGCGTGCGGCTCCGGTCCGTTTCGGTCTTAACGGAAGAGCGAGAGGATGTTTTCCGAGTTCGAGTTGGCAATCGAGAGTGACTGGATGCCCAGCTGCTGCTGGGTCTGCAGGGCCTTCAGCCGGGTCGATTCCTCGTTCATGTCCGCGTCCACCAGACGGCCCACGCCGCTGTCGATGGAGTCCATCAGGTTGGAGACGAATTCGTCCTGCATCTCGATGCGCTTGTTGACGGCGCCGAGGTTGGAGGCCGCATCCGTCATCTGGCTCAGCATCGAATCGACAACGCGAATCATGTCGTCGACCTGCGCGTCCGTAGTCGCGCCGGTCAGCGCAATCGCGGTGCCCGATCCGGCAGTCGTGGCGGTGCCATCGCTGTCGATCAGGTAGTAGTTGGCCGCGGTGCCGGTTGCATTGGGGTTGAGCGCATCGGCGTCGATGTCCTTGGTCAGGATGCCGAGGCTTTCGTCCACGGTGCCGATCAGCGTGGTCGAGGTAACATTGACCGTGAGCGTGGTGAGCGACACCAGACCAGCGGCGTCACGGTTGAAACCACCGACGATTTCCTTGTTGCCGGCTGCAGCTGCGCCGGTGTTGTTGAGCCAGTTTTCACCGGAGAACGAGGCCGATTCGGAGATCGAAACAAGCTGGTTCTTGAGTTCGGTGAGTTCCTTGTCGATCTTGGTCTTGTCGACGCCAGGCTCGCGGGCCGCAACCAGCTTTGCCTTGATTTCGGACACCACGTCGATGGCCGATTCCATGCCGGTATAGGCAACGTCGACCTTGGCGGCGCCGAGGCCGAGTGCGTCCTGGACCGTTCCGAGCGCCTTGTTATCTGACCGCATGGTGGTCGCGATCGACCAATAGGCGGAGTTGTCGGCAGCAGTATCGACCTTGTAACCCGAAGAAATACGGTTCTGTGTGGTTTCCATATCGGAGTTGATCGAACGAAGTGTCTGCAATGCAGCCATTGCGGATGCATTTGTCATGATGCTTGTCATAATGGTGTCCCTTTAGACAGAAAATTACGCGGGACATACCGGGATTATTACCGGTAACAACGGAAGGGCATCATGCTGTCGTCCCCGGATACTTCCGATCAACGACCCGTCATTTCATGAGCCGATTAATGCCTCGTTATGGTTACGGAACATTTAACCGGCCCGGCCTTTTTCTTGTATCGGGAAACAAAAAACGCCGGAGAATGCTCCCCGGCGTTCGATGGTGGTCAGGCCCGGGTTCGGGCCTGAAGCGCTGCTTAACGGAAGAGCGAGAGGATGTTTTCCGAGTTCGAGTTGGCGATCGAGAGCGACTGGATGCCCAGCTGCTGCTGGGTCTGCAGGGCCTTCAGCCGGGTCGATTCCTCGTTCATGTCCGCATCCACAAGACGGCCCACCCCGCTGTCGATTGAGTCCATCAGGTTGGAGACGAAATCGTCCTGCATCTCGATGCGCTTGTTGACGGCGCCGAGGTTGGAGGCGGCGTCGGTCATCTGGGTGAGCATGGAATCCACCACACGGATCATGTCGTCGACCTCAGCATCGGTCGTCGTGCCGGTCAACGCGATCGCGGTACCCGAAGCCTGCGTACCGGTGGTCGAGCCGGTGTCGATCAGGAAGTAGTCACGTGCCGTCGTTGTGGCAGCGTTCGGATCCAAGACGTTGGCGTCAATGTCCTTGGTCAGGATGCCGAGGCTTTCATTGGCAGCGCCGATCAGTGTGGTCGACGTGGTGTTTACGCCAAGTGTGGTGAGTGAGACCAGGCCAGCCGAATCGCGGTTGAAGCCGCCGACGATTTCCTTGGTGCCGGAAGCAGCTGTGCCGGTGTTGTTGAGCCAGTTCTCACCGGAGAACGAGGCCGATTCGGAGATCGAAACGAGCTGGTTCTTGAGTTCGGTCAGTTCCTTGTCGATCTTGGTCTTGTCGACGCCCGGCTCGCGGGCCGCAACCAGCTTGGCCTTGATTTCGGAGACGACGTCGATGGCCGATTCCATACCGGTATAGGCAACGTCAACCTTGGCGGCGCCGAGGCCGAGAGCGTCCTGGACCGTTCCGAGTGCCTTGTTGTCGGACCGCATCGTGGTCGCGATCGACCAATAGGCAGAGTTGTCTGCAGCAGTATCGACCTTGTAACCCGAAGAAATACGGTTCTGCGTGGTTTCCATATCGGAGTTGATCGAGCGAAGTGTCTGCAATGCAGCCATTGCGGATGCATTTGTCATGATGCTTGTCATAATGGTGTCCCTTCAGACAGGATTTTACACGGGACATACCGGGATTCTCCGGCAACGACGGAAAAGCATCATGCTCGTCGTCACTGATTACTACAGCCCAACGACCCGTCATTTCTGAGGGCCATTAATGCCTTGTTGTGGTTACGGATTATTTAATCCGCCCGCAACGTTCTTACTTTTTCTCAAAAAGAAACGCCGGGGATTGCTCCCCGGCGCTCTATGGTGATCAGGCCCTGGTTCGGGCCCGAAGCGCTTCTTAGCGGAACAGCGACAGGATGTTCTGCGAGCTGGAGTTGGCGATCGAGAGCGCCTGGATACCCAGCTGCTGCTGGGTCTGCAGGGCCTTCAGCCGCGTCGACTCCTCGTTCATGTCCGCATCCACCAGACGGCCGACACCCTTGTCGACGGAATCCATCAGCTTGCCGACGAAGTCGTCCTGCATCGAGATGCGGCTGTTGACGGCGCCGAGGTTGGAAGCGGCGTCGGTCATCTGCGTGAGGATCGAGTCGACAACACGGATCATGTCGTCAACCTGAGCGTCGGTCGTCGCACCGGTCAGCGCGATCGCGGTGCCCGAACCGGCAGTCGTGGCGGTGCCATCGCTGTCAATCAGGTAGTAGTTGGCCGCGGTGCCAGTCGCATCGGGGTTGAGCGCATCGGCGTCGATATCCTTGGTCAGGATGCCGAGGCTTTCATCGCCAGCACCGATCAGCGTGGTCGAGGATACGTTGACTGAGAGCGTGGTGAGCGTGACCAGGCCAGCCGAGTCACGGTTGAAGCCGCCGACGATTTCCTTGTTGCCGACCGCGGCCGTACCAGTGTTGTTGAGCCAGTTTTCACCCGAGAACGAGGCCGATTCGGAGATCGAAACGAGCTGGTTCTTGAGCTCGGTCAGTTCCTTGTCGATCTTGGTCTTGTCGACGCCAGGCTCGCGGGCCGCAACCAGCTTGGCCTTGATTTCGGAGACGACGTCGATGGCCGATTCCATGCCGGTATAGGCAACATCGACCTTGGCGGCACCGAGGCCGAGGGCGTCCGACACGGTCGAGAGCGCCTTGTTGTCGGACCGCATGGTGGTCGCAATCGACCAATAGGCGGAGTTGTCGGCAGCGCTCTGGACCCGATAGCCCGAAGAGATACGGCCCTGTGTTGATTCCATGTCGGAGTTGATAGAACGAAGTGTCTGCAGTGCAGCCATTGCGGATGCATTTGTCATGATGCTTGTCATGGGATTGTCCCTTGTTATTACGAGATACTGGAGAGGGACATACCGGGCTTATTGTTTTACCGGTCACGGCAGTTCGGCATCATGCCTGTTGGAACCCGATTGCTTCACGAAAGGGTTCCTTCCCGTCGTGTTGCCAACATAATCACAGTTCCGACTTTCGAAGTGATTAATCGAAAGCCAAATTATCGAGTAATTTCAATATGGTTAACTATGGGTAAAGAGTTTTATAGTGTGGCGTGCGGCTTTGATCCGCCGCAGTTGCACAGCCCCCTCGGGAAGGTTGCCTTGCATATTTCACACGAAGGAGCGGACCAGACTGCCCACCAGCAGGTTCCAGCCGTCGATCAGAACGAAGAACAGGATCTTGAACGGCAGCGAGATCGCGGTCGGCGGCAGCATCATCATGCCCATCGACATGGTGATGGTGGCCACGACCAGGTCGATCACCAGGAACGGCAGAACGACGAGAAAGCCGATCTCGAAGCCGCGCCGGATTTCGGAGATCATGAAGGCCGGCACCAGCACCCGCAAATCGATTACGCCATCGGTTTCGGTGGTCTGACCGCGTTCGGCGGCGATATCAATGAACAGCGTAAGGTCCTTGGGGCGCGTATTGGCCAGCATGAATTCCCGGAAAGGCTCCGCGATCAGCGGAATAGCCTCCGACTCGGTGATCTGATTCTCCAACAGCGGATTGATGCCATTGTCCCAGGCCCGGTCAAAGGTCGGAGCCATGACATAGAAAGTCATGAACAGAGCCAGACTCACCAAAATCATGTTGGCCGGGGTGGTCGCCAGTCCCATGCCGGAGCGAAGGATCGCAAAGGCGATGATGAACCGCGGGAAACTGGTCACCATGATCAGGATACCGGGAGCTACCGAGAGCACGGTGAGAAGGCCGAAGGTCCTGATGATCCAGCTCGCGACCGAGCCGTCCACCGGAAGCTCCAGCAATCCCGGGTCTATCGCCTGTGCGTGGGCCGCCGTCGCAAATGCCATCATGGCTGCAAAGGCCGGGATAAATCGAATCATTCGATCACAAAGGTCCTCAGAAGGAGATCGTTGACGCGGCCCTCGGACCGCAGCTTCACACGTTCACGCAGGTCTTCACGCAAATACTGAAATCCACGAGGTCCCTCGATCTGCTGAAGGGACACCGTGCGCAAATAGGCCATTATGTCCTGGTGGATCTGATCGGCGAGCACGTTGTCCGGGAGGCCCGAGAACACCAGCGATACCTCGATTCGAATCCAGTTGTCGGAAGGGTATGACAGATTCGTCATGATCGGCTCAAGCGGAACGAGGTTTTCCCGCAATTTGATTTCACCTTCCCCCTCGGCCGCATCTTCCGCGCCGCCCTCGGCAATGGCTGCGGTCTCCTCCGGCTGGGCCACCTGCGGCGCAAGCACGCCGCCGAGCATCCATCCGCCGCCCGCCGCAATCATGCTGAGCACCAGCACGATCGCAATCGTGACGATCATGCCGGACTTGCCCTTGCCTTTTGCCTCGTTGTCGTTGTCGTCAGCCATGGGTCAGCCCGTCAGATCGGGGAATAGATGTCGACGAACTGCTGGCCAACCGGCGGCTGCTGGACTTCCGTCAGCCTTCCGCGACCGCCATAGGACACCCGCGCTTCCGCAATCTTATCATAGGCGACGGTATTGTTGTGGTCGACGTCGAGCGGCCTGACGATGCCGGCGACATTGAGAATGCGCAGTTCATGATTGACCCGGACCTCCTGGCTGCCGCTGATGACCAGATTGCCATTGGGCAGTATCCCGGTCACCACCGCTGCAATGCGCAGGTTGAGCTTTTCAGACCGCGCGGTCGTGCCCTGGCCCTTTGTGGAGGTGTCAGAGCCGTAATTGACGTCACCAGCGCCCACGGCACCAATCGTCGGAATATTCACACCCAGATTGATGCCGCTCGAGTTGGTTCGGCTGCGATCTGTCTCGTTGTCGAAACTGGCTCTGTCGTTGATGGCGAGATCGACCGTGAGAATGTCGCCGATGCTCATCGCGCGGGCGTCCTGGAACAGTTTCGAGCTGCGGTCGTCCCAGAGCGAGAAGCTGCCCGAGCGCTGCGGCGGCTGTTTTGGATAGGCCGCCATCTGCGGGGTTTCGCCGTAGGCGAGGCCGGAGCCTACGGGGCTCATCGCGGGGGCCTTGCCGATCTCGTTGAAGGTCTGCGAGTTGCATCCGGCCAGAGCCAGGGCGAGAGCAGTTAAGGCGATAGACCTTATCATGACGGATCCTTGGGTTGGTCGGGTGCCGCCGCGCTGGCTATGATGCCGGTGAGACCGGCGGCCTTTGTGGAATCCATCTCGTTGAGGATGGCGCTTGCAAGCCGTGGCGTGAGTTTCATGATGATTGCCGCCGCGATTTCGGGCCGGACGATCTCGAGCTGCTGAGCGGCGGCGTCCGAATTCATGTTCTTGTAGATCTCGACCAGCTGGGTTTCGGCGACGCGCATGAATTCCTCGCGCTTCTTCAGCCAGTCCCGGTACTGGACGGAGCGTTCGTCGAGCTGCTTGATGCGCTCGTCGACCCCAGCCTGCAATTCTTCCAGCTCACGCTTCTGGATGAGATAGCGCTGGTCCCGCGCGGCATCAGCGATGTTGCCGCAGAAGGCCCGGATTTCGTCTTCCATTGTCGGCGGCGGCGCCTGCTGCGCCAGCGCTCCGGGCGCCAGCAACGCCAGGGCCAGGACCGCTGCCGGTCCGAGGCCACGATAGGACTTGATGAAGGTAAGGTTTGAAACGATTGTCATTGCAGCACCAGTTCCGCATGCAGCGCGCCGGCCGACTTGATACCCTGCAGGATGGCGATGATGCCGTCAGGCTTCACCCCGATCGAATTCAGTCCGGCGACAAGCGTGCGCAGATCCGGTCCGTCGATGATGGCAACCTGGCCGCCGTCAACGCCCGCCGTGATGTCGGTGAGAGGCTGAACCGCCGTCACGCCATCGGAAAACGGGGCGGGCTGGATTATTTCCGGCATCTCATTGATCTGAACCGTCAGCGTTCCGTGCGTGACCGCGACCCGCGACACCCGCACATCATTGCCGATGACAATGGTTCCGGTCCGTTCGTTGATGACGACCCGGGCGGGCGTGTCGGTTTCAACGACCAGGCCCTCGAGTTCGGCCGTGAGACGCGCAAGGTCCGCGTTGGCAGGCTTGCGCACCGCGACCGTGGTCGAATCGCGGGCTTCCGCGATGGGGCTGCCGTAGCGCGCTTCCGAGTAGGCGTTGATCACATCGGCGATGCCGACGGCCGTGGAGAAATCCGGATTGCGCAACTGATAGACGAGACCTTCGACCTGCTTGAAGGTCGCAGGGATCTCGCGTTCGATGATCGCGCCGCCAGGCAGGCGGCCCGCCGTGGCGACACCTTGCTGAAGCGTTGCGGCATCTCCCTGGGCGGTCACGGCGGAGACGACCACGGAGCCTTGCGCAACGGCATAGATCTGGCCGTCGGCGCCGGACATCGAGGTCATCACCAGCGTGCCGCCGCGCAACGAGGTCGCGTCGCCGAGCGAGGAGACCGATACGTCAATGCGCGAACCGCGGCTGGCGAAGGGCGGCAGGTTGGCAGTCACGATCACGGCCGCGACATTGTTGGCGCGCGATGCGCCGCCTTCGGTGGAAATGCCGAGATTCTGCAGCATGGCGCGCAGCGACTGCTCGGTGAACGGAGAATTGCGCAAGCCGTCCCCGGTGCCCTGCAGTCCGACGACCAGGCCATAGCCGATCAACTGGTTGTCCCGCGCCGCCTGCAGCGAGGCGATATCCTTGATCCGCGAGGCAGCCGCGGCGGAGCCGATAAATCCATGCCCTGGAGCCGCGCCATCAAGGCCTGGTCCGGCGAGGCACAGCAGGGCGATCCAGACGCCGGTAGTCCTTGCGAGTCGGCGCATCATTTCGCCGCCACCCGCACACTGCCGTCATCCATGACGGTTCCGGAGATCACCACACCGGATTCGATGTTGCGGACCGGAATGAAATCGCCGATCGAGCCATTCTGCAGCGGCGTGCCGACCGCAGTGATGGTCAGGCCACCGCCGGCAAAGACCAGCCTGACCGATTTGCCGCGCTCCACCGCCCAGGCATCGCGAAGCGCACCAACCGGAATGGTTCGTCCGGGCAGCAGAGTGCGGGTGGTGATCTTGCCAAGAACGTCGTCGGTGATCTCGGCATAACCGGCGCGAAGGTTCGGATTGGTGACCACGACCTCGCGAACCAGATTGGCGAGAAGTTCCTCGCCAGGATAGATGGTTCGTTGCGGCACCACTGCGGTTGCCTGCCCGGCCTGCGCCGACCCCATGACGCCCATCAGGCACGCAAAAGCGATAACTGCGCGACGGAGCACGGGCAAAGCCGATGTCTGGCGAAACGTCATGTTTGCCCTGTCCTTCTTTACCTGAGGTTCTTGGAGACCACGGAAGCCATTTCATCGGCCGCCTGGATGATCTTGGAATTCATCTCGTAGGCCCGCTGAGCCGAAATCAGGTCGGTGATCTCCTTGACCGGATCAACATTGGAGGCTTCCAGATAGCCCTGCTGGATGCTGGCAAAGCCGGGATCGTTCGGGATGCCGACAATCGCCGGGCCCGAGGCCGGGGTTTCGCGGAAGAGATTGTCGCCAAGCGGCTCAAGTCCGGCCTCGTTGACAAAATTGGCCAGCGTAAGCTGTCCCAGATCCTGCATTTCAGGATCATTGCCGATACGGGCGAAGATCTGGCCCGAGACCGAAATCACGACTTCGCTGGTATCGTCGGGAAAGACGACGCCAGGGACCACCGTGTAGCCGTCAATGGTGACGAGCTGGCCGTCGGCATTGGTGTTGAAGGCGCCGGCCCTGGTGTACTGGGTTTCGCCGTCAGGCTTTTCGATCTGGAACCAACCGCGTCCGACGAGAGCCATGTCGAGCTTGTTCGAGGTGCCCACCAGGCTTCCCTGAATGTGCAGATTGCGAACCGCGGAGGTCTGGACGCCGAGACCGATATGCGCACCTTCAGGCACGATCGCCTGATTGGAGGCATTGGCGACGCCGGCGTTGCGCTGGACCTGATACAAAAGATCGGAAAATTCAGCGCGCGCGCGCTTGAATCCGGTGGTGTTGATATTCGCCACGTTGTTGGCGATCACTTCAAGATTGAGCTGCTGGGCATTCATGCCGGTAGCTGCGATGGCCAAAGCCTTCATGGCGGATTCCTCAGATTTGCATACGGGCGATTTCGAGATAGGAAGTGACCAGCTTGTCGCGGATGGCGACAGCGGTCTGCAGCGATTGTTCGGCGGTCATCAGTGCGTCGACGACATCGCGTGTGGCCACTTCGCCGCGAACGGCGGCGAAGGACTGTCCCTCTGCGACCTTGAGCCGGTCCACCACGTTTTCACCCATGGACTGCATGACATCGGCGAAGGAACCCGGGGCAGCGACGCCTGCCTTTTCCGGCATTTGCGCCATGGAGCCGGCACTCGCCATGTCCGTCTCGCCAATGCCCGACAGGCGGGAAAGTGCGGAAGCTGCGCTGATCATGTCAATCATTGGCCGGCCCTCAGGAGATCGATCGTCATGGACACCAGTTCACGTGTCTGCTTGACGGTCTGGAGATTTGCTTCATAGGACCGGTTGGCCTCGCGCATGTCGGCAAGCTCGATGAGCATGTTGACATTCGGGCGCTTGACCATGCCCTTTTCATCGGCGGCCGGATTGCCCGGGTCGTACTCGATGGTGAACTCGCTCGGATCGACGTCGATCCGGGAAACCTTGGCGCTGGAGGCGCCAAGTGCGCGGTCGAGCTCCCAGGAAAAGCTGATGGTCTTGCGGCGATAGGCGTCAGCGCCGGGCGTGTCGCCCGTCGACTGGGAGTTCGCCAGGTTTTCCGACAGGATGCGCATACGGGTTTCCTGGACATCCAGGCCCGAGGAGGCGATGCGTGACGCCAGCGAAAGCGGATCGACAACCATCAGCGCCTCACCGTCAGAAGCATCATCCGGTGGAAGGCTTTCACCATGCCGGTGTTGAGTTCGTACATGCGCTTGATTTCTCCCGTCTTGCTCAATTCATCAGGCAGATTCACGGAATTGCCCGATGGCTGGACTTCAACATCCCGACTGTCCCGGCTGTTGACCGCGCCGCGCATCGGGTCTTCCCGGATGTGACCGGGATGGGTTGCGGCCATCCGCGTCCCGGTTTCCTTGAGCACGGCCTCGAAAGCCGCGACTTCGCGGGTCGCGTATCCGGGCGTGTTGGCATTCGCTATGTTTCCCGCAACGACGGTCTGGCGCACTGTAAGCCAGTGGGCCTGCTTGGACGTCAGTTCGAAAAGCTGGATCGGTTGCATGACATGTCTCCGTCCTGTGCATGTCCGGAAACTATGCGGTCAATCTTGTGCGTGCCTTACGAGCGACGGGCGATGAGGAGAGCGTGAGGAATTCGGGCAGGATCGCACAGGAGCGGGAAGTTCAGCGCTGTATCACTTCGCCGTTCGAGGTGATGATCACCCATTTCCCGTCACGCTGCTCGAGGGTGGCAAGACGGGAATTGTCGGGCAGCACCGAGCCGATGCGGACAATATACATGCCGGACTTGTCCTCGATGAGCGCACGGCCATTGGCGACATGCAGCAACCGGTACCGCGGCTTGCCGGGGAAGGACTGGTTCGGAACCTCGCTCAACGCGCTGGCCCCACCATTGCCGCCCTGATCACCGGCGGCCGGAACGGTGGCGGTGACGATCGGGTCGAAGGCCGGGGCCGGAGCCGCTCCATCATCTTCGTCGGGAATGGCCAGCGGGGAGACGGTGACGACCGGGCGGCCCGGAATCTCAGGCAGATCCCTCGTATCGGTATAGCCCATCGGGGCAATTCCGAAGCTCTCCTGGTTGAAGAAGACATACCACGGAAAGAACGCCGCCGCCGTGGCCAGCACGAAGCCCGCCAGCACGATTACACGATCACCCGATCGCTTGGGCTTGGCGACGGGACCGGGCGCTTCTTCGTCATCCAGATCAATCATGTCCGTCACGGTCGTGTCCTTTCCTTGCCAGGCGTCGAGGAAACAATGCCGGCCGCTGCCTTCATGGCTTCGGCCAGTTCGGCGAATGCGTCGATGCTTGGCTGTTGTTCGGGTGTCTGGCGCAGGGTCTCGTAGATTACCGGCGCCTGCTTGATCGCCATGTCGAGTTCGGCATCCGACCCTGCCCGATAGCCACCGATGAGCCGCAGATCCCGGGTTTCCTCGTAGCGATGGATCAGGGCCTTGAGCCGCATCACCAGTTTCTCCTCGTCGCCGCGCCAGGCCTTCCGGGCCAGGCGCGAGATCGAGGTCAGCGGATTGACCGGCGGATAACGGCCCTCGTCGGCCAGCGCCCGGTCGAGCACAAGATGCCCGTCGAGAATGCCTCTTGCGGAGTCGGCCACGGGGTCATTGTGATTGTCGCCATCGACCAGGATCGAGACAATGGCAGTGATCGAGCCCGAGCCTTCCGGACCGGGACCGGCGCGTTCGAGCAGGCCGGGCAACGCGGTGAAAACCGAAGCCGGATAGCCACGCGCCACCGGCGGCTCGCCGGCCGCCATGCCGATCTCGCGCAGCGCATGGGCAAACCGCGTCAGGCTGTCGACGATCAGAAGCACGTTTTCGCCGGCATCGCGGAAATGCTCGGCGACCGCCATCGCAGTCAGCGGCGCCAGCTTGCGCTGCATGGGACTTTCATCGCTGGTGGCGACCACGGCAACGGTCTTGCGCATGTTCGGGCCAAGCGTGTCCTCGATGAATTCGCGGACTTCGCGACCGCGCTCGCCGACAAGGGCCACCACCGCCCGGTCGAAATCGGCAGCCTTTGCGAACATCGACAGAAGCGTGGATTTGCCGACGCCCGATCCGGCAAAGATGCCGAGCCGCTGGCCCTGGCAGATCGGCGTGAAGACATCGACGACCCGGATGCCGGTCCGCAACGGGGTGTTGACCCTCTGGCGCAGCATCGATGCAGGCGGTGTGCCGGTGACCGCTCGCGAGACCGGTCCCTGCGTCAGGGGGCCAAGCCCGTCTACAGGTTCGCCCAGCGAGTTGATGGTGCGTCCGCACCATCCAATGTCCGGCGAGATGCGAAACACGCCGCGGCGCCAGACGCGTTCGCCGATGCCGGCTTGCGATGCGCCATCCACCGGGCAGGCAACCACCTCGTCGGGTCCGAGGCTGACCACTTCGGCCAGCTTGACCGCATCGCCATGCCGGAAGGCCACGAGTTCGCCGATCCGCACATGGCGCGACAGTCCGGAAATGACGCAACGGCCGGGAGCGACGGAGGTGACGGTGCCGGAAATGTCGCAGCCGCCCTCGGGCGTGGTGAATTCACGCACGTTTTCAGCGAGCTTCGCAAGCCCCTGGCGGCCGCTCATCGCGCTGCCTCCGCAGCGTCACAACGGACAATGTCCCAGACAGCATGCACCGCACTCACCTGCCGCTGCCAAGGGTCCGGATAGCTTCCTTGAACACGTCTTCCGTCGACTTCATCATCGCCGACGCGTTTTCAAAGGCGCGGGAGACCATGATGAGCGTGCTCATCTCGGCGACCGGGTTGACGTTGGATTCTTCAAGATAGCCCTGCAGCAGGCCGGCGCTGCCGGCATCAACCATCGGCTCCGGCGGAATGGCCGGCACGATCCCGAGCGCCGACTGGCGCTGATAGCCCTGGCTCAGATCAGCCTGAAACAGCCCCACGGCACCGATCCTGTTGCCGTCCTGGGTGAGGCCGCCATCGCGACCCGCCTTCGGCGGCGAGCCCGCCGGATCCAACTGGATCGGGGCTTCGCCCGGATCGAGCACCGGGTAGCCGTTGATATTGACCAGCTGACCGGCGTCGGTGATGGTGAAGCGGCCGTCACGGGTCAGCATGTTGCCGGTCGGCGTCTCAATCATGAACCAGGCATCGCCGCGAATGGCGAAATCGAGCTGGTTGCCGGTGGCGTTCAACCCGCCGTTCGAGGTATTCAGGAACTCGTTGCCGTGATTGACGAAGGACACATCGGCAACCCCGGTGTCGGCCAGGATCTCGTTGAACTTGATCTCGGTGGCCCTGAAGCCGGTGGTGTTGGCATTGGCAACATTGTCGGCGAGCGTGGTGAGGCGACGCTCGAGCGCAACCTGCGATGAAATGGCGACATAGATCGAGCCCTGCATCATTGGCCTCCGAGTTTGAGTCTGTTGATGGTGAGCATGAGATCCGGAGAGATGCCGAAGCCGGAAGACGAGCTCAGCAACAGACTTGAATCGACGGAGCTGAATGACGGATTGTCGAGCTCCCACAGAGCCGTGAACCGCTGCATGAACTTGTCGAGTTTCTCGGGATCCTTGAAGTCCTCGACATCAAGCCGTGCATTGATCATGTCGGCCTGCCTGTCGATGTCCACCCCGGCAAGCTCGGAGGAGAAGCCGAGCGCGGTCTGCACCACCTGGTAGAGCGCGGAGTCCGCGAGAATTGCGTAGGCCGAACTGATTTCGGGGGCGGTGCGCTGGAAATAGAGCGCCAGGCGGACGCCGGTGTTGTCGTCGCCGGCTTTTTCTTCCAGCGACATGCGATGGTACTTGTCGACCGTACCCTGCTGCGCCTTGGTGAAGATGGTGGCGGTTTCGCCGTGGGTGGCGAAATTGTAGGTTTCGGCGAATTCCTTGTACTTGGAATCGGCCAGCTTGTTGGCGAAGGAATCCTCGTTCTCGACGCCCTCGGTCAGCACCTTGCGCATGAACGCCTTGGCGTAGTTCATGTCCTCAAGACCATGGGCCTTCATCGCGTAGTTGAACACGCGCGTGTCGGCCATGAATTCATCGATGGATTTGATCTCGGAAATGCGCGTCAGGTAATATTCGCTTTCCCGGGCAATCTCGGGCTGGCTGGCAATTCGCTCGATGGAGCGCGGAAGATCCCGCGTGATCTGGCTGTAGCTGGTGTAGGTCGTTGTCACCGGATTACCCTTTTCGATCCATCAGGGCGCATCGCAGGATCGCGACGTGACGCAACTGCCCGTATGCCTGTTCCGGATTAGGTCAGTTTGCTTGCGCGAAGCTGTAGGTGGGGACAGACCATTAAGCAGGTGGGCAGATTCAGCTTCACACAAGGCTCACCCCCTACTCAATGCAACAGCAAATTAATTCTCGCGGTGGTTTCGTCATGAATATGATTATCGGCTTTGTGATTACCCTGGGGTGTATCCTCGGCGGCTTCATGGCGATGGGCGGACATCTCGACGTGCTCAACCAGCCCTTCGAGCTGTTGATCATCGGCGGCGCTGGCATTGGCGGCTTCATCATGGCCAACCCGGTCAAGACCATCAAGGACACGATGAAGGCGCTCGGAGAAGCCTTCAAGAACAAGGTTCCCAAGGAGCGCGAATATCTCGATACGCTGAGCATTCTCTACTCCCTGATGCGCGACCTGCGCACCAAGAGCCGCAACGAGATCGAAAGCCACATCGACAATCCCGAGGAATCAGAACTGTTTCAATCCGCCCCGACCATTCTGAAGAACAAGGAACTCACCTCCTTCATCTGTGACTATGTGCGGCTGATCATTATCGGCAACGCAAGGCCGCACGAGATCGAGGCGTTGATGGACGAGGAAATCGAGACGATCTCCACCGACAGTCTCAAGGCCTACAATGCCGTGAGCGTCATGGGCGATGCCTTCCCGGCGATCGGCATCATTGCCGCCGTTCTGGGGGTGATCAAGGCCATGGGCGCGATCAATGAATCGCCCGCCATTCTCGGCGGATTGATCGGCGCGGCGCTTGTCGGCACGATGCTCGGGATTTTCCTGTCCTATTGCCTCGTTTCGCCCATCGCCACCAATATCAAGATCGTCCGCACCAAGCAGAACCGGCTTTTCATCATCGTCAAGCAGACCTTGCTTGCCTACATGAACGGCTCTGTCCCGCAGGTTGCGCTCGAGCATGGGCGCAAGACCATCTCCTCCTATGAGCGACCTTCCATCGATGCGGTCGAACAGGAAATGATGAACCCTGGCGGCGACGCGAAGGCGGCCTGATCCGATGACAGCAAACGCCGCAACCACACCCTCGGAATTCAACCCGGACCTGCTCGCGCGCATGACCGGCGTCAAAGGCAGCGTTGCAGATATCGACGCCAGGTGCCACACCCTGATGCTCGCCATTGCGCCGGCCTTCGCGGCCGCATTTGAAAAGGCGACGGGCGTCGAGATTGATGCCCGGCCGGGGGAAATCCGGCAAGGCCGGCGCCGCGAATTGCTCTCGGATATGAAGGGCGATGCGGCCTATTGCGAAGCTTCCATTGCGGGCTGGTCCGGCGAAATCGCAAGCCTGTGTGGAACCAAGCTGATCATCGGTCTGGTCGAATGCCTGCTTGGCGGCTCCGATCCCAATCGTCTTTCGATCGCAGCCCGGCCGCTGTCAGCAATCGAACTCGACATGTCGCTGGTGGTTTTCGAGCAGCTCAATGACAGCTTGCGCGGACTTGTCTCCGCCGATCCCAAAGCCAAGGCGAGCGTCGCCAAGCCGCAGCTTGACCTGCCGGACGAAGCCGATGACCCGATAGAGGATTTTCACGCCGCATCGCTGACGCTCGATGTCGGGTTTGGCGCCGTCGTCGCACCCCTGACCCTGATTCTGCCCCAGGCAATTCTTCTCAAGACACGGGTCTCCGCACCCGCGCTGGACAAGAAGACCAACCCCAACGCCGAAGACTGGACCGAACGGCTCAGTGACCGCGTGTCTCAGTCGCAGATCAGTCTGCAGGCCGCGGTGTCGCTGGCGCCGCTGCCGCTTGGGGAAATCAGCCGTTTGCAGGCGGGCGACCTGATTGCCTTCGCCGACAATGGCGACATCGCGGTGACATTGAGCGCCAACGGCAAGCCGCTTTACACATGCGCGCTTGGCCGCGCCGGCGCGCGATACATGGTCAAGGTGGAACGACAGGCCGGACCTGACGAAAACTGGAAGACAGACTTCGCATGAGAATGGACCCGGACGCCATGAGGCAGGCTCCGGGCAAGCTTGAAACGGGATAAGGGTACATGGCGGGCGATAACGCACTTGATGGTGAAGCGGATCCGATGGCGCAAGATGACGGCGCGATCGACGGGGCCATTGATGAGCTTCGCGGAGTTTTGAAGAAGAATGCCGGCCATGAGCCGGACCTCGGTAATGAAAGCGTGGATGGCATGGGTGGCGCAGCAGCCTTCGGTACTGATTTTGGCGCAGACTTCGCTGACGGCGATGCTGCGGCTGACGACAATGATCCGTTCAACATCGGCGATCCCGCGGATCTGTCGATGCCGGGCATGGGCGATACGGCCTTTGGCGGCGATTTCGGCGGTGCTCCCGGACTGGGCCAGGATTTTGGCTCCACGCCCGACGCGCCCGCAGAGACAAAGACCGGCGCGAGCGGCACGGCCAGCCGCATGGACCTTGTCCTGGGCATTCCCATAGATGTGCAGATCATCCTCGGGGCGAGCCGCATGGCGGTTTCTTCGCTGATGAACCTGTCGGAGGGCGCCACAATCGCGCTCGACCGGAAGATCGGGGAACCTGTCGAGATCATGGTCAACGGCAAGCTGATCGGACGCGGTGAAATCACGGTGCTGGATTCCGACGAGACCCGGTTTGCGGTTCGCATCATCGAAGTCATTGGCGAAGAACGGAAGAAGTCCAGCTGACATGACAATTTACAGTGAGTTCGACCCAAACGCAGACGCCGTTGCCAGCCTTTCGCCATCGGAAAAGGCTGCCGCCGTGCTTCTCGCGATGGGCAAGCCCGTGGCCGGCAAACTGCTGAAGTTCTTCGAATACGAGGAATTGCAGGAAATCATCAAGAAGGCGCAGAACCTGCGCACGATCAAGCCGCAGGAACTCATCGAACTGGTCAACGAATTCGAGGATCTGTTCAGCGAAGGCGCCGGGCTGATGGACAATGCCAAGGCAATGGAAGGCATCCTCGAGGAAGGGCTGACACCGGACGAGGTGGATGGTCTTCTCGGACGCCGCACACAATTCGAAAGCTACGAAACATCGGTCTGGGACCGGCTGCAGGATTCCGATCCCGACCGGGTCGGCCGTTTCCTGCAGAACGAGCATCCGCAGACCGCCGCCTACATCGTTTCCATGCTGCCCACAGGGTTTGCCGGAAGAACGCTGATGAAGTTGCCCGAGCAGATCCGGGTCGATATCATCCGGCGCGCTGTCGAGCTCAAGACCGTCAACCCGCGCGCGGCCGAGATCATCGAGGCACGGGTCAGGGAACTGGTCACCGAGATGGAGGCCGAGAAGGCCAATACCGGATCGGTCAAGGTCGCCGAAATCATGAACGAGCTGTCCAAGCCGGATGTCGAATCGCTGCTGGGCGCCCTTGAGAGCGTCTCCCAATCCGCCGTCGCGAAGGTCCGTCCGCGCATCTTCCTGTTCGACGACATCATCATGATGCCGCAGCGCAGCCGCGTGACCCTTCTCAACGACATCTCCGGCGACATCATCACGACAGCATTGCGCGGTGCGGACAACACGCTGCGCGAAGCCTTGCTATCGGCGATCGGCGCCCGCCAGCGGCGGATGATCGAATCCGATCTCGCAGCCGGCGAAGCAGGCGTCAGCACGCGTGAAATCGCCGTTGCCCGTCGCACCATCGCACAGGAAGCGATACGGCTGGCAGGCCTCGACCAGTTGACGCTGCGCGACGAAAACGCAGCGGCACCGGCCGAAGCCGAAGCCAAAGCCGCGTGAGCCTGAGCTGACATGGCCGACGGCGAAGACAAAGACAGCAAAACAGAAGAGCCAACAGAGAAAAAGATCCGGGACGCGGTTGACAAGGGCAATGTCCCCTTCAGCCGGGAGGTCCCGGTCTTCGCTTCAATTCTGGGAATGCTGATCTATCTGGTGTTCTTCCTGCCCAGCAGCGCCGGAAGGTTCGTCGAATCGCTGCGAGACCTGTTTGAACAGGCCGATGGATGGCGGCTGACTACCGGCGGCGACGCCGTGGCGCTGTTCCAGGCGCTGTTCTTCGAGGCCGGCGCCGTGCTTCTGCCCGCCTTTGCGGTGCTGATGGGGTTCGGCATCGCCGCGTCGGTGATGCAGAACATGCCGAGCCCTGTGCTCGACCGGGTCCAGCCCAAGCTTGAACGGATCTCGATCGCCAAGGGCTTTGGTCGGATCTATGGCGTCAAGGGCATGGTCGAATTCGCCAAATCGATGACCAAGATCGTGATCGTGTCGATGATCGTGGCGTTCGTGATGCAGGGCGAGTTTTTCCGGTCGCTGGATTTCATGTTCATGGACCCCACGCTGATAGCGCCTGACATGACGCGCCTTGCCTCCAAGGTCATCATTGTGGTGCTTCTGTGCACCGCGACGCTGGCAATCGCCGACCTGCTCTGGACCCGTTACAGCTGGCACGCCGACCTGCGGATGAGCAAGCAGGACATCAAGGACGAGTTGAAACAGTCGGATGGCGACCCGATCCTCAAGGCGCGCCAGCGGTCGCTCGCCCGCGACCGCGCCCGCCGCCGGATGATCGCCGAGGTCCCGCGCGCCACGCTGGTGATTGCCAACCCGACCCACTACGCGGTTGCCCTGCGCTATGTTCGCGAGGAAGGCGGCGCCCCGGTCGTCATCGCCAAAGGCCAGGATCTGATCGCATTGAAAATTCGCGAGATAGCAGAAGCCCACGGCATCCCGGTCTTCGAAGATCCACCGCTTGCACGCTCCATGTTTGCGCAAGTCTCGGTGGATAACTTCATTCCCGCGGTGTTCTACAAGGCAGTGGCTGAACTGGTGCATCGGATCTACGCCGTCAAGTCGAAATCCAAGGGCTCGCTTTCATGAAACAGTCTCCGTACTCGGCCGAATGGGAAAAAATCGTCGCTGACGCGATCCGCACGGTCGCCACGGAACTGCGACTGATAGACGTTGCGGATCTGGTTGCGATGGTGCGGTTTGAACGTCATGGCGACCTTGCGGACCTGGTAGCCTCGGCAGCGGAGATGTTCTTCCTGCCCGGAACCATCAAGCTCGGAATCGGCGGGGACTACAGCCTGGACTGGGGTGGCGCACCGCAGGTGGTGCTCGACCTGGAAATCCGGCCGCGCGGCGTCACGATCTATGCGCGCCTGACGCTTGAGCAGGACCATGCCGGCATCGAAATCAACCATATCGCCTTTGACGAACCGCGCGACGATCCGCAGGACAACACGATTGTTCTTGCGACAAGCCTGCGAAACGCCGCCTTCCGGCCATTCGCGCCTGCAATCCAGGTGGCGCGTCCCGCCGCCTGAAGCGACAGGCTTCCGCACTCTCGTTCATGCAGTTGTGCAGGGGCCGCGGGCGGTCATGAAGCACAGGTCGCGGATCAGGCGATGATGCCGAGACGGATCGCCTTGGCAATTGCCTGGATCCGGTTGACTGCATTCAGCTTCGTGGTCGCAGACCCCAGATAGGCATTGACGGTGTGAACCGAAAGCGTCAGCCGCTCGGCGATTGCCTCGCTTTTCATGCCGTTTCCGACGAGTTGCAGACACTCGATCTCGCGCTCGTTCAGCTTGTCGGAGTGGGAAGACGCCCCGAAACTCAGCCGCAGCTTTTCGCGCAGGACGTTCAGAGACTTGCGGTGCAGATCGATCAGCAGGTCATTGGTGATCCCCGCACGCACGGAAAGAAAGATCACGTAACCATTGCCCAGGGCGCCGAGTTGCGCGGGAAATGCCAGGGCAATCCCGGGAATTCCGCTGACAGGCACCATTAGCCCGGGCGAGGCTTCCCGTGCCGGGTCGTTGTGCGGGGTGAAGATCACCGGTCGCGGCGACAGGCCAAGATGCGACAGCAGGAAAGCCGACTGATCCTCCAGCAGTCGATCCACGACCGTTTCGCTTCCCGGGCTCTGCATCTGGCACTCAAGCCGGCCGGGCGTCAGCAGGGTCTGCGCCTGGGCGACCAGCACCGAGAAAGCCTCGGCATTGCAAAGTCGCTGCATGATGACAAGTCTGGGAAAGAGATCGGCAGTGGAGCCCGCCCTTCCAACGCCGACGTCATGAGAAAGGTGCCGGGTCCGCGCTTGGGGTGACTGGATACCTGGGGATGTTCCGTATGCCATCAAGACGACTCCATGATTAAATAATTCGCTGTCGCACAGCAAACGCGACAGCTTCCGATCGTGTTTTTGCTCCAGTCTTGTTCATGATACTGGTGATGTAGTTGTTCACGGTGTTGCGCGATATTCCGATGATAAGCGCGATCTCGTCGCTGGTCTTGCCCTCGCCGATCCAGGACAGGCATTCCACTTCACGGTCGGTCAGGTCAGACAGCGTGTCGTTGGTGGAGACTACCTCCGGAAAGCGCGAGGTGTAATAGGCGGAGGCCAGCGCGACATCGCGCAGACGGTCATGGGACAGAAATGCGTCCTTGCTGAAAAGCAGCGCCAGAACCATCCGTGCATGACCCGCATTGTAGGGGATCAGACAGACCCGCTGCGAGAACTCGTCAGGCAGACCGACAGAACGGTCTATATCCTGAAACGTCGGCTCGAACGCCTGAAGGCAACGGCGGATTTCGCTGGTCCGCGCTTGCGCGTCGACCAGCGCGGCTCCGAATGTACGAACCAGATCGAACGGCCAGTTCGAAGTCACGATGAAGTCCTGGTGCCTGTCCAGAAACAGATCGGTGCGGGCCAGCAAATAGCAACGCGCACCGGCGTAGGCGCTTATAAGATCCATGCCACCGGTTATGTGACCGCAGATCTCCTTGGTTTCCAGCTCCTGAACAAACGCCCCGCGCGCAATCATCTGGCCCCCTTTCGACGTCATCAGGCGCGAAGCCTGGCGCGCCCTTCAAGGAACAACGCTCTCAGGGATCTTCCAGTCAGACTATCGAGCCGATGCTGACCTAAACCCTGGAACCACGTCGCCGCCTTGGTCTAACCTTGCGAGACGAATCAGCGAATCAGTTCGTCCCAAGTTGCAGTGTGACCCAGACGACCCCAAAAACATATAACCATTATCTGGGACTTTACGGAACAGTCAAAAGCTGAAGCGATTCGAATCAAAAAGGGGCGATTGACCGCCCTGGCCAATCGCCCCTCGATGTTTCCCGCTCCCGCCGGTCGCCGGTCTGGCCTGGTGAACCCTGGGGAGAGTCTCCACCCCACCTGGGGCCGCATGTTCCGGTCTTGCCGATCAGGCTGCTTCGCTGGACGCCCAGCTGCGAAGGATCTTGGCCGCGCGCTCTTCGTTGATCTCGACCATGCGGGCAAGACGCCGTTCCGGACCTTCCTTGACGCGGCGGTTGAAGGTGCCGGAATCCTCCATGTCGAGTTCCGAGTCGCCTTCCTCGCCAAATCCGAAATCCGCGCCGAAGCCTTCCATCGGCATGGCATTGCCGCCGCCAAGCGCTGCCGGGGAGAAATCGGGCAGTTCCAGGCCGTCTTCCATGCCGTCCTCGATCTCGTTGGCGCCGCCGGCCATTCCGCGTGTGCCGCGCAGCAGGGGCCGGAAGCCGAAGAGAATGAGCAGCACTGCCACCGTGATGAAGGCGATGGCATTGATGATGGTGCCCAGCTGGGTCTGCAGGGTATCGACAAAACCTGGCTTCGTCGCATCATCGATGAGCAGTTCGCTGGCCAGGAACTCCATCGTCGTGACCGAGGCGCGATCCCCCCGTTCGATGTCGACGCCCGCGGCCGTGGCGACAATCTGCTCAAGCTCGGCGATGTAGGCCGTGACCTGTTCAGGAGTCGGCGTCCCGCCAAGCATGGTGTTGATCCGGTCCTTGTTGACCACGACGGCGATCGACAGGCCCTCCACTGTGTAGCTGTTGCGGACCGTCGACACGGTTTTCGAGTTGATCTCGAAATTGGTCTGCTCTTCCTTGCGTTCGGTCAGTTCGCTCGACTGGGGACCCTCTGCTCCGGCTGCGCCGGGATCCTGATCGGGAATGTTTTGCTGAACCGTCGCGGGCGCGTCGGTGGAGGACTGGTTCGACGACTGGTTTTCCCGGGTCACGCGGATCGAGCGCTCGACCCTGGATTCCGGATCGTAGACTGTTTCCTGGATCTGCTGGCTGTCGGTGTTGACCTCGGCATTGACGCTGGCCCGGAAGTTGTCGATCCCGAGGAACGGCGTCAGCGCCTTCTCGATGTTGGCCCCGACTTCATTCTGAACCAGCTGGACGATGGACATCGACCTGTTGAGGTTCGAGTTGGAGAAATCGTCTCCGGCGGCAAGCAATTTGCCGGTCGCGTCGAGAACGGTCACCTCGTCGACATTCAGGCCAGGCACGGATGCGGCAACCAGGTGCCGAATCGAATCGGCCGTGCGGGGAGCGAGATTGTTGCCCGTGCGCACCATCACCGAGGCGGAAGGCCGCTGGTCGCCGCGCCGAAAATTGCCGCGGTCTGCCATGACGATGTGGACCCGCGCAGCCGAGATGCCGTTGATGGCCTGAACGGTCCGGGCGATTTCGCCCTCGAGCGCACGAACACGAGTGATTTCCTGCATGAAGCTGGTCAGGCCGAGCGATCCGACCTGATCGAACAGTTCGTAGCCGGCGGTGTTCGACGATGGCAAGCCGCGTTCGGCCAGCAGCATCCGCGCCCGGCCGGTCAGCCCGGCCGGCACCGTGACGGATGTCCCGTCGGCGCCGGTGGCGAAATCGATGTTTGCTTCAGCCAGCACCAGGCTGATCTGATTGACGTCCTCGCCGGTGAGGCCGACATACAGCGTCTCGCGGGTTGGCTTGTTGAGAAAGACCGCCGAACCGATGATAAGCATCACGGCCAGGGCGCCAACGACGCCGAGCGCCATCAGTTTTGCCTGCCCCAGGCCTGCAAGGTTCTTGGAAATTTGTGTCAGCTGGTTCAACAGACTCATTCTGTATCCGCGCTCAAAAAAGGGTAAAGCCGGCCAGGATGACCGATGAGGGTCACCCTAGGCGGCGAAACTTGCGCGAAGGTGGTCTGGGGGCGTTCTTGCCACTTGGCCCGTCCATAATCGACGGAACCGGGCTTCTGATCTCAGAAGAATTCGAGATCGCCCGAGGCTTTCTGATAGATATCAGCCGAGGGCGCGGCATGAATCGAGGCCTTCAGGCGCCGCTTCATATCCTCAAGGGTGATCAGGTTTAGCGCCGTGGTAATGTCGATGAGATGCTCGGAATCGAGCCGCTCGCCGATTCCATCAATGAATCCTGCCAGTCCGCGGGCCTTCTGAACGGCAAGGTCGATGCCCTGCATGACCCGCATGTGATCGGGCGACGCAAGGAACTCGGTGGAGCGGCCATTGGACAGAAGCGGCTCCAGCCGTTCTATCAACTCGGCGACATCGACGAGTTCCGAACTGATGCGGGCCATGACGTCATTCAGAGGTTCGTGAAGGTCGCCGCCGGCGTCATTAGGCGATTTCATCATGGGGGCGGACTCCTTAGAAAAACTCGATCGACGTGTCCGCCGGCTTCGGTACAACAATTCTGGTCGGTGCGGTTTCAAGTGCCACGGTCTTCTGCGTTTCCGCTCCGGAGAGCGGGTATTGGCGTGCGCGACCGCTCACAGGGTAATATTCCAGCTTGCGCCCCACATCCCCGCCTGTGTTGCTGCCAACGATGCGAATGCCTTCGTCGCTCAGGAACTGATGCGCGAATTCTGCGTTCTTCTCGCCGACATTGGAGAAGCCGGAAATCGTCTTGGCACCGCCGATGATCTTGGCTTCCAGACGCTCGCGCCTGGCTCCCTGCTTCAGCAAGCCGTTGATCAGCAGCTCCATCAGGTGAACGCCATATCTGGTGGCTTCGCCGCCCGAACCGTTGCTCTGGCCCGGCAGCAGAAAGTGGTTCATGCCCCCGACACCGGCAACCGGATCGCGCATGCATGCAGCGATGCAGGAGCCCAGAATCGTCGAAAGCACCACCTCAGGGTCATTGGTGACCTTGTACTCACCCTGAATGACGTGGATTCTGCGAAACTGAACATCGGCTATCATTTCAGCGCCCCAAACACCGCCTCGATGGCCGCTTTCATCTTTTCAATGGTGAACGGCTTGGCCAGAACGTTGTTGGCGCCAAGGGCTGCGGCCTTCTGCACCAGGGCCCTGTCGCCCTGAGCGGTCAGCATGATGAATGCCGCGCGCTTTGTTGCAGGATTGCTGCGAACCGCCTGCAGCAGACCCAGACCATCCATCTTCGGCATGTTGAAGTCCGAAATGACCAGATGGTGCGGTTGCTGGCTCATGATCTTGGCGCCTTGCTCACCATCTCCGGCCACCGTGATCTGGGTGAACCCGAGTTGCTGAAGCGCATCGCCGAGCAGGAGCCGGCTGGTCACCTGATCATCAACTATGAGAACCTTGATCTTTTGTGCAATGGACATCATGCGACCCTATCTTTGCGAGAGGTTGTTGTTGTGGATTTGAGGATTTCCTCGCCAATCATATTCAGCGGCAACTGGGTTCCCACCGCGCCGATCTCCTGAGCGACCCGCGGCATTCCGTAGACCACACAGGTTTTCTCATTCTGACCGATGGTGGTGGCGCCTGCCTGGCGCATCTTGAGAAGGCCTGCGGCGCCGTCGCGGCCCATGCCGGTCAGGATGACGCCGACGGCCTTCGCACCGGCCAGCGTGGCAACCGAATTGAACAGAACATCGACCGAAGGTCGGTGTCCGTTGACGGGATCGCCATCGGTAAGAATGCAGCGCGGCGCCAGCGCATTGGAGATTTCCAGGTGACGCGACCCGCCGGGAGCCAGATAGATCCGACCAATTTCCAGCCTGTCGCCATCCTCGGCTTCCTTGACCTGCGGCGCGCAAAGCCGGTTGAGGCGCTCGGCAAAGCTCTTTGTGAATGTTGCCGGCATGTGCTGGGTAATGACGGTCGGCGGGCAATTGGCGGGAAACTTGGTCAGAACCGCGATCAGCGCCTCGACGCCACCGGTGGACGCGCCGATGGCGATGATCTTGCGTGACGGCTGATAATCACTCGGCGCCGCATAGGCCGGCGCCACTGGCGCGGAACTCTCCGCCGCTCCGAGGTCGGGACGGTGACGCTGCGAGCGCGCGGCGGCCTTGACCGTTTCCGCCAGGCCCGAGAAGGGCGAGGGGTCGCCCGGCAGCGGCTTGCCGACACAGTCGAAGGCGCCGAGCTCCAGCGCCGCCAGGGTGGCTTCAGCGCCCCGGTTGGTCAGCGTTGACACCATGATCACCGGCATTGGCCGGAGTTTCATGATCTTGTCGAGAAACTCGATGCCGTTCATGTTGGGCATTTCAACATCGAGCGTGATCACGTCCGGATTGAGCTGCTTGATCGCATTGCGGGCTTCCATCGCGTCGCCGGCTTCGCCGACGACGTCAATGCCCGGATCGCTTCGAAGCACGGCCTTGATCAGGCCACGCATCGTGGGCGAATCGTCGACGACAAGTACGCGCGCTTGTGCAGTCATGATCGTCAGATCCTCCCCTTGTGGCGGTAGGTAGTGATGGCGGTGTTGTCGAAACGGTCCTTTCCCTCCCCGGAAAGACGTTCGGAGTGACCGATGTAGAGATGCCCGCCCGGCGGCAGCAGGTCCGCATAGCGCACCCAGATCTTGGCCTGAGTGGGCTCGTCGAAATAGATCACCACATTGCGGCAGAAGATGACGTCGAAGGGGCCGCGAAACGGCCATTGGGCCATCAGGTTGAGTTCGCGGAACGAGATCAGCTGCTTGACCTGATCGCCGACCTGCCACCGCTTTTCCGGCGTTTGCGTGAACCACTGCTTGCGCATCGCCGCATCGACGGTCTCGATCGACTGTCCGTCATAGATGCCTGCCTTGGCCTGGGCGATGATCTTCGGGTCGATATCGGTGGCAAGAATGCGGATATCCATGGTCGCGGCATTCGGCGCCATGCCGAGTATCGTGAGCGCGATCGAGTAGGGCTCCTGCCCGTCCGAGCATCCCGCCGACCAGATCCGGACCCGGCCACCGGCCTTGGCGCGGGTCAGGAGGCCCGGCAGAACTTCCGTGCGCAGATGGTCGAAATGGTGGTTCTCGCGGAAGAACCTGGTGAAATTGGTGGTCAGGAAGCTCAGCATTTCGCGGCGCTCGGCGGCGCCGTCCGAGGAACTGACCAACGCGCAGTAATCCTTGAAGCTTGCCAGCCCGATCTGCCGCAACCGCTTGGACAGGCGGGAATAGACCAGCGACGCCTTGGTCTCGTTTAGGGCAATGCCTGCATCCGAATAGATCATGGCGGCGATTTCGGAGAGATCCTTGCGCGTGAGCGGGTATTCCCCGTTCACGAGGCAATCGTCTGGCCGGCCTGACTGGAGTATGGCTGCGGCGCTCATGCTGCCTCGCTTTCAATGGGCCCGAAAAGGGCGTTAAGTTGGATGAGGCAAACCATTCGGCCTTCGATCGGGATGATGCCCTGGACGAAATCCCTGTCCATTTCCTTGCTGACGTCCGGCGCCGGCTGGATATCGCTCACGGGTACCGTCAGGATATCCGACACCGAATCGACCAGCAGTCCGACAAGCTGCTTGCCGATCTGAATGACGATGATGACATGACGCTGGGAAGGATCGGTCGGCTCCATCCCCAGCCTGTGGGACATGTCCATGATGGGCAGGACCGCGCCGCGCAGGTTGATCACGCCACGGACATAGCCGGGTGAATGCGGCAGGGGCGTCGCGGGCGTCCATCCGCGAATTTCGCGCACGGCCATGACTTCGACGCAGAATTCCTGGTCGCCAATCGTGAACGCGATCAATTCGCACATGCTATCGTCGGAAACCCGCATCACACCGTTCCTCCCTTATCCGGTCGCCGAAAGGGTCATTTCGGAGCTCAAGGCATGGCCGCGGGATGCGGTGACCACCGCATCCACGTCCAGGATCAACGCCACCCTGCCGTCGCCGAGAATGGTCGCCGCGGCGATGCCCGGAACGTTGGTGTAGTTGGCCTCGAGGCTCTTGATGACGACCTGCCGCTGGCCCTGGATGGCATCGACCATCAGCGCCCGCTGGCCACCGCCCTCGGATTCGACCAGCAGGGCCACTCCGTCGATCGGATTGGCAAGGTCCGGGCGGAAGTTGAGGATGTGGCCGACATCGATCAGCGGACAGAATGTATCGCGGATCGCGATGAGCCGCTGGGTCGGGCCGAAAGCGTGAATGTCGTTCTTTTCAGGCTGCAGGGTCTCGACAATGGCGGTGAGCGGAACCACCAGCGTCTGGTTGGCGACCGTGACCACCATGCCGTCGAGGACGGCCAGGGTGAGCGGCAGGCTCATGGTGAAGACGGAGCCCTTGCCCGGCTTCGAGGTGATCGAGATGCGACCGCCGAGAGCCTGGATGGAGCGCTTGACGACGTCCATGCCAACGCCACGTCCGGAAATGTCGGAAATCTTGTCTGCGGTCGAGAAGCCGGGATGGAAGATCAGGTTGTCGATTTCCTCATCGCTCAGATTGGAATCTGGGGCGATAAGACCGTTCTCGATAGCCTTGCTGCGCACCCTGTCGCGGTTGATACCGGCGCCGTCGTCAGCGATCTCGATGACAATCCGGCCAGACCGGTGCTTTGCGGTCAACCGCAATACGCCTTCGGGGTTCTTGCCCAACGCGGTGCGTTTGTCCGGGGTTTCGAGCCCGTGATCGACCGCGTTGCGGATCATGTGGGTCAACGGTTCGGCAATCTTGTCGATAACCGTCTTGTCGACCTCCGTGTTCTCGCCCTCGGTGACCAGCCGCACACTCTTGCCGGTCATGTCGGCGATTTCGCGCACGATGCGTCCCATGCGCTGGAACACCGGCTTGACCGGCTGGGCGCGAATGGCCATCACGCTGTCCTGGATCTCCCTGGTCAGCTGCTGCAGTTCCTCAAGGCCTAGATTGATGGCCGACGAACCACCGGTCTCGTTCTCGACCACGCTTTGCGCCAGCATCGCCTGGTTGATGACCAGTTCGCCCACCAGATTGATGAGCCGATCGACCCGGTCAAGGTCAACACGGATGGTCTGCGGCGCGGCGGGTACGGCGGCGACCGCAACTTCCTTCTTCTCGGCTTCCGCGGCAATCGCCTTTTCAGCCTTTGGCAGGCTCGGCGGCGCCAGTGGCGCGTCCGCGGCGGCATTGGCCACGGGCGCTTCCGCGACGTGAGCCGACGCGCTGACGACTGCTGCGGGAGCCGCCGCCTCGACCGGCACAGCGGGCTCGTCCTCGAGCATGGAGAGATCGAACGGCACCGGCGCCATCGGCTGGTCCTCGCCCGACGCCGTCTGGGCGGCAAACGCTTCCTCATCGGCGCCCGGCGTGACTTCGAACAGGCAATCCCATTCGGCGAACTCGAACACGTGGCGAACGGCCTCTTCATCCTTGTCGGTCTCGACGCGGATCAGCCAGGAGAAATAAGCGCCTTCCGGATCCAGTTGGTCGATAGGGGGCAGCGTGTCGGTTTCGCAACGGACCTGAAGATCGCCGACCTTGGCGAGATCGCGCAACAGCAGAACCGCCTCGTTGCCCTTGGCATAAAGATCGGAGCGAGGCTTGAAGCGAACCGTGAACACCGCCCGTCCGCCGGCGTCCGCTTCCGATGCGGCGCCATCTTCATCGCCAAAATCGTCAAAGCTGAAGGGAACCGGTTCGAAACCGGATTCATCTGCAGGTTCCGGGGCCACGGGCGCAGGCGCTTCCTGCTTCACCGGTTCAGGCACCGGGGCTGCGGCGGGCAAGGGTGTCCCCTTGGCGAAGGCTTCGAGTTCCTTGACCAGGCCCGACGTGCGGGATTTGTCGAGGCTGCCGCCATCGCGGGATGCGGCAGTGAGATCGGTGAGCACGTCAGCGGACTTCAGCATCACCTTGAGCAGATCAGGAGATGTCTGCAGTTTGTTGGATCGAACGCAATCAAGTGTCGTCTCGAACACGTGAGCGAAGGCGACGAGGTCATCGAGACCGAAGGCGCCTGCGCCGCCCTTGATCGAGTGCACCGCACGAAACACCGCATTGACCGTTTCCGGATCGGAGTCACCGTCATTGATTCTGAGCAGACCGGATTCCAGTTCTGCGAGTTGCTCCTCGCATTCCTGGAAAAAGATCTCCTTGATTTCATTCATATCCATGGGACAGATCCTGTCAGGCGGTTACACGCTCAATCGCTGCGATAAGCTTGGAGGGGTCGAAGGGCTTGACGATCCAGCCCGTCGCTCCGGCCTCGCGGGCACGGTTCTTCTTTTCCGCATCGCTTTCCGTCGTCAGCACCAGGATCGGAATCGCCCGGAAGCGATCGTTCTGGCGCACGCCTTCAATGAAGCCGAAACCGTCAAGCCGCGGCATGTTGATGTCGGTGACGATGACGTCCGGATTGGACTCCTCAAGAACCTCGAGGCCTTCAATGCCGTCTTCGGCCTGAACCGTGTCAAAGCCTGCATTGGTAAGGGTCACCAGCAACATGTTGCGGATGGTTCGCGAGTCGTCGACCGTGAGAACCTTCTTCTTCATTTCAGCATCTCCTTTGGAAGCAGGGCTTCATCCGAAATTCCCAGCAATTGCAGTGTCTTGATGAATGCGTCGGAAGCCTGCTTGACTGTGAGGCTCTGGTCTTCGGCGCGCCAGCTTACTGCCGCAGCCAGGAGAACCTGAACGCATTGCGCGCCAACCCGGGTCACGTCGGTTGCATCGATATCGATGTCCTCGCCCTTGTGCGCGAGCACTTGTTCATGCAGCCTTGCAGCCGCGTTGAGGTCCAGGACCTCGGGCAGTTTGAGTACTTTAGGTGCTGCGTCGATGGACGACATGTCAGATATCCTCACGTGTGAATGGGCCTATGCTGTTAGCCGCAGCCTTTTGATCCGGTGTCATCGCGCCAACCTCTTCTGCGCGGTGTAATCCTGTGTGGCCTGTGCCGGGGCGGTGCGGCCCGACAGTTCCACGCTCTTGAAGCCCGCATGATGAGCCTGCCGGTGCAACCTAATCTGCTCGCCGAGTTCGGAGATCACCAGATGCAGATCAGCCCCGGTTTCGGACATCCCTGCCAGCCGCGCACCGCCCGAGGCGATCCGGCCTGCGGTTTGACCGAGCGACGCGGCGGAGCTTGCGAGCTCTGCAGCCTGGCTGTCCGCATCGGTGCCGACACCCACGACCGATTGCGAGATCCTGCCGACCTGCGCCACCAGACCGGAGATGGCGGAGCGGCTCTGGTCGACTAGGCCGACGCCGCGTCCGACATGGTTCTTGGCGTCAGACACGAGGTCCTTGATTTCACTGGCGGCGCCGGCCGATCGTTGAGCGAGCGCGCGAACCTCGGTGGCAACCACCGCGAAACCGCGGCCCGCGTCACCGGCGCGTGCTGCCTCGATGCCTGCATTGAGGGCGAGAAGATTGGTCTGAAAGGCGATTTCATCGATCACAGAAATGATCTTGCCGATCTGTTCGGCGGATTTTTCCACGCCGGCCATCGCGTCGATGGCGCTTTCGACGACCCTGTCGCCTGCTTCGGCGCTCTGGCGCGCCTCGGCGATCAGCACCTCGGCCTTGCGCGCGGTCTCCGCGGTGAGACGGATGCGGCCGGCAACAGCTTCAAGTGCGTCATGCTCGCCGCCAATTTCAGCGCCGCGGCTGTCGATGTCCGCGCGCACCGCGTCGATATCGTCGCTCAGGCGACGGGCCAGGGATTCGGCTTCCGAAAGCCGCGCGGCGGATGTCGCCACCAGGTCTTCGAGGCGGCTGACCGCGCGATTGAAATTCTCCGCAGCCCCATGATGCGGTTCGATGCTGGCCGGCTCGATTCGCACTGACAGGTCGCCGTCGGCGAGTTGTGCGAGAGCCGCACCCAAGGTCGCTTCGACAAGCGCGCGCTCGGCGGTAATCGCCTCCTCGCGCTGCCGGGTCGATGTCCTGGTCTGCTCGCTGAGGCGGTGCGATACCTGCACGTCGATATCGATAAGTGCAGCCTTGACCACATCGACCAGCCGGTCGGCCAGCAGATTGCGCTCCGCCCGGCCGGAGAACCGGCCGAATATTCCGCTCCGGCTTTCATCGACAAGGCGGCGGATGACACGCTCCAGCACCAGCGAGTGACCGCCGATCGACCAGCCGCAGTCCAGGCCGATGCGCTGGCGCACCTCGCCGAGAATGACGGAGCGATCGACATAGAGGCCGTCAAACCGGCCATCGGCCAGAATTGACCAATGCGCCACTTCGAGCTCTTCTAGCCTGTCGATCTGACGGGCCGAGGTGAACAGCGAGGCGATCTCGGGGGTGTTCTGCAACCGTTCGAAAAAAGCCGAAAGCGCAATCCTGGCTTCGGCTTCGACCATCGGCCGGATGGCCCGCAGGCGTTCGCGGCCCGCGGCGTCGAACGCGGTCAGGTCAAGACGCGCGCGCAGGCCGTCAGCGGCCGCTGCATCCCTCACCCTTGCCTGAACATGCCCCACGCGCTTACCCCAATCGGCGGCCTTTGACCGCGCATTGCCTTTGAGCCTGGCTCTTCCCCTAAGTGAACGACTGTCCGTATTGCGCGTCCATCACGCCGGGGTGATGGAACACGCATGCCGAAGGCGCTGCCTGGCTCTTGAATAATGTGAATCCGGAGTGTTTCCGGGACGGGGAAGCGGCTTCATGCCTTTGTGAGAGCGGACTGCCGTACCACTCACAATTCTCCGAGTAAGGCGATTTTTACGTGTTAATCCTTGCCTGAAGGTTAACTTCTTATCACCAGGGTTAAGGATATGTTTTGGTTAATGCGAGCTTGTCGCGCCACTTTGTTCACAGGCGCTCAGGCGCTGCGGAAGCCTGGATTGTTGCCACCTGTTCAGTTTTGCCCGGCCGGATCAAAGGTCAGACGGCATGGTTAACTGCGCAAGCTTGGCGCAAGTTGCTTCTGGCAAAGTCTTGGTCATCGATGACAATGATGTCACCAGGAATCGAGCAATGATTGTTCTAGGAATTGGCGCGATCGCAATCGCAACCGCCACACTCGCAAGCTTCTCCCTTCTTTTGCGCTCAAACGGAATGCGCGTCCGGCAGAACCCGGTTTTCTGAGCAGGCATGTACCTGCCCAAAAGACCTCAGCCGTGTCTTTGTCAGATGGCGGCGATGTGATTGTCCCAGGCAACGTCATGGCTGGCGTTTCCGAACCGTCCCGTCTCGCTTGAGCTGACAAATCCTTCCGCCATCGCCTGAATCCCGCAGCTGCGGGGCGCGGCTTCAATGGAGAGCGGGTCACCGGATCGCGTGTCCAGTGTGACCACCGCACCACCCTTGGGCGAGGCGATGGCAAGCGTGATCCCGTCATGGCCGATGGCGACAGACCCGGCATATTTGCCAAGCGCGATGGCGGCATCATTCGGCAGATCCACCGAGACCAGCCCCCCTTCTTCGCTCAACCGGGCCAGAATCGGCACATCATCCATCATGTCGCCCTCGTATTGACCGCCGATCCAGACCTGGCGTTGCGCGTCCACGGCCATATGGCGCAAGGACAGGCGATGCAGCCTGGCCGGCAGGGCGTGCGAGGAGAGAAGCGTTCCGGTTTCGGTATCGATCAGCGCAATCGACGGCGCCATGGTCGGAAGATTGAGCTTGTGGCGGCCCTGATCCGGATGGGTGCGGATCCCGCCATTGGCGACACACAGCGTCTTGCCGTCCGGCATCAGGACGATCTCGTGCGGGCCAATGCCGTGCGAGGGAAACTCGCCGATACGGCGGAAGCCGGCGGTGGCGTCATAGATGCCGATCACGCCGTCTCCGGTCTCGAACGCGTTCTCGGCGGCAAACAGGACCCGGCCATCCGGCGAAAACGCGCCATGGCCGTAGAAGTGCCGGTCAGCCGGCGTGTGAAATGCCGTTGGCGCGGATGCCCTGCGCTTGTGCAGGGCGACGGCGAAATTTCCGGGGCGTCGGGCAAAGGCCACCATCCATTTGGCGGCCGCGCTGGTGGCAAAGCCGTGGCCCCGGCCCGGCAGCAGATGCGTTGCGACAATGGCGCCCGCGCCGTCGAGGATGGCCACCCCATAGGCGCCCTGCGGATTCATGTAGGCGGAAGCGAAGAGCAGGTCCGACCCCGCCAGTCGTTGCGCACCGGCCGGCGTCAGGGCGGAAAGCCAGGCCAGGCCGGCGCCCGCCAGGAAACTGCGCCGTTCAAGAACGATCCGGCTCAATCGCCATCTCCGAACGAGAAGCCGACGGCAAGCCCGCCGGCCTGGGCGAATTCCTGATCCAGCCGCCCGATGATGATCCTGATCGCATAGGCGAGATAGACCAGCCTCTCGCGTTGCTCAGGATTGGCCAGCAGTTCTTCGATCGGGGCGTCGAGACGATCTGCGGTCCGGAACGCCTGATCGAATTCGAAGCGTATCATGTCCGCGAGCCGGGGGGCGGCGGCGCGGGCGACGACTTCGATGCCGCTCCGGGTAAACAGCTCCTCGAGGCCCGCCACTCCGGCGCTGATGGAGGGCAATGTCATCTCAGAACGCCAGTAAAGGGCGGATCTGGCCCGGTCGCGAGCCGGGTTTTCATTGTCGAGAAAAGCACCTATGCGGGTGTCGCGGATTGCCTCGAGCCCATGGATCATCTGCCCCAGCACGACATTCAGGGCTTCGAGATCCGTCCTGAACAGCGGATTGTCCGGTCCGGGGTTCAAGAACACCGGGAGATACGCGCTGCCTGGCACCCAGCCGGCGGACAGTTCGGCGGACAGGTTGGCGGTGTTGGTTGCAGCGGCGCGGCCAAAGGCGCAACGGTGAGCAGCTTCGCCCTCGGCCAGGCCTTGGCTCCCTGTCCCGAACAGTATGAATTCGAGCGCTCCGAGCCCCTGCATGGCGACGCTCTTACCCGCCAGACTGGCTGCATCGGTGACGCTTTTATCCTTGGCTGCAATGGCGGCCTGAACCTGCTTCCGGCCGGTGCCCTTGCGGTCGGGGAAGAACAGGATGCGCTCCAGCCGGTTTTCGGACATCACGGCGCCAAGCCGCAGCCATTCGATCCGCGACCATTGGCCGGCAGCATTGCGGAAGGCCGCGCGCGCGGTATCCAGCGCGTCCGCCGAGGGATTGGCGCACAAGGTCTCGAAGGACGCTTGCAGGTCGCCCGCCGCGGCGGTGAACCCGGCGTAGCGCGGACGAACATAGTCAACCACCATTCGCTCCAGCACCGGCTTGATCGACGGCGCGGTCTCGGCCTGCTCTGCGCCCGCGATGCCCGGGGCCAGCGTCAACGCCAGAATGAGTGTCAGCAAGGGTCGCATCACAGGCTTTCCAGAAATTTCAGCAGCGTGTCACGATCAGCCTTTTCCAGGACGGCAAACCTGTCACGCGCCGCCTGGGCCTCGCCACCATGCCAGAGTATGGCTTCGGTCAGATTGCGCGCCCGGCCATCATGCAGGAAAAACGTATGACCGTTGACGACTTGCGTCAGACCGATGCCCCACAGCGGCGGGGTGCGCCATTCCCGACCACTGGCGACGCCGACCTGCTGACCATCGGCGAGGCCGTCGCCCATGTCGTGCAACAGGAAATCGGAATAGGGCCAGATCAGCTGGAAGCGGTGCGCCGGGTTTTCAGCCGTCCGGGAGGTGACGAACTTGGGAGTATGGCAGGAGGCGCAGCCGAGATCGTAAAACAGCTGCTTGCCGGCAAGCACGGTCTTGTCATCGACGTCGCGACGGGCCGGAACGGCCAGGTTCTCGGAGTAGAACGTGACCAGGTCCAGAACCGGATCGGGCGCCTCGGTGTCACCAAGGCCGGGCTGGACTCCTGTCGGCAGCTCCATGCAGGCGGCCTGGCCAGGGGTGCAGTCGCCATGGCTGTTCGGAGAATCCGGCGTGGAAATGCCGATATCGCCGGCAAAGGCGCTGGCGGACTGTTGACGGACCGTTGCATTCTGAGCCTTCCAGCCAAAACGGCCGATGGCGAGCTGCCCGGTAGCGGTATTCCGGGCCAAGGCGACCCGGCCCGACACGCCATCGCCGTCCCGGTCGTCCGGGTCCGCGCGCGCAAGAATATCGGCCGGATGGATGGCTTCGATCAGTCCCATGCCCGTCATCGGCGGCGTCATGCGCGGCGACAGTGTGGTCTCCGGGTCGAGCGGCCCGTAGCCAAGATCGGTGACGCTGTATCGAGGCATGCGCAGCGAGATCCGCGTTCCATCGCCAAGTTCGACCGGCTGCTCCTGATAGTCGATCACCATCTTGCCTTCGGACAGCAGGCCCGGCACCGCAAGGTCCTGAAACTGAGCGCCATAGACGGGGTCGGGCAGCGAGGCTGCCAAGTGATCTTCGAGCGCCTGGCGCTCCTCGTCGGTTCTGGCCGGTCGGGCAAGACGCAGGAACATCGATGTCGCGTCCGCCGCCCCTTCCGGCGGATGGCCGCGACCGTCCTTGATATGGCAGCTCTGGCAGGCTCTGGCATTGAACAGCGGGCCCAGCCCGTCAGAGGCCTGTGTCGAGGATGGCGAGGAGACCCACAGCTTGCGGAACAAGGCGTTGCCGAGCTTGAAGGTCTCTTCCTCCTCGAATGTCAGATTGGCGTTGAAGTGGGACAGCGAATCCCGGTTGACCAGCTTGGTTGACGTGCCGGCGCCGCCCTGCATCGACTCGAATCTTTCAGCAGACCCAAACGACGACGCCGGCGCGACCACGCGCTCGACCCGCTTGCGATCCTTGTCTGAAAGATCGTCGCGGGTGTGCGGAAGTCCTGCCAGATCGCTCGCCGCGACCGGGGCCGCCGTCATGAGCGCGAGGCACACAAGCAGGCTGCCCGCGAATACTGATGGGACGTGATGCAAACCGGGCTGCGCCAAAGGGAAGGCTAAAAATTTTTTGGTCATGTTTCGCCGGACGGAATTGACTTCCGCCGACGAGGAAAAAAGATGCACCAGGATCATCCAACAATACCCTGGCGACGGTTTCGTGACAGTCATTGCTCTCTCTTTGCGATCAGTCCTGATCAGCAGATGACGCGTTCAACTGGCCGTATTTCTGTTCGCCCAGATTGGCGAGCAACTGCAATTGCGTTTCGAGAAAGTCGATGTGACCTTCCTCATCGGCGATCAAAGCTTCGAAGAGGTTCTTGCTGACATAGTCGCCCTCCTGTTCACAGATATCGCGTGACTTGGTGTAGGCCTTCCAGGCATCCTGTTCACCGGCCAGATCAGCCTCGAGAACTTCTTTCAGGTTCTGGCCAATTCGAAGCGGCGCCACATTCTGCAGGTTGGGAAACCCGTCGAGGAAGATGATGCGCTCGATCAGCTTGTCGGCGTGGTGCATTTCCTCGATGCTCTCGGCGCGTTCCTTGGCCGCGAGCTTGGTGAAGCCCCAATCTTCCAGCAACCGGTAATGCAGCCAGTACTGGTTGACGGCTGACAGTTCGAGAAACAGCGCCTCATTCAGGCATTCGACGACTTTCTTGCTCTTTTTCATGGTATGCGTCCTATCGCTAGTGTGACAATCATATCACTTAGCGCATACCGTCACGGGTGACGAACGTCTTTTGGCGATTGTGTTGTTTTTTGCCCTCTCCATCCGCGTTCTCTGGTCGGCAATACGGTTGAGCAGCTCCACCACCCTGGGCGCGGGGCTTTCCATCAGCTCATGGTACCGCCGGGTGGTCTCAACGATGATGTTGATCACGCCGGGAAAACACCCGCAGCACTTGCCGCGGGCGCTCATGGCCTGAAACACCTTGCCGGGTGTTATCAATTGCCACTCATCCGCCACGAGGAACTCGTGAACGACGTTCTCGATGTCCTTGCTGGTAACGATGTTGCAGCTGCATACGATCATGGCGCTTTATCGCTTACTGGAAGACCGCATCGGGGCTGTCGAGACTGTCGGAGCCTTCAAGCTCGATGGTCCCGAGTTCCAGCGCGGCGATGGCGCGTTCAATCGAGCGCGTCTGCTTGATCAGGCCGTCAATCGCCGCCTGAACCGTGGCATTGCCTTCTTCATTGCTGGTGGCGATCATCTGGTCGTAGGCTTCGACCGTCTCGGCCCGTTCGGCCATGGCTTCCATCGCCATGATGGTGGCGTCGAGATCGGCCGACAGCTCGCTGGCGATTGCCGCATCCTTCTGGCTGACCAGATCGGCAAGCGACGGGCCGGTCATCTCCGTGCCATCGGGGCGGGTGTAGACACCGGTATAGGCGGTGCGGATCCCGACGGCATCGTAGAGATGGGAGTTGTGGGTGTTGTCGGAGAAGCAGTCGTGCTCCTCTTCCGGGTCGCCCAGCAACAGGCCGAGCTTCATGCGTTCGCCGGCCAGCTCCCCGTAGGACAGGGACCCCATGCCGGTGAGGATGGCCGAAAGCCCGCCGGAGACGCCGGCTTCTTCAAGTGCTGCCCGCGCGGCGCCGCCGTCTTTCCAGTTGGCAACCATTTCCTCGAGATCCGCGATCAGCAGATCGCTTGCGGCGCCGAGATACTCGCGGCGGCGGTCGCAGTTTTCATGCGTGCAGTTCTCAAGGCTGTAGTCGGTGGCCGGACGGGCGCCGGCGCCGGGTCCGTTTCCGTTCAGGTCCTGGCCCCACAGCAGGAACTCGATGGCATGATAGCCCGAAGCGACATTGGCCTCGATGCCGCCCGCTTCCTGCAGGGTGCCGGAGATCAGCTCCGGCGTGATCTTGCCGGCGTTGATTGTCGAACCGTTGATCTCGATTGAGGGATTGGCAATCACATTGGCGGTGAACAGAGAATTCTCGTCACTTTCCGAGCCGTAGCTCGCATCCACGTAATCGATCAGGCCTTCGTCGAGCGGCCAGGCATTCACCCGGCCTTCCCAATCATCGACGATGGCATTGCCAAAGCGGTAGACTTCGGACTGCTGGTAGGGCACGCGGGCGGCAAGCCATGCGGTCCTGGCAGCCTCGAGCTTTTCCTCGGTCGGATCGGCAAGGAATGCCTCAATGGCGGCATCCAGAGCCTTGGCGGTTGTCAGGGAGTCCTCGTATTTTGCCTCGGCAACGTCAGCATAATGCATGATCACGGCTTCCGGTGTGACATCGGCACGAGCCATTGCGGTCAGCGAGGTCGAGGCCAGGAGGCCGAGTCCTATCAGTTTCGCGAAATGTTTCATGGTCCATGTACTCCTGCTTAAGCCAGTATTTCAGTGAAGAGACGCACTCGACTGCGACGAGGCGAGGGTTGATGACCGGAAGTCGATATCGGTGATGGCGCCCAGCGGTATCGGTGTGAGCCTGTGGCCATGACCGAGCAGAACCGCCGCATAGGCGCTCGCCCGGTCAACCACTTCGATACAGGCGTCGGAACAGGTAAGCAGTCTGGCGGAATGCACCATGGCGCTCTCATCCCCATGCTGAGCGCCGGCGACCATGCCAAGCACCAGGCACTCGTCGCGGCACAGGTGACCGGTACCTGGCTTGTAAAATCTCAACGGACAGGTGGCGCATACACCAAGACGCTCGATCAGCGAGGTCATCACATCAAGCGCGTATTGTCCGTCTATGGTACCCAGCGCCTGGGCATGGGCGGACATGGCCGCATCCCAGTAGCGCAAATCCCTGTGAGCCAGACCGGCCACGCAATTGCGATATCCGTTGACGACGAGGTTTTCCGGCTGCTGGCGAAGATACGCCGCTGCCGGACAGTCCCCGCCTCCATCTCGATGTGATCGCGTCATGCCTGCCCCACATGTTTAAACATGAGAGTTTTGGTATTGTAATTGCAAAGTGGAGTCAAACTGTATAGTTTAGAATGACTCCAAAGAACGATTGTCCGTGGCACGGGCACCGGAGGCTTTTTTGCCGGATGACACGGCGTCGCCTGGCCCATCAGTTCAACTTCGCGACGGAAAAAACCTCTTCACGGGATGCATTGCCGAATGGCTTGCCCCGCCTATGTTCTCGACATCGCCCGTCGCAGGATTCCTCCCGGGCCGGATTTCTGGGGACATATGTAAATGAGTGACTTGCAGCCTCTTTCGATTGCGCTGATCCTTGGGAGCGGACCGAGCGCGCCAAGGCTTCGGGACTGGTCCAAACCGGACAACGTTCGGCTTGTGGCCATCAATAATGCCTGGCGGGTACGACCGGACTGGGATTACCTCGTTCACGCAGGAGACTTTCCGGCCACAAGAATGCCTGACAGTCTCGCGGCCGGACAATCCATCCACAGCCACGAAAGCTACGTTCCGGCCCAGAACAGCTATGGCGGGTTCGTCTACGGGGGAGGAACCATGGCTTTCACGGCCGGGTACTGGGCTCTCGCCGTGCTCAGGCCCGATATTCTCGCCTATTACGCCTGCGACATGACCTATAGTGGCAATGTGACCCATTTCTACGGCCAGGGAACCGCAGACCCCCTGCGCCCGGATGTCACCCTGCAATCGCTTGAAGCCAAATCCATCCGCCTCATGGCGCTGGCGGCCAGGCAGGGTTGCGCCTGCATCAATCTGTCGACGGAGCCGAGCAGCCGGCTTTCGTTTCCGAGAGTTGGACTGCGCGAACTTGGCAAGCACGCGCCCGAATTCCGGATCGACGCCGGCGCGGTGGAAGCGGCGCTCAGCGAGGAGGCCTCGCTTGGCTATCTGATCGAGGATGGAGAATACTGGCATCACACGCACCGTTTTGACGCCGGCGCACTTTCAAGAATTGACGACCTGTGGCTCAGCGCATGCGGCGCGCCGGACCTTGAGAGACGATCCGCCTGACGCTCCCTCAATCGCCCCACCATTTGCCAGGGGCTGACATCTGCTCCAGGAAGTCCGCACATGGGTGTGGCTGTCCAATGGCGACCCGTGCGCCGCCGCTCATTGGACGTCGAAGCGCCATTTGGGTTTTCATCAGAAGCACCGGGGGAGCGGGCCATCTCGCGATCACGTTCGGCATCCGGACGAACCGTCAAAAAGCTGATCCAGCCCTTAAATCCCTGCGAATATACAATAGTCGAATAGTAACGGAACGAAGGTCATGTTTGTCTTAGGGATGCTATCACCGTAGCTATGGTGGCAAGACTGGGAGGTTTTGCCGTTTCCACTCCAGGGAGGATGTTATGACAAAGTTTCACGTCAATCGCCGCACGCTGATCAAGTCAGGTGCGGCCATCGGTGCGGGCCTTGCCCTGCCGACAATCTTCACCAGCTCAGCTCATGCGTATTTGAACGAGCCGAAAGGCGACACTGTCACCTTGGGCTTCAACGTCCCGCAGTCGGGTCCTTATGCAGATGAGGGCGCCGACGAGCTGCGTGCGTTCGAACTTGCCGTCGAACATCTCAATGGCGGCGGCGATGGCGGCATGCTCAGCACCTTCAGTTCGAAGGCTCTCGATGGCGCCGGCATTCTGGGCAAGAAGGTCGCCTTCGTCAGCGGCGACACCCAGACCAAGTCGGACGCTGCACGCGCTTCCGCCAAGTCGATGATCGAAAAAGACGGCGCCATCATGATCTCGGGCGGTTCGTCCTCCGGCGTGGCCGTCGCTGTTCAGGCGCTGTGCCAGGAAGCGGGCATCATCTTCATGGCCGGCCTGACGCATGCCAACGACACCACCGGCAAGGACAAGAAGGCCAACGGCTTCCGTCATTTCTTCAACTCGTACATGTCGGCTGCAGCCCTGGCGCCAATACTTGCCAAGGAATACGGCAACGAGCGCAAGGCGTACCACCTGACCGCCGACTACAACTGGGGCTATACAACCGAGCAGGCGGTGCGTGAATCGACCGAAGCTCTCGGCTGGGAAACCGTGAACACGGTGCTTACGCCACTGACCCAGACCGACTTCAGCAGCTATATCGCTCCGGTTCTCAATTCCGGCGCCGATGTGCTGGTTCTCAACCACTATGGCGGCAACATGGTCAACTCTCTGACCAACGCGGTGCAGTTCGGCCTCCGCCAGGCCGAAGCCAACGGCAAGAAGTTCGAGATCCTCGTGCCACTCTACTCCGAGCTGATGGCCCGCGGCGCTGGCAAGAACATCGCCGGCATCCTGGGTTCGCAGAACTGGGACTGGAAGCTTGAGAACGAGCTTGGCGCTCGCTATACGGGCACCAACGCTTTCGTCAAATCGTTCGGCGAGAAGTACGGCTTCCCGCCCAGCCAGGCCGCGCACACCTGCTACGTCCAGACCTTGCTGTATGCGGATGCGGTCACCCGCGCCAAGTCGTTTGACCCCTGCGCGGTGGTCGAGGCCCTTGAGGGCTTCGAATTCGACGGCATGGGCAACGGCCCGACCCTTTATCGCGCAGAAGACCACCAGTGCTTCAAGGACGTGGTCGTGGTGCGCGGCAAGGAGAACCCCGAGAACGAATTCGATCTCGTGGAAATCGTCGAGGTCACTCCGGTCGAGCAGGTCACCTACGCGCCTGACCACCCGCAGTTCGCAGGTGGCGATCTGGGCAGCTGCAACTCCGGCGCCTGATCTACAGATCAGCGAATGAAAACAACCGGTTGCGCCGCCCGCGGCGCAGCCGGCAAGTCTACGACATGTGCACCACCCAGTGACCCCTTGAAAGGTGTAACCGATGGACGCCATCATCCTGCAAGTACTGAACGGTTTGGACAAGGGCAGCGCCTATGCGCTGATCGCTCTTGGCCTGACCTTGATCTTTGGCACCTTGGGCGTGGTCAACTTTGCCCACGGCGCACTGTTCATGCTGGGTGCATTCTGTGCCGTCACGCTCTCCCGTATCCTTTCGCTCTCTCACGTTGTGATCGATGAAACGCGCAAGGACTTCCTCGGCAACCCGGTGCAGATCGACGTGCCCTACATCTATGAATGGTTCGGCCCGGAAACCGGCGCCGCGATCATTGACTGGTCGGTCCCCTTATCGATCCTTTTTGCCATTCCGGTGATGATCCTGATCGGCGTAATCATGGAGCGCGGGCTGATCAAGCACTTCTACAAGCGCCCCCATGCGGACCAGATTCTGGTCACCTTCGGCCTCGCCATCGTGCTGCAGGAGATCATCAAGTACTATTACGGGGCAAACCCCATCCCGACCCCGGCGCCCGAGGCCTTTGCCGGTTCATTCGATTTCGGCGTCCTGATCGGGTTTGATCCGAACACCATCATCTATCCCTACTGGCGGCTTGTCTATTTCGCCTTTGCCATGGTTCTTGTCGCTGGCGTCTTTGCCTTCCTGCAATTCACCACCTTCGGCATGGTCGTCCGAGCCGGCATGGCGGACCGTGAAACGGTAGGCCTGCTCGGAATCAACATCGACAAGCGCTTCACCATCATGTTTGGCATCGCAGCCGCTGTCGCGGGATTGGCCGGCGTGATGTACACACCAATAAACCCGCCGAACTATCATATGGGCATGGATTTCCTTGTTCTCTCCTTTGTCGTGGTCGTGGTCGGCGGCATGGGCAGTCTCGGTGGCGCCGTGGCCGCAGGCTTCCTGCTCGGCGTTCTGGAGAGCCTGGCGTCGATGGGTTGGGTCATAGACCTGATCCCTGGGATCAACCAGATCATCATCTATCTCGTTGCCATCGTCATTCTGCTCACACGCCCGCGCGGCTTGATGGGTCGCAAAGGCGTGATGGAGGAATAAGTCATGCTTGGATTGAACACAAAAGACACTCGCCTGCTGCTGCTTGTCATCGGTCTGACGATGCTGGCTCCCTTCCTGCTCAACCCCTTTCCCGTTGGCTCGGACCTTGCCCAGTTCAACGCCGGCTATCCGGACCTGATGCAGCGCTTCGTGATCTTCGGAATCTTTGCCATCGGCTTCAATATCCTGTTTGGACTGACTGGTTATCTCTCGTTTGGTCACGCGGCTTTCCTCGGAGTCGGGTCATACGCGGCAATTTGGATGATGAAGCTTCTGACCATGAATGTGATCCCGGCCATCATCATGTCCGTGATCTTTGCGGGACTGTTTTCCCTGCTGGTGGGCTGGATCAGCCTGCGGCGTTCGGGCATTTATTTCTCGATCCTGACCTTGGCCTTCGCCCAGATGTCCTATGCGCTGGCCTATTCGGTTCTCACACCGATCACCGGCGGCGAGACCGGCCTTCAGGCCAAGATCAGCGACCCCCGGATACTGGACAGCAATGCGGGCGAATTCGGCCGCGCCAATCTTTTCGGCCTGCAGATGAGCGAAAACATCAGTCTCCAGGTCGGGGGCTGGGTTTTTACCGTCAACGCCGGCTACTATGTTGCCGCCTTCATGATGATACTCAGCTTCTACGTCGCCATCCGCATCTTCCGCTCGCCATTCGGCATGATGCTGCGCGCAATCAAGAGCAATCAGCAGCGGCTGAACTACACAGGCCTCAATTCGCGTCCCTATACGCTGGCAGCGTTCGTCATCTCGGGCATGTATGCCGGTCTGGCCGGAGGCCTGATGGTCGCCATGGATACCCAGGTCGGGCCGGAACGCATGTTCTGGACAGCAAGCGGCGAGGTCGTGCTGATGACGATCCTTGGCGGGGCCGGGACACTGATCGGGCCGGTGCTCGGCGCGGGCATGATAAAGTACATGGAAAACATCGTGTCCAAGATCAACGATACGATCCTGCATCAGTGGTTTTCCTTCATGCCTGACGGATTGGAAGATCTGGTCGTGACCGTGATCCATCCCTTCATCGGCAAGGGCTGGCACCTGACGCTGGGCATAGTGTTCATGCTTGTCGTCATTTTCCTGCCGGGCGGCTTGATGGAGGGGGGCGAGCGCATCACAAAGCTCTTCAAACGCTCGAAGGGCTCCAGTTTCGGTGGCAAGGACCCCGAGCACCACCCCGCTGCCAAACCGCACGTTGTCTGAGCTGGAGTTTGAAACATGGGTATTCTAGAAGTTAAAGGCGTGAACAAGCGCTTTGGCGGGTTGCAGGCCTTGGGGAACGTGAACCTCGACGTCGCCGATAAATCGGTTCACGCCATCATCGGACCGAATGGAGCCGGGAAATCCACACTGCTTAACGTGCTGATTGGAAAACTGATCCCCGACACTGGCAGCGTGACATTTCAAGGTCAGTCCGTGCTCGGCCGGACACCGTTCCAGATCAACCAGATGGGCATCAGCCGCGTGTTTCAGACACCGGAGATTTTCGCTGATCTGAGCGTGATGGAAAACATGCTCATCCCCTGCTTCGCCAAACGCGACGGATCATTCCGCTTGCATGCGCTGGAAAGCATCGAGAGCGAGAAATCCATCATCGAGAAGGCAGAAGCCATGTTGGAAGAAGTCAACATGGCTGCAAAGAAGGAGATGATCGCAGGCTCATTGTCGCGCGGCGACAAGCGTCGCCTGGAGATGGCCATGTGCCTCGTACAGGAGCCGAAGCTGCTCCTGCTGGACGAACCCACCGCCGGCATGGCCCGCGCCGACACCAACAACACGATCGAACTGCTCAAGCAGATTCACGCTTCGCGCGACATCACCATGGTGATCATCGAACACGATATGCACGTCGTCTTCTCCCTCGCCCAGCGCATCACCGTTCTCGCCCAGGGCACGCCACTGGTTGAAGACATACCCGAGAACATCAAGGGCCATCCGAAGGTCAAGGAAGCCTATTTGGGAGAAAGCGCATGACGACGCCGGTAAAAGACACGGCCGCGGCAGAATCCGCGCGCCCCGATTTTTCGCGCAACGCCAACCAGGCGGCCACAGCACCGGCCTATCTGTCTGTCTATGACCTGCACGCCTATTATGGTGAGAGCTACATCGTCCAGGGCGTGAACTTCAATGTTCATGAAGGCGAAATCCTTGCCTTGCTGGGGCGCAACGGCGCCGGAAAGACCTCAACGCTGCGCGCCATCGCCCGTCTGGACAACCCGCAGGTCACTCATGGAGAAATCTGGCTCGACCACCAGCCGCTGCACAGGATGAAGTCGCATGAGGCATCGCAGGCCGGATTGTCCCTCGTGCCCGAAGACCGGCGCATCATTCCCGGTCTGACGGTCGAGGAAAACATCCAGCTGGCCCAGATCGCGCCGCCGATCGGATGGTCGCTGGAACGGATCTACGAGCTGTTTCCAAGGCTTGGGGAACGCCGCAAGCAGGAGGGCGTGACGCTGTCGGGCGGCGAGCAGCAGATGCTGTCGATCGGCCGGGCGCTTGCGCGCGACATCAAGGTCCTGCTTCTCGACGAGCCCTATGAGGGCCTCGCCCCGGTGATCGTCGACGAGATCGAAAAGACACTGAACATCATCAAGCAGCAGGGCATCACCACGATCCTGGTCGAGCAGAACGCGGTGCGCGCGCTGAAGCTTGCCGACCGTGCAGTGATCCTGGAATCTGGTGAAGTCGTGTTCGACGGCACCGCCGATGAAGTGCTGCACAATGAACAGCTGCGCCACGACTACCTGGCGATCTAGGACAGATCCACTGCCCTTACAGCCGGCGCCGGCAAGGCGCTGCCGCCGGCCATGGCTCCGGTGCCGGTTCATTGTGCGGGACTGCTGCACCGCCGGGCCCGCCACCGATGCCTTTCCCGGTCGTCCGGCCTGACGCGACCCCTCATTTGCCACGAAAATGCATGGGATCTCTCGTTCGAACTGGCCACTCGGCCGCGAAATACTCTAGACTGCATCCGTGACACGGCCCCTGCTCTACTCATTCCGACGCTGCCCCTATGCCATCCGCGCGCGGTTGGCGATCGCCTCGGCCGGCATTCCGGTGGAATTGCGCGAAGTCGTGCTGCAGAAGAAGCCCGACGCCTTTCTGCAGGCCTCACCCAGCGGCACCGTGCCGTGCCTTGTCAGCGCCGGCGAGGCGATCGACGAGAGCCTGGATGTCATGCTGTGGGCTCTCAGCCAGCATGACCCGGATGGCTGGCTCGACATGCCAGATGAAGGCTTCGAGCGGATTGCCCAAAATGACGGCGCGTTCAAGGCGGCGCTCGACCGGACCAAATATGCGGGCCGCTATCCGGGATCCGATCCAGAGGAACAGCGTGGTCTCGCATCGGCGATCCTGGCGGAGCTCGACCAGCGGATCGACGGCTGGATCTTCGGCCGCCCGACCCTCGCCGACTACGCCATACTTCCGTTTGTCCGCCAGTTCGCCTTTGTCGACAAGACCTGGTTCGACGCCCAGCCGTGGCCCGATCTGCAGCTGTGGCTCGAGACCTTTCTCGCATCCAGCCGCTTCGAGTGCGTCATGGCGAAATACGAGCCGTGGCAGGCGGGTGATCCGCCGGTGGTTTTTCCGTAAAGTGCCTCGGCCCCTGTCTCCACAACGACTGGCGGACCCCTCACTCCCTGTCGGTCTTGTTCGTGCCGGTCTGGGTCGTTGATCATCGCCGGCTATTGCGTGGGCGCTGTTTCACCAGTGGTGATCAGCCACACATGGCGGTGATCTTGCCCCCGCGCTCTAATCCCGCGGGAAGTCCGGTCAGACCTGGTTTCTGAAGAAAAAGTGGTGCCCGGAGGCGGATTTGAACCACCGACACGCGGATTTTCAATCCGCTGCTCTACCAACTGAGCTATCCGGGCATCTCACCGGAACACAGGGGCGAGCCGGGTTCCAGATGCTTGCCGGCGAAGGAGTTTTCCAATGCCGGAAGCGAGCGGGTTATAACATCTTGAAAGGCCCTGTCCAGCACCCTTTATCGGCTTTTTTTCACCCCGCGCGGGATAAAACGATCAGGGGCCTGTCCCTGCGGGATCGCAACGCCCGGATCTGCCGAAATTCGCGACGGGCGCAAGCGCATCATGCGCCCGGGGCGGGTTTCCGGGCAGGCTCACACCCCGGCTTCAGCCGCGGTCGTCAAAATCCTCGTCCTGATTGTCCTCGACCTCTGTCACCGGAATGGCGTAGCCGCCCACGAGCCAGCGGTTGAGGTCGACCGCGCGGCAGCGCTCGGAGCAGAACGGATAGCTGTCGCGGGTCGAGGCGCGTCCGCATTCCGGACATGGCTGCGCCCTGCGCAACGGGGTCACCTTGCTGTCGGTCATGTTTCAGCCCTCAAGCCATTTGAAGTGGACATCATAGCCTTCACCGGTCAGAAGGCCAACCGTCTCGTAGAGCGGCAGGCCGACCACATTGGTGTAGGATCCCACCAGCTTGACCACGAAGGTCCCTGCGAGGCCCTGGATGGCGTATCCGCCGGCCTTGCCGCGCCATTGGCCCGAGGCCAGATAGCTTTCGATCTCGACCTTGGAGAGCCGCTTGAACCGCACCCTGGTCTCGACGATCTTCTGGCGGATGGTGTGGTCGGGGGTCACCAGGCAGATGCCGGTGAACACCCGGTGGCTGCGTCCGGACAGAAGATAGAGCCCGTTGGAGGCCTCGTCGATCTGCTCCGCCTTGGGCAGGATGCGCCGGCCGACGGACACCACGGTATCTGCAGAGAGAATGTAGGCATGCTTCCAGGCCGGATCGAGCCGTGTCTCCTTCAGCGCCGCTTCCGCCTTTTCGCGCGACAGCCGCCGCGCCAGCGAGCGCGGATGCTCCGAGCGCTGGGGCGTCTCGTCAAGATCCATCGGCATCAGCCGGTCAGGCGCAATCCCGCCCTGGGCGAGCAGTTCAAGCCTGCGCGGCGAACCGGATGCGAGGATCAGTTTTTGCGAACGCGCCATGGGACGGCCTCACCACCGCTTACTTGAAGCGATAGGTGATGCGGCCCTTTGTCAGATCGTAAGGCGTCATCTCGACCAGCACCTTGTCGCCCGCGAGAACGCGGATGCGGTTCTTGCGCATGCGGCCCGCGGTGTGCGCGATGATCTCATGCTCGTTTTCGAGCTTCACCCGGAAGGTTGCGTTGGGCAGCAGTTCGGTGACCACGCCCGGGAATTCGAGGACTTCTTCTTTCGCCATTCAGTGTCTGTCTTTCCAGTTGAAAGGGGCGGCGCAAAATGCGCTGGCCCGAAATTTGGCCGGAACCTACACAATGAGAAGCGATTTGTGAACCAAATTGATTCAGTCGCCCGCATGCGTCCGCGACCAGCCCCTGCCGGCGATGATCCGCTGTCTGAGCATATCGCGGACCTCGCGATAGGCGTCGAGAATGCGCTCCCGCGTTCCCGTGGCCACCGTCGGGTCCGGCGTGGGCCAGTAGATCACCTCCACCGCATTGCTCCGTGTGAGTTCCAGCGCCCGGTGATGGGCTTCCGGCGCCAGCGTGACGATGACGTCGAAATAGTCATCCTCGAGCTCGTCGAGCGTCTGCGGCTGCCGCTGCCCCAGGTCGAGCCCGATCTCGGCCAGAACCGTATCGACGAAGGGATCCCGCTCGCCCGGGCGCACGCCGGCAGACGCGATATAGGTGCCAGCGGGCAGCACCGAGCGGGCGATGATCTCGGCCATCGGCGAGCGGATCGCGTTCATGCCGCAGACGAACAGCAGCGCGCCGGGTGCGGCGCCCGCGGGGGCCTGGCTCGTGTCCGCCATGGCGGTCCCTATCCGCGCCAGTGCAGCACGCAGACCAGCGTGAACAGCCGCCTGGCAGTGTCAAAATCCATCCTGATCTTGCCTTCCAGCCTGTCCATCAGCGTTTGCGAGCCTTCATTGTGGATGCCGCGCCGGCCCATGTCGATGGCCTCGATCTGGCTTGGCGTGGAGGAGCGGATCGCCTCGTAATAACTCTCGCAGATCATGAAATAGTCCTTCACGATGCGGCGAAACGGCGTCAGCGAAAGAATGTGGGTGGCGACCGCCTCGTCGGCCTGCGTGGAGATGGAGAACACCAGCTTGGCTTCGATCAGCGACAGCTTGAGCTTGTAGGGCCCCTTGTCGTGGCCGACCGGCTCGAAGCTGTTTTCCTCGATCAGGTCGAAAATGGCGACGGCGCGCTCATGCTCCACGTCAGGCGTGGCGCGGCCGATGGTTTCATCGAGAACCACATCCGAGAGCCGTTTTGTGTCCTCCGCCGTCATTCCCGCTCACGTCCCTCCTCAAGGCCCGGTTCCCGGAGGTTCATCCGGATCGACACAGATCGCGCGTGGGCATCAAGCCCCTCCGCCCTTGCCAGGGTTATGGCAGCGGGGCCGAGCGACTGCAACTGTTCCGGGCCGAGCCTGAGGATCGAGGTGCGCTTGACATAGTCGAGCACCGAGAGGCCAGAGGAAAACCGGGCCGAGCGCGCCGTCGGCAAGACATGGTTGGAGCCGCCGACATAATCGCCGATCACTTCCGGCGTGTGGCGGCCAATGAAGATCGCGCCGGCATTGCGGATCCGGCGGCCAAGCGCTTCGGCGTCGTCGGTGGCGATTTCCAGATGCTCGGCGGCGATGCGGTTTGCGAGGGGCACGGCGGCGTCCCAGTCGCTGACCAGAATGACGGCGCCGTAATCAGCCCAACTGCGGCGGGCGGTCTCGGAGCGGCCAAGGGTGGAAAGCTGGCGGTCGACGGCCTTGATCACGGCTTCGCCAAAGGCCTCGTCGCGGGTGATCAGGATCGACTGGGCGCCGGCGTCATGCTCGGCCTGGGCGAGCAGATCGGCGGCGATCCAGTCGGGATCATTGTCGGGATCGGCGATCACCAGCACTTCCGAGGGGCCTGCAATCATGTCGATGCCGACGGTGCCGAACACCTGGCGCTTGGCGGCGGCGACCCATGCATTGCCGGGGCCCATGATCTTGGCCACCGGCCTGATCGTTTCCGTCCCATAGGCAAGCGCCGCGATCGCCTGGGCGCCGCCGATGCGGTAGATCTCGGTCACGCCCGCGACACGGGCAGCAGCCAGCACCACCGGGTTGAGCGCTCCCTCACGCGCCGGCACCACCATGACGATCCGCTCGACGCCCGCCACCCTGGCGGGCACGGCGTTCATCAGCACCGAACTGGGATAACTGGCGGTGCCGCCGGGCACATAGAGTCCAACCGCTTCAATCGCGGTCCAGCGTGATCCGAGCTCGACGCCCAAGCCATCGACATAGCTGTCATCCTTCGGCATCTGCCGCTGATGGTGGCTGAAGATGCGGTCATGGGCGAGCTCAAGCGCGGCCATGATCTCGGGGTCGGTTGCCTGGTAGGCCGCCTCGATTTCATCCGCGGTGACCGCCAGGCCCAGCGCGCGCGTGTCGATCCCGTCAAAACGCTGGTTGAACTCGTGCAGCGCCGCGTCACCCCGCTCGCGGATCTCGCGGATGATGGCGCGCACGTCATCTTCGACATCCTGGGAGACCTCGCGCTTGGTGGTCAGGAAGGCGGCAAAACGGTTCTCGAAATCCGGCTGCCGGTAATCAAGCCTCAGTACCACTTCCCTGCCCCCATCATCATTGCGCTTCTTCGGTTCAGCTCGCGACAGGATGGCGCGGCTTGAATTTGGTTTCCCAGCCCCCGCCGATATCGGTGATCTGGACTTCTATGCAGTCGACGTCGAGGCGGATCACCGCGTCGCCGGACAGGACCAGTTCGATCGACCCCTCCGGGGCTTCCTCGCCCGCAACGAAGGTCACCGCCAGCAGCGAATGCACAGCGCCGGTGTCCTTGAGGTCGATACCCCGCGACTTGACGGTCTGGACCTGCTTGACCGCGAGGACCGCCCTGCGGCGTTCGAAAGTCTTCCTGTCCTTGCCCTCTTCCCAGACAAAGCGGTTGCCTTCAAGCGTGAAGGTCCTGTCCTTGCCCAGGAAGGCTGTGTCGCCCGTCTTGAACACGGCATCCTGAAGACAGGCGGAGATAACAGCCAGATCCGTTTCGTCAAGCGCGATCAGTTTCAGACTGTCCATGGCATTCCTCGGGTTTCTTCGTCAGGGCACGGTTGGCCGCAAACGGTGTGCTGCACCGCAAGGTAGGTGCGGCAGGGCCAAAGCGCAATGCGCCGATGGTGGCGGTTGCCGTTTCGCAGGCGGCGCGGACGCCTCAATCGCTGATGCGTTCGACCACCGCGCCGCAATTGGTGAGCTTTTCCTCCAGCCGCTCGAACCCGCGGTCAAGGTGGTAGACCCGGTTGACGACGGTCTCGCCCTCGGCGGCAAGCCCGGCGATGACCAGCGATACGGAGGCGCGCAGATCCGTCGCCATCACTGGCGCGCCGCGCAGCACCGGCACGCCGGTGACCGTCGCGGTCTGGCCCGACAACGAAATCCTTGCGCCGAGGCGGGCCAGTTCCTGGACATGCATGAAACGGTTCTCGAAGATCGTCTCGGTGATATGCGAGACCCCGTTGGCGCGCGTCATCAGCCCCATGAACTGCGCCTGCAGATCGGTCGGGAAGCCGGGGAACGGATCCGTCGTCACGTCGACGGGCAGAATGTCGCCGCCATTGCGGCGCACGCGAATGCCGCCGGATTCCTGAACGACCTCGGCGCCCGTGCGGCGGACGGCAAGCAGGGCGTTCTGAAGCAGGTCCTCGGAGGTGTTTTCGAGCAGCACATCGCCGCCGGTCATGGCCACAGCCATGGCGTAGGTGCCGGTCTCGATACGATCGGGCAGCACCCGGTGACGCGCGCCCGAAAGCGAGGCCACGCCGTCGATGGTGATGGTGGAGGTGCCGGCGCCGGAGATCTTCGCGCCCATTGCGGTCAGACACTTGGCGAGATCCGCCACTTCGGGCTCGCGGGCCGCGTTCTCGATCACCGTCTGGCCCCTGGCCAGGGTGGCGGCCATCAGCATGACATGGGTCGCGCCGACGGAGACCTTGGGGAACACGTAGCGTCCGCCGATCAGGCCCCTGGGCGCGCGGGCATTGACATAGCCGTTCTCGATGACGATTTCGGCGCCGAGATGTTCAAGCCCGTCGATGAACAGGTCGACCGGCCTCGTGCCGATGGCGCAGCCGCCGGGCAGCGACACCTTGGCCTCGCCCATGCGCGCAAGCAGCGGGCCGATGACCCAGAAGCTGGCGCGCATCTTCGAGACAAGCTCGTAGGGCGCGGTGGTGTCGACAATGGTGCGGGCGGTGAAATGCACGGTGCGGGCGTAAGGTCCGTCCTGGCGCTCGCGCCGGCCCTCGACGGCAATGTCCGCGCCATGATTGCCCAGGATCCGCTGCAACTGCTCGACATCGGCCAGATGCGGCAGGTTTTCCAGCGTCAAGGTGCCGTCGGTGAGCAGCGAGGCAATCATCAGCGGCAGCGCGGCGTTTTTCGCGCCTGAAATCGGTATGACGCCATTGAGCGGGTTTCCGCCAACGATCCTGATGCGATCCATGCTGTCCTCTTGAATGTCGGCCTGCGCCTGTTCCTTGGCGACCAAGCCATGAAAGAAATCTGCGGGGGTGTTTAGACCATCACGCAGAATGCGGCAACACGAGGACAGGTCGTCGTCAGCCCCCGGGCTTGTCGCCGCTGTCACCGGCGACATCCTGCGCGGCACTGCCGGCGGCGGGTAGACCTTCGGCCTCGTCGGCGCTCCCCTCGCGCCGCGCCCGGGTCTGCGCCTTGCGGCGCTGCAGATTTGCGCGCAATTGCGCGGCGCTGCGCTCGGCCCGCTTGGCGGCCTGGCGCTCGGCCTCACTTCGATATTCGCGGTCGGAGGGCGTTTTTTTGGTCATGACCGCGCCTCGATAGCGCAAAACACGAGTGAGGTGAAGAACCGGCTTGGCGCGCCGGCCACCGTCCCGCCCCCGGCACCCCTCCTATTCCCGCAAAAACAGCCCGGTTGCCGCTCTCTCCATGAGGGCGCACAGGCATTTTCATGCTTGCCACAGCAATCGCCCGTTTGTGCTTGCACTCCTGTCCAAGCTGTGGCAATAGCGGGCCGCTTCAGTCGTTTACAGCCTTTCCGGAATGACGAAGGCGGCGCGCACAGCGGCCGACAGGGACTTCCCCTGATCCGGCTTCCGATGCCGTACTGAAGCAAAGGGCTGCCGTAGCTCAGGGGTAGAGCACTCCCTTGGTAAGGGAGAGGTCGAGAGTTCGAATCTCTCCGGCAGCACCAGATTTCAAATCCGCGATCATGAGAATGCCGAACCGGGACGCGGCGCGCCCCGGCCGGTGGTTTGTTTTGGGGGCCGGCCCTGTCTCAGCCGGAGGCTATCTTATCGAGCACCGTTTCGAGCCTTACCACCGTGCCGTCGACATCGCCGAGCTTGTCGAGGCCGAACAGGCCGAGGCGAAAGGTGCGGAAATCGGCGGGTTCGTCGCACATCAGCGGCACGCCAGCCGCAATCTGCATGCCTTCGGCTGCAAATTTCCTGCCGTTCTGGAATTCGGGATCCCTGGTGTAGCTCACCACCACGCCCGGCGCTTCGAAGCCCGGGCCCGCAACGGACTTGAAGCCGTGCCGGGTAACCAGCGCCCTGACCCTGGTGCCGAGCTCCCACTGCCGGTCTCGAGCCAGATCGAAGCCGAATTCGCGGGTCTCGATCATCCGGTCGCGAAATACCTTGAGCGCGTCCGTCGGCATGGTCGAGTGATAGGCATGGCCGCCGCCGACATAGGCCTGCATGATGTCGTGCCACTTGCGCAGATCCAGCGCGAAGCTCGAACTCTTGGTCTCGTTGAGCCGCGCAATCGCGCGGGCGCCGAGCATGACGAGCCCGGCCGAGGGCGAGGCGCTCCAGCCCTTCTGCGGGGCCGAGATCAGAACGTCGACGCCGGTTGCCTTCATGTCGACCCAGACGCAGCCCGATGCGATGCAATCGAGCACGAACAGGGCGCCGACATCGCGGGCGGCTTGCGATATCGCGGTGAGATACTCATCGGGAAGGATGACGCCGGAGGACGTCTCCACATGGGGCGCGAAGACGACGGCCGGGCGCTCCTCCCGGATCTTGGCGGTGATCACGTCAACAGGCTGCGGCGCGAAGGCCGAAGTGCTTTCATTGCCGGTCTGGGAGGCCTTGATGACGGTTGTCTCTGACGGGATGCCGCCCATGTCGAAGATCTGCGTCCAGCGATAGGAAAACCAGCCATTGCGGATGACCATGACATTGGCGTCGGTGGCGAACTGGCGGGCCACCGCTTCCATGCCGAAGGTCCCGCCGCCGGGTACGATGACCGCCGTCTCGGCCCGATAGACCTCGCACAGCATGGCATGGAGGTCGGTCATGACGCCTTGAAATGATCTGGACATGTGATTGAGCGACCGATCAGTGAAGACGACCGAAAACTCCATCAGGCCATCGGGGTCCACGGGGGAAGCAGTCATGGTCATGTCCTTGGTTCCTTCTCTCACGCGTTTGCCCGTCGATGGGCAGGTCTGAATTCCGCTATAGGCCTGTTTCTTCAAACTTTGAAGGCGGACCGGCCCAATAAGCCCATGGAAACCGTCCGGTCGCAAGGCCCCGGACCCGGTGTTCAATGCAGGAAAATTGCGCAGTCGCCAGGTTTCTCAAGCTGGCATCAAAAGATACAAGGAAGCAAAGGGAGACCGCCATGACCTATTCCTGCTTCACGCTCGAGATCACCGATCACATAGCCCATATCCGCTTCAACCGACCGGACAAGGCCAATTCCATGACGCCTGCGTTCTGGAAGGAACTGCCCGACGCAATCGACAGGATCTCCAATGGCGCGGAGGCGCGGGTGATCGTCATCTCGTCGGAAGGCAAGCACTTCACCTCCGGCATGGATATTTCGGTGTTCATGAGCGGCAGCCTGGAAAACGATCCGGCGAATATCCAGGTTTCGGCCGAAGCGTTCCGCCACAAGATCAAGACGCTGCAGCAGACGTTCTCAGCGCTAGAACGGGCCCGCCAGCCGGTTCTGGTGGCCGTCCAGGGCGGGGCCATCGGCGCGGGCGTCGATCTCGTGACTGCATGCGATTGTCGCTACGCATCCGCCGACGCCTTCTTCGCTGTTCAGGAAACGGCAATCGGCATGACCGCCGATGTCGGCACGTTCCCGCGTCTCGTGCGCCTGATCCCGGAGGGCTGGGCACGGCAGATGGCCTATACGGCGGAGCGCCTGTCCGCCGAAAAAGCCAGGGAGATCGGGCTCGTCAACGAGGTGTTCGACAGCCACGAAGCGCTGCTCGAGGGGGTGATGGCGATCGCCCGCAAGATCGCCCTGCACTCGCCGCTGGCCGTTTCGGGATGCAAGGCGATGGCAAATTATGCGCGCGATCATTCGACCGCGGACGCGCTGGACTATGTTTCGGTCTGGAACGCGGCGATGCTGCGTCCGGAGGACATCAAGGAGGCGTTTATCGCGAAGGGGGAGAAGCGCCAACCGGTGTTTGACGCGCTGAAGCCGACCGCCGACTGAGACGGCGCCGAACTTTGGAGCCCGGCGGACGCGCCAGTGGTCAGATCCGGTTGCGCCGCGCCAGGTGTTCCTCCCAGGCCAGCGCGCTGCCGACGATCTCGTCGATATCATCGTGACGCGGCTGCCAGTCGAGCACGGTGCGGGCGCGGGTGGAATCGGCCACGGAGGAGACGATATCGCCGTCCCGCCGACCGCCCATGCGGATATCGAAGTCGCGCCCGCTGATGCGCCGCACCGAATCGAGCACCTCGCGCACGGTGTAGCCGCGGCCATAGCCGCAATTGGCGATCAGGCTCTCGCCGCCGGCGCGGAGATAGCCGAGCGCATCGAGATGCGCGGCGACAAGATCGGTAACATGGATGAAATCACGAACGCAGGTGCCGTCCCGGGTCGGGTAATCGGTGCCGAAAACCTCGATGCCGTCGCGCTTGCCCATCGCCGCTTCGGTGGCGACCTTGATCAGATTGGCGGCGCCGCGAGTGGATTGCCCGGTGCGGCCCAGAGGATCGGCGCCGGAGACATTGAAGTAGCGCAGTGCCGCATAGCGGAAATCATGCGCGGCTGTGGCGTCGGCCAGCATGGTCTCGGTCATCAGCTTGGAGGCGCCATAGGGCGATTGCGGCAGGGTCGGCGTTGATTCGGCGACGGGCTGGTCGCCCTCGGGGCTGCCATAGACCGCAGCGGTGGAGGAAAAGACGAAATTGTCGACGCCGGTGGCCACCGCGGTCCGGATCAGGGCCAGGGAATTGGCCGTGTTGTTCTGATAGTAGCCGAGTGGGTCGACCATCGATTCAGGCACGGAGATGGATCCGGCGAAATGAATGATCGCGGTGACGCCGTGCGACCGGATGATCCGCGCAATGGCCTCCACATCGGCGATATCGGCCTGAATGAGCCTGGCTTCCGGCGCCACCGCCCATTCGAAGCCGGTCGACAGCCGGTCCACGACCACGACCTCTTCACCGGCGTCGAGCAGCGCCCAGACCATGTGGCTGCCGATATATCCTGCTCCGCCGGTCACCAGAACCGTCATGGCGTTTCCCCGCTCGAATTCATCGCCAAACATGCACGGCAAAATTCAAGAAACCATGAAGAGGGTCATCAAGGAGGCCGGCTGCCCGGATCCGGATTGAAACCGATCGGTTCTAAAGGGAGGAAATGTATCCCGCCAGCCGCCCGGCCGCTTCCTCGACGTGGTCGAGGCGGCGCAGGAAACAGGCGCGCAGGAAGCTCGAACCGCCCGCGCCAAACGCCGTGCCAGGGGCGAGGCCGACACCAGCGCGATCGACAATGTCGATCGCCGCGGCGCGGGTATCGGTGATGCCGTCGATGCGGAAGAACGCGTAGAACGCCCCGTCCGGCTTCTGGGTGACGACCCGGTTGGTGCCGGTCAGGGCATCGCAGAACAGATCCCGCGCGAGCGTCGCCTTGGCGATCTGCGCTTCGACATGGGCCTCGCCCTGCTCGAGTGCCGCCAATGCGCCCTTCTGCATGAACTGGGCAACGCCCGAGGTCTGATACTGGACGCTGTTTTCCAGAACCTGGATGATCGAGGGCGGCGCCACGATCCAGCCGACCCGCCAGCCTGTCATCGACCAGTTCTTGGAGAACGTGTTGACGAAGATGATCCGGTCAGTGTCGTCCATGATGTCGAGAAACGAAGGCGCGCGGCCTCCGGCATAGAAAAATCGGGTGTAGATCTCGTCGGCGATGATCCACAGGCCATGCTTGCGCGCCAGATCGAGAATGGCCACCAGATCGTCGCGTGTCGCGGTCCAGCCGGTGGGGTTGGAGGGCGAGTTGATGAACAGGGCGCGGGTTCGGGGCGTGATGGCGCTGGCGATCCGGTCGGGATCGATGCTCCAGCTTCCATTGGCGTAATCGAGGGTCGCGGGAACCGCGATGCCGCCGGACATGCCCAGCGCGGCGGCGAAATTTGGCCAGGCCGGGGTGATCTGGATGACTTCGTCGCCCGGATCGGTAACGGCCTCGATGGCAATCTTGATGGCCTGCATGCCCGAGCCGGTGACGCAGAACGCGTCCAGCGGCAGCGTCCGTCCGAAAAGGCGGGCATGGTAATCGGCCAGCGCCTGCCTCAATTCGGGAATGCCGCGCTGCCAGGTGTAGAAGGTCTCGCCGGCACCCAGGGCATCGGCGGCAGAGCGGCTGATGAAGTCCGGCGTCGCCTCGTCGCCCTCGCCGGCCCAGAGCGGTATCAGGCCCGGTTTGAGACGGCCGTGATTGACAACCGCGACGATGCCGCTTTCGGGCGCATCGGTGGCACGGCGGCTGAGGCTGGCGAACTGGTTCATGGCAAACTCCGTTTGCCTCTCTTAGCCGCTCTTTGCGGATCCCGCATCAGGCCGGGCGTCATGAGTCCATGGATTTTTGTGATGCGACCGGTCTCGCAAACGGACAAAGCCCCGACGCTGGCTCCGGGGCTTCGCCTCAATCAACCGCATTCATGACAGGCGGCAGCGCGGGATCTCATTTCTTCAAGAGATCGCGGATTTCGGTCAGCAACGCGATATCCTGCGGCGGCGCGACAGGTGTGGCGGGTGCTTCCTGCTGCTTGGCGCGCATCGAGTTGACCGCCTTGACCATGAGGAAGATGATCCAGGCCAGGATCAGGAAATTGATCAGCACGGTGAGGAAGTTGCCATAGGCGAAGACCGCGCCCTGCTCCCGGGCCGCCTCCAGCGTTGTCGCCGTCACGCCGCCGGCAAGCGGAATGAAGTGGTTGGAAAAGTCGGCGCCGCCAAAGATCGCGCCAACAACCGGCATGATGATGTCATCAACCATCGATGACACGATCAGGCCGAATGCGCCGCCGATAATGACGCCCACGGCCAGGTCCATGACATTGCCCTTGGCGATAAACGCCTTGAACTCGTTCAGCATGTTCAGTCACTCCATTGACGCGGGATATCCCTCTTTGAAACGCCGCCCGGGACCGCGCCTTGCCCCCGCACGCATGAGTTTTCTCTAACACAATTGCCCGGCGAGGAAACCGGCATTTTGCCGGCTTGGCGCACTTGCAGGTTGCCGGCCCTGCTCGACAAAAGGCTGCCTTGTCTGACTGGTGTATCGGTCTATGCTGCTGCCTGGAGGATTGGTGGGGAGCGCAGACCAATGATGCCCGGCTGGCTGGTGTTTGGATCAGCCCTTTTTTATCTGCTGATGCTGTTCGCGATCGCGACCTATGGCGACCGCTCGGCACGCCAGCGGCGGCGGCGGACGGCGGGCCGTCCCATCATCTATTCGCTGAGCCTGGCGATCTACTGCACATCCTGGACCTATTTCGGCGGCGTTGGGCTCGCGGCGTCGCGCGGGCTCGAATTCACCGCCATCTATATCGGCCCGATCCTGATGTTCACGCTCGGCATGCCGATCCTCAGGCGCATCGTGACCCTGGCCAAGGCGGAGAAGCTTACATCGATCGCCGATTTCATGGCGGCGCGCTACGGCAAGAGCCCGATGGTGGCGGCCCTTGTCGCCCTCATCGTGGTGATCGGCAGCATTCCCTATATCGCGCTGCAGCTCAAGGCCGTCTCGTCGTCGGTGGCGGTGATGGTGGATGTGGAGCAGCTCAATCGGGTCACCGAAACCTTCTTCCTCTCCGACATATCCTTCTTCGTGACGCTGGTGCTGGCGGCCTTCGCGGCCATTTTCGGCACAAGGCATACCGATGCGACCGAGCACCAGGACGGCCTGATCCTCGCCATCGCGATGGAATCGCTGGTCAAGCTGCTGGCCTTCACCCTGGTCGGGCTGTCGGTGGTGTTCATGCTTTACGACGGTCCCTGGGACCTGATCAATACAGCGGTCTCCAATGCCGACGTGATGACCGCGCTCACCTATGAAACGCCTCCCCTGCGCTGGGCCTTGCTGATCGTGCTCTCCGCCTTTGCCATCATCCTGCTGCCACGTCAGTTCCATGTGACGGTGGTGGAAAACCGGACGCCGGGCGAATTGCGGCTGGCAGGTTGGCTGCTGCCGCTTTACCTCATCGCCATCAACCTGTTTGTTCTGCCGGTGGCGATCGCGGGGGTGGTGCAATTCGGCTCCGGCGGCGCCAGCGACCTTTTCGTGCTTACGCTTCCGATGACCAACGACATGCCGATCGTCGCCCTCATCACCTTTATCGGCGGCTTTTCGGCGGCCACCGCGATGGTTATCGTCGCCTCGGTGGCCGTGGCCATCATGGTATCCAACGACATCATTGTTCCGGTAGTGCTCCGGCGGCGCAACAGGCGCGGCCAGAGCGGCGATTTCTCCAGCCTGATCCTGACCATAAGGCGGACCGCGATCGTCGGCATCCTGCTCCTGGGATTTGCCTATTACCGCGCCGCCGACATCAACGCGGGGCTCGCATCGATCGGGCTGTTGTCCTTTGCGGCAATCGCACAGCTGGCGCCGGCCTTTTTCGGCGGCCTGTTCTGGCGGCAGGCCAATGCCCGCGGTGCGGTCGCGGGCCTGTCTTGCGGGATAGGCATCTGGGGCTACATGCTTATGGTCCCCAGTCTCGGCGGTCCGGACAACAGCCACATCGCCGCGGCAATCCTCGATTTCATCATACCCGGCACGCAAAGCTTCACCGGCGCGGGGTCAGATCCGCTGTTCAACGCAGTCGTGCTCAGCCTGATCACCAATTGCCTTGCCTATGTGATCGGATCGCTGTCGCGCCGCCCCAAATCGATCGAGCGTATCCAGGCCGCCATGTTCATTCCGGAGAGCCGCAGGCTGACCACCTCGGGCCGAAGCTGGAAAACCAAGGTCACCGTGGCGGACCTCAAGCAGACCATCAGCCGCTATCTCGGCCATGAACGGACGGAGCGCTCGTTTCACTCGCATGAGCGCGCCATCGGCCGCTGGATCAACGCCGATGATCCCGCCGACATGGGGCTGCTGCGGTTTGCCGAGCAGCTGCTGGGCAGCGCCATCGGCTCGGCCTCGGCAAGGCTGGTGCTGTCGCTGCTGTTCGAGCGCGCCGACGACATCCCCGGCGACACCGCAAGGCTGCTTGATGAAGCGTCGGAGGCGCTGCAGTACAACCGCGACCTGCTGCAGACGGCTCTGGGGCAGATGAACCAGGGCATCACCGTGTTCGACAGCTCCAACCGGCTGACGGTCTGGAACAAACGGTTCCGCTCGCTGCTGGAACTCCCCGAACATGTCGGCCAGGTCGGATTTCCGCTCGAAAGCATCATCTCGATGCTGGCCGAGCGCGGGGATATCCAGGCGGGCGAGGAACAGGACGTCGTGGACCGCTTTCTGGTCATGGACACGGCCTTTTCCCTGACCATCGGACCGGAAAAACGCATCATCGAGATCCGCTCGAACCCGATGCCCGACAGCGGCATCGTGACGACCTATGCCGACATCACCGAGCGCGTCGCAGCCGACATGGCGCTCAAACAGGCCAACGAGACACTCGAACAACGAGTCACCAAGCGGACCGCCGAACTGACGCGGGTCAACCGGGAACTGGAGAAGGCGCAACTGACGGCGGAAGAGGCCAATATCGGCAAGACCCGGTTTCTGGCAGCCGCCGGGCACGACATCCTGCAGCCGCTCAATGCCGCGCGGCTCTATTCCTCCACGCTGGTCGAGCGGCTGGGCAATTCCCCCAACCAGAAGCTGGTGCAGAACATCGATTCCTCGCTGGAATCGGTGGAAGCCATCCTGGGTGCGGTTCTCGATATCTCGCGGCTCGACACCGGCGCCATGAAGCCGCAAATGGCAAGCTTCCCGCTCAATGACCTGCTGCGCCGGGTTGTGACAGACTTCGCGCCGGTGGCGCGGGAGAAGAACCTCCGGTTCACGGTGATGCCGACCAGCGTTCATGTGCGCTCCGACCCCAATCTGCTGCGCCGACTGGTGCAGAACCTGGTTTCCAACGCCATCAAATACACCCGAGAAGGCCGGGTGCTCGTGGGCGTGCGGCGGCGCGGCGACAAGGTCATCATCCAGGTCATCGACACCGGGATCGGCATTCCCTCGACCAAGTTCCGCACGGTTTTCCGCGAGTTTGCCCGGCTTGAGGAAGGTGCGCGCACCGCCTCCGGACTGGGGCTTGGCCTGTCTATCGTTGATCGCATCGCCCGGGTCCTCAAGCATTCGGTCGATATATCTTCACAGGCCGGAAAAGGCACCGAGTTCCGGGTGGAACTGCCGCTTGAAACAAACATCAAGCGCATCCAGGCGCAACCCAGGCGCAACGGGGCGGATCAGGTCATCACCAATCTGAAGAGGTTGCGGGTTCTCTGCATCGACAATGAGCCCAAGATCCTGGAAGGCATGACGCTGCTGCTGACCGGATGGGGCTGCACGGTGCTGGCGTCCGGCTCGCTGACCGAGAGCCTCAGGATAGGCGAGACCGAGGACGCGCCGGACGTCATTTTCGCCGATTATCACCTTGATGACGGAACCGGCCTCGAGACAATCGTCGCGCTGCGCAAATTGTGGAAGATGGATATCCCCGCCCTGCTGGTAACAGCGGACCGGACGCCGGAGGTGCGCGCCGCTGCGGAGGCCGAGCGGATCACTGTCCAGAACAAGCCGATAAAGCCGGCTGCGCTTCGCGCCTTCCTCAACCAGGTGACCGTGACGAAACGCACCGCCGCAGAATAGGGATCATTCGGTCTGGTTGAGAACTTCGGCCCCGATCTTGGAGAGCTGGATCACCGCCTGGGTGCGGCTGTCGACGCCGAGTTTCTGCAACACCGCAGAGACATGCGCCTTGATGGTGGCTTCCGAGACGCCGAGTTCATAGGCGATCTGCTTGTTGAGCAGCCCTTCGGCCAGCATCCCGAGCACACGACCCTGTTGCGGGGTGAGCGTCTGGATGCGGGCAATCAGGTTGGCGATTTCGGGATCGTGCTCCGAACCGAGATCGACATCGGGCGGGGTCCAGATGCCGCCGTCAAGCACCGTGCGCACGCCCTGGCGGATCTGGTCGATGCTGGCCGATTTGGAGATGAACCCCGAGGCGCCGAGTTCGAGCGCGCGGCGCATGGTTGGCGGATCGTCGGATGCCGACACCACCACCACCGGCAGGCTTGAAAACTCCGCGCGGAACGCGATCAGTCCGGACAGGCCCGATACGCCAGGCATGGTCAGGTCGAGCAGGATCAGGTCGGCCTCGGGGTGATCGCCCGCCTTCTTGCGGGCGCTGACCAGATCACCGGCCTCGAGAATCTCGATGCTGTCGCCGATCCCTTCCAGAGCCTGGCGCATTGCCCCCCGAAACAACGGATGGTCGTCCGCTATGATGAATGTCAATGGCGCCATGCACTCTCCCCCTCCGGTCGCGCTGCCGCGGCGAATCCGGTCTAAGACGCGGATTCCAAAACGCACTTTAGCGGCGCGCCATGCGTTCGCGCAAGTGCGGCAGTCGGATGATGAACCAGACGGCGGTCCAGAGATTGCCCAGGATGGGGATCGGCAGGATCCAGAGGAGAGCATTGCGTGTCCGGGGTTCGAAAAACCATATGACCGCGGCCGAGAGCAAGAAGCCGAGATAAAGGTCGACGAGCGTCACCAGTCCCCATGGCTCGGAGAGCAACCAGCTTCCGGCCCGGGAAAAGGACCCGTCTGTCATGGCGATGATGATCAGGGCGCCGAGGCCGAACGTTGCCGCGGCAATGACGGCTTGCAGAAGCTTCATGACAATCCTTCCCGTTGTGACCTTGGCTGGCGAAGCGGAGCGCCGCCATCAAGACCATACGCAGACGTCGGCGCGGCGGATGAGTGGCCCAGCGGAAGCCTTGGCAGCCCGCGAAGATCGGGCAGTGCCCGGGGTTTTCAGGTCCGGTCCGGGATCGGCTCCGGCGGTGTCGCCGGCGTGTCATCAAAATCTCTTTTCAGCTCTTCCACCATGCCGAAGAAGCGGCGCATCATCTTTTCCATGGCGCCAAGGGCCCGATCGAGCTCGGCTTCGTCCGGAATGTCATTTGCGCCTGAAGGCGGCGCGACCGTGTCGAGGCGCTGCTCCAGCGCTGTCACACGTGCCGAAAGGTCCGACAGGGTTTCCTCGAAGGCGCGCCGCTCGTCCGCGGACAGGCGGCAGACCAGCTGGCCCGACTTTTCCGAGCAGATCGACATCTCGCCAGTCAGCGTGTCCATGCGGACAAAGCCGTTTTCGGTCTTTTCCAGGGTGAAGCGGTTTGCTATCGGCTCCTGGGTGATGGCCGGCGCGGACATCAGCAGCACGAGGGCCGGGACGGACAGCATTGCAAAACGGGTCATGACGGTACACTCCTGTTTCTCACTGTCATGACACGCAATAACGACAGAATCGAGAACCTTTCCCGAAAAGCACCTTGATGGCGCCCCCGGGATGAGTTCAGCAGACAAGCAGGACAATCAGGCATGCATGCAACAATCTACAAGATCACGCCCGAGACGCTCTGGCGCACAGCGGAGATCGAAGGCCGTTTCACCGGCGCGCCGGTGGATCTCAGCGACGGGTTCATTCATTTCTCGACCCGCGAGCAGGCGATCGAAACCGCTGATCGTCACTTCAGCGGCCAGGACGGACTTCTGCTGGTCGCGGTCGATGCCAGCGCCTTGGGCGAGCAGCTCATCTTCGAGACCTCGCGCGGCGGCGCCCTTTTTCCGCATCTTTATGCCGAGATGCCCTTGTCGGCGGTCAAATGGGTCAAGCCGCTGCCACTCGGCGCAGATGGCAGGCACCAATTTCCGGACATGGAGCCATGAGCAGCCTGTTCGAGGGCATGGCCCGGCGGGCACTGTTCACGCTTGATCCGGAAACCGCGCACGGGCTTTCGATCAAGGCGCTGAAGAGTGGAATGGTGCCTGGGTGCCGGGCTGACCGCGATCCGCGCCTCGCGACCGCAGTGGCAGGGCTGAACTTTCCCAACCCGCTCGGCATGGCGGCGGGCTATGACAAGAACGCGGAGGTCGCCTCAGAGCTGGCACATCTCGGCTTCGGCTTTGTCGAGGTCGGCACGCTGACGCCCAGGGCGCAGACAGGCAATTCGAAGCCGCGGATCTTCCGCCTGGTCAGGGATCAGGCGGTGATCAACCGGCTCGGCTTCAACAATGAGGGCCATGCCGCGGCGCATGCCCGGATTTCAGGCGGGCGGCGCGAGGGCATTCTCGGGGTCAATATCGGTGCCAACAAGGACAGCGAGGACCGCGCGGGCGATTACGTGGCAGGCATTTCGCAGTTTGCCGATGTGGCGGATTACTTCACCGTCAACATCTCCTCGCCCAACACCCCGGGCCTGCGCAATCTGCAGACCCGCGCGGCACTTTCGGACCTCCTGAGCCGGGTGCTTGCCGAGCGGGACGCAAAGCCAAGCCGCATTCCGGTGTTTCTCAAGATCGCACCGGACCTCACCGAGCCCGATCTCGATGACATTGCGAGCGAATGCCTGGCGCAGCAACTCGACGGCGTTATCGTTTCCAACACGACGCTGTCGCGCGCCGGGCTTTCCGACGATCCCAGGGCCCGCGAGGCCGGCGGGTTGTCGGGACGGCCGGTGTTCGAACGCTCGACCATCGTGCTCGCCAAGATGCGGCAGCGGCTGGGGAAAGACATGCCGCTGATTGGCGTTGGCGGCGTCGGCAGCGCGGAGACAGCGGCGGAGAAGATGCGTGCTGGCGCGGATCTCGTTCAGCTCTATACCGGGTTCATCTATGGCGGTCCGCTGTTGCCGGGGCGGATCCTGCGCGGCCTGTCGCGGATCTGCGAGAGGGAAAAGCTGGTCCGGCTTTCGGACTTGCGCGATTCCAGAGCTGCGCATTATGCGGGCATGCCCATTCCTGGGTAGGTCAGGCCGGGCCGAAGGCCCGCACCATGCGCCGCGGCAGGATTGCCAGCAGGGTGAAACCGCGGGCGGCCAGGAAAACATTGAGCGAGATCCACAGTCCCTGGTTGCCCCAGACCTGGGTCAGACCGATTGACAGGGCGATGAACAGGGCCAGCGAGAGCAGCATCATGTTGCGCATGTCGCGCGACCAGGTGGCGCCGATATAGATGCCGTCCATCTCGAAGGCGAGCACGCCCGCAAGCGCCGTCAGCGCCGCCCAGAACAGATAGGATCCCGCTTCGATCCGCACGATCTCGAGCGTTGTCATCCAGCCGATCACGGTGGTCCCGAAGATCAGGAAAAACACCGTGGTGAAAGCGGCGAGCCCCAGTCCCCAGAAGAAGGTCAGTTTCACCGCCTTGCCAAAGGCCGCCCTGTTGCGTGCGCCGATCGCGCGCCCGGCGATCTGCTCGGCGGCGGTGGCGAAGCCATCGAGATAGTAGCCTGCGACCATGAAGAAGTTCATCAGGATGGCGTTGGCCGCGAGCGTGGTTTCCCCGAAGCCGGCGCCCATCCGGGTGAACCAGGCAAAGGCCGCGACAAGTGCAAAGGAGCGGATCATGATGTCGCCATTCAGCGCCATCAGCTTCATGATCGAGGGCCGGTGAATGATCTGCTTCCAGGACGGGCTGTCGCGGCGGTCAAACCTGCGGTGGATGATCCAGAAGCCCGCGACACAGCCGGTGATCTCGGCAATCACCGTGGCTGCGGCCACGCCCTTGAGCCCGTAATCGAGCCCCAGTCCAAGCCAGATCGACAGAACGATGTTGGTGCCGTTGATGATTGTCTGCAGGAACAGGCCGGTTCCGCCCATGCCGCGACCGAGCACATAGCCAAGGATGGCGTAGTTGGCCAGCGCCGCGGGCGCGGATAGTGCCCTTATGACAAGATAGGTCGAAGCAGCGGCGGCGACTTCGCCACGGGCGCCCAACAGCGGCAGGCCGAGCTTCAGCAACAGCGGTATGGCGGCAATGACGGCAATGCCGGCGACGACAGAAATCATCAGCGATCGCCAGAAGACCGCCTGTTCCTCGGTCGGGTCTTCCCGGCCCATGGCCTGGGCGACGAGCCCGGTGGTCGCCGAGCGCAGGAAATTGAAGGTGGAGAACACCAGATCGAACAGGATCGCCGCCATCGCCAGCCCGCCGATCAGCGCCGCATCGCCAAGCCGGCCCACGACTGCGGTGTCGACCAGGCCCAAGAGCGGCGTTGTCAGAAACGCCAGGGTCATCGGCACGGCGATGCCTAGCACCATGCGGTTGTTGACCTCGAAGGCCCTGATCCTCGGGGCCTCGACCGGCGTGTCTGTGAGCTGCATGCAATTTGTCCGTGGCTGGAAATGATTCGGCACAAAATCAGAGGGAACGTAGACCGGGTGGTGGAGAAAGCCTATCGGGGGCATGGACGAATTGACCTTGCTGCGCCACATCTTCGGCGATGTCCCAGCTGCCGATTGTCCACGCCCCTGCCTATGATGCCGGATTTGCTCCGGGCCACCGGTTTCCCATGGGAAAATACACCCGCCTGATGGAGCTGATCCACGAGACCGGCCTGGGTTCGAGAGCCGCGTTTCATGCGCCCGCCCCGGCTTCGGCCGAATGGCTGGCTCTGGCGCATCACCGGAGCTATGTCGATCAGGTGGTCGCCTGCACCGTGCCGGCGCTGATCGAACGCGAGATCGGATTTCCGGTCGACGAGCGGGTGAGCCTGCGCGCGCGACTTGCGACCGCCGGCACCGTGATGGCGGCCCGGCTGGCGCTGAGCGAAGGGATCGGCTGCAACACCGCCGGCGGCAGCCACCATGCGCGGCGCGCGCAAGGTGCAGGGTTCTGCACATTCAACGATGTGGCTGTGGCGGCCCATCTGCTGCTCGCCGATGGCGAGGTGGGACGCGTGCTGGTCATCGATCTCGATGTGCATCAGGGCGACGGCACCGCCGAGATCTGCGCGGGAAGCAGCGAGATCCGCACCGTGTCGATGCACAGCGAAAAGAACTATCCGGCGCGCAAGCAGAAATCGTCCATCGATGTCGCCCTGCCTGACGGCGTGCGCGACGACGCCTATCTCGAAACGCTCGACTGGCTGCTGCCGCGAACGATCGAGGGTTTTTCGGCAGATCTCGTGTTCTACAATGCCGGCGTAGACCCGCATGGGAACGACCGGCTGGGGCGGCTTTCGCTGTCTGATGCGGGATTGCGGCGCCGCGACCGCCGGGTGTTCTCGTTCTTCCGCGAGCGCGGCATTCCGGTCGCCTCGGTGCTCGGCGGCGGCTACAGCCACGACATCGACGCGCTGGCGCGGCGGCATCTCATCACCTTCGAGGCGGCGCTGGAGTTTATTTGACCTACCGGCGCAGGCTGAACAGCCGGATGATGATGAAGACGGGGATAACCACGCCCGCGCCAAGCAGCAGATAACCGCCGAAGCGGCCAAGCGCCTCAAAGCCGGTTTCCCACAGATTGACCAGGAAATTCCGCGCCATGTAGAGAATATCGGCCGGATACCAGTTGAACGCAGCCATGATCACGCCGACCACGAAGGACGCGACCAGCAGCTTGAGCACGGTGCGGCCGGGCGTGTCGCCCAGAAAACGTGTCAGACCATTGCTCATGCGGGCGGTTCCCAGTTTCGTCTCCGCTTTCACATAGTCATGGCGGCAGCAGGGGGCAAGTCTGTCATTCAACACCGTCGATCATGCGTTCCAGCGTTTCCAGCCGGTCGGCCTCGCCGGGCGGCTTGTCCCAGCGCAGGCGGCTGATGCGCGGAAAGCGCATGGCGACACCGGATTTGTGCCGGGTGGAGCGGTTGATGCCTTCAAAGGCAACCTCGAACACCAGCCCCTTGTCAGGGCCCGCGCGCACCGAGCGGACCGGGCCGAAGCGCTCGATGGTGTTCTCGCGCACATATCTGTCGATCTGCAGCAGTTCCTCGTCGGTGAAGCCGAAATAGGCCTTGCCGACGGGCACCAGTTCGCCCGGATCGCGCCAGACGCCGAACGTGTAGTCCGAATAATAGCCCGAGCGCTTGCCGTGGCCGCGCTGGGCATACATCAGCACCGCGTCGATCAGGAACGGATCACGCTTCCATTTGTACCACTCGCCCCTGGGCCGGCCTGGCAGATAGGGCGACAGCTTGCGCTTGATCATCACCCCCTCGATCACCGCAAAAGGCGGATCGGCGCGGAGTGCGGCAAGCTCGTCCCAGGTCGAAAACGGCAAAAGCCGCGAGACATCGAAGCGCGCCGGATCGAGCTCGGCGACGAAGGAATCAAGCCGCGCCCGCCGCTCGAGGAAGGGCTTTGCCCTGAGGTCGAACGCCCCGTCCTGCAGAATGTCATAGGCGCGGAAGAAGGCCGGATGATCGCGCAACTGCTTCGCCGTCACGGTCTTGCGGTTGAGCCGCTGCTGCAGATCGGAGAAGCTGCCGGTCTCGACGCCCTCTCCGCCAGGCCGGGCGACCAGCAATTCGCCGTCGAGCGCTCCATCGAAGGCGATGGCGTCGACCAGATCGGGAAAGGCCGCGGAGATATCGTCGCCGGTGCGGGTGTAAAGCCGGCTGATACCGCGCTCGGACGTGGCCTGCACGCGGATGCCGTCCCATTTCCATTCCGCGGTGAAATCGTCCGGGTCGAGTTTCTGAAAATCCTCCGGATCGATGGCGTGCGACAGCATGGCGGGCCGGAACGGGGCGGCGCTGGCGTTGATCGGCTTTTCGTCCGCGCCCTCCAGCCAGGCGAACAGCTCCAGATAGGGGGCCTCTAGACCATGCCACAGCTCCTCTATCTCGTTGACATCGACGCCGCCAAAGCCTGCCAGCGCCTGCTTGATCAGCCGCCCGGACAGCCCCATGCGGAAGCCGCCGGTGACAAGCTTGAGCAGCGCATAGCGGCCCGGCGGATCGAGCCGGTCGAGCCAGTCCTCGACAAGCTTCGGCCCGTCCCGTCGAGACGAAGCCTGGAGCGTCTCGACGACTTCGGCCAGCCCCGGCGCGTCGTTGCGGCCCGACCGCGGGGTCCCTTTCTCCGGCCAGGCCAGCGCGATGGTCTCGGCCAGGTCGCCGACATAGTCATAGGAATAGCCGAACAGCTCGGAATCCATGCGGGCGGAGATCAGCTCACGCAATTGCGCCGGCTTGACCGCGGGAATGTCGAGGTCGCGGGCGATCGCCGCCAGCGCATAGCCACGCTCCGGATCAGGCACGATGCGGAAATAGTCCTGCAGCAACGCGAGCTTGGCGTTGCGAGAGGGCGTGAACGCCAGCATGTCGAGAAGGTCGGCGAAGCGGTTCACGGCTCAATCGCCCTCGTCTTCATAGCCGACCAGATGCAAGGGCTTTGCGGCAATGCCCTGCATCTCGCACCAGCGCACCAGCGCCTCCTCGCGGCCATGGGTGACCCAGACCTCACCGGGCTCGACAGCGGTGATGGTTTCGGCCAGTTCGTCCCAATCGGCATGATCGGAGATCACCAGCGGCAATTCGACGCCGCGCTGACGGGCACGGGCACGCACCTGCATCCAGCCGGAAGCAAAGCTGACCAGAGGATCGGGAAACCGGCGCGCCCATTTCTCGCCGAAGGCGGAGGGCGGCCCCAGCACGATGGCGCCGGCAAAATCACCCTTTGCGCTCGCCTGTACGGTCGCCGGCCGCAACTCTCCCAGGGCAATGCCCTGGCTTTCGTAATAGTCGCAAAGCTTCTGCAGCGCGCCGTGAATGAACAGGGGGCGGTCGTAGCCAGCGTCGCGGATCAGGCGGATCACCCGCTGCGCCTTGCCGAGCGAATAGACACCCACCAGGTGCGCCCGGTCGGGGTTGCGCCTGACTGAGCGCAGCAGCTTGCCGATTTCAGCCATGGCATCGGGATGGCGGAACACCGGCAGGGCGAAGGTCGCCTCGGTGATGAAGACATCACAAGCGACCGGCTCGAAGGTGGCGCAGGTCGGATCCGGCCGCGGCTTGTAGTCGCCCGATGCGACGATGCGAAGACCGTTGCGCTCAACGGCAATCTGCGCCGAGCCGAGCACATGACCGGCCGGATGGAACGTGACGGTGACGTCCTTGATGCGGATTTCCTCGCCCAGACCGGCGGACTGGGTGGCGCCCGCATGGTCCGCGCTGTAGCGGATCGCCATGATGTCAAGCGTCTGGGCCGTGGCCAGCACATGGCCGTGACCGGCGCGGGCATGGTCGGCATGGCCATGGGTGATCAGCGCCCGGTCGACATTGCGCACCGGATCGATGAAAAAATCGCCCGGCGGGCAATAGAGCCCCTCACGGCGGGGAATGAGCAGGTCTTCCGGTCTCGATGTCATCCCCGAAAGGTAGTGCGGCGGACGTCCTAGCAAAAGGGGGCCAGCGAAAGGGGCCGAGCGAAAGGGCCAGGCAAAAGGACTTGCGTTTTCCCACGCACGGCAGCATAGGCTGCGCGTCCTTCCACATCGGTCCACACATGACATCCCATCAGCTATCCTCGGGCAATCTGACTGCTGATCGCCGCGCCCAATATGCCCGGCTCTATGCTGAAGGCGGAGACTTCGGCGCGGCCATCGACCTGCAGGTCCAGGCGCTCGAACTCGCGCCACACTGGGCAGCGGGCTGGCACCAGCTCGGGCAGTACCGGGAGACGACCGGCGACATGACAGGTGCGGCCGAAGCCTGGCGCAAGGTGCTGGTGCTTTCACCGGCGGACATCTTTGGCGCGGGGCTGAAACTGTCGCTGACAGGGCAGGCGGATATGCCGCCGGCGCCGCCGTCCGAATATGTCGAGGCGCTGTTCGACGGCTATTCCGACCGCTTCGACACGGCGCTTGTCGAAGACCTCGGCTATTGCGTGCCCGAGCGGCTGACCGCGCTGCTGAGCGAGGTCGCCGGCGCGGACTCGCAGTTTGCCAAGGTGATCGACCTCGGCTGCGGCACCGGGCTGTTCGGCGAGCGAATCAGGCTGAGGACCTCGTGGCTCGAAGGCTATGATCTGTCGCAGGGCATGCTGACCAAGGCCGGCGAGAAAGGCATCTACGACCGGCTGGGGCAGGCCGACATCCTGCATGGCATCCCTGCGGCGCGCCTTCTCGGCGCGGAGCGGGCCGACCTGGTGGTGGCGGCCGATGTGCTCGCCTATTTCGGCGACCTCGATCCGGTGATGACGGTCGCCGCCAACCTGACCGCGGATGGCGGCCTGGTCGCGTTGTCGCTGGAAGCGGGGCTCGAAGACAGCGACTGGCTGCTGCAACCGTCGCTGCGCTATTGCCACGGCGAGGCCTATCTGAGACGGCTGCTCGATCAGCATGGCCTCGATGCGCTCAGAGTGTCGCGCGAGCCGATCCGGCGGGACGGCGCGGACATCATTTCCGGCTTTCTGGCCGTGGCCCGCAAGCGGCCGACCGCCGCCGAAACCGACAGCATCGCAGCGGCGGTGGAGACAGACCCGGCCGTGGTCGCTCTCAACTGAGCAGTATCATCACGACGCTGCTTGGACTGGCGGCGGGGCTGCACTACATTGACCCGCGTGAAAGCCGAATCCGCGCCCGCCACCGACAATCCGGGATTTGAACTGCCCGAGCCCTTCCTCGGCTGGTTTGCCAGCCGCGGATGGCGGCCGCGCGCGCATCAGCTTGAGCTGCTGGCCGAGACCCAGGCCGGCCGCTCGATGCTGCTGATCGCACCCACCGGCGCCGGCAAGACGCTGGCGGGCTTCCTGCCGAGCCTCACCGATCTCACGGCGCGCGGCAAGCCGAAGCCGGGCACGGCGGGGGCGCGCTCGCTGCACACGCTCTATGTCTCGCCGCTCAAGGCGCTGGCGGTGGACATCGAGCGCAATCTGGCGCGGCCGGTCGAGGAGATGGGGCTGCCGGTGCGGATAGAGACCCGGACCGGCGACACGCCGCAATCCAAGCGCGCCCGCCAGCGCACCGATCCGCCCGACATCCTGCTGACGACGCCCGAGCAGGTGTCGCTGTTGATCGCCAATGCCCATGCCGAGCGGCTTTTCTCGGGCCTGCGCTACGTGATCTTCGACGAACTGCATTCGCTGATCGCGTCCAAGCGCGGGCATCTTCTATCGCTGGCGCTCGCGCGGCTGCGCAAGCTCGCACCCGGACTCCGGACCATCGGCCTCTCGGCGACCGTGGCCGATCCGGAGGAGCTGCAGCGCTGGCTCGTGCCGCAAGCGCCCGACAGCGACGGAATGGCGGGGCGGATCACCGTGACCGGCGGGGCCAGCCCGATCATCACCATTCTCGAAACCGCAGAGCGCATTCCCTGGTCCGGTCATTCGGCGCGCTACGCCATTCCCGATGTCTACCAGACCATCAAGGACCACCGCACGACGCTGATCTTCGTCAACACCCGCAGCCAGGCAGAGATGCTGTTCCAGGAATTGTGGCGGGTCAACGAGGACAATCTGCCGATCGCGCTGCATCACGGCTCGCTCGATGCGGCGCAGCGGCGGCGGGTGGAGGCGGCGATGGGGCGCAACGAACTGCGCGCCGTGGTCGCCACCTCGACGCTGGACCTGGGGATCGACTGGGGCGATGTCGACCTCGTCGTCCATGTCGGCGCGCCCAAGGGCGCGAGCCGGCTGGCGCAGCGCATCGGCCGCGCCAATCACCGCATGGACGAGCCCAGCCGGGCGATCCTGACGCCCGCCAACCGGTTCGAGGTGCTCGAATGCCAGGCTGCCATCGACGCCAATTACGCCGGCGCGCAGGACACGCCGCCGGGCGGCGACGGCGGGCTCGACGTGCTGGCCCAGCACGTGCTGGGGATGGCCGCCGCCGCTCCCTTCGATGCGGACAAGCTTTTCCTGGAGGTGACCAGCGCCTCGCCCTATGCGCGGCTCGACCGCGACACGTTCGACAAGGTGATCGATTTCGTCGCCACCGGCGGCTACGCGCTGCAAAGCTATGAGCGTTACGCCCGCATCCGCAAGCGCGCCGATGGATTGTGGCGGATCTCGAACCCGCAGGTGGCGCAGCAGTACCGGCTCAACATCGGCACTATCATCGAGGCGCCGATGCTTAATGTGCGGATGACGAGCCGCAAGAACGGGATTCTCTCAGGCCGCGGCGGGCCGCCGCTGGGCAAGGTCGAGGAGTATTTCCTCGAAACCCTGCCGCAGGGTGACACTTTCCTGTTTTCGGGAAAAATTCTCAGATTTGAAGGAATTCGCGAGAACGAGTGCCTGGTCTCCAATGCCTGGGACCAGGACCCCAAGGTTCCGGCCTATGCCGGCGGCAAGTTTCCGCTGTCGACCTATCTGGCGGAGGGCGTGCGCGCCATGATCGCCGACCCCGGGAAATGGGGCGCGTTGCCCGACCAGGTAACCGACTGGCTCCGGATGCAACAGGACGTCTCCGAACTGCCGGCGAAGGACAGTCTGCTGATCGAGACGTTTCCCCGCGGCGAGCGCTACTACATGGTGTTCTATCCCTTCGAAGGCCGCGTGGCGCACCAGACGCTCGGCATGCTGATCACGCGGCGTCTTGAACGGCTGGGCGCGCAGCCGCTGGGCTTCGTGGCGACGGATTATTCGCTTGGCGTCTGGGCGCTCGAGGACATGGGCGCGATGATCCGGGACAAGCGGCTGGATCTGGGACACCTGTTTGACGAGGACATGCTGGGTGACGATCTCGATGCCTGGCTCAATGAATCCTGGCTGCTCAAGCGCACCTTCCGGGCCTGCGCGGTGATCTCCGGCCTGATCGAGCGGCGCCATCCCGGCAAGGAGAAGTCCGGTCGCCAGGTCACGGTCTCCGCCGATCTGATCTATGACGTGCTTCGCAGCCACGAGCCCGACCATATCCTGCTGCGCGCGACGCGCGCGGATGCGGCCCAGGGGCTTTTGGATATTCAGCGGCTGGGCGCTATGCTCAAGCGAATCAAGGGACACATCAGGCACCGGGCGCTTGACCGGATCTCGCCGCTGGCGGTCCCGATCATGCTGGAGATCGGGCGAGAGCCGGTGGCCGGCGAGGCGCATGAGAGCATTCTGGCCGAGGCGGCGGACGATCTCATTGCCGAAGCCCGGAACCCGAATTGAACGGAGCAGCCATGCACGGTACCATCGCGGCGCGCAGCGCCGATCCTGCACCGACCGGCCCCTCCGCGGTCGAGATCGATGTCAACGGCACGCGTGTGATATGCGACCGCGCCGGAGTTCTTTGGCTGCCCGCAAGCCGCGCGCTGGTGGTTTCCGACCTGCATCTCGAAAAGGGCGCGGCGCACGCGCGGCGTGGCATGCTGCTGCCGCCCTACGACACCGCCGCAACGCTCGCCAGGCTGGGGGAGGCCATTGCCCGCTATGATCCGCGCCTGGTCATCAGTCTGGGCGACAGTTTTCACGACCGCAGCGGTTCGCAGCATCTGCCAGATCTCTACCGCGAGACCTTGCGGGCGTTGCAACGGGGCCGGGACTGGGCCTGGATCGAGGGCAATCATGACCCCGAACGACCGGTTGGGCTTGAGGGCTCCTGGTGCAGCGAACTGCTGCTTGATACGCTGGTGTTCCGGCATGAACCTCGTCCCGGCGCGTCTGATGGAGAAATCGCGGGTCACCTTCATCCCGCCGCCCGCGTGATCCGGCGCGGCAAGGGCGTTCGCCGGCCCTGTTTTGCCAGCGACGGCAAGCGGCTCTTGATGCCGGCCTTCGGCTCGACCACGGGCGGCCTCGAGTTGCGACATCCCGCGCTGCGCGGCCTGTTTGACCGGAGCGAACTCATCGCGCATCTGCTGGGGCGCGACCGGATCTATTCCATCGCCTTCAACCGGATGAATGGCTGATCCCGCAAGCGCCCGATTTCATGCAAGCATGACAAGGGCTATCGAGGCAATCACGATGGCGCTGATGGTCAGGCGAAGCCTGCCGAACCAGGCCGGCAACAGACCGTTACCGGCGCTCTTCCAATCCCATGCCGCCTGCAGCGCGAACCCGGCCGCCAACAAGAGCAACGACCAGGGCCGGTCGATCAGCAATGCCAGCCAGGCGGCAAGGGAGGGTGCAACACTCAGGATCATCTGCTCTGCTGCGCGGGCCGGTTCGGCCAATGTCAGGGCGCGGCCCCAGCGAACTCCGCCCATGAAAGACAAGATGACGGCGCCGTAGGCCAGAAAGGCCGTGTCACCGCCCAGATGCGCGACAGAGAATTCCGGCGATACGGTGGCAGCTACGGCCATTGCGAGAAACGGCAGTGCCCCCAGTCCCGCCAGGAACCAGGCGGTGGCAGTCATGGTGGATATATTCCGGGCTGCGCCCATGCCGTTCCCTGCTCCGATGTTCTGATGCTCAGTCCTTGCGGAAGATCACGCTTGAAAGCCAGCCGGTCACGGCTGCAAGAACCACGGCGAAGATACCGTAGGCGAGCGCATAGCCATGGGCGAAATTGAAGATGAACTGCTCCAGACCCGTCTTGACCACGCGGAGCGGGATTTGCCGTTCCATGACAAACTGATTGTTCTTGTAGAGTACCGCGCGCACCGTGTGCTGGCCGACCGGGATATTGGCCGGAAGCCGCACCGAGGCGCGGAACAGGGATTTGGAGATGAAGCGCACCCCGGTCGGGTCGCGCTGATAGAGCCCGCTGGTCTGCTTGATCCGCCGAAGCGCCTCGCGAAAATCACTCACCCGCGAGCCATCGCCAATACCGCCTGTGGGAACAAGGCGGATGTTGTTGATGCCGATATCGCGCGATGCAAGCTCCATAGTGGTGGCGATGCCGTCCAGCGGCCGCGTGCTCGACATCGAATAGGATGCCGGGATGGGCTCGAAACGGATCGAATGCCGGTTGATCCAGATCCCCGCCACCCGCTCCTTGCGGCGCACCGTCGTCGACTGGCGCGGCCCTTCAAGCGACACCACGATGTCATAGGCAAAGGTCGCCAGCAGCAACTCATCGACGCCGTCAATGGCGCCGAACACGGTGATGTCCGCACCGGAAAAATCCGAGGCGATGGCGATCTCGTTGGTGGAGATGCCGATATCGATGCGCTCGGAGAACTTCTCGTTGATGGTGATCGTCGGATCGACAAGCTGCGCCGATGCCGGGACGGCCGACACCAGCAAGGCTGCAAATGAGAAGATCGCCGCGCGCATCAGAAACCAAAGCTCCCGCTGACAACCGAGTAGACCTCATCGGGCGGCAGCACCAGGCCGAACCCGAGGCGGATGGCGACGGCCAGAACCAGAATCGCCAGGCCCGCGCGCAATTGCTCGCCGCGCATCTTCTGACCGACGCGGACACCATACTGGGCGCCGATGACGCCGGCAATCATCAGCAGCCAGGCCAGCACGATATCGACCGAGAAGTTGGTCGCTGCCTGCACGATGGTGGTGAAGGCGGTGACGAAAATGATCTGAAACAGCGAGGTGCCGATCACCACATTGGTCGGGATGCGCAACAGGTAGATCATCGCCGGCACCATGATGAAGCCGCCGCCGACACCCATGACCGACGTCAGGATGCCGATGGCAAAGCCGAGCAGGATCACCGGAATGACGCTGAGATAGAGTTTCGACCGCTTGAACCGCATCTTGAACGGCAGGCGGTGCACCCAGTTGTGCTGGCCCGGCTTGCGCATCGAAACCGACTGGTTCCTGGCGGCGCGGCGCAGCGCATTGACGCTTTCCCACAGCATCAGGCTGCCGACGGATCCCAGAAACACAACGTAGAGCAAAGAAATGATTAGATCGAGCTGGCCAAGCCGCCGCAGCATGGTGAAGATCTGGATGCCGACCGTGGCGCCGGCCAAGCCGCCGGCAAGCAGCACAAGCCCAAGCTTGATATCGAGCGTGCCGCGGCGAAAATGCGCCAGCGCACCCGAAACCGAGGAGGCGACAACCTGATTGGCGCCGGTGGCGACGGCCACGGCCGGCGGAATGTTGTAGAAGATCAGAAGCGGCGTGATCAGGAAGCCGCCGCCCACGCCGAACATGCCGGACAAAAATCCGACGGCCGCGCCCATCCCGAGGATGACGAAGACATTGACCGAAAGTTCGGCGATCGGCAGGTAAATTGTCACCTTGCGCTCCCGGGCGTCAACGGCTGGGACAATGGGTTAAGCCAAGCAGTACCTGACAAATCCGTATTGCGCGTTTCGGGCGCGCAAGTCAAACCTGTTGGTATCGCATTGAAACAGAAGCCCTTTGCGTTCGGGCATTTTCGCTGCAGCAAAGGGTTGCCGGCTCCGAGAAAAGCCGATTTCCGGCTCCCCGAGGTCCAGGCTGCGACAGGGTGCACGCCGCAGCAAAAGAGATAGGCACGGGCGTCGCGGACCTTTTCCAGTGGACGGTGAAACGCGGTGCTCAGCCGTTGCGTTCAAGCAACTCCTTGACCAGCTTGTCGTCGATCTCTCCGGTGGCTTCCATGCCGATGGAGGCCTGGAACGCCTTGATCGCTGCGGTGGTCCTGGCGCCCATGACGCCATCGGGCGTGCCCGCGTCAAATCCGTTGTTGTTGAGAATGGCCTGGATGTTGCGGATGGCCTTTTTCATGTCAACAGAAGCGGTTTCGTTGGTTTCGCCGCCCCAGGAGGCTGGAACTTCCACGGCATTCGCCTCGGGGCTGATTTCCCTCGCAGTCCAGTTGGCGACCGCCGCGCGGGCTGCCTCGACCTGTTCGGGCCTGAGCGCATTGAACACCTCGTCGCGCTTGACCGCCGCATCCTTGTCGCCGTCATTGGCTGCAATGGCAAACCATTTGTAGGACTGTTCCAGATCCCGGGGCACGCCGTCGCCGCGGGCGTAGAGAATGGCGAGATTGACCTGGCTGTCGCGAACACCAACTTCCGCCGCCTCGATGAACCACTCGGCCGCATTGTCGAAGTCGGGCGCTGGACCAGCCGTGGCATAAAGGACCGCGAGATTGTGCATGGCGCTGGCGTTGCCCTGTTCGGCCGCCATTTGGTACCACTTCTTGGCCGCATCGAGATCGCGCTCCACGCCGCTGCCCTTCTCGTAAAAGTTGGCGATCCGGTATTGCGAGGGCGCATGGCCGAGATCGGCGGCGCGCTGATACCACTCCGCCGCAGCGGCGAGGTCGACGGGAACGCCGCGGCCGTCGGTGAAGCGCGCGCCGATCTCGTAGAACGCCAAGGGATTGCCGGCAGCGGCAGCGGCCTTGAGAGCTTCCGGGGCGGCGCCCGCGGGAAGCGCGTCAAGCGCACTTGTCAGCGTGGCGTCAGTGGCAGGCGCCGGATCCTCCGACTCGGAGATGGCCGATGTCTCTTCCGGCGATGTCGCAACCGGTCCCAGCTCAGGCGTGACGTCGGGCGCATCGACAGTTGGAGCGCCGCCAGAAGACTGCACTTCCGTTACGGACATGTCCGCTCCCGGTTCGATCACCCGCACCTCCGGCAGGCGCGGCTCGCTCGCGGCCTGCTGATCCTGGACGTCCGCCACGTCCGCATCGTCCGGCATGGCAGACGGCTCCACCGCCACCTGCGCGGGCTCCACCATTGCCGTTTCAACGGCCGCATTATTCTCATTGCCACCCGACAGCAGGCCGGTCACCAACGGGAAGGTCATGATCGCCAGCAGAACCGCGCCCGCCGCCATCAGGATCGGGCGCCGGCGCGACTTCAGAACTTCCAGGAAACCGCCGCCGCCGCTCTTGCGGCTCTTGCCGATGGTCTCGACTTCCGCCGCCGCAGCCATGGCGGCGCGGCGTGCGGAGGCGAGGAACTCGGCCTTTTCAGATCCGTCTTCGGTCGGCTTGCCGCCGCGCTGGCGTTCGGCCGCCTGGGCCTCGCGCACCTTCTGAAGGATGCGGTTGATATCGGGTGCGCCGGAGCCGGGTTCGAGCGGCATGTTGGCGGTTTCCGGATCCATCTGCATGGAGGGATCGAGCGGCGGGGAATCATCTTCCGTGAATTGCGGCTCGGCCGGCGACTTTGATGTGTCCCTGCCCGGCCGGATGCGGGCAGCCAGTCCCGCGAGGAACGATTTTTCACTTGCCGTGTCAGGCTGCGCCGGCTCCTCGTCCGTGTCGGACTCTGCTTCCTGGCTGGCCGCAAAGGCGGCGGCAAGGGCCGCGGCCTCGGACGGCGTCCGCGCCGGCTGGCCTTGCTGGCCCGGAATGTTACGCTGCGCACGCGGCGCCTCGGCGGCAAAGTCCGCCTTCGGCTGCATCGCGTCATCCATCACGGCGGTCGAGGCTTGCGGCATTGCCGTTTCGATGGCGTTGCGCGCATCGGCGACCGCGTCCCGCATGTCGCTCAGCCCTGCCTGATGCATGGATGAGGGAGTGACATCGAGGCGCTCCAGACGGTCGGCGATCTTCAGCAGCGTGTCCTGCACGGCTTCAAAGGCGCGCATGGTGCGGTCATCGGTCTTGCGGCTGAGGGTTTCGAGCGCCTTGAGGTCGTCGGCCAGCGCGGTGATGATTTCGATATTGGCAATCGACTGGGGCGACTGTGCGCCGCCCATCTGCCCGGAATAGGCGCTCACGGCAGCTTCAGCGGCCTGCCTGGCGGCTTCGACCACGAATTCGTCGCTTGTCGCCAGATGTTCCTCGATCGAGGCGAAGCGTTCGTCAAAGGCCTCGTAGCCAGCCCCGCCCTGAGGCGCAGAGCTGACAAGCCGCGACAGGTTGGCGATCTGGTCTTCAAGGCCGCGCAGGGCCTCGTCGCTGGGTCCGGCCTGGACGTTGCTCGACATGTCGAGGCGATGGGCGATATCGGCAAGCCTGGATTCCAGCCCCTCGATGCCCGGAATTGTCATCGAAGTCTGGCTCGGACGATCGAGCCTGGCAGAAATGTCGGCCAGTTGCGCCTCGACATTCTCGAGCCCGCTCATCGGCTGCATGGCAATGCCTGCAGCCGTCAATTCGGCCTGCTGCAGCTTGTGGGCAATATCGGCCAGCTTGGCGTCCAGGGATTCAAGACCGGGCAGCGGGTCGATGCTGCGCGATGCGGTGGCTTCGGCGCGGCCAATGAGCGCTTCCAGCCTGCCGATGACGGCATCCGGCATCCGGGCAGGCTCATGGGCGGGAACCGAAAGGCTGTCGATCTGGCGGGCGAGCTGGTCAAGCCGCGCGATCAGGCTTTCATCGACGCCACGCGCATCGAGCGCCTCGATCTTGCCGGAGATGTCGGTCAGGTAATCGGTCAGTTCCGGCATGCGGTCGCCGTGGGCGCCATCCTCGATCAGGGCCTGCAGGCGTTCGATGCGGGCATCGAGACGGGCGACGGCTTCCTCGTCGGCCAGCTGGGCGACCCGGGCCGCCAGGTGCTCGATCCGGCCGCCGAGGTCGAACTGTGCCGATGCGGGATCCAGATCGTCGATCTTCTGGGCAACCGAGGCGAGCCGGGCTTCCAGCCGCTCGAACGGAGCGGTATCGACAGGCGGCGCCACAGGGGCGGGCATCGCCGCAATCGCGCGGGTGATTTCATCCAGGCGCGCGCCGAGCAGATCGAACTGATGCGGCAGGTCCCGGGCTGCGGAGTCAGGCTGGCGGGACATCGCCTCGATGGAATGGGACAGCTCGGTGATCTTGTCTTCAATCGCCTTGGCTCGGCCGTCGGCCGGCATGGTGGACAGGACTTCGCGAATGTCGTCGACCCGGTAGGCAAGGTTGACGAGTTCGTCGCGCAGACCCGCCATGTCGATGTTGGAGACCTGCTCCTCCATCGACTGCCAGCGGGTTTCGAGCGCCTGGACGCTGTCTTCGCGGGCCAGCCGATCGACCATGGCGCGCAGCGAATCCAGTTCCAGCCGCAGCGAATCCGCGCCGCCGTCCTGGGATCCCAGCGCATCGATCGAGGCCGAAATGCCGGCCAGATCACGGCGCAGTTCCTGCGGTAGCGCCTGGTCGCGGGCCTCGGCGCGCAACTCGCTCATCTCGCGGCGCAGCGCGGCCATTTCCTTGATCAGGACCTGGCTGACATCGGCGCCCTGCTCCTGTGGGGCGGCCATCCGGGCCGCTATGGTCTGGAGCGACGGCTGGCGCGGCTGGTCGTGATTGCTGCCCGGAGCCTCCCTGGTGGCGCGATCAGGAGCGCGACGGGCGCCTTCAAGCGTTCTCTGACGCGCGCGGATGCCATCGAGCAGGCCAGCGCCTGGGGCGGGGGACGGAGACTGCGGCGGCGCCGGATACCGGGCCGGAGCCGCATTGCCGCCCCGGCCGAGAATGTCCTCTATTCGCGCTTCCAGGCCTTCGATGGTGCGATTGAGCGCATCCAGCGAGGATTCGCCTGCGCCAGGCCGGTTTGAATAAGATCGCGATCCGTTCATTGTCGTTTCCGCTTCGCGTTGTTGCCAGGAGCTTCGAGCTCCACTCCCATCCGCAGCCGGTCCGCCTCTCCTCAAATGACGGAGGATAGACCCCGCGCTTGGGAGACCAGACTTCAAACCGGAAAAAACAAGATACAAGGAAACCGGGCTTACTGCTCTTGATCCGCACATTCTGCGAAACGTGGTAAACAACCCGTTAACTAAGGTTACTTTTCTTCGCCGCCGGGCGGTATTTTCCAACGACTTGACGTTTCGGAAGGTTTAATGTCAAACCCCGAACCTGATTTAGGGTGGAACACAAGCATGACGGCTCCGGCAACCGATGAATGACATGACCGACGTCAGCGAGGGACAGGACGAGCCGGTCTACAGGATCGGCGATCTGGCGGAGGAGTTCGGCGTCACGCTGAGGACCTTGCGGTTCTATGAGGACAAGGGACTGCTCAAGCCGACCCGTGCCGGGGTGACGCGGCTGTTTACCAAGCGCGACAGGGCCAGGCTCAAGCTCATCCTGCTTGGCAAGCGCGTCGGGTTCTCCCTGACCGAGGTCAAGCGCATGATCGATCTGTACGACCCGCGCGGCAAGAACGACGCCCAGTTGAAAGTGGCGCTTTCCAAGGGCGAGGCGCAGATGCGGGTGCTTGAAGAACAGCGCGCCAGCATCAACACCGCGATCGAGGAACTGGACCGCACCATCTCGGTGGTGCGCGAAATGCTCAAAGAAGCCGAATAGACGGCAGCGCAACAATCTGTCCCTTCGATAGCCCCGCCCGCCAAGGCGGGTTTTTTGTTGATGGGAGCCTGGTGGCGGCAGGAAATGACACGTCGCAAACGGGGGCATGCCGGAAACGTCTCGTTGCTTTTTTTGAACTTTTTCGTGATCAATCATTGAATATCATTGGTTTTCGGCCATTTTTCCGTCTGACGAGCTGCGCCGTCTCCGATGTGCGCGATTTTTTACGTTTACGCGAACGTCAAAATTGAGTATGCAAGCTCGCGAGGATCGCCGGGTTATTGTACCTGTCGCGACAAAGACAAAAGGGATGAGGATCCATGCCAGTTTTCAAGGCACCGGTCGAAGACACGCTTTTCATTCTCAATGATGTGCTCGGCTACGAGCGCTACATGAACCTGCCCGGCTTTGCCGATGCCAGCCCGGACATTGTCGAGGCAATCCTGCAGGAAGGCGCGCGACTTTCAGAAGAGGTCATGCTGCCGCTCAACCAGGTGGGCGACCAAGAGGGCTGCACCCGCCATGATGATGCAACGGTGTCGACGCCAAAGGGGTTCAAGGAAGCCTACCAGCAATATTGCGAGGGCGGCTGGCTCGGTCTTGCCGCACCTGCCGAATTCGGCGGCCAGGGCCTGCCCTACGCGCTGCATGTTGCTGTTGGCGAATACATGTCGTCGGCAAACCTTTCACTGATGATGTATCCGGGCCTGACCCAGGGCGCGATCGCAGCCATCCACGAGCACGGAAGCGACGCGCAGAAAGCCAAGTTCCTTCCCAAGATGGTGGAAGGCGCCTGGACCGGCACCATGAACCTGACCGAGCCCCATTGCGGCACCGATCTGGGCCTTCTGCGCACCAAGGCGGTGAAGCAGGATGACGGCAGCTACAAGATTTCCGGCCAGAAGATCTTCATCTCGGCCGGCGAACACGACATGTCCGACAACATCATCCACCTGGTGCTGGCCCGCATCGAGGGCGCGCCGGAAGGGGTGAAGGGCATCTCGCTGTTCATCGTGCCGAAATTCATGGTCGGCGACGACGGTTCGCTGGGCGATCGCAATCCGGTGACCTGCGGCTCGCTCGAAGAGAAGATGGGCATTCACGGCAACGCTACCTGCGTGATGAACTACGACGAGGCCACCGGCTATCTGATCGGCACCGAGAATGCCGGCCTGAAGGCGATGTTCGTGATGATGAACGAAGCCCGCCTCGGCGTTGGCCTGCAGGGCCAGGCGATGGGCGAAATCGCCTACCAGAATGCTGTCGCCTATGCGCGCGAACGCCTGCAGGGCCGGTCGCTGTCGGGGCCGAAGGCGCCGGACAAGAAGGCCGATCCGATCATCGTGCACCCGGATGTTCGCCGCACGCTTCTGACCATTCGCGCCTTCAACGAGGCGGGCCGCGCCTTCATGCTCTGGACCGCGCTCAAGTCCGATGTGGCGCACAAGTCCGAGGTCGAGAGTGACCGGCAGCAGGCCGATGACCTTCTGACGCTGGTGACCCCGGTGGTCAAGGGCGTGCTCACCGACAAGGGCTTCGACCATGCGGTGATGGCACAGCAGATGTTCGGCGGCCATGGCTATATCGAGGAATGGGGCATGAGCCAGTATGTCCGCGATGCCCGCATCGCCATGATCTATGAGGGCGCCAACGGCATTCAGGCGCTCGATCTGGTCGGTCGCAAGCTCGGCCAGAACGGCGGCCGCGCGGTCATGGCGTTCTTCAAGGAAGTCGGCGATTTCTGCGAGGAAAACCGTTCCAACGAAGAGCTGGCGCTCTACACCAAAGGCCTGAAGAAGGGGCTGAACGATCTGCAGGCCTCGACCATGTGGCTGATGCAGAACGCCATGGCCAAGCCCGACAATGCCGGCGCTGCCTCGACCGACTACATGCATCTCTTCGGGCTTGTGTCGCTCGGCTACATGTGGGCGCTGATGGCCAAGGCGGCGATCGAGAAACGCGACAACGGGGCCGATGGCAAGGAAGAGTTCCTTGCCTCCAAGCTGCTGGTCGGCAAATTCTACATGGAGCGGATCATGCCGGAGACCGCCCTGCGCAAGGCGCGGATCGAGACCGGCAGCGACACCATGATGGACCTGGCTGCGGAGGCGTTTTAGCCGCCCGCCATCTGGTGATTTAGACTGACCGGCGGGCGAATGCATCGCCCGCCAGAGGATCTTCGGGAGGAAGACATGGCGACTTTACCGTCGGAAGTGCTTGGCGTGCCGCGTCCGGACTGGATGGACGACGACGTCGCGATGCTGGAGGACATGGCCTATCGCTGGCTCGAAGCCGAGGTCGCGCCGCATTACGACCGCTACGAGAAGCAGGAGATGGTCGACCGCAGCGCCTGGGAGGCCGCCGGTGCCGCGGGCCTGCTCTGCGCCGCGATGCCCGAGGAATATGGCGGGTCCGGCGGCACCTACGCCCATGAGGCGGTGATCGCCGAAGCGCTCGGCCGCACCGGCACCGACGGCTTCGGCATCGCGCTGCACAATGCCATCGTCGCCCCCTACATCCTGCATTTCGGCTCGGAAGAGCAGAAGCGGACCTGGCTGCCGAAGATGGCGTCGGGCGAGATGATCGGCGCCATCGCCATGACCGAACCGGGCGCCGGGTCGGATCTGCAGGGCATCAAGACGACCGCGAAGAAGGACGGCAATCACTACGTCCTCAACGGCTCGAAAACCTTCATCACCAATGGCCAGCATGCCAACCTGATCATCGTGGTGAGCAAGACCGATCCCACCAAGGGCGCCAAGGGCGTCTCGCTGATGGTGGTCGAGACCGACGAGGTCGAAGGCTTCCGCCGCGGCCGCAATCTCGACAAGGTGGGGCTCAAATCCAACGACACGTCGGAGCTGTTTTTCGACGACGTCCGGATCCCCACAGCCAACATGCTTGGCACCGAGGAAGGCCAGGGGTTTGCACAGCTGATGACCGAACTGCCGCAGGAGCGGCTGCTTATCGCCAACCAGGGTATCTCGATGATCGAGCGGGCGCTGGCGATCACCATCGACTACGTCAAGGACCGCAAGGCTTTTGGCAAGGCGATCATCGAGTTCCAGAACACCCAGTTCAAGCTGGCCGAACTGAAGTCGGAAGCCACGATGGCGCGGGTCTTCGTCAATCACTGCATTGGCGAGCACCTCAAGGGACAGCTCTCATCCACCACCGCCTCGATGGCCAAATACCTGGTCTCCGACCTCCAGTGCAAGGTCGTCGATGAATGCGTGCAGCTGCATGGCGGCTACGGCTTCATGAATGAGTATCCGGTGGCGCGGATGTTCCGCGATGCCCGCGTGCAGCGGATTTATGGTGGAACCAATGAGATCATGAAACTGTTGATTGCCCGGAGCCTGTGACAGATGACCGATTTTACGCTGGATTGCTTTCTGGAAAGCGGCAACGCCTACAAGGCGGCTTTGATGCTGGAACTGTGCGGCGCCGGCTGGGCGCCGCGGCGGGTGGCGTTCTTCACCGGCGAGACCCGGTCCGACGATTTCAAGGCCATGAACATCATGGGCGAAGTGCCGGTCATGACCCATCACAAGGTGGATGGCGATGTGGTGCTCACTCAATCGGGCGCCATTCTCGACTACCTGTCACGCGAGTTCGACCGCTTTGGTCCTGCCAATGAGGACGAACGCCGCGAAATCCTGCGCTGGATCCTGTGGGACAACCACAAGCTGACCAGCTACACGGCCACGGCGCGCTTCATGAGCCGGTTTCAGAAGAAGCCCGAAGACCCGATCACGCTGTTCTTCGCCGCCCGGGCGAAAAATGCTTGGAAGGTTCTTGAAACGCATATGGGAACCCGCGATTTCGTGGCCGCCGGCCATCCGACAATCGCCGACCTGTCGCTGTGTGGCTACCTGTTCTGGCCCGATCAGATCGGCATGGATCCGTCCGCCTACCCGAATATCACCGCCTGGCTCGACCGCGTCGCCGCCCTGCCCGGCTTCAAACGACCGGAAGACCTGATGCCAAGCGGGATCGACCCCACAACGGCAACCGCCTGACCCGAACACGATAACTCTGGAGATCACCCTCATGGCTGATGTATTTGTATATGACCACGTACGCACCCCGCGGGGACGCGGCAAGAAGGACGGCAGCCTGCATGAGGTGCCGTCGGTGCGGCTGGCTTCGCACATGCTGAAAGCGCTGCGTGATCGCAACGGGCTCGACACCAGGAAGGTCGATGACATCATCATGGGCTGCGTCGACGCCATCGGCGAGGCCGGCGGCGATGTCGCCCGCGCGGCGACCTTTGAAGCGGGCTACGCGACGGAAGCGCCCGGCATCCAGATCAACCGCTTCTGCGCCTCCGGGCTCGACGCGATCAACCTCGCAGCCGGCAAGATCGCCCAGGGCGCCGACGAGATCGTCATTGCCGGCGGCGTGGAATCGATGTCGCGCATCGGCATCGGCGCCCAGGGCGGCGCCTGGTTCATGGATCCTTCCGTCAACATCCCGGCCTATTTCATGCCGCAGGGCGTGTCGGCCGACCTGATCGCCACCAAATACGGCTTCTCGCGCGATGATGTCGACGCCTATGCGGCGGAAAGCCAGAAGCGCGCAGCGCATGCCTGGAAGAGCGGCTATTTCGACAAGTCGGTGGTTCCGGTCAAGGACATCAACGGGTTGACCATTCTCGACCGTGACGAGCACATGCGGCCGGGCACGGACATGCAGGCGCTCGCAAGCCTCAACGCCTCGTTCGGCATGATGGCCGAGATGGGCGGTTTTGGCGCCGTCGCCATCCAGGCGCATCCGGAGATCGAGGCGATCAACCATGTCCACCATGCCGGCAATTCCTCGGGGATCGTCGATGGCGCGGGCCTCGTGCTGCTCGGCTCGAAGAAGGGCGGCAAGACCATGGGGCTCGAGCCGCGGGCGCGGATCAAGGCCTTCGCAAATATCGGCTCCGACCCGGCGCTGATGCTGACCGGCCCGGTCGACGTGACCGAGAAACTGTTGAAGCGCGCCAAGATGAAGATCTCGGACATCGACCTGTTCGAACTGAACGAGGCGTTTGCCGCGGTCGTGCTGCGCTACCAGCAGGCCTTCGACATTCCGTCCGACAAGATCAACGTCAATGGCGGCGCGATTGCCATGGGGCATCCGCTCGGCGCCACCGGCGCGATGATCCTCGGCACCGTGCTCGACGAGCTCGAACGCCGCAACCTCAACACCGCCCTTGTCACGCTGTGCATCGGCGCGGGCATGGGCACCGCGACGATCATCGAACGCGTCTGAACTGGAGAATGATCATGAGCAGTGAAATCTACACAGTCGATATCGACAATGACGGCATCGCGCTGGTCACCTGGGACATGGCCAGACGGTCGATGAACGTCTTTACCCAGGCAGCGCTCGAGGAACTCGACGGGCTGGTCGACCGCTTCATCGCCGATGATGCAGTCAAGGGCGTGGTGTTCACGTCAGGCAAGGCGACGTTCTCGGGCGGCGCCGACCTCACCATGATGAAGACCATGCTTTCGGCCATGGCGGAAGAAAAGCGAACCAACCCGGACAATGCCCAGCAGCTGCTGTTTGACCAGGTCGGCAAGATGAGCTGGCTGTTCCGCAAGATCGAGACCTGCGGCAAGCCGTGGGTGTCGGCGATCAACGGCGTGTGCATGGGCGGCGCGTTCGAACTGTCACTGGCCTGTCACGGCCGCGTGGTGGCGGATTCGCCTTCGGTCAAGATGGCGCTGCCCGAGGTCAAGGTCGGCATCTTCCCCGGCGCCGGCGGCACCCAGCGCGTGCCGCGGCTGACCAATGCGCAAGACGCGCTGCAGATGATGACCACCGGCCAGTCGCTCACGCCTTCCCGCGCCAAGGCCATGGGCCTGGTGCACGAGGTGGTGGAGCCCAAGAAGCTGGTTGCCGCCGCCAAGGCAATGATCAAGGGCGGGCTTTCACCGGTGGCGCCCTGGGACGTCAAGGGCTTTAAGCTGCCCGGCGGCCAGATCTGGTCGGCGCAGGGCGCACAGCTCTGGCCCGCGGCCTCTGCCATCCTGCGCCGCGAGACCCAGGACAACTACCCCGCCGCCAAGGCGATCCTGCAAAGCGTGTTCGAGGGCCTGCAGGTGCCGTTCGACACAGGCCTACGGATCGAGCAGCGCTATTTCAGCCATATCCTGCAGACGCCGGAAGCGCAGTCGATGATCCGCTCGCTGTTCGTCTCGCTGCAGGAGATCAACAAGGGCGCGCGCCGTCCCGAAGGCATCAAGACCACCAAGTTCCGCAAGATCGGCGTCGTCGGCGCCGGCTTCATGGGCGCAGGCGTGGCCTATGTCACGGCCAAGGCCGGCATCCCGGTGGTGCTGATCGACCGCGACGCCGAAGCCGCCGCCAAGGGCAAGGCCTATTCCGAGGACCTGGTCAAGAAGGGCGTGCAGAAGGGCAAGACCACCAAGGAAGAGGGCGAGAAGCTGCTCTCGCTGATCAGCACTTCGGCCGATTACGCGGATCTCGCTGACGCCGACCTGGTGATCGAGGCCGTGTTCGAGGACCGCGACGTCAAGAAGGCGGTGACCGAAGCCGTCGAGGAGCAGATCCGGGCGACCGCAGTGTTTGCGTCCAACACCTCGACGCTGCCAATCACCGGGCTGGCCAAGAACTCCAAGCGTCCGAAGAACTTCATCGGCATCCACTTCTTCTCGCCGGTCGACAAGATGATGCTGGTCGAGATCATTCTGGGCCGCAAGACATCGGACAAGGCGCTTGCCATGGCGCTCGACTATGTCGCCGCCATCAAGAAGACCCCGATCGTGGTCAACGACACGCGCGGCTTCTTCGTCAACCGCTGTGTGCTGCGCTACATGAACGAGAGCTACAACATGCTGGCCGAGGGCGTGCCGCCGGCGATGATCGAGAATGCCGCGAAGATGGCCGGCATGCCGGTCGGACCGTTGGCGCTCAATGACGAGGTGGCGATCGACTTGTCGCTGAAGATCCTGCGCGCCACCGTGGCCGACCTGGGCGAGAACGCCGTCGATCCGCGGCATCTGGCGCTGGTCGAGCGCATGGTCGAAAAGGAAGGCCGGCTCGGGCGCAAGAACGGGAAGGGCTTTTACGACTATCCGGCCAAGCCCGCCAAGAAACACCTCTGGCCGGAGCTCAAGACGCTCTATCCGCAGCTCGATCCTGCCAAGGTCGATGTGCAGGAGCTCAAGAACCGCTATCTCGCAGTGATCGCGCTCGAAGCCGTCCGCACAGTCGAGGAAGGCATCGTCACCGACCCGCGCGAGGCCGATCTCGGCACCATCCTTGGCTTCGGCTTTGCGCCCTATACCGGCGGCGCGCTGAGCTACATCGACACCATGGGCGCAAAAGCCTTTGTCGACATGTGCAAGGTGCTGGCACGCAAATACGGCCGCCAGTTCCGCGCGCCCAAGCTGCTCGTCGAGATGGCCGAGAAGGGCGAGACCTTCTACGGCCGCTTCAATCCTTACAGCGAGGACAAGGCTGCGGCGTAGTCTCGCCCGGGATCACCGATCTTCAAACGGGCCTTCGGGCCCGTTTCCTGTTTCAGGTCCTTGTCGCCGTGAGCGTGTAGCACATGGGCAGTTGGGCGTGCTGGTTCTCGTAGATGTCGTAGTCGGTTTCGCGGTTGGAGTGCGGGTATTCCACCAGTTCCGAAATCTGCAACCCAGCCTTCACGCAGCCGGTGACGATGTCGCCCATGGTGTGGAAATACCAATAGGAAGGCGGCGCCTTGGCGATGGCCGATCCGTCATAGACGATCTCGTCATCGCTGATAAAGGGCTCGGTGCGGAAGTAGGAGTAAACCGGCAGGTACGGTGTGTCGGTGTGCGTGTCGAACATGTCGAGCACGGGGTGGGTTTCATAAACGACCAGCCGCCCGCCGGAGTCCAGCAACGAGGACACGACCGAAAGAAACCGCGTGAGATCAGGCATCCAGTTGAGCACCCCGATGGTGATCAGCGCCAGGTCAAAGCGGCCGGCGAGGTCCTCGGGCAGGTCATAGACATTGGCGCGGAGGAAGCGGGCATTGCCGCCATGCGGCGAGACCGCGCGCAGCTCCTCGGCCTGGGCCAGGAAGGCGTCGGACTGGTCGATCCCCATGGCGTGGGACGCGCCCAGCGCCAGCATCGAGAGCGTCTCGCGGCCATTGTTGCAGCCCAACTGCACGGCGCGCGCGCCCTTGACGCCGTTCTCCGTCAAGGCCCGGGTAATCACCGGGTCGAATGTGGAGAAGGCCGCGTCCTGAAAACCTGCAAGCTGGCGGCGCCACTCCTCGCTCTCGCGGTGGCGCTTGGCCGAGGCATTCCAGGCAATCCGGTTGGCTTCAATCGCGGTTTCGCTGTCGCGAGTCATCTGGAAAAATCTCCATCATCAGGCGCATCGGACACCAAGGATCTGCCCGCCCCGGTCCCGCAAATAGGCCGTAATCGGCCAAAACACCACCCGGCCGGATGATCTGGAGGCGCGCATGCGTCGAAAACCGCTTGCCCGGACGCACGGTCTTGTCCAATGTCGGCCAAATGCATGGCGCGTTCAAATGGAGTGATTTGCACGATAGGGTCGATGCACTGATGCAATAGGATGCAGCGGGACTTGCGCTCCCGGATGAGCGCGGCGCTGCGGGAGGATCGTCCAATGGCTGAAATCGACTATTATTTCTACTGCGCCTCGCCGTTTACCTATCTCGGGCACACCAAGATCTGCGAGGTGGCGGAGCGCCACAAGGCCACGCTCAACTACAAGCCGGTCAATCTGCCGGCGCTGTGGGAGAAATCCGGCGCGGTGCCGCCCGGCCAGCGTCCTCCGGTGCGCCAGCGGCAGCGTCTGGTCGAACTGCAGCGGCTGGCCGCCTGGCGCGGCCTGCCGATCAAGACCGAGCCAAAGCACTGGCCGGTCGACGCCTCGCTCGCCGACCGCGTCATCATCGCACTGGTCGAGGACGGGCATGACCCGCGCTACTTCATGGGCAAGGTGCTTGCCGGCGTCTGGGCCCATGACGACGACATCGCCGACGAGGCCGTGCTGGCATCCTACCTGTCGCAGGTCGGGCTCGACTCCATGCCGGCGCTCAAGGACGCCAAGACCGCCGAGGTCGCCGCCATCAGGGACAAGAACTCCCAGGACGCCATCGCCGCCGACGCCATCGGTGTGCCCAACTATGTGCTCAACGGCGAGGCCTTCTGGGGCCAGGACCGGATCGAACTGCTGGAGCAGGCGTTGGTGACGGGAAGGCAGCCGTTTCGGCCGCATTGATTGAGGCCATCCGGGAGACTGTGGGGCGTGAGGATATTTTTCCTATGTCTCTTTACGCACCCCCTGCCGATCATGTAAATTATAGCTTCCGGGTCCTGTCTTCGCGTGCCGGATCTTGTCCTCACAGCGGGAACCTCGACCATGCTCTCGCATGAACGCATCTGGTCAGCGCTCGACGCGCTGGCCGAACGCCACGGGCTCACGGCCTCGGGGCTGGCGCGCCGCGCCGGGCTGGATCCGACCGCGTTCAACAAGTCCAAGCGCTGCGGCGCGGACGGGCGCGACCGATGGCCCTCGACCGAATCTCTTGCCAAGGTGCTCGATGCCACCGGATCTTCGCTGGATGATTTCATGCGGCTCGTGCGCGGCGAGCAGGTGCAGGTCGAAAGCAATTTTCCCGATGGCGCCTTCCCGCCCCAGGCCGGATCGATCCCGCTTCTGGGATTTGCCCAGGCCGGGTCGGGCGGCTTTTTCGATGATGGCGGATTCCCCGCCGGCCAGGGCTGGGACATGGTGGATTTTCCCGTGCAGCCATCGCAGAGGCCCGGCGTTTACGCGCTGGAGGTCCAGGGCGACAGCATGATGCCGCTCTACCGCGACGGCGATATCCTTGTCGTCGAGCCCGGCGCGCAGATCCGCCGCGGCGACCGGGTGGTGGTGCGCTCGCGCGATGGCGAGGTGATGGCCAAGGTGCTCAACCGGCAAAGCGCCAAATCGATCGAGCTGGTCTCGCTCAATCCCGACCACCCCAACCGCAGCTTTGAGCTCAGCGAAGTCGACTGGATGGCGCGCATCATCTGGGCAAGCCAGTAAGGGGCCGACAAAGGCCGATGCTTCCCGGTACCGGTGCGGCGGAATTGCCAAATCCTGGTCGCGCGGCTTGTGAAGCCGGGCCCGAGTTCCTATTGTCGCGCCAAATCAACAGGAATCTCGCCTCATGTCTTCGCGTATCACCGCCCACGACGCCCTCATCTATCTCATGGTCACCATGTCCGCCGTGGACAAGGCGATGAACGACGCGGAACTGGCGCGGATCGGCCGGCTGGTTACCTTCCTGCCGGTGTTCGATGGATTTGACGAGGAGCGGCTGGTCGAGGTCACCCGCGCCGCGGCCGAGTTGCTGACAGGCCCGGAAGGGCTCGACATCGTGCTCGAAGTGGTGCGCGACGCCGTTCCGCACAAGTTCTACGACACCGCCTATGCGCTGGCCGTCGAGATCGCGTCGGCCGACTACAATATCCAGCAGGAGGAGATCAGGCTGCTGCAGATGTTGCGCGACCGGCTTGGCCTCGACAAGCTCACCTGTGCGGCAATCGAGCGCAGCGCCATCGCGCGGTTCAGAAGCGCCTGATTTTCAAGGATGACCGTCGTTATTCGGCGCCGATTGCTCCGCCTCACCAAATCGTGTGTCGCCTGTGGCTGCAGGGCATGGCATGACATATGCGAGATTTCGCATTGGAGACGGACGCATGACCCTTTTCGGCCTGTCCGAGCCGGTGATCCGGCTCCTGGCATTTTCGAGCATCTTTGCCGCGCTGACCATCATTGAGTTGTGGGCGCCGCGGCTTGAGCGCGATGAAATGCGCGGCGCGCTCAAGAGCCGCCGCTGGTTCACCAACATTGCCATGGTGGTGCTGTCCTCGGTGGTGCTGAGGATCATCTTTCCGCTTGCCGCCGTCGGCACCGCGATCTGGGCGCAGGAGACCGGGTATGGCCTGTTTCCTGTCCTCGGGATACCGCTCTGGCTGGCAGGCATCCTCGCCTTCCTCGTTCTCGATTTCGCCGTCTGGCTCGAGCATGTGGTCAGCCACAAATGGCCCTGGCTGTGGCGCATCCACCGCATGCATCATGCCGACACCGGGTTCGATCTGACCACGGCGCTCAGGTTCCATCCGCTGGAGATCGTGCTGTCGATGATCTGGAAGGCAGCTATCATCATCGCGCTCGGCGCGCCGCCGGTGGCGGTGCTGGTGTTCGAAATCGTGCTCAACGGCGCTTCGATGTTCAACCATGCCAATATCAGGCTTCCGCTGGCCGCGGACAAGATCCTGCGACTGCTGATCGTGACGCCGGACATGCACCGGATCCATCACTCCACCGACCGGCGCGAAACCGATTCGAATTACGGGTTCAACCTGGCGATCTGGGACCGGCTATTCTCGACCTACACCCGGGCACCCCGGCGCGGGCAGACCGGCATCGAGATCGGTCTTTCGGAATGGCGCGATGCCCGCACGGCCAATCTCGGCTGGGCGCTGGCCCTGCCCTTCGTGGCCAGGCCGGAATCTGGCAAGCCGGATCTGGGCAAGCCGACCGAGGCCGGTCAGTAAAGCCCGTTGGGGAACCAGCGCAGATAGAGCTCGGTGAAACGGCCGTTGCGGTTGAGCGCTGCAATGGCGTGGTCGAAGCCCGTCGCCAGGTCTTCATTGCGCGGATGCACGGCGATGGCCAATCCTTCTCCCAGATGCGCTTGCGAAAAATACGGTCCGTCGAAAAACCGGCAGCAGGCATCCGCCGACTGGCTCGAGAGCCAGAACGACAATTGCAAGCCATCGCCGAAGACAGCATCGACCGTTCCCGCTTTCAGCGCATCGAACATCCATTCCGGCCGCGAGAAGATGACCGGCCTGACGTCGGGAAACCAATCCCGCAGCATGGCTTCATGGGCGGTGCCGTCCATCACCCCGACGCGGCGGTCCTGCAGGCTTGCCGCGCCCGAGCCGCTGATCTCGGCATCCCTGCGGTGGGCGAAGCGCGCCGGCAGGGAAAGGTAGGGGCGGGTAAAGCGGTGGCCGGCCCGGTTGTCGGGAGTGATCGCCAGCCCGGAAATCAGCGCCTCGGCCTGGCCTGCCGACAGCGCGCCCTCCAGTTCGTCCCACGGCAGCGCCTGGATCTGGCATTTTGCCAGGACATCCAGCTCGGCGCAGATCGCCCGCGCCAGATCGACATGAAAACCGGCAAGACGGCCGGTCTGGTCGAGAAAATTGAACGGCGGGAAATCTACGGTCGTGACGAAGCGAATGCGGCTGACGGTCTGCAGATCCGGTACCGGGATGCGCTCGCGCGGATCCATATAGTTGGGAACGAGGATGTCGTTGGCGCGCGCCAGCGGCGCCGTCGCGCCGAAAAAAACAGCCAAAGCGCAGGCAAAGCGAAAAATACCCTTAAATGCGAGGGGTGCATTCATGCGCGTTTTCACTACCATAGATTTAGCTTCCCGGTGTTTCCGCTGTGTGTTTATCAGAATCATGGCCCCAGGCAAAACCATCGATCACCGGGTCTCCCGAACCCCGCCGCCAAACCTGCGACTTGTCCGGGGAGACCGCCGCGACACCGAGCGGTTGCCCGCGGCAAAGTCTCGAAACCTCAACCCGCAGGCTGGCAACGAGGCGCGGTTTTTTCTCAGCTGCGGCATCGGCAAGCCGCATGTCGAGGCCGCGGCAAGGGCCGCGCGCGCCCATGCAACGACCATCGAGAAGGAACTCCTGGCCCAGGGCCTGATCGAGCCCGGGCTCTATTATCGATGGCTGGCGGACGAGCTCGGGCTGGCCCATATCGACCACATCGACCCCGACGAAGTGGTCCGGCCGCCAATGCTGGACGTGCTGCTGCGCCACGACGGACCGCTGCGGCTGTCGCGCAAGGGCGGGCAGGTCACGGTGATTGTTCCCGAAGCCCGGACACTCGAACGGCAGAAGGCGCTGATCAGTGCACGGCCCGGATTGCGGGCGAGCCTTGCCGTCGCCTCGCCGGCCACGATCCGCGAAGCGGTTTGGCAGGCGGGCGCGGCCGACAGGGTGCGGCGCACGACATTCGAGCTCGATCAGGATCAGCGCGATACCAGCGCACGCCGGGTGATGACTTCCACCCAGGGCTTCGTGCTGGGGCTGATGCTGGGCCTGGCGATGGCCGGCGTCCTGTTCTGGCCGTTCATGGCCTTCACCGTGTTGCATGTGGTGCTGACGCTGTTCTTCACGGGCGGCATCCTGCTGCGACTTGCCGCCCTTGCAGCCTCCATCCTCCTGCCCGCCCGGACGCGGCCTCCGGCCCGGGGCGACGGCGCCCCGCTTCCCGTCTACACGGTGCTGGTCGCGCTGCACGATGAAGCCGCGATGGCGCCGGCGCTGGTGTCGCGGATCTCAGCGCTGGACTGGCCCAAGAGCCTTCTCGACGTCAAATATATCTGCGAGGCCGATGATGCGGCCACGATTGCAGCCCTGCTGGCACAGAACCTCGGACCCGAGTGCGAGATTGTGCGAACGCCGACCTTCGGACCGCGCACCAAGCCCAAGGCGCTGCAATACGCGCTGCAGGGCGCGCGCGGCGCGCTGGTCGCGGTCTATGACGCCGAGGACAAGCCGGCGCCAGGGCAGTTGCGCGAGGCCTGGTCGGCATTTCGCAAGGGGGATGCCCGCCTTGGCTGCCTGCAGGCGCCGCTGGCGATCGCAAATTTTCGCGCAAGCTGGCTCTCGGGCCTGTTCGCGCTCGAGTACAGCGGATTGTTCCGGGTCCTGATCCCGTTTCTCGCCCGCACCGGCATGCCGATTCCGCTGGGCGGCACATCCAATCATTTCAGGCGATCGGCGCTCGAAAAGGTCGGCGGATGGGATCCGCACAATGTGACGGAGGACGCTGATTTGGGCATGCGGCTCTATGCGCAGGGGTACCGCACCGGCACGCTCAGGGCCGCAACCGTGGAGACCGCGCCGGTGGCGCGCGAGGTCTGGATCCGGCAGCGAACGAGGTGGCTCAAGGGATGGGCGCAGACCTGGCTGGTGGCGATGCGCCGGCCCGTGCGCAGCCTTGGCGCGCTGGGTCCCGCGGGATTTGTCGTGTTCCAGCTGATGATCGCAGGCATGCTGGTATCGGCGCTCGCCCATCCGCTGATGTTCGTCTTCATCGGCCTGACGCTCGCCTGGCTTGCCAGTGGCGCGACGCCCGCGCTTCCGGCGTTTCAGACGGTCCTGATGTGGTTCGATTTCGCCAACATCACCGGCAGCTACCTGACCTTCCTCGCCATGGGCTGGCGCGGCTTTACCAGGCACGAACGCACCCGGCTCACCAAGCGATGGCTCTGGCTGACCCCCGTCTACTGGCTGCTGATGTCATTTTCCGGCTGGCGGGCGTTGCGGCAACTGGCAACCGACACCCACCTGTGGGAAAAGACTCCGCATCAGCCGGACGCCTGAAAAGGGAACCGGATGGCGAAGGCCCATCCGGGCCGGACACTTGGGAGATGGAGCGGGTGAAGGGAATCGAACCCTCGTCGTAAGCTTGGGAAGCTTCTGCTCTGCCATTGAGCTACACCCGCGTGGCTGTGATCCTTGGCCCGCACGGGGCAAACTGTCAAGCATCAACTCCGGACGCTGACGGCTTGACGGAGCGTGGATCCGGCCTCATATGACGCTCGCGTTTCACACCAACCTGATTGCTTTCCATGGACCGTCTCAAAGCCCTGCTTCTGTCCCGGCGGTTTGAAACCGCCATCACGATCCTCATCGTCATCAATGCCATAACACTCGGCCTGGAAACGGTGCCGGAGGTGATGAGCAGGTTCGGTCCTATGCTTGTCGTGCTGGACCGGGTGATCCTGACGATCTTTGTTGTCGAGGTCGCGGCCCGGCTTGCCGTCTGGCGGCTGGATTTCTTCCGCGATCCCTGGCGGGTCTTCGATCTTCTGGTTGTCGGCGTGGCGCTGATCCCGGCAACGGGCAGTCTTTCCGTGCTCCGGGCGCTGCGCGTGCTCAGGGTTCTCCGGATGATCAGCATGGTGCCGTCGCTCAAGCGCGTGGTCGGCGGCCTTGTCGGGGCGCTGCCCGGCATGGGGTCGATCATGCTGCTTCTGACGCTGGTCTTCTATGTGTTCTCGGTGATGGCGACCAAACTCTATGCGGAGACCTTTCCGGACTGGTTCGGCTCGATCCCGGCTTCGGCCTACTCGCTGTTCCAGATCATGACGCTCGAAAGCTGGTCGATGGGCATCGTCCGGCCGGTGATGGAAGTGCATCCGATGGCCTGGGCGTTCTTCCTGCCCTTCATCCTGTGCACGACATTCACGGTGCTCAACCTGTTCATCGGTATCATCGTCTCGGCCATGCAGGCCGAGCACGATGCGGAAGCCTCCGCCGACCGTGAGGCCCTTGCTACCGAACAGGGCCAGATGCTCAAGGAATTGAAGGCGATCCGCAAGGAACTGGCAGAAATGCGCGCCGCTCAGTCGGGCAGAAGCCCGAGTGCCTGAACCAGGCGCGTGCGCGAGCCGCTTCAGGTACGAAAGTGCTTGGACAGCTTGAGGCCCTGGGCCTGGTAGTTGGAGCCAAGGCCGGAGCCATACAGCGCCGCCGGACGCTCGAGCATGCGCTCATAGACCAGCCGGCCGACGATCTGGCCGTGCTCGAGGATGAACGGAACCTCGTGGCTGCGGACCTCGAGCACCGCGCGGCTGCCCGCCCCTCCGGCCTCGGTGTGTCCGAAGCCGGGATCGAAGAAGCCGGCATAGTGCACCCTGAACTCGCCCACCAGCGGATCGAAGGGCGTCATCTCCGCAGCATAGAGCGGCGGCACATGCACCGATTCGCGGCTGACCAGGATGTAGAATTCATCCGGGTCGAGGATCAGGTCCGCCGAGCCGCGATTGTGCAGCGGCTCCCAGAAATCGAAAGCGTCGTGAACGCCGCGCTTGTCAACATCGATGACGGCGGTGTGATGTTTGCCGCGATAGCCCACAAGGCCGTCGGTCCCCTGCCCCATCAGGTCGATTGACAGGGCGATGCCACCGCCCGAGACATTCGGCGTGTCGGAAGCCACCAGGGTCTCCTCCCGGTGAAGCCGGGAAAGTTCGTCCTCGCCCAGCACCGCGTGGCCCTGGCGGAACCGGATCTGCGACAGTCTTGAGCCGGTTCTGGCCACGATCGGGAATGTCCGCGGGCTCACCTCGAGCCACAGCGGCCCGTGGTAGCCCGGCGCGATCTTGTCGAATTCCTGGCCGTAGTCGGTCATCACGCGGGTGAAGATATCGAGCCTTCCGGTCGAGCTCTTCGGATTGGCGGAGGCGGAAATCCCGTCGGGCAGCGCAAGGCTTTCGAGCAGCGGCACGATATAGACGCAGCCGGTCTCCAGCACCGCACCGGCGGAGAGGTCGATCTCGTGCATGCTGAGCCGCGTGAGCTTGTCCTCGACGCGGGCCGACGGCCCGGGAAGGAAACTGGCGCGCACCCGGTAGGCGCGCGCGCCGAGCCTGAGGTCGAGGCTGGCGGGCTGAATCTGGTCGGAATCGAGCGCTCTGCCGGAAACAAGCTTCCCGCCATCAAAAAGCGCCTGGATTGCGCGGTCCGAAAGAATGCCGGCGCCCACTGTCTGCCCGCTCCGTTTCACATGACGCCTTGATGGCAAGGTGTGGCGATTGACGCAAGCACAGCGAGGCACTATAGGCACTTTATCCCGTGGTGATTTGGCCGACCGGCTTGCAGCCACGTTAAACAAGTCGCTAAAAAGGTCGGGTTGCGAAACCGGCTGGCGACTTTGCGAGCCGGTTTTTTTGTGTGGACAAGAACATGACAAGCAACCGACCACTCCGCCCCGCCACCCAGCTCGTGCATGGCGGCACCACCCGCTCGAATTTTGGCGAGACATCCGAAGCGATCTACCTGACCCAGGGCTTTGTCTATGCGAGCTCGGAAGCAGCCGAAGCGCGTTTCAAGGGCGAGGACCCGGGCTTCATCTATTCCCGCTACGCAAATCCGACCAACGACATGTTCGAAAAGCGCATGTGCCTGATGGAGGGCGCCGAAGACGCCCGCGCCACCGCCTCGGGCATGGCCGCCATTTCCGCGGCGCTGCTGTGCCAGCTCAAGGCCGGTGACCATGTGGTGGCGGCCCGCGCGCTGTTCGGCTCCTGCCGCTGGGTGGTGGAGAAGCTGCTGCCGCAATACGGCATCGAGTCGACGCTGGTGGACGGCCGCGATCTTGACAATTTCGAGACAGCCATCCGCCCCAACACCAGGGTGTTCTTTCTCGAAAGCCCCACCAATCCGACGCTCGAGGTGGTCGACATTGCCGGCGTGGCCAGGCTCGCCAACCAGATCGGGGCCAAGCTCGTGGTCGACAACGTGTTTGCCACGCCCTTGCTGCAGAAGCCGCTGGAACTCGGCGCGCATGTGGTGGCCTATTCGGCGACCAAGCATATCGATGGCCAGGGCCGTTGCCTGGGCGGCGTGATCCTGTCGGACAAGGACTGGATCGACGAGCATCTGCATGACTATTTCCGTCACACCGGCCCGTCGCTGTCCCCATTCAACGCCTGGACCCTGCTCAAGGGGCTTGAAACTTTGCCATTGAGGGTTCGCCAGCAGAGCGAGAATGCGGCGCGCGTCGCCGATTTCCTGGCCGATCACCCGGCGGTTTCCCGGGTGATCTATCCCGGCCGCGCCGACCATCCGCAGGCCGAGATCTGCGCCCGCCAGATGAAGGGCGGCTCGACCCTGGTGGCCTTCGAGCTCAAGGCCGGCAAGGGAGCTGCGTTTGCCATGCAGAACGCGCTCGAGGTCGTCAAGATCTCGAACAATCTCGGCGATTCCAAGAGCCTGATCACCCATCCCGCGACGACCACGCACAAGAACCTGTCGGACGAGGCACGGGATGAGCTCGGCATCAGCCCGGGCATGGTCCGGTTCTCGGCCGGCATCGAGGATGCCGACGACCTGGTCGAGGATTTCGAGCGGGCGCTTTCAGGCCTCTGAACTGTCGTCCGGAAATTCCGCCCGCGCCTGCATGATCCGCGAAAACGCCGTGTAGAGGCAGATCACGGTGAACACCCAGGCGACCGGCGAAAACCATTGGGGCCACAGGCAGAAGATCGCAAACACGATGAAGGTCTCGCCGGCCTCTGCGAGACCGGTGGTGAAATAGATCGATTTCACCCCGCGCTGCGTGGTGGTCAGCCGGTGCTTTTCGGCCAGGATGGCGTAGGCAAGAAAGCTTGCGCCATTGATGTAGAACGAGAAGATCAACGCCGCGCCGGCAAGCCCGTTGGCTGCGGGATCGTGGATGACGAAGGCCAGCGGGATGGCGCCGTAGAATACGAAATCCAGCGTGATGTCGAGATAACCGCCAAAATCGGTCTTCTTCGTCGCCCGCGCCACCGAGCCATCTAGACCGTCGCAGACCCGGCTGACCAGGATTGCGAGCAACGCTGCGATCATGTATCCGGTGGCGATCAGCCCGCCCGCGACCAGACCGAGGCAACAGGCGAAGACCGTCACATGATCGGCCTTCACCCCGCGGTTGGCCAACCATTGCCCGGCCCTGTCCAGGCCCGGCTGGATCATCTTTCGCGCGGTTCCGTCGATCATGCCCGGATCTCCCTGTTCGAGCCTCCGTGATAGCGCCGCATTCATTGCCAGTCACGTCCCGTGCCACTCCCAATCATCACAATCAGGTCAACGCGAACTGCGGGAGCGTCCCGTTTGAAGGCGTCGAAATGCTTGACGCAAGCACGGCGCTGTACGATGAGTGTCGCAAGGAGTGGCAGATGTACCGCGCGCTGACCCGTGACATAGAAGTGACCGTGGAGCCCTATTATCTCGAGGACCAGTCGGACCCCGAGGATGGGCGCTATGTGTGGGGGTACCGTATCGTGATCGCCAATCACTCCGACGAGATTGTCCAGCTTCGAAGCCGGCATTGGAAGATCACCGACGAGAACGGCCTAGTTGACGAGGTGCGCGGGCCCGGCGTTGTCGGCGAACAGCCGGTGCTGGGGCCGGGCGACACCTACGAATATTCCTCCGGTTGCCCGCTCGACACGCCTTCGGGCGTGATGGTCGGCTCCTACCAGATGCAATCCGCGGCCGGCGAGTTCTTCGATGTCGAGATCCCCGCGTTCTCGCTGGACCTGCCGGGCATGGCAAGAACGCTGAATTGACCGGTCTCGCGGAGTTCCGGCCCGTCATGCTGGTGACCGGGGTTCTGGTCGCCACGCTCGGCGCCGCCATGCTGTTGCCGGCGCTTGTCGACCTGGCGGCGGACAATGACGACTGGATGATCTTTGCCAGCTCGGCCATGGTGACCATGCTGTTCGGCCTGGGCCTGTTCATCGCCAATCGCGGAGCCCCCAAGGGGCTCTCCACCCGGCAGGCGATGCTGATGACGGTGATCTCCTGGGTGGCGCTCGTGGCCTTCGGCGCCTTGCCGCTTCACTGGTCAGGCATCGTGCCAAGCTATACGGACGCATTTTTCGAATCGATGTCCGGCCTAACCACCACCGGCGCGACGGTGATCACCGGTCTCGACACCGCGCCGCCGGGGCTGTTGTTCTGGCGCGGCCTGCTGCAATGGCTTGGCGGTCTCGGGATCATCGTGATGGCGATTGCCGTGCTGCCTATGCTGCAGATCGGCGGGATGCAGCTGTTCAAGGCGGAAGCCTTTGACACCGCCGAAAAAATCCTGCCGCGCGCCACCCAGATCTCAACGTCGATCACGCTTGTGTTCATTGCCATGACAGGCATCTGCGCCATCGCCTACATGGCCGCCGGCATGGCGGCGGACGATGCGGTGATCCACGCCATGACCACGGTGGCGACGGGCGGGTTTTCCACCAAGGACGCCTCGCTGGGCCATTTCAACAGCGCCTCGGTCGAGTGGATCGCGATTGTCTTCATGTTTCTCGGATCCATCCCGTTCCTCATCTATGTGCAGATGCTGCAGGGACGTTTCCGGACGATCCTGGTGGACGACCAGGTCAAGGCATTCGCAAGCTTCATTGCCGTCACCGTTGTCATCGGCTGGATGATGGCGCATTTCAGCGAAAATCATGTCGGGCTCGAAGGGCTGCGGCACGCCGCCTTCAACGTGATCTCGATCACCACCGGCACCGGCTACGCCTCCACCGACTACGGATTGTGGGGACCGCATGCGGTGACATTCTTCTTCATCATCATGTTTGTCGGCGGCTGCGCCGGCTCCACCTCCTGCGGCATCAAGATCTTCCGGTTCCAGGTTCTGGTCGAGGCGGTCCGGCAGCATATCTCGCAGGTGATGTATCCGAACGGCGTGTTTCGCGCCCACTTCAACGGAAAGCCGATCGAGGACCGCATCATCGCCTCGGTGATGAGCTTCTTCTTCCTGTTCACCGCCTCGTTCGTCATTCTCTCGATCCTGCTCAAGATGAGCGGCCTCGACACCCTCACGGCGCTTTCAGGTGCGGGAACGGCGCTCTCCAATGTCGGGCCGGGACTGGGCGAAATCATCGGCCCGGCGGGCAATTTCCAGTCACTGACCGATACCCAGAAATGGCTGCTGGCCGGCGGCATGCTGCTCGGGCGGCTGGAGCTGTTCACCGTGCTGGTGCTGTTTCTGCCGCGCTTCTGGCGGTCCTGACGGCCGGCTCAGGACTGCCGGACAGCCTGTCGCCTGCCGTAGAGCGATGACAGGGCGCGAGCGAAGTCATCGCCGATGCCGACCAGCGCCGGCACCAGGAACAGCACCAGAAGCGTGGTCATGGCCAGGCCAAAGACGATGGTGATCGCCATCGGCAGCAGGAACTGCGCCTGCAGGCTGGTCTCATAGAGCAGCGGCAGCAGCCCGCCGATGGTGGTGAGCGACGTCAGCAGCACCGCTCGAAACCGATCACGGCTGGCGCCGACCGCCGCCTCGGCCAGGCTGTCGCCGGCCGCCCGACGCTCCTCGAGCCGGGCCACCAGGATGATGGAATCATTGACCAGGATTCCGGCGAGCCCCAGCAGCCCGATGAAGGACAGGATCGTCAGCTGATAGCCCAGCACCCAATGGCCAAAGATTGCACCGACCACGCCGAACGGAATGATCAGCAGCACCGCGATCGGCCGCCAGTAGCTGGCAAATACCCAGGCCAGGATGATGTAGATGACGCTGAGCGCGACGGCCACGCCAAGCCTGAGATCGGCAAAGGCGTTCTCCTGCTCCTCGGAGCGTCCGCCGAAGGTGTAGCTGACGCCATGGCGGGCCGCGATCAGATCAAGCCCGCCGCCCGCATTTAGGGTCTCGACCACCCCGCCGGTGGTCGTCACCGCGGTGTCGATGTCGCCGGTCACCGAAATGGTGCTCTTTCCGTCGCGGCGCTGGATGGCGGAAAAACCTTGCCGCTCGGTCATGTCGACCACCTCCGACAAGGGAACGAAGGTGCCGCCAGGGCTTCTGAGTTCAAAGTCCCGCAGCGCCTGGGCGCCGGGCGACGCCGGTTGCTGGACCAGGCGCACGGTCACCTCGTCATTGCCGCGCGGGAACCGGAAGGGCACGGCGCCGTCAAAGGCGTTGCGGATCTGCCGCCCTACCTCGGCGATGGAGAAGCCGAGCGCTGCGCCATGCGGGGTCAGTTCCATCACAAGCTCCGGCTTGCCCCAGGGTAGATTGTCATCCAGCCCGCTGATTCCGTTGATGCCGGACAACAGCGCCACCACGTCGGCGGCCGCGGATTTGAGCGCTGAAACCCGTTCTCCCTGCAGCCGCACCTCGATGTCCCGGCCCGGAGGGCCGCCGCGGAACTGGGAAATGGTGAAGCGAGTGACGCCGGCAATATCCGGCGCCGCCGCACTCCATGCGTTGACCATGTCCGGCGTGCGCACGTCGCGCTCTTCCGATGTGGTCAGCTGCACCCCGATCCGGGCGGTGGCGCTGCCGCTGCGGCCGGAAGTCCCGAAGGTGGTGAAGACCGCCCGGATCGATGACGGTCCGTCACCCGACAGCGCGCGATCCGCGTCGCGCAATGCCTGCTCGTGGGCTGCAATGGCTTGGAGCGCCGTCTCTTCGGGCAGGCCTGCATTGAAAATCAGCGTTCCGGTGATGTTCTCGGCTTCCGGCGACGGGAAGAAGACAAATTCCACCCGGCCCGACCGCGACAGGCCAATGGCAAGAACCATTACCAAGGCAATGGCAATGGAAAGCGTCACATAACGCCAGTCCCAGGCGAGCTGCACCAGCCGCTGGAATGGGCCGTCCCGGAACATGTCAAAGCCAGTGTCGAAGGCGCGGCGGAAGCGGCTGTCGCCGGGACCGATCGGCGACCCGACAGCCAGGCTGTTGCGCCGGCGCAGCCCCAGCAAGGCCCACTCCACCAGGGTTGCCAACGCGAGCGAGACCGCCACCACGATTGCCATGCGCACAGACGCCGGCAGTCCTGCGAAGTCGCCAGCCAGGGCGCGCATGCCGCTTTCCCCCAGGGCAAGATCGACGGCAAGCCGCCCGGCGAGGCCCGAGAGAAACACCATCAGCACGAGTGCTACAAAGAACTGGCGCCACCATGACCAGCCCGGCGGTTTGCGCTGTCCGAGCGAGATCGCCAGATGGCCCGGCAAAACCAGAAAGCATTCGAGCAGGCTGGCGATGAGAACGGCGATCACCACCATCGGCAATACCGCCATCATCTGGCCGACGGTGTCGCCAATCAGCAGAATCGGCGCGAAGGCGGCGAGCGTCGTCGCCATCGCCGCGATGACCGGCGTGAACATCATGTTGACGCCATTCTCCGCCGCCGTCTTGGGATCGTCGCCCATCTCCAGCCGGGTGGCGGTGTGCTCCCCCACGACGATCGCGTCATCGACGATGATGCCGAGCATCATGATCAGCGCGAACAGCGACATCATGTTGATGGTTTGCCCGGAGACATACATGATGCCGATGGTAGCCAGCATGGCGACCGGAATGCCCGCCGCAACCCAGAAGGCAATACGGGCGTTGAGAAACAGAAACAGGATCAGGACAACGACCAGAAGGCCGCCCAGCCCGTTCTTGACCAGCAGCCAGATCCGCGCGGCGAGCGCATCGGAGGCCACTTCATAGGTTGCGATCTCTACGCCGGGCGGCAGCTGCGGCCGGATCTCATCGATATAGGCCGACAGAATCGAGGCGGTCTGCAGCGTGTCGGCCGTCGGCGCGCGCCTGACATCAAGCTCGATCGCAGGCGTTCCACTGGCAAGCCCGCGCGTGGCGTCAGCATCGAAACCATCCTCTATGCGCGCGATATCGCCGAGCAGCACCTTTTCGCCGCTGGCAAAGGACTTGACCTCGACATCAGCGAGTTCGCGCGCGCCTTGCGCATCGGCCAACGTCCGCAACTGGCGTTCCACAGCGCCCTCCACGGTGCCGGACGGCAGATCGCGGCTGTTGGCGGCAATGGCGTTTGAAACGTCGGCAATGGTCATGTCGAGGCGTCGGAGCTCGATCTCTGGAACCTCGATGCGGATTTCCGCGTCGCGCAGGCCGGTGAAATTGATCTTGTCGATGCCCCGGTCGATAAGGTCATCGCGGATGCGCTTGGCCCAGCCGCGCTTGACCGCCTCATCGGCGCTGCCGAACACCGCGAGCTTGGCGACGCTGTCAAAGAACACCGATCTGGAAATCGTCGGCTCTTCGGCGTCCTCGGGCAGGTTGGTGACCGTCTTGACCGCGGTTTCGACATCGGTCATCGCCTGGGTCATGTCGGTGCCGTCGTCGAATTCGAGCCGCACCGTGGCCGAGCCTTCGGAGGCGGTCGAACTCATCTGGTCGACACCCGAAACATAGCGCACGCCCGGCTCGATCAGCGCCAGAATGTTGGTTTCGACGTCCTCCGCGCTGGCGCCGGACCAGGCCACGCCGATGCTGATGGTCGGCCGGTCGATGGTTGGGAAGAACTGGGTGTTGATCTTAGCGATCGCAAACGCGCCGAACAGGATCATCAGCACCATCAAGAGATTGGCGGCATTTGGGTGCCTGATGAAGGTGGCGACCAGTCCGCCGCCTGAAAGCCCGCCCGGCCCCAGACCCGCTCCGCGAAAGCCGCCATTGCTCATTGGCCGGTGTCCGTCTCTGCGGCAGGCGTTTCAGGCGCGAGATCCGGTGCGGCTGCGCCATCCGACGGTTCGCGCACCCTGACGCCTTCGGAGGCCTCGGTCAGCCGGGTCGCGAGCACTGGGTCGCCGTTCTCGAGATCGCCCGCGACAATGGCGTCCTCGCCATCCCAGGCGATGAGCCGGACATCACGGCGCTGGAGTTCGCCGTCCACGACGATGAAGACATGATCGGAGGAGCGCAACGCGGTCTCGGGCAGCCGGAACGTGTCCGTCCAGATCCTGTCGGGCACGTTCAGCGCGACAAAGGCGCCGGGCCGCAATTGCACAGGATTGTCCGCCGGGCCAATGCGCGCGAACACCTCGACCCCGCCGCGCTCGGCCGTGACGCGCGCGCCGATCCGGTCGATGATCGCCGGCCAGACATAGTCCCGGCCGCCGACGCGCCAGCTCAGTTCGACCTGGCGTCCGACAAGCGGGTCGGTGTCCGTCGCCATGCGGCCATATTGCGCGTTGGTCAGGGTGAACTGGACCTCGAGCGCCGTGTCGTCATAGATCGAGGCCACCACCTCATTGGCGCTCACCGAGCGGCCGGTCTCGACCGTCTCCTCGGAAATGACGCCGTCAAAGGGTGCAATCAGCGCGGTGTCCGCAAGCCTGCGTTCGGCCTCCCGGATTTTCCATTCGAGCCGTTCGGCATTGGCTTCCTGCTGGGTGCGCTGCGCCTCGGCGATCAGGATCGCATTGCGCGACTGGCTCACCGCCTGCTGACGCTGGGACAGGACCAGGCGCCTTGCATCGACTTCCTTGCCGGTCAATGTGCCGGACTGGGACAGTTGCAGCGCGCGATCAAGATCGGAATTGGCGAACTCCAGCTGCGCCGTGGCTGCCTCCAGCTGCTCGCGCTCTGAGGCAAGCCTTGCATCGATCTCGGAAATCGCGCCCTGGACGGCGGAGAGATTGGCGCGGGCTTCAACCAGCGCGCCCTCATAGGCAAAGGGATCGATCCGCAACAGCACCGTGCCCTCGCTCACGCGTCGACCGGCGACCAGATCCGGATGGATCTCGACCACATCGCCGCTCACCACCGTGCGCAGGTCCACGTTGCGGCCGGTCCCGACCTGGCCATAGAGCCTGATCTCGGGCCGGTTGTCGGCGCGCGCGGCAATCGCGGTCTCGACCGTGTAGACCGTGGGCGTGAAGCTGCGGGGCGTCCGCTCCACCTTGGATGCAGCCAGTCGCTCCATGGCGACCCAGGCGCCGGCCAGCACCAGCGCCATCAGCGCGAATTGCGCAATCGGCCGCAGAAACCCGCGCCGCGCAGGCGCAGGCGCAGACGCAGGCATGCCGCCTTTCGCTGCCTCGTCGAATTCCGCACGTGTGTCGGCCCTGTCAAGCATTGCATTGCTCCACTACAGCGCCCCGCGTCTCGACAAACGCACAATTTTCGCTGCAGAACTTCAAACTGCTGCAGGATCATTGCCCCAAACCGATTCCGATCTCGGACATTCTGCAGTCAGCTTCAACAGGTAACGCAATGGCGCCGCATGGCAAATTAAAGTTTGGTCATGTTGCGCCAATGCCCGTCAGCCGCAACATGACGACGGCTGACCAGTGATCGCACCACCACAGCGCGGCGCATCCAGATGGATACGCAAAGGTCGCTGTAACCTCTTGAATGAATGCCTGTCGCGCTAGGCGCCGAACTCGGAGGGATCGAACCGGTAGGCTGTCGAGCAGAACTCGCATTGCACCGTGATCGCGCCGTCTTCGACACTGTCGCGAAGTTCCTCGGCCGAAAACCCGCTCAGCACATCGCCCAGCCGTTCGCGCGAACAGCTGCACCGGTCGAGCACCTCAACCGGCGGATAAATCCTGGCGCCGCGCTGGTGAAACAGCCGGTAGAGCAGGCGTTCCGCGCCCACTTCCGGATCGGTCAGTTCACCCGGATCGACGGTGCTGACAAGGGCCTTTGCCTCGGCCCAGCTGTCGTCATCATCATGGAAGATGTCGTCGATGCCTTCGGGCGCATCGCCGCCCGGAAGATCGGGCTGGCGCATGCGCTCGGGCGCCTGGGGAAGGAACTGCACCACGATTCCGCCCGCACGCCAGCCGTGCCGCGGCTTGCCGTCGCTGTCGCGGTCGATCAGCTCGGCCACCGCCAGCCGGACAATGGTCGGGATCTGCTCGGACTGCCGGAAATAGGTCTCGGCCATTGCTTCCAGCGTCTCGCCGTTCATTTCGACGATCCCCTGGTAGCGCTGCATGTATTCGCCCTGGTCGATGGTGAAGGCCAGGATGCCGCGACCGAGCAGTTCGGCGGGGCTGGTCATCCCGGCCGCCTGGGCGCCGGCAAGGCGGTCCTCGTCGAAGCGGGCATAGGCGCGCAAGTTCCCCGGCGTGGAGAAATCCGCGACAAGCATGTCCACCGGGCCATCGCCCTTGGTCTGGACAATCAGCTTGCCGTCGAACTTGAGCGAGGTGCCCAACAGGACGGTCAAGGCGATGGCTTCGGCCAGAAGTCGCGCCACCGGCTCGGGGTAGTCATGGCGGCTCAGAATGGTGTCGATCATCGGACCGAGCTGCACGGCACGGCCACGCACATCGAGGCCATCGACCTCGAACGGCAAAACTCTGTCGTCACCGGCGAAACCCGGTTCGCCGTGGGGTTGGATATCGGTTTCCATCATCATTCCCGATTGTTCATGGTGGTGGGTCCCGCCTTCGTCAGGCGCGATCTTGTCCACATCTCAAAGGCCGCATATAGGCGCTGACCAGGACTTGTACCAGAGGGGCTACAAAACGCCCATGCACCAGCGCATCACCGCCTTCTGGGCATGCAGCCGGTTTTCAGCCTCGTCAAACACAACCGATTGCGGTCCGTCCATCACGGCGTCGGTGACCTCTTCGCCACGATGGGCGGGAAGGCAATGCATGAACAGGGCGTCGGGATTGGCTTTCGCCATCAGCGTCTCGTTGACCTGGTAGGGCAGAAAGACATTGTGGCCGCGCGCCCGGTGTTCCTGGTTCATCGACACCCAGGTGTCGGTGATCACGCAATCGGCGCCCTTGATGGCGCGATCCGGATCGGCGCTCAAATCGATTTCAGCCCCCTGCTTGCGGGCCCAGTCGACAAATTTCGCGTCAGGTTCGGATCCAGCCGGCGTCGCGATCTGCATGCGATAACCGAATTGCGCCGCGCCTTCGATCAGCGAATGAAGCACATTGTTGCCGTCGCCGGTCCAGGCCAGTGTCTTGCCTTTGACCGGACCACGATGTTCCTCGAAGGTCAGGATGTCGGCCATGATCTGGCAGGGATGGGTGTCGTCGGTGAGCGCGTTGATGACCGGCACGGTGGCGTGTTCGGCCAGTTCGAGCATGCGGTCATGGTCGAGCGTGCGGATCATGATCATGTCGACATAGCGCGACAGAACCCGGGCGGTGTCGGCAATGGTCTCGGCGCGCCCGAGCTGCATTTCGGTTCCCGACAGGAACAGGGTTTCACCACCCAGTTGCCGCATGCCGACGTCAAACGACACGCGCGTGCGGGTCGATGGCTTCTCGAAGATCATCGCCAGCATCTTGCCTTCGAGCGGGCGATCGGTGGCGGGTGAAGTCTTGGCGGATCGCGCCGCATCGAGAATGGCGCGCAGATCGCTGGCGCTCACCGCAGAGAGATCAAGAAAATGGCTGGCGCCGACGGATTTGGTCTGTGTCATGGCATCCGGTCCGGTTAATTGTCCTTGCGAGACAGCATGTCGAGCGCCGCCTCTATCCTGGAGAGGGCGTCGCGGGCTTCTTCCGCGGTCACGATCAGCGGCGGAAGCAGGCGCACCACATTGTCACCCGCGGGCACCGCCAGCAGATGCTCGTTGCGCATCGCCATGACCAGATCGACATTGGATTTGACGCATTTGATGCCGAGCATCAGGCCCGAGCCGCGAACCTCGTCGATCAGGTCGGGATAGCGGTCCTTGAGCGAGGCCAGGCCCTGGTTCAGCACCAGGGCGATATCGTTGACATGGGTCAGGAAGCCGTCCTCGAGGATGACATCAAGCACGGCATTGCCCACAGCCATGGCCAGCGGATTGCCGCCATAGGTGGTGCCGTGGGTACCGACGGTCATGCCGTCGGCGGCCTCCGCCGTAGCGAGGCAGGCTCCGAACGGGAAGCCGCCGCCGATGCCCTTGGCGACCGCCATGATGTCCGGCGTCATGCCTGCCCATTCATGGGCGAACAGCTTGCCGGTGCGTCCGACACCGGACTGCACCTCGTCGAGGATCAGCAGGATGCCATGTTCGTCGCAGAGGTCGCGCAAGCCGCGCATGCAGTCCTTGGGCAGCGGACGCACGCCACCCTCGCCCTGCACCGGCTCCACCAGGATCGCGGCGGTTTCGTCGGTGATGGCGGCCTTCAGGGCCTCATGGTCGCCGAACGGCACCTGATCAAAGCCTTCGACCTTGGGGCCGAAGCCCTCGAGATACTTGGCCTGCCCGCCGGCGGCGATGGTCGCCAGCGTGCGGCCGTGAAAGGCGCCTTCGATGGTGATGATGCGGTAGCGTTCGGGCTGTCCATTGACGTAGAAATGGCGCCGCGCGGTCTTGATCGCACATTCCAGCGCCTCGGCGCCGGAATTGGTGAAGAACACCTTGTCGGCGAAGGTGACTTCCGTCAGCCGCCTGGCCAGCCGTGTCTGGTCGGGGATTTCATGCACATTGGAAAGGTGCCACAATTTCTCAGCCTGCGCCTTCAGCGCCTCGACCAGGTGCGGATGGGTGTGGCCCAGCGAATTGACCGCGATGCCGGCGGCGAAATCGAGATAGCGTTCGCCGGTCGGGGTCTCCAGCCACACGCCATGGCCGCGCTCGAACACGATCGGGACGCGATTGTATGTCTCGTAAAGCGGCTTGGCGTCGGCCATGGCGCTCATCTCCCCAAAAAACCAGACATCGGTGTCGTGACCGAGAATTGCCGGTTGCAGTGTACCCGCCCAGCGACCTGTGCCGGAAAACCAAAATGCCGCCCTTTCCGGGGCGGCGTGGGCACTATTTACATTTCGGTCTGACCTGTCAATGAGCCAAGCGGACCGCCATATCGACGCCGTTTTCCAGTTGTTAGGTGGCCTCCTATCAGAATTGACCCGACAATCCTTGGAGAGTGTCGCGGCCAGACTCGGGACTTCGCCCGTAAGTTGGGGAAAACCGAGAAAACGAATCACCATGATTCGGCTGACTCTTGTCACGGAGTCCGGCGACCACTAGGTTACATCCATGAAATAGAGGTTCGCGGCGAACACTATTCACCTCACAGTAACCGAGTGTTTCAGCTCCGGTCATCCGGGGCATCGGTGAGGGATTCTGCCATCCCGTTATACGGGGTACAGGGAGAGCAAGGCATGAACTGGACTGATGAACGGGTTGAGAGACTCAAGAAACTCTGGGCGGACGGGCTCAGTGCGAGCCAGATCGCTGCGCAATTGGGCGGCGTCAGCCGCAATGCGGTGATCGGCAAGGTGCACAGGCTCAATCTTCCCGGCAGGGCCAAGAGCGGCGGCCAGGCATCGGTGCGCACCAAGCGCACGACAGCCGCACCCCGCGCACCCAACTATGCCGGACGCACGGCGACGCAGACGACCCGCACGGTCAGCCGCTCGAGCGGCGGCGCGCAGCTCAAGCAGGATCTCGAGGTGGTTGCGGCGGAAGAACTCGACACGCGGCCGCTGGAAGACGTGGTCGTGCCGATTTCACGGCGCCTGACGCTGATTGAGCTGTCCGAGCGGACCTGCAAATGGCCGATCGGCGACCCGCTGCAGGAGGGCTTTCACTTCTGCGGCAATGATTCAGGCGATGCGTCGCCCTATTGCGGCTACCACGCCAAGCTGGCCTTCCAGCCGTCGAGCGAGCGCAAGCGCGCCCGCTGAGCCAGGTCCCGCATGGACTACCGGAACCCGGGCCTGTGGCCCGGGTTTTTTCATGGGCGCGCGGCAGATGCGGGCACTCGGGATCTGCCTGCCCCCCGGACGCGATGCGCCATCGCAGCACCCACTTGTGCCGTCACGATTTCAGGCCCACATCTTGGCTTGAGCAGACACCGTCGGAAAAGGATCGACCTATGCGCCAGATCACGATTTTTGTTGCCGCCTTGCTGGCGTCCAGCGCGCCCGCCGCAGCCTCTTCGGGCGACGCCTGGGCGGAATTCGCCGAGAAGGTCCGCAGCCAGTGCCTTGCCGCGACCGAAACCATGCTGGAGTCCGCGCAAGCCGTGGTCGATCCATTCGGCTCGGAGAGCTTCGGCCTGGCCGTGCTGACCGGCAAGGCGAGCGGCGGCGACGCCACGGTCAGCCATATCTGCATCATGGACAAGCAGACAGGCACGGTGGAGCTCGGCAGCGAACTGCCCGCGGATGTGCTGTCGGTGACCTCCGAGTAGCCGCCCGCGACTGCAACCGGGCAAAGTCCCCGTGACCCATTGCAAGCGCGGACGGCGTCAGCTTTCGATCGAATAGCCGGCGCCGCGCACGGTGCGGATGATGTCGCGCATGCCCGAGAGATTGACGGCCTTGCGCAGCCTGCCGACATGGACGTCGACGGTGCGTTCGTCGACATAGACATCGTGACCCCAGACGCCATCGAGCAATTGCGCCCGCGAATAGACCCGGCTCGGCGAACTCATCAGATATTCGAGCAGCCGGAACTCGGTGGGCCCCAGCTTGACGTCGCGGCCGCGGCGGCGCACCCGGTGGGTTTCGCGGTCGAGCTCGATATCGCCGACCTTGAGCAGGCTGGAGATCACCTCCGGCCGGGCGCGGCGCAGCATGGCCCGGACACGGGCCAGCAGTTCGGGCGTGGAGAACGGCTTGACGACGTAATCGTCGGCGCCGGTCGCCAGGCCGCGGACTCGCTCGCTTTCCTCGCCACGCGCCGTCAGCATGATGATCGGCAGCCGCTCGGTTTCGGGGCGGGCGCGCAGCCGCCGGCACAGCTCGATGCCGGAAATGCCGGGCAGCATCCAGTCGAGGATCAGAAGATCCGGCACGCGCTCCTGCAACCGGATCTCGGCCTCGTCGCCGCGCAGCACGGTGTCGACGTCATAACCTTCAGCTTCGAGGTTGTAGCGAAGCAGCACCGACAGGGCTTCCTCGTCTTCAACAACGGTAATTCTCGGGCTCATCGCCATGGATCATGCACTCCGTATCGCCATCACGCCGAACCAGGCGCCGGCGCAATCATGCTGGCGGTTTCGTCGTCCTTGGGGCGGTCGGCCGCCAATTGCTCGCCGGTGGCCACATAATAGACCGTCTCGGCGATATTGGTGGCATGATCGCCGATCCGCTCGATGTTCTTGGCGCAGAACAGAAGGTGGGTACACGCGGTGATGTTGCGCGGATCCTCCATCATGTAGGTCAGCAATTCGCGGAACAGCGAGGTGTAGATCGCATCGATCTCCTCATCGCGTTCGCGGATCGAATTGGCGAGGTCCGGCGAGCGCGTGGCGAAGGCGTCGAGCACTTCCTTGAGCTGGGTCAGCGCCAGCTCGGCCAGGTGCTCGAGACCGCGCACCAGCTTGCGCGGCTGCGCCATGGTGTGCACCGCGATCACCCGCTTGGCGATGTTCTTGCCCAGGTCGCCGACGCGCTCCAGGTCGGAGGCGATGCGGATCGAGCCGATGATCTCGCGCAGGTCGGAAGCCACCGGCTGGCGCTTGGCGATGATCAGAACCGCCTTGTCGTAGATCTCGCGCTCGCCATTGTCGAGCAACAGGTCTTCCGAGATCACCCGCTGGGCCAGCGCCGCATCGGCATTGACCAGCGCGGCAACGGCATCGGCAACCATGCGCTCGGCGATGCCGCCCATTTCGGACAGGCGGCGCACAAGAAAGCGGAGTTCGTCATCATAGGAGGTAACGGTATGAGCTTCGGGCATGAGTCAATCCTTCAATCTTGTAGTCGCGATGCCGGGCGGTGGTCGCATCAGCCGAAGCGGCCGGTGATGTAGTCCTGGGTCAGCTTCTTGTCCGGATTGGTGAACATCTTGTCGGTCGGGCCTTCCTCGACAATATTGCCCAGATGGAACATCGCCGTGCGCTGGGACACGCGGGCTGCCTGCTGCATCGAGTGGGTGACGATGACGATGGTGTAGTTGACGCGAAGTTCGTCGATCAGTTCCTCGACCTTGGCCGTGGCGATCGGGTCGAGCGCCGAGCAGGGCTCGTCCATGAGGATCACTTCCGGGCTCACCGCAATGGCGCGGGCGATGCACAGCCGCTGCTGCTGGCCACCGGACAGGCCGGTTCCCGGCTCCTGCAGGCGGTCCTTGACCTCATCCCAGATCGCGGCCTTGCGGAGGCTTGACTCGACGATTTCATCCATTTCGGCGCGCGTTGTAACCTGGCCGTGAATGCGCGGGCCGTAGATTATATTCTCATAGATGGATTTGGGGAACGGATTGGGCTTCTGGAAGACCATGCCGACGCGGGCGCGCAATTCCACGACATCGATCTTCGGATCATAGATGTCTTCGCCGTCGAGCGTGATGTTGCCCGTGACCTTGCAGATGTCGATCGTATCGTTCATCCGGTTGAGACACCGAAGATAGGTTGACTTGCCGCACCCCGAGGGACCGATCAGCGCCGTCACGCTATTCTTGCGGACATCGAGATTGACATCAAACAGCGCCTGCTTTTCGCCGTAGAAGACGCTGACATTGCTGCCACGCATCTTGGTTGCCGTTTTTTCCATGGCAGCGTCGACCGCCTTGTCGCTAGCTGCTTCAGACATGATGTTCATCTCCGTCTTCCCTTCAACATTTACCGTATACTCAGGGCTTGGTTGGGTTCTAATTGCAACAGCCGTTGACTACCAGCGGCGCTCAAAGCGGCGGCGCAGCAGGATGGCGACCGCGTTCATGATCAAGAGGAATATAAGAAGCACGATGATCGCGCCCGATGCACGTTCGATAAAGGCAGGATCGCCACGCTGAGTCCAGTTGTAGACCTGAACCGGCAGGGCTGCGGCAGGATCGAAAAACCCTTCGGGCGGCGCGGCAGGATACTCTCGCACGAACGCGACCATACCAATCAGCAGCAACGGCGCGGTCTCGCCCAGGGCTTGCGCGAGGCCAATAATCGCACCCGTCAGAATTCCAGGTGCGGCAAGCGGCAGCACATGGTGAAAGATGGACTGCATCTTCGACGCACCGATCCCCAGCGCCGCATCACGTATCGACGGCGGAACCGACTTGAGAGCAGCACGTGTGGCAATAATTATGGTCGGCAATGTCATCAGCGTCAGAACCAACCCGCCGACTATCGGTGCCGACTGCGGCAGGCCAATGAAATTGATGAAGAGCGCCAGACCGAGAATGCCGAACACGATCGAGGGAACCGCAGCCAGGTTGGAGATATTGACTTCAATGAGGTCCGTCCAGCGGTTTTGCGGCGCAAACTCCTCCAAATAGATTGACGCTGCGACCCCGATGGGCAGGGACAATGCCAACACGATCAGCATCATGTAGGCCGAGCCAAGAATGGCGACACCGAGGCCCGCAGCTTCCGGTCGGGTGTCGGAAGCGTCCGGCGCTGTGAAGAAATCCCAGTTGAAACGCAACTCCAGAAGTCCGGCCTCTTGCAACTTGTCGGCCAGCATGAGTTGCTCGGGAGAAATGTTGCGGTCCAGTGCGGCACTTTCCATGTCCACCCGGCCCTTGAAGTAGCCGTCTATACGCCCCGAGGCGAGGACGTTGAAAGAAACCGTCTCACCGATCCGGTCCGGGTTGGCCAAGACGAAGCGGCGCAACTGAGCGGGCGCTTCGCCGGAAATGAGCGCGGCTGCTTCCCGCGCGTTGACGCCTTCGGCAATAAATTCGCGTTCACCAAGCATATTCTGCACCGCTGTTTCGATCAGCGGCTTGATGGTAAAGGTCGTGATCTTCTGCACATCCTCTGGCGCCCGGTTGCCATTCTTGTCGAGCTTGGCGGGATCGAGATAGACATCCAGCGTGATGTAGGTCTGGTTGAACGAAGAGAGGCCGTTTGACAGGATCGACGCCATCAGTCCGAACAGCGCGAGGATGCCGAAGATAACGGCCGCCAGTCCCATCATCCGGAAGCGCTTCTCCGCAGCATTGCGTTTGCGGGTGCGTTCTCCCACCTTCAAGAGCGAGCGCCCGGTTGCGCCACTTCCAGCGGAATGATCGGCGGTGATTTCGGTCATTCGTATTGCTCCCGGTATTTGCGCACGATGTAGAGCGCCAGAACGTTCAAGCCGAGGGTGAAGACAAACAGAGTAAGTCCAAGCGCGAAGGCCACAAGGGTCTCGGGGCTGGCGAACTCGGTGTCGCCAGTCAACTGGCTAACAATTTTCACGGTGACAGTTGTCATCGCTTCAAAGGGATTGAGATCAAGGCGCGCAGCCGCTCCCGCGCCCATGACGACGATCATGGTTTCTCCAATGGCGCGGCTGGCAGCCAGAAGGAATGCTCCTACAATTCCCGGAAGTGCGGCAGGAAGGATGACCTGCTTGATGGTTTCGGACTGAGTAGCCCCCAGACCGTAGGAGCCATCGCGCATCGCCTGGGGCACTGCGTTGATGATGTCATCGGACAATGAAGAGATAAACGGGATCAGCATGATGCCCATAACCAGACCAGCAGTCATCACGGAAGATGATGAAGTTCCCAGGCCCAGCGGCTGGGCGACCCAGTCGCGTAGTAAGGGGCCTACGGTAATGAGGGCGAACAATCCGTAGACGATGGTCGGGATACCAGCGAGAACTTCGATGGCCGGCTTGGCGAAACTTCTCAGCGCGCTGCCCGAATATTCGGCGAGATAGATTGCAATCATGAGGCCTATGGGAACCGCCACCAGAAGGGCGATAAACGACACGTAGAGCGTGCCCCAAAGCAATGGAAGAAATCCGAAATCTGAACCGCCGCGGAACTGGGGGTTCCAAACCGTCGAGAAATAGAATTCGCTCGCCGGATAAAGCTGGAAAAACTGGAGCGATTCGAACAGCAGGGACGAGACGATTCCGACGGTCGTCAGGATAGCCACCAACGAGGACCCCATCAGGAGCGCCTTGATGAAGGTCTCAGTGACATTGCGGGCACGCATCTTCGGTGTAATGCGCGACCAGGCCCAGAAACCAAAGCCAAGAGCGACGGCTATCACTGCAACATTCCGGACTGATGAAGCAACACTGTCGAGTACGCGATAAGACTTTGCCGCATCGAAAACAGCGGGGGCAACATCGGACCCGAGCGCCACACCCACTTCGGCAAGAAGTGCACGAACGTCGGTCTGATCGGCCCGTATGTCCGCGAGTTCGCTCTCGGACACATCACCCTTGGCGATAATCAGACCAAGGCCGTCAGAGATCCTCCGCACATCCACCATGACCAGGCTTTTGGCGCCGCCGTCGGGCACCACGGAGTCAGGAATCTTGCCGCTGACGCTGGCCTCAAGCAGGACAGGTTGCACGAACAGCCAGACGCCAAGCAAGAACAGGGCAGGCACGGCCGTAAACAGAGCCGCCGATTCTCCATAATAACCCGGCAGGGAATGGAGCTTTACCCCGTCACGCCTTGCAGCCTGCAATGCGCGTCGTTTGCCCAGAATGTAACCGATACCGGCCAATACGAGCACAATGATTGCTATAGTGCCTGGAGTCATTTCGAAGTCGCCCTGTTTGCGAGGAAGGGCGGCGCACGAAACGCCGCCCTCTTGGCATCGAACAGATTAGTTCAGCGCGCCCATCGGGGTGCGGTTCTTCACCATTTCCTGCGTCTTGGCGAGTTCCGGATCGGAGACCAGGCCATAGGCAGCGAGCGGGCCGTCGGGACCGGCAATCTCGTCCGAAACGAAGAACTCGATGTATTCCTGGAGACCAGGGATCACGTCCAGGTGTGCATTCTTGACGTAGAAATACAGCGGACGCGAAACCGGATATTCACCCGACGCAATGGATTCGACCGAAGGAACAACGCCACCCATGGTGCCGACGCGGATCTTGTCGGTGTTGTTCTGATAGAACGACAGACCGAAAACGCCGATACCGTTCTTGTTGGCGTCAACGCGAGCAAGCGTCTCGGTGTAGTCGCCGTCGATGTCGATCGAGGCGCCGTCGGTGCGGAGCGTCATGCAGGCATCATCGACGTCTTCGGCGCCAGCTGCCTTGTGGGCTTCAGCAGCGCCATTTTCTTCGCAGCCCAGGATGAGGACCTTCTCATCGAAAACTTCGCGGGTGCCGTGCTTGGTGCCGGGAATGAAGGCCAGGATTTCCTGGGCCGGAAGATCGGCGCGAATTTCATTCCAGGACTTGTAGGGGTTGTCGACCAGCTCGCCGTCCTTGAGCACCTTGGCTGCCAGCGCATTGTGCCAGTCTGCCGGAGTGAAAGCGTAATCCGGACCATTGATGTCCGAGGCGAACACGATGCCGTCGTAACCGATCCGCACTTCCTGGATTTCAGTCACGCCATTGGAGGCGCAAAGGTCAATGTCGGACTGCTTGATGCGTGAGGATGAGTTGGCAATGTCGATGGTGTTTTCGCCAACGCCTTCGCAAAGCTTCTTGCGGCCAGCGCCCGAACCGCCGGACTCAACAACCGGTGTCGGAAATTCGAAGTTTTCACCAAAGGCTTCAGCAACGATCGATGCGTAGGGAAGAACAGTGGAGGAGCCAGCCATCTGGACTTGGTCGCGAGCGACAGCGGCGCCGGCGAAGGCCGTGGAAGCCACAAGGGCGGCAGCGGCGAATTTGAGTGCGTTCATAGAGAATCTCCCGTCATGGGTCAGGGTGGCAAGGCCCTTTTGCGGGGCCAAGGTTTCAGCCATCTAAGGCTGCCCCTTTCTAGGACCCTTGGGATTCCGTTTTATGACAGTAACATCACTGTTTTATGACATCTTATTTGATTGTTTTTATTGATATATTTTAATTCCTGTTGTCGAGTTTGATGGTTTTGCAGGTCGGAATTTGACAGTGAAGGCCGATCCCTCCCCCGGCACGGACTTTATCACCAGCCTGGCGCGGTGGCGTGCCAGGATGTGCTTGACGATCGCCAGTCCCAGCCCTGTTCCCTTCTTGGTCCTGCTGGTCTCCACATCGACGCGGTAAAACCGCTCGGTCAGCCGCGGAACGTGCTCCTTGGCGATGCCGGGACCGAAATCCTGGACCGTGACCTGGGCGCCGTCCGCATCGCTGGCGGTGACATTGATCTGCACGCGCTTGCCGGCCTGGCCGTATTTGCAGGCATTCTCGATCAGGTTGGAAAAAACCTGGATGAGTTCATCGACATCGCCGGTGACGACGACCGCCTCGTCCGGCAAGGCGAGGTCGATCGTGACGCCGAGTTCATTGGCCATCGGCTTGAGGGTGTCGACCACATGGGTGATGGCCCGGCCCAGATCGACTTCGCCTTCAGGCGCCAGATGCGCCCGCATCTCGAGCCGTGACAGCGACAGAAGGTCATCGATCAGGCGGGCCATGCGCTGCGCCTGTTCCAGCATGATGCCGAAGAACCGGGTACGCGCGGCTTCGTCGTTGCGCGCAGGCCCCTGCAGGGTCTCGATGAACCCCATCAGCGAGGCGAGCGGGGTTCTGAGTTCATGGCTGGCATTGGCGACAAAATCGGTCCGCATCCGGTCCATGCGACGGGCCTCGGTCAGATCCCTGAAGGTCAGGACATAGAGCCGCTTTTCGGGCTCGGCATGCGGATTGACCGGCGCGACGCGTACTTCATGCCAGCGTTCGGAGGGAACACGCTCCGAATGTTCGACGCTCTCGGGGAGGCCGCGCGCCACCACCCGCGCCACAAGCTCGAGGATGGAAGGCGACCTGATTCGCGCCGACAGAGATGCCCGATCGGGATAGTCGCCGACCAGCAGTCTGGCGGCCGAATTCTGCTGCACCACCTGGGTTTCGCGGTCAAGCACGATGGTGGGCAGATCCATCGCCTCGATCACCGCGAAGTCCGGATGGCTGCCCTTGGCTGCCCTGCTTCTGGCCCGCGCCCGGGCCCGGGCCCGGGCGTCTTCGCGGCTGGACGGCCAGAGCAGCAGCGCCGCGGCAAAGGCGCCATAGCCGGCGACCGCCTGCCAGGGCGCCAGGCCTGCCGGAACCGTGGCAAGAGCCAGTGCGAACCCGACGCCCAGCGGCCGCACAAGCGTCCTGGCGCGCGCCGCGATTCGGTCCCCCGCCTGCGGTTCAGCCGCTGCATCTTGCCTGATTTCGGTCATCTGCCGTTCCGCTTTTGGTGTCGTGCAATTGCTGGATTCGCAACTTGTTTACCCGCACTGCTTGAAATCACAATGACGATGTGGCCCTTTCTTCTTTCAATGCGACGATAGAACAAAGGAACCGCCCGTGGGAAATCAGGAAAGCAGCAGCGCCGTGGAATTGATGATCGACGGCAAGCAGCGGGTTTTCGACATCGACGATCCGAAACTGCCCGATTGGGTGAAGGACGAGGCGTTTTCCTCGGACGGCTATCCTTACGAGAAGAAACTCGACAAGGACGAGTATAAGGAGACGCTCGAGGCGCTGCAGATCGAACTGGTCAAGGTGCAGTCCTGGCTCGGTGAAACCGGCAAGCGCATCATCTCGGTCTTCGAGGGCCGCGACGCCGCCGGCAAGGGCGGATCCATCGCAAGGACCCGGGCCTACATGAACCCGCGGGCGGCGCGCATCGTCGCCCTGCCAAAGCCCACCGACACCGAGCGTGGACAATGGTATTACCAGCGCTATGTCGATCATTTTCCGACGTCAAGCGAGTTCATCCTGTTTGACCGTTCCTGGTACAACCGGGCCGGCGTTGAACCGGTGATGGGCTTCTGCACGCCCGAACAGCATGCGCATTTCCTGGAGGAGACCCCGTCGTTCGAACGCATGCCGGTGAAGGAGGGGATCTATTTCTTCAAGTTCTGGCTCAATATCGGCCGCGAGATGCAGATGAAGCGGTTTCACGACCGCCGCCACAGCAAGCTCAAGGCCTGGAAGCTGTCGCCGATGGATATTGCAAGCCTGACCAAATGGGATGACTACACGGAAATGCGCGACTTGATGCTCAAGGAAACCCACACCAGTCATGCGCCCTGGACCGTGGTGCGCGCCAATGACAAGCGCCGGGCCCGGATCAACGTGATCCGCAGGATTCTGACCGAGCTTCCCTACACGGGCAAGGACAAGGGCGTCATCGGAGAGCTGGACGAGGCGATCGTCGGCGCCGGTTTCGAGGCGATCAAGCGCTGAACTGGAAGACCGTCCGCGGACCCCATCAGGTGGCGCCGCTTTGACGCGCGTGAACTCAGATCACCTCGAAACGCCCGAACATGCTCGGTTGGCTGTGTTTTTTGGCGCGAAAAGTTACGTTTACGTCAAGGGAAGGCATTGCAACGGAACCGGCCTCGCTCTAAATCTTGTATCAAGATGGACGCAGGGAAGAGGAGCCCCGCGGCACGCCAAGCTACCGCGTCCGCGTCCATACATATGAGGGAGTGAACACCATGACAAACACTGCTGCCGACGACCGCATCTGGCTCAAGTCCTATCCGCCGAATACGCCGGCCGACATTGCCGCGCTTCCCTATCCGTCGGTAGCTGCGCTGATCGACGATTCCTTCAAGCGCTACAGCCGCCGCCCGGCCTTCACCTGCATGGGCAAGACCATCACCTATGGCGAGATGGAAAAGTATTCCACGCAGGTCGGCGCCTGGCTGCAATCGCTCGGGCTGGAAAAGGGAGACCGGGTGGCGCTGATGATGCCCAATGTGCTCCAGATGCCGGTGGCGATGGCCGCTGTGCTGCGCGCGGGCTACGCGGTGGTCAATGTCAATCCGCTCTACACCCCGCGCGAACTTGAACACCAGCTCAAGGATTCGGGCGCCAAGGCGATCATCATCCTCGAGAATTTCGCCGTCACCCTGGAACAGGTCATCGCCCGCACCGACGTCAAGCATGTCTGCGTGGCGACCATGGGCGACATGCTTGGACTGAAGGGCCATATCGTCAATTTCGTCGTCCGCAAGGTCAAGAAGATGGTGCCGGCCTGGTCGCTTCCGGGCCATATCAGCTTCAAGTCGGCGATGGCCGCGGGCGAAGGAAAGTCGCTGAAGCCCGCCGACACCAAGCCCGACGACGTGGCGTTCCTGCAATATACCGGCGGCACCACCGGCGTTTCCAAGGGCGCGACGCTGTCGCATTCCAACGTGCTGTCGAATGCGGCGCAGAACGACCTCTGGCTCAAGGCTGCTTTCATCAACAAGCCCAGGCCCGACGTCCTGGTCTATGTCTGCGCGCTGCCGCTCTATCACATCTTCGCGCTCACAGTGAACGCGCTGATGGGCATGCAGCAGGGCGCTCACAACATCCTCATCCCCAACCCGCGCGACATTCCGGGCTTCGTCAAGGAGCTCAAGAAGATCGAGTTCAACGTCTTCCCCGGCCTCAACACGCTGTTCAACGCGCTCTTGAACAATGACGATTTCAAGAGCCTCAACTTCAAGCCGCTGCTCCTGACCCTTGGCGGCGGCATGGCGGTGCAACGCCCGGTGGCCGAACGCTGGAAGCAACTGACCGGCTGCGTCATTTCCGAAGGCTACGGCCTGTCCGAAACATCGCCGGTGGCCACCGCCAACCGCTTTGACGCCACCGATTTCACCGGCACCATCGGCCTGCCCCTGCCCTCGACCTTCATCGACATCCGCGACGAGGACGGCAAGGCCGTGCCGCTCGGCGAAGTCGGCGAGATCTGCATCAAGGGCCCGCAGGTGATGGTGGGTTACTGGAACCGCTACGACGAAACCCGAAACGTGATGACCGATGACGGCTATTTCCGCTCGGGCGACATGGGCTTCATGGACGACAAGGGCTACACCAAGATCGTCGACCGCAAGAAGGACATGATCCTGGTCTCGGGTTTCAACGTCTATCCCAACGAGATCGAGGAGGTGGCGGTCTCGCACCCCGGCATCGCCGAAGCCGCCGCGGTCGCCATTCCGGACGACAATTCCGGCGAGGCGGTGAAGCTGTTCATCGTCCGCAAGGACCCGAACCTCACCGAAGCCGACGTCAAGGCGCATTGCGCCACGGGGCTCACCAACTACAAGCGGCCCAAGGTCGTGGTGTTCAAGGACGACCTGCCGAAGACCAATGTCGGCAAGATCCTGCGCCGCGAATTGCGCGACATGTAACCGGTTCAGGCGGCGCCGCTGGGGTCCGGCCCTCGCCACAGGTGACCGGGCGAACACCTGACGCAGACACAAGAGGGCCGCGGAAAACTTGATTTTCCGCGGCCCTCGCCGCATAGGTGGGCGACGCAACATGGAGGCCCGCCCCTTGCCGAAACCTGTCGATCCGGTTCTGTCCCGCCTTAAATCCCATCGCGACAGCAGTGCCGTCAGCAGCCTGCGCGCCGCCTTTCAATCCGATCCCGACCGCGCCCGCCGCTTTACCATCGGTCTTGACGACCTGCGGATGGATTTTTCCAAATGCGCGATCACTGAAGAGACCTTCGCGCTGCTCGGCGAGCTTGCCGCGGCGGCGGCTGTCGAAGCAGAACGCAACCGGATGCTTGCGGGTGAGGCGATCAATTCGACCGAAGGCCGCGCGGTGCTGCACACGGCGCTCCGCGCCGCACCCGACGCCGACATCCGTGTCGATGGCGAGAACGTGGTGCCGGGCATATACGCGGTGCTCGACGCCATGGGCGCGTTTTCGGACGGGATCCGCGACGGCGCGATTCGTGGCGCCACCGGCAAGGCCTTTACCGATGTCGTCAATATCGGTATCGGCGGCTCGGACCTTGGACCGGTGATGGCGACGCTGGCGCTGGCGCCCTGTCATGACGGGCCGCGCTCGCATTTCGTCTCCAATGTCGACGGCGCGCATATCGCCGACACCTTGTCCGGCCTCGATCCGGAGACGACTCTGATCATCGTCGCCTCAAAAACCTTCACCACGATCGAGACCATGACCAATGCGGCGACGGCGCGGGACTTCATCGTCTCCAGGCTCGGCGAAGAGGCCGTGGCGAGCCATTTCGCCGCCGTCTCCACGGCGCTCGACAAGGTCGCCACATTCGGCCTCGATGAGACCCGCGTCTTCGGCTTCTGGGACTGGGTGGGCGGGCGCTATTCGCTCTGGTCGGCCATCGGCCTGCCGCTGATGATCGCCATCGGGCGCGAGGCATTCGGCGAGTTCCTGGCCGGCGCGCGCGCCATGGACGCGCATTTCAAGAACGCGCCCGTCGGCGAAAACCTGCCTATGATGCTGGGGCTGCTTGGCATCTGGCACAGGCTGGTCTGCGGCTACCCGAGCCGGGCGATCATTCCCTACGAGCAGAGGCTGTCGCGGTTTCCCGCCTATCTGCAGCAGCTCGACATGGAATCCAACGGCAAGTCCGTCGGCATAAACGGCGAACCGCTTTCCTCCGCCTCCGGACCCATCGTCTGGGGCGAGCCGGGCACCAACGGCCAGCACGCCTTCTTCCAGCTTCTGCATCAGGGCACCGACGTCATTCCCGTCGAGTTCATCATCGCCGCCAATGGCCACGAGCCGGAACTCAAGCATCAGCATCAGCTGCTGATCGCCAATTGCCTGGCGCAATCGGCAGCCTTGATGCGCGGCCGCAGCACCGACGAGGCGCGCGCGCAATTGCTTGCCAGCGGCGCTTCCGATGCCGAGGCCGCGCGGCTCGCGCCGCACAAGACATTTCCCGGCAACCGGCCGTCGATCACGCTGGTACATGACAAGCTCACCCCCTTCTCGCTCGGGCGGCTGATCGCGCTCTATGAGCACCGGGTCTTCGTCGAGGCGACGATCTTTGGCATCAACGCATTCGACCAGTGGGGCGTGGAACTGGGCAAGGAGCTGGCAACCGCGCTTCTGCCGGTGGTCAAGGGCGAGAGCGCCGGCGGCGACCATGATTCTTCGACGCTGATGCTGGCGGACACCATCCGCGGCATGCGCAAACAGGGCTGATCAGAAACCGATCTCGCTGGCCCAGGGCGGATTTGCGCCGGGCCGGGACACGGTGACAGCGGCGGCCCTGGCCCCGAGGCTCAGCGAATTCCCGATCTGGTCCACCGACAGGGACTTGATCGCCTGCTTGCTCAGGGCGCCATCGCGCCTGAGGGAAGCCAGGATGCCGGCGTTGAACGTGTCGCCGGCGCCCACGGTATCTGCGACAGTGACCTTCTCGCCGTCGACCTCGACCCGGTGATGCCTGGTGAAGCCGACAGCGCCGCGGGGCCCGCGGGTGAACACCACCAGGCTGGGGCCGTCCTCAAGCCAGGCCTTTGCTGCGGTTTCCATGTCGACCATGCCGAACCATTCCAGGTCCTCGTCCGACATCTTCAGGATATCGCTCATGGCGATCATCCGGTCGATGCGTGCCCGGTGGCGGGCCGGATCGGGAATGAAGCCCGGCCGGATGTTCGGATCGAGAGAGATGACGCGCGCAGCGGCTTCGCGCCGCATCAGGCTTTCGTAAGTCGCGCCGCACGGATCCGGGATCAGGCTGATCGCGCCGAAATGCAGTGCCTCGACGTCGTCGCAAAATGCCGGCAGATGCGCCTCGGTGATCATCCGGCCGGCGGTGTTCTCGTCAAAGAAGGCGTAGCTCGCCTGGCCGTTCACCAGCCGCACGAAGGCGAGCGTGGTGTGCAAATCGAGCGTTGCGCAGAAGCTGTGATCGACGCCGCTCTTGCCCAGCACGTCGCGCAGGATGTCGCCGAACATGTCGCTCGAAAGGCCGCTGAAGAAGCCGGTGGGCAGGCCCAGCCGTCCGAGTGCGATGGCCGTGTTGAACACCGCGCCGCCGGCATAGGGCGCAAATGTATCCTCACCCGCCGTCGTGGTGCGCGGCAGCATGTCGATGAGGGCTTCCCCGCAACAGATGATCATCGGCGTCTCCTCCCCTCGCCGGCCAGAATGGCCGCGCCTGTGCTATTGTCCCGGAAGCTCGGAGACGCCGCCATGCTCGCCGGACCATTTCAGCGGCGCATCGAGAAACGCCTCCACTGACGCCAACGTCGCCGGGTCGAAGGCCTGTTTTCTCGTCGCTGCGGCCAGCACATCGCGCCAGGTGGCCAGATAATGCAGCTCGACATTGCCATTGGCGAAGCGCCTCCCGGCTTCTTCAAAAATGCCGTAGTAAAACAGGGCGATACCGTGATCGACCGTGCAGCCGGCCTCGCGGATCGCGTCGATGAAGGTGAACATCGAGCCGCCGGCGGTGGTCAGGTCCTCGATCACCAGCACGCGCGAGCCTTCCGGCAAGTCGCCCTCGATCTGGGCATTTCGGCCGTGGCCCTTGGGCTTCTTGCGGACATAGATCATCGGCAGTCCGAGACGCTCGGCGAGGAAGGCGGCAAACGGAATGCCCGCCGTCTCGCCGCCGGCGATGCAGTCGAACTGCTCGAAGCCGGCTTCCGACAGGATTGTGGCGGCGGCAAAGTCCATCACCGCCGAGCGGATGCGCGGATAGGAGATCAGCTTGCGGCAGTCGATATAGACCGGGCTCATCATCCCCGAGGCGAGCTTGTAGGGTTCGCTCGCGTTGAAATGCACCGCCTTGATTTCCAGAAGCTGGCCGGCGACGATCTCGGCGATCTTCGCCTTGTCGGGAAAGGTGTTGGCAAACATCGGCAGCGCCCTCTGGCTCAAACTATCGGCGATCCGAATACCAGCTTCACCGCAGGCGTGAAAGCCTGTCAGGCAATTTCCCAGTGGATGGGCAAAAGCGGATCGAACACCGTGACCGGCCCGTCGCCGGTGTAGATCTTGTCGGGCCAGTGGACCGGCGTCTCGCGCTTGACCAGCGTCACCGTCTCTTCATTGACCGGAAGCCCGTACCAGGCTGGCCCGTTGAGGCTCGTGAACGCGGCCAGATTGTCAAGCGCATTTTCCTCTTCAAACACATGGGCGAGGCAGGACAGCGTGTTGATCGCCGTGAAGATACCGGCGCAGCCGCAGCCGCATTCCTTCAAGGGATCGACATGCGGGGCGGAATCGGTGCCGAGGAAGAACCGCGTGTCGCCGGAGGTCGCGGCCCGGCGCAGCGCCAGGCGATGGCTTTCGCGCTTGGCCACCGGGAGGCAGTAGTAATGCGGCTTGATGCCGCCGGCCAGGATGGCGTTGCGGTTGATCATCAAATGATGCGTGGTGATGCTCGCGGCCAGATTGGCGTCCGATCCCATGACATAATCAACGCCCTGGGACGTGGTGACATGCTCAAGCGTAATCCTGAGCTCCGGCACGCGGGCGCGCAGCGGATCGAGCACGGTCTCTATGAACACCGCCTCTCGGTCGAAGATATCCACAGCCGGATCGGTGACTTCGCCATGGATGCAGAGCGGCACGCCGATCTGGGCCATCTTTTCCAGCACCGGCATGACCTTGCCAAGGTCGCGGACGCCGGAATGGGAATTGGTGGTGGCGCCGGCCGGGTAGAGCTTCACCGCGGTGACCAGGCCCGATTCATGGGCGCGCGCGACATCGGCGGCGTCGGTTCCCTCGGTCAGATAGAGCGTCATCAGCGGCGTGAAGTCGAGATCCGCGGGCAATGCCGCCATGATGCGGTCGCGATAGGCCTGCGCATCTTTGGCCGTCACCACCGGCGGGACGAGATTGGGCATGATGATGGCGCGGGCGAAATCGCGGGCGGAATAGGGCAGCACGCCTTCGAGCATGGCGCCGTCGCGCAAATGCAGGTGCCAGTCATCGGGCCTGGGGATGGTGATGTCGACCATTGTGCTGTTTCCTTCCGCTCCGCGCTGAATCCCTTCCGGGCGGGTTGACCTTTGGCGCCCGGACGGCGACGTATGGGCAATGCCTTAACAGGCATTCGAATAGCAAGGAAAGATATCATGGATCTTGGACTGACAGGAAAACGGGCGCTGGTGCTGGCCTCATCGCGCGGGCTGGGCCTCGGCGTGGCCGAGGCGATCGCAGCGGAAGGCGCCGACGTGATGATCACCGGACGCGACGGCGACCGGCTGGAGGCGGCCGCCAAGGCCATCACCGCGCGCGGCGCGGGCTCCGCGAGATTTCAGGTGTGCGATCTCTCCGACAAGGCCACGCCGGCGTTGCTGCAGCAGAGGGTCAACGAGGAATTCGGCGATCTCGATATCCTGGTCAACAACACCGGCGGCCCGCCTGCCGGCCTGATGAGCGAGGCCGACCTCACGGTCGTCCACCGCCAGTTCGAGATCATGGTGCTGAGCGTGATGGATGTCACCGCGCGGTTCCTGCCGGGCATGCGGACGCGGGGCTGGGGCCGGGTGCTGACCATCGCCTCCTCCGGCGTGATCCAGCCGATCCCCAATCTCGGCCTTTCCAACGCGCTTCGGGCAACGCTGGTCGGCTGGTCGAAATCGATGGCCAACGAGATTGGCGGCGATGGCGTGACCTTCAACATGCTGCTGCCCGGCCGGATCGAGACCGATCGGCTCAAGGAGCTCGACGCCGCCAACGCCAAGCGCTCCGGCAAGAGCCTCGACGAGGTCGCCAATGCCGCGCGGGCGCAGATCCCGGTGGGTCGCTACGGCGCGGTGGAAGAATTCGCCGCCGCCGCCGCCTTCCTGGTCAGCGCGCGGGCAAGCTACATCAACGGCTCGATGATCCGCTGCGACGGCGGCGCGATCAAGTCTGTCTGATCCTCGCCAAGGACCGGGCCGCACTGGCCCGGTCTCGCCTCAGATCGCGCGCTTGAGGCTTTCCTCAAGATAGGTCTTTCTCAGGCCCAGGGTCACCGGCCCGGGCTTGCCGCCCGAGAGCTCGACGCCATCGATCGAGATCACCGGACCGACGAACACCGACGCCGAGGTGATGAAGGCTTCGGCCGCGTTCCTGGCCTCGTCGATGGAAAATTCGCGCTCCTCGATGCGGGTTCCGTTTGCCGCCGCGTAGGTCATCAGCGCTGCCCGCGTGATGCCGGGCAGGATCGAATGCGACAGCGGCCGGGTGACGATGGCGCCCTCTTTGGTGACGATAAACGCATTGTTCGACGTGCCTTCGGTGACCATGCCGTCGCGCACCATCCAGGCATCGTCGGCGCCGCGGGACTTGGCTTCCATCTTGCCGAGCGAGGGGTAGAGCAGTTGCACCGTCTTGATGTCGCAGCGGCCCCAGCGCAGATCCGGGATCGAGACGATCTTCATGCCGTTCCGCGCCGTCGCCGTGTCGATCAACGGACGGCTCTGGGTGAACAGCACCAGCGTCGGCGTCAGCTTTTCGGTGTCGAACATGAAGTCGCGATCGATCGCGCCGCGCGTCATCTGCAGGTAGACGACGCCTTCTTCCACCGCGTTGCGGCTCACGAGCTCGCGGTGGATCGCCAGCAGATCGTCATCGCTGACGGTAAAGCGCATGCCGAGTTCGTTTGCAGACCGGTGCAGGCGCGCCATGTGGGCGGGAAAATCGATCAGCTTGCCGCCGAGCACCGATGCCACCTCGTAAATCCCGTCGCCAAACAGGAACCCGCGATCAAACACCGAGACCTTGGCCTCGTTTTCCGGCAGGTACTCTCCGTTGACATAAACCGTGCGCATCTGGGTCCCCTTGTTTTCGCCAGCGCTTCTCATGCCAGAAAATACCATGCGCCGCCAACCGGATTTTTCAGGGGCCGCCGCAATCTCCGCGCAGGCTCGCCGCGCTAGACAGGGAAGAGATCTTCCGCTGGAACCGTCCATGACCGAGCGCATCGCCTACACCAAACCCTCGATTACCGAGCTTGAAGTCACTTACGCGACCGATGCCGCGCGCAATGGCTGGGGGGCGCAGTGCTATGACTACATCCACCGGCTGGAACGCGATTTCGCCGCCCATCTCGGCGTCGCCCACGCCATCGCCACCTCAAGCTGCACCGGTGCGCTGCATCTGGGACTGGCAGCACTTGGCGTGGGTCCCGGCGACGAGGTGATCCTGGCCGACACCAACTGGATCGCCTCGGTGGCCCCGGTCGTCCATCTCGGCGCCACGCCGGTTCTGGTCGATATTCTCAAAGATACCTGGTGTCTTGATCCGGTGCTGGTCGAAGCCGCCATCACGCCGAAGACGAAGGCGATCATCGCCGTGCACCTCTACGGATCGATGTGCGACATGGACCGGCTCATGGAGATCGGCGCGCGCCACGGCGTCGCGGTGGTCGAGGACGCGGCGGAAGCCATCGGCTCGGCCTGGCGGACCAGGCGGGCGGGATCGATGGGCGCGTTCGGCACGTTCTCGTTTCACGGCACCAAGACCATGACCACCGGCGAAGGCGGCATGTTCGTCACCAACGACCCGGACCTGTTTGCGCGGGTGACGACGCTTTCCAATCATGGCCGCGACCCGAGCGAACCGCGTCAGTTCTTCCCCACCGTGACCGGCTACAAGTTCAAGATGGCCAATGTCTCGGCCGCCATCGGCTGCGCCCAGGTCGAGCGGATCTCAGACCTGATCGACGGCAAACGAAAGATCATGGCGCGATACCGGGAGCTGTTGTCAGGTCTCGACGGCATCGCGCTCAATGCCGAGCCCGAGGGTGTGACCAACGGCTACTGGATGCCGAGCGCCGTGTTCGACCCGGAGACTGGCGTGACCCGCGAAAGGCTGATGGGCGCGTTCGCAGAGGCCAACATCGATGCGCGGGTGTTCTTCTGGCCGCTGTCGGAGCTGCCGATGTTCGACGCGCGCCCCGAGAATGTGAACGCCCATGACGTTGCGGGCCGCGCCATCAATCTGCCGAGCTATCACGACATGGACGAGTCCGCCCAGGCGCGCGTTGCCGCGGTGATTGCCGGGCTGCTCAAGACCCGCTGACAGGCCTTCGCCTGGAAGAACTCAGGCGTCGGGCTTGACCGGCTGTGGCGGCTCCGGCTCGGCGGATCTGTCGGTCAGTTCGACGCTGACCTGCCTGGTCACGTCCTTGTCGCCAGCATCGGAATCGCCGTCACGAACTGTCCACCCCAGTCTCTGATATAGGAAAGCTGGGTCCTGATTTCTGTCTCGATATTCCATGGCAAGATGACCACCCTGTCTGGTCGCTCGGAAAGGAGCCGGTCCTCGCCCACGATCGGAATCTGCGAGCCGGGCATGAAGCGCCCCTGCTTGGCCGGGTTCCGGTCGACGACGAAGGCAATGTCGTGGGCTGTCGCGCCTGCGAAATTCAGGAGCGTGTTGCCCTTGGCCGCGGCGCCGTAGGCGGCGACCGTGAGACCGGCCCCGCGGGCTTCGTCGAGAAACGCGCGAAACGCGTCCCGGGCCGCTTCCGCGCTGGCCTGGAAGCCGGCGTAGAATGTCGCACCTTCAAGCCCCGCCTCGCGCTCGGTCGCGAGCATTTCGGCGACCGCCGGCGTGACGGCATGCGCCTGATGATCGGCGCGGCAGGCATAGACCCTGAGGCTGCCGCCATGATGCGGCGTGCGGCCCACATCGAACACCTTAAGTCCGTTCTCTGCGAAGATCCGCTCGACCGAGAGCAGCGACAGGTAGGAGTAATGCTCGTGATAGGCGGTGTCGAACTGGTTGCCGCGCACCATCTCGAGGATATGCGGAAACTCGAAGGTCGCCACGCCCGCGGGCTTGAGCAGGCCGGCAAAGCCTGCGACAAAATCATTGATGTCGGGCACATGCGCCAGCACATTGTTGGCGGCGATGAGATCGGCCTGCCGCCCCTCTGCCGCGAGCCGCGCAGCCAGGTCACGGCCGAAGAAATCCTCGACAATCTCGATGCCCCTGGCGCGGGCGGCTTCGGCCGTGCCATGGGTCGGTTCGACGCCGTAGCAGGGGATACCGAGCTCCTTGACAAATTGCAGAAGGTAGCCGTCATTGGCGGCGATCTCGGCCACCAGGCTCGCCTCGGTGAGGCCGAACCGGTCGCGCATGTCCGTGACATATGCCCTGGCGTGGTCGAGCCAGGTCTTCGAGAACGAGGAGAAATAGGCGTAGTCGCCGGAGAAGAACTCCTCCCGGTCGGCAAAGTCCTCGGTCTGGGTCAGCCAGCACGCGGTGCAGGTGCGGATGACCAGCGGATAGCGTTTTTCCTCACCGGAAAGATCCTCGGCCTTAAGATAGGAATTGGACGGCGGCGCCAGCCCCAGATCGAGGAACGGCGCGAAATCCGAGCCCCCGCAATGTCTGCACTGCATCATGAACCGGCACTCTCAATCAACGGAAACGAAGTGTCACGCGCGGACATGCCGGTAACCGGCAGGGGCCAGGCGATCCCGAGTCTCGGATCATCATGCCTGAGCCCGGCCTCGGCTTCCGCCATGTAGGGGGCCGAATGGACATAGATCAGCTCGACATCGTCGCTGAGCGCCTGGAACCCGTGGGCAAAGCCCTCCGGCACATACATCGCGGTGGCGGTTTCCGCCGACAGTTCGGTTGCGGCATGGGCGTAACGCGCCGGACTGTCCGGGCGGATATCGACGGCCACGTCGAGGACTGCGCCGCGAATGCAGACCACGAGCTTGGCTTCGGTGTGGGGCGAAAGCTGAAAATGCAGGCCGCGTACGGTGCCGCGTCGTGCGGTGCGGCTGTGATTGATCTGGGCGACCGGACCCGGCCAGCCGATCTCCGCCAGCGCTTCGGCACAGAAGATCCGGGCAAAGGCGCCGCGATCGTCGACACGCGGCGTGCGGCAGACCAGCATGGGACCGGCCGGCAGTTCCGGCATCAGCGGGGTCAGGCTGAAGGGGGACGCGCTCATGCCGGATCCTTGAAAGCGGGCGTTCTCGAGACATCAGGAGAAGTCCAAGTCCATCTGTCTGCCGCCCCAAACGCGCGGGCGGATCGCGTCGGCAGGAGCGACGGGCGGGAGAAGCGGGCACGGGCGGGCGATGCCGTTGTGTTGCAGCGCCGGAGCCTCGGATGGGCTTCGGGTTGACTCACCAGCTCTTCCAAGGCGCCGTTCCTTCAGTCCAGAGCGCTTCGAGCAGGGTCTTGTCGCGCAACGTGTCCATAGGCTGCCAGAAGCCGCGGTGGAAGAACGCGCGCAGTTCGCCGTCCCGGGCGAGTTCCGCCAGGGGATCGCCTTCGAAACTGGTGCCGTCGCCTGCGATTCGCTCGAGCACCGGATTGGACAGGACGAAGAATCCGCCATTGATGAACCCGCCCTCGCCCTCGGGCTTTTCGATGAACCCCTGCACCTCGTCTCCATCCAGCTTGAGCGCGCCGAAGCGCGCCGGAGGGCGCACGGCGGTCACGGTCGCCAGCCGGCCGTGCGACTTGTGAAAATCGATGGTTGCTGAAATGTCGACATCCGACAGGCCGTCGCCATAGGTGAAGCAGAAACTCTCCTCGCCCTCGAGATAGGACGCGACACGCTTCAGACGGCCGCCAGTCAGTGTGGTTTCGCCCGTTTCGACCAGTGTGACCCGCCAGTCCTCGGCGCTCTGGCGGTGGAAGTGCACGGTGTTGTCGGACATGTCGAAGGTCATGTCCGACGAGTGCAGCGCGTAATTGGCGAAATATTCCTTGATCACATAGCCGCGAAAGCCGCAGCAGATGATGAAATCGCTGAGGCCGTGGCCGTGATAGAGCTTCATGATATGCCACAGGATCGGCCGCCCGCCGATTTCCACCATGGGCTTGGGCTTGAGATGGGTCTCTTCGGACAGGCGCGAGCCGAGACCGCCGGCGAGTATGACGACCTTCATGCAGGCGCTCCCGGAATAGGCCAGGCTGGCTGCAGGACATGGCTCATCCAACCCGCAAGGCTTGGCAGCCGGCGCGCACGTTCAGGCCTCGTTGTCGCCCCATGTTCCATGGTGCCCATTTTCCCCTGGCAATCTGCTGGCGAACCCTAGGTGGAGAACCTTTCCCGAGGCTGGCGCGGCAGGCCGAAGGGGCCGGACGGCGCTGACACCAAAGCATTGTTCCGGCGGCGCGGCTTGCCTATAAGGGATCACCGAAGCCTGCGCGTGGCGCATGCGACAGCGAAAGCCGCGACCGGCGCAGCACGAGGATACCATGCTCGAAGAAGGCAAGCTTTATGTCGGCACCAGCCGCAATCCCGACGACAGCATCAACAAGGGCGAATACCTCGATCTGAAATACGCCAACCGGCACGGTCTGATCACCGGCGCCACCGGCACCGGCAAGACCGTGACGCTGCAGATCCTCGCCGAGAGCTTCTCCAATGCCGGCGTCCCGGTGTTCTGCGCCGACGTCAAGGGCGACCTGTCCGGCATCGCCATGATCGGCGAGAACAAGGAGTTCCTCGAAAAGCGCGCCAGGACCATCGGGCTCGACCCCTACGATTTCCAGGAGTTCCCGGTGATCTTCTGGGATCTGTTCGGCGAGAAGGGCCACCGGGTCCGCACCACGATTTCAGAGATGGGCCCGCTTTTGCTGGCGCGGCTCATGGACATGTCGGATGCCCAGGAAGGCGTGCTCAACATCGCCTTCAAGCTGGCCGACGAAAACGGGTTGCCGCTGCTCGACATGAAGGACCTGCGGGCGCTTCTGTCCTACATGGCGGGCGAGACCGAAAAACTGTCGGCCATGTATGGCAACATCACCAAGCAGTCACTGGCCACGATCCAGCGCGGATTGCTGGTGCTCGAGCAGCAGGGCGCGGAGAACTTCTTCGGCGAGCCGGCGCTCAAGATTGCCGACATCATGCGCACCACCAATGACGGACGCGGCGCGATCTCGGTGCTCGCGGCCGACAAGTTGATGATGAACCCGCGGCTTTACGGGACGTTCCTTCTGTGGCTGCTGTCGGAACTGTTCGAGGAACTGCCCGAGGTCGGCGACCCCGACAAGCCGCGGCTGGTGTTCTTTTTCGACGAGGCGCATCTTCTGTTCGACGAGGCGCCGAAGATCCTGATCGACCGGGTCGAGCAGGTGGTCCGTCTGATCCGGTCGAAGGGCGTCGGCGTCTACTTCGTCACCCAGAACCCGCTCGATGTGCCCGAGACCGTGCTGTCGCAACTGGGCAACCGCATCCAGCATGCGCTCCGTGCCTATACGCCGCGCGAGCAGAAGGCGGTGAAGGTGGCTGCCGAAACATTCCGGCCGAACCCGGCCTTCGACTGTTTCGAGGCGATCACCCAATTGGGCGTGGGCGAGGCGCTGGTCTCGACGCTGGGCGCGAAGGGCGTGCCTTCGATGGTCGAGCGCACGCTTGTCCGGCCGCCCTCGTCGCGACTCGGTCCGATCACCGAGCCCGAACGGGTGAAGGTGATGGCGGTGAGCCCCGTCGCCGGGCAGTACGATGCCGATCTTGATCGCGACAGCGCCTACGAGATGCTGCAGCGCCGCGCCGCGGAAGCCGCCAAGGCGGAAGACGAGGAGCGCCAGCGCGAAGAGGAAGAAGACAGGAAGCCGCCCGAAGGCCGACGCTGGACCCTGCCCGGCTACGAAAGGGATGATGACGACGACGACGATGACAACCGCCGCAGCACCACCCGCAAGACCTCAAGCCGATCGCGACGACCGGGCTACCAGCGCCAGACCGTGACCGAAGCCGTGATCAAGTCGGTGGCCCGGTCGGCCGCCACGTCGCTCGGCCGGGCTCTGGTGCGGGGCATCCTCGGATCGCTGAAGAAGGGGTTCTGATCCCCAGCCGTCTCAGACCACGAGGATCGGGGTGCGTGTCGGCACCCGGTCATAGAGATCGCAGATGTCCTGGTTGATCAGGCGCACGCAGCCGGACGACACGGCCTGGCCGATGGACTTGTATTCGGGGCTGCCGTGCACCCGGTAGAGCGTGTCCTCGCCATTCTGGAAGATGTAGAGCGCACGAGCGCCGAGCGGATTGTCCAGACCGGGCGGCATGCCGCCATTTGCAGCCGACCAGCGCTCGAGTTCGGGCTGGCGCGCGATCATGTCGGTCGGCGGAGTCCATTTCGGCCATTTCTGCTTCCACTGCACGATGGCCCTGCCCGACCAGGAAAAGCCGTCGCGGCCGATGCCGACGCCGTAGCGCATGGCCCGGCCGTTTTCGCGCACCAGATAGAGGAAGCGGTCGGATGTGCTGACCACGAGGGTACCGGGACGCTCGCCGGTCGGATCGGCCACTTCCTGGCGCAGATAGGCCGGGTCGATCTCATGATAGGGAATGGCCGGCAGCGGAAACGGCTCGTCGAGCTTGGGACCGTACATGCTGTCATAATAGGGAGACGTCCGCGCCACACCGGAACCACGGTTGACCGGCGTGCGGTAGACCGGGGCGGTCTCGTCGACAAACTGCCGCGTCGTCGGTCCGGCACAGCCTGCCAGGGCCGCGGTCGCCGCCGTGCCGAGCGCCAGAAAGCCGCGCCGCGAGAGCGCCTTGCCGTCAAGGCCATGGGTGGCGGAGCCGATCGATCTCGGGTCTAGTTGTTTTTGTCCGGTCATGGGGCAGGCGGTCCTAAACTCAGGGAATCGCAACGATACCCTCTTCGCATTAATGGGAGGCAAACGAGCCGGATCGACTCATGTGACGAGCGAGCTTTGCGGCTCGATTGTGACCATGGCGCGCCAGGCTTGTGGTGAACTTGCCACACTGGGTCCTATTGCAATGACAGTGCCGTGAAACCGGCGTGATCGCCGCAATCGGCGCCTACTCGACGCCGTTGAGATCCGGCAGGATCAGCGACGGGGAGAGATCCCTGTACTCGTCGGGCATCCTGGCGCGGTTGATCCAGACCGTCCGGAAACCGAATTTCCGCGCGCCCGCCACGTCCCAGCGGTTGGAGGACTGGAACGACACCGCTTCGGGATAAAGCCGGTAGGCGGTGGTGACCATGTCATAGACCGCAGGGTCGGTCTTGAAGGTCTTGAGTTCATCGACCGAAAAGACGTCGTCGATGACCGTATCAAGCGCCGCGTTCCGGACCGCCGAATCGAGCATCGCCGCCGAGCCGTTCGACAGGATCGCCACCCGCGCGCCGGTGGCCTTGAGTGCCTTGAGCACGGCAGGCACTTCCGGGTAGCAGTCGAGCCTGAAATAGGCATCGAGCAGATCGGCGCGCAGGCTCTTGTCGGCGCTCGGCACTCGCTCGAATGCATGGTCGAGCGCCTCCTCGGTGAGCGTCCAGAAATCGCGCCATTCGCGCATCAGCGCCCGGGTCCAGGAATATTCGAGCTGCTTGGCCCGCCAGATGTCCGACAGTTGCTGGCCGTCGGGGCCGATCGCCTCGGCATGACGGCGCACCGCCGCGTGCACATCGAACAGAGTTCCATAGGCATCAAACACATAGGCGGCGTAGGCCATCAATACAGTCTCCTCTTCCGGACCCCAAGATGCTCATGTTGCAGTGCAACAGTCAAGCTGCGCCGCACGCCGCGCGGGACCGCCGGGCGGCCACCCTTAGGCGCAGGAATGTCCTATCACGCCCGTTTGTTTCCCGATACGCCAGGCCTGCGCAAGGATCGTGCTATTGCAATATTACATGGGGACTTGGGTTGCACCGTGACTTGACGGCGGCGGCAGCGGCGTTCGATTGTCATTCCGCAACGACGACACCCGCAGGAGACCATCATGGCCGTCAACACCCAAGCCCGCACCAAGACCTGGACCTATGTGGACGGAGACTGGCTGGAGGGCAATCCGCCGCTGATCGGCCCGGTCAGCCACGCCATGTGGCTGGGATCGACTGTGTTCGACGGCGCGCGCTGGTTCGATGGCGTCGCGCCCGATCTCGACCTGCACTGCCAGCGGGTCAACCGCTCGGCGGATGCGCTGGGAATGCGCGCCACCATGCAGGCCGAGGCCATCGAAGGCCTGGCGCGCGAGGGACTGAAGAAATTCGACGGCAAGACCGCGGTCTACATCAAGCCGATGTACTGGGCCGAGCATGGCGGCTACATGTCGGTGCCGGCCGATCCGGAGTCGACGCGGTTCTGCCTGTGCCTGTTCGAAAGCCCGATGATAGCGTCCTCGGGTTTCTCGGTCACGGTCTCGCCGTTCCGGCGCCCGACCTACGAGACCGCTCCAACCAACGCCAAGGCCGGCTGCCTCTATCCCAACAATGGCCGGGCGGTGATGGAAGCCAAGTCGCGCGGCTTCGACAATGCGCTGGTGCTCGACATGCTCGGCAATGTCGCCGAGACCGGCACCTCCAACATCTTCATGGTCAAGGACGGCGTGGTGTTCACGCCTGCGCCGAACGGCACCTTCCTGTCGGGCATCACCCGATCGCGGGCGATCCGGCTCTTGCGCGAGGCCGGCACCGAAGTGGTGGAGAAATCGCTCTCGGTCGCCGACTTCATGGATGCCGACGAGATCTTCTCGACCGGCAATCACTCCAAGGTGGTGCCCGTGATCCGCATCGAGGGCCGCGAACTGCAGGCCGGACCGACCGGACGCAAGACACGCGAACTCTACATGGACTGGGCGCACGGCTGAGGCGCGGCGCTCCAGGGAAGCATGGCAAAGGGGACGACATTGATCAGCGAAAGACGCAAGCACTCGACCGGCTCGCCCTTCGAGAAGGCGGCGGCCTATTCACGGGCCGTGCGGCAGGGACCCTTCGTCCATGTCTCGGGCACCACCGGCTATGATTATGCCGCCATGGCGATGCCCGACGGTGTCGCCGATCAGGCGCGGAACTGCTTCAAGACCATCGCCGCATCGCTTGCGGCGCTGGACGCAGGCCTCGGCGACATCGTGCGGGTGCGCTATTACGTGACCAGGCCCGAACATTTCGACGCGGTGGCGCCGGTGCTGGCCGAATATCTGGGCGGCATCGACCCGGCGGCAACCATGATCGTCTGCCAGCTGATCCGTCCGGAAATACTGATCGAGATCGAGGTCACCGCCCAGGTGGCGTGACTTGAAGCGTGTCCGGCGACACCGATGTTACCGGCGCGCCCGGATGTTTCAGAGTTGTCCGCCCATCTCGTCCTCGATGTGAATGCGGATGATCTCGTCAAACGAGCTTTCCGCCCGAAATCCGAGTTCGAGCGCCCGCTCGGCAGTAAAGCCGCTTGGCCAGTTCGCGACGATGCGCATGATCCCCGGATCGGGTTCATGCCTGATCAGCGCCACCGCCTTGTCTCCGGCAATCCGGCGAAGCGCCTCGATCTGCTCGGCAACCGTGGCCGAGAGCCCGGGCATGTTGAGCACCCGCCTGTGTCCGACCGGACCCAGATCCATGGTTGCGGCCCGGGTCAGGAAAGCCACCGCCGCACGCGGGCTGGCATGCCAGTGGCGCACCGTGTCGGGAACCGGAAGCAAAGCCTGCTTGCCAGCCAGCGGCTCGCGCAGGATGCCGGAGAAGAAGCCCGACGCCGCCTTGTTGGGCAGGCCGGGGCGAATGCAGATGGTCGGCAGCCGGATCGCCAGCCCGTCGAAAAATCCGCGCCTTGTATAGTCCTGCAGCAGCAATTCACCGATCGCCTTCTGCGTGCCATAACTCGTCATCGGCGCGGTCAGGAAGATGTCATCGATCATGTCGGGCATTGGCGTGCCGAAAACTGCGATCGACGAAGCGAAGACCAGTCGCGGGCAGTATCCCTCCGATTGCGACAACTGCCGCACAGCGTCAAACAGATGGCGGGTTCCATCCAGGTTGATCCGATAGCCCTTGTCGAAATCCTGCTCCGCCTCCCCCGAGACGATGGCCGCCAGGTGGATGATCACATCCGGCCGTCCGGCAAGCAGCTGCGGCGCGGTCAGGGGATCGGAAACATCGCGCGCAAGGCGTGAGACCTCGCCCGAATAGCCCGCCGGGGCTTCCGGCGTGATGGCGTCGGCCAGGGTCAGGCGATCGACACTCACGGCCCCGAGCTTGCCGGAGCCTGCAATCGCCCCCGCCAGTTTGCGGCCGATCATGCCCGCCGCACCAATAATCAAGACATGCATGTCCGCTCCCCCTCCAGTTTGACGGGACGATAGCCGGATGAGGCGCAGCGCACAATCGGCAGCGCGCAACTGCACCGGCCCGAATCATCTCGCTGAGATCTCTACATCCCGGACCGTCGCGATCCCTCGACGTCCCGCCCGGTGCTGGCGCTGCCATTTGCATTGCCGCGCCGAATCCGATTGATTGGGCGCGGCCTTGATCCGGACCCGGGCGTTCGTCGCTCTCCCCGGTCCGTCCGCCGTCACTTACACACCGCGCCACGCGTGCGCTCCGGGATTTCAAGCGCATGCCTCAGACCCACCGGCCGGGACTCGCCGCACTCTGGATGATCGGCTCCATCGTGTCGTTCTCGACGATGGCGGTTGCCGGCCGCTATATCTCCGACGTGCACTCCACCTTCGAGATCATGACATTCCGCTCGCTCACCGGCCTTGTCATCGTGCTGGCTGTGGCGGGGTCATACCGCAGGCTCCGGGAGATCCGAACGGAACGGCTCAAGCAGCATTTTTTCAGGAACCTGTTTCATTTCACCGGCCAGAACCTGTGGTTCTTTGCGCTGGCCTCGATTCCGCTGGCGCAGGTGTTCGCGCTCGAGTTCACCACGCCGGTCTGGGTGATCGTGCTCGGGCTCGCGTTCCTCGGCGAACGCCTGACCGGATATCGCGTGGTCGCAGCCGGGCTTGGCTTTGCCGGCATCCTCATCGTTGCCCGGCCGGATTTCGGCGCCCTTGAACCCGGCCTGATGACAGCCGCCGCCTCGGCAATCTTCTTTGCCGCGACCATCATCATGACCAAGGCGCTGACGCGGCACGAGAGCATCGTCTCGATCCTGTTCTGGCTGACCTTGCTGCAGCTGGGCTTCGGCACGATCAGCCTGGTGCTGCAGGGATCAGTGACATGGCCGACGCTCGCGACCGTCCCGTGGCTGGTGGTGATCGGCGTCTCCGGCCTGCTGGCGCATTACTGCCTGACCACGGCGCTGTCACTCGCGCCCGCAAGTTTCGTCATGCCGATCGATTTCACCCGGCTGCCGCTGATCGCCGTCGTCGGCATGGTGCTGTTCGGCGAGAAAGCCGATCTTCTGATCCTCATCGGCGGCGGCGTCATCATTCTCGCCAACTGGATCAACATCCGAGGCGAAAGCCGCGCGCGGCGGTTGCCCATGGCCTGACCACGTGGCCGCCGTCGCGAAAAGCAGACGGCAGTCACACCGTAACCGCCACCACGGCCATGCAGTCTCCCGGCTTGATCAGGCCGGGACAATGGCGCGACACCAGCATGCCTGCCCGGTTGGCGCGGTAGTCGATCGGCGGCCTGCCTGTGCGGTCGGCCGGCCAGACGCGGGCCACCATCTCGCCCTTTTCCACCGGATCGCCGAGGTTCTTCATCGCCTCGAACACACCCTCGTCCTGGGAGAACACGAAGCAATCGTCATCAGGCATGTCGAGCATCACCGAGGGGGCGGTCTCGAGCTCCCCCTTCATGATGCCCGCATGCTTGAGCACGTTGCGCACGCCCTTCTTGGCAATGGCGTTCGACCGCGCCGTCGAGGTGCCGCCGCCGCCGAGTTCCGTGGTGACGAAGACCTTGCCCTGATCCTCGACGCTCGTGTCATACATGCCGACAGTGTCGATCTCGAGCATGATCATCGAGTAGGGCGCGTTAAAGGCCTCCACCGCCGCCACGCAGGCCGCCTGCTGCTCCTTGTTTTCCAGCACATGGGCGGACGCGAAGGGGATGAAATCCAGCGTCTTGCCGCCGGAATGGAAGTCGAGCACGATGCTGGCTTCCGGCAACAGGACGGTCTGGAAATAGTCCGCGATCTTTTCCGTGACCGTGCCGCTTGGCGACCCCGGGAAGGACCGGTTCATGTTGCCCCGATCGATTGGCGAGGTGCGAGTGCCGGCCCGGAAGGCCGGATAGTTCATGGCCGGCACGATGATCACTCGGCCCTCGATGTCCTCGGGCTTGAGCGTCACCGCCAGCTCCATCAGCGCGATGGGACCCTCATATTCGTCACCATGATTGGCGCCGGTCAGCAGCGCCGTCGGCCCCGCGCCGTTCTTGATCACGGTGATCGGAATCATCACCGATCCCCAGGCCGAATCGTCACGGCTGTAGGGTAGTCTCAAGAAGCCGTGATGGGCGCCGTCTTCGTGCAGCGGAATTGTCGGAACAATCGGATTGCCGGCCATCTGAGATCAGTCCTTTACAAACATCCGCCGGGGCACATTGGCCAGGCATTCAGGCCCGCTCTTGCCAATGACAATGCTCTCGGTGATTTCAAAGCCCCAGTCATCCATCCACAGCCCGGTCATGAAATGGAAGGTCATGTTCTCCTCGAGCACGGTCTTGTCGCCGGGCCTCAGCGACATGGTGCGCTCGCCCCAATCCGGCGGATAGGACAGACCGATCGGGTAGCCCGTGCGATTGTCCTTGGTGATCCCGTATTTGGTGAGCACCTTGAAAAACGCGATGGCGATGTCCTCGCAGAGATTTCCTGCTTTGGCGGCTTCCAGCCCCGCATCCATGCCTTCGAGCACGGCCTTTTCGGCATCGATGAAGGTCTGCGTCGGCTTGCCCAGGAACACGGTGCGCGACAGCGGGCAGTGGTAGCGCTTGTAGACGCCGGCGATCTCGAAGAAAGTGCCCTCGCCCGACCGCATCGGCTGGTCGTCCCAGGTGAGGTGCGGCGCCGAGGCATCGGCGCCCGAGGGCAAGAGCGGCACGATCGCCGGATAGTCGCCGCCAAAGCCAAGTCCGTCATCATAGCGCAGCGCCGCCTCGTAGATATCGGCGACCAGGTCGCATTTGCGGTAGCCCACCTCGCATTTGTCGGCGATGGTGCTGTGCATGCGCTCGACCAGGCGGGCGGCCTTGCGCATGTAGTCGAGTTCCTGCGGCGACTTGACGGCGCGCTGCCAGTTCACCAGCGCCGTGACGTCGGAGAATTTCGCGTTGGGCAGATGTTTCACGAGCGCGGCGAAGGCCGCTGCCGAGAACCAGTAATTGTCCATCTCGACGCCGATGCGCTTGTTGCCCCATCCGCGCTCGTCGAGCTTGACCGAGAGATAGTCCATCGGATGGCGCTCGGTCGACTGCACGTAATTGTCGTCATAGCCGATGATCGTGTCCTCGGAGAGCCAGGCGGTGCGGCGCGCGCCGTTGGCATCCTGCCCACGGCCGAACCAGACCGGATCGCCATCGGGCCCGACCACCACGCATTGATGCACATAGAACGACCAGCCGTCATAGCCCGTGAGCCAGGCCATGTTGGAAGGATCGGACACGATGATGACGTCGACCTCCGCGGCTTCCATCGCCTTGCGCGTTTTCGCAAGTCGCTGCGCATATTCGTCCCGGCTGAAATTGAGTGCTGGCGCGGACATCGTGCGGTGTGTTCCTTTCTGGGTGCAGTCAGTTTGAAAAGTCGACGCCGGCATCGAGCGCCAGCGCACGTTGGCGGGCGAATGCCGCGATCGCGGTGTCCTGCACGCCGGTGCCGGTCAGATCGGCAAGGGTGATCGCCTCGTCCGTCAGCCGGCCCGCGGCCTTGCCCGAGACAATGGCGCCAAGTTCGGCGAACTCCGCCTTCGCATCGACGACGCCGCTGGCGATCGCCGTGCGCAGTTCACCGAGCAGGCGGGTCTGCGACAGCCGGTCGGGCACGTAAAGATCGGCCTTGGCAAAGCAGGCCGGATCGATCTCGTTCTTGTGTTCCTGGTCCGAGCCCATGGCGGTGATGTGCTGGCCGGGCCTGAGCCAGTCGGCCTCAAGCACAGGCGTCGTCGCCGGCGTCGTGGTGACGATGATGTCGGCGTCGGCCACGGCGCTCGCAGGATCCTGCGCCGCGCGAACCTCGATGCCGAGTTCAGCGGTCATATCCGTGGCTGCTGCGATCGCCTTTTCGGGATCGCGCGCCCAGATGGTGGCGGACCGGATCGGCCGCACCAGGGTCAGCGCCTTGAGCTGCAGCCGGCCCTGGCAGCCGGCGCCCAGAATGCAGGCGGTCGATGCGTCGGCGCGCGCGAGATGGCGTGCGGCGACCGCGCCGGCGGCTGCGGTGCGCACGTCGGTCAGGTAGCCATTGTCGAGCAGCAGGGCTTCCAGCATCCCGGTCTTCGCCGCAAACAGCACCATCAAGCCCGAGGTGCTGGGAAGGCCGAGTTTCGGATTGTCGAAGAAGCCCGGCGAAATCTTGATGGCGAAACTGTCGATGCCGGGCACGAAGGCGGTCTTGACGTCAACCTCGCCGTTGAACGGCGCGATCGCCATCGACAGGATCGGCGGCATCACCACCTCGCCGGTGGCGAGTGCAGCGAAGGCCTGTTCGACGCAGCCGACCGCGTCGAGATCCAGCGCCACCGCCTTGCGCAGATCGGCTTCCGTCAGGATCCTGATTTGGGCCATGTCAGGCAGCCTCCCTGGTCACATCGACATCCTCGCCGGAGATGATGCGGAAGTGCTGGTTCATATCGATGTTGCCGCCGCTGAGGATGGCCACCACCGGCCCCGCGCTCCTCACCCTGCCCGCAAGAAGCGCCGCGACGCCCACCGCGCCCGACCCCTCGACGATCTGCCGCTCCTGCCAGTAGATGTGGCGGATGGCGGCGGCGATCTCGGCTTCGCTGACCAGAATGATGTCGTCGACCAGATCGCGTGTCATGGCGAAGGTCAGCTGGTTGTCGAGCCCGATCCCGCCACCGAGCGAATCCGCCAGGGTCGCAAGCTCCTCGACCAGGATCGGCTTGCCCGCCTTGAGGCATTCATGCATCGCCGCCCCGCGCTCCATGGAAATGCCGACGATCTTGATGTCCGGCCGCCTGGCCTTGAGCGCTGCGGCGACGCCGGAAATCAGCCCACCTCCCGACAGCGGCACCAGAACGGTGGCCAGATCCGGCACCTGCTCCAGCATCTCCAGGCCGAGCGTGCCCTGGCCGGCGATGACGGCGCGGTGATCGAAGGGCGGAATCATCGCCATGCCTTCGTCAGCCACCAGGCGGCCGACTTCCTCCTGCGCCTCGTCCTGCGATTGGCCGATGATGCGCACCTCGGCGCCTTGCGCCCTGATGCCGTCGATCTTGGCCTGCGGCACCAGCCGTGACATGCAGATGATGCATGTGACGCCCGCGGCTCTGGCGGCATAGGCAAGCCCGCGGCCGTGATTGCCGGTCGAGACGCCGGCCACGCCGCGGCGCTTCTCGTCATCGGAGAGGGAAGCAACAGCATTGGTCGCGCCGCGCAGCTTGAAGCTGCCGGTCACCTGCGTGTGTTCCAGCTTGAGATGCACCGGCCGGCCAAGCAGATCCGAGAGTGTCGGCGACAAATTGACCGACGTCTGCCGCACCGTGCCGGCAATCGCCATCCGCGCCTGCTCGATCTCGTCGAGGCCGACAAAGGGGGGCTGCTGGCTCATGCGGCTTCCCCGAATGCGGCGCCGGGCAGTGCGCAGTCAAACAGCCGGCCAAATTCCACCGGCTTGTGATCGTGAAATCCGCCTAGCCGGGTCATTGCCCAGGCGCTGGCCTGGTTGGAGGAGACCACAGGCTTGCCGATCCGGCGCTCGATCTCGGCGATGACATTGATCGCCGGCAGGCCGGTGCAGGACAGGAAAAGCGCTTCCGCGCCGAGCCTGTCGGCGGCGATTGCCGCATTGATGATGCTTTCGTCGCTGACCCGCGCCATGTCGCGGTCATCGTCCAGCCCCAGGCACTCGAAGCTCACGATATCCATTCCGTGCCCAGCGAAATACGCCGCCATCGGCTGACTCGTGGCGATCGTGTAAGGCGTGAGAATCGCAAGCCGCCGGACCCCCAGCGCCGAAAACGCCTGGCGCGCGGCGCCGGCCGGCGTCACCACAGGCACATTGCCCGCCGATTGCCGGATCGCCGCCGTCACCTCGTCGTCGCCGATCACCACGGAGGCGGCGGTGCAGCTGTAGCAGATGGCTTTCAGCGGCGCGAGCGGTTCGAGCAGGGCCGCCGCCTCGACCAGGCGCGGCGTCATCTTGCGCAGATTGTCCGGCGTGGTCGGGTTCTCGAACGCCACCCTCGTGACGTGAATGGCGACATGATCCTGCGGCAATTGCCGGTAGAGGTCGCGTTCGCTGGTCATGTCGGTGGCAAGCGCGATGAGCCCGAACCGGGCCGTCGCCTCCCGATCGTTGAACCGGACCGGCTCCTTCGACAGCTTGACCATCTCCGTGCTCATGCGACTCTTCCCTCCCTTGCCGCGAAGTGTTTCATTCCAACCCGAATTGACCCCGTCAGACAACCATCACCGGAATTTTCGCCAGGCTGGTGACCTTGTGCGACACGCTTCCGAGCAGGAAGCCCTGCACATCGCCCTGCCCGCGGCTGCCGACAATGATCAGATCCGCCTTGTGCTCATCGCCGAATTTGACAATCATCCTGGCCGGTTGTCCGCCCTTGACAAAGGCGCGGACCCTGGCCGCTCCCGCGTCCGTCGCAATCTTCTTGGCCTCCTCGGCCACCTCCTTGGCGTAGCCGCGCATGGCGTCATCTAGGTTTTCCGGGTCGTCCGGACGAACCATCGACATCGACGCCTCGAGCAGCGAATGGTGCCGGAAGACGGTCAGGATCATCAGATCGCTGTCGCAGGTCTGCTGCAGTCGGGATGCGAGAATAAGGGCCTTCTTCGACCCTTCCGAACCATCAACCGCCACCAGAATTCGTTCAAACATGGGCCACCTCCGTTACCGGAATGCAAGATCGCGCAGGAACAACGCGATCTGCGGGAAATAAATGAGGGCGACAGAGACCGACAGCAGCATCACCGTGAACGGGAAGATGCCGCGGATGACCTCGATATAGGGCCGCTTGAAGATCGCGATTGCCGTGAAGATGTCGCATCCGAAGGGGGGCGTCGCCGATCCGATCGCAACCTGCAGCGTGATGATGGTGCCGACCAGCACCGGGTCGAGCCCGACGGAATCCACCACCGGCGCGAAAACCGGCACCAGGATCAGGATGACCACGATCGGGTCGACGAACATGCAGCCTATGAAGAAGGCGATCGAGATCACCGCCAGCACGCCCTTGGGACCCATGTCGGCGACGCCGACGGCGGCAAGAATCTCCTGGGGGATCTGGGCAAACGAGATCACCCAGGAAAAGGCTGCTCCCGCGGCCACAAGAATGAATACCACTGCAGTGATCAGCCCGGTCGACTTGGCTATGCGGTAGATGTCGGGAAGGTTCAAAGACCTGAAGACGAGGAATTCCAGGATGATCGCATAGAGCACGCACACGGCCGCAGCTTCAGTGGGGCTGAACACGCCGCCATAGATGCCGCCGACGATGATCACCGGAAAGCCGAGCGGCCAGATCGCCTGCTTGACGGCTTCACCGCGCTCCGCCCAGCTGGCCTTGGGTTCGGTGGGCACGCCCATGACGGTGGCGTAGATCATGCTGTAGACCGAGAACAGCACCATCAGCAGCAGTCCGGGACCGATGCCGGCAATGAACAGTTCCGAAATCGAGGTGCTGGAAATCACGCCATAGATGATCATGCCGATCGAGGGCGGGATCAGGAAGGCGATGTCCGAGGCGTTGATAATCAGCGCCATGATGAAGGAGTCCTTGTAGCCCGCCTTCAGCATGCGCGGCCTCAGCGGCGAGCCGACGGCAACGACCGTCGCCTGGGTCGATCCGGACACCGCGCCAAACAGCGTGCACGCCGTCACGGAGCTGACGGCAAGCCCGCCTTTCACATGGCCGATGAATTTCATCACCATGTCGATCAGCCGGTTTGCCGACTGGCCCCGGGTCATGATGTCGGCGGCGAGGATGAACATCGGCACGGCGATCAGCGACGCCGGCCTGATGCCCGCCATCATCTGCTGGACCATGAAGTCCATCCTGCCGAGGTCGCCGAACAGGAAGACAAAGCCGGTCAAGGTGGCGACAAGCAGCGGAATCATCATCGGGAAGCCGAGCAGCAGCAAAACGATCATGATCAGGAAAATGGTCAGCGCCATGTTCGTCTTCCCTCAAATCTCGAGTTCGTCGTCGTCATAGCCTTCGAGAACCCGGGTCGAGAGGTAGATATCCTTCGACACGAGGTTCTTGACGGCCGTGAGCGTGTATTGAAGGCCGGTCATGAAGAAGCCGACCGGCACCCAGAGGAAGATCCAGTAGACCGGCAACTGCAGCGAGGGCAGCAGGCGCCCGGAGGTCGCCACCTTGGTGATGTAGCCGATCGAGAAGTAGCACAGCCCGAACATCACCAGCGCGGTCACGGAGGCGATCAGGACCATGAAGCCCTTGCGGGCGGGCGGCGGCATGGCGTCATAGATTGCCGACATGCGGATGTGCCTGCCCTGGCGGGCGGCGTAGCTGATGCCGGCAAAGGTGATCAGGATGATAAGGATGCGGTTGAGTTCTTCGGAAAAGAACAGGCTGTACTGAAACACGAAGCGGCCGACGACATTGGCGATGGTGTTGAACGCCATCAGCAGAACGCCGGCGGCCAGCATGACCGATTCCACCCGGCTGATGGTCGAATCGATTGTCCCCAACACACCCGGCAGCGACGATTCGTGCGGATTGCTTAGCTTTGGCTCGTCCAAGTTCGCCTCCCGGCCCGTTGGCTGACTGAACCGGAGGCCATGATTGCATGGCCTCCGGTTATCTCACCTGTCACCCAGGGGTCTGAGCGAAGTCAGACCACGGGCAAGCGGGTCCCTTGCGGGATCAGCCCTCGGTCGCTTCCAGGTCGGCCTTGAGCTGCTCGAGGATGGCCTTGCCGCTATCGCCGGTCATCTCGATGAAGGTGTCCTCGACCTCGGCGGCGGCTTCCTTGAAGCAGGCGCGTTCTTCTTCGGAAAGCACGGTCACCGTCATTTCCGGCTTGGCTTCCATGATCTTCTCGAGCTCGCTGTCGGCAAGGCCCTTCTGGTATTCGACAATGTAGTCGAAGGCCGAGGCGGCTGCGTCCTCGACGACCTTCTTGTCCTCGTCGGACAGGCCGTCATAGAAGTCCTTGTTGGCCATCACCGCGGTGGTGAAGTTGTTGTGGCCGGTATAGGTGATGTGGTCGGTCACCTCGTACATCTTGGTCGAGTACAGGAAGAAGGTCGGATTCTCCTGGCCCTGGATGATGTTGGTCTGCAGGCCGCCATAGACTTCGCCCCAGGGCAGCGGCGTCGGCGTCGCACCGAAGGCCTTGTAGGATTCCACCAGCAGCGGATTGGTCATGACGCGGAACTTGACCTCGTTGAGATCCTCGCAGCTCTTGACCGGCTCCTTGGTGGTCATCGCCACCTCGCCTTCAGGGAACATGACCAGAAGCTCGAGACCCTGCTCGGCATAGAGTCCCGGAAAGTCCTCGTTGATCGCCTTGCTTTCCTTGAAGAAGCGCGCCAGGTGATCCTGGTCGGTCGGCAACAGGTAGGGCACGAAGAAGACCTGGGCTTCCGGGATCAGCGCGCCGGTGAAGCCGGGCGACTGGTCGACGAACTGCAGGATGCCGGCCTGGGCCTGCTCCATGATGTCGGCCGATTCACCGAGCGTGCCATAGGGGTAGATCTCGATCGTGTGGTCGGAATTGGCCTCCACTGCCTCCTTGAACTTGGTGGCGTAGACGCCCTGGACCTCTGTCAGGGACTCCTCGATGGCGTATTTCCAGTTATCGGCCTGTGCGGCGAGCGTGCCGGCGGCCAGGAGTGCAGTGGCGGCTGCGCCACCGAGCAGGGTACGGAATGTGGATGTCATGTCTGGTTCCTCTCGTTTTTGTTTGGCTGACGTCTTCGATTTTCCGGCCGGGTCGGCCGATGGGAAATGATGCGGGTCGCCCTCAATCGACTTTCCCTTCACACCGTCAAGCGGCTGTCACCTTGGTCCGGTCCAGCGCATTGGACGTGAATTCAAATGTCTCCCCGGTTTATTGTTATGATTTACCAAAGGTGAAACAAGGACAATCAAGAGTCAATGCGATTATTATATCATGACAATCTATCAATACCACCCTCCGGCGCGCCCATGGGGGAACGCGCTTCGATCCGCCAGGGATGTCAGGGTCGGACAGCCGGCCTCAAAGGGTCAGCAGGGCAGGTTCGGGATTGCTGCGCGCCAGCCGCGCAATGATCGTCAGGCCCCGTTCGAGCGTCTGCGTGGACTCGGCGCCAAGGCAGATGCGGACGCCATGATTGCGCACGGTCGGCGACATTTCAAAGGCCGAGCCTGGCGCGATCGCCACGCCGTTCAGCCGGGAATGGGCGACGAAGGCCTCTTCCGTCCATGACCCCGGCATCGGCAGCCAGATGTGCATCCCGTTGGGGCTGCCCAGGAACGGGATGTCCGCCAGCACCCGGGCGGCAAGGCGATTGCGTACGCCCAGCGCCTCCATCTGCCATGCCAGCAAACGATCGGCGGTGCCGTCGTCGATCCAGCGGCTGGCGATCTCGGCCATCAACGGCGTCGCCATCCAGCTGGTGACCAGGTGCCGGTTGGCGACCGCCGATTCGAACGCCTCGGGCATGGTGAGATAGCCGAAGCGCAAACCCGGCATGATGCACTTTGTGAGGCTGGTGAAATAGAAGGTGCGTTCCGGCGCCATCGCCGCGATCGGGGCCGGCCGTTCGGGCTGCAAGGGTCCCCAGGCGTCGTTCTCTATGATCAGCACGTCATGCAGCCGGGCGATCTCGACTAGCTCGGCCCGCCGTTCGACCGACATCATCAGAGCGCGCGGGTTCAGGCCCGACGGCATCAGATAGATGCCCTTGACCTGGGATTTCCGGCAGGCAGCGGCAAAGGCCGCAGGCAGAATGCCCTGCGCATCGGTTTCCAGCCCCTGGATCCTCAGCCCGAGATAGCGGGTCAACGCCTTGAGCGTGTGGTGCCCCAGTTCCTCGGTGACGATCAGGTCGCCGACGCCGGCGACCGTCATCAGCGCAACCGTCATCGCCGCCGTGTTGCCATTGGTCATCACCAGGCCCTGGTCGCCCGGCATGATACCGCAGCGCGTCAGCCATTTCGCCGCAGCGCCATTGTATTTCCTCAACGCAGTCGAGGGGCGGAAGGCCGAGACGGTCGAGACCGGCAGATCGGCGCCCAGCTTCGCCAACGCCCGCTGCATTTCCGTGAGATGCAGCGGCTCGAACACCGGCATCAGGATCGAGAAATCGATGAACTCGTCATTCTGGCTGTCGGGCACATAGGGCGTCTTGGTGTCGCTGCGGCCGGCGCGCACGAAGGTGCCGCGCCCGACCTCGCCGGCAATGACGCCGCGGCGGATCAGCTCGTCATAGGCGCGGCTCACCGTCTGCACGCTCAGCCCCAGATCAGTGGCAAGATTGCGATGGGTCGGCAAGCGGTCGCCGCTGCGCAATTCGCCGGCATCGACAGCCCGGACAAGTGTATCGGCTAAGGATTTGTAGGCGGGACGGCGAAGCTCGTGGGATTTCGGAGGCCAAATTGTCATGATTTATTGATGACCTTAATCCGGGAAATTGACAACCCCCCCGCGCTGGCTCAAAAGTCGCTGCCATGGCCCCGATCAAGCTCGATGACCGCGATATCAAGATCCTCGCAATCCTGTCGCGGGAGGGCCGGATCTCGAAATCCGAGCTCGCCAAGCGGGTCAATCTGAGCGCCACGCCCTGCTGGGAGCGGCTGAGCCGGCTGGAGAAGGCGGGCATCATTTCCGGCTATCACGCCGACATCGAATTGAGAAATGTCACGCCGCAGGTCTCGGTGTTTGTCATGGCGGAACTCGACAATCACCGCGCCGCGACATTTCAGGCCTTCGAGGCGGCCATCGCCTCCTATGACGAGATCCTGTCGTGCTGGGCGCTCGGCGGCGGCTTCGATTATCTCATGCATGTCGTCACCCGCGACATCGACAGCTACCAGCGCCTGATCGATGATCTGCTCGCCCGCCGCGCAGGGCTTGCGCGCTACTTCACCTATATCGTCACCAAGCCGGTGAAGCACTCGGCAAGCCTGCCCCTGGATCTTCTGCTGGAGGCCGGTCCGGAGACAAAATGACGCCGCGGCGCGGGGATTAAGGATGAAGTCTCTGGCTGGCCGGCGCGCAACAGAGGATTCCTCTGCCTGCAAGCCACTAGCATCAGGCATGGCAGAACACAGCACACACACCGCAGCATCCCCCTTCGCCGCGACGCCGCTCGGCCTTTCCGATCCGGCCCTGTTTCGCGGCTTCTCCTATATCGGTGGCCGCTGGACGGCAGGCGCCAAGTCGAGAACCTTTCCGGTCACGAACCCCGCCGATGGCGCGCATCTTGGCGATGTCGCCAGCCTGTCTGCGGATGACAGCGCCACCGCCATCGACGCAGCACAAGCCGCCTTCGGCGTCTGGTCGTCGATGCTGCCGCAGCAGCGCGCGAAGATCCTCAGGCGCTGGTATGAGTTGATCCTGGAAAACACACAGGATCTCGCGCGGATCATGGTGCTCGAGCAGGGCAAGCCGATTTCGGAAGCGCGCGGCGAGATCGAGTACGCCGCCTCCTTTGTCGAGTTCTTCGCGGAAGAAGCCAAGCGCCCCAACATCGAGAGCGTGACATCGCACCTGCCCGACGCCGAGGTCGAGATCTGGCGCGAGCCGGTGGGTGTGGCGGCGCTGATCACGCCGTGGAATTTTCCATGCGCCATGCTCACCCGCAAGGCCGCCGCGGCCCTTGCAGCCGGCTGCACCGTCGTGGCGCATCCGTCGGCGGAGACGCCCTACTCGGCGCTGGCGCTGGCGGAACTTTCCGAGCGCGCCGGTTTTCCAGCCGGCGCCTTCAATGTCGTGACCGGCGTCGCACCAGTGGTTGTCGAGCCCTGGATGGCAGACAGGCGCGTGCGCGCGGTCTCCTTCACCGGCTCCACCGAGATCGGAAAACTGCTCTACCGGCAGAGTGCCGAAACGATCAAGCGGATGGTGCTGGAACTTGGCGGGCACGCGCCGTTCCTGCTGTTTGCCGACGCCAATCCCGAACAGGCGGTCGAGGAAGCCATCAAGGCGAAGTTCGCCACCTCCGGACAGGATTGCCTCGGCGCCAACCGCTTCTTCGTCGAGCGCTCCGTCTACGAGGCATTCTGCGCGAGCTTCGCCGAAGCCACCTCGAAACTCTCGGTCGGCATCGGCATGGACGATCCCGATATCGGCCCGCTGATGAACGAGAAGGCGGTGGCCAAGCAGGAAGAGCATGTCGCCGATGCACTGGCTAAGGGCGCGCGTCTCCTGACCGGCGGCAAGCGGCACAAGGCGGGCAAGCTGTTCTATGAGCCGACGGTGCTCGCCGACGTGCCCGCCGACGCAGCTATCATGCACGAGGAGACCTTCGGCCCCGTCGCCGCGCTCGCCGCCTTCGACACCGAGGAGGAAGCGCTGTCGCGCGCCAACGACACCGAATACGGCCTCGTCGCCTATCTGCACACCCAGGACCCGCGCCGCATCTACCGGGCCAGCCGGGCGCTGCAATTCGGCATGGTGGCGGTCAACCGCACCAAGGTCACCGGCGCGCCGATTCCCTTTGGCGGGATGAAGCAATCGGGCCTCGAGCGCGAAGGCTCGCGCCTTGGCATGGAAGCCTTCACCGAAGTCAAATATGTATGCCGCGACTGGGCATGATGAATTTTCAAAAAGGACAAACCAATGTTGCGCAATGATCAGCTAGACCAGTGGGATCACGACCACTTTTTCCACCCCTCCACCCATCTCGCCCAGTTCGCCCGGGGCGAGGTGAAGAACCGCATCATCACCGGCGGCGAAGGGGTCCACATCACCGACCGCGAAGGGAACCGGCTGCTTGACGCCTTTGCCGGGCTCTATTGCGTCAATATCGGCTATGGCCGCCAGGAAGTGGCCGAGGCGATCGCCGCCCAGGCCAAGGAACTTGCCTATTACCACTCCTATGTCGGCCACGGCACCGAAGCCTCGGTGACGCTCGCCAAGATGGTCATTGACCGGGCGCCGGACAATATGAGCCGGGTCTATTTCGGCCTGTCGGGCTCGGACGCCAACGAGACCAACGTCAAGCTGATCTGGTACTACAACAACATTCTGGGCCGGCCCGAGAAGAAGAAGATCATCTCGCGCTGGCGCGGCTATCACGGGTCGGGCCTGATGACCGGGTCGCTAACCGGGCTCGAGCTGTTTCACAAGAAGTTCGACCTGCCGCTCAGCCAGGTGCTGCACACCGAAGCCCCCTATTACTATCGCCGCGCCGATCTCACACAGTCGGAGGCGCAGTTCGTCGAGCATTGCGCAAACGAACTCGAAGCCATGATCGAGCGCGAGGGCGCCGACACCATCGCCGCCTTCATCGGCGAGCCGGTTCTGGGAACCGGCGGCATCGTGCCGCCGCCCGAAGGCTACTGGGCTGCGATCCAGAAGGTGCTCAAGAAGCACGATATTCTACTGGTCGCCGACGAGGTCGTGACCGGCTTCGGGCGTCTCGGCACGATGATGGGATCGACCCATTACGATATCGAGCCCGACATCATCACCATCGCCAAGGGCCTGACCTCGGCCTATGCGCCACTGTCTGGATCGATCATCTCGAAGAATGTCTGGAAGGTTCTCGAACAGGGCACCGACGAGTTCGGCGCCATCGGCCATGGCTGGACCTATTCCGCCCACCCGATCGGGGCGGCGGCCGGCGTCGCCAATCTCAAGGTGATCGATGATCTGGGCCTCGTCACGAACGCCGGCGAGACCGGCGCCTATTTCAACGAGGCCATGCGCGACGCCGTCGGCCACCACAAGCATGTGGGCGACGTGCGCGGCGAAGGCATGATCTGCGCCGTCGAACTGGTTGACGACAAGGACAACCGGGTCTTCTTCGACCCATCGAAAAAGATCGGCCCGTCGATCGCCGCAGCACTCCTGAAGCGCGGCGTCATCGCCCGCGCCATGCCGCAAGGCGACATCATCGGCTTCGCGCCGCCGCTGTGCCTGACCCGCGAAGAAGCCGACACCGTGGTCTCGGCCATGACCGACGCCGTCAAGGAAGTGCTGGGCTGATTGCCCACCGTCACCGCGCGCCGCGAGGTCGCAGCAAACAGGGAGGCCGGGGGCATGAGATCCCGGCCTCCCTCATTCTTTGTGAGACGATAAAGCCCGAAGGCCGGCCGCCGCCGGCAGGTCCATTCAGCGCGATCTTGTGCCGAATGCCGAGACTGCGACCACCAGCCAGCCGAGCATCATCGAAATACCGCCGGCGGGTGCTGCCATCGGAAACAATCGCGTGCCGGCAAAATGGCGCAGCAGCAGGTCGCCGCAGAACAGCGCCAGCCCAAGGCCCAGAAGCCCGCCACCGGCGGTGCGTGTCCGGCTTGGATGTCCGGCAAGGCCCAGCGCCACGAACAGCGGCGCATGGAACAGCAGGAACTGGGCAGCCGTGGCGACAGTGCCGCCGCCCGCATGGGCGCCATAGGCGGACAGGCCCACGCCCGCCGCACCCATCAGGCCGCCTGCAAACATGAAAATGGTCATGGCGGACAATCTCCGGATTTCATCCGCCCCTGCCTATCAGCGCTTCCCGGACCAGGCGAGCCCTTTCCTCACTCCTGCGTCAAATCAGCCACCGCGCTCATCAATGGAAGATCCGACGGCAAGCCAGCCCGCGGCATGTCAGCTGTCGCCCGGCTGAGGGGCACGCCCCTTTCAGCACCTTCGGGCCGTGAAACTCTCTTCCTGTCTCGCCGGGCTGGGCTTGCCGCCGTCCCGCCCTATCTGAAAGCGTGTCCGCCTCGCGCCATGCAGGTCGACCGGACGTCAAGCGACCTTCGTCGGCAAGCTGCAAGGCGTCCCGGACGGACATTCAATCAAGGAGATTTTCTTCATGCGCTGGATCGCTCTTGTTGTCTTTCTCTGGCCGGCGGCCGCTGTCGCCAATGACTGGGCCGCGCTGGATCAGCCCGGCGCCATCGCAATCATGCGCCATGCGCTGGCACCCGGCACCGGCGATCCGGCCGGTTTCGAACTGGGAGACTGTTCGACCCAGCGCATTCTGAATGACGCAGGAAGGCAGCAGGCCCGATCCATCGGGGAAGCGTTCCGGGCGCGCGGCATCGTCTTTGACCATGTCTTCACCGGTCAATGGTGCCGGACCCGCGAGACCGCCGAATTGCTGGGCCTCGGCCCGGTCACCGAGGTCAAGGCGCTCAACTCGTTCTTTGGCGACGTCTCGACGCGCGACAGCCAGACGCAAGCCGCCCGGGCGCTGATCGCCGAGCAGCGCGGCCGCGTCTTTCTGGTCACCCACCAGGTCAATATCTCCGCGCTGACCGGTGAGTTCACCCGTTCGGGCGAAGTGCTGGTCATCCGCGCCGGGCCCGAGGACATCGAAGTGCTCGGCAGCATCCTGATCGAGCCGTAGGAGACAGAGGACGAGGGCGGCTCGTCGGTTGTTTCGACGATAGCGGGAGCCTAGGAGATCCTGAAACCTTGATTCTACGGGAAAACTGGTGCCGCTTGCAGGACTCGAACCTGCGACCCCATCATTACGAATGATGTGCTCTACCACCTGAGCTAAAGCGGCGTACCAGATTGCGTGGGCTTGGCAGACAGGCCGCGCCGACGGGATGCAGGCAATTACCGTGATTGCCGGCCGATTTCAAGCGACCAAGCGCGTGGCGGCGTTCTTTTTGTCTCCGGCCTTGCCCCGGCTGTCCGACCCCGGCGCCCGCCGCGCCTTTAGGCCACCACCCGGCATCGCTCCGCGCGCCAGTGGTCTGACCGAAACAGATGCTTCCCATCTGTCTCGAAAAGTCAGCCTACAGACTGTTGATCCGGTGGGGCGACTTGTCCGCACAACTACGCTGCGGCATCCGCCAGCGGATCCGGTCCATACTCATTGGCGCCGTCCTCGCCCCTCTGGATGAACCACCAGATCAGGACCAGCGCACCGACCACCGGGACGAAGCAGATCAGCAGCCACCAGGCCGAGCGCCCGGTGTCATGCAGGCGCCGGCCGGCGACACAGACCGCCGGCACCAAGACCGCGAGGCTGAAGATCCCTCCCAGAACCTGGGCGTCGCCGAACAGGATCCCATCGACAATGCTCAGCACGGTGTTGGCGAGGAAGACAAACAGGAAGAACCACCAGTATTCCGATCGTCGGGCGCGCCCGTCGATCGTGGCGTATTTTTCCTGCAGGCAGGTACGAATGGCGGTCTGAAAATCCATGTGACAGCTCCCTCGATGAACCCGGGCGCGATTTTCGACCAAGGCGATGCATCTTGTCCAGCCCCCCGGAGGCGGCTCGCCGCCATCGCCTACAGCGCCAGTCGCGCCCGCGCCGCCTGGTATTCGCTCTCGAGCCGGTCGACAAGGCCCGACACCGGGCCGATGCTCTTCACCGCGCCGATGCCCTGGCCCGAGCCCCAGATTTCCTTCCAGGCCTTGGGGCCGGAGCTTGCCTGCTCGAAATCCATCTTGGTCGGATCGGCAACCGGCAGATTGTCCGGATCGAGGCCGGAGGCTGCGATCGAGGGCTTCAGATAATTGCCGGGAATGCCGGTGAAATAATTGGAATAGACGATGTCCTTGGCTTCGCTGTCGACGATCATCTGCTTGTATTCGTCGGTGGCGCGGGCCTCGTCGGTGGCGATGAAGGGCGAGCCGATATAGGCGAGATCGGCGCCCATGGCCTGGGCGGCCAGCACCGCGCCGCCGGTCGAGATCGAGCCCGACAGCAAGAGCGGGCCGTCGAACCATTCGCGGATCTCCTGGATCAGCGCAAACGGCGACAGCGGACCGGCATGGCCGCCGGCGCCGGCGGCCACCGCGATCAGCCCGTCGGCGCCCTTGTTGATGGCGGAATGGGCGTGGCGGTTGTTGATGATGTCGTGCAGCACGATGCCGCCATAGGAATGGATCGCCGCATTGACCTCCGGCACCGCGCCGAGCGAGGAGATCACCACCGGCACCTTGTACTTGACGCACATGGTCAGGTCATGCTCGAGCCGCTTGTTGGAGCGGTGGACGATCTGGTTGACCGCAAACGGCGCTGCCGGGCAGTCCGGGTTCTTCGCATTGTGATCGGCAAGGCCTTCGGTGATTTCCGCCAGCCATTCGTCAAGCTGGGCCTCGGGCCGAGCGTTCAGCGCCGGGAACGAGCCCATCACGCCGGCCTTGCACTGGGCCATGACCAGCGGCGGGTGCGAAATGATGAACAGCGGCGCGGCGACGACAGGCAGCCGGAAATTGTCCTTGAGGATGGCGGGAAGGGTCATGGGGGCCTCGCAAATCTCGAATGACGTTTACGCAAACGTCAATTTTCATAGCAGAGCCGGCCGGGGCTGGAAAGGCTCGGCCGCGCTGGCGCCATCACAAGCCTGTGGGCGGGGACCCCGCAGCATGCTTGAGTTTTGCCGGGTAAGCGGATAGGCAGATGAAAAGCGCGGCGGACTTCGGGGCGGCGGCCTTTTGCCGCGGCACGGCGGGACCTGCCCATATTGGCCCGCTGGCGTCGGACAGACCGCACGGGCACGGAGACAGACACTTGACCGGCATGGAAGCGGCAATTCGCGGGGCTTTGGAGAAGGCGGGTATCCCCGGCGCCCAGGCGCGCCGCCGGATCTATGATTCGGCGCGGGGCGCGCTTGACCGCAGCCTGGAACGCCAGGGCATCGTCGACGCCGACCGGATCGACGAACACCGGCATCGACTCGAGCAGCTGATCGCCGAGATCGAGGCGGAATGGACCCCGCCGGGCAAGACCGATGCGCCTGTGCCCTCACCCATGGATTGGCCCGACACACCGGGCGCGAGCCCGGCGCATGCCGAGCCCGCTCCCGTCGTTCCGGCCCCAATCATTGCCGCCCCCGGCAGTCCATCCCCTGTCGCAACGGGGCAAACCGGCGGCGCACCGCCCATCGAGCCAGCCTGGACTGATCCCGCTTCCGTCTCGCCACACCCGGTCTCGGGCCCCGCTCCGACCGTCGCCCCGGCGGCCGGCGCATCACGATCGCAGGAAGCGCCCCGCAGCGAGGCCAGTCTCGACATTGCCCCCGACGCGAGCGATCACGTCGGGTCCGCCGGGTTTGCGGATGACAGCAGGCTCGACGCCGAACGTCCGCCGCACATCGCGGCGCCAGCGGGGACAAAGGCAAGACCGGCTAGGCCGGATAAAAAGCTCAAGGTTTCCGGGCCGCGCAAGGAAAAGCGCCGGCGCGGCGCGTTCGCCGGGTTCTTTTCCGCTGCGGTGATGCTGTCGTTCCTGGGCATCGGCATCTGGTGGATGGTTGACAGCGGCCTGTTCAAGAGCGCCGCGGAACGCGACACCGGGGTTCCCAATCCGCCCCCGTCGCTCAGCCGCGACGATTTCGACGGCGGCCCGCAGCAGCTCAATCCGGGCGCCGGCTTCTCGGGCGACTGGACCAATGTGTTCAGGCCCGGCCGCGACGGCACGGCCGAGGCGCGTGGCGATGCCACGGCCGAGATCATCGAGGAAGACGACAGCACTGTGCTCAGGATCATCTCGCGCAGCGGTTCGGCCAGTGGCGAAGTGCTGGTGCCGCTCTCCGCAGAGGTGATGCAGGCATTGGCCGGACGCAAGTCGGTCATGGCGCTCTCCGTGCGCACCGCGTCCCCGGAAGCCACGCAGATCTATGTGAAATGCGACTTCTCGGTGCTGGGCGATTGCGGCCGTCACCGCTTCAACGTCACCTATGACACCACGGACATCCTGTTCGATCTCGACTACGACCGGGCGCTTGCGCCCAACCAGGGTGGCAATCTGGTGATCAACAGCGATGTTTCGGGCGGTGGCAAGGGCATCGACCTGGTCGCCGTGCGGATCCGGCCCGCCAGCTGAGCCGCCGCTTCGTCAAGGACTGCCCCTTTCGAAAGCCGCCCGCGCCGCATGTTTGCAGGCGGGCGGCTCCTGTTTCGCCCTGAGCCAGTTCAGCTCACGTCGGTGACGCGCAGATAGGGGCGGATTTCCTCCCAGCCCTGCGGGAACCTGTCCTTGGCATCTTCATTGGACACCGAGGTCGGGATGATCACCTTGCCGCCCGGACGCCAGTCGGCGGGCGTGGCCACCGTCTTCGCGTCCGCCAGTTGCAGCGCGTCGATGACGCGCAGGATTTCATCGAAATTGCGGCCGACATTCATCGGATAGGTCATGGTCAGCCGGATCTTCTTCTCCGGATCGATGATGAACACCGAGCGCACGGCGGCGGTGGTGCTGGCATTGGGATGGATCATGTCATAGAGCTCGGCCACCTTGCGGTCCCTGTCGGCGACGATCGGGAAGGTCAGCGTGGTGTCCTGCGTGTCGTTGACATCCCTGATCCAGGCCAAGTGTTCCTCGACGCCGTCCGTCGACAGCCCGATCGGCTTGACGTTGCGGGCCTCGAACTGGCCCGAGAGCTGCGCGGTACGGCCCATCTCGGTGGTGCAGACCGGCGTGAAATCCGCCGGATGGCTGAAGAAGAAGGCCCAGGAGGAGCCGATCCAGTCATGGAATTCGATCGGGCCGCTGGTGGTGTCGGCAGTGAAGTTGGGGGCGGTATCGCCAATGCGCAGGGTCATCGTGATGTCCTTGTTCGGGGTTGGGAGATGGTCATGCCGCTTCATGAAGGCTTCGCGGCAAGTTCGAGTGCTGCCTGGTGCTGGCTCAGGAACACCCTGCCGCTGAGATGGGTGAGGAAGTCGCAGGTCTTGAGCCGGTCCATCACCGGACCCTTGACCTCGCTGAGATGGAATGTGACGCCGAGCGCCTTGAGCCGCTCGTTGATGGCTTCGAGCGATTCGAGCGCGCTCATGTCGATCTCGTTGACCGCCGGGCACATCAGCACGACATGCTTCAGGCCCGGGCGCGCGGCGACCATGTCGTAGACCTGGTCCTCGAGATAGCGCGCATTGGCGAAATAGAGGCTCTCATCGACCCGCACCGTCAGCACGGTGTCGTCTATCTCCACGTCATGGCGCTTGACGTTGCGGAAATGCTCGGTGCCCGGCACCCGCCCGACAATGGCCATGTGCGGACGCGAAGACTTGTAGAGATGAATGAGGATCGACAGAGCCACGCCCGCCGTGACCCCGGTCTCGACGCCGAAGACGAGCGTCAGCGCTATGGTGGCGCTGACGGCGGCGAAATCGGCGCGCGAATAGATCCAGGTCTTCTTCAGGATCGAGAAATCGACCAGCGACAGCACCGCGACAATGATGGTGGCGGCGAGCGTCGCCTGCGGCAGATGATAGATCAGCGGCGTCAGCACCAGCGCCGCGAGCAACAGGCCCACGGCCGTGTAGGCGCCGGCCGCGGGGGTTTCGGCGCCGGCGTCGAAATTGACCACCGAGCGGGCGAAGCCGCCGGTCACCGGATAGCCGCCGGTAAATGCCGCGCCGATATTGGCCGCGCCCAGGCCGATCAGCTCCTGGTCAGGCACGATTCGCTGGCGCTTGCGCGCGGCCAGCGTCTGGGCCACCGACACCGATTCGACAAAGCCGATGACCGAGATCAGCACCGCGGAGCCGATCAGGGTGCCCCACAGATCGAGCGAGAAGGACGGCATGGTCAGCGGCGGCAGCCCCTGCGGCACTTCGCCCACCACATGCACGCCAGAATTCTGCGACAGGCCGAAGGCCCAGGTCACAAAGGTTGTCACGACCACGGCCGCCACCGGCCCCGCCTTGGTCAGCACGCCGGCGAGCCGCGGCTTCATGCCGGTCTTGAGCAGCAGCGGCATCAGCCCCTTGCGCACCCAGAACAGGAATGCGGTGGCGCCCGCGCCCAGCGCAAGCGTGATCCAGTTGATCTCGCCCAGATGCGCATAGAGCGAGCCCAGCAGCTCCGGCAACGTATCGCCACCAGCCGAAATGCCGAGGATATGTCGCAACTGGCTCATGGCAATGAGAATGCCGGTGGCGGTGATGAAGCCGGCGATGACCGGGTGCGAGAGGAAATTGGCGAGAAAGCCCAGCCGCAACACGCCGAGCAGGATCAGGAACAGGCCCGACAGGAAGGCCAGCGTGATCGCCGCCAGGAGCATTTCCGGCGAGCCGGGTTCGGCGAGATTGCCGATCGCGGCTGCCGTCATCAGCGACACCACGGCCACGGGACCCACCGCCAGAGCCCGGCTGGTGCCGAAGATCGCGTAGAGCAGGATCGGCGCGATCGAGGCATAGATCCCGGTTTCGGCCGGCAGTCCGGCGAGCAGCGCATAGGCAAGCGACTGCGGGATCAGCATGATGGTGACGATCACGGCCGCGACCATGTCATTGCCGAAGGCGTCGCGATCATAGCGGCGGCCCCAGTCAAAGACCGGCATGATGCGCGCCAGGCGGTCAAACAGGGCAGTGGTGTCCGGCATGGCGGGATCCTTGCGGAAAGTTCAGCGAGAGACGGGTAAACGGGTCTGGCCGCGACGGCCCCGAAAGGCCGCCGGCGATGTCACTGTCTTGCGCATGGGGCAGGCGCGGCTGCGCGTGCCGGCCGCGTGCTACAGCCCGTTGACGGGCACCTTCAGCATCGGGCGGCCATCCTTGTCGGTCGGCACCTCGCCGGCGCGCATGTTGACCTGCAGCGATGGAATGATCAGCCGCGGCATGGACAATTGCCTGTCGCGCTCGGTGCGGAATTTGATGAAATCCTCGCGGGTCTTGCCGCCGCCGACATGGATGTTGTTGGCCTTTTCATCGCCGACCGTGGTCTCCCACTGGATGTCGCGTCCGTTCGGACCGTAGTCATGGCACATGAACAGCCGCATCTCGTCGGGCAGCGCCAGCACCTTCTGGATCGAGTCATAGAGGGTGCCTGCATCGCCGCCGGGGAAATCGGCCCGCGCCGACCCGCCGTCGGGCATGAACAGCGTGTCGCCTGTAAAGGCCGCATTGCCCATCACATGCACCATGCAGGCCGGCGTGTGGCCCGGCGTGTACATCGCGAACGCCTGCATCTGCCCTATCTGGTAGGTGTCGCCGTCCTTGAACAGGGCGTCGAACTGGGAGCCGTCGCGCTGGAACTCGGTGCCTTCGTTGAAGATCTTGCCGAAGGTGTCCTGCACCACCATGATCTTGTCGCCGATGCCGATCTTGCCGCCAAGCTTGTCCTGAATGTACGGCGCGGCTGACAGATGGTCGGCATGGACATGGGTTTCGATGATCCATTCGAGCGTCAGATCATTGGCCTTGATCCAGGCAATCATGCTGTCGGCATGGCCATAGGTGATGCGGCCCGCGGCGTAATCGATGTCCATCACCGAATCGACCACCGCGCAGGCCTTGGAGCCTGGGTCCTTGACCACATAGCTGATGGTGTTGGTGTCGGGGTCAAAAAACGCCTTCACGTCGGGTTTGACCGAAAGGTCCACTGGATAATTCGACATGTTCATGTCTCCTCTTTTTCAATGTGTCCGGTGCGTCGCTTACTCATGCGAGGCACCTGTTTGGTCTGGTCAGCCTGGCCGCCATGGGCGGCCCGGCGCGATATCAGAATGCCTTGGCCGGCTTGTGCCTCAGCCCGTCGAAGGACCGGGCCAGCACGATGCCGATCACCATGGCGCCAGTGAATGCGATCACGCTGACGCCGCCAAAGCCGAGCGCCGGAATGGCGCCGCCCGGGCAGAACCCGGCAATGCCCCAGCCGATGCCGAAGGTGGCCGATCCGGCGATCAGCCGCGTGTCGATCGCCTTGTTGCCGGGCAGATGAAACTCCGCGTCAAACACGGGCTTCTTTCGCGCACCGAACACCAGCAGGTAGCCGAGCGCAGTTGTGATGAGCGCCCCACCCATGACGAAGATCAGGCTCGGATCCCAGGCGCCGGCGACATCGAAGAAGTTGAGCACCTTGGCCGGATTGGCCATGCCGGAAATGGCGATGCCCAGGCCGAATATCGCGCCGATGAGACCTGAGGAAATCAGTTTCTGCATGGTTCAGATCCCTGCCACGTGGCGGACGACATAGACGGTCAGTCCGGTGAAGATCATGAAGGTGACGGTCGCGGCAATCGACCGCAGCGACAGCCGCGCCATGCCGCAGACGCCATGGCCGGAGGTGCAGCCTGCACCGTAATAAACGCCGATACCGACGATCAGTCCGCCCAGCGCAAGCAGCGGCAGGGAGACCGGAACGGCATAGGGAATGGCGCCGCCAGCAGCCAGAAACAACACCGGCGCAATGACCGCACCCAGGAGAAAAGCGATGCGCCAGGCCCAATCGGTCGAAATCGGCGGGATGATGCCGGTCAGGATCCCGGTCATGCCGGCGATCCGGCCATTCATTGCCATCAGCAACGTGGCCGAAATGCCGATCAGCACGCCGCCCGCAAGCGACATCCATGGCGTGAACTCTGTTTCCATTCTGGCTTCCCTCTTCATGGCTTCCGGCCTTGCGGCACACGGCGTCGTTGCGCCTCCTCTCCATATATATAAGCGATAATCCATATTCAAGGGACGAAATGTATCGGCACGCGCCCCATAGGTCCTGAACCGCGTCGCAGCCCGGACGTTGGCGACCATTTGAGAGCGCGCCCGGCCGCTTCAGCCCTGAGCTTCGGGCTTGCGGAAATCCGGATGCAAAGTCTTGCCCAGGATATGATCATCGGCGCCGATGACATGGCTGCCGGCCCCGACGATCAGCCGGTCGGGATGATGCACGACCATCCGGTCCTTGTTGGGATAGGGCAGGCTCGAGAGGAAATGCTTCATGCAGTTGATCCGCGCCCGCTTCTTGCAGTCGGACTTGACGATGGTCCAGGGCGCGTCGGCGGTGTCGGTGTAGAAGAACATCGCTTCCTTGGCTTCGGTGTAGTCGTCCCACTTGTCGAGCGAGGCCTTGTCGATGGGCGACAGCTTCCACTGCTTGAGCGGATCCCTCTCGCGCTCGGCGAAGCGTCTGAACTGCTCGCCTTGCGTCACCGAAAACCAGTATTTGAACAGAAGTATGCCGGACCGGGTGAGCATGCGCTCGATCTCGGGCGCTTCGCGCATGAATTCGAGATATTCGGTGGGCGAGCAGAAGCCCATAACCCGCTCGACCCCGGCGCGGTTGTACCAGGAGCGATCGAACAGCACCATTTCGCCGGCCGACGGCAGGTGCTCGACATAGCGCTGGAAATACCATTGCGAACGCTCCCGGTCGGTGGGCTTGGACAGCGCCACGACACGCGCCATGCGCGGGTTGAGATGTTCCATGAAGCGCTTGATGGTGCCGCCCTTGCCCGCCGCGTCGCGGCCCTCGAACAGCATGATCACCTTCTGGCCGGTGTCCTCGATCCAGCGCTGGGCCTTGAGCAGCTCAACCTGCAGCAGCGCCTTCTCGTGCTCATAGGCGGCGCGCCGCATCCTGGTCCTGTAGGGATAGACGCCTTGCTCGAACAGTTGCGCGATGGCCGCCTCATCCTTGCGAATGTCGGCAGTGCGCGGACGCGCCGGCCTGGCGTCAGCCATCGGGGGCGCGGGCGTTTCGGGCAGAGCCTCGGCAACGCCCTCGGCTTTCACCTCCGGGATAATGCCTGCGGCGGGCTCGGGGTTGGGCGCAGCCGGATCTTCCGGTGCATTGGCATCGATGAGCTTTGCATCCGCCTTGCTTTTGACTTTGTCCACGCCAGTTCCTTCCGATCAAAGCAACCGTTTGGCACAGCCGGCGGTTTCCGGCCTTGACCCGAGTCAATTCGACATGAAGAAAAGCCGGCTTACGAAACCGCCCCGCCCGGTCGGGCGAGGCGGCGTTCATCAGAAACAGCAACGCCGGATCAGCCGTTGCGGTAGGTGTAGCTGTAGCCGTTGAGCGCCGGCGCGCCGCCGAGATGGGCGTAGAGGATCTTCGAGCCCTTGGGGAAGAAGCCCTTCCGCGCCAGATCGATCATGCCCTGCATCGACTTGCCCTCATAGACCGGGTCGGTAATCATCGCCTCGGTCCGCGCGGCGAGCCGGATCGCCTCGTTGGTCTCGTGGCTCGGCACGCCATAGGCCGGATAGGCGTAGTCCGGGTTGATGATGATCTCGTCGTCGCGCACCGCGCGGCCAAGCTCCACCAGCTCCGCGGTGTTGTCGACGATTGAGCGCACCTGCGCCCACAATTGTTCGGGTGTGCCCGATCCGTCGATGCCGATCACCCGGTCGGCGCGGTCGTCGGCGGCAAAGCCCACGATCATGCCGGCCTGGGTCGATCCGGTGACCACGCAGACCACGATGAAATCGAAGGTGATGCCCATCTCGGCCTCCTGGGCGCGGACTTCCTCGGCAAATCCGACATAACCGAGCCCGCCATATTTGTGCACCGAGGCGCCGGCCGGGATCGGATAGGGCACGCCGTCGCGGTCGCGCACCGACTGCATGGCCTCCTCCCAGCTCTGGCGGATGCCGATGTCGAAGCCCTCGTCGACCAGCCGGCTGTCGGCGCCCATCAGGCGCGTGAGAAGAATGTTGCCGACCCGGTCATAGACGGCGTCGTCGTGGGGCACCCAGCTTTCCTGGACGACGACGCATTTCATGCCGATCTTGGCGGCGGTGGCGGCGACCATGCGGGTGTGGTTGGACTGCACCCCGCCGATCGAGACCAGCGTGTCGGCGCCCGCGGCGATCGCGTCGGGCACGATATGTTCGAGCTTGCGCAGCTTGTTGCCGCCGAGCGCCAGGCCCGAATTGCAATCATCGCGCTTGGCGTAGATCTCCACATCGGCGCCGATGGCCGCGGTCAGCCGCGGCAGATGCTCGATGGGGGTTGGACCTGCGAAGGTGAGTGGGTAGCGTTCGAATTTGGCAAGGTTCATGGGTCGTGTCCGTTGTTGAGGTCGCGTTTGGAGTTGGCATTCGCAGGACTGAACCCTAGCCGAAACCGCATGAAAGGTGCTTTCAAAGTGAAGCCGCCAGATTTCCCAAGGGGTCTTTCATGCACCCAGTTCTGATGATAACTTCCGCCGACTGGACCAAATACGGAAGTTTCTTTCATGGCAGCCGACCTCGACAAGATCGACCGCAGGATGCTCAAGCTGCTTCAGGCCGACGGGCGGCTCTCCAATGCGGAGCTTGCCCAGAAGGTCAGCGTCAGCCCGGCCACCTGCCATCGCCGTACCCAGCGGTTGATCGACGAGGGCTTCATCAAGGGGTTCCGGGCGCTCATTGACCCGCATTCGGTGTCGCGCGGCGCCGCCGTCATGGTCGGCGTGGTGCTCGACCGCTCGACGCCCGAGAGCTTCACGGCGTTTGAGGCGGCGATCCGCAAGCTGAGCTTCGTGCTCGACTGCCATCTGGTGGCGGGCGATTTCGACTATTTCCTGAAGGTCCGGGTGCAGGACATGGCGGATTTCAACAAGCTGCATGGCGAGCAGCTGATCGCCTTTCCCGGCGTCCGCCAGATCCGCAGCTTCTTCGTCATCAAGGAAGTCACCGACAACGCGCCGCTGGATTTCTGAGCTCTGCCGCTCAGTTCGTCGCGGTCACCAGCTTCGCCACCCGGTCGATGGCGAGCAGGTACCCTTGCGTGCCGCAGCCGGCGATGACGCCGTCGGCGCGAAGCGACACATAGGAATGGCGGCGGAATTCCTCGCGCTTGTGCACATTGGAAATGTGAACTTCGATCACCGGGCCTTCGAAAGCGTTGAGCGCATCGAGGATGGCGATCGATGTATGGGTGAAGGCGCCGGGATTGATGATGATGGCCTGGGCCTCGTCGCGCGCCTCGTGAATCCAGTCGATCAGCTGATGTTCGGCATTGGATTGCAGGACCCGGACTTCCAGCCCGTAGCTCTCCGCCTGGCTCAGGCAGGCGGCCTCGACATCGGCGAGCGTTTCGTGGCCGTAGATCTCCGGCTGGCGCTTGCCCAGAAGGTTGAGATTGGGTCCGTTGAGAACATAGATCGTGCCGATCACCGGGTCTGCCTTTCGCTTGCGCTCCCCTCACGGGGCGTCGCGAATTCCTAGCCCGGCACGATGCCTGCCGCAAGTCTTGGCCGCAAACCCTCAAAGATGTGACGAAGTCACTCCAGCCCGTAAGGCACCGTCTTGCGGGTGTTGGGATCGACGATCAGCCGGCGCTTGAGCGGCGGGACGGCGCGCTGGTGGCAGTCGCGGCGCTCGCAGATGCGGCAGGAGACGCCGATCGGCTCGAAAGCATTCGCGCGGGCGATGTCGAGATCGTCGGCATAGACCAGCTCGCCCGCGTGCGTCACCTCGCAGCCGAGCGCCAGCGCATGGGACTGGACAGGATCGCGCCAGCCGCCCGAAGGCTTGGTCACCGCCGTGGCGAGGCAGAGATAGCGCACGCCGTCGGGCGTCTCGGCCAGCTGTCTTATGATGCGGTTGGGCGTCTCGAAGGCCGAGTGGGCGTTCCACAGCGGACAGGCCGAGCCGAAGCGGGCGAATTGCAGTTTTGTCGCCGAATGGCGCTTGGTGATGTTGCCGGCCTTGTCGACCCGGGCAAAGAAGAACGGCACGCCCTTCTGCCCCGGCCGCTGCAGCGTCGAGAGCCGATGCGCCACCTGCTCGAGGCTGGTCGAAAACCTGTCGGCCAGAAGCACCAGATCGTGGCGCAACTCCCGCGCGGCGGCGGAGAAAGCGCCATAGGGCAGGATCGCAGCACCCGCGAAATAATTGGCAAGCCCGATGCGGCAGATGCCGGCGGCGTCGGCCGAGCGGAACTTCGCGTCCGTGATGATCCGCGTCAGGACCGCATCATGCTCGATCAGCGCGATCTGGCAGGCAATCTGAAAGGCCTGGGTCGAGGCCGGCGTGCGCGGGTTGAGCCAGAGCACGCGGCTGACCGGATCAAAGCGGCGCAGCCCGCCGCGCTTGGCATCCGCCGCGCCCGCCTCCGGCTCGCCGCCGATCGCCACCCGCACCCGGTGGCGTCGCTCGATGTGATCGGCCAGCGCCTTGAGGCTGACGCCACGGCTTTTCGACAATTCCTGGCTCAGCGCCTCGCCGGCCAGGTCAAGCTCATGGATGTAGTTGTCGACATAATGGAAGAAATCGCGCACCTCCTCATAGGGCGTCGGATCGGTGAGTGCACCGGAGCGTTCCAGCGTCTCGTCGAGTTCGGCCAGCTGGTCGCCCGAGCGCCGCATCGCCTGGTGCAGCGCCACGAAGGCGCGGGCGAAGGACGGTGCGTTCTGCACCACCAGCTTGACGTCCGCGAGCGAGGGCTGGGTTCCGCCCGACACCGGATCGGCCAGCGCCTCCGACACATCGGCCAGGAGCCGGTCGGTGTCCTGGTCCGACAGGGTGGTGATGTCGACCGAAAAGGCTTCGGCCAGCGCCAGCAGCACCGAGGCGCTGACATGGCGCTGGTTGTTCTCGATCTGGTTCAGATAGCTGGCCGAGATGCCGAGCCGCGTGGCGAAGCCCGCCTGGGTCAGCCCGTGCTCGCCGCGGATGGCGCGGATCCTGCCGCCGATGAAGAGTTTGCGTGCGCGCATGGGGATCTTCGCAAGTTTGCAAAATACAATTGCAATTATTGCTAATGCAACATGCTTACCTTTTCAACCCTGTTCGCCACGCCGCATTCGCGCTACCAATGAAGATCGAACGACATGGCGGGTTTTTGAACAGAGAGGCTTTTGATGCGCGATATTCTTGAACAGCTCGAAGACAAGCGCGCGGAGGCCCGGCTCGGCGGCGGCCAGCACCGCATCGACGCGCAGCACGCCAAGGGCAAGCTGACCGCGCGCGAACGGCTCGACGTTCTTCTCGACGAGGGCTCGTTCGAGGAATACGACATGTACAAGACCCATCGCTGCACCGATTTCGGCATGGAGGCCCAGGTCTTTCCGGGCGACGGCGTGATCACCGGCTGGGGCACCATCAACGGCCGCCCGGTCTATGTCTTCTCCCAGGATTTCACCGTCTTCGGCGGCTCGCTGTCGGAAACCCACGCCGAGAAGATCTGCAAGGTGATGGATCTGGCCGTCCAGAACGGTGCGCCGCTGATCGGCTTGAACGATTCCGGCGGCGCGCGCATCCAGGAGGGCGTGGCCTCGCTCGGCGGCTATGCCGAGGTGTTCTGGCGCAATGTCCAGGCCTCGGGCGTGATCCCGCAGATCTCGGTGATCATGGGCCCCTGCGCCGGCGGCGCGGTCTATTCGCCGGCGATGACCGACTTCATCTTCATGGTGAAGGACACCAGCTACATGTTCGTGACCGGCCCCGACGTGGTCAAGACCGTGACCAACGAGATCGTCACCGCGGAGGAACTCGGCGGCGCCTCGACCCATACCAGGAAATCCTCGGTCGCCGACGGCGCCTATGACAACGACATCGAGGCGCTGATCGAGATCCGCCGGATGTTCGACTTCCTGCCGCTGTCGAGCCGCGAGGCGCCGCCGTCGCTGCCCACGGCCGACGCGCCCGATCGGACCGAGTACGCGCTCGACACGCTGATCCCCGACAACCCGAACAAGCCCTACGACATGCGCGAGGTCATCGCCCGGGTGGCCGACGAAGGCGACTTCTTCGAGATTCAGGCCAACCACGCCCGCAACATTCTCTGCGGCTTTATCAGGCTCAACGGCTCCACCGTCGGCGTCGTCGCCAACCAGCCGATGGTGCTGGCCGGCTGTCTCGACATCGACAGCTCCAAGAAGGCCGCCCGCTTCGTGCGCTTCTGCGACGCCTTCAACATCCCGATCCTGACGCTGGTCGACGTGCCCGGTTTCCTGCCGGGCACCAGCCAGGAATATGGCGGCATCATCAAGCACGGCGCGAAACTCCTGTTCGCCTATGCCGAGGCCACGGTGCCCAAGGTCACCGTCATCACCCGCAAGGCCTATGGCGGCGCCTACGATGTGATGAGCTCCAAGCACATCCGCGCCGACGTCAACTACGCCTGGCCGACTGCGCAGATCGCCGTGATGGGCGCCAAGGGCGCCACCGAAATCCTCTACCGCTCCGAACTCGGCGACCCCGACAAGATCGCGCGACGCACCAGGGACTACGAAGACCGCTTCGCCAACCCCTTCGTCGCCGCCCAGCGCGGCTTCATCGACGAGGTCATCCTGCCGCACTCGACGCGCCGCCGCGTGCTGCGGGCCTTCGAGATGCTGAAGACGAAGAAGGTGACGCAGCCGCTGCGCAAGCACGACAATATTCCGTTGTGAGGAACCAGGAGCGTGCCGACGCTGTTCGAATGGAAAGGCTGGAAATTTCTGTTCTACAGCCTCGATCGAGGTGAACCGCCGCATTTGCATGTTCGAAAGGACCGCAAGGAATTGAAGATCTGGTTGCAGCCCATCGCGCTCGCTTTCAATCGGCGTTGCGCCGGACATGAGGTCAATGAGATCATGTCTGTGGTCACGGAACGACACAGGGAGATACTGAATGCCTGGAACGCGCATTTCGGATGAAAACTGGCAGGAGTTCGAACCGGTCGCCGCGCGATGTGATGGTGACGGCCTGCATGTGACGCTTGCCAACGGCATGACCGTCAGCACGCCGCTGTGGTGGTATCCGCGCCTGCTCAAGGCGGCCCCGGAGGTACGCGCCACCTTTGAACTGTCTCCTTCAGGGATCCACTGGCCAGATCTCGACGAGGATCTCGAAATCGAGGCGATGTTGCAGGGCATCAAATCGCCCGACGCGGTGCCGCCCGCGGAAGCTGCGGAGTAAGGAAAACACAATGAAAATCACCCGCGCAGGCACAACACCCTCGGCCAAGGGGCCCTCCGACTATTTCACCGGGACCGTCCGCCTCGACAGGCTGTTCGCTGCCGAAGCCCCCGGCCGGGTCCAGGGCGCGTCGGTGACGTTCGGCGCGCGCACCGCCTGGCACACCCATCCGCTGGGGCAGACGATCATCGTCACCTCCGGCCTCGGCCGCGCCCAGCACGAGGGCGGACCGGTGGAGGAGATCCGGCCGGGCGACGTGGTCTGGTTTCCGCCGGGCGAAAAACACTGGCACGGCGCCGCCCCCGACGTGGCGATGACGCATCTCGCTATCCAGGAGGCGCTCGACGGGGTGGCGGTGACGTGGCTCGAACAGGTGAGCGACGAAGACTATGCGGGCTGGAGCGACGATGTCTGAGGCGAGGATGGCGGCAACTCCCCTGCTGCAATCCTCGGCAATCCGCCTATATTCCCGGTGAGGCCCCTCTCACCCACAAGGACATGACTTCATGACTGACGAGACAAAATTCCCGCCCGAGAACAACTTCCCCGCCGGCTACCAGCCCGAAAAGGTCTGGCAGTGGGAGAAGGGCAATGGCGGCCAGTTCGCCAATATCAACCGCCCGATCGCCGGTCCCACCCACGACAAGGCGCTGCCGGTCGGCAAGCACCCGCTGCAGCTCTATTCGCTGGCCACGCCCAATGGCGTCAAGGTCACGGTGATGCTCGAGGAACTGCTCGAAGCCGGGCACGCGGACGCCGAGTATGACGCCTGGCGCATCGACATCGGCGAAGGAGACCAGTTCGGCTCGGGCTTTGTCGACGTCAACCCGAATTCCAAGATCCCGGCACTGATGGACCATGCGCCGAGCGGCGGCGGCGCGCCGGTCCGTGTGTTCGAATCAGGCTCTATCCTGTTCTATCTGGCCGAGAAATACGGAGCCTTCCTGTCGACCGATACGCGCACCCGCACCGAGACCATGAACTGGCTGATGTGGCAGATGGGGGCAGGCCCCTATCTCGGCGGCGGCTTCGGTCATTTCTACGCCTATGCGCCGATGAAGATCAAATACGCCATCGACCGCTTCGCCATGGAGGTCAAGCGCCAGCTCGACGTGCTCGACCGGCATCTCGCCGACCACGAATACATGGCGGGCGCCGAGTATTCTATCGCCGACATGGCGATCTGGCCTTGGTATGGGCGGCTGGTCAAGGGCGGCGCCTATGAGGCGGGCGACTTCCTCGAGGTCGAGTCCTACAAAAACGTCCAGCGCTGGACCGACCAGATAGGCGCGCGTCCGGCGGTGAACCGCGGCCGCATCGTCAACAAGAGCTTCGGCGAACTCTCGGAACAATTGCACGAGCGCCATGACGCCTCGGATTTCGAGCTCCGCACCCAGGACAAGCTCGAAGCGCACAAGGAAGGCAAAGCCTGATGGCCAAGTTGCCGGAAATGACCAAGCACCGCGGAATCCCGTCCGGCCTGCCCGGCACGGGGTTCCAGTTCACCATCCGCCGGGCCAATCCGCGCGGCGTGTCGCCGATCATCAGCCGCCGCCGCATGGCCGACCGGACGCCCACGGAAAAGCTCGCCGACATGGCCTTCCTGCACGCGCTCTGGCACCGCTTCGGCGACGAGCCGTTCGAGCGCGGCAATCTCGACGCCGGCCGCATCAGCTGGCTGTTCGGCCGCGAGATCGTCCCCGCCGAACAGCCCTTCGACCCGAAATCCTACACGGCGATGCTGATGATCGACGAGAGCGTGGCGCGGGCGAGCTACCCCGAGGCCTTCGAGGAGGTGCTGGAGGTGTGATCTGCTCTCCCCCCTTGAGGGGGAGAAAGCAATTTCGGCGCCTTAGCGCCAGCTAAGTGCCAGAAATTGCAAGAGCGGGGGATGGGATGGCTGAGGAACGTCTGCGCAAGTTTGCAAAGACCATGCGCCACGATCCGACGGACGCTGAATATTCGCTCTGGCAGTTGCTGCGGGCACGCAGACTTGCCGGGCTGAAGTTCAAAAGGCAGGAGCCGCTTGGCGCCTATATCTGCGACTTCGTTTGCCACGAGCGGCGTCTCATCGTGGAAGCGGACGGGTCGCACCATACCGGCCTGAGGCGTGATGCAGGGCGGGACCGGTATTTTGAATCAAAAGGCTACAGAACCCTGAAGTTCTGGAACGAAGACATACGGGAGAACATAGATGGGGTCGCAGAACAGATCATTCAGGCAGCAGCGGGACGCTAGACCCCCTCTCTTGCCTTTTCCAAGCACTTGCCCGGGCGTTGCCCGTGCAAATGCAGGAAAAGGCTTTCTCCCCCTCAAGGGGGGAGAGGGCCTATGATGTTTTCAAAAATCCTGATCGCCAATCGCGGTGAAATCGCCTGCCGGGTCATCAAGACCGCGAAGAAGATGGGTATCGCCACGGTGGCGGTCTATTCCGACGCCGACCGCAATGCCGAGCATGTGGCAATGGCCGACGAGGCCGTGCATATAGGGCCTTCGCCGGCGAACCAGTCCTACCTGATGGCCGACCGGATCATCGCCGCCTGCAAGGAGACCGGCGCGGAAGCCGTGCATCCGGGCTATGGCTTCCTCTCCGAGCGGGCCTCGTTCTGCCAGGCGCTCGAAGCCGAAGGCATCGTCTTCATCGGCCCGAAGGTCAGGGCCATCGAGGCGATGGGCGACAAGATCACCTCGAAGAAGATCGCGGCGGAAGCCGGCGTCTCCACCGTGCCGGGCCATATGGGCCTGATCGACGACGAGGCGCATGCGGCCGAGATCGCCGCCGGGATCGGCTATCCGGTGATGATCAAGGCGTCCGCCGGTGGCGGCGGCAAGGGCATGCGGATCGCCTGGAACGATGCCGAGGCGCGCGAAGGCTTCACCCGCTCCAAGTCCGAAGCCGCGAGTTCGTTCGGCGACGACCGCATCTTCATCGAGAAATTCATCGAGGAGCCGCGCCATATCGAGATCCAGCTGATCGCCGACGGCCACGGCAATGCGATCTATCTGGGCGAACGCGAATGCTCGATCCAGCGGCGCAACCAGAAGGTCGTCGAGGAAGCCCCCTCGCCGTTTCTCGATGCCGAAACCCGGAAAGCCATGGGCGAGCAATCGGTGGCGCTGGCGCAGGCCGTCGACTACCAGTCGGCCGGCACCGTCGAGTTCATCGTCGACAAGCATCGCAAATTCTATTTCCTCGAGATGAACACAAGGCTGCAGGTCGAGCACCCGGTCACGGAGCTGATCACCGGAATCGACCTGGTCGAGCAGATGATCCGGGTGGCCGCCGGCGAGAAGCTCTCCTTCAGCCAGGACGACGTCACGCTCACCGGCTGGGCGGTCGAAAGCCGGCTCTATGCCGAGGATCCCTACCGCAATTTCCTGCCCTCGATCGGCCGATTGACCCGCTACCGGCCGCCCGAGGAAGGCACCATCGACGGCGTCACCATCCGCAACGACACCGGCGTCACCGAAGGCTCGGAGATCTCGATGTTCTACGATCCGATGGTGGCCAAGCTCTGCACCCATGCGCCGACACGGCTCGAGGCGGTCGACGCCATGGCCGACGCGCTGGACCGGTTCGAGGTCGAGGGCATCGGCCACAATCTGCCGTTCCTGTCGGCGCTGATGCAGCATCCGCGCTGGCGCGAGGGGCGGCTGTCGACCGGCTTCATCACTGAAGAATATCCCGAAGGCTTTGCGCCCGTGCCGCCCGATGACGCCACGGTCGAGCGCTTCGCCATTGCGGCCCTGCTGCTCAGCCACATCCACGGCGAACGCAACGCGCAGATCTCCGGCGCCCGCTTCAGCCAGGCGGAAAAACGCGCGCACGAGGACAAGGTGGTGCGCATCGCCGGCCAGGAGATCCCCGGCCATATCGACGACACCGACGACGTCTATCTGGTGCGGCTGCCAGGCCGCGAGCCGCTGTCGGTGACGACAGACTGGACGCCCGGCGCCAGGCTCGCGATCTTCACCATCGATGGCGCCAGCCACGCCATCAAGGTCGAGCCGACCGAGGCCGGCTGGCGGCTCAGGCAATTGGGCGTCGATGTCCGCGCCCAGGTGTTTTCCCCGCGCGTCGCCGAGCTCGCCCGGCTGATGAAGGCAAAGCCCGCGCCCGACACGTCGGGCCTGCTGCTCTGCCCGATGCCGGGCCTGATCGTCTCGATCGCGGTCAGCGAGGGCGACACCGTCGAGGAGGGCCAGACGCTCGCCGTGGTCGAGGCGATGAAGATGGAAAACGTGCTCCGCGCCGAACGCCGCGGCGTGGTCTCCCGCATCCCGGTCAAGCCCGGCGACAGCCTCGCCGTCGACGAGATCATCATGGAGTTCGCGAAGTGAACGGCTTGCTCACGTTGAAACACCCCTCCCCAACCCCTCCCCACAGGGGGGAGGGGCTAGGCACCAGCCGCACCTTTTTCACTTCTACCGAGAGATCTGCTCCGCGGCAGGCTGGAGGTGATCCGCTGCAAGGGCGGCCGGGTAAGCCCCTCCCCCTTGTGGGGAGGGGTTGGGGAGGGGACTTTTGTATCAGCACCGGCTCGCAAGGATCAGCACAATGACCAAGACCACCCGCGACTGGCTCGATCTCGCCACGAAAGACCTCAAGGGCAGGCCGATCGAGAGCCTCAACACCGAGACGCCCGAAGGCATCACGCTGAAGCCGCTCTACACCGCGGAAGACCTGCCCGAGGGCGTGGCCTCCGACCTTCCGGGCTTCGCGCCGTTCACCCGCGGCGTGCGCTCGACCATGTATGCCGGCCAGCCCTGGACCATCCGCCAATATGCCGGCTTCTCGACGGCGGAGGAATCCAACGCATTTTACCGCAAGAACCTGGCTGCGGGCCAGAAGGGCCTGTCGGTGGCCTTCGATCTGGCCACCCACCGGGGCTATGATTCCGACCATCCGCGGGTGACCGGCGATGTCGGCAAGGCGGGCGTGGCGATCGATTCGGTCGAGGACATGAAGATCCTGTTCGACGGCATTCCGCTTGAGGAAATGAGCGTGTCGATGACCATGAACGGCGCCATCATCCCGGTGCTGGCGATGTTCATCGTCGCGGGCGAGGAACAGGGCGTCAAGCGCTCCGACCTCACCGGCACGGTGCAGAACGACATCCTCAAGGAGTTCATGGTCCGCAACACCTATATCTACCCGCCGGAGCCCTCGATGCGGATCGTGGCCGACATCATCGAATTCACGGCAAGCGAAATGCCGAAATTCAACTCGATCTCGATCTCCGGCTACCACATGCAGGAGGCCGGCGCGACGCTCGCCCAGGAACTCGCCTATACGCTGGCCGACGGCATGGAATATGTCCGCGCCGCCCAGGCCAAGGGGCTCTCCGTCGACGCCTTTGCCGGGCGGCTGTCGTTCTTCTTCTGCATCGGCATGAACGTGTTCATGGAAGCCGCGAAACTCCGCGCCGCGCGCGCCATGTGGTCGAAGATCATGACCGACTTCGGCGCGAAGTCCGAGCGCTCGAAGATGCTCCGCACCCATTGCCAGACCTCGGGCGTGTCGCTCACCGAGCAGGACCCCTACAACAACATCGTCCGCACCGCCTTCGAGGCGATGGCGGCGGTGCTCGGCGGCACCCAGTCGCTGCACACCAATTCGTTTGACGAGGCGATCGCGCTGCCCACGGAATTTTCCGCCCGCATCGCCCGCAACACCCAGCTGATCCTCGCCCACGAGACCGGCATCACCAGCGTGGTCGACCCGCTCGGCGGCTCCTATTATGTCGAGAAGCTGACCGCCGACCTGATGGACAAGGCCTGGGAGCTGATCGCCGAGGTGGAATCATTGGGCGGCATGACCAAGGCGGTGGAGACCGGCCTGCCCAAGATGCGCATCGAGGAAGCCGCCGCCCGCCGCCAGGCGCGGATCGACCGCGGCGAGGATGTCATCGTCGGCGTCAACCGCTTCCGGCTCGCCGACGAGCCGCAGGTCGACATCCTCAACATCGACACCGACAAGGTGCGCGCCGGCCAGGTGGCGCGATTGAACAGGATGCGCGAGACCCGCGATTCCAAGGCCTATCTCGCGAGCATCGCCACGCTCGAACAGGTGGCAACCTCAGGCCAGGGCAATCTGCTCGCAGCCGCCGTCGATGCCGCCCGCGCCCGCGCCTCATTGGGCGAGATTTCCGACGCCATGGAACGCGGCTTCGGTGGCCGCCACCACGCCGTCACCAAGGTGATCGGCGGCGTCTATGCCGACGTCTATCAGGACGACCCCGAATACCAGGCGATCCGCGCGCGCATCAGTGACTACAGCGCCGACAAGGGCCACGCGCCTTACGTGCTGGTCGCCAAGATGGGCCAGGACGGCCACGACCGCGGCGCTAAGGTGATCGCCACGGCCTTCGCCGACATGGGCTTCAAGGTGGAAATGACCGACATGTTCGAAACGCCCGAGGAAGTGGCCGTCAAGGCGGTGACGCTCGGCGTCGACGTCGTCGGCGTCTCCTCGCTCGCCGCCGGCCACAAGTCGCTTGTTCCCGACCTGATCGCCCGGCTCCGGGAAAAGGGCGGCGAGGGCATCGAAGTCGTCGTCGGCGGCGTCATCCCGGAACAGGATTATGCGTTCCTGCGCGAAGCCGGCGTGGCGGAGATCTTCGGCCCCGGCTCGAATGTGCTCGATGCGGCGAACGCGGTGCTGGCGCGGATCTCGGGGGTGCGACGGAATTTGTGAGGAAAGCCCCCCTCATCCGGCCCTGCGGGCCACCTTCTCCCACGAGGGGAGAAGGAAGGACCCCTCCAGATTGGAAGCCTTGTCCAGACTGGACCGGATAGGATGCTAACAGAACAGACCGGACAGGATGGTTACACCTGCCCTTCGACACAAGCACCGGAGCCGGCGAAGGGCACCCCTTCCTTCTCCCCTCGTGGGAGAAGGTGGATCGCCGCGAGAGCGGCGAGACGGATGAGTGGGCCGCCGCCATTGCACACGGATGAGGGAGATTGCCGCCTCGGACTGATCGCTCTTCCGCTACCGCCAGTCCTGCCGCAGCGATCCGTCCCGCGCAAAGGCGATGATCGTCGCACACGTCGCGTCGAGATCCCGCATCACATCGTCGTTCCAGAATCTGAGCACCCGAAAGCCGCGCGCTTCGAGCACCGCGTCACGCGCCCTGTCCCCGGGGCTTTCCGCATGCTGAACCCCGTCCACCTCGACGATCAGCTTCGCCTCCATGCAGACGAAATCCGCGATGGACGCTCCGATCGGCACCTGCCGCCGGAACTTGAGCCCATCGAGCCGCCGGTTGCGCAACGCGCCCCACAACCGCTCCTCGGCCTCCGTCGGCGCATGACGCATGGAGCGGGCGAATGCGCGCAGACGCTGGATGTCCTTGCCCATGGCGAGAGCCCCCTCATCCGGCCCTGCGGGCCACCTTCTCCCACGAGGGGAGAAGGGAGGAGAGTGCCAGATTGGCCGCCTTGTTTCCAGATTGGGCCGGAGAGGATATTTACAGAACAGACCGGATAGGATGTTTACATCTGCCCTTCGACACGCGCACCGGAGCCCGAGGCTGGCACCTCTTCCTTCTCCCCTCGTGGGAGAAGGTGGCCCGAAGGGCCGGATGAGGGGGATTGCCCCGAGGTAGATGGACGAGGGCAGTTGCCGCCAATTACGGGGACGATGTCCTTCCGTGCGAGGGAAAATGCACCGGCGCACCGACAGCCAAGCCTTTGAATCGACGCTGTATCCCCCACGCCGCACAAAATAATCCCGCGCCGCGCCACGCTTTTTCATCCCCGCGCTTCACCCATGCCCCATCCTGTTGGCGATGTTTTTCGGCAACCGGACACCCCCCATGGACTGGACCCTCGCCATCGCGCGCAATCTGACATCGCTCCGGCAGATCGCCGCAAGCCTGTTCGCCATGGCCGGGCTCAATCCGCTGCAGCCGACCGCCTCGCTGCCGCGCCACATTCATGCCGCCGTGCTCAGCATCCTCAGGCCCGCCGAAGCGGCGATGAGGCGGCTGATCGTCATTGCCGCACGGGATCTGGTCGTCACGCTCACGCCGGCCGAACGCGCCCGGATTGCCAAATCCGCGCTCCCGGCGCCCACCTCGCGCACCGGCATCTTCCTCAACGGGCGGCCGGTGCAACCCGACGATCTCGCACGCGCCCGCCATACCCAGAATATGAACAACACCCCGGCCTCCGGCGGGCAGGCGATAGCGCGCGTTCCGGCCTTCTGCCTGTTCGATCCGCTGAAACGCTTTGGCGCGCAGCGCCGGGGTCGCCCGCAGGCGATCCCGCGCATCCGTTTCGATCTCGATGCAGCCGCTCCGCCAAATCAGCCCTCGCGCCAAAAGACCTCGCCCGATGATCCCATCAGCGCAACACAGCTGTGCCGCCGCCTCGCAGCGCTCCAAACCGCGCTCGACGACCTGCCCGGCCAGGCGCAGCGCCTGGCCCGCTGGCGCGCACGGCGCCTGCTTCGCCGGGGCCGCCCCGGACGGCTGTCGCCGATGCGGCCCGGCTCCCCGCCCGGCCACCGTAGCCACGGCACTCATCCGGTCGACGAGGTGCTGCATCATTGCCACGGGCTGGCGGTCGACGTCGCCATGCGCAACGACACGTCGTGAGGCGGAGCCTCCGCCGGGAAGTCCATGTCTTGCGAAACTGGGTGAAGGCCTGCCTTTTCGTCACCCCGGACTTGATCCGGGGTCCAGCCACCGCGCGTCCGCGCGGTGAAAGACGCATTTCAACCCAAGGACTTGCGCTGGCTGGATGCCAGAGCAAGTCCGGCATGACGGCCTTGCAAGGCCTGTTTGTCCCCGCCCCTCAAGCCCCCCAGGTCCGCTCCAGCAGTCGGACCCAGTTCCCGCGGGCGATCTTTTCGATCAGCGCCTCGCCATATTGCCGCTCCCGCATCTGATCCACCAGCGCCTGCACACCCGTGACATCCCCCATCACGTCGGGGATCTCGGCGCCGTCGAAATCGGAGCCGAGGCCGAGATGGTCCTCGCCCAGATGCTTGAGCAGATGGTCGAGATGGCGCATCACCGGGTCCCAGCCGCAGTCGGTGGCCTTGCGGCCGTCCGCGCGCAGGAACACGGTGGCGTAGTTCAAACCGACCATGCCGCCCGACTCGCGGATCATCGCGAGTTGCCGGTCGGTGAGGTTGCGGGTCGAGGGCGTCACCGCATGGGCATTGGAATGGGTGGCGACAAGCGGCGCGTCGGAGATCCGGGCGACATCGTCAAAACCCTTCTCGTTGAGATGCGACAGGTCGATCATGATCCTGAGCGCGTTGCAGGCCTTGACCAGCGCCTTGCCGGCATCGGTCAGGCCCGGGCCGGTGTCGGGATCGCCCGGGAAGCGGAACGGCACGCCGTGGCCGAACACGGTCGGCCGGCTCCACACCGGGCCGAGCGAGCGCAGCCCCATGGCGTGGAACGCGTAAAGCGCATCGAGCTCGGGGCCGATCGCCTCGGCGCCCTCCATGTGCATGATCGCGGCGATGGTGCCGTCTTCCAGGCAGGCGCGGAGATCGGTCGTGCTGCGGCAGATCTTCAAGGCACCTTCGGACGCCCGCTCCATCCACAACAGGTGGCCCGCCATCTGCAGGGCCGTGGCCTGCGTCTCGTCGGCGCTCATCAGCTTGGGTAGCGGCAGATCATAGGGCGGGCTGTCCATCATCGCCTGGTAGTCGGGCGCGTCGGCTTCGGGCGGCGAGGAGATGTAGATGGCGAAGAAGCCGCCGGCAAAGCCCGCGTCTCGCATCCGCGGCAGGTCGAGATGGCCGGTGCCGTCGCCCTCGAGCCAGGTCCGTTCCCGCATCTCCGGCGCGCGCAGCAGCCTGAGCAGGAAATCATTGTGCCCATCGAAGAACGGCGTGTCGGCCATGGCTTGCTCTTTCATGTCGCCCATCTTCGCGCCGTCTGGTTCAGCCGGCGCCGACGGGCATGGTCAGGTCTGCAGCGCCGGGTCGCGGGTAAAGCCCTCGCTCGCGGTCAGCAGGTTGCGGGTGTAGGCTTGCGTGGTGGCGTGTTCCTGCAGCGCCTCGCGGCTCAGTTCCTCGACCACTTCGCCGCCCTGCATCACCATCAGCCGGTCGCACATGTGGGCGACCACCGCGAGATCATGGCTGACCAGCACATAGGTGAGGCCGCGCTCGTCGCGCAGGCGGTCGAGCAGGTTGAGCACCTCGGCCTGGATCGAGGCGTCGAGCGCCGAGGTCGGCTCGTCGAGCAGGATCACCTTGGGCTCGAGGATCAGCGCCCGGGCGATAGCGACGCGCTGGCGCTGGCCGCCCGAAAGCTGGTGCGGATAGCGAAAGCGGAAGCCCTTGCCGAGCCCGACCTCGTCGAGCGCCTGCTCAACCCGGGCCTCGCGCCGGTCAAATCCGTGGATGGCGAGCGGCTCGGACAGCACCCGGTCGATGGTGTGGCGCGGGTGCAGCGAGGCATAGGGGTCCTGGAACACCATCTGCACCCGGCGATAGAAAGCCTGGTCGCGTGGGCTCGTGACCTGCTTGCCGTCGATGAGAATGCGGCCGCCGGTGACCGGCGCCAGGCCGCAGGCCGCGCGCAGCACTGTCGACTTGCCCGAGCCGCTTTCGCCGACAATGCCGAAGCTCTCGCCCTCCTCCACAGTGAGCGACACGCCGCGCAGCGCGTGCACCCGGCGGCCGGCCGATCCGAAGGTGACTTCCAGGTCCTCGATGTCGATCAGCGCCATCGCGGTCTACTCCAGCCAGGCCGCATCGCGCGCCAGCACCGGCAGCGGGCGGACGTCGCCATTGATCTTGGGCAGGCAGCCGATAAGGCCTCTTGTATAAGGGTGTTGGGCCTCGCTCATCTTCGCCGCGTCGAGCTCCTCCACCACCTGCCCCGCATACATCACCAGCACCCGGTCGCAGAAGGTGGAGACCAGTTCGAGATCGTGGCTGATGAAGATCAGCCCCATGCCGCGCTCGGAGACCAGCCTGTCGAGAATGCGCAGCACCTCGATCTGCACGGTCACGTCGAGCGCCGAGGTCGGCTCGTCGGCAATCAGCAGGTCGGGCTCGGTCACCAGCATCATGGCGATCATCGCACGCTGGCCCATGCCGCCCGAGAGTTCATGCGGATAGGCCGCCATCACCCGCTCCGGATCACGGATCTGCACGGCTTCGAGCATGGCCAGCGACTTGTCGCGCGCCTCGGACTTGCCGCCATGCAGCTTGACCGCCTCCATCAGCTGCTTGCCGATGGTCATCACCGGGTTCAAGGAGAATTTCGGATCCTGCATCACCATCGACATCCGCGCACCGCGCAACGATCGCCATCTGGCGGGCGTGGCATTGCGCAGGTCGATGCCGTCGAATTCGAGCCGGTCGGCGGTGGCCTTGCCCGACACCGGGGTGAGGCCCAGGATGGCGCGGCCGGTCTGGGACTTGCCCGAACCGCTCTCGCCGACGATGCCGAGCCGCTCGCGGCCAAGCTCGAAGGAAACGCCGCGCACCACCTCGACCGGCCCCTGCCGCGAGGGAAACGCGATGCGCAGGTTCTCGACGGACAGCAGCGGGCTCATTGTTGCTGCGCCTTCGGATCGAGCACGTCGCGCAGGCCGTCGCCGAGCAGGTTGAAGCCGAGCGAGACAACAAAGATGGCGATGCCGGGCATGGTGGCGACCCACCAGTAATCGATGAGGAAGCGGCGTCCGCCGGCAATCATCGCGCCCCATTCGGGCTGCGGCGGCTGCGCGCCCAGCCCCAGGAAGCCGAGCCCCGCCGCGGTGAGAATAATGCCCGCCATGTCGAGCGTCACGCGGATGATCACCGAGGACATGCACAGCGGCACCACATGGCCCCAGATGATCCGGCCCGAGGAGGCGCCCTGCAGCCGGATCGCGTCGATGTGCTCGGCGTTGCGGATCGAGAGCGTTTCGGCGCGGGCCAAACGGGCATAGGGCGGCCAGGAAGTAATGGCGATGGCGATGATGGCGTTCTCTATGCCGGGTCCGAGGGCTGCGACAAAGGCCAGCGCCAGGATCAGCCGCGGGAAGGCCAGGAAGATGTCGGTGATCCGCATCAGCACGGTATCGATCCAGCCGCCGAAATAGCCGGACGTGGTGCCGACCAGCAACCCGATCGGCGTGGCGATGATCGCCACCAGCGCCACCACCATCAGCGTCAGCCGCGCGCCGTGGACGACGCGGGAAAAGATGTCGCGGGCGAGATCATCGGTGCCCATCAGGTGATCCCACGACGGCGGCAGCAGCCGCTCGGTGCGCAGATCGCCGCCCAGCAGCGGATCATAGGGCGCAATCACATTGGCGAAGATCGCGACCAGCACGAGAATGAGAACAATGCCCAGGCCCACCATGCCGAGCCGGTTGCTCGTAAACGTCAGCCAGATCCGCCAGGCCTGGCCGAGCCGCGCCTGGTTGCGCGAGGCGGGCTGTTCGCTGAGCAGCCACTGGCTCAGGCCCTGGCGCGATGGATCAGCGGTCATGAGCGCCTCCTGACCCGCGGGTCGAGCAGGGTGTAGAGAAAGTCGGACAACAGGTTGAGGCCGACAAAGATGATGCCGATCAGCAGCGTGCCGCCGAGCACGGCGTTCATGTCGGCGTTCTGGAGTGAATTGGTGAGATACTGCCCCAGGCCCGGCCAGGCGAAGACAGTCTCGGTCAGCACCGAGCCTTCGAGCAGCCCGGCATAGGACAGCGCGATCACGGTCACCAGCGGCACGGCGGCGTTGCGCAGCGCATGCACCCAGATGATGCGCCATTCGGCGACACCCTTGACCCGAGCGGTGACGACATATTCCTGCGCCAGCTCGTTGAGCATGAAGGAGCGGGTCATGCGGGCGATATAGGCCATGGAAAAATAGCCGAGCAGAGCGCCGGGAAGTGCTATGTGAGAGACGACGTTTCGGAACGCGCCCCACTGTCCCTGCATGGCGGTGTCGACGAGATAGAGCCCGGTCACCCTTGTGAAGGCATATTCATAGGCAATGTCGATGCGGCCGGGGCCGGCGACCAGCCCCCATTTGGCGTAAAACAGCAGGAGCCCCAGCAGCCCGAGCCAGAAGATCGGCGCGGAATAGCCCACAAGCCCGAGGATGCGGACCACCTGGTCGACCAGCTTGCCCTGCCGGACCGCGGCCCAGACCCCGACGGGAATGCCGAACAGGGTACCGATGATGATGCCGACGGTGGCGAGCTCCAGCGTGGCGGGAAAGACATAGATGAGATCGTCGAGAATCGGCTTCTTGGTCAGCACGCTTTCGCCGAAATCGCCTGTCACCGCCTTTTCGACATAGAGGCCGAACTGCACATAGAGCGGACGATCGAGGCCGAGTTCGACAAAGGCCCTGTCATAGGTGGATTGCGAGGCGCGGTCGCCGACCACCGCCAGCACCGGATCGACAGGCACCACCCGGCCGATCAGGAAGGTGACGACCAGCAGCCCGAGAATGGTGAAGGCGACCGTTGCAGACAGCCGCAAGGCTCTCGTCAGAAGAGCAGGAAGGGCGCTGGCGCGCCCTTCCGCAGAGATAGACTGGCCAGACAATTACTTGGTCACTGCCTTGAACGAGTTGTCGTTGAACGACGGGCCGATGATGAAGTTCTCGACATTGTTGCGCCGCGCCAGAACCTCGATTTCCTGGAACATGATGACGAAGGGAGAGGTCTCCTGATGTTCCTTCTGCAAATCGATGTAGATCTGGGCGCGGGCATCCGCATCGGCTTCCAGCACCGCGGCATCGGCCTTCTTGGTCATGTCCGGGATGTCCCAGGCATTGCGCCAGGCCAGCGGCTTGGAAGCGGCATCATCGGAATTGTCGGGGTTGCGGGCAAACGTGTCCGCATTGGTGTGCGGATCCTGATAGTCCGGGCCCCAGCGGCCGATATAGATGTCGTGGTTGCGGGCGCGGTACTTGGTCAGCGTCTGCTGGCCGTCGCCCGGGATCAGTTCCATGGTGATGCCGGCCAGCGCCATTGTCTGCTGGATAGCCTGGCCCATGGCGGTGATCTCGTTGGTGTTGCGGGTGTCCATGGTGACGGTGAAGCCGTCGGCGAGACCCGCTTCGGCGAGCAGTTCCTTGGCCTTTTCGACATTGAGCGAGAACGGGGTTTCCTCAAGCGCGCCGAGGAAGCCGCGCGGCAGGAACGCCTGATGGGTGATCACCTTGCCCTTCATGATGGTGTCGGCGATCGTGGCATAGTCGACCAGATATTTCATCGCCTGGCGAACTTCAGGCTTGGCCAGGTTCTCGTTCTTCTGGTTGAGGCCGAGATAATAGATCGATCCCTTGACGCCGCTTTCGACAGTGATGTCGGGATTGGACGAGAGCGCATCGATTTCCTCGGCGCCGACATTGCGGGCGATGTCGATATCGCCCTGCTCGAGCAGCAGGCGCTGGGTCGCGGTCTCGGGAATGTGGCGGTAGATGGCGCGGGCCATCGGCGCGGCTTCGCCCGAGTAGTTGTCATTGCGCTCGAGCACGATGGCCTCATTGGCGCGCCAGTCGCGGATGCTGAAGGCGCCCGAACCGGCATAGTTGGTCTTGAGCCAGTTGTAGCCGAAATCGCCATCGACCTCGTTGCTCTTGACCAGTTCGCTGTCGACGATGAAACCCACCGTCGCGGTCAGGCAGTAGAGCACCAGCGTCGGCGCGTAGGCCTGGTCCATCTCGAATTCGAAGGTCATGTCGCCGGTCTTGCGGATCATCGCGTCGACATTGTCGGCATTGAAACCGAACTGGGTGAGGATGAAGGCGGGCGACTTGTCGAGATTGATGGCGCGCTGCAGGGTGTAGACGGCATCCTCGGCGGTGATCGGATTGCCCGAGGCAAATTTCATGTCGGGACGGATGGTGAAGGTGAAGGTCTTGCCGTCATCCGAGATTTCCCATTTTTCGGCGACAACGCCAAAAATGTCGGAGACGTCGTTGACGTTGTAGCCGACCAATCCCTGGTACGCGTTGCCGAGCACCTCGGAGGCGGTGAATTCGAACACTTCGGCAGGGTCGAGCGAAATGACGTCGTCAATTGCCCAGGCCTGGATGAGGGTGTCGGCCGGTGTCTCGGCCTGCGCGGTGACCGGCGCAAAGGCGGCGGCTGTGCACATCAGCGCCACGGCCATGAATTTTTGAACGTGCTTCACGATAAAGCTCCCAGTTAGATTGTTCCCGATCGTCTGCAGGCGCGGGATTTTTGCTCCCTTTCGCACTGCCGAAGAAGCAATCAGGTCACAGGCCCATGGCACTGTCAAGCATGCCATCAGGCCCGGCCGCGGCGGCGATCCGGCCATTGCCGGGAGATCTGCGCGGAAAAGCCGGGTTTTCCGGTCCGACTCATAAGGACCGTGCATTCAACTCATGGATAATTTTGATGATTCCAGCTGCCGCGAAGCTGGGTCCGGACCCGTTGGCGGATCTCAGATGCCGGCAAGGCCCGTGGAGACCGCAACCCAGGCGAGCGCCAGCAGGAACACTGTCTCCAGGACGATCACCGCAACATGGCGCCAGCCGAGATCGAGCATGGCCTTCATGTTGGTGCGCACGCCGAGCGCAGCAATGGCGATGACCAGCAGCCAGGAGGAGGCATCGACCAGGAGCGCCGCAATCGCCACCGGGATCAGGCCGATGCTGTTGGCGAGCGTCACCGCGCCGAAGCCTATCACGAACAGCGGCAGCCGGACTTGCGAGAAGCCGCTTTCGCGGCGGGCCAGCGCCAGAGCCAGGATGATCAGCACCACCGGCAGCAGCGTGACCCGCAGCAGCTTGACTATGGTCGCCTTGTCGCCGGCTTCGGTCGAGATCGAATAGCCCGCGCCCACCACCTGCGCCACGTCATGCACCGTCGCCCCGATCAGAAAACCGCTTTGTGCGTCATTCAGGCCGGCAAGCGCGAACAGCACCGGATAGATGATCATGGCAATGGTCGACAGCGTGGTGACGGCCACCACCGTGAACAGAACATTGCGCTCGGTCTTGTCATTGGCCGGGATCACAGCGGCGAGCGCCAGGGCTGCCGACGCCCCGCAGATCGCCACCGCGCCACCGGTCAGGATGGCAAAGCGCCAGCCGCGCGAGAACAGTTTCGCGCAGATGAAACCGAAGCCGATGGTCACCGCCATAAGGCCGGCGACGGTCACCAATCCGGAGGTGCCGATGCCGGCGATATCGCCCAACGTGATGCGCGCGCCGAGCAGCACGATGCCAAGTCGCAGAAGCGTCTTCGATGCAAAGACGACGCCCTCGCTGGTTCGCTCCTGGTCGGCCATGAAGTTGAACGCCATGCCGATCAAGAGCGCAAACAGCATCACCGGCGCCACGTAATGCTCGGACAGGAACTTTGCCGCCGCGGCAATGGTGAGCGCCAGCAGCAGACCGGGGAAAAGCGTGCGGCCGCGCACCTGAAGCTCGGAAAGTAATGCCATTCGTGAAAATTCCAGCGTGTTGCAAAGGGCTAAAGACAATCGCCCGGACAGTGGCCCGGGCGATCCATGTCATAGGCTAGCCTCCCTTACGCCGACCTGTACAGCTTTGTCATGGAGAACTCGCGATGGCCGAGCGCTTCGGCGGCCGTTGCGCGGCCGTTCGAGGTGCGGATGATCATCTCGATCAGCGCGTCGCCGGCCTCGTCGATGGTCATCTCGCGCCTCAGGATCCCCGAGACGTCGACATCGACATGCTCGCCCATGGTGCGCACCGTGCGCGGGTTGGCGGTGATCTTGATCACCGGCACGATCGGGTTGCCGATCACATTGCCCTGGCCGGTGGGGAAGGTGTGCACCACATAGCCGCCCGCCGCCATCAGCGTGACGCATTCGGCCGCAGCCGATGACGAGTCCATGAAATAGAGCCCCTTGCCCGATTGCGGCGCTTCGGCCGGCTCGAGAATGTCGATATAGTGCGATGTCCGGCCGATCTTCTCGAGATTGCCCAAGGCCTTTTCCTCGATCGTCGTCAGGCCGCCCTCGATATTGCCCTTGGTCGGCTGGCTGTCTGAGAGATCGTCGGTCTGGTGGGCGAAGATGACGTCGTCCTGATAGGCCTTCCACATCTTGTACCAGCGCTCGCCGACTTCCTCGTTGATCGCGCGGGTCTTGCAGATGTGCTCGGCGCCGGTGATCTCGGAGGTTTCGCCGAAGCAGCCATAGATGCCCTCGGGCAGGAGCTTGTCATACATGTTGCCGACCGTCGGGCAGGAGCCGAGACCCGTCGTGGTGTCGCTCTCGCCGCATTTGGTCGAGATCCACAGCTCCGAGATCGAGCATTCCTCGCGCTGCAGCTCGGAGGCGAAGTGGACATATTCCTTGGCCACCTTGGAGGCGTCCATGATGGTCTTGAGGTCGCCGTTCTGCTCGATCGAGAAGCCGGTCACCGGCTTGCCGGTGGCGGCGATGCCGTCGACGATCTTCTTGGTCCAGCCCGGCTCGATGCCGATGACGACGACGGCTGCGACATTCGGGTTCGAGCCAGTGCCGATCATGGTGCGGAAATGCAGATCCAGATCCTCGCCGAACTGCAGCCGCCCGTAGGCATGCGGGATCGCCAGCGTGCCCTTGATGTTGTTGGCCACCGCCTCGCAGGCGGCGTTCGAGATGTCGTCGACGGGCAGGATGACGACGAGATTGCGCACGCCGACCCGGCCGTTCTCGCGGCGGTAACCCTGGAAAGTCATGTTGGAATAGTTCGATGCCATGATGGGGCTCCTACCAGCGCTTGGTCTTGAGATTGTGGGTGTGGACATGGGCGCCCTTCTCGACGTCGGCCACGAACTTGCCGATGTCCTCGCCATATTTGATCGCCGTGTCGCCCGAGGCGATGTCCTTCAATGCGATCTTGTGGCCGATCGGCACATCCGCCTTCGACACAAGCTCGAAGCTCGAATTGTCATGCGTGACCACGCACAGCATGTTCGTGCCTGCGCTCAGGCCCTCGACAACAACAACGCCGACATTGTCCGCGTGATCATGAACCAGCAAATGGGGGGCCCCCATGGCAACTCTCCTTTTTCAGGGTTTGAGAATGATTTTCGGGGCGGACGCCCGCCCGTCGAGAATGTCGGAAAAGGCGGATGCCCCTTCCTCAAGCGGCCGGACGTCCATCCAGTCGAGCGAGCCGAGCCGGCCGTCGAAGATGGCGGCTGCGGTGTCGCGGAAATCCTGCGGCGTATAGGTGTAGGCGCCGATGAAGCTGATTTCCTGCAGGGTCATGCGGCGGATGTCGAGACCGACGGAGGCGTCGCCAAGGCCGATATGAACGATCACGCCACCCGGGCGCGCGGCGCGGCTGGCGGTCGCCCGTGTCGCCCAAAAGCCGACGCCGTCGATGACGAGATCATAGCCGCCGGGATCTTCCGCCACGATCGCATCGGGCGAGCCGATGGTGAAATCGCCGGCTGATGCGAGCGCCGGGATGCGGCGCGGATTGGCCTCGCTGATGGTCACGTCGACGGCGCCTTGCGCCTTCAGCGCCAGCGCCGCGCCAAGACCGATGGCGCCGCCGCCGATGACGAGGCAGCGGGCCTGCCCGAGCGGCAGCTCCAGCCCCTTGCCGCCCAGCCGCACGCCGTGCCAGCCGCAGGCCAGCGGCTCGGCGAGGCATGCCTTCTCGAAGGAAATGCCGTCGGGAATCTCGACTAGATTGTCGGCCGGTATGGCAATGAATTCGGCGAAGGCGCCCTGGCGCGGCACCATCGACAGGATCTGGCGCGAGGGGCAGAGATTGTTGCGGCCCGAGACGCAGGCCCGGCAGCGGCCGCAGGTGGCGAGCGGGTTGACGGTGACGCGGCGGCCGGCGCCGGGGCCTTCGACGACCACGCCTGCGGCTTCATGACCGAGGATCAGCGGCGCGGGGCGGCGCTCGTCATGGCCGAGCCAGGCATGCATGTCGGAGCCGCAGATGCCCACTGCCTCGACCCGGACCAGGCATTCGCCAAGCGGCAGCACCGGCGCGGGCTCCTCGCGCCAGATCAGGCTCTTGGGTTCTGTGTAGACGAGCGCCTTCATTTGGCGGTGTACCCCCCGTCAACGAACAGCACCTGGCCGGTAACATAGGCCGAGGCGTCGGAGGCGAGGAACAGCAGCGGACCCTCGATATCGCCCATCTCGCCATTGCGGCCGATGCAGGTGGCAGCCGCATGCCTGGCCGAGACCGCGGGATCGGCGAAGACCGGGCCGGTCAGTTCCGTGTGGAAGAAGCCCGGCGCCAAGGCATTGGCATTGATGCCGTCTCGCGACCAGGCCTCGGCCATGGCGCGGGTCATCTGTTCGACCCCGCCTTTCGACGCGCCATAGGCGATGCCGTTGGTGAAGGCCCGCCGCGACTGCAGCGAGGCGAAATTGATGATGCGGCCCCAGCGCTTTTCCCGCATGGCCGGCACCAGCGCCTGGGCCAGGAAGAAGGGCACCGTGAGATTGAGCGCAATGGTGCGCTCCCAGCCGTCGCGGGTCACATCATCGGCGGACTCACGCAAATTGAGGCCTGCGGCATTGACGAGGATATCCGGAGGACCGAAGGGCTCGGACGCGCGCGACGCAAGGCCATCGAGATCGGCGTCCGAAGCCAGATCGGCGGCAAGTGCCGCCGTTTCTCCGCCCGCCTGCTGCCGCCATTGCTCAAGCGCATCGGCACGGCGCGCCAGGCCAACGACCTGCGCTCCGGCCTGAGCCAGAAATATCGCCGCAGCGCGGCCAAGCCCGGAGCTTGCTCCGGTGACAAGGGCGACCCTGCCCTTAAGGCTGAACATGTCGGTGCTGCTCATCTCAGACGTCCTGGTCCACGCCCGAGAGGTCGAAATTCTCGCCGGGGAAATATTTCCTCAGGCGGATGTCGGCGGTGCGGGCATGGCCTTCCATGCCTTCGAGCCGGGAGATCCGCGCTGTGGCCTCAGCGATGGATTTCGAGCCCTCTCTTGTGGCGCGCTGCCAGGTGACGATCTTCATGAACTTGTGCACCGACAGCCCGCCGGTGTAGCGCGCCGCGCCTGAAGTGGGCAGCACATGGTTGGTGCCCGACGCCTTGTCGCCGAAGGCCACCGTGGTTTCCTCACCCAGGAACAGCGAGCCGTAGCAGCCGAGCCGGCCCAGCCACCAGTCGGGATCGGCGGCCTGCACGGTCAGGTGCTCGGGCGCGTAGTCATCCGACGTTGCCGCCATTTCCTCGCGGCTGTCGCAGAGAATGACCTCGGCGAAATCACGCCAGGCAGCCTCGGCGTTGTCGCGGTTGACCTCAGGCAATGTGGAAATGTGTTTGGGCACCAGCGCCATCACGGTCTCGGCCAGTGCGCGGTCGTCGGTCACCAGCCAGACCGGCGAATTGTAGCCGTGCTCGGCCTGGCCGACGAGATCGGCTGCGACGATCTCCGCATCGGCGTCCTTGTCGGCAAGAATGAGGCTGTCGGTGGGGCCGGCGAACATGTCGATGCCGACGCGGCCGAACAGGATGCGCTTGGCTTCGGCGACGAACTGGTTGCCGGGGCCGACCAGGATGCCGGATGCGGGCACGCCGAACAGGCCGAAGGCCATCGAGGCCACGCCCTGCACGCCGCCCAGGGCGAGGATCCGGTCGGCGCCGCAGATATCGGCGGTGTAGAGGATCGCCGGATGCACGCCGACATCGGGCCGCGGCGGGGAGCATACGGAGATATGCTTGCAGCCTGCAACCTTGGCGGTGGTGACCGTCATGATGGCGGAGGCGACATGGCTGTAGCGACCACCCGGAACATAGCAGCCGGCGGCCTCGATCGGGATGGTCTTCTGGCCGGCCGTAAGTCCGGGCACGATCTCGACCTCGACATCGCTGAGCGTGCCCTTCTGGGCCTCGGCGAACTTGCGGACATTGTCATGGGCGAAGCGGATGTCGTCCTTGAGCTTTTGCGGCAGTTTCGAGGCGGCTTCAGCAATCTCGTCGCTTGTGACGATGATGTTGCCGGCGTAGCGGTCGAATTTTTCCGCATAGCGCCGCGCGGCCTCCTCGCCGCCGGTCTCGATCTCGTCGAGGATCGACTGGACGGTGTCGCGGACGGAGCCGGAATCGGTGGACGCGGTTTTCTGGGCTTTCTTGAGATAGATGCGGGACATGTCCCCGGACCTCCTGTGGATGGGTGTCGGACTATTTGTAGATGTCGGGCAGCAGCGTGGTCGACAGCGCCGGAACATAGGCAATGAGCAGCACGACGATCAGCATGAAGAAGACGAAAGGCACCGCCCGCCAGGCGATCTTGAGGATCGATTCCCCGGTGATGCCGGAGACGACGAAGAGGTTGAGGCCGAGCGGCGGGGTGATGAAGCCGACGCCGAGCGCGGTGATCATCATGACGCAGAACTGGATCTCGTTCATGCCGATATTGTCGGCCAGCGGCTTGAGGATCGGCGCCAGGATGACGATGTTGGGCGTGGTCTCCATGACGCAGCCGGCGGCGATCAGGATGAAGATCATCATCAGGATGATGACCATCGGATCCTCGCTGACCGAGGTCACGGCCAGCACGAAGCCCTGCGGCACGCCCATGATCGCCAGCGCCTCGGCCATCGGGGCCGAGAAGGCGATGATCGGCAGGATGACGCCATTGACCTTGGCGGAACTCAGGAGCATCGGCGGGAAATCGGCGAGCGTCAGCGTGCGCAGGATGAAGCCCATCAGGATCGTGACGACCACCGCCAGGGCGCCGGCCTCGGTCGGCGTCAGCCGGCCCGAGAAGATGCCGTAGAAAATGATGCCCGGCACGATGAAGGCGTACCAGCCGGATTTGAGCGCCTTGCCGAGATTGGAAAAATACTCGCCCATCGAGATGTTGCCGCCGCTTTCATAGCCGTGAATGCGGTTGACGACGATGTTGGTGATGAGGATCGACAGCAGGATCGCCACGCCGGGGATCACCGCCGCGAGAAACAGCGTCGACGCGGAGATGCCGAGCACCAGGCCGATGATGATGTAGGCGATCGAGGGCGGGATGAGAATGCCGGTGCAGGCGCCGGCGGCCACCAGCGCGCAGGCATAGGGGCGCGGATAGCCGCTTTCGACGAGGCGGGCGATGGTCATGCGGCCGACGGCCGCGGCGCCGGCGGCGTCCGAGCCGGAAATCGCCGCAAACATGCCGCAGACCAGCACGGTAGCCGAGCCGAAGCCGCCCTTGGCGAACTGCGTGAGCGCTTCCGCCACGTCGAGGAACTTGCGGCTCAATCCGGTGCGCACCAGCACGTCGCCGGTCAGGATGAACAGCGGCACAGCGGTCAGTGCGAAGGCGTCGATGCCGGTGAACAGGCTTTCGCCGACGGCGCTGAGCGGCATGTCGCCCGACATCGCCAGCATCAGGATCGCCGCGGCGCCGATGGCGGCCCAGACCGGCACCGCCACGATGATCAGCGAGACGAAGAGAATGACCGGGGCGTAGAAATCCCAGCCCAGTTCCACCGTCTGATTGAGTTGTTGCCAGAGCATTGCCTATCCCTCAATCAAACAGTTTGTCGCCTTCGTAGACGGGCGTGCCGTCTCGAAAGCTCTTGAAATCGCGGGCGAGAGACTGGATCAGGCGCCACAGCATGATCGTGAAGCCGACCGGGACCGCCATCAGGAACCAGACCATCGGCACCCTGAGCCCGGCGCTGACCGAGCCGAACTTGGCCGAGACCAGAACCGTTTCGAAGGACCAGTAGAGCGCGATGACGGCGACGACTGCCATCACCAGATCGCCGAAGATGTAGAGCGCCGCCTTGGCGCGCACCCCGAGATAGTGCATCAGCACGTCGATGCGGATATGGGCGCGCTCGCGCACCGCCGAAGCCGCCCCGATCCAGACGAGATAGATGAAGGCGTAGCGCACCAGCTCCTCGCCCCAGATCGACGAATAGGCGAAGACCTCCCGGCGGATGACCTCGACCGCCATGGTGACAACCAGCAGGACATAGAAGAAGAGCAGCGCCCAGCGCTCCATGTTCCTGTCCAGCGCGCTCAGAAAATTCGACACGACGCCCCCTTGCGGTTTCGGCTCGAAAAGCCAGTCCGCCTGAGATGGTGGGTGGGTTTGCGCCCCGCCGCCGGAGCTGTCTCCGGCGGCGGGGCCTTATGGAAGATCAGGCGTCGTGGACGTAGTATTTGCCCTGCGTGCCTGCGGCCTCGACCAGCTGGTCGAAGGTATCCATGGAGCCTGCCAGTTCGGTCTTGAACGTGTCCCATTCCGAGCGCTGGTAGCCGACAGTGTCCTGCCATTCGGCAAGCTGGTCTTCGGTGAGCGAATGGAACTCGACGCCGGACTTGGACATCTCGGCCATGGCGAAGGCGCGGGCCGACGGCACCTTGGCGAGGTTCTGGTGGAAGCTCATCTCCGAGGCCCAGGCAATCGCGTCCTGCACATCGGCGGGCAGGCTGTTGTACCATTCGAGATTGCAGGCATAGGTCTGGCTGTCGGGCACGGCCTGGGTGAAGGTGACGTGACTCAGGATGTCCTTGAAGCCGAAGGCATAGAGAGCGCCGACGGACGGGTCGAGCGCATCGGCCACGCCCTGCTTGATCGCCGAGGGGGTTTCACCCCAGGCCACCGGCGTCGGGTTGGCGCCGCCCATGCGGTAGAACTGCTGCAGCATCTGCGAGCCGGGCACGCGGAACTTCACCCCCGCCAGATCCGCAGGCGTGATGATTGCGTTGCCGCCCTGGCGCACGGCCATGACGCGGGGATCGATGCAGAAGTAGAACATCGGCTTGAAACCGCGCGCCTCGACCAGCGCGTCGACTTCCTTCTTCCAGATGTCGGAAGTGACCAGATTGACGAAACGCTGATTGGCGCCGCAGAAATAGGGCATGTTGATCAGGTCGACCGCAGGCGCAAAGGGGGCGAAGTTGGACAGCGAGAACTGGCCCGCATCGACCGTGCGGCCCTGCACCTTCTGCGCCAGCGCCGAGCCGATGCCCAGCTGTCCGCCCGGAGCGAGCTTGACATAGACCTTGCCGTTGGAGGCGTTCTGGATGTTTTCCTTCACGTCGAGCTGCATCATCGGATAGCTGCGCGAGGTGCCGATCACATATTCCGTGGCGAGCGTCATCACGTGATCAGCCGCAGCTTCACGATCGCTCTCTTCCTTCGCGGTCTGGGCCACGGCCTCATCGGACCACATGACGCCCGCGGCGCCGACCAGCATGGCCGCGGTAAATGCGCCCGCTCCGGTCAGTTTGAGAAAATTGCGCCTTTCGGCGGAAGCCAATTCATTTTTCATCTGTCTGTCAGTCATCGGGTTTCCTCCTCCCTGTGAAGTGTCGTGGACTCGCCGCGCCTATTCCGCCCTTCGATGAGGAGAATGCCGGCGACAAAGAAACAGCAGGAGATTGCAAGCATCAGCGCTTGCCATACATCCGACAGGAAAGCCGCGCGAAAGAATGCGCCCGCAGCCACGTCGGCGGTGAACAGCGCCATGAACAGGCCTGCCATCCAGAATGCGGGTTTGTCGGCTTGCATCAAGACCCCTCCCAAGGTTTCAACAAAATCGAATGTAAGCGCTTACATTTTGATATGCAAGCGCTTACGTGATGCTGTAGGATTTTTCTTCGGGCCGAAGCTCCCCGGGGGAAGAATGACCGACACTGCAAAACCAACGCTGGATGACGTGGCGCGCGCGGCAGGCGTGTCGACGGCGACGGTGTCGCGTTGCCTGAACTCGCCCGACCAGGTGATCGCGCCGACCCGGATCCGGGTGATGCAGGCGGTCGAGGCGCTGGGCTACACGCCGGATTTCGGTGGCCGCGCGCTGGCCTCGCGGCGCACCAACACGGTGGGCGCCATCATCCCGACCATGGACAATGCGATCTTCGCGCGCGGGCTGCAGTCGTTCCAGGAGGCGCTGTCGCGCTTCGGCAAGACGCTGCTGGTGGCAAGCTCCAACTACGACCCGGCGCGCGAACGCGAACAGATGGAGGTGCTGGCCGGACGCGGCGCCGACGGGCTGTTGCTGATCGGCTCGGCTCGGCCCGAAAGCAGCACCGAGTATCTGCGCCGACGCGGCATCCCCTTTGTCGGCGCCTGGAATCTCGGCGGCGAGGACGGCTATTTCGTCGGCTTCGACAACCGAGCGGCCGCAGCCCGGCTGGCGGAGATGGTGATCGCACACGGACATCGCCGGCTGGCGATGATTGCCGGCATCTCGTTCATGAACGACCGTGCGGCCGACCGGACCGAAGGCGTGCGTTCGGCAGCCGAGGCGGCAGGAATCGCCCGCGCCGACCTGCCGGTGGTGGAGGCCGCCTACACATTCGAGGATGGCGCCCGGGCGATGGGCGAGCTGATGGCGATCCGGCCGCGGCCCACCGTGGTGATGTGCGGCAATGACGTGCTCGCCGTGGGCGCCATGCAGAAGGCGCGTGAACTTGGCCTGAAGGTGCCGGATGATGTGTCGATCACCGGCTTTGACGACATCGATCTGGCCGGTGTGGTCGACCCGAAGCTGACCACCGTGCGGGTGCCGCACCGGCGCATGGGCCAGGCCGCGGCCGACATGCTGATCAAGCTGATCAAGAAGGAACCGGTGGAGCGGCGGATCGAGATCCCGACCGCGATCATCGAGCGCGGCACGCTGGGGCCGCCTCGGACGGATGGCGGGGCCGGCGGCTGATCCCCGCCGCTGACCTGACCTTCAATGAAAATTCCGCCCCTTGGGCAAGGCCCGGCCTGCGGCCCTTGCGCGGGCCAGGTCCTCGAAATCGGTGCGCAGTTCCGGCGCGTCGCGGATCAGCCGGGCGATGCGGGCGGCGGGCCTGCGGTCGCGGAGCCGGCTGTCCTCGGCCATGGGGCGGCGGACCTCGTCGGCATTGGCGAGCCCGCCCATGACGCCGGCCATGTCGGAGATCTCGGCCATCATCGGGGTCAGGTCCTCCATATACTCGGCCACGACATGGATGACGCCCTCGGCATTCTGCAGCCTGCCGCGCACGCCGACGCAGCGGCTGCCCAATACGACGGCGCGGAATTTCTCGAACACTTTTGGCCAGACGATGATGTTGGCGACGCCGGTCTCGTCCTCGATGGTCTCGAACACCACGCCCTTGGCCGTGCCCGGCCGCTGCCTGACCAGCACCAGGCCCGCGACCTTGACGATCCGGCCGCTGGGGATGTCCTGCAGCCCGGAATTGAGCCCGCAGCCGGAGCGGGCGAGCCGGGCGCGCAGGAACGACATCGGATGGGCCTTCAGGGAAAACGACAGCGACTGGTAGTCATTGATCACCTGCTCGCCAAGCGGCATCGGCGGCAGGTCGACATCGGGTTCGTTTTGCAGATTGTGGCTATCGGCGAGCGCAAACAGCGGCAGCCGCTCGGCGCTCGACAGTGGATCGAGCGCCTTGACCGCCCACAGCGCATCGCGGCGTTCAAGCCCGAGGGAGCGGAAGCAATCGGCCTCGGCCAGCTGCTCAATGGCGCGGCGCGAGAGGCCCGAGCGCATCCACAGGTCGCGCACACTGTCATAGCCGCGGCCGCGGCGGGCCAGAAGCTGCGTGGCCTCGGCCTCGCCAAAGCCCTTGACGTGGCTTAGCCCGAGCCGCACCGCGCAAGCGTGTTTCATCACGCCCTGCATGTCGCGGTGACGGGGCGAGAGCGGCTGCGGTTCGGCGTCGGGCTCCAGCGTCGACTCCCAGACTGACTCATTGACATCGACGGGGCGGACCTCGACGCCGTGCTCGCGGGCGTCGCGGATCAGCTGCGCCGGGGCATAGAAGCCCATCGGCTGGGAATTGAGGATGGCGGCGCAAAAGACATCCGGATAATGGCACTTGAGCCAGCAGGAGACATAGACCAAGAGTGCGAAACTCGCCGCGTGGCTTTCGGGAAAGCCATATTCGCCAAAGCCCTCGATCTGGCGGAAGCAGTGCTCGGCGAAATCGCGCTCATAGCCGTTTTTGACCATGCCCTCGACCATCTTCGACTGGAACGAGCCAATGGTGCCGACGCGGCGGAAGGTGGCCATGGCGCGGCGCAGCTTGTCGGCCTCGCCCGGCGAGAAGCCGCCGGCGACGATGGCGATGTTCATCGCCTGCTCCTGGAACAGTGGCACGCCCAGCGTCTTGCCGAGCACCACCTCAAGCTCCTTCTTGGGAAAGCTGACCGGCTCCTTGCCCTGCCTGCGGCGCAGGTAGGGATGGACCATGTCGCCCTGGATCGGGCCGGGGCGGACGATCGCCACCTCGATGACGAGATCATAGTAGCAGCGCGGCCTGAGCCGCGGCAGCATCGACATCTGCGCCCGGCTTTCGATCTGAAACACGCCGATGGTGTCGGCGCGGCAGATCATGTCATAGGTCGGCACGTCCGCATCGGGCAGCGAGGCGAGCGTCTCGCGGCGGCCGTAATGGGCGTCGAGCAGCGTGAAGGCCTTGCGGATGCAGGTCAGCATGCCGAGCGCCAGCACGTCGATCTTGAGCATGCCCAGGCTTTCGAGATCGTCCTTGTCCCATTCGACGATGGTGCGGTCCTCCATCGCCGCGTTCTCGATCGGGATCAGCGAGGACAGCCTGTCGCGGGTGATGACGAAGCCGCCGACATGCTGCGACAGATGGCGCGGGAAGCCGGTGATCTGGGAGGCGAGGTCGAGCATCTGCGCGAGATGCCTGTCGGAGGGATCGAGGCCGGCGCGGCGGGCGTCCTCGGGATCGACCTCGCGCGACCACCCGCCCCACTTGGTGCCGGAGATGGCGCTGATCGCGTCGTCGGACATGCCGAACACCTTGCCCACCTCGCGGATGGCGGAGCGGGCGCGGTAGGTGATGACGGTGGCGGCCAGTCCCGCCCGGTCGCGGCCATACTTCGCGTAGATATACTGGATCACCTCCTCGCGCCGCTCATGCTCGAAATCGACATCGATGTCGGGCGGCTCGTTGCGCTCCTCGGAAATGAAGCGCTCAAACAGCAGGTCGACCTTGCCGGGGTCGACCTCGGTGATTTCGAGACAGTAGCAGACGGCGGAATTGGCGGCCGAGCCACGGCCCTGGCAGAGAATGTTCTGCGAGCGCGCGAAGCGGACGATGTCATAGACGGTCAAAAAATAGGGGGCGTAATCGAGCTTTGCGATCAGCCGCGTCTCGTGGGCGATGGCTTTCATCACCTTGTCCGGCGCGCCCTCGGGGTAACGTTTCCTTAGCCCGAGGGCGGTGAGCCGTTCGAGCGCCTCTTGCGCGGGCAGCGGCTCGGGCCCGAACTCGTCAAACACCGGTGCGTCGGGATACTGGTAGCGCAATTCATCAAGCGAAAACCGGATGCGGCGGAACAGCGTTACCGTTTGCGCGACGGCCTGCTCAAATCCCTTGAACAGATGCAGCATGTCGGTGTGCGACCGCAGGTGCCGCTCGGCATTGGCTTGCAGCCGGGCGCCGATGGTGGCGAGCGTCTTGCCCTCGCGGATGCAAGTGAGCACATCCTGCAACGGCCGGCGTTCGGGCGCGTGATAGAGCACGTCGCCGATCGCCAGCAGCGGCAGGCGATGCGCTTCGGCCAGCCGGGCGACCCGCACCATGTGGCGCTGGTCGGTGCTGCCATAGGCGCGCGACAGAGCGAGATGGAGATGATCGGGGAAGGCTTCCTTGAGCCGTCCGAGAACGGGATCGAGCCCGGCGGCGCCGGCGGGCGGGACGACGGCCATCAGCAGGCCCGCGCCGTGGGCGAGGAGATCGTCGATCATCAAATGGCATTCGCCTTTTGGCGCGCGGCGCTTGCCCAGGGTCAGAAGCTCGCACAGATGTCCCCAGGCCGCCCGATCTTCCGGCCAGACCAGGATGTCGGGCGAGGCGTCCATGAACACCAGCCGGCAGCCCGGCGCGAAGGCGAGGCCTGACTCCTTCGCCGCCATATGGCCGCGCACGACGCCCGCCAGCGAATTGCGGTCGGTGATGGCAAGGCCGCCCAGCCCGAGCCGCGACGCCTGCACCACCAGTTCCTCGGCGTGCGACGCGCCGCTCAGGAAGGAGAAATTGCTGGCCGCGGCCAGTTCGACATAGGCCGGGGCCCCGTTTGCCGGAGGCAGGCCGGAGGGTAGTCTGGTCATGCGAACAGCCCGTGCATGTACCAGGCGGGCTCGCTGGTCTCGCGGCCGTAGAGACCGTGGCGGAACAGCCAGAAGCGGTAGCCCTGGCTGTCCTCGACGCGGAAATAGTCGCGGGTGCGGGCGCCGCGGCCGTCGCGCCACCACTCGCAGGCAATGCGCTCGGGTCCTTCCGAGCGGGCGACCTCGTAGGAGACGCCGCGCCAGCGGAATTTCAGCGGCGGGCCATCGGGCACCTCGGCGATGGTCTGCAGCATCTCGGGCCGGTCGAACAGGATCAGCGGGCGGGTGATGATCGCGTCGGGGGTGGACAGATCCGGCAGCAGGGCCAGCGCCGCAGCCCCCGATGAGGCCCGCCGCGTGCCGGGGTGGAAGGCAGCCACCGGCTCGCGGCCAAAGCTGCGCTCGGGAATATGGGTGTCGGCCAGCACGAAGCGCTGGACACGGTCGAGGCCGAGCCGCGCGCCGAGCCGGTCGACCAGCGCGTCATGGCCCTGCCCGGCTGAGTGACCCGCCATCATCTCGGCCTGAGCGCCCTCGAAGGGATCGGCATGGGCCACTTCGAGGCGGATCAGGTCGAAGCCGAAGCCTGCGTCGAGATCGTCATGCAGGCCCGCGATGCGCTCCGCAAACAGCCGGGCGATCATCTTCGCGTCGCGCAGCGGCCGCGCCGTCTGCACCTCGAGACCGCTGACATGGCCATCAACCCGGAACAGCCGGATCCGGCAGCGGCGCAGGCCCAGCCCCCGGCGTTCCAGCGGCTCGATGATGCCGGCCGCAAGTGCGGCGATCACCTGGCTGATGTCCTCCTGGCGGGCGATCGGCTCGGCGAAGCGGCGTTCGGTGGAAAGTTCGGCCACCGGCATGAGCGGCGAGATGGCTTCCGCCTCGCGCCCCAGCGCCTGGTCGAGCCGCTGCATCAGCCGCGCCCCGAAACGGGCGGCGAGCGGCGCGCGCGGCAGGGCGGCGATGCAGCCGATGGTCTTGAGGCCGACGCGGCCGAGCGAGGCCACCAGGGCTGGCTCCAGCCGCAGGCCACTGAGGCTCAAGGGCAGCACAGCCTCTGGCTGCGCGCCCTCGGGAATGATCCGGCCCTGGCCGTAGCGCGCCATGGCCCAGGCGGCGCCCGGCGTGTCGGCGAGACACAGCCGGACATGAAAGCCCTGCGCGCCGAGCCTTGCTTCCAGATCTGCCACCAGTGTCGCCTCGCCGCCCAGGAGATGGGTGCAGCCGGTGACGTCCATGAACAGGCCATGATCGCGCCCGGGCGCCGTATCCAGCGCCACGAGCGGCGTGTAGCGCTCGCACCAGGCGGCGATGGTCAGGAGCAGCGCGCGGTCGCCCGCGTCATCCGCCGGGTGACAGTCGAGATCGGGCGCCAGCGCGCGGGCGTCGCTCAGGCTCTGGTCAAGCCGCACGCCCCGGGTCCGGGCGCGGGCGTCGAGCGCCACGATGCGGATGGCGTTCCGGACCGTGTCGGTGAGGACGACCGGCGGGGCGTCAGGATGCGCGTCCGAAATCGCGGCGGTGATCCAGGACTTGCCCCATCGCGCCCGGTGAATCCTGTCGGTCGAAAGGTGCGGAAAGGCGATCGAGAGGATGCGCTGCCGGGTTGGCTGGCTTACGGTCTGGTTGGGGAGCGGCATGATCGAATACTCTGACTTTGGGGTTCCAGGCGAGTAGCCATTGGCCGGTGCGTCCGGCGCGGTTGCGTTCGAGCGTCAGGGACAGCCGCATTGCCCCGACGCCGTGTTGATAGGTCTCGTCCGCCCCGGACAGTTCGGTTGTCACCCGCCAGCGCGTGGCCGCCGCACTCGCCTCCTCCTCGCCGCTCTGCCTGAGGACCAGCGCCAGCACGCCGCTCCCCCGCGCCCGCAGCATCAGCCGCCGCGTCGCGGTGATGTCGAAGCGCGCCGGATTGCCCTTGATCTGGAAGACCATCGCCGCCAGGCCTGCGCAGCCCGCCGCCTCGTCCGCCGCCCACATCGCGCCCTGCAGGTCGCCCGGCTCGACCAGCGTCATGGAGGATGGATCGAGCCCGTACTGGGCAAGGCCGGCGGGAAACAGCCCGCCGCCATCGATGCGCGCGGCGGGATCGCTGACCCAGACGACACCCTGGCGGCCGCCGCGATCCGCCTGAATGGCCCGCGCCGCGAGTCCCAGCGCAAAGCCGGCAGCTGCGCCGATGTCGCGCGCCAGTTCAGCCCGCACCTCGTGCAGCCCGCCGCAGGCGAGCCCACCGTCCAGGCACTGGTCGACCGCGACGGCGCCGAGCGCCAGGGGCTCGGAAACCGGCCCGGTTCCGGGCATCGCCGCATAGGCGCGCGCCTGCTGCGCATTTGTATGCGCCGCGAGAATATCCGTCGCGATCTGCCGCCTCGAGAGACTCATGTCCTGCCCAAAATGTTCCTGTTATGTTCTAATTAACGCCAGAGTCGGGACGAGAGTCAATGCGGAGATTTCGGCATAGGTTCGGGACGGGACTTGCCGAGGGAGGCGCTCGACCCCGCCGTGCCCGGCACAAGGCGCGGCGGGATTGACGAAATGGCCCCTGCCCCGGAACGGCAAATTGACCGGTATGAGAAAAAGGCCGATAGAGTCAGGCGGACAAGCTCCAAGCCACAAATGGTCCATTTGACACCCGGAAAGCAGCCGCGACAATGATGCATCCTCTGCAGTTTCCCGCTCTCCCAGCACTTCTGGCGCTTGCCGGATTGCTCATGCCGGCGGGAATAGCGATCTCATCCGCACAGGACGCCGCCGATATTTCCACCGATCAGATATTCTCCGTCACCACCGGTGACTGGAACAAGGACGAGGCCCAGGACGCGGTCATCATGATCGAGACCGAGGCGCAGGAGTTCGACCTGCTGTTCTATCTCACGGATGAAGAGTTGCGCCTGAAGCTGCACGACCGCGTTCTCTCCATGGTGTGGGGCTCCATCACCATGTTCGGTCAGGAGCCCTCGGTGTCGACGCGGGAGAATGGCTCGCTGCTGGTCACCTCGCAGAATTCCGCCATCGGCCGCAACCGGTGGGAGCAAGCGCTGACCGTCGTGTACCGGGAAAACCGGTTCATCGTCGCCGGATTCACCTACAATTACTACGACACGCTGGATCCCGACGCGGGGGGCTCCTGCGATCTCAACCTGCTGACAGGCAAGGGCACGGTCGACAACGAGCCTGTGGAGTTCGACCGCAAGCCCGTTTCGATTCTCGACTTTCCGGACAAGTCGGATGAGTTGCGCAAATTCTGCGGCGAGCCACAATAGCCGGAACGCACGCCGCAGCCTCCATGACCTGACTCAGGCCACCCGGGCGATCCGGCTTGATGCGATTCAAAGTGGTCCAGCCGTCACGGCCAGGATCACATCACCGCGCCCATCTGCCAGGGGACGAATTCGGCACCGCCGAAGCCCAGTTGCTCGCTCTTGGTTTCCTCGCCGGAAGCCACGCGCAGGAACAGCTCGAAGATCTCGCGGCCCTTGGCCTCAAGGCTGACGCCTTCGCTGACGATGTCGCCGCAATTGATGTCCATGTCCTCCGTCATGCGGCCATACATTTCCGAATTGGTGGCGAGCTTGATGCAGGGGGTGGGCTTGTAGCCCGAGACCGAACCACGGCCGGTGGTGAACGCAATCAGATTGGCGCCCGAGGCGATCTGTCCGGTCACCGAGCAGGGGTCATAGCCGGGGCTGTCCATGAACACGAAGCCGCGCTCGGTCACCGGTTCGGCGAACTTGTACACTTGCGTGAGCGGCGCCGAGCCGCCCTTGGCCACCGCGCCCAGCGATTTCTCGAGAATGGTGGTGAGGCCACCCTTCTTGTTGCCGGGCGAGGGATTGTTGTCCATCTCGCCGCCATTGCGGGCGGTATAGTCCTCCCACCAGCGGATCCGCTCGACGATCTTTTCGCCCACGTCCGGCGTCACCGCGCGGCGGGTGAGCAGGTGCTCTGCGCCGTAGATCTCGGAGGTTTCCGACAGGATTGTGGTGCCGCCATGGGCGACCAAGAGATCGGAAGCGACGCCCAGGGCCGGATTGGCGGTGATGCCGGAATAGCCGTCCGAGCCGCCGCATTGCATGCCGATCATCAAATGTTCGAGACCAGCCGGCGCGCGGGCGATCGCATTGGCCTTCGCCGCCATTTCCTTGAGGTGCTCGATCCCGCGCTCAATGGTCTTGCGGGTGCCGCCCGACTGCTGGATGGTCATGTAGCGGATATTGCCGTCGGCGCGCATGCGGCCGCGGCCGACTAGGTCCGGAACCTGCATCACTTCGCAGCCGAGCCCCAGCAGCAGGATGCCGGCGAAGTTCGGGTTACGGGCGTAGCCCTGCAGCGTGCGGAACAGCGTGTCGTAGCCCTCGTCGCTGCCCGACATGCCGCAGCCGGTGCCATGCACGATCGGCACGACGCCATCAACGTTCTCGAACTGGTCAAGCCAGCCCTGTTTCTCCGCAGCCTCGGCCATGAAGCGCGCCACCGATCCGGAGCAGTTCACCGAGGTGAGAATGCCGAGATAGTTGCGGGTGCCGACCGAGCCGTCGGCGCGGTGATAGCCCATGAAATGGCGCGTTTCGGAGGGGACAGGAAGCGGCCGGACCTCGGTCGAGAATTCCTGCGCCTCGGCATGGCCGCCCATGCCGAGATTGTGCACATGGACATGCTCGCCGGGAGCTATGGCGCGGGTCGCCATGCCGATGGTCTGGCCGTAGCGGAGGACCTTCTCGCCCTCGGCGATCGGGTGCGTGGCGATCTTGTGGCCGCGCGCCACCGGGTCTCTCAACGGACCATCCAGACCTGGCAGCACAGCGCCGGCGGCCAGATCCGTAAGCGCAATGATGACATTGTCCTGGGGGTTGAGGCGGATTGTCTGGGCCAGATCGGGGGTCATGGGTCGGTCCGTTGTTGAATGCCTGAAATCACAAGCCGGGCCTGGTTGACAGGCGCGGCGACACAACTAACATGTTAGTATGACAGCAAGCGGGGAGAGTCCACTGCCAGACGCGAACAAATCCCCGCCCGCCCTGACGCCGCTCGACGATTACCCCGGCTCGCTGGCCCAGAAGGTCTACATGTCGCTCAGGCACGCCATCCTGACGCTGGCATTCCGGCCGGGCGAAAAAATGCAGAAGCCCGAGATCTGCGCCGTGCTCGGCGTGTCGCGCTCGCCGGTGACGGAAGCCATGACGCGGCTTGCCGGCGAAGGCCTGGTCGACATCATTCCGCAGACCGGATCCTTCGTGACGCGGTTCTCGATGGCGGAGATCCGCGAGGGCGCGTTCCTGCGCGAGGCGCTGGAACTGGCGGCCGTGGAACGGGTGGCGACCATGATCACCGCGGCTGAGCTCGCCGAGCTCAGGGAAAACCTGCGCATCCAGGAGGTGCGGATGCAGGATGGCGATCTCGCTGGATTTCACCGGGCGGACGCGGAGATGCACGAGCTGATCCTGTCGTTTACCGGCTACCGGCGGCTGGCGGCGCTGGCCGAGACATCCTGGGTCCATGTCAACCGCGCCCGCCAGCTCAACCTGCCGCTTCCCGGCCGGATGCAGGCGACGCTTGCGGAACACAAGGCGATCGTGGCCGCCCTTGAGGCGCGCGACCCGGAAGCCGCGCGCGAGGCGATGCGGCGACACCTCGGTCAGCTGATCACGCTGCTCGAGCCGCTGGTGGACAAATATCCGGAGCTGTTCGTCCGCTGACCGGTCAGGCTTCGACCGGCGCATCCTGGCGCAACAGGCCTTCAGCCTTCAATCCGGCCCAGAGCGCGGGCGGGATCGCGGCTGCCGCCGCTACCGAATTGGATTCCATTTCGGACACCCCCTGCCCGCCGGGGATCACCGAGACGACCGAAGGATGTCTGAGCGGAAACTGGAAGGCGGCGTCGACCAGGCGGGTCCGGTGGCTTTGGCAGACCGCCTCGATCCGCGCCACCCGATCGAGGATGGCCTCAGGCGCGGGGTCGTAATTGTAAAAGGCGCCCGGCTTCGGCCCCGTCGCCAGGATGCCGGAATTGTAGGGGCCGCCGATGACGATGCCGATGCCCCGCGCCTCGGCCAGCGGCAGGAAGCTCTCCAGCGCCTCCTGCTCAAGCAGCGTGTAGCGGCCGGCCAGCAGAAACAGGTCGAAATCACCGCGCCCGGTGAGCCACTGGCAGGACTGCCATTCATTGACGCCGGCGCCAAAGGCCCGGATCACGCCCTGCTCGCGCAGGGACACGAGCGCCCTGTACCCTCCGGCCATCAGCTCCTCGAGCCTTGCGTCCCGCGCGGCCGTGCTGCCGTGGGTGAACACGTCGAGATCGTGCGCGTAGAGAATATCGATGCTGTCGACGCCAAGCCGCTCGAACGAGGCTTCGAGAGATCGCATGACGCCGTCATAGCTGTAATCATAGACTTCCCGGCGTGCCGGCACATCGAAGAACTTTCCCTCGCCGGTGCGCTGCTCGCCGGCTTCGCAGCGGCGCAGGAGCCGCCCGACCTTGGTGGACAGCACATAATCGCCACGCGGCTTGTCGCGCAGGAAGCGGTTGAGGCGGGTTTCCGCAAGCCCCAGCCCATAGAGCGGCGCGGTGTCGAAATAGCGCACGCCCAGGTCCCAGGCCCGTGTCAGGACCGCCTGGGCTTCTTCGTCGCCGATTGCCCTGTACAGATTTCCGAGCGGCGCCGTGCCGAAGCCGAGTTCGGTGAAGGTCAGCCCGCCATTGCCGATCCGGTCCCAGTGCCTGGTTTTCATCTCCACCTCCCCGCTTCTTCCGCAGGCTAATCGAACTTGTCCGCCGCCGCACCCCCAAAGGCGACTGGCTCCCCGTCATTTTATGGTGGGCAAGCCCATCGAGCCGGCGTTTTGGCTTGAACGGCCGCATGTCCGGCGGCAGGATCGGGCCGACAGGTCGCGGCCTGTAAGGAGGCATCAGGGAGGACGCAATGCTCAAGGGACTGGATCCAAGGCTGAACGCGGAGGTTCTCCACGCGCTTGCCGCGATGGGCCATGGCGACATGCTGATCGTGACCGACAGCAATTTTCCGGCGGATACGGTCGCGCGGCAGACCGTGTCCGGAAAATTGCTGCGCATGGACAATCTGTCGGCTGCCGACGCCGTCGAAGCGATCCTGTCGGTGCTGCCGCTCGACACATTCGTCGAAGATTTTGCCGCCCGCATGGAGATTGTCGGCCATCCGGACGAGATTGCGCCAGTTCAGGCGGAGGTCCAGGTCGCAATCGATGCCGCGGAAGGCGGATCACGTCCGATGATCGGCGTCGAACGCTTTGCGTTCTATGATCTGGCGAAACGGGCCTATGCCGTGGTTCAGACCGGCGAACGCCGCTTTTACGGCTGTTTCATGCTGCGAAAGGGCGTCATTCCGCCACGGACCGATGCCAACCGGTCGTGATCCCTTTCCAGCCTGAGACGGGTAAGTCTTTCGCCTGTGCGAAACCGTGCCGATCTACTGAGCCGCTCACGACATTGCCGGGATTTTCGACGGTCGCAGCATGGTGATCGTTGAGGATCTCGAAGGAACAATCGCCGCCATCGAAAAGATGAGTGAAGATGATTACCTGGCAAGACTTGAATTTGTCCGGCTAAACAGGGACAAGGCCAAGCGCTACGCCAATCAGGAAAAGGCGGCCGCCCATATCATATTGCGGCAGGACGCCGGAAGCAGAAAGACCTAGTCATGACTGAGGATAATTCACCCAAAAAAGCCCTCATCACCGGCGTGACCGGACAGGATGGCGCCTACCTGTCCGAGTTCCTGCTCAGGAAGGGCTATGAGGTGCATGGCGTCAAGCGGCGAACCTCGCTGTTCAACACCGCGCGCATCGATCATCTTGTGGAGGGCGAGCCCGGCCAGTCCGGCCGGTTCGTGCTGCACCATGGCGACATGACCGATTCCTCCTCGCTCACCCATATCCTGCAGCAGACCAAGCCTGACGAAGTCTACAATCTGGCCGCCCAGAGCCATGTCGCGGTGAGCTTCGAGGAGCCGGAATACACCGCCAATTCCGATGCGCTGGGCACGCTGCGGCTGCTGGAAGCCATCCGCATCCTGGGACTGAAGGACAAGAGCCGGTTCTACCAGGCCTCGACCTCGGAGCTCTACGGGCTGGTGCAGGAAACGCCGCAGACCGAGCGCACGCCGTTCTATCCGCGCTCGCCCTATGGCGTGGCCAAGCTCTATGCCTACTGGATCACCATCAACTACCGCGAAGCCTACGGGCTCTATGCCTGCAACGGCATCCTGTTCAACCATGAGAGCCCGTTGCGCGGCGAGACCTTCGTCACCCGCAAGATCACAAGGGCGCTGGCGCGGATCAAGCTGGGCCAGCAGGAGAGCCTGAAGCTCGGCAATCTCGACGCGCTGCGCGACTGGGGGCACGCGCGCGATTATGTCGAGATGCAGTGGCTGATGCTGCAGCAGGAGGAGCCCGAGGATTTCGTCATCGCCACCGGGGTGCAATATTCGGTGCGCGATTTCGTGCTGGCGGCAGCGGCTGCGCTCGACATGACCATAAATTTCGAAGGCCACGGCGTCGACGAGGTTGGCCGCGACCCATCCGGCAAGGTCATCGTCTCGGTCGATCCGCGCTATTTCCGACCGACCGAGGTGGAAACACTGCTGGGCGACGCGTCCAAGGCCAAGCAGAAACTCGGCTGGACGCCGCAGACCTCGTTTGCCGACCTGGTGGCCGAGATGGCCGAAGCCGATCTCAAGGAGGCCGAGCGCCATGGCTGACGCGATCTACAGGCTGGCCGGCAAGAGGGTCTATGTCGCCGGCCATCGCGGCATGGTCGGCTCGGCGATTGTCCGGCGGCTTGAACGGGAAGACTGCACCGTGCTGCAGGCGACGCGGTCGGAACTCGACCTCACCAGCCAGGCGGCTGTCCAGGCCTGGTTTGCGGCAAACCGCCCGGATGCGGTGTTTCTGGCTGCCGCCAAGGTCGGCGGGATTCTCGCCAATGACACGATGCCGGCCGATTTTCTCTACGAGAACCTGATGATCGAGGCCAACATCATCGAGGCCGCGCATCGCAACGGCGTGGAAAAGCTGCTGTTTCTCGGCTCGTCCTGCATCTATCCGAAATTCGCCAGGCAGCCGATTGCCGAAAGCGAGCTTCTGGACGGCGCGCTGGAGCCGACCAATGAATGGTATGCGATCGCCAAGATCGCCGGCATCAAGCTCTGCCAGGCCTATCGCAAGCAGCACGGCGCCGATTTCATCTCGGCGATGCCGACCAATCTCTACGGCACCGGCGACAACTACGATCCCCAGACCAGCCACGTGCTTCCGGCGCTGATCCGCAAGGTCGAGGAGGCGAGAGCATCCGGCGCACCCGCGATCACGCTTTGGGGCTCGGGTACGCCGCTGAGGGAATTCCTGCATGCCGACGACTGCGCCGACGCGCTGGTGTTCCTGATGCAGCATTATTCCGGCCATGAGCATGTCAATGTCGGCAGCGGCGAGGAGATATCGATCCGCGACCTGGCGCAGATGATCGCGCGAGCAGCGGGCTATGATGGCGCAATCGAGCTCGATCCGTCCAAGCCCGACGGCACGCCGCGAAAGCTGATGGATTCAGCCAAGCTCAGGGCGATGGGCTGGCAGCCGACGATCGGACTCGAAGCGGGTATCGAGAGAACGGTGGCGGAATACGGCCGAATAACAGCAAGCTGATCTGTGCTAACAGAAACAGGCAAATACTCGGTTTTCAAGCTCCACTCGAGAGTGACAAACATATGATCAACGCTCACATCTTCACGACGACAAGCAAGGAATTTTTCCTCAAACAGTCGCCCGGCATGTCACCGGAACTCGACGGCGTGCGCTTCACCTTCGGCATCGACGTCCCCGCAGATTGCGACGTGCTGATTGTCTATACGCGGGCGTCCTTCGCGATCCCCGTCGATTTGCCAAAAGAGCGTACTGTCTTTGTCGCGGGTGAACCCGATGTCATTCATCCCTACAATCCGGCGTTTCTCAACCAGTTCGGTCTGGTTCTGACCACCAGCCCCAAGCCGCTCACAACCCGCAAACTCCACGAAAATTATTGCGCGCCCTGGTTTGCTGGGCTGAGCTTATGGAACGATGGGACGCCACGGACCCTGAAGGGCCTCGATTGGTTCCAGGCCCTGGAAATCCCTGAGAAACAGAACCGCATCTCCGTGATCACGTCGACAAAGACCCATACCGAATATCACCGCAAGCGGCTTTCCTTTGTCGAAGCCTTGTCCCGAGAAATGGGTGACCTGATTGATTTTTTTGGCATCGGCGGCAACAGTGTCGCAGACAAGAACGACGCCCTGCTGCCCTATCGCTACCATATCGCGCTCGAGAACGGCACAGGCGACTTCACCTGGACCGAGAAACTGTCCGATCCGCTTTTGTGCTGGGCCTTTCCGTTTCATGCCGGGTGCGAAAACATCGGTGACGATCTGCCTGCCGGGGCATTCGCCAAGATCGATCTTGATGACCCGCAAGGCTCCATCGCCCGCATCCGTGAAGCGGTCGAGGCTGATCAATGGTCGGCGAGCCTGCCTGCGATCACCGAGGCGCGGCAGCGCATCATGGGGCGCTTCAACCTGATGTATCTGTTCGTGCGTCTGGCAAAGGAGGCGGTGGCCGCCTTGCCGGACGTGCCGGCGAAACGACCGTCGAGACTCATCTATTCGGAACGTTCGTTTCCACCTGGTCCGGGCGAACGCGGCTCCTGGGCCGGCGCCATCGTTCGCCGTACCGCCCTTTCGTTTGATCCGCATCTCGAACTGCGCATCGCCCGCCTGCGCGCCCGCAAGGACGCCGTCAAGACCGCTTGGCGCAGCCGGAAGACCAAGCGCCCTCCGGGACAGACGTCGAGCAATGAAGGTGGAACGGAGAACGACCCCACCAAGCCGACGACGGGCGACCAAAGCTGATGGATGCGACAAGGCTGAGGGAGATGGGCGCGCAGCCGAAATCGGTCGTGAATGAGAGCAACGCGAGAACCGTCCGGGAATACCCCGGATCGCAGCTTCGCTGAGACTGTGACCTCAGGCTTCAGCTTCTAAATTGAGAGACACCAGCCTGCCGTTTTCCTTGTCCATGTGCGGCAGGTGGGCCTGACTGTAATCGTCCATACCGGCATGCTCGGTCTCACGCCAATTCCACCGATAAACTTTCGAGAAGCCTGCGTCCTTGAGATAGCTGGTAAGGCTTCTCTCATCAAAGACCATCTTGTGGAAATCATACTGGTCGCGCTGACCGCCCATCATCAGCCCCAGGATGGTGGGCAGCCCATCCGGCAGCTTTCCGTCCACATAAAGCCTGGCGCAGGCTTCATAGTCGGGCACGGCCAGGCGCAGCGTGCCGCCCTTCTTCAAGACCCGGCGCCACTCCTTGAGAACGGCGGCGTACTCCTTGCGGCCGAAATGTTCGAGCAGATGGCAGGCATAGATGTGATCGACCGTCGCATCGGCGATGAAATCCAGATTGTCGACCGGGCCGATATGGTCGACATGCGGATAATCCAGCGCATCGATATGGAAATAGCCCGGGATGTGCTTCACGCCGCATCCAAGATGGAGTCTGGAATAGTCTGCTTTTTCCATGAATAAGGTCCGATACTTGTCGTGGGCAGCGCTATAACCTGCCATCCGGACGTTGTCCATCCGCCCGCTTGCTCGAACCGGGAATGCCTCCCGGTCCGGCTGCGAATGGTCCAGGCTCGCGGCGCAACGGTGCTTCCAATTCCACGTCACCCGCCGCATCGCGGTTGCTCACGCCCCCGTCATCCCGCCGTGGAGCGCGAAACTTGACATCACCGGCTTGTCGATTAGTGATGCAATTTCTGCCGAACATTTACAGAATGCGGAATGCGGAATGCGGGTTCCGGGCTTCCATGGATACGATGCGGGACAGCGAAAGCTGGAACGCTTGTGGAAAACGGACCAACTACCTTGGAAAGGCTGGACATGAGCGAATTCTGGCAAGGCCGCCGTGTGCTCGTGACCGGGCACACCGGGTTCAAGGGCAGCTGGCTGTCGCTGTGGCTGAGCCAGATGGGGGCCGATGTCCATGGTCTTGCGCTGGCGCCGGACACCGATCCGGCGCTGTTTGACATGCTGGACCTGCCTTCGAGGATGAACCACGCCCTGGGCGATATCCGGGATGCGGCAAGCGTCGATCGCCGTATCAACGAAGTAAAGCCCGAGATCGTGTTTCATCTCGCCGCACAACCGCTGGTGCTTCGCTCCTATCAGGCTCCGGTGGAGACATGGGAGACCAATGTCGGCGGCACCCTGCATCTTCTGGACGCCATGCGCCGCGCGGGCCGGCCTGCGACCCTGATCGTGGTGACGACGGACAAGGTCTATGAAAACCGGGAATGGGATCATCCCTACCGGGAAACCGACCGTCTGGGCGGACATGACCTTTACAGCTCGTCGAAGGCCGCGACGGAAATCCTGGTGCACAGCTGGCGCAGCTCCTATGCCGCGGAAGGCACCTTGCGCATCGCCTCGGCGCGCGCCGGCAACGTGATCGGCGGCGGCGACTTTGCCGAAAACCGCATCGTGCCCGACATCGTGCGGGCCCTGAAGTCCGGAAACACCATCGAGGTCCGCAATCCATCGGCGGTGCGGCCCTGGCAACATGTGCTCGAACCGCTGTCGGGCTATCTTCGCCTGGCCGAGAAGCTGCATGCCGATCCGGACCATGGCCGGGCCTTCAATTTCGGGCCCGCAGCCGGCGACTTCCGCCGGGTGGGCGACCTCGTGGCGGAAGCGACGAAGGTCTGGCCCGGTGCGTGGCGGGATGCATCTGATCCGTCAGCACACCACGAGGCGGGATTTCTGGCGGTCGCCAGCGACATGGCGCGGCTGCATCTGGGCTGGTCGCCGCGCTGGACCTTTGAAACCGCAGTGGACCGCACCCTCTCCTGGTATCGCGCTGTGGACGGCGGCGCCTCGCCCGCCGAGCTTTGCCTTGCACAGATCGCGGAGTTCGGAGTGACATCACCCCTGAGCTGGAATCCAGTTTGAAATGCCATGGCTAATATGGCTACATGATGGCAACAACAAGACACGCTCCACAACTGAATTGAAGAGCTTTTCTTACCCTATCCAGAAAGAAAATGCGATGTTTCGAAAAATTAGAAGGCAAATTAAACAGGCGATTCGGCACAGACGAGGCATTGCAGAGGTGCGACGAACCGGTTTCTGGTTCGTCGATATTCCGCGCACATCCTCTTCTTCTATTAGAGCCTGACCTAAAAAGAGTTGAGTGATATCAGCAGGTTGTGATTCCGTCGGATTTGCGAAGATTCGATGGAGAACACGATGCCGTGGACTGATATCACCCGGCGCGACTATGCCCGCAAGGCCGC